>Ga0247825_10000002_pt1 | contig 194435 bp, 214 predicted proteins | sample 13C_Vanillin_Day_FD_194413 | JGI IMG/M metagenome (GOLD analysis project Ga0247825, IMG submission 194413) | Soil microbial communities from agricultural site in Penn Yan, New York, United States - 13C_Vanillin_Day48 | ecosystem: Environmental > Terrestrial > Soil > Agricultural land | place...
CCGTGCTGGTCGTGGTTCACACCGACGACCTGCAGGTGCTGCTTCTCGAGCGCACCATCCGCGCGGGCTACTGGCAGTCGGTGACCGGATCGCTGGACTGGCTCGAGGAGCCGCTTGCGGCCGCGGCTGCGCGCGAGGTGCTCGAGGAAACCGGCATCGACCCGGCAAGCGGCCGGCTGGAGGCATGGAACGTCGCCAACACGTTCGAGATCTACGCGCAGTGGCGCCATCGGTTCGCGCCCGGGGTCACGCATAACACCGAGCATGTGTTCGGCCTGGCGCTGCCGCGGCGCGCGCCGGTGCGCATCGCCCCGGCCGAGCACGTCGCCTTCACGTGGCTGCCCTGGTGCGAGGCCGCGCAGAAGTGCTTCAGCTGGTCCAATCGCGACGCGATCCTCATGCTGGGCGAATGGGCTGGCTGAAGCTTGTGCCGATGGCGCTGATTGCCGCGCAGGCCGGCACCCTGCGCGGCGCCGAGGACCTCGCGACTGACGTGCAGCGCACCGGGACGGTTTTCTCGGCGCGCGCCCGTGCAACGGTCGACGCGCCCGCCGCAGTGGCATGGAAGGTGCTGACCGACTACGACGGCCTGCCGCGTTTCATCCCGGGCCTCACGGAAAGCCGTGTCCTGGCGCGCGATGCGAATCGCGTCCTGGTCGAGCAGAAGGGCGAGGCGCGCTTCCTGATATTCTCGTATCCGATCGAAGTGCGGTTCGAAGTGCGCGAGTCTCCGTTCGAGTGGGTCACTTCGCGCGGCATCGCCGGGAATCTCAGGCGGATGAGCGGCCGCTACGACCTGCAAACCGTCGGCAGCCGCCTGCAGCTGCGCTATACGGGCGAGTTCGAGCCGGATTTCGACTTGCCGCCCCTGATCGGCGCTCTTGCCCTCCGCACGATGGTCGAGGAACAGTTCACCGCGATGGTGGACGAGATCGAGCGCCGCGCGGCGCAGGCAAGATGAAGAGCGCGACCGGCCTTCTCGTCCTTGTCCTGGTCGCCGGCTGCACGTCGCTCGGGCATCGGGAAGATGCGGCGCCCGGCCCGGTGCAAGCCTGCGTGCAGTGGTACCAGGCCATGGACCGCGCCGTCGCCGATGCCGGGGTGCAGGACGCGCAGTACGCGCGCATCGCGGGTTTCTCCCATTTCCGCGTGGACCGGACGCTCGCCGCGCTGCGCGGCCGGGCGGCACAGGACCCGCGCGCTTTCCAGGCCTTCGCCGAGCGCCTGGGAGAGCTCGATCTCGATGCCCGCCGCTACGAGATCCTCAACCTGCCCGTCGCGGACGTCGAACGCTTGCCGCGGCTCGATGCCGGAACGACGCGGCAGTCGGCGCTACGCCGCACCGCAGAATGCGGGAGGCTGCTGCGCGAGCTGGATCTTGCAAAGCCGGAGGCGCGCGCGACGCTCCTCGAGCGCGCCAGCGTTCCGGACGATTACTCGGTTGCCGCGCGCGTCATCGGCCTGTATCCGCTGACGCGGCTTGCCTTCGCGTCCGGCGTGCGGCGGTGGGAAGAGCAGACGCTGCAGACATTCAGCGAGTCGCGGCCTTCGCCGGCGGCGGTGCGTTATGCGCCGCCTCCCGTCGCGCCCTTCCCCCGGTCCGTCATCGCCGGCCTGCTTGCTCGCTCGGTCCTGGACCCGCTCGGCCTGCCGGCGTTGACCGAGCGCGAGCTGGCGGCGCTCGCCGCTGCATATGCGCCCAGCTTCGAGATCAGCATCGGCGGTGACCAGGATCGCTTCGGCGAGCTGCGCTGGTCGCGCGGCGGCGAGATGCCGGAGGTCAATCCGAGCGAGCTGGCGGTGTACGTGAAGGTCGGCCACACCCGCTACAGAGAGCGCATGCTCCTGCAGCTCGCATATACAATCTGGTTTCCCGAGCGCCCTCGGCTCGCTGCACTGGACCTTCTTGCCGGCCGGCTCGACGGCATCGTCTGGCGCGTAACGCTCGCCCCCGACGGTGAGCCGCTGCTATATGACTCGATGCATCCCTGCGGCTGCTACCACCAGTTCTTTCCGACGCCGCGCGCCCGGCCGCGCGAGGCGCCGGACCGGCTGGACGAATGGGCCTTTGCGCCCCAGCAGGTGCCGCGCGTCGGAGAGGGAGAGCGCCCCTTGGTGAGGCTCGCTCCAGGCACGCATTACATCGAGCAGGTGGGACTGGTCAAAGGTAGCGACAGCCTGGCGCGCTACGGCTTTCGCGCCTACGACGAGCTGCGCTCCCTGCAGCGGCTGGATGGCGGCCGCCGCAGCGCATTCGGCCCGGACGGGCTCATCGCGGGGAGCGAGCGTGCCGAGCGCTTCCTCTTCTGGCCGATGGGAATCGCATCAGCCGGCGCGATGCGCCAATGGGGCAGGCACGCCACCGCGTTCGTCGGCCGTCGCCATTTCGACGACGCCGACCTCATGGAGCGGCGCTTTGAGCTCGACTTCGGCGAGGCGCCATGAAGCGGACCCTGCGCGTAGTCACGCTCAACATCCACAAGGGCCTTTCGCATTTCAACCGCCGCATGGTAATCCACGAGCTGCGCGAAGGCCTGCGCGGGCTCGACCCCGATCTCGTGTTCCTGCAGGAGGTGCAGGGCCTGAACCAGCGCTTCACCATGCGCTACCGCACCTGCCCGGTGGAGCCGCAGTACGAGTTCCTGGCCGGCGACCGCTGGCAGCACGTGTACGGCGTCAACGCAGTCTACGACCACGGCCACCACGGCAACGCCATCCTGTCGCGCTACCCGTTCGTGTCGTTCGAGAACCAGGACGTATCCGACCACCGCTTCGAGCGGCGGGGGCTGCTGCATACCGTGGTCTCGGTGCCCGGCTGGAGACGCAACCTGCATTGCGTCTGCGTGCACCTTTCGCTGCACGAGCGCGGCCGCAATCGCCAGCTCGAGGCGATCTCGGGTCGGCTGGAGGAGCTCGCCTCGCGCGACGTGCCGATCATCGTCGCCGGCGATTTCAACGACTGGCGCCAACGCGCGACTGCAATCCTCGAGCACCGGCTCGGCATGACGGAGGTGTCCGTGGCCCACCTCGGGCGGGTGCAGCCGACCTATCCCAGCCTGCTGCCGCTGCTGCGCCTGGACCGCATCTACGTGCGCGGCTTCAAGGTGGCGGCTTCGCGCGTGCACAAAGGAAAGCCGTGGTCCATGCTCTCCGACCACCTTGCCGTAAGCGCCGAGATCGAGCGGGCTTAGGGGGCTTACCCGAGCAGCCGGAGCCGACGCTGCTCGAGCACCGGAATGACCGGCAACGCGTCCAGGCGGCACGCAAACTCCACTTCGCGCGCGAGGCCCTTGGAAACCATCATGCGGCCCACGCGGCAATCGAGCAGCGCCTGCGGCGTCCGGGCGTTGCGGTAGACGAGCTGCGCCGCCCTGGCCGCGTCCGAGAAGTCGGCTGCGCCGCCAAGCGCTTCGGCAAAGCGCTCGATGAAGCAGCCTGCGCCGTAGAAATCTTCGAAGTTGAAGTTGTTCCCTGATCCCGAGCAGACCACCAGCACGGTCTCCTGGGGATGCTCGACCACGACCTGGCGCACGACCGCGCTCGCATTGAGCAGCGAGCCGCAATAGACGCGCGCCGCGCCTTCGCACTGCGCCATGGCTACCGTGCCGTTGGTAGTGCAGTACACCAGCGTCTTGCCCTGAACTCCATGCTCCAGCAGCGAAAGCGGCGCGGGATGCGCGAACCCCGGGATGGTCTCGGCGTACAGCTCGCCTGCCAGCACGCAGGTGCCGGCCGCCATGCCTTGCCCGCAGGCGCGCGCCGCCGCTTCGTCGAGCACGGGACGGACCTCAACCGCGCCATGCGCGAGCGCGGTGACCATCGTGGTCGTGGCGAACAGGATGTCGAGCACGATGACGACCTTGCCGGGCACGCGGACGTGATCGAGCTCCTCCTTCCTGGTCAGCACATGGATCTTGTGCTGGAGATCAATCTTTGCGGCCAAACAGCCCCCAACCTTCCATGGTAAGTACCAGCTCGGCGCGCTGGTTCACTGCTTCCCAGCGGTGCTTGACCAGGCCCACGCGCTTGCGGGTAGCCGAGGCGCGCGATTCCAGAACGGTGCGGCGGTAGACCAGTATGTCGCCGGGGCGCACCGGCGCCAGCCAGCGGACGCTGTCGATGCCCGGCGAGCCGAGACTCACCGTCCTGTTCAGGTAGCTCTCCACCATGAGCCGCATGCCCACTGCGCACGTATGCCAGCCGCTCGCGATCAGGCCGCCGAACGCCGTCGCGCCGGCGGCCGCCGGGTCGGCATGAAAAGGCTGCGGATCGAACTGGCGTCCGAAGCTCAGGATTTCGGCTTCCGTGAAGGCGTGGCGGCCCATCTCGCTGCTGTCCCCGACGCGGAAGTCTTCCCACCAAATCATCGATGTGGACGATCCAATCAATTGCTGGCAAAGTGTAATTCAAAGGAGAGGAGGTCTCATGCTGCGTTCAATCATCGCTGCCGCGGCCGCAGCGCTGCTCGCCGGAGGCGTGCAGGCGCAAACGATCAAGATCGCCATCCTGGGACCGATGGCATTCGTGCAGGGTGAGCATCACTGGCACGGTGCCGAGATGGCGCGCGACGAGATCAACAAGTCGGGCGGCATCAACGTCGGCGGCAAGCGCATGCAGGTGGAGCTGATCCGCGGCGACACCAACGAGATCCAGTCGGTTCCCGACGCTACCAACACCATCGAGCGCGTCATCACGCGCGACAAGGTCGATTTCCTCATCGGCGGGTTCCGCTCCGAGGCGGTCCTCGCGATGCAGGAAGTGGCGATGGACTACAAGAAGATCTTCCTTGGGGTAGGCGCAGCCCATTCCAAGCTCGGCGCCAACGTCGAGACCAGCTACGACCGCTACAAGTACTGGTTCCGCGTAGCTCCCACCAAGGACGTCGACCTGGCGCGCACGCTGTTCGCCGTCATGGGCTCGATCGCCGCGCAGGTGCGCACCGAGCTGAAGACGCCGGCGCCCAAGGTTGCCATCCTCGCGGAGAAGGCGTTATGGACCGAAGCGCTGGTCGCTGCGGCGCAGAAGAACCTTCCCGCCCTGAAGATGGAGGTAGTGGGCGTGTGGCAGCCATCGGCGACCGCGACCGACGTGACAGCGGAGCTTTCCGCCATCGACCGCGCCGGCGCGCACATCGTTTTCACCATGCTTTCGGGACCGGTGGGCATCTCCGCCGGCCGTCAGATGGGCGAGCGCGGCATGAAGGCGGTCGCATGGGGCATCAACGTCGAGGGCCAGAAGGAGGAGTTCTGGCAGGCCACGGCCGGCAAGGCGCAGTTCGTTTCCACGCTGGACACCTATGCCGAAGTGGAGATGACGCCCAAGACCATTCCCTTCGTGAAGGCCTACAAGGCGCGCTTCAACAAGATGCCCACCTATACCGCCTCCACGCACGACGCCATCATGCTTCTCAAGGCGGCGATCGAGCAGGCCGGCACCACCAACGCCGACAAGCTGGTGCCGATCATCGAGAAGATGGAGCACGTGGGCGCGGGCAGCACGCTGACTTTCGACAAGCGCCACGACCCGGTCTGGGCGGTTGGCAAGACCGCCGGCATCGCGGTGCAGTGGCAGGAAGGCAAGAAGGTGCCGTTCTGGCCGCCCGGCGTGAAAGGCATGCAGCCTTTCAAGATGCCGGCGCGCTAGCGCGCTCTTGCTCCAGGACATTCTCGTAACGGGGTTGGTCAACGGGGGCGTCTATGCGCTCCTCGCCATCGGCTTCTCGTTGATCTTCGGCGTGGCGCGCATCGTCAACATCGCGCACACCGCGTTCTACATGCTGGCGGCGTACTGCTTTTACGCGCTGCTCGTCAAAGCCGGGCTCGGCTTCCTGCTCTCCGGCATCATAGCGGTCGTGGCCGTCACCCTGTTCTCCATGCTCTGCTACCGACTGGTGATCGAGCCGGTGCGCGAGCACGAGGCGGCGGTGCTGATTGCCACCATCGCGCTTGCGCTCATCTTCCAGGAGCTCATGCTGTTCACCTTCGGCGGCCACTACCTCGGCATCCCGTCGACGCTCGACGGCTCGGTGCGCGTGCTCGGCGTGAGCATTCCGTACCAGCGCCTGCTCATCCTGGTGGTTGCTGCCGCGATGCTCGCCGTCGCCTGGTTCGTCCTTTATCGCACGCGCCTGGGCCTTGCGATCCGCGCGACCGCCAACGACCTCGAGGTTGCCAACCTCATGGGCATGAACGTGCATCGGGTGGCCATGGCCACGGTGGCGATCTCGGTGGCCCTCGCGGCGATCGCCGGCGTGGTGGTGGCGCCGGTGTTCGTCGTGGATCCCTTCATGTGGCTCGCGCCGCTCGTCACCATGCTCGCCATCGTGGTGCTCGGCGGCCTCGGCAGCCTGAAGGGCAGCCTCATCGGCGCGCTCATCATCGGCTATGTCGAGGCCATTACGGTGTTCGCGCTGCCGGCGGGCGCGTACCTCAAAGGGGCGGTAGCCCTGCTCATCATGGTGGCGGTGCTGCTCGTGCGGCCGGAAGGCCTGTTCGGCGTGGCGTTCGAGGAGGAGCGCTGACGTACCTGCTGCGCCGCGCCTGGGCCGAGCTGAAGAACGAGGTTTTCGTGCTGCCTTCGCGCACCCTGGTGCTGCTATGGGTCGTAGCCCTGGTGGCGCTGCCGCAGGCATACGACGATCCGTACGTCCTGCGCATCCTGACGATGACGTGCATCTTCGCCGTGTTCGCGGCGAGCTGGGATCTGCTCGCCGGCTACACCGGGCAGGTGAATTTCGGCCATGCGCTGTTCTTCGGAGCCGGCGCCTACACCTCGGCGCTGATGTCGCTCAAGCTCGGCATTACCCCATGGGCAACGGTCTGGGCGGGTGCCGCGGTGGCCGCGCTCTTCGGCTTCCTGGTCGGCTACCTGTGCCTGCGCCTGCGCGGTTCCTACCTGTCGCTTGCCACGCTCGCGTTCCCGCTCATCGCTCTCGGCCTGCTGTTCGCTTTCCCGGGGTTCTCCGGCGGGGAGCTCGGCATTTCGGGATTGCGGCGCGTGGTGGTGAGCCCCACGTCCAACTACTATGTCGCGGCGCTCTCCATGCTGGCGATCGTGTTCGGACTGTGGCTGCTGGCCGACTCGCGGTTCGGCATCGTGCTGCACGCCATTCGCGACGACGAGGTGGCGGCGCGGGCCTCGGGCATCAATACGATGCGCTACAAGCTCATGGTGTTCGCCATCGCCGGAGCGGCCGCCGGCTTCGCCGGCGCGCTGTTCGCGCATTACCTGCGCGTGGCGGGACCCTCGTCCCTGGAGGTCGCGCTTTCATTCCAGGTGGTGATCTGGGGCATCTTCGGCGGCGTCGCGACTATCTACGGGCCGGTGGCGGCGGTGTTCATCCTCTACCCGCTCACCGAATGGCTCGGCAGCTTCCAGGGCGTCGGCGAGCTGCGGCTGCTGATCTTCGCGATCATCGTATTGCTGGTGCTCCTGTTCATGCCGCGCGGATTGGCGCCCTGGGTGCGCGACAAGCTCGAGACGCAGTGCCCGCGCTGCAAGCAAAGGAACGGGAGCTGGAAGAAGGTCTGCCGGCTGTGCGGCGCCCCGCTACAGGCCCAGGTATCCCGCGCGCAGCGTCTCGTCGGCCATTAGTGACCGGGCGGCGCCTTCCGCGATGATGCGGCCCTGGGAGAGCACGTAGTTGCGGTCGGCCATCTTGAATACCTGGCCGATTTCCTGCTCCACGAGCAGCACCGGCACGCCCGCGGCGTGGATCTTCCGGATGGCGGCGAACAGCTCCTCGCGGATGCGCGGCGCGAGGCCGAGCGAGGGCTCATCGATGGCGAGCAGCTTCGCATCGAACATCAGCGCGCGCGCGGTGGCCAGCATCTGCTGCTCGCCGCCCGACAGGGTGCCGGCGATCTGCTCCTTGCGCTCGTACAGCCGCGGGAAAAGGCCGAACGCCTGCTCCAGCCTGCGCCGGGTTTCCAGCGCGTTCTTCGAGAGGAACGCCCCGGCGAGGAGGTTCTCCAGGACGGTGAGCTCACGAAACGGCCGCCGCCGCTCCGGGCAGTGCACCAGGCCGCGCCGGCGGATCTCGTGGGCCGCCAGGCCGTCGATGCGCTCGCCGCTGAACATGACTTCGCCCTCGAGCACGATGTCGCCGGCTGTGCCGCGCTTTGCCTGCTCTTCGAACCGCACCAGCCCGGAGATGGCGCGCAGCAGCGTCGACTTGCCGGCGCCGTTGGGTCCCACCAGGCCGACGAATTCTCCCTCATTCACCGCGAGCGACACACCGTTCAGGATCTGCGCCTTGTCGTAGCGCACGCTCAGGTGCTTCACCTCAAGCAGCGACATGCTCGCTTCCCAGGTACGCCTCTATCACCTTCGGGTTCTTGACGACCTCGCCGGGGGCTCCGTCGGCGATGACTTCGCCGTAGTCGACCACGATCACGCGATCCACGATCGACATCAGCTCCTTCAGCTTGTGCTCGATCATCAGCACTGCCGGGCCTTCGGAATGCAGGCGTCCGAAGCGCCCGCCCTTGTGCAGGCGCCGGATGGACTTCGCGAGCAGCTCGGATTCCGCGGGATTGAGACCGCCGAGCGGCTCGTCGAGCAGCAGGAGCTCCGGCTCGGTAGCGATGGCTCGCGCCACTTCCAGGCGCTTGAGGTCGCCCTGGGACAGCGCGGACGCCGGCTCCAGCGCCATGTCCGAGATGCCGACGAACTCGAGCGCGTCCATGGCCTTCGCCTCCAGGCGCTTTACCCATTCGCCGCTGCGCCGGGCGCGCGGCGCCACCAGCGGCACCATCACGTTCGCGATGATCGGCAGGTTCCGGAACGGCCGGGTGTTCTGGAAGGTGCCGCAGATGCCCCGCTCGACCACTTCCCACGGGCGCAGCGCAGTGATGTCGTGGCCGTTGAAGACGATGCGGCCGCCGTCGGGCCGCAAGATCTTGGTGATGAGGCGCAGCAGCGTGGTCTTGCCGGCGCCGTTCGGCCCGATCAGGCCGACGAGCTGGTCGCGCCTGAGCTCGAAGCTCACGTTGTTCACGGCGGTGAGCCCGCCAAAGCGCTTCGTGAGGCGCTCGACCGAGAAGAAAGCCTGCGGCATGGCCGGCGGCTCTACGACGACGTTTCCTCGCGCAGCTCGCGGCGCGATACCTTGCCGACGTCGGTCTTGGGCAGCTCGCCGCGGAACTCGACGATGTGCGGCACCTTGTACTCGGCGAGCTGCTCCCGGCAGTAGCTCTTGATCTCTGCCTCGCTCAGCTTGCCGCGCGCGTCCGCCTGCAGGACCACGATGGCCTTGATGCGCTGTCCCACGCCGGGATCCGGCACGCCGATGACCCCCGCCGCCTTGACCTGCGGATGGCCGTAGAGCACGTCCTCCACGTCCTTGGCGAAGATCGAGTAGCCCTTGAACTTGATCAGGTCCTTGGAGCGGTCGAAGAAATGGAAGTAGCCCTCCTCGTCCATGCGCACGATGTCTCCGGTGCGCATCCAGCGCACGCCCGCCTTGTCCACGAAGGCGCGCGCAGTCTCGTCCGGGCGCTTCCAGTAGCCCTGCATGACGTTCGGCCCGGAGAGCACCAGCTCGCCGGTCTCGCCCGGCGGCACGAACTCCAGCGTCTCGCCGTCGAGCACCGCGGCCTGCATGCCGGGAATCGGGCAGCCAAACGAGCCGGTCTTCGGCCGGGGCAGCGGATTCACGTGGCTCGTGGCGCAGGTCTCGGAGAGGCCGTAGCCCTCGATGATGCTCGATCCCGTGCGCTTGGCCCACGCCTTCATGGTCGAGTCGTGCAACGTATCGGCGCCGGAGAGCACCAGCTTGAGCCGCTTCCAGTCGGTCTTGTTGGTGTCCTTGTGGTCCTTGAGGTACTCGTAGAGCGTCGGCACGCCGTAGAAAACCGTCGCGCGGTAGCGCTCCATGGCATCCAGGATCGCCTCGGTGTCCGGACTGGTGAACAGCACGAGCAGGTTGCCCTGGCACAGGCCGTTCAGCATGATCACCACCTGCCCGTAGATGTGGAAGAACGGCAGGAAGGCGAGGATCACCTCTTTGCCCGGCTCGAATACCGAGAAAGTCGCCTGGCCCATTGCCTGGGCCGCCACCAGGTTGTGGTGCGTCAGCATGACGCCCTTCGGGTTCCCGGTGGTGCCACCGGTGTAGGGCAGGGCCGCGAGGTCCTTGCGCGGGTCGATCGCGACCCGCGGAGGTTGCGGCGCGAACTTCTTGAGGAGATCCTGCAGCCAGTGCACCTGGCCGCCGACTTCGGCCTTCTTGCCGAACAGGCGCTTGAGCGCGGGCAGGTACTCGTTGACGTTGGTGACGACGACGAGGTCGAGCGCCGCCCCGGACTTCCGCACCTTCTCGTAAAGCATGTCCTGGCACACGATCGCCCGCGCGCCGCTGTCCTCGAGCTGGTAGCGCACCTCGTGGCTGGTATAGACCGGGCTGATCGGCGTGACCGTCGCGCCGCACTTCAGCGCGGCGAAGTAGGCGATGACGAACTGCGGGCTGTTCAGCAGATACAGTGCGACGCGGTCGCCCTTCTTCACGCCAAGCGAGGCCAGCGCGTTCGCCAGCCGGTCGGTGGCATCGCGCAGCTCGCGGTAGGTGATCATGCGCCCATAGAACGCCACCGCCGGCCGCTGCGGCGCCCGCTCGGTCGCCTCGTCGAACGCCTGGTGCACCGACTTCGCCGCGACCTCGATGCTCTTCGGCACTCCGGGCGCGTAGTACGCGAGCCAGGGCCTGGCGAGGTACGTCTCGATTGCGCTCATGACCACTCCTGCGGAAGATTGTAGCGGCATGGACGAGATGGTCATCCGCAGCCTGGCCAGATGGCCGAACGTTCCGGCGGTCTACGGCTGGCTGTCGCTCGACCGGCGCGGCAACTGGCGGATCAAGGGCGAGAAGGTCAGCAATGCGGCGCTGCGGGAGTTCATCGGCCGCAATTACGAGCGCGACGAGCGCGGCTGCTGGTTTTTCCAGAATGGCCCGCAGCGGGTTTTCGTGAGCCTCGCGTACACACCCCTGGTCGTGCACCATGAGGGCGACCCGCTATTCGACCAGCGAGGCAAGCTGTTCACTCCGTCCGCCTTCTACCAGGACGACGAGGGCTCGGTGCTGGTGGCGGGCGAAGGACAGGTTGCACTGCTCGATGACCGGGACCTCATCCGCTACGCCGAGCGGGCGGATGAGCTTCCGCGCATCGAGCGCGCGGCGCTCGCCGAGCGCTTCGGCTTCGTTCCGGACCCCGCCGTTTTCTTGCGCCGCCCCTAGTTCCTCTTTATAATCCGGCCTCTTTTTTGGGTTGCCGGGGCGGCCTCGAGGAGCATGGCGTGGCCGCCCGTTCGTTTCTGGAAGCGTAAAAAGATGCCTACCGTCAATCAGTTAGTGCGCCAGGGGCGCGTCGCCAAGCGGCCGAAATCCAAGGTTCCGGCGCTTGCCGGATCGCCGCAGAAGCGCGGCGTGTGCACCCGCGTCTACACCACCACGCCGAAGAAGCCCAATTCGGCCCTGCGCAAGGTGGCCAAAGTGCGCCTCACCAACGGCTTCGAGGTGATCGGCTACATCGGCGGCGAAGGCCATAACCTGCAGGAGCACTCGGTGGTCCTCATCCGCGGCGGCCGCGTCAAGGACCTGCCCGGCGTGCGCTACCACATCGTGCGCGGCTCCCTGGACACGCAGGGCGTGAAGGACAGGAAGCAGGGCCGCTCGAAGTACGGCGCCAAGGCGCCGAAGTCAGCTTAAGGAAACAGCCAAGACATGCCGCGTCGCAGAGAAGTCCCCAAGCGCGAGATCCTGCCGGATCCGAAATTCGGCAACGTCGACGTCGCCAAGTTCGTCAACGTGCTGATGACGCGGGGCAAGAAGTCGGTCGCCGAGCGCATCATTTACGGCGCGCTCGACACCATCAAGACCAAGTCCGGCAAGGATCCGATCGAGGTCTTCACGCAGGCGGTGCAGAACGTGAAGCCCGTCGTGGAAGTGAAGAGCCGGCGCGTGGGCGGCGCGAACTACCAGGTGCCCGTAGAGGTGCGTCCGGTGCGCCGCGTGGCGCTCGCCATGCGCTGGATCCGCGAGGCGGCGCAGAAGCGCGGCGAGAAATCCATGACGGTGCGGCTCGCCGGCGAGCTGCAGGAAGCGGCCGAGGGCCGCGGCGGTGCGATGAAGAAGCGGGAAGAGGTCCATCGTATGGCTGAAGCCAACAAGGCCTTCTCCCACTACAGGTTCTGAGGAATGGCTGTGGCCAGGAAGACTCCCATCGAGCGGTATCGGAACATCGGCATCTCGGCGCATATCGACGCCGGGAAGACGACCACGACCGAGCGCATCCTCTTCTACACCGGGGTCAACCACAAGATCGGCGAGGTGCACGATGGCGCCGCGACGATGGACTGGATGGAGCAGGAGCAGGAGCGCGGCATCACGATTACCTCCGCGGCCACCACCTGCTTCTGGAAGGGCATGGACCTTTCCTATCCCGAGCACCGCATCAACATCATCGACACGCCGGGGCACGTCGACTTCACCATCGAGGTCGAGCGTTCCATGCGCGTGCTGGACGGCGCATGCATGGTGTACGACGCGGTGGCCGGCGTGCAGCCCCAGTCCGAGACGGTATGGCGCCAGGCAAACAAGTATCGCGTGCCGCGCCTCGCCTTCATCAACAAGATGGATCGCGTCGGCGCCACCTTCTTCAAGTCCTACGGCCACATCCGCGACCGGCTGAAGGGCAACCCGATTCCCATCCAGATCCCGATCGGCGCCGAGGACAAGTTCGCCGGCGTGATCGATCTGGTGACCATGCAGGCGATCTACTGGGACGAAGCCTCCCAGGGCATGAAGTTCGAGCGCAGGGAAATCCCCGCCGAGCTGCAGGCCGAGGCGAAGGAGTGGCAGGGCAAGATGGTCGAGGCCGCCGCCGAAGCCAACGAAGAGCTCATGAACAAGTACCTCGAGACCGGCGAACTCGGCGTCGAGGAGATCAAGAAGGGCCTGCGCCTGCGCACCATCGCCAACGAGATCGTGCCGATGCTGTGCGGTACCGCGTTCAAGAACAAGGGCGTGCAGGCCATGCTGGACGCGGTCATCGATTACCTGCCATCGCCGGTCGATATCCCGCCGGTGAAGGGCGAGAACGACAAAGGCCAGCCGGAGTTCCGCAAGCCGGGGGACGACGAGCCGTTCGCCGCCCTCGCCTTCAAGATCATGACCGACCCATTCGTGGGCCAACTCACCTTCATCCGCGTCTACTCCGGGGTACTGACCTCGGGTGACACGGTGCTCACCTCCATGAAAGCGAGGAAGGAGCGCATCGGGCGCCTGCTGCAGATGCACGCCAACGAGCGCCAGGAGATCAAGGAAGTGCGTGCCGGCGACATCGCCGCCGTGGTCGGCCTGAAGGACGTGATTACCGGCGAGACCATCTGCGACGTGAAGAAGGTCATCACGCTGGAGCGCATGGAGTTCCCCGAGCCGGTGATCTCGCAGGCGGTGGAGCCCAAGACCAAGGCGGACCAGGAGAAGATGGGCGTGGCCCTCGGCCGCCTCGCCCAGGAGGACCCTTCCTTCCGCGTGCGCACCGACGAGGAATCGGGCCAGACGATCATTTCCGGCATGGGTGAGCTGCACCTGGAGATCATCGTCGACCGCATGAAGCGCGAGTTCGGGGTCGAAGCGTCGGTGGGCAAGCCGCAAGTGGCCTACCGCGAAACGTTCAAGAAGGCGGTGGAGCAGCAGGGCAAGTTCGTCAAGCAGTCGGGCGGACGCGGCCAGTACGGCGACGTGTGGCTCAAGCTCGAGCCGCAGCCGGGCAAGGGCTACGAGTTCGTGGACGGCATCAAGGGCGGACGTGTGCCGAAGGAGTACATCCCGGCAGTCGAGAAGGGCGTGAAGGAAGCGCTGCAGGAAGGCGTGCTCGCGGGCTACCCGGTGGTGGACGTCAAGGTCACGCTGTTCGACGGCTCCTACCACGAGGTGGACTCGAACGAGAACGCATTCAAGATGGCGGCGATCTTCGCCTTCAAGGACGGCATGCGCTCCGCCAATCCCACGCTGCTCGAGCCGATCATGGCGGTCGAGGTCGAGACGCCGGAAGAGAAGATGGGCGACGTGATGGGCGATCTCTCTGCCCGGCGCGGCATCATCCAGGGCATGGAAGACCTGCCGGGCAGCAAGGCGATCAAGTCCGAGGTGCCGCTCAACGAGATGTTCGGCTACTCCACCCAGCTGCGCTCGCTGACGCAGGGGCGGGCGACGTACACGATGGAGTTCAAGCACTACGCCGAGGCGCCCAGGAACATCGCGGACGCGATCATCAAGAAAGACGACAAGGACAAGAAGTAGGAGCTAGAGCATGGCAAAGAGCAAATTCGAGCGAACCAAGCCGCACGTGAACGTGGGCACGATTGGGCACGTGGACCACGGCAAGACGACGCTGACGGCGGCGATGACGACGATATTGTCGAAGAAGTACGGTGGCGAGGCGAAGGCCTACGACCAGATCGACAACGCGCCGGAGGAGAAGGCGCGCGGCATCACGATCAACACCTCGCACGTGGAGTACCAGACCGAGAAGCGCCACTACGCGCACGTGGACTGTCCGGGGCACGCGGACTACATCAAGAACATGATCACGGGGGCGGCGCAGATGGACGGGGCGATTCTGGTGGTGTCGGCCGCCGATGGGCCGATGCCGCAGACCCGGGAGCATATCCTCCTTGCGCGCCAGGTGGGGGTGCCCTACATCGTGGTGTACCTGAACAAGGCCGACATGGTGGACGACAAGGAGCTGCTGGAGCTGGTGGAGGTGGAGGTGAGGGAGCTTTTGTCGAAGTACGAGTTTCCGGGGGACAAGACCCCGATCGTGATCGGCTCGGCGCTGAAGGCGCTGGAGGGCGAGGATACGGACCTGGGGATCAAGTCGATCGTGAAGCTGGCCGAGGCGCTCGATGCGTACATACCGACGCCCAAGCGCGAGATCGACAAGCCGTTTCTGATGCCGGTGGAGGACGTGTTCTCCATCTCGGGGCGGGGCACGGTGGTGACCGGGCGCGTGGAGCGCGGCATCATCAAGGTGGGCGACGAGATCGAGATCGTGGGGATCCGGCCGACCACCAAGACGGTGTGCACGGGCGTGGAGATGTTCCGCAAGCTGCTGGACGAGGGGCAGGCGGGCGACAACGTGGGGATTCTCCTGAGAGGCACCAAAAGAGAAGAGGTCGAGCGCGGCCAGGTGCTGGCCAAGCCCGGCAGCATCACCCCGCACGCCAAGTTTGAATGTGAAGTGTATGTATTGAGCAAGGAAGAGGGCGGGCGGCACACGCCGTTTTTCAACAACTACCGGCCGCAGTTTTACTTCCGCACCACCGACGTGACCGGCTCGGTGGAGCTGCCCAAGGGCACCGAGATGGTGATGCCCGGGGACAACGTGAAGATGGTGGTGACGCTGATCACGCCCATCGCCATGGAGCAGGGCCTGCGCTTCGCCATCCGCGAGGGCGGCAAGACCGTCGGCGCCGGCGTCGTCGCCAAAATCATAGAGTAATAAATGCAAAGCCAACGCATTCGAATCAGGCTGAAGGCCTTCGACTACCGGCTGATCGATCAGTCGGCGCTGGAGATCGTCGACACGGCGAAGCGCACCGGCGCAGTCGTCAGGGGCCCGGTGCCCCTGCCGACGCGCAAGCAGCGCTTCGACCTGCTGCGCTCGCCGCACATCGACAAGGCCTCGCGCGACCAGCTCGAGATCCGCACACACTTGAGGCTGATGGACATCATCGACCCGACCGACAAGACGGTGGACGCGCTCATGAAGCTCGATCTGCCGGCGGGCGTCGACGTAGAGATCAAGGTGCAGTAAGGAAGCACGCAGCACGAGAGAAGTGCCGGCCAATTGAAGCCGGCGCCCCCGCGAACGCGGGGATCAATAGATAAAGGACCGTATGACGATAGGACTGGTCGGCCGCAAGGTCGGCATGACGCGTATCTTCACCGAAGACGGCAGCTCGCTGCCGGTGACGGTGCTGGACGTCTCCGACAACCGCATTACCCAGATCAAGACCGCCGGGACGGACGGCTATGCCGCCGTGCAGGTTGCTTTCGGCAAGCGCCGCGCCAGCCGCGTGAACAAGCCGCTTGCCGGCCATCTGGCCAAGGCGGCGGTCGAGGCCGGGCGCCTGCTGAAGGAATTCCGCCTCGCTACGGCCGAGGACCTGGGCGAGCTGAAGGTCGGCGGCAAGGTCGGCGTCGAGCTGTTCAAGGTCGGCCAGCGGGTCGACGTGCAGGGGGTGACCATCGGCAAAGGCTTCGCTGGCGTCATCAAGCGCCACCATTTCGGCGGGCAGAACGCCTCGCACGGCAATTCGATATCGCACCGCGTGCCCGGATCGACCGGCCAGAACCAGAGCCCCGGCCACGTGTTCAAGGGCCAGCGCATGGCCGGCCACCTCGGCGACGCGAAGCGCACCATCGGCAACCTCGAGATCGTGCGCATCGACGCCGAGCGCCAGCTGCTGCTCGTCAAGGGCTCCGTGCCCGGCTCGCGCGGGCGCGACGTGGTGGTGCGGCTTGCCGCCAAGGGGCAGAAGGCAACGGCCAAGTCGCAGGGGGCGAAGCCCGCGGCGCAGTCTGCGAAACCCGCGGCGAAGGGGTAAGGCATGGAGCTCAAAATGGTCAGCGACAACGGCGAGGCCGGTACCGTGCAGGCGACCGACCACGTCTTCGCGCGAGACTTCAACGAGTCGCTGGTGCACCAGATCGTGGTTGCCTTCCAGGCCAACGCGCGCATCGGCTCGCGCGCCCAGAAAGACCGCGGCGCCGTACGCCACTCCACCAAGAAGCCCTGGCGCCAGAAGGGCACCGGCCGCGCGCGCGCCGGCATGACCTCCAGCCCGCTGTGGCGCGGCGGCGGCAAGATCTTCCCGAACTCGCCGGACGAGAACTTCTCGCACAAGGTGAACCGCAAGATGTACCGGGCCGGCATGGCATCCATCCTTTCGCAGCTGGCGCGAGAAGACCGCCTGCGGGTGGTCGACCAGTTCAGGCTGGACGCCCCCAAGACCAAGCTGCTCGCGCAGAAGGTCAAGGCGATGGGGTTCGACGAGGTGCTGGTAATCACCGACGAGATCGACGAGAACCTGATGCTGTCCTCGCGCAACCTGCGCAATGTCGAGGTGATGTCGGTGCGCAACGCGAATCCGGTAGCGCTGGTGCGGTTTCCGACGGTCGTGCTGACGAAGGCGGCCGTGTCGCGTCTCGAGGAGATCCTCAAGTGAAGAAATACAGCGCTGACCGTCTGATGACGGTGGTGCTCGCGCCGGTGGTCTCGGAGAAGAGCACTTTCGTCGCCGATCGGAACCGGCAGTACGTGTTCCGCGTGGCCGACGACGCCACCAAGCCCGAGATCAAGGCCGCCGTGGAGCTGATGTTCAAGACCAAGGTCGACGGTGTCACGGTGTCGAACGTCAAGGGCAAGCAGCGGCGTTTCGGGCGCATGGTGGGCCGCAAGCGCAGCTGGAAGAAGGCCTATGTGCGCCTCGCCGAGGGCCAGGAGATCAACTTTGCTGCGACGCAATAACGAGGAAAACGCGCGATGCCATTGGTAAAAGTAAAGCCCACTTCGCCCGGCCGCCGCGCGCTGGTCAAGGTCGTCACGCCGGAGCTGCACAAGGGTGATCCGCACTGGCCGCTCACGGTGCAGCAGTCGCGCGGCAGCGGCCGCAACAACCACGGCCGCGTCACCATGCGCCACCAGGGCGGCGGCCACAAGCACCACCTGCGCATCGTGGATTTCCGCCGCAACAAGGACGGCATCGAGGCTCGGGTGGAGCGGCTCGAATATGACCCGAATCGCAGCGCCCACCTGGCGCTCCTGCTCTACAAGGACGGCGAGCGCCGCTACATCGTCGCGCCGAAAGGCGTGCAGGCAGGCGCGCAGCTGATGTCGGGCGTCGAGGCGCCGATCAAGCCGGGCAATGCCCTGCCGCTGCGCAATATCCCGGTTGGCACGATCGTGCATTGCGTGGAGATGATGCCCGGCAAGGGCGCGCAGCTCGCGCGTTCCGCCGGCGCTGGCGTGCAGGTGCTGGCGCGCGAGGGCTCCTACGCGCAGCTGCGGCTGCGCTCCGGAGAGATCCGCAAGGTGCACATCGACTGCCGCGCCACCATCGGCGAGGCGGGCAACCCGGAGCACAACCTGGAGTCGATCGGCAAGGCAGGGCGCAAGCGCTGGCGCGGCGTCCGGCCGACGGTGCGCGGCGTGGCGATGAACCCGATCGACCACCCGCACGGCGGCGGCGAAGGCCGCACCGCCGCGGCGCAGCCTCCGGTATCGCCCTGGGGCGTGCAGACCAAGGGATTCAAGACCCGACGCAACAAGCGGACGCAGGTGATGATCGTCCGCGACCGCCGGGTGAAATAGGGGCGCTAGAAGCCGCGCTAAAGGCAAAGGACTACGCTATGGCACGTTCAATCAAGAAGGGCCCCTTCGTGGACCATCACCTGATGGCGAAGGTGGACAAGGCGCGCAACAACAACGACAAGCGGCCGATCAAGACCTGGTCGCGGCGCTCGACCATCATCCCGGAGTTCGTCGGGCTGACGATTGCCGTGCACAACGGCAAGCAGCACATGCCGGTGTACGTAACCGAGAACATGGTGGGCCACAAGCTGGGCGAGTTCGCCCTCACGCGCATCTTCAAAAGCCACTCCGCGGCCGGCAAGCGCACCGAGGAGGCAGTAGGCGATCGCCGGCCGCCGGCCGGCGCACCCGGAGCAGCGGGCCCGGCGCCTGCCGCCGCGCCCGCCGCGTCCGCGGCGCCGGCGAAGAAGTAAGGATGCCCATGGAAACGCGAGCCATACTGCGCGGCGCACGCATGTCGGCCCAGAAGGGCCGGCTGGTCGCCGACATGATCCGCGGCAAGCCCGTGGACCAGGCCATGAGCATCCTCGCCTTCACGCCGAAGAAGGGCGCCGCCATCATGAGGAAGCTGCTCGAGTCGGCGATCGCCAATGCCGAGCACAACGACGGCGCCGACATCGACGCCTTGAAGGTGAAGACCGTGCACGTCGAGCGCGGCATGTTCCTGAAGCGTTTCCAGGCGCGCGCCAAGGGTCGCGGCAACCGCGTGCTCAAGCACACTTGTCACATTTTCATTACGGTGGGTGACTAATGGGTCAGAAGATCAATCCGGTCGGCTTCCGGCTCGCAGTCAACCGCAACTGGAGCTCGCGTTGGTACGCCAACAAGCGCAGCTTCGCGCCGATGCTCGCGGAGGACATCAAGGTGCGCGACTTCCTCAAGCGGAAGCTCGCGCACGCCTCGGTCGGCCGCGTGCTGATCGAGCGTCCCGCCAAGGACGCGCGCATTACGATCTTTTCGGCGCGCCCGGGCGTGGTGATAGGCAAGAAGGGCGAGGAAATCGAGTCTCTCAAGGCCGAGCTGCGCCGCATCATGGGAGTGCAGCAGGTGCACGTGAACATCGAGGAGATCCGCAAGCCTGAGATCGACGCGCAGCTCATCGCCGACTCGATCGCCCAGCAGCTCGAGAAGCGCATCATGTTCCGCCGCGCCATGAAACGCGCCATGCAGAACGCCATGCGCCTGGGCGCGCAGGGCATCAAGATCATGAGCGCCGGCCGGCTAAACGGCATCGAGATCGCGCGCACCGAGTGGTACCGCGAGGGCCGCGTGCCGCTGCATACGCTCCGCGCGGACATCGACTACGGCCTGGGCGAGGCGAAGACCACCTATGGCGTGATCGGCATCAAGGTATGGGTGTACAAGGGCGAGATCGTGCCCAAGGGCGAGGCGCCTGCGGCGCTGCCGGGGTCCGCGGCGACGCCGCAGCCCGAAGCGCCCGCGGAGCCCAAGCGGGCGAAGAAGCCCGCGCCCAGGGCCGGCGCCAAGCGCGGCCCGGCAAGGCCGCGCCCCGATGGCGACAAGAAGGCCGCGCCGCCGAAGACCACCATCAAGAAGCCGAAGAAGACCGTCGCCAAGGATGAAGGCGGCGGCGACAAGGAATAAGCCATGCTTCAGCCCGCAAGAACGAAGTACCGCAAGCAGCAGAAGGGCCGCAACACCGGCATTGCCACCCGTGGCGCGAAGGTATCCTTCGGCGAGTACGGCCTGAAGGCCACGACGCGCGGTCGCCTTACGGCGCGGCAGCTCGAGGCGGCGCGCCGGGCCATGTCGCGCCACATCAAGCGCGGCGGCCGCATATGGATCCGCGTGTTCCCGGACAAGCCCGTGTCGTCGAAGCCGGCCGAGGTGCGCATGGGCAACGGCAAGGGCAACCCCGAGTACTTCGTCGCCGAGATCCAGCCGGGCAAGGTGCTGTTCGAGATGGACGGCGTAGTCGAGGCCCTCGCCAAGGAAGCCTTCGCGCTGGCTGCCGCCAAGCTGCCGTTCCGCACGATCGTGGTGCAGCGACTCCTCGGATGACACATGAAAGCTAGCGAACTTCGGGAGAAAAGCGGCGAAGACCTGCAGAAGGAGCTGGAAGGCCTGCTGCGGGCGCAGTTCGGCCTGCGCATGCAGGTCGCCACGCAGCAGCTCGCCAATACCAGCCAGTTGAAGAAGGTCAAGCGCGACATCGCGCGGGTGCGTACCGTCATGCGAGAGAAGACCAGATGAGCGAACAGAAGAACCAGCGGAAGGTGGTTGGCCGGGTGGTCAGCGACAAGATGCAGAAAACGGTGACCGTGCGCGTCGAGCGCCGCGTGAAGGACCCGATGATGGGCAAGACCATCACGCTGTCCAGGAAGATCCACGCCCACGCCGAAACCAACGAGTACAAGGAAGGGGATCTCGTCGAGATCGCCGAATGCCGCCCGATCTCGCGCACGAAGTCCTGGCGGGTCACGCGCCTTGTGGAGAAGTCCAAGGCCGTTTAGAATGCCGGTCCCCCAAAACGAGCCGGTGATGCCGGCTTGAACAGCAGGGGCCCAAGACTGCCGGCGGCTGCCGAGCAAGTTGGAGTGGAGAGAAAACTCAGATGATTCAGATGCAGACGGTACTGGACGTCGCCGACAACACCGGCGCGCGCGCGGTCATGTGCATCAAGGTGATGGGCGGGTCCAAGCGGCGCTACGCGTCGATCGGCGACCTCATCAAGGTGAGCGTCAAGGACGCGGCCCCGCGCGGCCGGGTGAAAAAGGGCGAGGTTTACGACGCGGTGGTGGTGCGGACCGCGAAGGGCGTGCGCCGGGCCGACGGCTCGCTCATTCGCTTCGACCGCAACGCCGCCGTGCTCCTCACGCCCAAGATGGAGCCGATCGGCACGCGCATTTTCGGGCCGGTGACGCGCGAGCTGCGCACCGAGCGGTTCATGAAGATCGTTTCCCTCGCGCCCGAGGTGCTGTGATGCAGAGAATTCGCAAAGGCGACGAGGTCGTCGTGCTTTCCGGGCGCGACAAAGGCAAGCGCGGCACGGTGCTGCGCCGGGTGGATGCAGACCACGTCGTGGTCGAGGGCGTCAACCGCGTCAAGAAGCACCAGCGCCCCAACCCGATGAAGGGCCAGACCGGCGGCATCGTCGACAAGGACATGCCGATCCACGTGTCGAACGTGGCGCTGTTCAACCCGGCCACCAAGAAGGCCGACCGCATCGGCGTGAAGACCCTGCAGGACGGCCGCAAGGTGCGGGTGTTCAAGGACAACGGCGAACAAGTGGACGCTTAAGATGGCCAAGGAAAAGGAACAGAAGCCCAAGCAGGAGAAGAAGGCGGCACCCGCGCCGCAGCAGACGGCCAAGCCGAAAAAGGACGCGGCGCCGAAGAAGGAAGCCCCCGCCCCGAAGAGCGACGCACCGCAGATGCCGGCGCCGCCGGCACGCCTGGCGCTGTACTACAAGGAGAAGGTGGTCCCGGACCTGATGCAGAAGTTCGGCTACAAGACCGTGATGCAGGTGCCGCGGCTGCGCAAGATCACCGTCAATATGGGGGTGGGTGAGACCACCACCGACAAGAAGATCCTGGACAATGCGCTCGCCGACATGCAGAAGATAGCCGGCCAGAAGCCGGTGGTCACCAAGGCGCGCAAGTCGATCGCCAACTTCAAGGTGCGCGCCAACTTTCCCGTGGGCTGCATGGTGACGCTGCGCGGCGCGCGCATGTACGAGTTCTTCGACCGCCTGGTGAACCTGGCGATGCCGCGCATTCGCGACTTTCGCGGCGTGTCGAACCGCGCCTTCGACGGCCGCGGCAACTACAACCTGGGCTTCAAGGAGCAGATCATCTTCCCGGAGATCGACTACGACAAGATCGACGCTCTGCGCGGCATGAACATCGCCATCACCACGACGGCGAAAACCGACGACGAGGCGCGCGCGCTGCTTTCGGCGTTCCGCTTCCCGTTCAAGCACTGAAAGAGAACCTGCATGGCCAAGCTCGCACTCAAGCTACGGGACCAGAAGCGCCGCCAGACGGTGGAGAAGTTCAAGGCCAGGCGCGCCACGCTGATGGACATCATCCAGGATCCGCGCGCCTCCGACGAGGCACGCGAAGAGGCGCGCGCCAAGCTGCAGAAGCTGCCGCGCGACGCCTCGCCGGTTCGGCTGCGCAATCGCTGCGCCATGACCGGGCGGCCGCGCGGCGTGTACCGCAAGTTCGGCCTCGGGCGCAACAAGCTGCGCGAGCTGGCGCTGCGCGGCGAGGTGCCGGGCGTCATCAAGGCAAGCTGGTAGAGAGATGAGGGTAAGGAGACGTCGATGAGCATGAGCGATCCCATCGCGGATATGCTGATCCGCATCCGCAATGCCCAGATGGTGGGGCATGCGGAGGCGGTGATGCCCGCCTCCAGGCTGAAGGCCGCGATCGCCAAGGTGCTGAAGGACGAGGGCTACATCGAGGACTTCGCGCTGCGCGAGAACGGCACGCGCAAGGAGCTCGCCGTCGCGCTGAAATACTACGCCGGGCGGCCAGTCATCGAGCGCCTGGAGCGGGTGTCCAAGCCGGGCCTGCGCGTCTACCGGGGACGCGACGATATTCCGCGCGTGATGAACGGGCTGGGCGTGGCGATCCTGTCGACCTCCCGGGGTGTCATGACCGATCGCAAGGCCCGCGCCGACGGCGTGGGTGGCGAAGTGCTTTGCATCGTGGCGTAACGCCTATGTCCCGCATAGCCAAATATCCGATTCCCGTGCCGAAGGGCGTCGAAGTGAACATCGCCGAGGGCAGCATTTCGGTGAAGGGCCCGCTCGGCACCATCGCCCGTGCCGCGGACCCCAACGTGGAAGTGAAGCGCGAAGGCGACCAGCTCGTGTGCCGGCCGCTGGGCAACTCGCGCCATGCCAACGCCATGTCCGGAACCATGCGCGCGCTCGTGGCGAACATGGTGAATGGCGTCACCAAGGGCTTCGAGCGCCGCCTGTCGCTGGTGGGCGTGGGCTTCCGCGTCCAGGCGCAGGGCGACAAGCTGAACCTGTCGCTCGGCTTCTCGCACCCGGTGGTCCACCAGATGCCGAAGGGCGTCAAGGTGGCCACCCCAAGCCAGACCGAGATCGTGCTCAGCAGCGTCGACAAGCAGCTCGTCGGCCAGGTGGCGGCGGAGGTGCGCGCGCACCGGCCGCCCGAGCCGTACAAGGGCAAGGGCGTGCGCTACGCGAACGAAGTGATCGTCTTGAAAGAGACGAAGAAGAAGTAGGGGACAGCTGATGAGCGACAAGAAGGTTTCGAGATTGCGCCGCGCGCGCCAGACGCGCATCCGCATCCGCGAGAACGGCGCGGTACGGCTGACCGTGCACCGCACCAACGCGCACATCTACGCCCAGATCACATCCCCGGCGGGCGACCGAGTGCTCGCCGCGGCCTCGACCCTGGACAAGGACGTGCGCGCCCAGCTCAAGCACGGCAGCACCCGCAAGGCGGCCGAGTTCGTCGGTCAGCGCATTGCCGAGAAGGCGAAGCAGGCCGGCATCGAGGAGGTCGCGTTCGACCGTGCCGGGTACAAGTACCACGGGCGCGTCAAGGCGTTGGCAGACGCGGCGCGCAGCGGTGGATTGAAGTTCTAAAGAGGCGCTATGGCGAAGATTCAACCGAGGATGCAGCAGTCGGAGGAGCGCGGCGACGGCTTGCGCGAGAAGATGGTCGCGGTCAACCGCGTCACCAAGGTGGTGAAAGGCGGCCGCGTGCTCGGCTTCGCCGCGCTTACGGTGGTGGGCGATGGCGACGGCGGCATCGGCATGGGCAAGGGCAAGGCGCGCGAGGTGCCGGTGGCGGTACAAAAGGCCATGGAAGAGGCGCGCAGGAAGCTCTTCAAGGTCAAGCTCAAGAACGGCACGCTGCACCATGCGGTGACCGGCCGCCACGGCTCCGCGCGTGTGCTGATGCAGCCGGCCCACGAAGGTACCGGCATCATCGCCGGCGGCCCGATGCGCGCCGTGTTCGAGGTGATGGGCGTGACCAACGTGCTGGCCAAGTGCTTTGGGTCCACCAATCCCTACAACGTGGTGCGAGCGACGCTCAACGGCCTGCAGGCCATGAACACGCCGGCCGAGATCGCGGCGCGACGCGGCAAGACGGTGGAGGAGATCACCGGATGAACAAGATCAAGGTGAAGCTGCTCAGGAGCGTCTCGGGATGCAAGCAGGCGCACCGCGACACCGTGCGCGGCCTGGGCCTGCGGCGCATCAACCACGTGGTCGAGCTCGCGGACACGCCCGAGGTGCGCGGCATGATCAACCGCGTCAACTACCTAGTGCGCATCGAAGGCTGAAACATGCGACTCAATGAATTGAAGCCCGCGCCGGGCGCCAAGAAGACCCGCCACCGCGTGGGACGCGGCGTAGGCTCCGGCTGGGGCAAGACCGCCGGCCGCGGCCACAAGGGCCAGCGCGCCCGCTCGGGCGGCTACCACAAGGTCGGGTTCGAGGGCGGCCAGATGCCGCTTCACCGGCGCCTGCCCAAGCGAGGGTTTACTTCGCTTACCCGGCTCGACACTGCGGAAGTGCGCTTGTCCGAGCTGGACAGGCTCCAGGGGGCGGACGTGGACCTTGCGGCGCTGCAGGGCGCCGGCATCGTGCCGCGCGCCGCGCTCGGCGCCAAGATCATCCTGTCCGGCAAGCTGTCCAAGAAGGTCAGCGTGAAGGGCGATGTGCGGGTTTCAAAGGGCGCGCGGGCCGCAATCGAGGCGGCGGGCGGGCAGGTGGAGGTGATGGAGAAAGCCGAGCCTGTTAGGAAGCTGCCGAAGAAAGAGGCCGCCAAGGCATAAATGGCCACCGCCCTTCCCAACATCGGCAAGGCGCCGAAGTACGGCGACCTCAAGAAGCGGCTCCTGTTCCTGCTGCTCGCCCTGGTGGTATTCCGCATCGGCGCGCACATACCGGTGCCCGGCATCGATCCCAAGGTGCTGGCCGAGCTGTTCGCCGGGCAGCAGGGGGGAATCCTCGGCATGTTCAACATGTTCTCGGGCGGCGCGCTCTCGCGCTTCACCATCTTCGCCCTGGGGATCATGCCGTACATCTCGGCCTCGATCATCATGCAGCTGATGACCGCGGTCAGCCCGCAGCTGGAACAGCTGCGCAAAGAGGGTGAGTCCGGCCGTCGCAAGATCACGCAGTACACCCGTTACGGCACGCTTTTCCTGGCGCTCTTTCAGGCCACCGGCATTTCCATCGCGCTGGAGTCGCAGCAGAACCTCGTGCTCGAGCCGGGGCTGATGTTCCGCGTCACCGCGGTCACCACGCTGGTCACTGGAACCATGTTCCTCATGTGGCTCGGCGAGCAGATTACCGAGCGCGGGCTGGGCAACGGCATCTCGATCATCATCTTCGCCGGCATCGCCGCCGGCCTGCCCAATGCCATCGCCGGCACGCTCGAGCTGGTACGTACCGGCTCCATGCATCCGCTTACCGCGCTGCTCATCGCGGCGGCGGTGCTGGTGGTCACGGCAGTGGTGTGCTTCGTGGAGCGCGGCCAGCGCAAGATCCTGGTCAACTACGCCAAGCGCCAGGTGGGCAACCGGGTGTACGGCGGCCAGAGCTCGCACCTGCCATTCAAGCTGAACATGTCGGGCGTCATCCCGCCGATCTTCGCCAGCTCGCTGATCCTCTTCCCGGCGACGCTGCTCGGCTGGTTCGGCTCGTCCACCGAGGGACTGACGTGGCTGCGCGACATCGCCGGCACGCTGAGCCCCGGGCAGCCGATCTACGTGCTGCTGTATGCCGCGCTGATCATCTTCTTCTGCTTCTTCTACACGGCGCTGCAGTACAACCCGAAGGAGACCGCCGACAACCTGAAGAAATCGGGCGCCTTCGTGCCGGGCATCCGGCCGGGCGACCAGACGGCGCGCTACCTGGAGAAGATCCTTACGCGGCTGACCCTCGCCGGCGCGATCTACGTGACGCTGGTATGCCTGCTGCCCGAGTTCCTGATCCTGCGCTGGAACGTGCCCTTCTACTTCGGCGGCACGTCGCTGCTGATCATCGTCGTGGTGACGATGGATTTCATGTCGCAGGTGCAGGCCTACGTCATGACGCACCAGTACGAGAGCCTGCTGCGCAAGGCCAACTTCAAAGGCGGCTTGCCCGGGGTGCGCTGAAGGGACGAATGCCCAAGGAAGACGTCATCGAGATGCAGGGCGAGGTGGTCGAGAACCTGCCGAACGCGACCTTCCGGGTAAAGCTGGAAAACGGGCATGTGATCCATGCCTTCATTTCGGGAAAGATGCGGATGAACTACATCCGCATCCTGCCGGGCGACAAGGTGACGGTGCAGTTGACGCCATACGACCTCACCAAGGGTCGCATAACGTTCAGGGCTAAATGAAGACGAGCGAAGTTCGGAGGCGAGTATGAAGGTGATGGCTTCGGTGAAAAGGATCTGCCGCAAGTGCAAGATCGTGCGGCGCAAAGGCGTGGTGCGGGTCATTTGCTCCGATCCGCGCCACAAACAACGGCAAGGTTGATAAGGCCTTGACGAAACAGCTATAATTTCAGGTTCCGCCCAAGGCAGGCTCATGGCACGCATAGCAGGTATCAACATCCCGAACCACCAGCACGCCGAGATCGCGCTGACCGCTATCTTCGGCATCGGTCGCGCGCGCGCCCAGGCGATCTGCTCCGCCGCCGGCGTGCAGGGCTCGCGCAAAATCAAGGACCTCAACGACGCCGAGCTCGACCGCCTGCGCGAGAACGTGCAGCGGCTTACGGTCGAGGGCGATCTGCGCCGCGAGGTTTCCATGTCGATCAAGCGCCTCATGGATCTCGGCTGCTACCGCGGTGTGCGGCACCGCAAAGGGCTGCCCGTGCGTGGGCAGCGCACCCGCACCAATGCCCGCACGCGCAAGGGTCCGCGCAAAGCGGCGGTGAAGCTCAACGTCCAGGCAGGGAAGGTAGGCTAAATGGCAAGCAGGAACGCCCCGACGCGCCAGGAGCTCCAGCAGACAGCGCAGGCGCGCGCCCGCAAGAAGGTCAAGAAGAACGTCGCCGAAGGCATCGCGCACGTGCACGCGTCGTTCAACAACACCATCGTCACCATAACCGACCGCCAGGGCAACGTGCTGTCCTGGGCCACGTCGGGCAACGCCGGCTTCAAGGGCTCGCGCAAGTCCACTCCGTTCGCGGCCCAGGTGGCCGCTGAGCGGGCCGGCCGCGCGGCGCAGGAATGCGGCGTCAAGAACATCGAAGTGCGCATCAAGGGCCCCGGGCCCGGCCGCGAGTCCGCGGTGCGCGCGCTCAACGCGATCGGGCTGAAGATCGGCAGCATCGCCGACGTCACGCCGATCCCGCACAACGGCTGCCGCCCGCCGAAGCGGCGGCGAGTCTAAGGAGCAAGAATGGCCAGAGTTTTGGACGCGAAGTGCCGCCAGTGCCGTCGGGAGGGCGAGAAGCTCTTCCTGAAGGGCGAGAAATGCTTTACCGACAAATGCGCCATCGAGCGGCGCGCGTACGCACCCGGCCAGCACGGGCAAAAGAGCGGCGCGCGCCTCTCCGACTATGGCAAGCAGCTGCGCGAGAAGCAGAAGATGCGCCGCATCTACGGCGTGCTCGAGCGGCAGTTCCGCAAGACGTACGCGGAGGCTTCCCGCTCCAAGGGCGTCACTGGCGAGCGGCTGCTGCAGCTGCTGGAGTCGCGGCTGGACAACGTCGCCTACCGCATGGGCTTCGGCGCCTCGCGCAGCGAGGCGCGGCAGGTGGTTCGCCACAACGGCATCCTGGTGAACGGTAAGCGCGTCAACATCCCTTCCTACCAGGTGCGTCCGGGCGATGTCATCGAGGTGGCCGCGAAGGCGAAGGAGCACCTGCGCATCAAGGCCGCGGCCGATGCGACTTCCTCGCGCGGGCTGCCCGAATGGCTGGACGTGGATGCCAAGGCGCTCAAGGGCACGTTCAAGGCGCTGCCTCCGCGCGCCGACCTTTCGTCGACCATCAACGAAAGCCTGATCATCGAGCTGTACTCGAAGTAAATACGCGAAGTAAGCAAACCAGGACCGGAGCATATGCCCCAATCGGGATTTCTCAAGCCGCGCATCGTTGACGTCCAGAACCTTTCCCCGAACCACGCCCGGGTGACCATGGAGCCCTTCGAGCGCGGCTACGGCCATACGCTCGGCAATGCGCTGCGCCGCGTGCTGCTCTCCTCGATGCCGGGGCATGCGCCCACCGAGGTGCAGATCGCCGGGGTGGTGCACGAGTACTCGACGCTCGACGGCATACGCGAGGACGTGGTGGACATCCTCCTCAACCTCAAGGGCGTGGTGTTCCGGCTGCACAACCGCTCGGAGGCGATCCTCACGCTCAAGAAGTCCGCCGGCAACGGCCCGGTGACCGCGGCCGACATCGAGCCCTCGCACGACGTCGAGATCGTCAATCCGGACCACGTCATCGCGCATCTCGCCTCCGGCGGCAAGCTGGAGATGCAGATCAAGGTCGAATCCGGCCGCGGCTACGTGCCGGGCAACATGCGCTACCTGCCCGAGGAGACGAAGGGCATCGGCCGCATCATCCTGGACGCCTCGTTCAGCCCCGTGCGCCGCGTGTCCTACGCGGTGGAATCGGCGCGCGTCGAGCAGCGCACCGACCTCGACAAGCTCATCATGGACATCGAGACGAACGGCGCCATCGAGCCGGAGGAGGCGATCCGCTATGCCGCGCGCGTTCTGGTAGACCAGCTCTCCGTGTTCGCGCAGCTCGAAGGCACCGCGATGCCGACCGAGCAGCCCAAGTCGCCTGCGGTCGACCCGATCCTGCTGCGTCCGGTGGACGACCTGGAGCTCACGGTGCGCTCGGCCAACTGCCTCAAGGCGGAGAACATCTACTACATCGGCGACCTCATTCAGCGCACCGAGACGGAGCTGCTCAAGACGCCCAACCTCGGCCGCAAGTCGCTCAACGAGATCAAGGAAGTGCTCGCCTCCCGCGGCCTAACGCTCGGCATGAAGCTGGAGAACTGGCCGCCGGCGGGACTGGAACACAGGACCTAGAGCATGCGCCACGGACAGGGACTCCGAAAACTCGGCCGCACGACGAGCCACCGGCTCGCGATGCTGCGCAACATGACCGTCTCGCTGCTGCGCCACGAGGAGATCACCACCACGTTGCCCAAGGCGAAGGAGCTGCGCCGGGTGGTGGAGCCGATGATCACGCTGGGCAAGAAGCCCAGCCTCGCCAACCGCCGCCTCGCCTTCGACCGCCTGCGCGATCGCGACATCGTCAGCAAGCTCTTCGACGACCTGGGTCCCCGCTACGCGAAGCGCAACGGCGGCTATCTGCGCATCCTGAAAACCGGCTTCCGCAAGGGCGACAACGCCCCGCTCGCGCTGGTAACCCTGATGGACCGCGCCGACCAAGCGGCTTCAACCCCTCCCGCCGAAGAGAAGAAGCCGGCCAAGAAGAAGGAAGCCAAGGCCGCCTGAAGCAAAACGGGGACGGAACACGTTTTCCGTTTCCGGAAAACGTGGTCTGTCCCTGGTTTCGGTCTGCCTGGACCTGCCTAGTAGCTGCACTCCGGCCGCACGTAGCACTTGAACTCGACTCGATGGCACGCCGTTCCAGGTGACACACCAGCTGTAGCACGCCAGCGAAGCTGAAGATGACGCGGTCCTTCAGAATCCGTACTGGCTGGCCCGAGGATCTCCGCATACCAGCGGGCAGCTTCCTCCAGGTCGCGGCACGGTACGGCGACGTGCGCGACGTAGCGCCCCTCCGTGGTCAGGTAACCACGATCGCCCGGTAGTCGTTGACGTTGGTTAACGTTGGGCCGGTGACCACGAGGTTTCCCAGCGCACTGAAGAATCCGTAACTGTCGTGCCTCGCGAGGAACGCCCTGGCGTGCCCCCGCTTGCCGATGGATTCAGGGGTGAGGATGGCTCCTGCGTTGTCCTCCGAACCGTCGATGCCGTCGGTGTCCGCGGCGATCGCCCACACGCCGCCGGTCTCGATGCCGAGCGACAGCAAAAACTCGGTGCAGCGACCGCCCCGTCCGCCCGTGCCAGTGAGGGTGACGGTGCATTCACCGCCCGAAATCAACGCCACGGGCGGCTGCCACGGGGAGCCGTGGTTACGCACTTCGTTCACCAAGGACGCGAATACCTTCGCCACTTCGCGCGCCTCGCCCGTAACCGTGTCGCCCAGGATGATCGGCCGGATGCCGTTCCTCGAGAACACTTCCGCGGCGGCCTCGAGGGAGCGGTGCGCCGTCGCGATGACCGTGTTCTGCACCCGGGCGAAGACCGCATCCCCAGGCTTCGGAGTCTCGTCTGCCCCGCTTGCGAGCCTTTTCCCGACCGAAGCGGGCGGTTTGACGCCGTAGTGCTCGAGGATCTCGAGTGCGTCGGCGTAGGTGGTCGGGTCGGGCGCGCATGGGCCGGAGGCGATGTGGGTGGGATCGTCCCCGGTGACGTCCGAAATGATGAGCGCGACGACTGGTGCTCGGCTCGCGGCGGCGAGCCGCCCGCCGTGAATCGCGGAGAGGTGCTTGCGTACCGTGTTGATCTCCTGGATCGCCGCACCGCTTCTGAGGAGATCCCGCGTAACGGCCTTGAGATCGGCCATGGGGATGTCCGCGGCCGGAAGAGACAGCAGGCTCGAGCCGCCGCCGGAGAGCAGGGCGAGCAGGAGGTCGTGCTCCCCCAGGTCCCTCGCCCTCTCCAGGATCTCGCGCGCCGCCGCCTCGCCAGCCTCGTCGGGAACCGGGTGGCCCGCTTCCACCACGCGGATCTTCATCGTCGGCAGCGCGTGGCTGTAGCGCGTAATGGCAACCCCTTGCACTTCACCCGGATAATTCCGTTCCACGGCAAGCGCCATCGAGGCGGCTGCCTTGCCGGCGGCTGCAACGAAGGTTCGACCTTTCGGTGGCTGTGGGAGGTGCGGCGCGAGGATCTCAAGAGGATCCGCGGCCGCCACGGCGGCGCGGAAGCTTTCCTCGAGCAGCTCGCGCATCAAGCCGGCTCGAAGACTTCCTTGTGCGCGTCGGGGCCGAGGTTGAACTGCGCCGGATACGTAGCCGCGAACACTTGCCGGATTTCATCGGCCGGCACATCAGCAAAGCTGCCGCGGTCGTGGATGTATTCCATGTGCCGGCGGTTGTCCTCGTCGAATGGATGGAAGATCGAGTCCTGCGTGCCGTCGAACTCGAGCGGCTTTACCCGGAACTTGCTGCAAAGGGCCAGGTTGAAGGCCGGCGTCGCCTTCACCCACTTGCCTTCGAGGAACAGCTCGGCGTAGCCGTGGAACACGAAAAGATCGGTGCCCATCCTTGCGGTCAGCGCCGGCGTGGTGAGGTGGTTCTTGACGTCGGCATAGCCCACCCGTGCCGGGATGCCGGCCACCCGCGCGCACGCGGCCAGCAGCGCCGCCTTGGGCACGCACCAGCCCTCGCCCGCCTCGAGACAGGACGAAGCCCGGTACACGGAGTCCAGGGTGAAGTTCTGGAAGGGGTTGTAGCGGATGCCGTCGCGGATAACGTAGTACAGCGATACGGCTTTTTCCCGATTGTTCTCCCCGGCGGCATTTTTCTTCGAGAAAGCCACCACGGCGGGATGGTCGCTGTCGACGAAGCGTCCGGGCTGCAGGTATTCGTTCATCGGTCCAGTTTCATGAGCCGGCGTGCGCCAACAAACAGCGCAGTCTTCTGGTCGGCAAGGCCATCCAGCACGGAGAAGTGGTGGCGGCCCGGCATCTGGATGTCGCCGGCAAAGGCGGCACGCCAGCGCTCGCCGATCAGGGCGTTCTGCCGCAGGAACTCGCTCGACTCGTCGCCACCGACGCAGGTCATGACCGGGGCGCGCGTCGCGGGCGTCATGAACGCGGGCGACAGCTTGAGCGCGGTCACGTCATCGAGGCGCAGATCCGGCTGCAGGAAATCGACGTGGACGAGCGGGCGCAAGTCGTATACGCCGCTTATGGCCAGGGCGCCTTTCCAGAGGTCCTTTGGCAGAGCTCGGTCGAATACGGGGTACAGCGCGCACATGAGCATGGCGGTGAGGTGGCCCCCCGCGGAATGACCCCCGACGTAGAGACGGTCCTGGTCCATGCCGTAGTCCTCGGCGTGCAGCCATAGCCAGCGGCTCGCACGCAGCATCTGCTGCACGATCTCCTCGATCGTTACCTTCGGGCACAGGTCGTAGTTCACCACGGCGAGCGAGACGCCGGCGTCGACCCACGAGGGCGCGAGGAACGAGTGGTCCTTCTTGTCGAGGGCACGCCAGTAGCCGCCATGGATGAACATGAGGCAAGTGCCGTCGCCTTTGCGGGCCGGAAAGATATCCATGGTCTCGCCCGGCATTTCCCCATAGCGCAAGTCGAGGTGGCAAGTCATGGTGCTGCGCGCGTGCGCGGAAGATTCGGCCCAGCGCGTGAAATACTCGCCATGCTCGGGCACCAGCTCCCGGGCGTTGTACTCCTGGTTGAGGAACGTCTTGTCGACCGGGGCGTTCATCCCTGCTTTTCCCTCCACAGGCCCATCGCTTCCTGGCCGGGACGGTCGGAGAACGAGAACAGCACCGTCGGGTCCCGCGTTTCGATGCTCAGCGGCATCCACGAAGGGACGACGAAGGTGTCGCGGGGCTCGTAGTCGAATCGATCCTGGCCGATGCAGGCCGTGCCATTGCCCTCGACGACGGAGAAGATGGTTCCGTCGGTGCAGCGGTACTCCCGGGTGCGCAAGCCCTTCGGCAGGAGCTGGATGAACGCCGCGATGGTGGGCATCGCGTGGCCGCCGGTGAGCGGGTTCGTGAACTGCATCTTCCAGCCGTGGCAGGCATCCGGATCCTGGTCCTTCGACAGGATCTCCAGTGCCTCGCGGCTGCGCGCGTACGGATAGTTGAAGATGGGCGACGTCTTGCCGAAAGGCGGCTTCACGTCGAGCGGCGCGAGGCCGCTGCCGAAGCGTGCGGTAGCCGCGCCTTCGCTGCGCATCACCGGCTGCACCTCTTCTGGATAGACCTCGTGGAACTGCGCACCGAAGGTCTGCACGATGCGGATATCGAGGCCGTCCATCCATACCACCGGCTCATTGCCGGGATTGCCGTGGTCGTGGTAGGTCCACGACGGCGTGATGATGAAATCGCCCGGGTGCATGGTGGTGCGCTCGCCGTCGACCGCGGTATACGCCCCGGACCCCTCGACGATGAAGCGCAGCGCGGACTGCGAATGCCGGTGGCTGGGCGCGATCTCGCCCGGCAGGATGAGCTGCAGGCCGGCATACAGGCTCTGCGTGATGCACGATTCGCCGCGCATGCCGGGGTTCTCCAGGATCAGCACCCGGCGGATGGCTTCGCGCGCGGTAATCAGCTTGCCTGCCTCCATGAGGTAAGGCCGCGCCTCCCGGTACTTCCATAGCGCCGGCTTGCACGGCGTGGAGGGCTCGTTGGGGATCAGGCTGTGCAGCACCTCCCATAGCGGGGTCAGGTTGTGCCTGTCCATCCGGCGGTACAGCTCCTGCCGCGCGGCGCCAATGCTCGGTTGCGGGACGCTGGCCATGGGAATCCTTTCCTTTCCAAAGAGCCGATTCTACGTTCGGGCGACGGGCTTCAGCCAGACGACCGGTTTGCCGAGCGTGGTGCCGAGCGCCTTGCCCTCCGGGTCAGCCAGCGCCGCCTCGCGCGCCTTGCGGATGGCCGAAGCCTGCTCGCGCGGGCCGGCGGCCGCGGGGTTCTGGATGAGCGCATCGACGATGGCGAGGAAGTTGGCCTTGCCTCGGCGGTGCGTCTCGCCGTAACCCTTGATCAATCTCGCGCACTCGGCGATCTCGAGCGCGAGCTGCGTGTCGCGTTTCGCCGCGTCGGCCACCAGGCCGAGCCAACCCTCGATCAGCTGCTGCTCCTCGCGGTAACGGTAGCTCATCGGCCGCCAGGGCCTGAGCCAGGCGAGCGAGCGTACCAGCAGGTAGCCCCAGAAGCCGGAGGTCTTGATGTGCATGCCGATGTTGTAGGCGTCGAGCTTGCCGCGCCGCTCGGCCCACCCCACCAGCCTCTTGCCAAGCGGCGCGGGGAGCACCGAGGCGAGCTCCTCGATACCCGGCTTGAGATAGTCGATGACTACCACCGGCTCGCCGCTTTTTGCTCCGACTTCGCTTCTGACTCTTTCAAAACGGCTGGCGCGCGTCTTCAGGTCTGCGACACGGATGATGTCCTCGTAGGCCATCCACAGCGCGAGATGGCGCGCCACTTCCGCGGCGAGCCTGGCGTCGCTTGAAAGGAACGGCTTCATCCGATCCTCGTACAGCGCCGCGTACTTCGGGCTCTGGTAATCGACCAGTCTTTCCTTCCCCAGACGGAGCACTTCCATCAGGTCGCTCGCGCGCTTCGGCGGAGCCGGTCGCTCGGGCGCCGGCCGCTGGCCGCCGGCGATGTCGAAGCCGGCGGCGAAGCCGCGCAGGCTCGCCTCGGCACCGCGACCGCCGCGGCGGATCGCCTGCTCGCACGCCGCCCGGGAAAGAGGCAGGACGCCGCTGCCCGCCATGGCGCCGAACAGCACGGCGTTGATCACAGTGCCGCTTTCCTGGGCGAGCTTGCGCATATCGAAAAGCACCGCGCGCCTGGCGAGCTCGCTCGCAGCGGCGACGATGCGCTCGCTGTCGAAGCGGCCGTCGGACATCTGCATCTTCTCGACCGTGGCATAGATGCGGTGGGTCGACGCGATCAGCGTCGTGCGCTGAGGGCTGACGAAACCGTTCTGCATGGCGCGCCCGGCTTCCACGAGCTCCGAAGCCACCATGATGTCGACGTTGCCCGGGCTAGGCGTGAGCGACAGCACCGGCTCCCTGCCATTCAGTTCGTCTCTCCTGGCTGGAAAGATCTCCAGGTAGTAGGTCGTCGCGCCGGTACGCTGCGCCACGCCCGGGATGGAGGTGGCCTGCGCCGGAAAGCCGCATTGCGTCGCGGCTTCCATCAGCCAGTCGGCCATCACCCCACCGCCCTCGCCGCCGAGCGCGGCGATGAGCAGGGTGATCGGGCGGTCGGGAAGGCTCATGGGGTCAGATGCCACGGATCCTGCTCATTAGTCGGTCCCAGAGGGTAGGGTTCTGGATCACTTCGGCGCGGTAAAAGGAGGGACAGAGCACCGCCGCGTGCGCGTTCTCGCCACACAGCCCGCAGCCCACGCAGCCGTCGATGACTGTGGCGACCGGGTCGCGGCGCAGCGGGTCGGGATTGTCCCTGACCGTAAGCGTAGGGCATCCCGACAACCGGATGCAGGAGTGGTCGCCGGTGCAGGTGTCCTCGTCCACGCCGTACTTCACGCGAACATGCCTTTCCCCTCGAGACAACCGCTTGGAAACCTGCGGTCGCAGCCTGCGCTGGCGCTCCAGCTGACACTCGCCCTCCGCGACGATGACCTTGAGGCCCTTCTGCGGTGTGGTCATCGCCTCCTTGTATGCCTTGGCCACCTCGCCGACGCGATAGTTGTTCACGGTGCGCAGCCACTTCACGCCCAGGCCCTTCAGCGTGTTCTCGATGGTGCGGTCGGAGTGCGCCGCGCTCTGGCCGAGCGCGGCCTCGCGCGCTTCCTCGGTTGGCGAGGAGATCAGCTCCTGCGTGCCGGTGGCCGAGGCGTAGCCGTTCTTCATCACCACCAGCACGCCGTCGCCGCGGTTGAGGAGATTCGAGGCCACGCCCGAGAGCAGGCCGTTGTGCCAGAAGCCGCCGTCGCCCATCACCGCGACCGCGCGCCTGGCTGACATCGGTCCCACGCCGGCCGCGCTTGCCAGGCTCATGCCGTAGCCCAGCAGCGTGTTGCCCTGAGAGAAGGGCTCGAACGACGCGAACGCATGGCAGCCGACATCCATCGACACGTGCGGCCGGCCGATGTCCTGCGCCACCAGCTTCATCGCCGAGAACACCGGGCGCTCCGGGCAACCCACGCAGAAGGTGGGCGGGCGTTGCGGCAAGGCGCCGAGCAGCTCGGATGCTTTTCCCCTGCTTGCCTGAACCTCATCCAGCCAGCGGGCGCCGGAAGACGTATCCAGGTGCGGCGCGTGCTGTGCGAGGAACTTCGCGACGCCGCGCACCATGGCCTCGGCGGTGTATTCGCCGGCCATGTGCATGCAGTCCTTGCCGTGCAGCCTGCTCGGCACATCGGCACGGCGAAGGAAAGTGGCGATCTCCTGCTCGATGAACTCGGGCTGGCCCTCTTCGAGCACCAGTACCGCTCTCTTGTCCTCTGAGAAATCGACCAGCTCCTCGGGAACTAGCGGATACACCACGTTGAGCGCCAGGATGGGCAGGCGGCTCGCGCCGAACTGATCCGCGAGGCGCAGCGTGGTAAGCGCCCGCATCAAGCTGTTGTACAGGCCGCCCTGCACGACGATGCCGACGTCTTCCGTCCCGGGGAATACCTCGTTCAGTCGCTGCTCGAGGATGAACCTGCGCGCCGCGGGCAGGCGCACCTCGGACTTCAGCTTCTCCTGGCGGAAGGTGGCGGGCGGGTGCGCCAGGCGGTCGTAGATGAACTCCTTGGGCGGTCCGTCCAGCTTCTGGCGCGTCGAAACCTGCGGCGGGATATTGGTCCTGGTCTTGAAAGAACCCCTTACATGGCACGCGCGGATACGCAGCTCCATCATCACCGGCGTGCTGGATGACTCGGACAGCTCGAAGCCCTTGCCCACCATGGCTACGATCGTTTCCAGGTTGGGGCGCGGGTCGAGCAGCCACATGAGCGACTTGAGTGCGAAGGCGTGGCTGCGCTCCTGCGCGACCACGCCGCCCTCGCCGTAGTCTTCGCCCAGCACGATGAGGGTGCCGCCCATTACGCCGGCGCTCGCCAGGTACGACAGCGCGTCCGCCGCGACGTTGGTGCCGACGATGGACTTCCAGGTAACCGCGCCGCGCGCCGGATAGTTGATGGACGCGCCGAGCATCGCGGCCGCGGACGCCTCGCTGGTGCAGGCTTCGACGTGCACGCCGAGCTCGTCCATGTAGTCCCGCGCCTGCACCATGACGTCGAGCAGGTGCGACACCGGTGCGCCCTGGTAGCCGCCGACGTACGACACTCCCGACTGCAGCAGTGCCTTGGTCACGGCAAGGATGCCTTCGCCGTGGAAGGTCTCGCCCTCGCCCAGGCGCAGCGACTCGATCTCCTTAGTGAATTGTCTTTCCATGGAAAACCGAGAGCAGCTTCGCTTTGAGCTTGTCGAAGACCGAGGGATTCTGGATCACCTCGGCGCGGTAGAACGACGGGCATAGCACGGCCGCGTGCGCGTTCTCGCCGCACAACCCGCAGCCCACGCAGCCGTCGATGACTGTGGCGACCGGGTCGCGGCGCAGCGGGTCGGGATTGTCCTTGATGGTGAGCGTCGGGCACCCCGACAGCCGGATGCAGGAGTGGTCGCCGGTGCAGGTATCCTCGTCCACGCCGTACTTCACCCGAACCGTGCGCTGTCCCGCTGACAGCTGCCTGGCGACGACTGGCTTCAGCTTGCGCTGACGCTCGAGCTGGCACTCGCCTTCCGCGATGATGACCTTGAGGCCCTTGTGGCCCGTGGTCATCGCTTCCTTGAGCGTCTTCGCCACCTCACCGACGTGGTAGTTGTGCACCGTTTTCATCCAGCCGACCCCAATGGCCTTGAGCGCCTGCTCCATGCTGATGTCGTCCTTCGCTTCGCTGTGCTGCGGCGAGGAAGGCAGCTCCTGCGTGCCAGTGGCCGAGCTGTAGCCGTTCTTCATGATGACCAGGATGCCGTCGTTCTTGTTGAAGACGCTGTTGGCTATGCCGCTGGTAAGGCCGTTGTGCCAGAAGCCACCGTCGCCCATCATCGTCACGGTGCGCTTGCGGAACATCGGGTGCACGGCCGAATTCGACGCGAGGCCCAGGCCGTAGCCGAGCACCGTGTTGCCGATGTTGAACGGCGGCAGGGTCGAGAACAGGTGGCAGCCGATGTCGGCCGACAGGTGGAACTTGCCGGTTTCCTTCTCCAGCACCTTCATCGCCGAGAACACCGGGCGCTCCGGGCAGCCGACGCAGAATCCCGGCGGCCGCGCCGGCAGTCCGGCGAGCAGGCCGGCCGCCTTCTGCTTCAGCTCCTGGATAGGCTTGACCGCCTGTTCCCTGGCCAGGTACTTCGCGATGCCGGTAAGCACGACTTCCCCGGTGTATTCCCCCGCGAGCGGCAGCACGTCCTTGCCGCGCACCTTGACCCCGTCCACGTTCTCGCGGCGCAGCAGCGCGAGCACCGCTTCCTCGAGGTAGGCGGGCTGTCCCTCCTCGACGATCAGGACGGAAGCCTTGTCCTTGCAGAAATCTATGATTTCCTCGGGTACCAGCGGATAGGTGACGTTCAGGCAGTAGATCGGCACGCGCGAGGTGCCGAACGCGTCGGCCAGGCCCAGCATCTGCAGCGCGCGGATCACGGCGTTGTAAAGCCCTCCCTGGCAGACGATGCCGGTATCGCTCATGTCTCCGGGAAAGACTTCGTTCAGCTTCCTTTGCTTGACGAAGCGCACCGCGGCAGGCCAGCGTACCTCGACCTTCTGCTTCTCCTGGGCATAGGTTGCGGGCGGCAGGCAGATGCGGCCGTAGTCGAAGTCCGGGTTTTCGAGCACCTGCTTCTTGGAGATCGCGGGCGCGCGGTTCGCCTTGGTCAGGAACGTTCCCTGGACGTGGCAGGCGCGGATGCGCAGCTCGAGCATCACCGGCGTGCTGGAGGCCTCCGACAGCTCGAATCCCTGCTCCACCATCTCGACGATCTTCGGCAGGTTGGGCCTCGGATCGAGCAGCCAGATCTGCGATTTCATGGCGAAGGCGTGGCTGCGCTCCTGGATGATGGAGGCGCCCTCGCCGTAGTCCTCGCCTAGCACAATGACCGTGCCGCCCTTGACCCCGGCGGAAGCGAGGTTGGACAGCGCATCCGAGGCGACGTTGGTTCCCACCGTGGACTTGAAGGCGACCGCTCCGCGCATCGGGTAGTTGATGGAGGCGCCGAGCATGGCGGCGGCCCCGGCCTCGTTGGCGTTGGTCTCGACGTGCACGCCGAGGTCGTCCAGGATGTCGCGCGCGTCGTTCAGCACGTCCATGACGTGGGACACCGGCGCGCCCTGGTAGCCGCCGACGTATGACACCCCGGACTGCAGCAGGGCCTTGGTCACCGCGAGGATCGCCTCGCCGTGGAAGGTCTCGCCTTCGCCGAGCTTCAGCTTCGCGACTTCTTCCTTGAACGATCTTTCCATGGCTATCTAATCAGTACCCGCGGCAGCCACGTGGCGAGTTGCGGGAAGAGCAGCACGAGGAGCAGCCCGAGCACCCCCATGATCACGTACGGCGTGACCGCATGCCACACCTGATGCATCTCGATTTCCTTGGGCGCCACGCTTTTCATGGTGAAAAGCAGCATGCCGAAGGGCGGCGTCAGCAGCCCGAGCTGCATGCAGAAGAGAAACAGCACCCCGAACCACACCGGGTCGAAGCCGTAGGTAGCCACCAGCGGCATGAAGAACGGCAGGCAGATCAGCATCATGCTCACCTGGTCGACGAAGCAGCCGAGAACCAGCAGGATGGCAAGCATCGCCGCGAGTACCAACCACGGCGCGAGCTGGGCCTGCTGGATGGCGTCCACCAGGCCGTTGGTTGCTCCGGAAAAGGTGAGGATCTGCGCGAATGTGGTTGCCCCCACGATGATGAAGAGAATGATGCCGGATATGCCGGCGGTGCCCATCAGCGCCCGCATCAGGTTGGACCACGTAAGCGCCCGGTAGATCCACGCCACGGCCACCGTCGCCACGGCGCCGATGGCCGCCGCCTCCGTAGGGGTGGCCCAGCCGGCGGCCATTGCCGCCACCACGATGACGAAGATCAGCAGCAGCGGCAGCACGTACACCAGCAAGGGCTTCAAGCGCTGCCAGAACGGCAGCGACTCGTGCTCGAACGGCGGCGCGAGCGACGGGTTCATCATCGTGCGCAGCACTATCCAGCCGACGAACATCACCGAGAGCAGCGCGCCCGGTACGATCCCGGCGATGAGCAGCTCCGCGATGGAAATCCCCGCCAGGCTGCCGAGAAGCACGGTGAGCGCCGACGGGGGGATGAGCATGTCGACCCCGCCGATCGCCATGATGGGGCCCATCGCCATGTTGGGGTGGTAGCCGCGCGCCAGCATCTGCGGCAGCAGCAGGCTGCCGAGCAGGGCGGTGGTGGCGATCGTGGAGCCGGAGATGGCCGAGAACACCGTCCCGGCCACTACCGCCACCACCGACAGCCGCCCGGGCACGCGCCAGATTAGCCGGTCGATGGCGTCGATCGCCTTCATCGCCACGCCGGTGTGGAACAGCACCTCGCCCATCAGCACGAAGAACGGAATCGGCGTCAGGGAAAACGACGAGATCGAGGCCACGCCGTTGCGCACCAGCTGGATCAGGCCGGCGTCCTTGCCCAGCCACACCCAGGCGCCGACGATATTGATGCCCAGGAAAGCGAACGCCGCGGGGACTGCCGCGGCGAACAGCACGATGAGAGCGCCGAAGAGCAGGCATGCCGCGAGCCACCAGGTCATCTATGCGCGAACCGGCGCACGAACTCGATACACAGCAGGGCGAAGCACAGCGGCACCGGCGTATACAGCCACCATTCGGGGAACACCACGCTCTTGAACACCATCGCGCCCTGCTGCGCCGAATTGAGGATGGTGCGCACGCCGTAGACCACGAGCACCGCGCTCACCGCCAGACCGATGGCATTGCCCACCTGGTTGAGCCACGGCCGGTTGGCGACTAGCACGTCGAGGCGCACGTGCTCGTTGCGGTAGAGCAGCCACGGCGCCACGAGGAACGTGGCCACCGGCAGGACGTATTCCGACACCTCGAGGATCCACGGCACGGCGGCCAGCCCAATGTTGCGCCCGACCACGTCCAGCGTGATGGCGAGCGCCGAGGCGCCCAGGAGCACTGCGGCGCAGGCCGCGAGCCCCTGGAGCAGGCGGGCGTAGAGCAGGCTCACTTCGAGAAGAGCTTCCTCATCTGGGGCGCATGCTCCGGGCTCTGCTTGGTGGCGCTCGTCCAGGCCACGTCATAGGCCTTGTCGGCGTACGTTTTGTCGAACTTTATGGTCTGGATGCCGACCTGCGCCTGGCGCTTGGTCTCCTCGGCGTTCAGCTTTTTCCACACGCCGTTCATTCCCTCGAGGGCGAGCGACTGCTTCTGGATGAACTCGCGCTGCTTGGAGGAGAGCTTCTTCCACGCGTCGAGGTTCATGACGATCGACACTTCCGCGTTGTAGAAGCCCGGGTCGACGCGGAACTTGGTCTTCTCGTGCCAGTTCAGGTCGAAAATTCCCTGGATCGGCCAGCCGTAGCCGTCCACCACGCCGCGCTCGAGCGCCGTGTACACCTCCCCGGGGGGCGTCTGGATGAGGCTCGCGCCCATCGAGGCGAAGAAGTCGCGGTACACCGGGGTAATGCGGATCTTCAGGCCGGTGAGGTCGGGTTTGTCGATTTTCTTGGTGAGATAGAGGTGGAAAGGCGTCTCGTCCACCATGCGGGCGAGATAGACCATGTTCGCCTTCTGCTGCCAGACCTTGTTGATGTAGTCGAAGGCGCCGTTCTTGCGCTGCTCGGCAACGGGGATCTGCGTGAGCTTGAGGAAGTCGGCCTCGGGCATCAGGTTGGTATAGAAGGCGCCGGTGGTCATGGCCATCTCGACCACGCCGTTCTTCACCGAGGTACCCACCTCGAAGGTCGGGATGGCCTTCGGACCGCCAATGAAGTTGATTTGCGCGATGCCCTTGCCCTCGGCATTGAACTTCTGGATCCACGGCGTCATGTGCTTGACGTAAGTGGTCGTCTCGCCGAAAGCGGACACCAGCTTCAGGGTCGTTTGCTGCGCGCCGGCGAGCGCCGGCGCCATGGCGGCTGCCGCGGCGGCAAGCCAGATCGTTGCTCTCATGGGTTTCCTCCTTGTGAACCCGCAGGGTAGGCGCCTGCCTCTTTATTTGTCAAATCAATGAGCCGCATGGTATGAATCACTGCTGTGAATGTTAACGACATCGACCTCAACCTGCTGCGCGTGTTCGACGCGGTGCTACGCGAGCGCGGGGTCACGCCGGCGGCCTCGCGCCTGGGACTCACCCAGCCGGCGGTCTCCAACGCGCTTGCGCGCCTGCGCGCATTGTTCGGCGACGCGCTCTTCGTGCGCACGCCGGCCGGCATGGATGCCACGCCCTTCGCGCGCGGCGTGGCGGAGCCGGTGCGCCAGGCGCTCGCGCTCCTCGAGTCCGCGCTTGCCCACGGGCCGGGGTTCGACCCGGCGAGCTCGACGCGCGCGTTTCGTTTCTACATGTCCGACCTCGGGCAGGTGGAGTTCTTGCCGCCGCTCGTCGAGCGCGTGCAGCGGGCGGCGCCGGGGGTGCGACTGGAAGCGGTGGCTGCGGACCTAGAGCACATCGGCGATGCGCTGGGCACCGGGGCGCTCGATCTGGCCGTCGGCTTTCTGCCCGCGCTGGGGCCGCCGATCGCGCGGCGCGCGCTGTTTCGCGATCCCTACGTCTGCCTGATGCGCGCCGACCATCCGGCGATCGATGCGAGGCTCACCAGGAAGAAGTTCGTTGAAGCATCCCACGTGCTGGTCACGTACCGCGGCGGCGGCCACCGCGTTATCGAGGAGGCGCTGGAGCGCGCCGGCGTGGCGCGGCGCATTGCGCTGCGCGTCCCGCACTTCACGGTCGTGCCGATGGTGCTGGAGCGCACCGATCTCATTCTCACGCTGCCGGCGCGCGTCGCCCGCGTCTACGAGCGCCAGGGCAAGTTCAAGTCGTTGCCGCCGCCGGTGCCCATGCCCCCGGCCGAGGTCGCCGTGCACTGGCACGAGCGCTTCGAGGCCGACCCCGGCAACCGCTGGCTGCGCGAACAGGTGGTGGAGCTGTTCGCCGGCTGAACCGCGTTAGCATCCGGCCATGGACATCGCCGTGCTGGGCGGCGGCAACGGCGCGCTTGCCTGCGCCGCCGACCTCGCCGACAAGGGCCACGAGGTGCGCTGGTGGCGGCGCAATGCCGCTGCGCTGTCCACGGAGCTGATCCTGAAGGACGCGGAGGGCGAGCGTCCGGTCCGGGTCCTGCCTTTCCAGGACATGGCCGAGGCGGTGCGCGGCGCCGAGCTGCTGGTGATGCCCGATCCGGCGTTCACGCAGGAGGGGAACGCGGCGCGCCTTGCGCCGCACCTGGCGCAGGGGCAGGTGGTTTTCCTCCCGCCCGGTACGTTCGGTTCCTATGTGATGTCCAGGATTATTCGCAATGCAGGCAACCGCGCGGATTTTGCGTTCGCGGAAACCGGCACGCTTCCCTGGCTTACCCGCAAGCACGGCCCGGCGACTGCGGCTATCACTGCTCGCGCCACTCGCCTTCCCACGGGGGTTTACCCGAACAGGAACCGTGAGCTGGGATTTTCGGTCCTGCGAAAGGCTTTCTCGAGCATCGAGCCCGTCGAAGACGCCCTATCGGCGGCGCTGATGAATGCCGGGCCTGTGATCCATCCCCCGCTCATCCTGATGAATGCCGGGCCGCTCGAGCACTTCGAGCGCTGGGACATCCACAAGGAGGGCACGCAACCCTCGATCCGCCGCGTGACCGACGCGCTCGATGCCGAGCGTGTCGCGGTGCGCGAGGCGCTCGGCTACAAGGCACCCCATTTCCCGCTCGCCGACCACTACAGGACGGACGGCGACGAATGGATGTACGGGCGACGCGTGCACAAGAAGCTCACCGACTCGAAGGATTGGCACGAGCACATCGTGCTTACCGAGCACCGCTACATGCGCGAGGACGTCGAGCTCGGGCTCGCTTTCCTCGTGTCCGTCTGCGAATGGGCCGGGGTCCCCTGCCCGGTGGCGCGCGGCCTGCTCGCGCTTGGCTCCGCGGTCATCGGCCGCGACCTGCGCGCCATGGGGCGCACGCTCGAGAATCTCGGATTGAGCAGGCTGTCGAAGAGCGGAATGCAACAGCTCTTATGAGATGAGAATCGTCGCCCTCGGCGCGGGTCGCATGGGTCGCGGCATCGGCCACGTGTTCGCCTATGCCGGCGTCGCGGTCGACATCGTCGATTTCAAGCCGCGAGCTCCTTCGGACGCCGCGCGCCTGCGGGACGCGGCCACGGCGGAAATCGCATCGAACCTGGCGCTGCTGGGCGAGTTCGGCGTGCTCGATGAACGGCAGCAGCGCGAGATCCTCGGTCGCGTCCGCGTGCTTTCCTTCGAGAACTCTGCCGAAGCGCTGGCCGCGGCGGACGTGCTGTTCGAGGGCGTCACCGAAACGCTCGAGGCCAAGCGCGATGCGCTGGCGCGCGCCTGCCAGTCGCTACGGCCTGATGCGATCATCGCGTCGACGACCTCTTCTTTCCTGGCCGATACGCTGGCGGCCTTCGTGACCCGTCCCGGCCGTTTCATCAACGCGCATTTCCTCAACCCCGCGTATCTGATCCCCCTGGTGGAAGTCAGCCCTGCGGCGAGCACCGACGAAAGCACCTTCGACCGACTGAAGCAGCTGCTCGAGTTCGCCGGCAAGGTGGTGGTGCGCTGCGCGCCCTCGCCGGGCTTCATCGTGCCGAGATTGCAGGCGGCGGCCATGAACGAGGCGGCCCGCCTCGTCGAGGAGGGCGTGGCGACGTCCGAGGACATCGACCGTGCGGTGCGCGCCGGGTTCGGCCCGCGCTACGCCGCGATGGGACTGTGCGAGTTCATCGACTACGGCGGTCTGGACATCCTGTACTACGCCTCCAGCTCCATGGCGCGGGCGCTCGACGCGCCGCGCTACGAGCCGCCGGGAATCATCAGGCGCCTGATGGAAGAGGGCAAGCGCGGCGCACGCGAAGGCCAGGGCCTCTACGATTGGCGCGGGCGCGACCTCGCGGCCTACCAGCGCGACCTGGTCGGGCGCTACGTCGAGCTTTTCCGGCACCTGCGCCTGTTGCCGCCGCCCCGCACAAGCGAATAGACTCGAGTCACTCCTAGGAGGAGGAGATATGAACGACAAATCCAGACTGCTTTTCAGCGTCGGAGCGCTCGCGTTCGCCACGAGCCTCTGCGCTGCCGAAGTGAAGCTGAAGGCCGCGGCTTTCCTGCCGGTCAAGGCGATCTATGTGCAGCAGTTCACCCGCTTCACGGACGAGGTAAACAAGCGCTGCAAGGGAAGCGTGAGCATCAGCACCGTGGGCCCGGAGGCCATCAAGTCGCTCGAGCAGTGGAACGCGTTGAAGAACGGTGTGGTCGACATGCATTACGGCCCGCCGAACTACTACGTGGGTGACGTGCCGGAAGGCGACGTGATGAGCCTGGCTCGCAACGAGTCTGCGGAGCAGCGCAAGAACGGCGCCTGGAAGCTGATCAACGAGGTACACAACCAGAAGCTCAACGCCTGGTACCTCACGCACCTCATGAACGGCGTGCGCTTCCACATCTATACGAGCAAGCCGGCGCAAGGCGGCAAGTTCGACGGTCTGCGCCTGCGCTCCACGCCGATCTACGACACGTTCTTCAAGTCGCTCGGCGCCCTGCCGGTGCGCATGGCGCCGCCCGAGGTGTACACCGGCCTGGAGCGCGGCACGGTGGACGGCTACGGCTGGCCGCTGTGGGGCATCGCCGACTTCGGCTGGCACAAGTACACCAAGTACCGCCATGGCCCCGGCTTCATCAGCGCCGCGGTGGCCATCCTCGTGAATCTCGACAAGTGGAAGTCGCTGGACGACGGCCAGCGCAAGTGCCTCACCGACGTCGCGATGTGGGCGGAGAGCCAGTGGCCCAAGTGGCGCGCCGCGGAGGACGGGGCGCAGCAGGCGGTCCAGGATAAGGCCGGCATCAAGTACGTCGACCTCGGGCCCGGCTTCGCTCAGAAGGCCGAGGATCTGTACTGGGAGATGATGGCCAAGGGAAACCCGGAGTTCGTGAGGAAAGTGCGGCCGCTCCTGAGTGGCAAGTAAGCGGTCGTGGTTTGATGCGCTGATCGACGCGCTGGCGCTTGCCGCGGCGGTGCTGCTGTGCGCGCTGGTCGTGCTCATCCTGGTTGACGTGGCGGCGCGCTACCTGCGCCTGTTCTCGATCACCTGGTCCTTCGAGGCGACCGAGTACATGCTCTATGCGATTACCTTCCTCGGCGCACCCTGGGTGCTGCGCGAGGAAGGCCACATCGCCATCGAGCTGGTGGTCGAGCGCCTCGCGCCCGGGCCACGACGCGTCGTGCGGCGCGTGGCCGACCTGCTCGGCGCGACGGTTTGCGTAGCGCTGTTCGTCTTTGCCTGCCGTGTGGCCTGGCGCTCGTTCGAGAGCGGCACGCTGGTACACAAGAGCTTCATCTTCCCGGAATGGTGGGTCTACGCCGGCATGCCGCCGGTGCTGCTCGTCCTGCTCGGGGTTTACCTGCGCTGGCTGGCGCGGCCGCCGGCGCATGCCGGCACGCGCGAAGTGGTTTGAGCGATGGCGTGGTACCAGGTCCTCGGCCTGCTGATCGGCATGCTGCTCGTCTTCATGGCCATCGGCATGCCGGTGGTGTTCGCCTTCCTCGCCGCCAACCTCATCGGCGCCTGGATCTTCATGGGCGGCGAGATCGGCGTGATGCAGCTGGTGCGCAACGCGGCCGATTCCGTGCAGAGCTTCGCGCTGCTGCCCATCCCACTGTTCATTTTCATGGGCGAGATCATGTTCCATACCGGCGTCGCCGGGCGCGCCATCGACGCCATCGACAAGCTGATCGCCCGCGTGCCCGGGCGCCTTTCGCTCGTGGCGATCGTGGGCGGCACGATCTTCTCGTCGCTGTCGGGCTCCACCATCGCCAATACCGCGATGCTGAGCTCGACCCTGCTGCCGGAGATGTACAAGCGCGGCTACCACTCCTCGATCGCGGTCGGCCCGATCGTCGCGGTCGGCGGCCTCGCCATGCTGATCCCGCCCTCGGCGCTCGCCGTGCTGCTCGGCTCGGTGGCGCGCATCCCCATCGGCGAGCTGCTGGTCGCCTCGATCATCCCGGCGCTGATCATGGCGACCCTGTTCTTCGGCTACGTCATCATCCGCTGCTGGCGCAATCCGCAGATCGCGCCGCCTTACGACGTGGCGCAGCTCAGCTGGCGCGAGCGCAGCATGCCCTTCCTCAAGTACGTGCTGCCGCTCATGAGCATCTTCATCGTGGTGGTGGGCAGCATCGTCGGCGGCATCGCCACGCCCACCGAGTCGGCCGCGCTCGGCGCGGCGGCCGCGCTGGCCGCCGCCGCCGGCTACCGGCGCCTCGGGTGGAAGAGCTTTGTCGTCTCGGTGCGCGAGACCCTGCGCTTCACGGTGATGACGCTGTTCATCATCGCCGGCTCGATCACTTTCTCGCAGATCATGGCCTTCACCCAGGCCTCCGACGGCCTGTCGGGCCTGATCAGCGGCGCGGGGCTGTCGCCGCTCATGGTGCTGCTTGGCATGCTCGGCATCCTGCTGTTCCTCGGCTGCTTCATGGACCAGGTGAGCATGATGATGATCACCAGCCCGCTCTTCATGCCGATCGCCGAGCAGCTCGGCTTCGACGTCGTATGGTTCGGCGTGCTGATGCTGATGATCCTGGAGATCAGCCTCGCCACCCCGCCATTCGGCCTGCTGCTGTTCGTCGCCAAAGGGGCTGCGCCCGACACGTCGATGCGCGAGATCATCGTTTCGGTGGCGCCGTTCATCGCCATCGCGCTCGGCGTGGTGGTGCTGCTCATCGCCTTCCCCGAGCTCACGCTAGTGCTGCCGCGCCTGATGGCTCCCTAGGTAGGCTTCTACTACGCCCGGGTCGCGCAGCACCTCGGCGGGCGGCCCCTGCGCAATAGGCGCACCGTAGTTCAGCACGTACACGCGATCGGCCAGGTCGGCGACCATCTGCATGTCGTGCTCCACCCAGAGCATGGCGATGCCGAGCTGGTGGCGGATGCGCAGGATGTAGCGGGCGAGGTCCTCGCGTTCGTCCCGGTTGAGGCCGGCGGAAGGCTCGTCGAGCAGCAGCACCTTCGGCTCCATGGCGAGCCCGCGCGCGAAGCCGACGATCTTCTGCAGGCCGAACGGCAGCACATCCACCGGCCGATGGCGGAAGCGCTCGAGCTCGACGAATTCCAGCACTTCCTCCACCGCCCGGCGGTGCTGCGCTTCGGCGGCGCGCACGCCGGGGAGGTAAAGGCCCTCGGCGAGCGCGCTAGTGCGAAAGCGCGCATGCCGCGCCACCAGCAGGTTCTCCACCACCGTCATGTGCGGCATGAGCTCGCCGTGCTGAAAGGTGCGGGCGATCCCCAGGCGGGCGATCGCGTGAGGTTTTTTTCCCGCGAGAGGAATATTGGAGAAATGAATCGTGCCGCCCTGCGGACGATAGATCCCGCAGATGCAATTCAGCACCGAGGTCTTTCCGGCGCCGTTCGGACCGATCAGCGCCACCAGCTCGCCTGGCCGGCATTCGAGCGACACGCCGTCCAGCACCTTGAGACCGCCGAAGGACAATGAGAGCGACTCGAGGCGCAGCTCAGCCATACCAGCGCCGGCTGCGGCGATACTGCTTGACGTCCCGGTAGCTGCGCCGCCTCCCGGCGCCGCCCAGGTAGAACTCCTGGATGTCCTGGTGCCCGCGCAGCCGCTGCGGCGTGCCGTCCAGGACGATGCGGCCGTTCTCCATGACGTAGGCGTAGTCCGCGACATCGAGCGCCACCTGCGCGTTCTGCTCGACCAGGAGCATGCTGATGCCGGTCTCGGCACGGATCGCCAAAAGGCGGCGCATCAACTCGTCGACGAGCAGCGGTGCCAGTCCCTGCGACAGCTCGTCCACCAGCAGCAGCCGCGGCGCGCAGGCCAGCGCGGCGCCGATGGCGAGCATCTGACGCTCGCCGCCGGAGAGATAGCCGGCCTCGCGCCGCCGCAGCCGGGCGAGCGCGGGGAACAGCTCGTAGACCCGCTCGCGCGCGAAGCGCGCGCCACGGCGCGCGACCACTGCCTGCAGGTTTTCTTCCACGGTCAGGTTTTCGAACACCTTGTTGCGCTCGGGCACCAGCGCCACGCCGCGTGCCGTCACCCGGTGCGGTGCCAGGTTCTCGATGCGCTCGCCGGCAAGCAGCACGGTGCCCTCGGTTACGCGGGCGTCGTCCAGGCCGATGAACCCCGAGATCGCGCGCAGCGTGGTGGTCTTGCCGGCGCCATTGGTGCCGAGCAGCGCCACGATAGCGCCTTGCGGTACGGCGAGCGAGATGCCCTGCACCGCGGTAACCACCCGGTGATAGACCGCTTCGACGTTCTGCAGCTCGAGCAGTCTCACCGCACGGCCCGCTGCTTGAAGGGCCACAGCACGAACCAGTTGCGCACACGCCGCCAGATGCCGACCAGGCCCTGCGGCTCGAACACGAGGAACAGCACCATCGCCAGGCCGAACGCCGCGTAGTTGACGGCGAACACCACCGACGACAGCACCTCGGCGAGGCCCAGCCGCGCCATGGCGCCCTCGATGGCGTAAGGCAACAGCACCACGAACACGGTGCCCAGGATGGCGCCGAGGATCGATCCCATCCCGCCGATGATGATCATCGCGACGTACTGGATGGTGAGGTAGAGCGAGAACGCCTCGACCGACACGAAGCCGCGGAAGTAGGCGAACAGGCAGCCGGCCATGGCCGTGATGGCGGAGGAAATCACGAACGCCGACACTTTTGCATGCGGCACGCTGATGCCGAGGGCTTCGGCCACGGCCTCGCGGCCGTGGATCGCGCGCCAGGCGCGTCCGGTGCGCGAGCGAAGCAGGTTGAGCGAGAACAGCACCGTGGCGGCGGCCGCGGCGAGCAGCGCGAAATACCAGTGCCAAGCCTCGTAAATCGGCGAATCGATGACGATGCCGGTCGAGAAGCCGCGTCGCGTCTCGTACTCGGCGGCGGCGTGGATCACGATGAAATGCAGGGCGAGCGTTGAGACGGCCAGATACAGGCCGCGCAGTCTGAGGCTCGGCAGCCCGAAGGCAAGGCCCAGCGCTGCGCCAACCAGCGCGGAGGCGGGCAGCGTGAGCCAGACCGGGGCGGCGAATTCCTTGAAAAGAATGCCGGTGGTGAAGGCGCCTGCCGCGAGCAGCCCGGCATGGCCGAGCGAGATCTGTCCGGCATAGCCCGTGAGCAGCATGAGCGCCACCGCCCCCACCACGCCGAGCAGGACCTGGTTGGCGAGGTCGAGCCACAACGCGTTGGCCAGGAACGGGTAGCAAGCCAGCGCTACCACGAAGATCGCGAACCAGCCTTTCTGCGTGCGCGAATCGAGCAATGCCGTGTCCTGCGCATACCTGACCCTGAAATACCCGCTCATACGCGGTCGAGCTCCTCGCGCGTGCCGAACAATCCCCACGGCCTCACGATCAGCATGGCTAGCAGCACCACGAAGGGCACGACTTCGGAAAGCAGCGGATCCACGTAGTGGATGACGAAAACCTCCGCCGCCGCGATCGCGAGCGAGCCGAGCAGCGCGCCCACGAGGCTGTCGAGCCCTCCGACCAGCGCCGCCGGGAAAGCTTTCAGGCCGATGGTCACCAGCGTGCCCTCGAGGCCGGCATCGGCGGCAAGCAGCATGCCGGCGAGGCCGCCGGTCAGCGTGGCCAGCCCCCAGGACGCCGCGTAGATGCCGTGCAGGCCGATGCCGCGCTGCGCGGCGAGCAAAGGATGCTGGCCGGCGGCGCGCATTCGGATGCCCCAGCGGCTGAGGCGCAGGAAGGCGAACAGCGCGCCATACATGGCGAGCGTGGCGACGATGAGGGTCAGGCCGACGGTCGAGATGCGCGCACCCGCGAGCTCGAGCGACGCGTTGCTCCAGCCGAGGTCACGCAGCGGATGCTGGGTCTGCGTGCCGAAAGCAAGGATCATGGCGCCGCGCAGCAAGATGCCCAGCGCGATGGTGGCGAGCACCGCCGCGAGCACCGATTCCCCGGTCATGCGCCACATCAGGGCCAGGTAGACCGCGACCCCGACCAGCACGGCGAGCACCAGGGCTGCTGCCACGGCAACCAGCGGATGGCCATCGAACAGTGAAGCCGTCAGGTACAGCCCGTAGGCGCCCAGCATCATCAGCTCGCCGTGGGCGAGCGACAGCACGCGGCTCACCCGGTAGATGAGCACATAGCCGCAGCTGATCAGCGCATAGATCGCCGCGAGGACGAGGATGTTGACCGCCAGCTGCAAGCTAGCGCTTGACCTCGATGGCCTGCCAGTCCTGCGCGCGCACGATGCGGTTGCCCTGCGGATCCCAGCGCCATACGCGGTAGTACTGGCGCGTGCGGAAGTGGTTGTCCTTGGTCCACTCCAGCGGCCCGCCGCGCAACCCTTTCAAGTCCACCTTGACGCTGTTCATGGCGGCCAGGACCTTCTGCGGGGTCGGCGGCCACGGCGTGTTCTTCAGCACCTGCTCGAGCACCAGCCCGGCGACGAAGCCCTCGGTCAGATAGGACACCGGGTATTGCAGGTTGGCCTTGGCAGCGACCGCGCGGATCTCGGCATGGATCGGCAGGTTGTCCTGCAGCATGGCATTGGTGCCGATCACGTAGAAGCGGCCGTCCTTGATGCGCTCGAGCTCCTCCTCGGCGTTGAGGTGCGCCCAGGTCAGGTAGTCGCCTTGCCAGCCGAGCCGGCGCATCGCCTCGAAGGTGCGCACCTGCGCGACCCAGGGCGCCCATGACCACATCCAGTTCGGCTTCGCCTCGACCAGCCTCGTAGCAAAGGGCGTGTAGTCGGGCGCCGGCGGCGGCGAGATCTGCTTCTCCACTGGGGTCATGCCCAGGGTCTTCGACAGGCCTTCGGCATAGTCGATCTCGCCGCGCGAGATGGGAATCGCCATGGCGGCGAGGCCGAGCTTCACGTCTTCCTTGGCGTTCTTCTTGATGAAGGCGAGCGCCGCCTGGGAATCCAGGCGCGCGCCGAACGCGGTCGAGCAGAACTGCAGCGGATCGGCCGGCGGATACGTTTCGGTCGGGCAGACCGCGCCGGCGAAGTACAGCGGTACGCGCGCGCGCCTGGACTCGGCGACCATGGGCGCATACGTGGATGACAGGCTGACGTTGATGATCATCAGCGCGCTGTCCTGCGACAGGAGCTGCTTCACGTTCGCTGCGGCGCGCGAAGGCTGCGCCTGGTCGTCCAGCACCACCACGCGAACCGGCCGGCCGTTGATGCCGCCGCGGCCGTTGACGTGCTCGAGATAGGCCTTCATCGCCTCGACCACCGGGGCATAGTTCGAGGCCACCGGACCCGTCATGGCGCCGGAGACGCCGAGCACATAGGCGTCCTGCGCCTGGGCAGCGCCGAGCGGCAGCGCCACAGCGAACATCGCGCAAAGCAGCTTTCTCATTCCATGTTCCTCCTCAGGTAAGCACTTTTCCGGCGGCTCCAGCGACCAGCCGCTCCTCCCGGTCGTCGTACATCGAGTCGACCAGCTCTTTGAAGCGCTCCAGCATCAGCGAGCGCTTCACCTTGCGCGTGGGCGTGACCGGCTCGCCCTCTTCCTCGGGGTCCAGCGCTTTCGGCAGCACGCGGAATGCCTTGACCTGCTCGACCCGGGCGAGCGCGGCATTCGCCTTTTCCATCTCATGGCGTATGAGCTGCTCGACCTCCGGGTGCTGCGCGAGGCTGGTGAAGCCGGTGTAGCCGAGGTTGCGGCTGCGCGCCCATTCGGCCACGGTGTCGTAGTCGATCTCGATCAGCGCGGTGAGGTACTTGCGTGCATGCCCGATCACCATCGCTTCGGCGACATAGGGGCTGGCGCGGATCAGGTTCTCGATGTACGAGGGCGACAGCGTCTTGCCGCCGGCGGTGACGATGAAATCGCGCGCCCGGTCGACCAGGCGCAGCGTGCCGTCCTTCAGTTCCCCGACATCCCCGGTCCGCAGCCAGCCGTCGTCGCCTTTGACGCTCCTGGTCGCCTCGCCGTTGCCCCAGTACTCGGTAAACTCATGCGGCCCGCGTATGAGGATCTCGTTGTCCGGGCCGAATCGCATCTCCCACCCGGATGCCAGCGTACCGACGTTGCCGGGACGCGGGAACGGGCCGCGCTGGCCTGCGATGATGGCGCCGGCTTCCTCGGTCTGGCCGTAGATCTCGACCAGGTTGACGCCCCAGATCTGCCACAGCGCCATGGTGTCCGGCGGCAGCGGCGCACCGCCGCATATCGCGAGCTCGAGCTTATCCAGCCCGAGCTGCTCGAGAAGCGGACGGAACACGGCCGACCGGGCGAGGGCGTAAGGCGGAGAGAACCCCGCATTGCCTTCCCAGCGCGCCCGGGCGTGGCGGCGGCCGATGCGCATGGCGAGCTCGTAGGCGGCGCGCTTCATCGGCGAGCTGGCCGCCATGCCGATGAGGACTTGCGAGGCGAACTTCTGCAGGTAGCGCGGCACCGCGAACAGCACGCTGGGCGCTACCTCGTAGAGCGTCTGCGGCAGGTCTTCCACATCCTCGCCGAAGTGCGGCACCAACCCCGACAGCATCGGCAGGGTAATGGCGATATCCCGCCCGAGGATGTGGCAGAGCGGCAGGTACGCCACAGTGCGCTGTCCGGGCTTGAGCAGCTGCGGATAGTGATCCAGCAGGTTGCGCGCCGCCGCGACATGCGTCCCATGGCTGACGAGGGCACCTTTCGGATGGCCGGTCGTGCCCGAGGTATAGACGATGAAGGCCGGCGTACCCGCAGCGATTTCCCCGAGAAAGCTCTCGAGCGCAAGCGCCTCGCGGCGCATCATCTCCTCGAGGGTCGAGAAGCGCGAACGGTCATAGGCGAACATGGCCGAGTCGTCGATCACCGCGATGCGCCGCAGGCCGGGCAGCCGGTCCTGCAGCGGCAACAGCTTGTCGACGTATTCCTGGTTCTCGGCGACGAAGCAGGCGGCGCCGCCGTCGCGCAGCTGGTATTCCATCTCGGCGGGGGCCGCCGTGGGATAAATGCCGTAGGTGACCGCGCCAGCGGCCTGCGCCCCGAGGTCGGCGATCATCCATTGCTCGCAGGTGTCGCCCATGATGGCGACGCGCTCGCCGCGCTCGATCCCGAGCGCCCGGAAGCCGGCAGCGCAGCGTGCAACCCGCGCGGCATAGTCCCTCCAGGTGCGCTCCTCGTACAGGCCGAGCCGCTTGGCGCGATACGCCACCTCGTCGCCATGACTCGATGCCCGCTGCACCAGCAGGTGCAGCACGCTGGTCACGCCGGCTCCCGGAATGCGCGCACCAGCAGGTCGACGTAGCTGCGTGTGATGCGCTCGAGCGTGACGCGCGGCTCACGTCCGAACCACAGCGCCGCCGAGTTGCCCAGCCCGAGCAGCGCGAGCGTGGCCATGCGCGTATCGAGGTCGGCGCGGAACTCCCCGAGGGCGACTCCCTGCTGGATGATGCGCTGGATGATGCGCTCGTAGCGCTGCTCGATTGCACGGATGCGCTTGCGCGCCGGCAGCGGCAGGAAGCGGCGCTCGCGCAGGAACACCAGCGTATAGTCCAGGCGCTCGGCCATGGGCGCGAGGTGCTGGAAAACCAGCCGCGCTACCTTTTCCGGGCCGGTTTCGGCGCCGCGCGCGATCTGCTGCGCGCGCAGCGCATAGTCCTCGACGCCGCTCGCGCACACCGCTTCCAGCGCCGCTTCCTTCGACTCGAAGTAATAGTAAAGGCTGGCCTGGCGGATGCCGAGCACGTCGGCGATGTCCTGGGTCGAGGCGCCGTGGTAGCCGCGCTGCGCGAACACCTGCGCCGCCGCGTCGGTCACTTCCGAGAGCCGCTTGCGCGAGTTGGGAGTGGCGGCGGTTCGCATCCGTGATTTATTCTATAGCACAATAGAATTGGAGCCATCATGAGCCTGCCCGCCCGCGCCGATCACATCGGCAGCCTGCTGCGACCCAAGAAGCTGCGCGAGGCGTTCCGCGCGCACGCCGAGAACCGCATTTCCGATACCGAGTTGCGCACCGCGCAAGACGCCGCCATCCGCGACGTGGTGCGGTTGCAGGAGGAATGCGGCCTCGGCATTGTCACCGACGGCGAGTTCCGCCGCATTTCCTATTGGGAGAAGTTCGTTCGCCTGACCGAAGGTCTCGAGGTGCGGGAAGCGGTCTTCACCTTCCACGACGCGCACGGTCACGAATCGAAGTTCACCGCGCCGTACGCCGGCGGCCGGGTCGAGCGCCGGGCGCCGATTACGCTGGACGAATTCCAGTACCGCAACCAGAAGATCACCATGCCGGCGCCGTCCACGATGCACTTCTACCGCTTCACCGACTGGGGCAGCGCGTATCGCGACGCGGAAAGCTTCTTCGCCGACCTCGGCAAGGTGTACCAGGCGGAGATCGCCGATTTGGCGAAGGCCGGCTGCCGCTACGTGCAGCTCGACGAAGTAGCCATCGCCATCCTGTGCGACCCGGCGGCGCGCGGCAAGGTGAAGGCCGCCGGTGAAGACCCCGACCGCCTGGTCGACCTGTACATCGACGCGATCAACCAGGCGGTGAAGGACGCGCCGCCGGAATTGGCCATCGGCGTGCACGTTTGCCGCGGGAACTACAAGGGGATGTACCTTTCCGAGGGCGGCTACGACTCGGTGGCCGAGCGCTTTTTCGGACGTGCGCGAGTAAGCCACTTCCTGCTGGAGTTCGATACGCCGCGTGCCGGCGGCTTCGCGCCACTGCGCTTCGTGCCCGCGGACAAGGGCGTGGTGCTGGGCCTGGTGAGCTCCAAGAGCCCGATGCTGGAGAAGATCGACGACCTGAAAAGGCGCGCCGGCGAAGCCGCGCGCTATGTCGACCCGGCAAGGCTTGCCATCAGCCCGCAATGCGGCTTCGCCAGTACGATGGGCGGCAATCCGGTCACCGAGGCCGACGAGCGCGCCAAGCTAAAATTGTGCGTCGAGGCCGCACGCGTGATCTGGGGCTAGATGAGGATACTTGTCGCGGGCGCCGGGCCCGCGGGTCTGTACTTCGCGTATCTCGCGAAGCGCGCGCATCCCGAGTGGCAGATCGAGCTGGTCGAGCAGAACCCGGCCGACTCGACCTTCGGCTTCGGCGTGGTCTTCTCGGATCGCGCGCTCGAGTTCCTGCGCGGCGACGACGCGCAGACCTACGAGCTGATCACGCCGGCGATGGAGATATGGAGCGATCTCACCGTCGTGCATCGCGGTACGCCGGTGCTGATCGACGGTATCGGCTTTGCGGCGATCGGGCGCCTGCGCTTCCTGCAGTTGCTGCAGCGGCAGCTCGCGTGCGTCGGGGTCGTTCCTGAATACGAGAAGACTCTTACATCGGCAACCGAGTTGCGCGGCTACGACCTGGTGGTGGCGGCAGACGGCGCCAACTCGGCCGTGCGGCGCGTGGCGGACTTTGGCACGACGGTGAGGCCGCTCAACAACAAGTTTGCCTGGTACGGCACCAGGCAGCCGTTTCGCACGCTGACGCAGACCTTCGTGGAGAATGAGCACGGCACGTTCAACGCCCACCACTACCGGCATGCGCCGGACATGAGCACGTTCGTGTTCGAGTGCGATGCCGAAACATGGCGGCGGGCAGCATTCGCTTCCATGGGAGAATCCGAAACGCTCGCGTTTTGCGAGCGGGTGTTCGCCGAAACGCTGCAAGGCCATCGCCTGGTGTCCAACAACTCGATCTGGCGCAACTTTCCGAATGTGCGCAACCGCCGCTGGTCCGTCGGCAACATCGTGCTGATCGGCGACGCCCAGCGTACGGCCCATTTTTCCATCGGCTCGGGCACCCGCCTTGCCATGGAGGACGCGATCGCGCTCGCCAAGGCGCTGGACGAGCATGCCGCGGTGTCGCAGGCGCTCGCCGCGTTCGAGGCGGCGCGCCGGCCGATCGTAGAGAAGCTGGTCGCGGCGGCCGACGCGAGCGGCGCCTGGTACGAGCGCTTCCCCGCTCACATGCGGCTCGGGCCGCGCGAGCTCGCCTGGAGCTACATTCAGCGCAGCGGCCGGGTCGACCCCGAACGGCTGCGCCGCACCTCGCCGAAGTTCGTCGAAGGGAGTGCCTGACCGATGCTGTTCCCCACCACGCTGGTCGGCAGCTATCCGCAGCCCGACTGGCTCATCGATCGCAAGAAGCTCGCCGGCCGCTTCCCGCCGCGCGTGCGCGCCATGGAACTGTGGCGGGTGCCGCAGCCGTACCTGGAAGACGCGCAGAACGATGCCACGGTGCTCGCGATCCGCGCGCAGGAGCAGGCGGGCCTCGACATCGTCACCGACGGCGAGACCCGGCGCGAGAGCTACTCCAACCGCTTCGCCACCGCGCTCGAGGGCGTGGATATCGACAACCCCGGTACTGCGCTCGACCGCTCCGGCCATCCCAATCCCGTGCCGCGCATCGTCGGCCGCATACGCAGGAAGCATCCCGTCGAAGTCGCAGATCTGCTCTTTCTCAAGAAACATACTTCCCGGAAAACCAAGATCACGGTGCCCGGCCCCTTCACCATGGCGCAACAGGCGCAGAACGAGTACTACAAGAGCGAGGAGGAGGCCGCCATGGACTACGCCGCGGCGGTCAACGAGGAGATCAGGGATCTGTTCGCCGCCGGCGCCGACATCGTGCAGATCGACGAGCCGTACATGCAGGCTCGGCCGGAGAAGGCACGCCAGTTCGGGCTCAAGGCGCTGAACCGCGCGCTGGACGGGGTGACCGGCGAAACCGCGGTACACATCTGCTTCGGCTATGCGGCCATCATCCACGCCCGCCCTTCGGGGTATTCGTTTCTCCCTGAGTTCGCAGGATGCTCCTGCAAGCAGGTGTCCATCGAGACCGCGCAGTCGAACCTCGACTGCGCGGTGCTGCAGAAGCTGGCCGGAAAGAAGATCATGGTGGGCGTGCTGAACCTCGACGACATGGCGGTCGAGACGCCGCAGCAGGTGGTTGCCCGAGCCAAGAGGGCCTTGCCTTTCATCAAAATGGAAAACGTCATTCTGGCGCCCGACTGCGGGATGAAATACCTGCCGCGCGAAGTGGCCGACGGCAAGATGAAGGCGCTCGTCGAAGGGGCGCAGCTGCTGCGCGCCGAATATCGATGAGCGCGTTCCGGGTCGAGCATGTCGGCAGCTTCGTGCGCCCGCCACGCCTTCTTTCTGCAGTGAAGGCCTGGAAGACGGGGAAAATTCCCGAGCCGGAATTGAAGAAGACCCAGGACGACTGCATCCGCGACATCGTCGCGTTCCAGGAGTCGATCGGCCTGCCGACCCTTACCGACGGCGAGTTTCGCCGCCGCAGCTGGTCCGCGGGGTTCATCGACGCCGTGGAAGGGTTCGGGCTGCGCGACGGCACGCTCACCTTCCGCGATTCGAGCCGGGTCATCGGCGTGGCCGCTTCGCCGTACGCAAAAACGCCCCTGCGCCGGCGGCAACGCATAGTGGCCGATGACTACCGGTTCCTGAAGTCCGTGGCGCAGCAAGGCGTGCCCAAGGTGACCATGGCCGCGCCGGACGTGATGCACTATTTCCTTGGACCGAAGGCCTTCGAGACTTCAGTCTACGGCGATCGTGAGGCCTACTTCGAGGCATTGGTTGGAATCTACCGCGAAGAGATCGCCGAGCTCGCCCAACAGGGATGCACTTACCTCCAGCTCGACGATACTGCGCTGCCGTGCAACTGCGACGCGCACGCGCGCGAGGACGTGGCATCGCGTGGCGAGGACGCGGACGAGCTCACGGATCGCTATGCGCGGCTGTTCAACGAGTGCGTCCGCGACAGGCCGGCCGGAATGACGATCGGCGTGCATCTCTGCCGAGGCAACCTGAAGGGCGCATGGATGGCCGAGGGTGGCTACGAGCCCGTTGCCGATGCGCTGTTCAACCGGCTCGACGCCTCGACCTACTGCTTGGAATACGATACCGAGCGCGCCGGCGACTTTTCGCCGCTGCGCCTCGTGCCCAGGGGCAAGCGCGTGATCCTGGGGCTGGTGAGCACCAAGACGCCGGTGCTGGAGTCGAAGGAAGCGCTGAAAAGGCGTATCGACGCCGCTGCGAAGCATGTGCCGCTCGAGCAGCTGGGTATCGGGCCGCAGTGCGGCTTTTCCAGCGGCGGAGGCGGCGGGCAGGCGCTCACGCAGGACGATACGCGCAAGAAGCTCGAATTGATCGTGGAAACCGCCAGAGAGGTATGGGGAGACATATGAACATGAAAAAGCTCGTCGTTGTCCTTGTCGCATTTGCGCTCGCCGGCTGTGCCAACGGCATCAAGGGGCCGAGCGACCGGCCGTTCGAGAATTGGGAGAAGGGCGCGGCGCTTGGTGCCGTGGGCGGCGCAATCATCGGCGCGACCGCGTACAAGAAGAACCGCAGCAAGGGCGCGCTGATCGGCGCCGTCGGCGGCGGCCTGGCCGGCGCTGCGGTGGGCAACTACATGGATCAGCAGAAGCGCGACCTGGAGAAGAACCTGGCGCCCGAGATCCAGGCCGGGCAGGCGAAGGTCGAAAAGCTGCCGAACGACGTGGTGCGCATTACGATGACGAGCCAGACGGCCTTCGACACCAATTCCACCAGCATCAAGCCCGGCTTTCGCAGCACCATGGACAAGCTCGCCGACGTCGTGGTGCGCTACAACAAGACCACGCTGACCGTCGTCGGGCATACCGACAACGTCGGCAGCGACAGGTACAACCAGAACCTGTCGCAGCGGCGCGCGCTTTCGGTGGCGCAGTACTTCGAGTCCCAGCGGGTGGATCCGCTGCGGCTCGCGACCGCCGGCAAGGGCGAAGGCCAACCCGTGGCGAGCAACGCCTCCGAAGCCGGCCGCCAGCTCAATCGGCGCGTCGAGATCTACGTCGAGCCGGTGGTCGAAGGCTGAGGCCGCATGCCGGGGAAGAAGTCGCCGCGCGGCATCGCGAAAGGCCTCACCAACTACGGCGACCCGGCGTTCTCGCTGTACCTGCGCCGCTCGTTCGCCAAGAGCATGGGCTATTCGGGCGAAATGCTCGGGCGCCCGGTGGTCGGCATCGCCGACTCGCGCAGCGGCTTCAACAACTGCCATCGCCACTTCCCCGAGCTCATCGACGCGGTGAAGCGCGGCGTGCTCGCCGCGGGCGGGCTGCCGATCGAGTTTCCCACGGTGTCGCTGGGCGAGGTTTTCCTCAGTCCCACCTCGATGATGTTCCGCAACCTGATGTCGATGGACGTCGAGGAAATGATCCGGGCGCAGCCGATGGACGCCGTGGTCCTTGTGGGCGGCTGCGACAAGACGGTCCCGGCGCAGCTCATGGGCGCGGCCTCCGCCGACCTGCCCGCGGTGCAGCTCCTCGCCGGCCCGATGATGCCCACTTCCTTCCGCGGCGAGCGGCTGGGCGCGTGCACCGACTGCCGGCGCTTCTGGGCGCTGCACCGGGCGGGCAAGGTCGATTCGTCCGAGATCGAAACCATCGAGGGGAACCTCGCCACGACCGCCGGTACCTGCGCGGTGATGGGCACGGCCTCGACCATGGCGTCGATCGCCGAGGCGCTCGGCATGGCGCTCCCCGGCAGCGCGGCCATTCCGGCGGTCCATGCGGACCGCCTGCGCGCCGCCGAGGCGAGCGGCAGGCGCGCGGTCGAGCTGACGAAGGAAGCCATCCGGCCCTCGCAGATCATTACCGAAAAGTCGGTGGAGAACGCGCTGCGCGTGCTGCTGGCGATTGGCGGCTCCACCAACGCCATCGTGCACCTAACGGCGATTGCCGGTCGCGCAGGGATCAGCGTGTCTTTGAAAAGGCTCAACGAGATATCGGACACCACCCCGGTGCTCGTGGATCTCAAGCCCACCGGGCAGCACTACATGTCCGATCTGTATGCCGCCGGCGGCGTTGGGGCGGTGATGCGGGAGTTGAAACCGCTGCTGCACCTGGACTGCATGACAGTGGCGGGTGTCACCTTGAAAGAAGTTCTGGAAAAGCTGCCTTCGTGGGTCGATCGCTCCGTGGTCAGGCCGTTCGCCGAGCCGCTTGCGAAGGAAGGCGGCCTGGTGGCGCTCTTCGGTTCTCTCGCGCCCAACGGCGCGATCCTGAAGCGCTCCGCGGCCGATTCCAGGCTCTTCGAGAAGGAGGGCCGGGCGGTCGTGTTCGCTTCGCTTGACGACCTTGCAGCGCGCATCGACGACGGGGCGCTGGACGTTACCGCGGACGATTTTCTCGTGCTGCAGAACGCCGGGCCCAAGTCCGGCTACGCCATGCCCGAATCCGGCTACCTGCCGATCCCGGCGAAGCTGGCCCGGGCTGGCGTGAAGGACATGGTGCGCATGTCGGATGCGCGCATGAGTGGCACCGCCTACGGCACCATCGTGCTGCATGTCTCTCCGGAGTCGGCCGTCGGCGGCCCGCTCGCCCTGGTTCGAAACGGGGACAGGATCCGTCTTTCCGTTCGCGAGCGCAGGATCGATCTGCTGGTTCATAAAGACGAAATCCGGAAAAGAAAGGCGGCATGGCAGCCGCCCGTCACGCCGCCGGCGCGCGGCTATGCCAAGCTCTACATGGACCACGTGCTGCAGGCCGAGCACGGCTGCGACTTCGATTTCTTGCGCAAAGCTTGAAGCGCACGCTGCGCGCGGCATACCTCGCCGCGGGATTCGTATTCCTCGGCATCGGCGTGCTCGGCGTGGTCCTGCCGGTACTGCCCACCACGCCGTTCGTTCTGCTGGCGGCCGCCTGCTTCGCGCGCTCGTCCGACCGCTTCCACCAGTGGCTGCTTGACCACCGCTACTTCGGCCCGCTGGTGCGCGAGTGGCGCCAGTACCGCAGCATCCCGTACCGGACGAAGGTCTTCGCCATCGTCATGATGGCAGCCACCCTCACGGTTTCCATCGTCTTCTTCGTGCCGAAGGGCTGGATGCAGGGCGCGCTCGCCGCTTTCGGCGTGCTGCTCGCGGCCTGGCTCTACCGCGTGCCTTCACGCGATCGCCCGTGAAGGCGCCCGCCAAGCTGGTCTGCCTGGAAACCTACTGGAACGAGAAGCTCTTCCAGAGCTTCTCGGTCAGGGGGTTCTTCGAAGCGATGGCGCCACTATGCCACCCGCCGCTCACGGTGGCGCACCGGTTCGTCGAGTCGTCGGCCGGCCTGGCCCACTACCTGCAGCGCCCCGGCGGCGTCATGTGGCGCCGGGACGAGCTCTTCGACACGCCCGTGTATTACCTCGCTTTCCACGGCAAGCCCGGCAGCATGAGCTCGCTGCTCGACGCCATTCCGCCGGACCGCTTGTGCGAGGCGTTCGCCGGGTACGGCGCCTACCCCAACCTTGCCTATTTCGCGTCCTGCAGCGTGCTGCGCGGCGAGCGCGGCCGCAGTTTTGTACGGCGTTTCCTCAAGGCGAGCGGCATGCGGGCGGTGATCGGCTACACCACGCGGGTCGACTGGATGGCGAGCCTGGTGGCGGACCTGCTTTTCCTGCACAGGTTCTACGCCGACCCCTCGCCGTGGCGCAACCTCGGGCGGATCTTCGCCTCGGTGCAGCGCGACTATCCGTGCGCGCGCCGCCTCGGTTATACGCTCGCTACCGGTTGACAGGCCGCGGCGGAGTCGAAGTATTGACCGGCCTCCGCGGCGGGCATCTAATGGACGCCCCACCGTACATGGAGGAGGAGACCATGCTCGCCGCTGCGCCGCTTACCACGATGCTCCCGGTGAAGGACCTCGACCGGGCGCGCGAGTTTTACGTAAACAAGCTCGGCCTCGAGGCGGAAGGCCTCGCCGCGGACGGCAAGTTCCTGATGCGGGCCGGCGGCACGCGGCTCGCCCTTTTTCCGAAGCCCGGCGGCACCAAGGCCGACCACACCGCGGTGAGCTTCCAGGTGCGCGACATCGCGGCGGCGATTCGGCAGCTGGAGGCCCGCGGGGTGGTGTTCGCCGACTACGACCTGCCCGGCCTGAAGACCGTGGAGCACGTGTGCGTGCTCGGCTCGGAGAAGGCGGCCTGGTTCCAGGACCCCGAGGGCAACATCCTGTGCCTGCACGAGGACCTCGCCTGAGCGCCTGACGGCGGATTGACAGGCGTCGGGCAGATGCTTCAAGCTTAATCTATTTAGGCTTGGAGCAACCTTCCTGTCGCCCCTCGACCGCGAATTCATCGCCCGCGCCGACGACCACCGCGCGCTGCGCATCTGGCTGCGGCTGCTTACCTGCACGCAGCTCATCGAGCGGCAGGTGCGCTCGCGCCTGCGCGAGAAGTTCGCCACCACCCTGCCGCGCTTCGATCTCATGGCGCAGCTCGCGCGCCACCCGGAGGGCCTGAAGATGAACGAGCTGTCGCGCCTGCTGATGGTCACCGGCGGCAACGTCACCGCCATCGTCGACCAGCTCGAGGGCGAAGGGCTGGTCGAGCGGTTCGACGAGCCGGCCGACCGCCGCGCCTTCCGCATCCACCTGACGCGCGCTGGCGAGCGCAGCTTCGCCGACATGGCGCGCGCCCACGAGGAGTGGATCGTCGGGCTCCTCGCCGGGATGACGAAGCGCGAGCAGCACGAGCTGCTCAAGCTCCTCGCGAAGGTCAAGCAGCATGCCGTGGAGGTCATTTCATGATCCAGCCGAAGCACTTCGATTGGCGTATCGACGGGAAAGTCGGCGTGATTACGCTCAACCGCCCCGAGCGCAAGAACCCGCTCACCTTCGAGTCGTATGCCGAGCTGCGCGACCTGTTCTTGTCTCTCAAGAGAAACGAAGAAGTAACAGCGGTGGTCATTACCGGCGCCGGCGGCAACTTCTGCTCCGGCGGCGATGTCCACGAGATCATCGGCCCGCTGACGAAAATGCAGATGCCCGAGCTGCTCGCGTTCACGCGCATGACGGGCGACGTGGTCAAAGCCATGCGCCATTGCCCGCAGCCGGTCATTGCCGCGGTGGAGGGCGTGTGCGCCGGCGCCGGCGCGATCCTCGCCATGGCGTGCGACCTGCGCTATGGCGCGCCGGGCGCCAAGGTGGCGTTCCTTTTCGTGCGCGTGGGGCTTGCCGGCTGCGACATGGGGGCCTGTGCCATGCTGCCGCGGATCATCGGCCAGGGGCGCGCCGCCGAGCTCCTCTACACCGGCCGCTCGATGAGCGCTGAGGAAGGCCTGGCGTGGGGATTCTTCAACGGCCTTTCGGATTCGTGTTTCGACAAGTCGATGGAAGTGGCTCGCGAGTTCGCCAGCGGCCCCACCGCCGCCCACGCCATGACCAAGAAGATGCTGCACCAGGAATGGAACGCCGGCATCGACGAGGCCATCGAGATGGAAGCCCAGGCGCAGGCCATCCTGATGCAGAACCAGGATTTCCGCCGCGCCTACGAGGCGTTCGCCGCCAAGCGCAAGCCCGTGTTCCAGGGAGATTGATGGACCGCTTCGCGCATTACGGCTGGCCGTTCTTCGAGGCGAGGCATGCCGCGCTCGCGCGGGAGGCAGAAGCTTATTCGGAAGGCCTGACCTATGCGCACGGCGAAGATGCCGACGCCATCTGCCGGCGGCTGGTGCAGGACCTCGGGTGCGCCGGCTATCTGCACTATTGCGCCACCGAGGCGCCCGACGTGCGCTCCATCGCCCTGCTGCGCGAAGTGCTGGCCTATCACGCCGGCCTCGCGGATTTCGCCTTCGTGATGCAGGGGCTAGGCAGCGGGCCGATCGCGCTGGCCGGCAGCCCGGAGCAGAAAACCCGTTATCTGAAGAAAGCAGCGGCGGGCGATGCCATCGCCGCGTTCGCGCTTTCCGAGCCCGAGGCCGGCTCCGATGTCCAGGCCATGACTGCGACCGCGCGCAAGCAGGCAGGCGCCTGGGTGCTCGATGGCACCAAGACGTGGATCTCGAACGGCGGCATAGCCGATTTCTACGTGGTGTTCGCGAAGGCAGACGAGGGCATCACTGCCTTCGTGGTCGATGCCGGCGAAGTGGATGCCTCGAAGCGCATCGACATCGTCGCGCCGCACCCCATGGCGAGCGTCGAGCTCAAGGGAGCGAAAGGCGCTCTGCTCGGCGAGCCGGGGCAGGGGTTCAAGCTCGCCATGCGCAATCTGGACGTGTTCCGAACGACCGTGGCCGCCGCGGCGCTGGGCCTTGCCAGGAGAGCCCTGGCGGAAGCGATGGCGCGGGCACGAGCCCGGCGCATGTTCGGACAAGCCCTGGCGGACTTCCAGATGACGCAGGCCAAGCTCGCCGACATGGCGACGCGCATCGAGGCCGGCGCGCTCCTCGCCTACAAGAGCGCCTGGGTGAAGGACGTCAGGAAGGCGCGCGTTACGCGCGATGCCGCCATGGCGAAGATGTTCGCCACCGAGGCCGCGCAGCAGGTGATCGACGACGCGGTCCAGATCTGCGGGGGCCTCGGCGTGATGCGCGGACATCCGGTGGAGCGCCTGTACCGGGAGGTGCGCGCGCTGCGTATCTACGAGGGCGCCACCGAGGTCCAGAAGCTGATCATCGCCAGGGACTTGCTGAAATCATGAGCTATACCGCCCACACCGACACGTTCGCGCGCGACAACCTGCCGCCGCGTTCGCAGTGGCCGGAGCTCCTGTTCGAGCTGCCGGAGCTGCACTATCCGGGACGCATGAATTGCGCTACCGAGCTCCTCGACAAGCCGGTCACGCGCGGCTACGGCCACCGCGTGGCGCTGCGCACGCCCGACGGCGAATGCACGTATACCCAGCTCTTTACCCAGGCCAACCGCCTCGCCAACGTGCTGGCGCGAGACATGGGCCTCAAGCCCGGCAACCGCGTGCTGTTGCGCGGACCGAACAACCCGATGATGGCCGCCTGCTGGTTCGCGGTGATGAAGGCGGGCGGGGTGTGCGTGGCGACGATGCCGCTGCTGCGTGCGAAGGAGCTCATCGAGATCATCCAGAAAGCGGAGATCTCGCACGCGCTGTGCGACAAGCGGCTGGAGGCGGAGCTCGCAGCCGCGGCTTCGAGCTGTCCGTCGCTGAAGCAGGTCAAGTTCTGGTTCGACGACGTGCCGGACTCGCTGGACGAGCTGGCGCTCAAGCAGCCGCTCTGGTTCACCAACGTGGCGACGGCGCTCGACGACCCGGCGCTCATCGCCTTCACCTCGGGCACCACCGGCAAGCCCAAGGGGACGGTGCATTTCCACCGTGACGTGGTGGCGATGTGCGACGCCTTCCCGCGCTCCATCCTCAAGGTGCACAAGGACGACATCTTCTGCGGCACACCGCCGCTTGCCTTCACGTTCGGGCTGGGCGGCATGCTTTGCTTCCCGCTGCGATACGGGGCATCCGCCGTGCTGGCGGAGAAGTACACGCCGGAAACCCTGCTCGAGACGATTCAGCGCTTCAAGGCGACGGTCTGCTTCACCGCACCGACCATGTACCGCCAGATGGCAGGCATCGCCCGGGAATTCAATCTTTCCTCGCTGAAGAGATGCGTGTCGGCGGGCGAGGCGCTGCCGGATGCGACGCGCCAGCTGTTCAAGGAGGCGACCGGCATCGAGATCATCGACGGCATCGGCTCCACCGAGATGATCCATATCTTCATCTCGCACACGCCCGAGCGGGTGCGCCGCGGCGCCACCGGCTACGCCATCCCCGGCTACCGCGCCACGGTGCTCGACGAGCAAGGCCAGCCCTCCCGGATCGGCGAAGTGGGCCGGCTTGCCGTGAAGGGTCCCACCGGTTGCCGTTACCTGGCCGACGCCCGGCAGGCGGGCTATGTGCAGAACGGCTGGAACATCACCGGCGATGCCTACCTCGTCGACGAGAAGGGCTACTTTTTCTACCAGGCGCGCACCGACGACATGATCATCTCCGCCGGCTACAACATCGCGGGACCCGAGGTAGAGGGCGCGCTCCTGACGCATCCCGCGGTCGCCGAGTGCGGGGTGGTTGGTGCGACGGACGCCGAGCGCGGCACGGTGGTAAAGGCTTTCGTCGTCTTGAAGAGGGATTACCGGCGCGGGGAGGGAACCGTGCGCGAGCTCCAGGAGCACGTGAAGAAGGCCATAGCGCCCTACAAGTACCCTCGGGCCATCGAGTTTGTGGAAACGCTGCCGCGCACCGAGACGGGCAAGCTGCAACGCTTCAAGCTGAGAGGTTAGGAGAATGAGCGTGATGCAGATCCTGCAGCCGCCCGGCTGGGCAAGAGCGAAGGGTTTTTCCAACGGCATCGCCACGCGAGGCCGACTCGTCTTCATCGCCGGGCAGGTGGGTTGGACCGGGCAGGGGGAATGGCGGGATATCTCCTTCGCGGGCCAGTTCCGGCAGGCGCTGCAGAACATCCTCGACGTCCTCGCGGAGGCGAGTGGCAAGCCCGAGCACATCGTGCGCCTTACCTGGTACATCGTCGACAAGCAGGAGTACCTCGGCGCGCTCAAGGAAGTCGGCGCCGCGTACCGGGAGCTCATGGGCAGGCACTACCCCACGATGGCGGTGGTGCAGGTGGGCGGCCTGGTGGAGGACCAGGCGCGGCTCGAGATCGAAGCGACGGCGGTCATTCCGGAGTCCTAGGATGAAAGTGAGCGTTATAGGGGGAGGACCCGGCGGCCTGTACTTCGCGCTGCTCGCGAAGAAGGCCTGGCCGCGCTGGGACATCACGGTCTACGAGCGGAACCGCCCGGACGACACCTTCGGCTTCGGCGTGGTGTTCTCGGACCAGACGCTTGACACCTTCAAGGCCTACGACGTGGTCACCTACGAGCGCATCCGGCGGCGCTTCGCCTACTGGGGCGACGTCGACGTGGTCTACAAGGGGCAGACGCTGCGCTCGGGCGGCAACGGCTTCTGCGGCTGCTCGCGCGTCGCGCTGCTCAACATCCTGCAGGACCGCGGCCGCGAGCTCGGCGTGCAGATGCGCTTCCAGCGCGAGGTGAGCGGCCTGGAGGAGCTGCCCGGCTCGGACCTCATCGTGGTGGCCGACGGCATCAACTCCAGAGTCCGGGAGAACCACAAGGATCACTTCCAGCCGAGCGTCGACCTGCGGCCGAACAAGTTCACCTGGCTCGGCTCGACGCGGCCGCTCGACGCCTTCAAGTACTTTTTCCGCGAGACCCCGGAGGGCGTGCTGCTCGCGCACTGCTACCAGTACGAGGCGGATCGCTCGACCTGGGTGATCGAGATGGGCGAGGACACCTGGCGCAACTTCGGCTTCGACAGGCTTTCCGAGACCGAGATGCTGCCCGTCCTCGAGCGCGTGTTCGCCGAGGAGCTCGACGGCCACCCGCTGATCGCCAACCGCTCGCTATGGCGCAATTTCCCCAACATCACCAACAGAACCTGGGTAAAGGACAATGCCGTACTGGTCGGGGATGCGAAGGCGACCGCGCACTTCTCCATCGGCTCGGGCACCAAGCTGGCGATGGAGGATGCCATCGCGCTTTTCGAGGCGCTCAAGCGCGAAGGAGCGGTTTCGGCCGCTCTGAAGCGGTACGACACCGCCCGACGCGAGGAGGTCGAGAAAACGCAGCACGCCGCCAGCGTGTCGCTCGCCTGGTTCGAGCACCTGAAGCGCTACTGGGGCATGGAGCCGCAGCAGTTCGCCTTCGGCGTAATGTCGCGCTCGAAGCAAATCACCTGGGAAAACCTGGAGCTGCGCGATCCCGCCTTTATCGAGGATGTGCATCGCTGGTTCGCGCGCAAAGTCAAAGAGCAGGGCTTCGACCTCGACCTCGACCGCCCGCCGGTGCCCATGTTCACGCCGTTCCGCCTGCGCGACATGGTGGTGGAGAACCGCGTGGTGGTGTCGCCCATGGACCAGTATTCCGCGGTCGACGGCGTGCCGGGCGACTGGCATTTCGTGCACCTGGGGAGCCGTGCCGTCGGCGGCGCAGGGCTGGTGTATGTCGAGATGACCTGCCCGTCGCCCGAGGCACGCATCTCGCCCGGGGATACCGGGCTGTGGAACGAGGCGCAGCGCGATGCGTTCAAGCGCATTGTCGATTTCTGCCACTCGAGCTCCAGGGCCAAGCTATGCATGCAGCTTGGCCATTCGGGGCGCAAGGGGTCCACGCAGCTCGGCTGGGAGCGCATGGACCATCCGCTGGAGGGCGGCAACTGGCCGGTGCTTTCCGCCTCGCCGATTCCGTACTACGAGGGAATCTCGCAGATGCCCCGCGAGATGACGCGCGCGGACATGGAAAAGGTGGTCGGGGATTTCGTCCGCTCTACGCGCTATGCCGATGAAGCCGGCTTCGACATGCTTGAGCTTCACATGGCGCACGGCTACCTGCTCGCCAGCTTCATTTCTCCGCTCACGAACCAGAGAAAGGATTCTTTTGGAGGTTCCATAGAGAACCGCATGCGCTTCCCGCTCGAGGTGTTTCGCGCGTGCCGCGCGACGTGGCCCGAGCGCAAGCCCATGTCGGTGCGCATCTCGGCCACCGACTGGGCGCCGGGCGGACTGTCCGGCGAGGACTTGATGGCGCTCAGCCGCATGCTGAAAGAAGCCGGATGCGACCTCATCGACTGCTCCACCGGCCAGACGGTGCCCCACCAGAAGCCGGTCTACGGCCGCATGTACCAGGCGCCGTATTCGGACTGGGTACGCAACGAGATCGGCATCGCCACCATGACGGTGGGCGCGGTCACCACGCCCGACCAGGTGAACACCCTGCTTGCTGCAGGCAAGGCGGACCTGGTCGCGCTCGCGCGACCGCATCTCGCCAACCCGTATTTCACGCTGCAAGCCTCCGCCTGGTACCAGCACCTGCCGCAGCACTGGCCGCCGCAGTACCTGCCCGGCCGCGACCAGGCGTTCCGGAACGCGGCGCGCGAGCGCGAGGAGCTCAAGGATCTGCGCATCAAGGCGCGGCCGGCGAGCCATGAAGTAAGCGAGAGCGGCGTGAAGAAGGCGGCGTGACCGTGAAGCAGCGCTGCGCCTGGCCGAGGAATCCACTTGCCATCGCCTATCACGACGAGGAGTGGGGCGTGCCGGTGCGCAACGACCGCAAGCTCTTCGAGTGCCTGGTGCTCGAAGGGGCGCAGGCGGGCCTCTCCTGGGACACCATCCTCGCCAAGCGCGAGAACTACCGCAAGGCATTCGAGCGCTTCGACTTCGTGAAAGTCGCAAGCTATGGCGCTCGGGAGCGCCGCCGCCTGCTCGCCGATGCCGGCATCGTGCGCCACGCTGGCAAGATCGAAGCGGCGATCGCCAATGCGCGCGCGGTGCTGGCGGTGCGCAAAGAGTTCGGCAGCTTCGCGAAGTACATCTGGTCGTTCAACGACGCCAAGGTGCTGTCGAAGGATTTGAGCGGCCGCGGCTTCCGTTTTGTCGGACCAACCACGGTCTACGCCTTCATGCAGGCGGTCGGAATGGTGAACGATCATGACAAGCGCTGCTTCCGCTACCGCGAGCTCAATGGCAAGTAAATGGGGACAGACCCCATTTCTCCTGAAATGGGGTCTGTCCCCATTTCTGGCGCTGGCCGCCGCTGCGGCCTGGGCGGCTTACGAAGCGAACGGCGTGGCGCTCGGCGCGACCGAGAAGGAAGTGGTCCAGCAGTATCCCAGCGCGCATTGCCAGCCGCTGCAGTGGACGAGTCGCGCGGCCGACCGGCGCTGCGACGATGCGAGGATGGTGCTCGGCGGCGTGTCGGCGCGCATCACGTTCTACTTGAAGGGCGGCCGGGTGCAGGCGTTCGACATCGGCTTCAGCCCGCGCGATGCCGAGCGCCTGGTCGCGTTCCTGAAGCCGCTCTACGGCGCCCCGGTCGCCGAAGCGCGCGACAAGATCGGCGGGGGCGCCAAGGCCGAGCGCGAGATCTACCGCGTGCGCTGGGAAAGCACGAACCTGCGCGCCGTGCTCACGGCGCAGTCGGACCGCCGCCGCGGCACGCTGAGCGTGTCGCGCGGCGACTTCGAGGAAGAAATCTACCGTGTGCGCTGAGCGCTCAGCGCAGCTTCTTGAGCGCAGCTACGGCTCTCGCCGCGTCCTCGGCGCTGTCGCAGGCGATGTAGCTCACGAACTTGCGGCCGATGGCGCAGGCCGACACGCCGCGGAAGCTCACGCCGGCGTTGCCCAGCGCTCGCGAGATCTTCGCGCCCAGGCCCGGCTTGTCACCGCCCTCGATGCGCACCGAGTGGATGTTTTGCGGTTTGCCGAACCCGGTCGCTTGCGCAGCCTTGACGGCCTTCGCGCCTTTCACCGGCGTGACGAACATGACGCCCTGGCCGGGCTGCTCCGTGCGGCGCGCGAGCACCATTTCGAGGTTCGCACCTCCGGCCGAAAGCGCCTCGAGCTTCTCCGCCGCGCCGCCTACGCGGTCCTCGATGGTGCACGCCCAGACCTCCGCCCTGCTCACCTTCAGTGCCATGGCTCTCCTCCTCCCGAAAAGTTGCGCCCCTAATTTACTCCCATGAAGACTGTTACGACGAAAGAAGTGCAGGCCGCGCTCACGGAAAGTGGCGAAATCGCATTGCTCGACGTGCGCGAGCAGGGTGTGCATTACCGCGGGCATCCTTTCTTTGCCTGCTCGGCGCCCCTTTCGAGGCTCGAGCTCATGGCCGGCGATCTGGTACCGCGGCGCAGCGTGCGTGTGGTGGTGCTGGACGGGGGCGGCGAAGGTCTCGCCGAGAAGGCGGCGCGCAAGCTGGCCGAGCTGGGGTATACGGACGTAGCGGTCCTCGAAGACGGCTGTGCGGGCTGGAAAGCGGCCGGCGGAGAGCTTTTCAGCGGCGTCAACGTGCCGTCGAAAGCTTTCGGCGAGTTCGTCGAGCACCATTACGACACCCCGCGCATCCCGCCGCAGGAGCTCGATAAGTACCTGTCGGAAAAAAGGAAGCTCGTGGTCCTGGATTCACGGCCCTTCGAGGAGTACCACCGCATGAATATCCCGGGGGGCATCGACGTGCCGGGCGCCGAGCTGGCATGGCGCGTGCACGACTTGGCGCTCGAGCCGGACACCTTGGTGGTGGTGAACTGCGCGGGGCGCACGCGCAGCATTATCGGCTGCCAGTCGCTGCGCAACGCTGGTATTCCGAACCCCGTGGTGGCCCTGAAGGACGGCACCATGGGGTGGGACCTCGCCGGCTTCGAATGCGAGCGCGGCTCGAAGCGCGTCGCTGCCCCGCCGTCGGCGGAAGGGCGAACCAAAGCGCTCGAAGCGGCAAAGCGCGTGGCCGAGCGCTTCCAGGTCAAATTTGCCGATTCGAGCAGCGTGCGGCAGTGGCAAGCCGATCCTTCCCGCACGCTGTACCTCCTCGATGTTCGCACGCGCGAGGAGTTCGAGCGCTCGCACGTCGCGGGCTCGCGCCATGCGCCGGGCGGGCAACTGGTGCAGGCGAGCGACGAGTATGTCGGCGTGCGCAATGCCGGCGTGGTGCTGATCGACCCCGAGCGCGTGCGCGCCGTGATGACCGCGTCGTGGCTCAACCAGATGGGTTGGCCCGATGTCCATGTCCTGCAGGACATCTCCGACCTTCCCCTGGAAGCCGGGCCGCGGCGGGCGCCCGCCGTGAAGAAATGGGCCACGGTGAACGATGTCGCCGGCGCGACGGTGCTCGATCTCTCGACCAGCCTGCGCTTCCATCACGCGCACATCCCCGGCGCCTGGTGGGGTGTTCGCTCCCGTCTCGGCGAGGCGCGTGCGAAGATCGGCGATGCGAAAAAGCTGGTGCTGACCTCCGAAGACGGCTCGCTCGCGCACCTAGCCGCGCCGGAGGCCGCGGCGTTATGGAACGACGTGAAGGTGCTCGAAGGCGGCAACGCCGCGTGGCGCGGTCCGACGGAAAGCGGCGTCGAGCGCGCCACCACCACGCGCGACGACGTCTGGTACAAGCCCTACGACCACGCCTCGGACTACAAGAAGCACGCGCAGGACTACCTCGCCTGGGAAGTCGCGCTCGCCGACCAGATCAAGCGCGACCTAACCATCCGCTTTCGCACGTACTAATCAGGGACGCACCACGTTTCTTTTTGCCTACTGACAAGAAAAGGTGGTCCGTCCCTGTTTCGGGTGTCACCGGAGGAAGCAGCCGTCGGTGACGTCGATCACCGCGCCGTTGAGGATCTCCGGGGCGTCCAGCGCCAGCCAGCGGATTGCCTCGGCGACTTCCTCGGGATGACCCTTGCGCCGCGTGTAGACCTTCGTCATGAGCTCTTCGACGCGCTCGGGCTGCGCCTTGTCGAGGAGCGGCGTGTCGATGGGGCCCGGCGCAACCGCGTTCACCTGGATGCCGTGCGGGCCGAGCAGGGAGGCGAAGCTGCGCGTAAAGCTCACCACGCCGGCTTTGGTGACGCCGTACCAGAGGTCGGTGTGCGCGGTGTACGCCGCGACCGAGGCGACGTTGATGATGCGGCCGCTTTTCCGCGTCACCATCTGCTTTGACACCGAGCGGATCAGCTCCACCGGCGCCTCGAGGTTGACGCGCAGGATGCGCGTGCGCTGCTCGTCGGTATAGCGGTCGATCGACACGGCGTTCTGCACGCCAGCGTTGTTGACCAGGATGTCGATGTCGCCGAGCGACTGGATGAGCTTGGGGATGCCGGCGAGGTCGGTGAGGTCGTAGGCGACGTCGCTTTGCAGGTCCAGCCTATGGACCCGCACACCGGCCTGCTGGAGTGCGTCGGCGGTGGCGCGGCCGATGCCGCGCGCGCCGCCGGTCACCAGGGCGGTCTTCAACTACTGAGGCCGGGCATCGAGAACCCCGCGCCTTTCAGCTCCGTGATGAGCGTCTCTTCCTGCGTTGCGGTGAGCTCGACGAGCGGCGGGCGGCAGGTACGCCATTCGGCATCGTTGCCGAAATGCGCGACCGTGGCCTTCAGCGCGGCGATCATGGGCTGCTTCTGCACGATCTTGCGCGTTGCGGTGATGCCGGCTTGCAGCCGGTCGGCGTCCGCCGAGCGCCAGTTGCGGTAGACGTTGGCGATTGGACCCGGGTTGATGTTGCCGGTGGCGGTTATGCAGCCCTTGCCGCCGTGGCGCATGTTGTCGAGGAGGAAGGTTTCGCTGCCGGCGAACACGTCGAAGCCTTCCTTGGCGAAGACATCGAGCATGGACTTGGTATTGGACCAGTCGCCGGAAGAGTCCTTTACGCCGGCGACGATGCCGGGATATTTGCCCAACAAACGCTCGATGAGGGGAAGCGTAATCGCCACCTGGCTCACCGGCGGGATGTGGTACAGGTAGAGTTGCAGCCGCTCATCGCCCACGCGCTCGATCACTTCGGCAAAGTTGCGGTACAGCCCTTCTTCGGGTACGCCCTTGTAATAGAAGGGGGGCAGCATGAGCACGCCGGCACAGCCCAGTTCGACCGCGGCGCGCGTCATCTCGATGGAGTCGCTCACCGCGCAATGGCCGGTGCCGGGCATGAGGCTCGCCGCCGGCACGCCGCCGGCAACCAGCGCCTCGAGGAGCGCCCGCTTCTCGGCGATCGACATGGAGTTCGCCTCGCTATTGGTGCCGAACACTGCCAGCCCCGCACAGCCGCTCTTCAGCAGCCAGCGGCAGTGGCGCACGAAGCGCCCGGCGTCCGGGGCGTAATCCTTGCGGAAAGGGGTGATCACCGGGGCGAGCACGCCCTCGATTCGCTTTACCTTATTGCCTGGTTTCATGGGCATCCGTAGAGTGAGCCGCCAATTATGGCCGACCTTGAGCGGGCGGTGAATATCGAGGACCTCCGGCAGATGGCGCGGCGGCGCCTGCCGCGCGCCATTTTCGATTTCTTCGACGGCGGCGCCGAGGACGAGGTGACGCTGCGCGACAACCGCGCCGCGTTCGAGCGTGTGCGACTGCTGCCCCGGGTGCTCGTGAACGTCGCGCAGGTGGACAGGAAAGTCGACCTCTTCGGCAGCCCGATCGGCCTGCCCATGGCAATCGGCCCCACGGGCGGCATCGGCGCCGGGCGCCCGGGGGCGGACCTCATGCTGGCGCGCAGCGCGAAGGCCTTCGGCATTCCCTACACGCTCGCCACTCCCGCCACCGCGTCGATCGAGGCGATCGCCGAGGTGGGTGGCCGGCTATGGTTTCAGCTCTACGTGGTGCGCGATCGCGAGTTCCGCGAAAAGCTGGTCTCCCGAGCGAAAAGCGCGGGTTATGAAGCGCTTCTCGTCACCGTGGATCTGCCGATGTCGGGAAAGCGCGAGCGCGACCCGCGCAACGGCTTCATCACGCCCTTTCGCCCGAACTGGCGGAACTCGCGCGACGTCTGGCGCAAGCCCGCCTGGCTCTTAGACATCCTGCGCAAGGGCCTCCCCGGGATGGAAAACTTCCACGGCTACAAGTTTTCCAGCGTCAAGGTGACGGACATCGCCACGCAGGTCGGACGCGAGATGGACGCCTCGTTCGACTGGGACGAGCTCAAGCGCCTGCGCGATCAGTGGCCGGGGAAGCTGCTGCTCAAGGGCGTGGAGCGTCCCGACGATGCGGAACGCGCGGCTGCCGCGGGCTGCGACGGCGTGGTGGTGTCGAACCACGGCGGACGGCAGCTCGACGGGGCTGCGGCCACGCTGGATGCCTTACCCGCAATTTCACGGGTACTCGAAAACAGGATCACGGTACTGGCCGACGGCGGCGTGCGTCGCGGCGTGGACATTCTCAAGGCGCGAGCGCTGGGCGCGCAGGCGGTGCTTACCGGCCGCGCGACGCTCTTTGGCGTGATGGCGGGCGGCGAGCCGGGCGCACGGAAAGCGCTCGAGATCCTGTCGAGCGAGCTCGAGCGGGCGATGCGGCTTTGCGGCGTACCGTCGGTTGCGCAGATCGGGCCGGAGCTCGTTTTTCCCGGAAGTTCCGTACGTAGTCCGGCGCGCTGAACACCCACTCGAGCGCATCGTAATAGCGCTCGGCCGGGCGGCCGCGGTAGATGTCGTTGCGCACCAGGCGCTCCAGGCCGTCGGGCACGTGGAAGATCATGCCGACGAGCATGTTCGCCGAAACCTGCACGCGCGTGGCGCGCACCAGCCGCATGGCCTGGTATTCGGCGAAAGCCGTCTCGAAGTCTCCGTCGGCGCGGTCGGCGCACACGCCGAGCGCCACCGCATCCTCCATCGCCATTGCTGCGCCCTGCGCCATGTACTGCAGCATCAAGTGCGCCGCGTCGCCGAGCAGCGTCACGCGCCCCTGGGTCCAGTTGTCCACCGGCTGGCGGTAAAGCAGCATCCAACGCCGGAATTCCTTCGGCGTGCGCATGAGGCTCATGATCTTGTCGCAGTAGTGCGAGAAGAACGGCAGCGCCTCTTCCGGCGTGGCGAGCTCGTTGTGCCCGCCGCTGGTGTGCTTGCCGATCACCGTCGCGACCAGGTTGAAGAGCTTCCAGCCGCGCAGCGGATAATGGACGATGTGGGTGTTGTGCCCGGCCCAGAGCGTTGCCGCGGGCAGACGCAGATCCTTGGGGACCTCGTCGATGTTCAGCACCGCGCGGTAGCACATGTGCCCGGTTGCGGGAGGCAGCGGATCGCCGACGATTTCCTCGCGAATGACCGAGCGCCCGCCGTCGGCGGCGACCAGGGCTGCGCCGTGGATGTCGCCTTTGTCCGTGCGCACGGTAACCCCGCCCGCTTCATTCTCGAAGCCGGTCACCTTGGTGCTGGTGCGTAGCTCGATCAGCCCGGGCAGCGCCTTGCAGCCGTCGAGCAGCGAGCCGTGGATATCGGCGCGATGGGTGACGGCGTACGGGTTGCCGAAGCGCCGGGCGAAGCGCCGCTCGAGCGGGATCTCGATCACCTTCTCGCCGCTCACGCCATCGAACATGAGCAGGTGCTCGATGAACACGGCCTCTCTCTTCACCAGTTGGCCGACGCCGAGCGCATCGAGCGCGTGCCAGGCGTTCGGCGCGATCTGGATGCCGGCGCCGATTTCGCCGAACTGCTGCGCCTGTTCCAGCACCATCGAGCGGAAGCCCTTGCGCGCGAGCGCCAGCGCCGCGGCAAGGCCCCCAATGCCGCCTCCGGCCACCACGATCGGCTTTTCGTTTCTGGCTTTCATGCCAGCATGCTAAGGGCTGCGCTACCCAGTGGCGAGCCCGGATCGGCCAGAGTTTCGATGATTTCGAAATGGTTCATGCCTGAGCCGACCAGAGTGGGCGCCTTCAGCCTCTCCGCGAACTCCCTGGATTGCCGGGCGAATTCCGCTGCTTCATGCTCGCCCCATGCCACCGTGACCGGGCAGCGGATCCTGTCGACGTGACGGATCGGGCTGTGCTCGTGCTCGAGTTGTTCATCGAGGCGCACGTAGTCGTTGCGGGCGCTCAGGCGCACCGGAAGAAGGTCATAGATGCCCGAAACCAGCAGCGCGCCCCTCAGGAAATTCAACCGGGTGACGGCGCAGCCCGCAAGGTGCCCGCCGGACGAATGGCCGCACAGCACCACGTCCCGCGACAAGTTGCGGTAGACCCACTCGATGCCACGGCATACCTGCGCGACCATCTCACCCAGCGTCACGGTGGGCAGCAGGGCGAAATCGAGCGCTACATACGCGGCGCCCGCGCGCACCACCATCTCGGCGGCAAAGCAGTTCTCGCGCTTCGACTGGCGCCTCCAGGCACCGCCGTGCACGAATACGAACGCCATTCCCCCCTGCCCATACACGTCCAGCGTCTCGATGGGCGTCGAGCCATAGCGCTCGGTGCGCGGCTCGCCGATACGCTGCCGCACGGCATCGCTCGCAGCGCTGCAGCGGCGGATTATCTCGTCGGCGTGCGGCACCCAGACGCGCTGCTCGTACTGGTCGTCGAGCGCCTTCTGGTCGTAGTCGAGGAAAATCTTCTTCAAAACAGGATCGCGATGCCGTCTAGCTCGGCTTCCGAGTTCACGAGGTCGACGCGCTTGCGCGCGATCCTGAAGCTGCCGTTGGCGCGCCGCAGCCGGTGCTCGACCAGCGCCCCCCATACGCGCTGCTTTTCCTGGCGCCATTCGACGAGCTGCAGGGTCGAGGCGACTTCCAATTCGGATCCTTCATCGGAAAGCACCATCACGTTTCCCACCTGATGCACCGTGCGCGCGAGCGGCAGCCGGGCGTGGGCGCGCGGGTGGCGCGCCTGCTTTACGCGCAGCTCGAGCAGCGTGCGATCGTCGTGGATGATCGACGAGGCCTCGAATGCGTCGTCTTGATCGTGCTCGAGCGGTACCCAGTAGGTGGCGTCGTCCGTGAACAGCTCGAGCCACTCCTCGTAGCGCTGCGTGTCGAGCAGGCGCGCCTCGAGGTACAGAAATTCTTCGACCTTCATTCCGACATGTAGTCGAGCCAGGCGCGCATCTGCCCGCGGATGAATACCTCGCTCGTGCCGGTGGCGCCGCGCAGGGTGCCGTCCGGTTCCGCCGCGTCGCGTCCGTGGCCACGGCCGATGTAGGCCCACTCGACCGCGCCCGAGGAGAAGCCGCGCTGGATGCGCTCGTACACCTCGAGGTCGTCGGTCAGCACCCACGACGCCGTGCCGTTCACCACGTTGGAGAAGGCGATCGTGTCGCGGAACATGCGCGGCGGGGCATGCTTCATGCGAAACGAGTAGGTGTAGACCACCGAGCGGTCGACGGCGAGCGGGTGGATGATGCGCAGCTGCCGGAACTGGCTCATGAACGAGGCGTTCGGGTAGAGGATCGTGTTCCACAGCGTCACCCGCAGGATGCGATCCGCTTCCTTTTCGCCCACCCGCTCGATGAGCCTTTGCCGATACTCGTCGAAAACCGGATTGCCCAGGCCGGCCACCAGGCGGCTATCGTCGTGGTAGTCGCCCATGTAGCCGTGGCCGCGCGGCGTCGTCCAGATGCCGGTCGCCTCCCACACCGACTCCGGCGCGCCGTTCTGGCGCATCTGTCGCACCGCGATGTCGTAATAATGCTCCTCGCCCGGCCTGCCGGGCTCGGGGGCATTGCGCGCCACCGCCACCGACGAGGCATGCACCCATGCCGGGTGCGCGCCGTCGAGGTGGTTCTCCAGCATGAGCTTCCAGTTGCCGTTGTAGGCGTGCTTGAAGACGCCGCCCGCAACCTCCAGCTCGCCGCCCGGCGCACGGTCGACGAAATCGTCGAGCGACGCTTTCGCCGGGCCGAGGAACTCCTCCAGGGTTTCACCTCCTGGCGCGAGCGAAGCGAAGACGAAGCCCCGGTAGCTGGCGACGCGCGGCACCGCCTTGAGGCGCAGCCCCGCCAGCTTGTCCTGCGGAAAGCTCGAGGCGAGCGGCACCGCCTTCAGCGCGCCCGCCCGGTCATAGCTCCAGCCGTGGTAGGGGCAGACGAAGCGCTCGACGTTGCCGCGCCCCTCGGCGCATACCATCGAGCCGCGGTGCGCGCAACGGTTGACCAGCACGGCAGCTTCTTTTTCGCTCTTCCTGACCAGGATCACCGGTTCACGGCCCATCCGTGTGGTGAAGTAGTCGCCGGGATGCGGAACCTGGCTTTCGTGCCCGAGCAGCAGCCACGCGCGTCCGAAAACGCGCTCCATCTCCAGGTCGAAGATCGCCGGATCCGCGTACACCGAGCGATGCACCCGGTCGGGCTGGACCAGCATCGCGAGTTGCTCGTTCGCCGCCATCGTCGTTCCTTTACTATTCTAGGCCATGCTGGAGAAGGCACTGGAGCGCCTGGCGAAAGCCTGCCGCATCCTCGAGAAGGAAGGCCATGGCGATCTGTCGCTTGGCCACGTTTCGCTGCGCGACCCCGACGCACGCGGCTTCTGGCTGAAGCGCAACCGCGCCGGGCTGGGGGAAATCCGCGCGCCGCAAGACTTCGTGCTGGTGAGCTTCTCGGGCGAGAAGCTCGCGGGGGATGGCGGGCGCCATTCCGAGTGGCCGATCCATGCCGAGATCCTGAAGCGCCGCCCCGACGTGCAGGTGGTCGCTCACACGCATGCGCTGCATGCGAGCGTGTTCTCGGGCACGGAGGAGCCGCTGCTTCCCTACACGCTGGATGCGGATTACTTCGTCGACCTGCCGCGCCACCGGGACGAGGTTGCGCTCATCACGACGCCGGCCGAAGGCGCAGCGCTCGCCGAGGCGCTCGGCCCGCACTTCGCGGTGCTGATGGCGAACCATGGCGTCACTTTCTGCGGCACGTCGGTCGAGCACGCTACCTGCGTCGGCGTGTTCCTCGAGAAAGCCTGCCGCGCGCACCTGCTGGGCCGGGCCGCGGGCCTGCGCCCGAACGCCCTCACCGGTGAAGTTCGGGCGAAGCGCCACGCCCAGATCATGACGCCCGCGCACATCGAGCATTCCTGGGACTATTTCTGCCGTGTCTGGACCTGAGAAGGCGCTGGAGGCCTCGGGCGTCCGCAAGACGTACGCGAAGGACGGCAAGGCGCTCGAGGTGGTCGATATCGGCGAGTTCACGGCGCGCGAGGGCGAGTTCATCACCGTGATTGGCCCGAGCGGCTGCGGCAAGAGCACGTTCCTGCACATCATGGGCGGCTTCATCCGGGCCGACGGCGGCAGCATTCGCGTCTACGGCAAGGCGGTTGCCGGCCCCGGCCCCGACCGCGGCATGATGTTCCAGGAATTCGCCCTGTTTCCCTGGAAGAGCGTTGCCGGCAACGTCGCCTGGGGGCTCGAGGCGCAGGGAGCGGCCACGAAGGACATCGAGGACGTCGTACGCCACTACCTGCAGATGATGGGGTTGTGGGAATTCCGCAACCACTTCCCCGCGGAGCTCTCCGGCGGCATGAAGCAGCGCGTGGCGCTCGCGCGGGTGCTGGCGTTCGACCCGAAGGTGCTGCTCATGGACGAGCCCTTCGGCGCGCTCGACGCCCAGACGCGCGAGGTGATGCAGGAAGAGCTGACGCGGCTGTGGGAGCGCACGCGCAAGACCATCGTGTTCGTGACGCACGACATCGACGAGGCGGTGTACCTCGCCGACCGCGTGGTGGTGCTCACGGCGCGCCCGGCGCGCATCCGCGAGGAGGTCACGATCGACCTGCCGCGGCCGCGCAGCGTTGAGATCAAGAAGTCAGCGCAGTGCCACGAATACCGCAACTACATCTGGGACATGATCCGCAGCGAATCCCGGGCGGCCGGTCAGCGCGGCAGGTAGCTCTGGTCGACGAGCGCGTCGACGTCCACCGGCTTCTCCAGCCAGTTCAGCTTCTCGCGCATGAACAGCGTCAGCTTCTTCAGGCTGTCGACGTTGACGCGGGCGTTCGGGTTGCGCTTCCAGTCGGCGTTCTTCAGATAGATGTCGAGCGGCGTGCGCACAAAGTTGGCCTTGTGCAGGTCGCGCTTCGCCTGCTCGGTGTTGGCGAGATAGTACTTCGTTACCGCCACGTAGTCGGCGAGGAACGCGCGCACCGCGTCGGGATGCTGCTTCAGGAATTTCTCGCCGAACCACAGGTCGAGCAGCTCGTGGTCGTAGCCCACCGCGTCTACCGCGGTAAACAGCTTGCGCAGCCCGCCCTTCGCCACCTCGGCCGAATAGAACGGCTCGACGAACGTGCCGGCGCTGATCTTGCCGGTGCGCACTGCGTCGCCGATCACGGGGAAGGCCATCGGCACCACCTTGGTGTCCTTGTCGGGCTGCAGGCCGGCGTTAAGAAGCCCGGCGCGCGCCCACAGGTCGGTGGCGGTCTTGATGCCTACCACGCCGATGGTACCCCCCTTCAGGTCCTTTACCGACTTCACCGGGCCGTCGTCCTTGACCATGTAGGTGGTGCTGAACCATTCCTTGCCGGCGGCCTCCAGGCAGACGCTCGCCACCATCTTGATATCTAGCCCCTGCTCGCTGGCGAAGATCACAGTGAGGCCGGGCGCGGTGCCGGCGTCGATCTCGCCGGCGAGAAAGGCCTGGAAGCGCTGCGGGTTGGCCTGGAAAAGGATCTGCTTCAGCTGGTAGCGCTTGCCCTGGTTCGGCGTGAGGTCGGGGCGGGCGCTCATCAGCCAGACCTGCTCCTCGGCGGCGAAGCCGCGCCCGAAGCGGATCAGCGGCGGCTCGGCGGCCACGGACGTCAGTGCGAAGAGCAACGCAAAAAGCGAAAGCAGGAGCTTCACGGGGTCCTCCTCCTCGGAAGTGCTCAGACGTAATAGGCGTCGAGCTTTTCCCAGTATACCAACCGGTTGCGCAGCCAGACGAGGGCGCGGTCGAGCGCCAGGCCGATGAGCGAGATGACGACCACCACGGCGAGCATGCGGTCGGTGCGCAGCGAGGAGAGCGCGTAGATCACCATGTAGCCCAGCCCGTCGGCCGAGCTGATCATCTCGGTGATCACCACCACGATCATGGCGACCGGCAGCGCCACGCGGAACCCGGCAAAGATGAACGGCGCTGCCGCCGGCACCACGATGCGCCGCAGGATCTGCGCGCGCGAGGCGCCCATGTTCTGTCCCGACCACAGCAGCACCCGGTTGACGTCGCGCGCGCCGTGGTAGGTCATGATGACGATGGGATACAGGCACTCCAGGAAGATGAGCGCCACCTTGGACAGGCTGCCGATGCCGAACACGAAGATGAAGATCGGGAACAGCGCGAGCTTCGGCACCGCGTAGGTGCCGGAGAAGAGGGGATCCAGCAGGCCGGCGACGAGCGGCGAGCGGCCCATGACCATGCCCAGCGCCACCCCGACCGCCGCCGCCAGCACGAAGCCGCCGAGCGCCCGGTAGAGCGAGACCCACGCCTGCATGAGTCCGTCGGCATCGAAGGCAAAGCCGCCGAGCTCGGCGCCGATGCTGACGAGCGATGGAAACAGCAGCCGGTTCCACAGGCCGCTGCGCGCCGCCATCTCCCAGAGGAGCAGGGCCGCCGCGATGAGCAGCAAGGGCTTTACGATTCTTGCCATCTGAGGACGCGGCCCCGCAGCGCGCGCAGCGCGTAGTCGCCGGCGTAGCCGAGGATGGCGATGGTGACGAGCGACACGTACATCAGGTCGAAGCGCAGGCTCGACTCGGCCGCCTGGATGAGGTGCCCGAGCCCGGAGCGCGAGTTGATCATCTCGGTGGCGAACATGACGATGAACGACAGCGCGAGCGCCACGCGCAGCCCGGCGAAGATCTGCGGCAGGGCGCTCGGCACCACGATCCTGCGGAAGATGCGCCCGCGCCCGGCGCCCATGTTGAGCGCCGACCAGACCAGGATGCTGCGCGTGGCGCGCGCCCCGTAGTACGCGTTGATGAACGCCGGGTAGAAGCAGGCGAGTGCGATGATCAGGATCTTGGAGAGATCGCCGATGCCGAACCACAGCATGAACAGCGGCAGCATCACGATCTTCGGCACCGGGTAGGTGAGGAAGATCGCCGGGCTGAGCGTCTGGTCGAAGCCGCGCGACACGCCGGCCGCCAGACCGAAGGCGATGCCGAGCCCCGAGCCGATGAGAAAGCCGGGCAGCGAGCGCATCAGGCTGGTGCCGGCATGGACGTACAGCTCCTGCGAGCCGAGCGCGCGGAAGAACTCCTGCGCGATCTGCAGCGGGCTGAGGATGTAGTCGGGCAGCCCCCAGATCGCCGCCGCGAGCTGCCAGGCGACGAGCAGCGCGACCAGCAGGCTAGCTTTGGCTAGACCCAAACCTGCAGGACGTAGTCGTAGGCCGCCTGCGCGTTCGTCATGTCGACGCGCTGCAGCTTGATGCGGTAGCCGTCGCCGCTCTTCACGAGGTCATGGATGTAGGAGCCGGCGAAGTGACGCACGTCGTCGCGCCGCAGCTCCAGCATGTGGAAGCGCGAGCGCACCCGAAGGTCTCCGCGGGGCGAGACGCTCTCCACCATGACGTTGGAGACCACGTGGTTCGTGCCCCAGAGCGGTCGCTGCGACCATGCGTCCGGGTGCAGCACGCGCCTCATGCGCACGCTCATCAGGTTCTTGTCCTCGGCGAAGATCGCCGGCATGCCGTCCCAGGTCTTGTGCGAGGGATCGGGCGGCATCCAGTAGACGCCGTCGTCGGTGAAGAGGTCGATCCAGGCCTGCCACTGGCGCGAGTCGAGCAACTCCGCCTGGCGGTACAGGAACTGCTCCACCGCGTAGTGCACGTCGTGGCCGTTCGCGCGCTTGGGCACCGGCTTTTTCCCCGGCTCTTTGATCGGGGGCTTCTTCTTGCCCTTGGACTTGGTCGCCATCTCACTTCTCCGTGGTCATGTACTGCGCCCAGGCCTTCATCTGCCCGCGCATCGGCGCCTCGGAGGTGCCGCAATTGGGCGCCGTTTCCACCATGCCGTCCTTCTCGATGTCGCGGCCGAAATGGCGCGCGAAGCTCACCCAGTCGCCTCCATCGGAGGAAAGTCCCTGGTGGCACTTCCAGAAGTTCTCCAGGTCGTCGGCGTTGACCAGCGTCGCGGGCGAGTTGACCAGGTTGTAGTAGGCGAGGGAGCGCCGGTAGATCGGCTCCGGCGCGCCTTTCAGCCGGAAGTGCCAGATCTCGGTCAGCGTGCGGTCGACGCCGAGGGGACGCACCGCGCGCAGTTGCTGCAGCGGCGACTGCACCGAAAGGCCCGGGTAGATGAGCACGTGGTGGATGTTCACCCCCACGATTTCCTCGAAGCGCTTCTGCCCGTACTTCTCGATCATGATCCTGTCGTAGGCGAGGGTGTCGGGGTCGGTCGGCCGCAGCCCCATGTAGCCGGTGAGGATGCAGTGCCCGTGCGGATAGTTGAGCGTCTGGAAGTTGTCCCACTTGTCGATCGTCACCGTCGCGAACGCAGAGAGCATGTGATAGGAGAGCGGCGCCTTGCCCGTTCGCTTCTCGATGTCCTTCTCCACCTCGTGCGCGGCGCGCCCGGTGGACTGGTGCGTGACCGAGGGGTGCAGCGCGTCGAGCTGGTTTTCCAGGAAGATCTTCCAGTTGGAGTGCTGGATGACGCGGAAGCAGTTCGGCACGATCTCGACCTCGCCCTCGGGCGCGCGGTCGCACATGTCGTCGAACGCCACGATCGACTTTCCGAGGAATTCCTTGAGCGTCGGGCCGTCGGCGGCGAGGCTCGCGAAGACGAAGCCGCGGTAGTTCTCCACGCGCGGCGCGGCTTTCATGCTCAGCTCGGGGCTGTGCTTGTTGACCCGCGTGCCGGCGTAGCCCGACTCGATCATGGGGATCGAGCGCAGCTTGCCGCTGTGCTGGAAGGTCCAGGCGTGGTAGGAGCAGCGGAAAAACTCTCCGCAGTTCCCTTGGCGGTCGCCGACCATCATGTTGCCGCGGTGCGGGCAGCGGTTGTACAGCACGTGCACCTTGCCGTCGGCGCCGCGCACCATCACCATCGGCTGGCGGCCGATCTGCACCTGGTAGTAATCGCCCGCCTTGGGCACCTGCGTTTCATGGCCGCAGTAGATCCACACCTTCTCGTGGATGCGCTGCATCTCGAGCTCGAAGATCGCCGGGTCGGTGTACACCTCGCGCCGCACCCGGTCGGGCTCCACGTACTTGGACAAGTCGGAAATGCGTTCCTGCAGCATCGTCTCCTCCTATGCAGCCCGCTCCGATGAGGCGGGCTCCTCGTCGAGGTTCACTTTCATCTGCGCCAGCGCCGCGCGCAGCTTCTCTACCGTGGCCGGAGCGAGTCGAGCGACCGCGGCCTCGTTCAGTCGCGCGACGCTCGGCCATATGCGCGAGAACAGTCTCTCGCCTGCGGCGGTGAGGACCAGGCGCGTGACGCGCATATCGTCGCCGTCAGAGAGGCGCGCGAGCCAGCCGGCGTCCTGCATGCGGTCCACGGTGCGGGTGAGGGTGGTGCGGTCGATAGAGGCGAGGTCCGCGAGCACGCTCATGGTGCAGTGCCGCCGCGAATACAGGGCGGCCAGTGCACGCCACTCCGGCACGCGAAGGCCGAAGTCCTTCAATTCCGCATTGAGCCGGCGGTCGCGAGCGCCGATTACTTGCGTCAGCCAGAAGAAGAGATGGCCATCGAGGTCGAACTCCGGGTGCGGTGCGGCCATGCCGGCACCATACTACCGGTTTACGTGCGTTTGCAACTATAGTTCTCGTTTCCCGAAGGAGCCCGGCCGTGAAAGTCATCGACGTCCATACGCACATGCTGAACCACGTCTACCTCGGGCTGCTGAAGAAGCACGGCGGCGGCTACAAGGTGAGGAAGGTGCTCGGCGGTCAGACCGGCGTCGTCAAGGACGGCGCGCCGTTCATGACCCTGATGCCCGGGATGTTCGACTACGAGCTGCGCCTGCGCGCGATGGACGAGGCGGGCGTCGACATGGCGATCGTCACGCTCACCAGCCCCAACGTCTTCTGGGGCTCGGCGAAGCAGAGCCTCGAGGCGGCGAAGCTCATGAACGACGACATGGCGGTGCAGCAGCGGCGCTACCCGGAGCGCATCCGCTTCATGTGCTCGCTGCCCTGGCAGCATGCCAGGCTCGCGGTCGCGGAGCTGAAGCGTGCCTGCGAGGAGCTGGGCGCGGTGGGCGTGATGCAGCTCGCCAGCGTCGACGGCGTATCGCTCACCGACCGGCGCTTCGCGCCCATCTGGAAAGAGATCGACCGGAGGGCGCTGCCGGTGCTCATCCACCCCAGCGCGCCGCCCGGAACGAAGCATCTGGACGTGATGAAGTACAACCTCATTGCCTCGGTGGGCTTCATGTTCGACACCTCGCTCGCTGTGAGCCGGATGATTTTCGACGGCTTTTTCGACCGCCATCCCAGCCTCAAGCTGATCGCGGCGCACGGCGGCGGCACGTTGCCCTACCTCGCCGGGCGCCTGGACATCTGCTTCGACAACATGCCGGCATGCCGGGAGAGGATTTCCCGCAAGCCTTCGACCTATCTCAAGCAGATCTACTACGACTCGGTGGTGTTCCAGCAGGAGTCGCTCGAGCTGGCGATCAAGGTCGGCGGCGAAGACAAGGTGCTGTACGGCTCCGACTACCCGCACAACATCGGCAACATGAAGGGCTGCCTCGCACGCGTCGACGCGCTTTGGCCCGAGGTGCGCGACAAGGTGCGCGGCGGCAACGCCCAGCGCATCTTCAGGCTCTGAGGGTGGGAAGTATCTCTTTGCCGAACAATTCGATCGATCGCATGGCGTGCTGCGGCGCGAGGTCGCCGAACGAAAACACGCACAGCAGGTAGTTGATGCCGGTGGCGCGGATCATCTCGCCAAGCTTCTCCCCTACTTCGGCCGGCGTGCCCGTCATCAGGGGGTGGGCGGAATCGGGAGAGTATGCATCGGTGTTGTGCACGTCCGGGCGGCCCAGCTTGCGGGTGAGGTGGTGGATGTGCGCGTTCCACGTGCGGTGCGCAGCCTCGCCGAGGCGCTTCGCCTCTTCGGAGTCCTCGGCGATGACGAGGTGCTGCGTCTTGGCGAGAAAAGGCGCATCGACGTGCGCGTTGTGGCGCCCGGCATCGTTACGGTGCTTCTCCCAGAGGTCCCGATAACGCTCGAACAGCGGCCTGCAGTCGGCGAGCTTGCCGAGGAAGGCGGTGTGGTAGCCGTGTCGCGCGGTAAAGTCGATCGAGTCCCGGTTCGAGCTCGGGAACCATAGCGGCGGGTAGGGCCGCTGCACCGGCTTCACGTGGAGCTCGGCATCGCGGTATTGATAGATCTTTCCATCGAAGTTCAGCACGCTCGCCTTGCAGGCGGCAAAAAACACGTCGAGCGTTTCCCTGTACTTCTCGCGCGATTCTTCGATGCCGCTCAGGCCGAAGATCTTCGACTCGATCGGCGACACGCCGCGGCCCACGCCGAGCTCCAGGCGCCCGCCCGACAGCTGATCGAGCATGCACACCTCGTGGTAGAAGCGGTAGGGGTTGTACCAGGGCAGGCAGAAGGTGAGGGCGCCGGCGCGCAGGCGCCGGGTGCGCTGGAAGAGCGCTGAAAGCATGATGCTGGGCGAGCCGTCGATGGACAGCGGCGTGCCCTGATGCTCGGCCATGAAGAAGCCGTGGAAGCCGGCGAGGTCGGCGGCGGCGGCAAGCGCGAGCTTGTGCTCGTACACCTCCGCGGGTGGCCGCCCGGAAGCCTCGATCCAGTCGAACAGTCCGAAATTCAGGCTCATTGCCATACGCTCTTCGCCAGCTCCACCACGCGCTCGAGCTTGCGCTTCTGGTCGTCCTCGCCGATCAGGTTGCCGGACACGTCGGAGCCGAAGCCGCATTGCGAGCTGACGGCAAGCTGCTCCAGCGGAAGATGTTTCGTCGCCTGATCCATGCGCCTCCGCAGATCTTCTATGCTTTCCAGTTCAGGTACCTTGGTGCTCACCAGGCCCAGCACCGCCACTTTGCCCTCCGGCATGAAGCGCAGCGGCGCGAAGCTTCCAGCGCGCGGCGTGTCGTACTCGAGGAGGAAACGCTGGTGCGGCAGCTCGTTGAACAGGCGCTCCGCGATGGCATCGTAGGTCCCTTCGCGGTGCCACATGCTGCGCTGGTTGCCGCGGCACAGGTGGATGCCGAAGGTCACGCCGGGGAAGCCGCTGGCGATTCGCCGGTTGGCTTCCAGAGAAAGGCCGAATCGTTCCTCGGGGTCTTCGCCGCGCGCCCGCATGGCGGCGAGCGACGGCCCATCCACGTAGGCGGTGTAACCGGGTTCGTCGATGTGGATGTAGCGGCAGCCGGCGTCGACGAGCTGCTTCACCATGGTCCTTTGAATGGCGATCACGTCCTCCAGGAAGTCATCCACCTCGGGGTAAACCGCCTTGGATGCTGCATGGTCGAAGCGCTGGAGGATGCGGTCGGGGCCGATCAGCGACACCTTGAGCGGCTTCAAGGCAAGCGGCGCCGCGCGTTGGTATTCCTCCAAGGGAACGTTCCGGACCAATCGCAGCTTTTCGAGAACCGGGCGACGGTGCACGACGGGTGTGCCGGGGCCGGCGAGGTCCGGCATGTCGAAGCGGGCGAGCGGGCTTCCGCCGGCAGCCCGGCGCTCGTGCGTCGCTGCGCTTTCGGTGGCCGTTTCGTAGCCGCTCACCGCGAGGCCGAAGCTGTCCTGGAAGTTGAGCCGGCTTACTTCACCGTCGCTTACCACGTCGAGGCCAGCGCGTTCCTGGAGCGCGACGTTCTCCTTCACGCATTGCAGCTCCATGCGCCCGAATTCCTCGCGCGTGACGGCGCCGCTTTCCAGGCGCCGGCGGGCGTCCTTCCAGCGCGCGGGGCGCAGCAGGCTGCCGACCACGTCGGTGCGGATGGTATCGAGCTCACTCATGCTTCACGCCGGCCGTCTTCACCGCCGCGGCATAACGATCGAGGTCCTCCTTGACGAAGCGCACATAGTGCTCGGTGCCGTTCTCGCGCAGCTCCATGGCGAGGTTCGCCATGCGGGCCGCCACGTCCGGCTCGCGCAGCGCCTTGGCAACAGCCTCCTGCAGGCGCGCGCCGATGTCGCGCGGCAACCCCGCGGGCGACTGCAGGCCGATGACCGTGGCGATGTCGAAGCCCGAGAAGCCCTGTTCCGCCGCGGTTGGCACGTCGGGCAGCGTGGCGGAGCGCGCCGCGGTGCTGATGGCGAGCACCTTCAGCTTGCCGGCGCGGATGTGGGGCGCCACGTTCGGGATGCCCGACCAGCCGGACTGCACTTCGCCCGTGAGCACAGCGGCGACGAGCGCCGTGCCTCCCTTGTAGGGCACGTGCAGCATGTCCACCTTCGCGCGCGAGGCGAATACTGCCATGGTGAGGTGATGCACCGAGCCGTTGCCCGCCGAGCCGTAGGCAAGCTGGCCCGGCCTGGATCTCGCAAGCGCGACGAACTCCTGCAGATTGGATGCCGGTAGCGAAGGCGGCGCGACGAGCACCGTGGGCACCGCGGCGAGCGCGGTAATCAGCGTGAAGTCCTTGAGCGGGTGGTAGCCGAGCTTCGGGTTCAGCGCCACGTTGATGGCGAGCGCCCCGGAATCGCCCAGCATCAGCACATGCCCGTCGGCTGGCGCGCGTGCCAGCATCTCGGCCGCGACCACGCCACCGGCCCCCGGCACGTTTTCCACCACGAAAGGCCGCCCGAGCGCATCCGAAAGCTTCGCGGCCAGCATGCGCGCGAGCACGTCCGGGTTGCCCCCGGGCGCCGCCGCGGCAATTAGGCGCACGGACTTCGTCGGGTAGCCTTCCTGTGCCAGCGCCGCCGGTGCGGCCAGCATCAGGCACAGCGCGATGATTCTCATGGGTCCTCCTCAGCCTCTCTTGTCCACGAAGCGCGGCGCCTTGATGTTCGCTTCGAAATCCTTGGCGATGCTGCCGGGCGGCAGCAGCGTCACCTCCGGCGTGACCTGGAAGGCGCGCCGCACGCCCTCGATCACGCCTTCAGCCTTGAGGTTGCGAGTCTCGACGTGCAAATGCAGCACGTCGTTGCCGGTGGCCGAGTTATAGATCTCGGCGCGGAAGTCCACCACCTCCGGGATGCGAAACATCGCGTCTTCCAGGTCCGCATGGTTGATGTTGACGCCGCGTACCTTGAAGAATCCCGCGGTGCGGCGCGCGTGACGCATGATCGGAAAAAGGCTCCAGGGCTTTCCTTCCCGCAAATTCTCATTGGGGGAGATGCTGACGAGATCCCCTGAGCTCCAGCGAAGGAAGGGCGTCATGCTGTTCGACCAAAGCGGCGTGACGATGAGCGAGCCCACCTCGCCATCGCCGACCGGTGCGCCGGTCTTCTCGTCCAGCACCTCGAGGAAGTACATGTCGTCCATGACGTGCAGGCCGTGGTGGCCCACGCCCTCGCAGGACACGAGGGCCCCCTCGGTCATGCCGAAGTGGTCGAATACCTCGGCGCTCCAGGCGCGCTCCAGCTTCTCGCGCTTCACCGGGGACAGCGGTTCGGCCGCGACGATGATCTTCTTTACCGAGGAGCTCCTCAGGTCGAAGCCCTTCGCTTCGGCCAGATTCGCGAGGTGCAGGCCGTAGCTCGCCATGCCGATCCAGGCGGTCGGCTTGAGATGGTCGATGAGCTCGAGCTGCACCTCCGACGGCGTGTTGGTGCCGGCGCCGCACCACACCGTGCCGATGCCCAGGTTGATCGCGGCGCGCGCGTAGAGATGCGCCACCGGGTGCACGCCCAGCGGAAAGGAGATGTGCGCGCAGTCCTCGGCCGTCGCCCCGATCAGCGCCCAGGCGCGCTCGAAGAGCAGCAGGTTGTGCTGCATGTCCTCGGCGGTGCGCGGGTAGAAAAGCGGCCGGCCGGTGGCGCCGCCCGAGCGCCAGTACTCCACGACGCGGGTGCGCGGCTGGATGCAGAACTCGTCGTGGAAGCGCTCCGGCGCTATCTGCCGCAGATCGTCCTTCGTCAGTACCGGGATCTTGCGCCACTCGTCGGGGTCGTCGAGCCGGTCCAGATCGAGCTGCGGGAGCCTCTTCCTGTGAAAAGAAGACTTGAGCGCGCGCTCGACCGCTAGGCGCTTCTTCTCACGATAAATGCGCTCGATGTCGGCGCGCGATGCGGGCCAGCGGAAATCCACCTGCGGTCCTCCCAGGGCTTTATCCTGCCACGGCTCGCAGGGCGGCTTCGCCCTCGGGATGGCTGTGCGAGAGAAGTTTCGCTGCCACCCTGGCGGCGCGCGCCGCCGCGGACCTGCCGCCGCGCGGGAACTCGTTCCATGCGGCGCGTAAGCGTCCGGGCATCTCCTGCTCGACGGCTGCCGCGAGCACGGCCGCCTGCTCGCGGTCTTTCGCAACCTTGCCGGCCCCTGAACGCCTGGATTCCGACGAATACAGCTTGTGAAGGGCAAAGCGCTCCGGCGATGGCAGCCTCACCGGGACGACGTGGTTCGGGCTGAGCACCACGGCGTCGATTGGCTCCGCGATCAGGAACTCCAGCAGCGGGATTGCCTGCGCATAAGCGCCGAGCTCCCGGCCTGGCACGAGCAGGTCGACCATCAGTTGTTCGGCGCCCGGCAGCTTGAAGGATGCCGACGGCTTGCTTGGCGGTATTCCAGGCACCGGGACGAACTGCAAACCGCTCTCGGCGAGCAGGGCGGTAAATTCACTGCCTGGCGCCATGGCGATGGCAAGCGGCTGCGCGCGCGCAAGGTCCAGGTCCTGCGTGCGGTACGCTGGAGCGGCAACGCCGAGCTCGTTCAGCAATGCACCATAAGCGTGCGAGCCGACCAGCGTGAGCCCGGCCTTGAACAGAGCGTGGTTGAAAAGCAACGCTCAGACGCCCAGGTAGCGGTGCCAGAGGCTGCGGTCGGCATCGAGCTCGGCGGAGCTGCCTTGCCAGGCGACGCGGCCGCGCTCGATGATGGTGTGGCGGTCCGCGAGCCTCACCAGCCGCTCGATGTACTTGTCGATCACCAGGATCGTCTGGCCGGATGCGCGCAGGCGCTCGAGGCATCTCCAGATCTCCTCGCGCACCAGCGGCGCGAGGCCTTCGGTGGCCTCGTCGAGCAGGAGCAGGTGCGGATTGGTCACCAGCGCCCGGCCGATGGCGAGCATCTGCTGCTCGCCGCCGGAGAGCTGGTTGCCCATGTTGTCCACGCGCTCGGCGAGGCGGGGGAACAATTCCAGCACCTTGCGCGGCGTCCACAGGTCGCCGCGCCCTGACCGGTTCTCGGCGAAGGCCACCAGGTTCTCCCGCACGCTGAGGTTGGGAAAGATCTGCCGGCCCTCCGGCACGAGCGCGATTCCCATGCGCGCGATGCGGTCGGGCGCCTCGCGCTCGATGCGCCGTCCGCGGAAGCTGATCGCCCCGCTGCGAGCCCGGGTAAGGCCCATGATCGAGCGCACCGTGGTGGTCTTGCCCATGCCGTTGCGCCCCAGCAGCGTCACGGCTTCGCCCTCGTGGATTTCCATTGAGAGACCGAAGAGCACCTGGCTTGGCCCGTATGCCGTCTGGAGGTTGTCGACCTTAAGCAGCAGCAACCTCGTCTCCCAGGTAGGCGCGTCGCACCTCCGCGTCGGCGCGGATTTTCCCCGGCGTGCCTGTGGCAATCACCCGGCCGTTGACCAGCACGGTGATACGGTCGGCGAGGCGGAACACCGCGTCCATGTCGTGCTCGACGAGCAGCACGGTGAGCTTCGCGCGCACCTTGCCGATGAGCTCGATCATGCGCGCCGACTCCTCGGGCCCCATGCCGGCCATCGGTTCGTCGAGCAGCACCAGCTTCGGTCGCGTGGCGAGCGCGAGGCCCACTTCCAGGGCGCGTTGCTCGCCGTGAGCCAGCGTGGCGGCCAGGGAATGAAGTTTCTCGGAAAGCCCGACCTCGCCGGCCAGGACGCGAGCTTCCTCGAAAAGCGCTGCCTCCGAGGCGACCGGGCGCCAGAACGAGAAGCTCGAGCCGCTGCGCGCCTGCACCGCCAACGCGAGGTTGTCGAGCACGCTGAAGCGCTTGAAGATGCTGGTGATCTGGTAGCTGCGGGCAAGCCCGGCCTTCACGCGCTCGTACTGTTTCGCTCGGGTGATCGGGCTTCCCTGGAACGTGATTTCCCCCGAATCCACGTCGAGGGAGCCGGAGATCTGGCTGATCAAAGTGGTCTTGCCGGCGCCGTTCGGGCCGATGAGCGCGTGCACTTCGCCTTGCGCCACGTCGAGGGTGACGTTGTCGGTGGCGACTACGCCGCCGAAGCGCTTGGATACCTGCTTAAGCTCGAGCATGCCTTTTCCGGGACAGCAGCCCGGCGATGCCTTGCGGCGCGAACAGCACGATGAGCAGCAGCACGAGGCCCACGCCCAGGTTGGCGTGCTGCTGGTAGTTGGGCGCAAGCTGGGTGAGCCATGGTACCGGGTAGTCGGCGATTGCGTGTTCCAGCGTGAGCAACGCCACCGCGCCGATCACGCCTCCCCACAGGTGCCCCACGCCGCCGAGGATCACCATGATCATCAGCGTGCCCGACTGCACCCAGTGCAGCACGTTCGGATTGACATACTTGCCGTGGCTCGCGAGCAGCGCCCCGGCCAGCCCGCCGGCGGCGCCGGCGATCACGAAGCAGGCGAGCTGGTAGCGGTACACCGGCAACCCGATTGCCTCGACGCGCGCCTCGTTCTCGCGGATCGCCACCATGACGCGGCCGAAGCGCGAGTGCACCAGGCGGTGAAGGCAATACAGGATTGCCACCAGGAGCGCCAACACGACGTAGTAGAAAACGACTTCGTTCGCCAGGTCCAGCCCGAATCCCAGCGTTGCCCGCTGCGGCAGCGTGAGGCCTTCGTCGCCGCCGTAGGCCTTCATGGAGTTCACGAGATAGAACATCATCTGGGCGAACGCCAGGGTGATCATGATGAAGTACACGCCGCGCGTGCGCAGCGAGATGGCGCCGATGACCCAGGCGAGCAGCGCCGAGGCGAGGATGGCCGCGGGCCAGCCGATCCATGCGCTGGTTACGCCCTCGGCGAGCGCGATGCTGGCGACGTAGGCCCCCGCGCCGACGAAGGCGGCATGCCCGAACGAGATCATCCCGCCGTAGCCGAGCACCAGGTTCAAGCTGGTGGCGGCGATGGCGTAGATCAGCAGGCGGCTGGCGAAGCTCACGTAGAACAGGTGGTCGATCGCCTGCATCGCCAGCGGATACACGATGAGGAGCGCGAGGACGACGAGGCTGCGCTTCATCCGCGCGCCGGGAACAGGCCCTTGGGCCGGAAATACAGCACCACCGCCATGATCAGGTAGATCATCACCGAGGCAAGCGCGGGTCCCGCGGCGCTCGCCACGCGCGGCTGGAAGAAGGCGCCGAGCAGGATGGGCAGGAAGGCGCGCCCGATGGTGTCGACCACGCCGACCAGCACGGCGCCGACCAGCGCGCCGCGGATCGACCCGATGCCGCCGATCACGATCACCACGAAGGCGAGGATCAGGATGTTTTCGCCCATGCCGACCTGCACCGCGAAAAGCGGCGCGAGCATCGCCCCGGCGACCGCGCACAACGCCGCGCCGACCCCGAACACCAGCGTGAAGAGCGTCTTGATGTTCACCCCCATGGCGAGCGCCATCTCGCGGTTGGATGCGCCGGCGCGAACCAGCATGCCAACCTTGGTTTTCGTAACCAGGAGATAAAGCAATACGGCGACGGCAAGGCCCACGCCGATGATGAGCAGGCGGTAGGATGGGTAGCGCAATCCGGGCAGCAACTCCACCGGGCCCGACAGCGCCGCGGGCCCGGGCAGCGCGGCATCCGAGCCCCAGACCAGGCGCACCAGCTCGTTGATGATCAGGATGAGCGCGAAGGTTGCGAGCACCTGCGAGAGGTGGTCGCGTGCGTACAGGGTCCTCAGGAGGCTCATTTCCAGGATCATCCCGACCACCGCGGTGGCCGGGACGGCGAGCAGCACGCCCAGGGTGAACGAGCCGGTGAGCTGCACGAAGGTGGAGGCGATGAACGCACCCAGCATGTACAGGGAGCCGTGCGCGAGGTTGATCATGTCCATGATGCCGAACACCAGCGTGAGGCCGGCGGCGAGCAGGAACAGCATCAGCCCGAACTGCAGGCCGTTCAGCGACTGCTCGAGTATCAGTATCCAGGACATAAAAAAGGGCCGCCCGTCGGCGACCCTTTATTCTCGCCTAACGGCGGCCTACTTCATCTTGCAGTCTTGAACGTAGGCGTCCCCGTGGTCCTTGAAGATCGTCCCCATGGTCTTGTTGACGAGCCGGCCCTGGTTGTCTTTCGCCACCACCCGCAGGTAGTAGTTCTGGATCGGCATCTGGTTGCGGTTGAACTTGAATGCACCGCGCACCGACTCGAACTTTGCAGCCTTTAGCGCCTTACGCACCGCTTCGACGTCCTCGATCTTGCCCTTTGTGTCGCGCACGGCCGAATCGATCAAGAGCGCCGTATCGTAGCCTTGCGCGGCGTACACAGAGGGCAGGCGCTTGTACTCCTTCTCGAAGGCGGCAACGAATTTCTTGTTCGCCGCGTTGTCCAGATCGAGCGCCCAATGCGCGGTATCGAAGAGGCCGAGCATCGCCTCGCCCACTGGGCGGATAATGTCTTGGTCGGCGCCGAAGCCCGACGTGATGAGTGGGATCTCATTCGACATTCCAGCCGCGACGAACTGCTTGATGAAATTGATGCCCATGCCGCCCGGCAGGAAGATGTAGAGCGCGTCCGGCTTGGCGGCCCGCACCTGCGCGAGCTCCACCGCGTAGTCGAGCTGCCCGAGCTTCGTGTACACCTCGCCCACCACCTTGCCCTTGTAGAAGCGCTTGAAGCCGGTCAGCGAATCCTTGCCCGCCTGATAGTTCGGCGCGATGAGGTAGGCGCTTTTGTAGCCGCGGTTGGTGGCGTGCTGGCCGGCGGCCTCGTGATAGGCGTCGTTCGGCCAGGATGCCGCGAAGAACAGCGGGTTGCAATCCTTTCCCGCGAGCGGCGACGGCGCCGCGTTCACGCTGATATAGATGGTCTTGTTGTCCCACGCGATCGGCGCCGACGCGAGCATGATGTTGGAGAACACGATGCCGGTGAGGAAGTCGACCTTGTCGGACTTGACGTACTTTTCGGCGAGCTGCCGGCCGACATCGGGCCGGAACTGGTCGTCGCCGACGAGGACCTCGGCGGGGAGGCCACCAAGCTTGCCGCCATTCAGCTTGACTGCCAGCTGGAAGGCATCGCGCATGTCGATGCCAGGTTGGGCGCTCGGCCCTGAAAGCGTGCCGATGTAGCCGATCTTGACCTTGTCTGCACCCTGTACGCTCGTGGCCAGTAAGGCCGCAGCAGCAAGGTAAACCAGTTTCGCCTTCATTTGAATTCCTCCTCCTCTCTAAGATAACTCTACTTATCGCCCATTAAAGTCCAGACAGCCTCACCGGCTAAGCAGTTGGCGGCGTTGACCGGGCATTGGCATGGCGCGTATGCTTTTTGCAAATGCATTTGACGACTGCATTCTACACAGAGCCCGCAAAGCAAGGGTACCCCGGAGGACCAGGAATGGACGACGCCGGAGCTTCCTCGGTTCAACGCGGCGGCCGCGGTTCAAGCGGCCCCAAATCCACTGCCGCCCGGCGAAGCGGCCTCAGCGTCTGATGGACTCTCGACCGTGAGCCGAAGAGAGCGATCCCGCCGCGGCATCCGCGCTATCGAAATCGGGGTGCGGATCCTGCGCTGCCTCTCGGAAGCCCGCAAGCCGATTCCGCTGAAAACCGTCGTAGACGAGACTGGATTGCTCCCGAGCAACGTGCACTTCTACCTCACCAGCCTGGTCGAAGCCGGGCTTGCGCGGCAAGAGCCGGATACCGGCGACTACGCCCTGGGCCCTTATGCGCTTCAGCTCGGCCTCGCAGCGCTGGACCAAGTAGACGCCATTTCGGCTTCGCGCCAGGTCCTTTACACCCTGTCCGACGAACTGGGTTTCTCGGCTTTCCTCAACGTGTGGGGCAGTCACGGTCCCACCGTCGTATATCGAGTCGATGGAAAGCACAGGACAGTGCTGGAGATCCGTGTGGGCAGCATTCTCCCAGTGTTGCGGTCCGGAGCCGGTCGTGTCTTCCTCTCTTATCTACCGTCGGAGATGACCGAGAAGCTGGTTGACATCGAGCTGATGGCCGAACGGTCCGGCAAGGGCGCAGGCACGCCCCACGCACACGAAGATGTGAAGCGCCTCGTGCGCGACGTGCGGCGGGCGGGCCTCGCACGCGCGAGCGGCACGCTGCTGACCGGATTCACGTCGCTCGGTGCCCCGATCTGGGACCATGCAGGGACGCTGCAGACGGTGATCACGATCGTAGGACCTATCGGTGTGCTGGACGACGACGTGGACGGCCAACCGGCCCAGACGTTACGCCGCGTCACGCGCGAGCTCTCGGCGCAGCTCGGCTGGCGCGAGGATGTCGCCGTCCGCGCTACCAGCGGCCCATTGCCCCGCAAGGCCAGTTGAGCGGTGGAGCGCTTAGGGCTTCTGACACATGGTTGACTTCGGGGCTGCGGGATGGGCGTTGCCGCTACCGCGGAATGCGGGCGACATCGAGGCCATTCAGCGCGAAAGAAAGCGCATTGCTATCGAGCGCGCACGCCGGTCGGCGTTACTCCGCCCCCGCGTATCCGGTGTTCGGATCGAGCGCCTGGACGATCCGGAGGAGTGGCGCAAGATCCCCGTGCTGACCAAGGAAGAGCTGCGCAAGCTGCCGACCGACGCTTTCTACCGCGACTTCTGCATCGCGCCGGCTGTGTCGTCGCTTGAATTCTGGCGCTCCGGAGGCGCTACCGGAAAGCCTCTTTTCTACCCCCGCTCTGAGGAAGACCTGCGCTACATGCTCGGCGTGGCGTTCCGCCGCATCTGGCCGTGCATCGGTGCAGGAGTGAAGGACGTGGTGCATGTGTCGTTCCCCCTCGGCGTGCATCCGGTGGCGCAGCTCACCGCACGCTCCGCGCAAATGGAAGGGCTGTCGACGGTCTGGGCGGGTGCGGGCACGACGACTCCGAGCCAGGTCCAGCTCGAGCTGATCGCAAACCTCAAGCCGACAATTCTGGCCGCGATGCCGAGCTATGCCCTGCACCTGGCGAACGTCGCCGAGGCACAGGGCATCGACCTCACGAAAGGATCGATTCGGAAACTGCTCGTTTCCGCCGAACCGCTGACGGACGCGAAGCGGCAGAAGCTTGAGCGCAGCTGGAATGCGAAGGTCTACAACAGCTTCGGCATGACCGAAGGGGCCATGACCTCGGTGGAGCGCGACGGTGTCAAAGGCATGGTTGCCTTTACCGACCTCTTCTACCTGGAGGTAATCGACATCTCTACCGGGTGCGCGGTTTCAGCCGGGGAGACCGGCGCGCTGGTAATGACGCCGCTGTGGTCCAACACCATTACGCCATTCGTGCGCTGGTTAACGGGCGATATCGTGACCTTGAAGCCGCAGACGCGCAACGACGACCCGTTTTCTGTTTTTCCGGTTCTCCATCATGCATTGCGTACCGAGGGCTTTTTCAAGGTCCGCGGCGTCAACATAAACCATGGCGATTTGGAGGATTTCATGTTTGCGCAGGCGGCAGTGACGGATTTTCGTGCCGAGGTGGTGAACACCGGCGGGCTGGACCTGCTGCGCCTGTTGGTGGAGGTGCGACGCGGCGTCGAAAAAGCAGAAGTGGTTCGCGCGTTGGGCGAGCGGGTCAAGAGCGTGTTCGAGTTGACCCCCGATATCGAGGTGCTCGAGACGGGGACCCTTGCGCGCGAATTCGAAAAGGCGGTCAAAGCGCCGCGTTTCATGGACAAGCGGGCATGAGCGCTACCCCTTGCCGGGCTGATCATATCGGCAGCCTGCTGCGGCCCCGCTCCCTCAAGGACGCCTACAAGGCCCATGCCGCCGGGCGCCTGGACCTTGCCGCCTTCGACGCCGCAGTGGATCAGGCGGTACGCGAAGCGTTGTGGATGCAGGAAGCCGCGGGACTTAACGCAGTGACGGACGGCGAGTTCCGCCGGCGCTCATGGTTCGCGGGCTTTGTCGATGCCGTCGACGGACTGACGCATCGAGACACCGAGTTCAACTTCATGGAGGCGGGCGAGGCAGCACTTTCGGTTCCCGTGCCGCATGCTGAAGCGCCCATCCGGCGTACGCGTGGAATCGCCACCGGAGAATTCGGATTTCTAAAGGGGGTGGCAAAGCGGATTGCCAAGATCACACTGCCCGCCCCTTCGGTCATCCACTTCTTCCGCGGACCCGATGGCATCGACAACCAGGTTTACCCGGATGAGGACCAGTTCTGGCACGACTTGGTCGCGGTCTACCGTGCAGAAATCGCCGAGCTGGGAAGCATGGGCCTGTCCTATCTCCAACTGGATGATGTTCCTCCAGCGTTGCTGTGCGACGCGAAGATCCAGCAGCGCATCGCGCAATGGGGTTGGGACTGGAAGAGGCTGCTCGACCGCTACATCTGGGCGAACAACGAGATTCTGCGCGATCGTCCTGCCGGGATGCGCGTTGGAATACACCTGTGCAGGGGCAACTTTCGCGGCCACTGGATCGGAAGCGGCGGCTACGAGCCGATAGCGGAGAGGTTCTTCAACGGCGTCAATGCCGATGCCTTCCTCCTCGAATATGACAGCGAGCGGGCAGGGGATTTTTCGCCGCTGCGCCACCTGCCTGCTGAGAAGGGGATAGTGCTGGGGCTGGTAAGCAGCAAGACCCCTCAGCTCGAAGAAGATGGGTTCCTCAAGCGCCGCATCGATGCAGCGGCCAAGTTCGTTCCGTTCGAGCGCCTCGCCCTCAGCCCGCAATGCGGGTTCGGTACCACCGTGGGCGGAGCGCCGATGAACGAAGACGAGGAACGGCGCAAGCTGGAGCTCGTCGGTCGGGTTGCCAGCGCGGTATGGCGCTAGGCCAAGACAGACAAGATAGAGGAGGTGTCATGCCGAACGCTGGAAAGCTGGTGGAGCCGGATCGTGTGCATCGGCTCTGCTACACCGATACCGAGCTCTTCGAGTTGGAGCTCGAGAGAATCTTCAAGAAGACCTGGGTCTACGCAGGTCACGAGTCGCAGGTGCCGAAGTCCGGGGATTATTGGACCTTCGACATCGCGCGGCAGCCCATGGTGCTGCTGCGCGATGCAAACGGGAAGGTAGGCGTGTTTTTCAATCGCTGCCCGCATCGCGGTGCGAAGCTTTGCACGCTGCAGGGCGGAAACATCGGCAAGGAAATCCGCTGTTCGTACCACGGCTGGCGCTTCGACCTTGACGGCTGCCTGATTGCGATCCCGCACGACCAGGGCTACGAGGGCACGCGGCTATCGAAATCCGATCCTGCGTACAGCATGGCGCCTGCACCCCGCATGGCGTCCTACCGCGGCTTCATTTTTGCCAGCCTGGCGAAGGATGGTCCTTCGCTTGTGGAATGGCTCGGGCCGGCGAAGGTCGGATTCGACGATATGTGCGACAGGGCGCCAGAGGGTGAAGTCGAGGTCGTGCCGAACTGCTATCGGGTCATCCAACGCTCGAACTGGAAGCTGTTCCTTGAAAACCAGATGGACGTCTCCCACCCGATGGTGGTCCACGAGTCGACGGGCCGTGCTGCGCTCGATGTGGAAAACGACATATTCAAGCGCACCGGAAATCGGCCCCTCCACTACCACATGCTGTCGGCCTTTACATGGCCGACCTCCAAATGGAACGAGCTGCTGCTGACCCGCAATTACCCCCAGGGCCACTCGGTGCTTGGCGGGTACATGGCGTTGCGGCCGGAGGATCCCGATACCCTCGAGTATGAGCGCTTGCTTGCAGAGCGGGTCGGCGAAAAGCGCAAGGAAGAGATCCTCTCGACGAATATCCACCACGTGATCTACTACCCCGTGGTGTCGGTACAGCCTCCTTTGCAACAGCTGCGCGCGGTGCGGCCCATTTCGGTCGACAAGACGCTCTCCGAAATCTGGCATTTCCGCCTGAAGGGCGCCCCGGAAGCGATCTATCGGCGTGCGCTGTGGTACTACAACCTTGTTAACTCGCCGGCCACGATGGTCAATGCCGACGACCTGGAGAACTGGAATCGCATCCAGCGTGCCTTGCAGGCGGAAACGCCCGAATGGCTCAGCCTGCACCGCAATCATGGCAGCGACATCGTGGAGGGCGACGTCGTGAGCACCCGCGAAGGCCTGAGCGAGGCGCCGTTGCGCAACCAGTTTCGCGCCTGGAAGGCCTACATGACCCAAGGGGCCGGGGCATGAGCCTGGCACGCGAGGTCGAGTCGCTCCTGTACCGCCAGTCGGAATACCTGGACAGCAAAGCTTGGGACCAGTACATCGATCTCTTTGCGGAGGACGGACTGTACTGGATGCCGCCGGCGCCTCACTACACCACGTGGGAAGGCCAGCCTTCCATTTTCATCGAAGACCGCGATCTCATGACCGTGCGGGCCCGTCGTGTGATGCATCCGCGCGCGTGGTCGCAGCAAGCCGAGTGGACCACCAACCACGTCGTTTCCAACGTCCTTATCGAGCGAACCGACGACAACGAGGTCCATGTGCGCTCGCGTTTTCACATGATGGAGCTGCGGCGCGACGAGATCCGGCACTTTGGCGGAATGTATCGGCATGATCTGCGGCGAACCTCTGACGGACTCAAGATCCGGCTTCAGAGGGTCGACTTGTTCAACTCCCAGGCGCCCTACGACTACGTCCTGCAGGTGTGGGTCTGACGGCACCGCCGTGCAGGTGCCATGAAGCGGTGAGGCGCGTGGGACCATCTACAATAGCCCCATGCCCTTTCGTGCCAGGAGTCCCGAAGCAAGACCTCTTGCGGGTACGCCTGACGCGGCGGCCGTAAAGCACCGCGCGCTCGAGCTTGGCGCCGACCTCGCCGGCATCGCTTCGGCCGCCACGCTCAACGCTTTTCCGCCCGACCCGCGCTGGCCGCAGACGCCGGAGCGCATATCGCCGTACGTCAAGAGCGTTGTCGTCCTCGTGCAGCGCATCCCGGCCGGTGCGTTCCGCGCCAAGTCCACCGTGCCGGAGCAGTACATGGACATGCTGGTACTGCGCAAGATGGACAAGGTCGCCTACCGCCTCGCAGATGAGCTCGAGCGCCTTGGCCATCCCACCTTCGTCACCGCCGCACAGGAAACCGACTGGAGCTACAAGCGTGCCTCCTACGGTCGCCTCTCCACGCGACACCTCGGCGTCGAAGCGGGGCTCGGCACGCTCGGCCTCGAGGTCAACATCCTCACGCCGGAGTTCGGGCCGCGCGTTTATCTCACCGGGATCCTCACGGAGCTCGAGCTCGAGCCGGACCAGCGCATCACCGAGCAAGTATGCATCGGCGAGTCGTGCAGCCGCTGCCTGCACTCCTGCCCGCCGAACGCCGTACTGCACTGGGGCATCGACAAGCGCGGCTGCGCCACCGAGGCGCAGGAGTTCGGCTTCATGACCATGCTGCAGTTCATGGACAAGGTGATCGACGCGCCGGCGGGCGAACGCACCGGGATGCTTCAGCGTCGCGATTTCTACGGCTTCTGGCAGGGCCTGCTGCGCGTAGTGGGTTCGTTCGGCGACTGCCCGCGCTGCCTGGCGGTGTGCCCGGTGGGCAACGACTATCACGCGCATCTCGCTGAGGTGCACAAGGAGATTCCGGAAAAGACGCCGGAAAAGGTTTCAATCCAAAAAAGATTCAAAGAGGCTCGCAAGCATGGCGCGGACATGCCGGGGCTGTCGCCCTGGAACGTGCGCTGGGTGGGCGAGGAAGGCTACAAGGGCATCGTGGCGCGCCAGCTGCAGGAGTTCAAGAAGCGCCAGAAGGAGAAAGCGCGTGGTTGACGCATTCAAGAGGCGTTTGTCCTCGAATGAAATCAAGGCCAAGGCCCGCGAACTGGGCGCGGACCTGGTCGGCATCGCCGACGGCGCGACGATCGATGCCTCGCACATCACCGAACTCGACGCCGGACGTGTCATCGTGCTGGCGAAGCGGCTCAACGAGGGCGTGGCGCGCATCAGCCGCTGGAACGACCGGCACAAGTACTACAACGACGAGCTGGCGCTCACGCACCTCGAGGAAACCTCGCTCGAGCTGGTGTACTGGCTCGAGGATTGCGGCTATCCGGCGCTGATCGTGCCGCCCACGCACGTCGATCCGGCGGGCTACCGCGACCTGCCGGCGGAGCACATGCAGACGCTGCTGTCCCTGCCGCACGCGGCCGTCGAGGCGGGTCTGGGCACGCTCGGCCTCAACCTGCAGCTTCTTACGCCGGAATACGGGCCGCGCGTGGTGCTGACCGCGGTGCTGTGCTCCGTCGACGTGGCGTGCGACCGGCCGATGGCGCAGGCGCTGTGCCGCGGGCCGGCGTGCGGGCGCTGCCTCAAGACTTGCCCGGGCGACGCCGTGCAGCACTGGGGACGCGACTGGCAGGCGTGCGACCGCCACCGTTCGCCGCACGGCTTCGCGCAGCTGACGGCACATCTGGAAGCAATCATCAAAGAACAAGACCCGGGCAAGAGAAAAGAGCTCCTTCGCTCCGAGGAGAGCTTCAACCTGTGGCAGAGCATTCTGCGAGGCGCCGGCGTGGTGACCGGCTGCCGGCGCTGTGCCGACGTGTGCCCGGTGGGTGCGGACTACGAGGCGATGCTCGCCGACGCGCTCGAGGACATCCCCGAGAGCACTCCACAGAAGGAGCAGCGCCTGGCGCAGATGCTGGAGGGCGAGTCGCACGCGTACGCCGCCCAACAGCGCTTCATCGGCTTCCTCAAGCCGGTCTGATCGAAGGCGCTAGAGCGTATCGAAGTACTCGGCCATGCGTTTCCTCGCGGCCGCGTCGGGAAGCGGACCGTGCGCGGCGCCCATGTTGTCTTTCATGTGCTCCGCATTCCCCGTGCCGGGGATGGCGCAGGTGACCGCCGGGTGCGACACGATCCACTTGAGGAAGTACTGCGCCCAGCTTGCGATGCCGAGCTCGACCGCCCACGGCGGCAGCGTCTTGCCCCGCACCTTGCGGAACATGGCGCCTTCGCCGAACGGGCGGTTGACCACCACGGCGATGTCCTTCTCCATGGCGAGGGGCAGGAGCGCCTTCTCGGCGTTGCGCTCCGCCAGCGAATAGTTGATCTGCAGGAAATCGAATTCGCCGGTGCGCAGCCAGCGCTCCACCTCGGCATGTGCGGAAGCGCTGTAATGGGTGACGCCGATGTAGCGCGTCTTGCCGGCCGCCTTCATCTCGAGCAGCGCCGGCATGTGCGTCTGCGCGTCGACCAGGTTGTGCACCTGCATGAGGTCCATGCGCGGCACCCCCATGCGCTTGAAGGAGGTCTCCATCTGCCGGATGCCTTCCGCTCGCCCGGAGGTCCAGACCTTCGTTGCGAAGAACAGCTTGTCGCGCACGCCGAGCCCGTGCACCAGCTCTCCGAGCACCGACTCGGCGGCGCCGTACATCGGCGAGGAATCAACGACCCGTCCGCCCATCGCCACCAGGACTTTGATCACCTCGCGCAGCTGCGACGTATCCCTGCGCACGTCGAAAGCCTGCCAAGTGCCCAGCCCGATGACCGGGAGCGCTTCCCCGGTGGAGGGAATATTCCTCGAAACGGTCGACATGGCAGCGTGGAGCGGCTTGGCGGCGGCGCCGGCCGCGAGCGCCGCGAGCAGCGCGCGTCGTCGCGGGTCCATGCGCTATAGTAAGGCAATAACAATAAGGAGGGACCATGGATACCGGGGACTGGGTCTCAGTAGCGATCGCGGCGGCGGTAGTGGTGCTGGCGATCACCATCTTCAACCGGCTGGTCGCGCTGCGAAACCGCTTCAAGAACGCATTCGCGCAGATCGACGTTCAGCTCAAGCGTCGCTATGACCTCATACCGAACCTCGTCGAGTCGGTGAAGGGCTACCTGCAGCACGAGCGCGGCACGCTCGAGGCGGTGGTGCAGGCGCGCGGCAACGCGGTGAGCGCCGCGCAGCGCGCCGCTGCAGCGCCCGGCGAGCCGGGCGCGATGCAGGGGCTCGCCCAGGCCGAGGGTGTGCTAGGCGGCGCGCTCGGGCGCCTGCTCGCCGTGTTCGAAGCCTATCCGGACCTGAAGGCCAACCAAAGCATCATGGTGCTGCAGGAGGAGCTCTCCAGCACCGAGAACAAGATCGCCTTCGCGCGCCAGGCCTACAACGATTCGGTCATGCAGTACAACACCCGGCGCGAGTCTTTCCCGGACAACGTGTTCGCAGGCGTGTTCGGCTTCGGCGCAGCCGAGTTGCTGCAGGCGACCGAGTCCGCCGCCGAGCGCAGCGCGCCCAAGGTCTCCTTCCGCTAGCTTGGATTTTTTCGAGCAGCAGGAGCTTGCCCGGCGCAACTCGCGCCGGCTGGTCCTGTGGTTCCTCCTTGCCGCAGCGTTCACCGTGGCGAGCTACGCTGCGGTCGCTGCCGCGGTGTTCGCCCTGTTCTCGAAGTACTGGCTCGGGACGGCGCAAGTGCCCTGGCAGGTGCCCGCCATGACTGCGGCCCTCATCGGCGGCGGCATCCTCGTCGTATCCGTTTACCGCCTGTGGCAGCTCAGGGAGGGTGGCCACGCGGTAGCCGAGCTGCTGGGCGCCCGCTACATCGATCCGGGAAGATGCAACCCCGCCGAGCGGCGCCTGCTCAACGTCATCGAGGAGATGGCGATTGCCTCGGGCGTATCCGTGCCGCCGCTCTACCTCCTCGCCCACGAGCATGCCGTCAACGGACTGGTCGCCGGCCATTCGCCCAACGAAGCGGTGCTCATCATGACGCGCGGGGCCCTGGACAAGCTCTCGCGCGACGAGCTTCAGGGCGTGGTGGGCCACGAGTTCAGCCACCTTCTCAACGGCGACATGGCGCTGAATGTCCGCCTCGCCGGGCTGCTCTCGGGCCTGACCTGGCTGGGGGAGCTGGGAGAGCAGATGGTGTACGGCGCAGCACGCCAGGCGCGGGCTGCGCCGCGCGAGAAGCAGACTGCCGAGGCGGCCGTGCTCGCCGTGGCGGGCTTCGCCATCGCGCTCATCGGCTTTCCCGGCACGCTGGCTGCGGCAGCCATCAAGGCAGCGATTTCACGCCAGCGCGAGTTCCTTGCCGACGCAGCGAGCGTGCAGTTTACGCGCAACCCGGAAGGCATCGCCGGCGCGCTCGACTCGATCCTCGCCCTCCCGGCGCACACGGTGGTGCTCGCTACGCATTCCGAGGGCCTGGCCCACATGTTCTTCGCCCCGGCGGTGGCGCACTGGTGGGGTTTCCCGACCCACCCGCCGATCGCCGAGCGCATCTACCGGGCGCATCCGCGGTTCCAGCGGGACGATTACCGGGCGAGGCGCCACGGCCGCCGGCGCGAAGTTGCCGTGATCGACGGCGGCGGCAACGTGGTGAAGCATGTGCGCGCGGGCGCCCTCGAGGTTCTCGCCACGATCGGGCAACCCACGGCGCGCCACGTGGAATTTGGCGCGCGGTTGCTCGCCCGCCTGCCGGAGCGGCTGCGCGAGGCGCTGCACGACCCGAAACAAGCCGAGCGGGCCCTGTTTGCGTTGGGGGGATTCCCGGACAAGGATCACGACCTCGGCCCGTACGTGAGCGGGTTGGCGCGCGAGCACATGCTTGCGCTCGCCGAGCTGGCGCTGCCGGCGGTCAAGTCCCAGCCGCAAAAGGATCGGGACGCGTTCATCGGCGAGTTCGTGGCGCGTGTCGAGGCCGACCGGCGCGTCACGTTGCGCGAGTTCGTGCTTCTCACCTTCGTGCGCCAGCACCTGAGAGAAGGCGCCGGCCAGCCCATCCCGACGCGCTACCGCAAGGTGGCCGAGGTCGAGCAGGACCTGAAGGTAGTGCTTTCGCTGCTAGCCCGTGTCTCGGGAACCGGGGGCGAGGCGCCCGGCGCTGCGGTCGTGGCGGCGGCCCTGGAGCGGCTTCGCCACCTGGCGCCGTTCGAGAAGCCGCGGGTGCTGAAGGCATGCCTGGAGGCCGCCTCTTCGGACGGCAGCATCAGCTCCGGCGAGGGCGAGCTTGTTCGAATGGTCGCCGCCACGCTCGACTGCCCGGTTCCCCCCCTGCTGCTACAGGCGGCCTAGGGATCGCCCCAGGGTTGCTTCTTGTCAGGAGATTCCCTACCCTTTGTCGGGTATCCGACATGTCGCACGCTTCGAAAATCGAGTACCTGACCGGCTCAGGCGAATACGCCGGCACCGACGGGCAAGGCCGGCCGTGGAAGCTCTCCCGCGAGGAGCTGATATGCGCCATCGAAAGCGGACGCATGACCTGCTACGTCACCTTCGAGGGGCACGCGCACCTCGTAACCCTCAAGCGCGACGGCTCGGGGGGGAAGTCCCTCGTCACCTTCCTCGGCAGCGTCGAAGGGCTGCCGCTTCCCCGCCAGTCCTAGTCGGACTTTCCCAGTCGCTTGCGGATCGTCGCGCGCGTTTCGGCGACCGCCGCAGAGAACGGTCCCCCGGCCACGGCTGCGCGCTCTATGAGGGTCAGCGCCTCGGCGTGCCGCCCCTGGTCGGAAAGGGTTTGGGCGAGGTTATTCAGGATGATGACGGACTCGGGGTCCCGCCGTGCCGCCTTGCGCAGCACGCCTTCGGCCTCGGTCAGGGCGCCGAGCGCATGGTGCGCATTGGCAAGGCCGATGGCGGCATTCAGGTTGTCCGGCCAGCGCTTGAGGAAGCTCGAGTAGGCGGCGCGGGCTGCGACCGCGTTGCCGGCGCGCTCGAGCGCTGCAATGGCGCTCAGCCAGCGCTGCTCGTCGGCGGTGGCGGGGATACGCTCCGGAGGCACAGCCACCATCGCCCAGTAGCCGCTGCGCTTCCAGACCAGCTCGTTCACCGTGAACGGCAGTACTTCGCGCTCCTTCACGCCGGAACGCAGAACCACCTCGCCGCGCTCGTAGTCGTAGCCCACCGCGACGGCGTAGTGCCAGCCGTCGCTGAAGCCGAGGTTCTGCAGCAGGATCACTGGCGTGCCGGCCGCGAGCTCGCGCAACAGATCCTCCAGGCGCGGCGCGAGCTGGTAGGACACGAGGCCGTGGCGTCGCGCTGCAGCCAGCATTTCCACCTGCAGGCTGCCCTGACGCTCCGGAAGGTAGACCTGCGATACCAGGTCCTCCGGCGTTACCTGCACGCCGGAGCTGGCGAGCGCGGTCGCGAGCGCAGCCGGGCCGCATTGATACTCGGTCTGTGGAAAGAACGGCACTTCCACCAGTTCGACGCGCTCGGGCAGGCCCTGCGGCAGCGCTTCCCGCAGCTGCGCGGTCTGCGGCCAGAGGCTCGCGCAGCCCGAGAGTGCGAGCAGGCCTGCACACAAAAAAACGCCCGCGGCTGCGCGGGCGTTTTCCCGGGCCTTGCGGCCGCGTGCAGCTAGCGCTTCCAGACCCACCAGATCGCCGCGATCACGAGAATGAGCAGCAGCACGCCCGCGGTATCCGCGCCGGCGGGCAGGCTGCTGATGCGGTTCGCCAGGTAGGACACTTCGGCGTCGCTCATGGCCGCGACGCGATCTTTCGCCGTCGTAGCGTCGAGGCCCATGGCCTGCAGCTGGCTCGCGACGTCGGCGCGGCTCACGAAGCTGAACACCGTGCTGCGATCCGCCTGCGAAGCGGTTGTCGCTACCTGATCGGTTCCTATCATCCCGGCCTGCGCGATTTGGTACGGGGTCCAGACCATCATCACGACCAACAAGCGGCAGATCGTTCTTGCCCAAGCAGAATTCATGTGTGCTCCTAAGTGAGGATTACGAGAGATAGGGGGAAGGATTGCGTCGCCGATGCTGCGTTATCGAGATTTCGCGGTTTCGAGCCGGCCAATGCTCCACCCTACTGCGGCCGGCTGCGGCAATCTAGTCTTGCTCCAGGCACGAGTCAAGGAAGGCAATGTGACAGAATCTCTACGAATGGTAGCGATTCAACGACTTGGGGCGGCGTTAGGCAACAGCCTCGCGGGCGAAGTGCGCTTCGACAACGGTGCGCGGGCGGCGTATGCGTCCGACGCCTCCAACTATCGGCAGGTGCCGCTCGGCGTGGTATCGCCGCGCTCGGTAGACGACGTCGTCGCCGCCATGCGGCTGTGCCGCGAGCACGGCGCCGCAGTGCTGCCGAGGGGCGCCGGCACCTCCATGTGCGGGCAAAGCGTGAACGCCGCCGTGGTGATCGACTGCTCGCGCCATCTCGACCGTGTGCTGCAGGTGGATGCAGCCGGCCGCAAGGCGCTGGTCGAGCCAGGCGTGGTGTGCGACGCGCTGCGCGAGGCGGCCGAGGCGCACGGCCTTACCTTCGCGCCCGACCCGGCCACGCACTCGCGCTGCACGCTGGGCGGCATGATCGGCAACAACTCGTGCGGGCCGCACTCGGTGATGGCGGGCAAAACCGTGGAGAACATCTCCCGGCTGGAAGTCCTCACCTATGACGGCGAGCGTTTCTGGTGCGGCACGACGAGCGACGTAGAGTTCCGGCGCATCGTGTCATCGGGCGGACGACAGGCGGCACTCTATTCCGGGATGCGCCGGATCGCAGAGCGGTATGGGGATCTCATCAGGCAGCGCTTTCCGAAGATCCGCCGCCGCGTGTCGGGCTACAACCTGGATGAGCTGCTGCCCGAGAACGGGTTCAACGTGGCGCGTGCACTCGTCGGCTCCGAGGGGACCTGCGCCTTCGTGCTGCAGGCGGAGGCCTGCCTCGTCAGGAGCCCGCCCGCGCGGGTGCTCGTGGTGCGCGGCTTCCCCGACATCTTCGCCGCGGGCGACGCGGTACCGGAAGTCCTGGCTGCCGGCCCGATCGCCTGCGAGGGGCTCGACGAGCGCATCATCGGCGGTTTGCGCGAGCGCAACCTGCGCCTGGACGACATCGCCTTGCTGCCGCCGGGCGAAGGCTGGCTGATGATCGAGTTCGGTGGGGACACGGTGGAGGAGGCGGTGCAAAAGGCCTCCAGGGTTGCGGGAACGGTCATCACCGACAAGGCGCTTATGACGCGGCTCTGGACGATCCGCGAGACGGGCGCGTCCGCGACCGCGTTGAACCTCGCCGGCATCGGCGCGGATCCGATCGTGGGGTGGGAGGACGCAGCAGTCGATCCCATGCGCTTGGGCAATTACCTGCGCGAGTTCAGGGCTCTCGTCGCACGTTTCGGCTACCGCACTTCAATCTACGGCCACTTCGGCGATGGATGCGTGCATGCGCGCATCGACTTCGACCTGCGCACGCCCGAAGGGGTGTCGCATTGGCGCCGCTTCCTGCACGAGGCGGCGGAGCTGGTGGTCAAGTACGGCGGCTCGCTATCGGGCGAGCACGGCGACGGGCACGCGCGCGCCGAGTTCCTGCCGCTCATGTTCGGCGACGAGCTGATGCAGGCCTTTCGCGAGTTCAAGGCGCTATGGGACCCCGGGAACCGCATGAACCCCGGAAAGATCGTCGATGCTTTTCGCGTCGACGAGCATTTGCGCCTGGGCCCGCAGTACAAGCCGGTCACAATGACGACGAAGCTGGCGTTCTCTTCGCCGGAGGGAAATGGCTTCACGCGGGCGGTCGCGCGCTGCGTGGGCATGGGAAAGTGCCGTGCGTCCAAGGGCGGCACGATGTGCCCGAGCTACCGCGGCACGCGCGAGGAACGCTACTCGACCCGCGGCCGCGCGCGCCTCCTGGGCGAGATGCTGCGCGGCGAGCTCATTACCGACGGCTGGCACAGCGGCGAAGTGAAGGATGCGCTCGAGTGGTGCCTCGGCTGCAAAGGCTGCCGCAGCGACTGTCCGACGCACACCGACATGGCGGCGTACAAGGCGGAGTTCATGTCGCACTACTACGATCGGCGCACGCGCCCGCGCGAGTCGTGGTCGATGGGCCGCATCGGCGAATGGGCGCCGCTCGCCGCACGCGTTCCCGGCATGGCGAATTTCCTGGGAAGAAGTCTCAAAGGCCTCGCCGGGATCGCGCCGGAGCGCTCGCCGCCGCGCTTCGCCAAGCGATCGTTCCGGTCGACGTTCAAAGCCAGCGGCGGTGGCGACCCGGTCGTCCTGTTCGACGACACCTTCAACAACTACTTCCGTCCCCGCACTGCGAGCGCCGCGCAGGAGGTGCTGGAGGGCTCGGGGTGCGCCGTTGAGCTGCCGCCAGCCCACGTTTGCTGCGGGCGGCCTTACTACGACTTCGGCATGCTCGAGCAGGCCAGGGCGGCGCTCGAACGCGTGCTGCGCGTGCTTTCGCCGCAAGTCGAGCGCGGCCTCGCCGTGGTGGTGCTGGAGCCGGGCTGCCTTTCGGTGTTTCGCGACGAGCTGCGCCGCCTTTTCCCCGACGATACCCGTGCGGCGCGCCTGGCCGCGGCGGCGACCAGCTTTTCCGAGCTGCTCCTGAAGCGCGGGTTCACAGCCGAGCGCGGCAGTCGCGTGCTGGTGCATTCCCATTGCCACCAGAAGGCGTTGTGGGGCACTGCCGGGGACCTCGGGCTGCTGCAGAACGCGGGATGCGACGTCGTGGCACCCGACACCGGTTGCTGCGGCATGGCGGGCTCGTTCGGCTACCGCCGCCCCTTCTACGAGACGTCGAGGCGTATCGCGGGACTCGCGGTGCTGCCGGCGCTCGCGGAAGAGCCGGAGCGCATCGTCGTGGCGAACGGGTTTTCCTGCCGCGAGCAAATCGAGGGGCTGTCCGGCCGCACTACGCTGCACCTCGCCGAGTTGCTTGCCGGATCATTGCGCTAGTCCGGTCGGGCAGGTGCTGCCAAAAGTTGTCGCTGCATAGCGACGGTAAAAAACTTCAACGCATCAACGCATTCGTAAAGAAGTGCCAACTCCGGTCGCCCTTGCCCGACGTCTGCCACGGTCGGCGCCTCGGTAACTGGATCACGCTTTCATTGTAAGTTATTGAAGCACCAATATATCCGGAAGCTGGCACGCGCGTTGCAGGAGCCTAGGCCGAAAGGAGGAGAGCGGGTGAGCGATGTACGGCTAAAGCAGGAAGTCTTCGCCGTGGCCCAGGCGTGCATCGGCTTCGTGCTCGTCGCCCTCGTCCTCCTCGGCATCGGCGGCACCATCTACAAGGTGATCGCGCCGGATGGCTGGGTGGCGCAGGCGTTCGGACGCAGCCTGTCGGCGGGCGTCGCGACGCTCGGCTCGCTGCTCATCATCTTCGCTCTTGCCTGGTTCTCTCGCGGCTACAGCTCGCCGCGGCGTCGCAACGGGTTTTCCGACCTTCTGGTGTACAGCTTTGCCGCGGCCGGGCTGCTGTACCTGGTGAAGCTTTGGATCAGGGGTACCTTCTGATCGCGTACTGACACTAAGGTTTGCCTCCCCTGGGCCCGCGCTTTCCCCCCTACAAGCCGGGCCCTTTTTTTTGCATTTACTGAGAGTGCGTGAGGGGCGCCGGCGAGATAAGCACGCCGAACTGCTCGCACCAGATGACCACGCTCCCGTAGCGCGCGACGTCGACGCCGGCCGGCACCGCGTAGTTCTGGCTGCCCTTAAAGGCTTTCAGCCTGCCAAGGTCGACGAACATCGTCTCCGCCACCCGGGTAGAGGGCACGACATTCTTCTCGGGCACCAGATAGACATGGAACTTCGGGCCCGGACCGACTTCGAAGTCCGGCTCGAGATGCAGCAGTCCGGCGTAGACCGTGACGCGGCCCTTGCCGTAATGGATGGGATCCGAGGGGTTGGCATGGAGGAACGTGCCGCGCGCCAGAACCATCCGCTCGCCGACCGCCTCGACCTTGTCCATGGCGACGATGTCGGCGAGAAAGATGTACGGGTAGACGAAGATGCCCAGCGCAAAGCCTGCGGCCGCGCCGAGCACGCCTCCGGCGAGAAAGCCGGCGACCACCGCTGTCCTGCTCATGCTTCCTCCCATGGGCCCGCGCTTTGCTTGAAGGGCGGCCGAGAATGCGGCTGCGCCCGGATCCGGTCATCACGCCCGACGAGCTGGCGCGCGGCAAGCGCGCGCTGGTGAAGGACGCTGCGTGGGCCAGCCTGGTCGGCGCATTGTACGGCGGCGTCATCCTCGTGGGATTCGCCCTGGAGCTCGGCGCGACACCTTTCATCATAGGGCTGCTCGCCGCCATTCCGTTCATCGCGCAGCTTGCTCAGCTGCCGGCGATCGCGCTGGTGGAGCGGGTGCGCCAGCGCCGCAAGATTGCGGTGATCGCGGTCACCGCTTCGCGCACCATCATCCTCTCGCTGGCGCTGATTCCCTTCATCGGGGACGCGCCGAAGCAGCTGGCTGCGCTCATCCTGGCGCAGCTCGCCATCACGCTGCTCGGCTCGGTCGGCGGCTGCGCTCTCAACTCGTGGATGCATCAGCTGCTACACAACCAGCCGCTCGGCGAGCTGTTCTCCCGGCGCCTGTTCTGGTCGACGGTGCTCGCCTCGCTCGGCGCGCTGGTCGCCGGGCAGATGGTGCAGCACTGGCCCTTCGGCGAGCGGCTGCACGCCTACTCGGTGGCCTTCGCGCTCGCCGCCGCGGCCGGATACGTGAGCACGCATTACCTCGCCGGCGTGCCCGAGCCGCAGATGAGCCAGCGCAGCGGCCCGCTGCCGGTCCTCGCCATGCTGCGCTCGCCTCTGAAGGATGCCAACTTCCGCCGGGTGATCGCCTTCATGGGCAGCTGGAACTTTGCGTCGAACCTCGCCGCCCCGTTCATCACGGTCTACCTGCTGCGGCAGCTGAGCTATCCGCTCGGCACCGTCACCACGCTGTGGGTTGCCAGCCAGGTGGCGAATGCGCTCACCATGTACCTGTGGGGCCGGCTCTCGGACCGGCTGTCGAACAAGGCGATCCTGGCAGTCGCGCTGCCGGCGTACTTCGGCTGCCTGGTGGGCTTGCCGTTTACCGCCATTCCCACCATGCACGCGCTGACGCTCCCGCTGCTCTACGTAATCCATGTGGTGATGGGCGCAGCGGCGGGCGGCATCGGCCTCGCCACCGGCAACCTCGGCCTGAAGCTTGCGCCGCAGGGCCAGGGCACTGCGTACCTCGCCAACGTGAGCCTGATCGGGGCGCTGGCCGGTGGCATGGCGGCCCTGCTCGGCGGCTCGCTCGCCGACTGGTTCGCCTCGCGCGAGCTGGCGGTGTACTTTCACTGGATCTCGCCGGAGAGCAGCGAAGCGGTGACGGTGCTGCAGTTCCAGCACTGGGAGTTCCTGTTCGGCATCTCGTTCCTGCTCGGCGGCTACGTGCTGCATGCCCTGTCGCGAATCAGCGAGGGCCATGAAATAAGCGAGCGCGTGGTAATCCAGCAGTTCGCCGCCGAGGCCGCCCGCAGCCTTGACCAGCTGTCGCCCATCGAGGGGTTGCGGGCGGCCATCCTGTTCCCCTTCGGCCGCCTGCGGGAGCGCCGGCGCCAGCCGCGCGCGTAGGGCAAGAAACGACTTGCAACGGCGCGCGGCTTGGCCGCATGATTCCTGCCGGAGGTGCTCATGGAGCAAGAGGAGCTGGTGCCGCTCAACGTAGCCGCGCGACGCATCTTTCAGCGCGTCTATCTTCCCTTCCACCATCCGCAATCAGCGCCCGGCGCCGACCAGCTGAACGGCGTGGCGAGCGCGCTGTGCGGGCTGGCACCGGTTTACGCGCTGGACGAGCGCGGCGCCACGACGCGCAGGCTGACGCCCGACGAGCTGGCGGGCGGCCTGTTCCGCGGCGGAGCACGGGAGCTGCTTTTTCTGGACGGGCGCGAGCCCATCCGCAACCTGGCGGTAAGCGCCTCCGAGCTCGAGCGCGCGGCGCGCGCGCTGCACGACGCCGTCAGCGGATAGCCAGCCCCTCGGCGAACGGCGCGACAGCCTTGCGGCGTGAGCCGGAATGGTGTGCGTACGCCCAGGTGAACTCGGCCCCGAGCAGGAAGATCTGCGCCGAGTAGTACACCCAGACCATCACGATGACGAGCGAGCCGAAGGCGCCGAAGCTGCCGGCGACGTCGCTCTTTCCGAGATACAGCCCGATCAGGAACTTGCCGATGGTGAAGAGCGCGACGGTCACCGTTGCGCCGACCCAGACGTCGCGCCACTCGATGCGTGCGCGCGGCATGAACTTGTAGATCGCCGCGAAAATCAGCACCAGCATGCCGAAGCTGACCGTGAGGTTGACTAGCTGCGCGACGGTTTCCCATTCGCCGAACACCGGTCCCCACCACTTTCCCAGCGCGCTCAACGCCGCGCTCAGCACCAGCGAAACGATGACGAGGAAGGCGAGCGCGAGCACCAGGCCGAAAGACAGCAGCCGGCCCTTGACGAAGGTCCAGACCGCGTTGTGGATCTGCGCCTTCGCCTGCTGCGGGACTTCCCAGATGCTGTCGAGCGCGGTCTGCAGCTGGCCGAACACCGTGGTGGCGCCGAAAACGAGCAGCGCCGTGCTGACGATCGCCGCCATGCCGCCGGTATGCGGGTCGTTTACGTTGGCGAGCATTTCCCGCACCGCCTCTGCGCCGTTCTCTCCCATAAGAGCCGCAAGCTGGCTGAATACCACGCCGCGCACCGCGTCAGGGCCGTGGATGTACCCGGCGACCGTGATGACGATGAAGATCAGCGGGGCGATGGAGAACAGCGAGTAGTACGCGATGGCCGCCCCCTTGGAGGGCGCCTCGTCGTTCCACCAGGCAATCACCGCCGCCTTGAGGATTCCGAGCGTCGGCCGCAAGCCCATGCCATCCATGACCCGGTCCAGCAAACTTTGTGCCTAAACGGCGATGGGCGCCTTGATCGCCGGGTGGGGCTCGTAGCCCTCGAGCGCGAAATCCTCGTAGCGGAACTCGAGCAGCTCGCGCACCTGCTGGTTGAGCCGCATGCGCGGAAACGGCCGCGGCGTGCGCGCGATCTGCTCGCGCGCCTGGTCCAGGTGGTTCGCGTACAGATGCGCGTCGCCCAGGGTAAGGATGAATTCTCCGGGGACCAGGCCGGTGGCTTGCGCCACCATCAGCGTGAGCAGCGAGTAGGAAGCGATGTTGAACGGCACGCCGAGGAACAGGTCCGCGCTGCGCTGGTATAGCTGGCACGAAATACGGCCATTAGCTACGTAGAACTGGAAAAGCGCGTGGCATGGCGGCAGCGCCATGCGCTCGACGTCGGCGGGGTTCCAGGCGCTGACGATGTGGCGGCGCGAATCCGGCTTGTTTTTCAATGAGTGAATCAGGTTTGAAATCTGGTCGATTTCGCGGCCGTCGGAAGTCCTCCAGTGTCGCCACTGGTAGCCGTACACCGGGCCGAGCTCGCCGTTTTCGTCTGCCCATTCGTCCCAGATCGACACGCCGCGCTCCTGCAGCCACTTCACGTTGGTATCGCCGCGCAGGAACCACAGCAGCTCGTAGATGATCGACTTCAGGTGCAGCTTCTTCGTGGTGAGCAGGGGGAAGCTGCGCTCGAGCGCGAAGCGCAGCTGCCGCCCGAACACCGACAGCGTGCCGGTGCCGGTGCGATCCGACTTGCGCGCGCCTCGCTCCAGCACTTCGGCGAGCAGGTCGAGGTATTGCTGCTCGTCGCGGTTCATACGGCGATCGCCGCGAACAGGTCGAAGGCGCCCTGGTAGCGATCCTCGGGCTTCTTGGCGAGCAGGCGCTCGAGCACCGGCTGGTAGCCTTCCAGGTGCTCGGGAAGGCGCGGCACCGGCGCGTTGACGTGCATCTGCACCACGGCGGTGGCGTCGGCCGACTCGAAGATCTTCTGGCCGGTCAGCATCTCGTAGAAAATCGCCCCCAGGCTGTACAGGTCGGAGCGGCCGTCGACCGGCAGGCCGAGGCACTGTTCCGGGCTCATGTAGCGCGGCGTGGCAATGAGCTGTCCGGCTGCCGTGAGCGTCGAGGTGGCGGCAAGGTCCTTCGCCAGGCCGAAATCCACGATTACCGGGCGGCCGTTGGAGCGGAACAGGATGTTCGCCGGCTTGAGGTCGCGGTGGATGATGCCCTTGCCGTGGATGGCGTGCAGCGCCTTCGCGATCTGCGACACGATGCGCAGCGCCTTGCGCGAGCCGATGCCTTCCCGTATGCGCGCGGCGAGGGTACCCGAAGGCAGGAACTCCATCGCGATGTACGGGTTTTCGCCGGTGAAGCCCTGGTCGTAGATGCGCGCCACGTGCTCGTTCTCGATGCTCATGATGAGCTTGTTTTCCCGCATCAGGCGCTCGAGGAACACCCGGTTCTGTCGCAGCGTGCGGTCGAGCACCTTGAGCGCCACGCACAGGCCATCGCTGTCGCGCTGCGCGAGGTAGACCCTCGCCTGCCCGCCCTGGCCTATGACGTGCAGGACGCTGTATCCGGGGACCAGCGCCGGCGCCTCTTTCATCAAGGTATTCTGCCTCACGGCAGGATACGTCGCAGGAATGCCGAGATATCGGCGATCTCCTGCGGACATACGGAGTGGGGCATGGGATAGGCGTGCCACTGCACCGGGTATCCGAGGCTCTCCAGGAGGCGGCGCGACTGCTCGGCCCGGGCCAGCGGGATGATGTCGTCGTAAGCGCCATGGCCCATGAAGATCGGCAGCTTCGCGTTGGCGCCGGCGCGCTCGGCTTCCAGCGTCGCCGCGAGCGGCACATAGGTGGACAGCGCCAGCACGCCGGCAAGCGGCTCGGCATGGCGCAGCGCCGACTGCAGCACGATGGCCCCGCCCTGGGAAAAGCCGGCGAGGACGATGCGACTCGAAGGCAGGCCCTGTTGCTTTATCAGCTCTTCGAGGAGAGCTTGCGACGCACGTATGCCGGTCGCGTCCTCCGGGCCGTCGCCGAACTGCAGGATGTCGTACCAGGCGCGCATGCGCATGCCCTGGTTGATCGTTACCGGCCGGATCGGCGCATGGGGGAAAACGAAGCGCACCGGCTGGCCGAGGCCGAGCTGCGGAACGATCGGCTCGAAGTCGTGGCCGTCGGCGCCCAGACCGTGCAGCCATATGATGGCTGCCTGGGGTCTGGGGCCGGTTTCGATCTCGATCGCGTCCATGCGCTACGCCAGGCGGTGGAACCAGAGCAGCGACAGTCCGGCCGAGAACAGCGTGAGCAGCGCGGCTACCGCCGCGAACAGCGCCGTGACTTCGCGCTCCTCCTTCGTCAGCACGAAGCGGCTGCTGAGCGCCTCGTAAACCTTCTTCAGCTCGTCGGCGCTCGAAGCGTGGAAGTACTCGGCGCGCGTGAGGCCGGCGATCGCCTTGAGCGTCTCCTCGTCGAACATCATGAAGATCGAATATCCTTCGATCATCGCCGGGCCGCCTGCCGCGGAGCCGAAGCCCACGGTGAATACCCGGATGCCGCGGTCGGCCGCCATCTTCGCCGCATCGAGCGGATCCGGACCGGTCGTGCGCCGTCCGTCGGTGAGCAGCACGATCGCGGCCGACTGGTTGGACCCCGGCGGCACCGGCTGCACCTCCTTCTTGGGGGCGGTCTTCTCCGGCGGGCGGTGCACGCGCCAGGATTGCCGGCTGCCGAGCACCAGCGACTCCAGATCGATATTGTCCTCGGGGAACAGCGTGGCGAGCGACATGATGATGCCGCTGCCGATGGCGGTATGGCGATCGAGCTGCATCCGGTCGATCGCTTCAACCAGCGCATCCTTGTTGCTCGTGGGCTTCTGCACCAGCAGCGCCGTGCCAGCGAAGGAGACGATGCCCACGCGCAGGTCCGGCGGCAAGTCCTGCACGAACGCCCTGGCCGCCGCTTGCGCGGCGGCGAGGCGGTTGGGCTGCACGTCGGTCGCCCGCATGCTGAGCGACACGTCGATGGCGAGGATGATGGTGCGTTGCTGGGACGGCAGCGTCAGCAGGGCGCTGGGGCGTGCCACGGCGAGCAGCGCGACCGCCAGGCCAAGGAGGAAAATCGCAGGTGGCAAGTGCCGCCGCCAGAGGCGCGCACCGCCCATGGCCTCGCGCACCAGCCCCAGGCTCGCGAAGCGAACCGCCATGGCGCGTTGCCGCCGCAACAGCCACACGTAGACCGCCACGAGCGCGGGCACAAGCGCGAGCAGTACCAGCAATCCGGGCCAGATAAAGCTCATTTCCTGCGCTGGGCGGACTTGGGCCTGAAGGCCTTCACTACCGCCTCGTTCGTTTCGACATACGGGCCGCCGATCAGGTCGATGCAGTAAGGCACCGCTGCGAACACGCCGTCGAGCGTCTCGCGGATAGCCTTCGGCTGCCCTGGCAGATTGATGATCAAGGCCTGCTTGCGGACCACGGCCACCTGACGCGAAAGGATAGCCGTGGGAACGTATTTCAGGCTCACCGCGCGCATCTGCTCGCCGAAGCCGGGCATTACCTTGTCGGCGATCGCCAGCGTCGCCTCCGGCGTCACGTCGCGTGGCGCCGGGCCGGTACCACCCGTCGTAAGCACGAGGTGGCAGCCGCTCTGGTCGACGAGCTGGCGAAGCGTCGCCTCGATGACTTGCTGCTCATCGGCGATGAGGCGCGTCTCGTCGCGCCAGGCGGGCGCGGCGATTGCCGAGCTGAGCCATTCCTTGAGGGACGGGATGCCTTCGTCCCGGTATACGCCGGCCGATGCCCGATCGCTGATCGATACCAGGCCGACGATGAGCTCTTGTTCGTTCACTTGACCTCGAACACGTCCAGTTCCACCGCCGCCGGGTGCCGCGCGCCGGTGGCGACGCATACGATGCGGTTGAGCCACGCGTAGCGCGCATCCCCGGTCTCGAAGCGCGGCGTGGCGCGCATGTAGTAGCGCGCCGGATCGACCGCCCGGCCTGCCCCAAGCTCGCGCAGCACCTCCGGCGGGCCGTGGCGTATGCCGCGGTTGCGCACATAGACCAGCGCGCCGTCCTCGGTCTCGAGCGTATAGCGTGCGTCGAGGTCCGCGACGCCGTTGGCGCGTATCACCTGCCAATCCGCGCCCCCCGGCAGCACGCGTCCCGACAGGCGCTCGCCGGCGAAGCGGCCGCCCGTGATGCCGATGATGCGCCGGCGCCCGAGCGGCGTGTCGCCCAGCTCCTGCGGCGGGGCGAGCGTGATCTCCGCGCGAAAGAGCTTTTCAAGAATCAAGGGTCTTCAACATCCTGAAGAGTTCGCGATAGGCGCGCGGCGGCTTGCCCTGCTTCTGCTCCTGGCGGGTGTTCCTGATGATAGTTCTCAATGCCTGCAGATCGGCGCCGGGATGCTCGGAGGCGTACGCGGTGAGGGCCGCATCGTCCTCCAGCAGGCGCGCTCGCCAGGCTTCCAGGCGTCGGTGCGCTGCCGCCGCCTGCGCGGAGCCGCCCTCGATCGTCGCGAGCTGCTCGCGGATGGGCGCGGGGTCGACGTCGCGCATCAGGCGGCCTATGTACTGCATCTGGCGGCGCCTGGCTTCGTGGCTGCGGATGCGCTTCGCTTCGAGCAGCGCCCCGCGCAGCTCGTCGTCGAGCTGGAGGCTGGCAAGCTGCGTTTCCGGCAGCCCCGCCAGCGCGGCGCCGAGCGCCTGCAGCTCGAGCATTTCGCGCTTGCGCCGGGTCTTGCTGACGAAGTCGTCCTGCACGCGAGTTATGATAGCGCCCCCATGCCGAAGCACCACGGCTTCACCTGCGGGCCCGATCAGCTTCGCGGCCTCGCCCAGTCGGTGCTGGGGCACGCGAAGCGCGCTGGCGCGAGCGGTGCCGACTGTGAGATCTCCGAGAGTCACGGCTTGAGCGTGACGGTGCGGAAAGGGCGTCCCGACACCGTGGAGCACAATCGCGACCGCAGCGTCGGCGTATCGGTGTACTGGGGCGAGCGCCCCAGAGCGCGGCGCGGCCATGCCAGCACCTCGGATTTCTCCGCGGAGGCGATCCGCCAGACGGTCGAAGCGGCCGCCGCCATCGCCCGACACACTGCCGAGGACGACTGCGCCGGACTGCCGGACGCCGGCATGCTTGCACGCGACACGCCGGACCTCGATCTTTTCCATCCGTGGGCATTGTCCACCGAGGAGGCGATCGACCTTGCGCGGCGCTGCGAGGCAGCCGCTTTTGCGGTGTCGAAGAACATTCGCAATTCCGAGGGTGCCACCGTGTCGGCACAGCACTCGCAGTTCGTGCTCGCCAACAGCCTCGGCTTCATGAGTGGCTACCCGGGGACGCGGCACTGGCTCGCCTGCTCGGTGATTGCGGAAGACAGGGGTCTCATGCAGCGCGACGACTGGTACAGCGCTTCGCGCGTGCCGTCGCAGCTCGCGGACCCCGTTGTGCTGGGCCGCTATGCCGGAGAGCGGGCGCTCGCACGCCTGGGTGCGCGCAAGATAGGCACGCGCCAGGCGCCGGTACTGTTCGAGGCGCCGGTGGCGCTGCAGCTCATCGGCCACTTCATCTCGGGCATTAACGGAGGCAATCTCTACCGCAAGACGTCGTTCCTGGTTGACAGCCTGGGCAAGCAGGTGTTCTCGCCCATCGTGCAGATCGAGGAGCGCCCTCACGAGCGACAAGGCATGGCGAGCACGCCTTTCGACGAGGAAGGGGTTGCCACGCGCATGCGCAGCATCGTGCGGGAGGGCACCGTCGAGGGCTATTTCCTCGGCAGCTACTCGGCGCGCAAGCTCGGCATGAGCAGCACCGGCAGCGCGGGAGGCCACCACAACCTGTTCGTGCGCTCGGAAGGCCCGGATTTCGCCGGCATGCTGCGCGAGATGCGCCGCGGGCTGCTGGTAACGGATTTGATGGGGCAGGGCGTCAACTTGGTCACCGGGGACTACTCGCGCGGTGCCTCCGGGTACTGGGTGGAAGCCGGAGAAATCCAGTTTCCGGTGGAAGAAATCACGATTGCCGGCAACCTGCGCGAAATGTTCAAGGGAATCGTGACCATAGGCAGCGACCGGCTGGTGCGTAACGGCCGCTCGAGCGGCTCCATCTTGGTAGAAAACATGACAATTGCCGGCGACTAGAACCAACTGCGCGGGTTAGCTTCTAAGCCGTATGGGCCATGCCTTCGCGCACGAGGATTTCCGGGAGCCGCCGCCGCCGAACGGCGAGCACCCGATTGTCGCGGTGCTGGCGGTGGTTGCCATAGTCGCCGCCATCCTCTTGATTACATGGGCGCGCTTCGAAGTGCATGGTGCTGGCGACATCGAGGCGGCGCTCGACGAGGAAGCGCCCGCCGTACCCAAGGCAGCCCAGGAACGCGAGCTGGAGGAGCACGTTACGGCGAACCGCTTCGCCACCGGTCTTTCGCCGTAACTGCCGCATAGCCTTCCGCGTAACCGCGGTAAGGCATAATTTTTCCGCATGAAGACCCTCATCGCGCTTGCGGCGGCGCTCGCTCTTGCCGTGCCCGGATCCCTCCTCGCGCAGGGAAAGAAAGCGCCCACCCGCGGCCCGGACGTTATCTTTGTGCCCACCCCCCAGGAGGTCGTCGAGGACATGCTGCGCCTCGCCAACGTGCGCAAGGGCGACGTGCTGTACGACCTCGGCTCGGGCGACGGCCGCATCGCCATCACGGCGGCGAAGAAGTACGGCATCAAGGCGACCGGAATCGACATCGACCCGGATCGCATCCGCGAGGCCAGGGAAAACGCCAGGAAGGCCGGCGTCACGGACCTGGTGGAGTTCAGGAACGACGACCTCTTTCAGGCTGATTTCCGGGACGCCACGGTGGTGACCCTGTACCTGCTGCCGGATCTCAACGTGAAGCTTCGGCCCAAGCTCTGGAACGAGCTCAAGCCGGGCACGCGCATCGTCTCCCACCAGTTCGACATGGGGAAATGGAAGCCGGAGAAGACCCTCGAGTCCGACGGCCGCACCATCTACTTCTGGACCATCCCCGAGAAGAACAAGCGCCCGAAGCTGTGAGAGCGGAGCAGGCGCTCGCTACGTAAAGTCCAGGCGCGTTTCGAGCAGGAGGCCGTAGATCGGGATCGCCGGCCGGCGCGCGAGCTCCAGCGGCGGCAGCCGCGTGGCCCCCAGCTCGTCGGCATCGGCGCCAACCCCCTGGATGAAGTCGCGCGAAACCACTATCTCGCCGGCCCGCGCCCGGTGCACCAGGCGCTCGGCGATGCTCACGCAGTCGCCAAATGCCACGTACTGACGTGCGCCCGGCGGGCCCGCCGTGCCGAGCACCGCGTCGCCCAGGTGCACCCCGAGGGCCACTGCGGCGGGCAGGCCGTACTCGTTCTGCCAGCGCTCGCCGACGGGGGCGAATTCGCGCTGCACCGCCTGCGAGGCGCCCAGCGCGTCGGCGGCGGCGGGGAAGATCGCCAGCACCGAGTCGTTGTGCACGGCAAGCACCTTGCCGCCCTGTGCCTCCATGAGGCGTGCGGCGAGCGCGAAAAACTGGTCGGCCAGCTCCAGCACCGTGGCCGGCTGCAGGACTTCGGACAGCCGGGTGAAGTTGCGCAGCTCGGCATAGACGACGCCCACGGCACGGCGCTCGGCCTTCCCGCGCTCGGTCATGGGGCAAGCACCAGCGTCACACGCTTGTTGCGCTTGCCTTCGGAGCGGATGCGCGCAACGGCGAGCCGCCCGATCTCGGCGGTGTTGCCTACATGCGTGCCGCCGCAGGCCTGAAGGTCCACGCCCGGGATCTCGAGCAGCCGCACTCGGCCTTCGCCGCGCGGCGGGGCCACCGACATGGTGCGCACGAGGTCCGGCCGCGCCTCGAGCTCGGCGTCGCTGATCCAGCGCGAACGGGCTTCGATGCCTGCCTCTACCAGCGCATTCAGGCCGGCCTCGATCTCCTCCCTAGAAAGCTTCTCCATGTCGATGTCGAAATCGAGGTGCGCCTTGTCCTCGGCCATGCGTCCGCCGGTCACAGGCGCCTTCACCACTGCGCACAAAAGGTGCAGCGCGGTGTGGAAGCGCATGTGCCGATGGCGCCTCTCCCAGTCGATGGAGAGCGGGAGGACCATTCCAGGCTCGATTTGCGCGCCCGGCTCCACGATGTGCAGGACCGAATCCGGCGCTTCGCCCTTGCGCGCGTCGAGCACGCGCCACTCGGCGAGGCGTCCGCTGTCGCCCGGCTGGCCGCCGCCTTGGGGATAGAACACGGTCCGATCGAGCTCGACCGCGCCTTCGCGCACGGCGAGCACGCGCGCCTCGCACGCCGCCAGGTAAGGGTCGTCGCGGAACAGCAGCTCAGTCAAGCAGCATCACCACGGCCACCGCCGTCAGGATCAGCGCACCGGCGGCGAAGAGCAGCAGGGCTGTGTCCGACACGTCCGGCAGGTCCGGATCGCGCGGCATCGGCTCAGGATGGTGCTCGTCAGCCTGCGCCGCGGCCATGCAGCTCGGCAACCTTCTGATTGAAATTGCGGAAGAAGTCGTCGGCGACCTTCCGGGCCGCGGCGTCGATCAGCCGGGAGCCGATCTGCGCCAGCTTGCCGCCCACGTTCGCCTTCGCCTCGTAGGTGAGCCGCGTGCTGTCGCTCTCCGCGGAAAGGCGCACCTGCGCCCCTCCCTTGGCGAAGCCGGCGGCTCCGCCCTGGCCCTCGAAGGCGATGGCGTACGAGTTGGGCGGCTGCACGTCCGACAGGGTGAGCTTGCCCCTGAACTTGGCGCTCACCGGGCCGACGCGCGCCACCATCAATACCTGATACTCGTTGTCGCCGGTCGCCTCTATGGATTCGCAGCCGGGGATGCACTGCTTGAGCATCGCCGGATCGTTAAGCGCTTCCCAGGTCTGCTGCTGCGAGGCCGGGATGAGCTGCTCGCCGGTCATCTCCATGCGCGGTGCTCCTGCATCGTTCGGGTCATCGGTCCACTCAAAGTCCGGGCAAGGTCCACGAGACTCTTCAGATTATGCACCGGCAGGAAGAGATCGACGTGCGGCAGCATGGCGCGCACGCCGGCCGGGCGCGCCTCGAACTTGTCATAGCGCAGCAAGGGGTTGAGCCACACCAGGTAGCGGCACGACTTCGCCAGCCGCTCCATCTCCTCTGCGAGTCCTTCTCCCGCCTCGCGGTCCAGTCCATCGGAAACCAGCAGCACGCACGCATTCTGGCCGAGCACCCGCCGCCCCCAGCGCCAGTTGAACTCGCGCAGCGAGCCGCCGATGCGCGTGCCGCCGGACCAGTCCTTGATGGCATCGGCGACCCTCGCCATCGCCACGTCGACATCGCGGTGGCGCAATTGACGTGTGATGTTGGTGAGACGGGTGCCGAACACGAACACCGACACCCGGTCGCGATCGTTGGTGATGGCGTGCAGGAAGTGCAGGAACATGCGCGAGTACGGGTTCATTGAGCCCGAGATGTCGCAGAGCACCACCAGCGGCGGATGCAGCTCGCGTGGCGCGGCGCGCACCAGCGGGATGACGTCGCCGCCTTCGCGCAGCGTCTCCCGCAGCGTCTTCCTGAGATCGACCCGGGTTCCGCTGCGGTGGGGACGGAACCTGCGCGTACGCACCATCGGCAAAGGCAGCCGCATCCCGGCGATCAGCTTCTTCGCCTCGGCGAGCTCGGCCGCCGACATGGTGTCGAAGTCCATGCGCTGCAGCACCTCGCGCGAGGAGAAGGTGAGGCGCGCCTCCAGTTCCATGCGCTCGACCGGCCGCTCCTCCTTCTTCTGCGAGACCAGCGCGTCCGTGAGGCGCTGGCTCTGCTGCTCCTCGGGCTTGGGCGCGCGGCCGTGCGCCTGCGGCAGCATGAGCTGCATCATTCTCTCGGCGAGCTTCGGGTCGCGCCAGAAGATGCGGAACGCCTGGTCGAAGATCGGACGTTGCTCCTGCTTGGACAGCAGCACCGCCGACATGGTCCAGTACCAGTCCTCCCGGCTCGCGGCTCCGGCGATTTCGAGGGCCTTGACGCAGTCGACCACGCGGTCCGGGCCGATGCGCAGCCCTGCGGCGCGCAGCAGGCGCGCGAAATGCATGACGTTCTCGGGCAGCCTGCCTTCTCTCAAGCCGCGGCCGCCGTCTTTGCTTCGGCCACTATGCGCGCCGCCTCTTCGCCCGCCACTTTCTCGAGGTCGTCGCGGTACTTGAGCAGCACGCCGAGCGTGTTGTTCACGGTCTCGGGATCGAGCGCCACGCGGTCGAGCGCCACCAGGCAGTTGACCCAGTCGATGGTCTCGGCCACGCCCGGCTGCTTGAAGAGATCGCTCTGGCGCAGGCGCTGCACGAAACCCACCACCTCGCGCGACAGCGACTCGGGCGCCCGGGGCGCCTTGCGGTGCAGGATCGCGAGCTCGCGCTTGGCGTCCGGGAAATCCACCCAGTGGTAGAAGCAGCGGCGCTTCACCGCGTCGTGGATCTCCCGCGTTCGGTTGGAAGTAATCACCACGATCGGCGGCTCGGCGGCACGCACCGTACCGATCTCGGGAATGGTGATCTGCCAGTCGGACAGCACCTCGAGCAGGTAGGCCTCGAACGGCTCGTCGGTGCGGTCGAGCTCGTCGATCAGCAGCACCGGCACCGCGCCCAGCGGCTGCAGCGCGCGCAGCAGCGGCCGGCGGATGAGGAAGCGCTCGGAAAAGATGTCCTGCTCGAGCCCCTCGCGCGACTTCACCCCTTCAGCCTCGGCCATGCGGATCTCGATCATCTGGCGCGGGTAGTTCCATTCGTAGGCCGCCTGCGCTATGTCGAGGCCCTCGTAGCATTGCAGCCGGATCAGCTCCCGGCCGAGCGCCTCGGCCAGCACCTTGGCGATCTCGGTCTTGCCGACGCCGGCTTCCCCTTCGAGGAACAGCGGGCGCTTCATGGCGAGCGCGAGGTAGAGGGAGGTGGCGAGGCTGCGATCGGCGACGTAGTCGCCGTTGGCGAGCAGGCTTTGGGTCTCGTCGATGGACTTGGGAAGACTCATGGAACCTCGATTTTATCCGCGCGCGGCGGTGTGCAGAGCTGAAAAACAAGAAGGCCCGCGTCGCCACGGGCCTTTTGCCGGAAGAAAACGGGTCTGTCCCTGATTTTCGCCGTTACTTCAGCGCTGCCTCCACGGCGCGCTTGCACATGACGGTAACGAGGTGCGCACGGTACTCGGGCGAAGCGTGCAGGTCGTTGTTGAGCCCATCGGGCTTCACCTTGATGTTCGCCACCGACTCGGGCGCGAACTTCGCCGCCAGCGCCTTCTCCATCTCCGGTTGGCGGAAGGCGCATGGGCCAGCGCCGGTCACGGCGACGCGCACGTTGCCGCCGAAGTCGGCGACGAATACGCCCACCAGCGCGAAGCGCGACGCCGGGTTCTTGAATTTCATGTACGCGGCGCGCTTCGGCGCCGGGAAGCTTACCGAGGTGATGAGCTCGCCCGGCTCGAGCGCCGTTTCGTACAGGGCCTTGAAGAACTTGTCGGCCTCGATCTTGCGCTTGTTGGTCGCGATGGTCGCGCCGAGTCCCAGCACCGCTGCGGGATAATCGGCCGCCGGGTCGTTGTTCGCGAGCGAGCCGCCGATCGTGCCCATGTGGCGCACCTGGCGGTCGCCGATCATGCCGGCGAGCTGCGCGAGCGCCGGGATGGCCTTTTGCACCGCGCTCGAGCCGGCAACTTCGGCGTGGCGGGTCATGGCGCGGATCTCGACCGTGTTGCCCGAGACCTGGATCCCCGAGAGCTCCTTCATGAAGTTCAGATCAAAAAGATCCGAGGGGGAGGACAGGCGCAGCTTCATCGCCTGCACCAGGCTCTGGCCGCCGGCGAGGAACTTGCCCTCGCCCTTGCTTGCGGCGAGGTCGAGCGCTTCCTTGGTGCTCGAGGGGCGGTGGTATTCGAAGGCGTACATGATCGTTTTCTCCTAGGCAGCCTGTTTCTGGAGGGTGCGCCACACTGCGTGCGCGGTAGCGGGCATCGGCAGGTCCTTCACGCCGAGCGCGTCGGTGATGGCGTTCATCACCGCAGCGGGAGCGCCGATGGCGCCGGCCTCGCCGCAGCCTTTCACGCCCAGCGGATTGTGCGTGCAGGGCGTCTCGCGCGTGTCTACGCGGTACGAAGGAACGTCGCCTGCGCGCGGCAGGCAGTAGTCCATGAGCGACCCGGTGACGAGCTGGCCGGTGGCGTCGTAGCGGCAGCCTTCGGTGAGGGCTTGCCCGATGCCCTGCGTGAGCCCACCGTGCACCTGGCCCTCCACGATCATCGGGTTGATCACCTTGCCGAAGTCGTCCACCGCGGTGAAGCGGTCGATGGTGACCTGGCCGGTCTCGCGGTCGACTTCCACCTCGCACACGTAGGTGCCGGCGGGAAAGGTGAAGTTCGACGGGTCGTAGAACGCGTTCTCGTTCAGCCCCGGCTCCAGCTTGTCGTGCGGGTAGTTGTGCGGCACGTATGCGGCGAAGGCGATCTCGCCGAACATCTTCTTGCGGTCGGTGCCGGCGACTTTGAACTCGCCGCGGTCGTACTCGATGTCGGCTTCCGAAGCCTCCAGCAGGTGGGCGGCGATCTTCTTGCCCTTGGCGATGATCTTGTCCAGCGCTTTCACGATGGCCGTGCCGCCGACGGCGAGCGAGCGCGAGCCGTAGGTGCCCATGCCGAACAGGATCTTCGAAGTATCGCCGTGCACGATGTCGACATTCTCGATCGGCAGGCCCAGGCGGTCGGCGACCACCTGCGCGAAGGTCGTCTCGTGTCCCTGCCCGTGCGAATGCGAGCCGGTGAACACCGTGACGCTGCCGGTCGGGTGGACGCGGATCTCGCCCGCCTCGAACAGGCCGGCGCGCGCCCCGAGCGAGCCCGCGACCGCGGATGGGGCAATGCCGCAGGCCTCGATGTAGGCTGCGTAGCCGATTCCCCGCAACTTGCCTCTCTTGCGGGATTCTTCTCTTCGAGCAGCAAAACCGGAAACTTCTCCGAGCGTGAGCGCGGCATCGAGCGTCGCTTCGTAGTTGCCGGTGTCGTACTGCAGCGCGACCGGCGTCTGGTAGGGGAACTGGCGGATGAAGTTGCGCCGGCGCAGCTCGGCCGGGCCGATCTTCAGCTCGCGCGCCGCCGTTTCCACCAGCCGCTCCACTACGTACGTGGCTTCCGGCCGCCCGGCGCCGCGGTAGGCGTCGACCGGCGTGGTGTTGGTGAAGACGGCGGTCACCTCGCAGTAGATGACCGGCGTGGTGTACTGGCCGGCGAGCAGCGTGGCGTACAGGATGGTGGGAATGCAGGAGGCGAACGTCGACAGGTAAGCGCCCAGGTTGGCCGTGGTCCTGACGCGCATGCCGAGGAACTTGCCGTCCTTGTCGAGCGCGAGCTCGGCCGTGGTGACATGGTCGCGACCGTGGGCGTCCGACAAGAACGCTTCCGAGCGGTCGGAGGTCCACTTGACCGGGCGGTTGAGCTGCTTCGAAGCCCAGGTGACCACCACATCCTCGGCGTAGAGGTAGATTTTCGAGCCGAAGCCGCCACCGACGTCCGGCGCCACGACGCGCACCTTGTGCTCCGGCAGGCCGAGCACGAAGGCCGTCATCAGCAGGCGCTCGACGTGGGGATTCTGGCTCGCCACGTACAGCGTGTACGCGTCGTCGGCGCGGCTGTAGGAGCCGATCGCCGCACGTGGCTCGATGGCGTTCGGAATCAGGCGGTTGTTGATGAAATCGAGCTTGGTGACGTGCGCCGCCTTGGCGAACGCCTCGTCCACCTTCGCCTTGTCGCCAAGAGCCCAGACGTAGCACGTGTTATCCGGCGCGCTGTCGTGCAGCACCGGCGCGCCCTTTGTGCGCGCCTTGCCTGGATCGGCCACGGCGGGCAGCACCTCGTAGTCCACTTCCACCTTCTCGGCGGCGTCGCGCGCCTGGTTCAGGGTGGTGGCCACCACCACGGCGACCTGGTCGCCGACGTGGCGTACCTTGCCTTGCGCGAGGCAAGGGTGGGGCGGCTCCTTCATGGGCTGGCCGTGGACGTCGGTGATCAGCCAGCCGCAGGGCAGGCCGCCGACCTTGGCGTTGGCGAGATCCGTGCCGGTGAAGATGCCGATCACTCCCGGAGAAGCTTTTGCCTTGTCGGTCTTTATGGATTTGATGTTCGCGTGCGCGTGCGGCGAGCGCACGAAAGCGGCGTACGCCTGGTTGGGCAGCGAGACGTCGTCGGTGTACTGCCCGGCACCGGTCAGGAAGCGGTAGTCCTCTTTGCGCGCGATGCGCGCGCCGATTAGCGGGGCGTTCATATCTTGCCTCCCATCGCCCTAGCTCCTGCCATGATGCTCTTGACGATGTTGTGGTAGCCGGTGCAACGGCAGAGGTTGCCCTCCAGGCTTTCGCGCACTTCCTTCTCGCTGGGGTTGGGGTTGCTCTGCGCGAAGTCGAGCGCGTTCATCACCATGCCGGGGGTGCAGAAGCCGCACTGCAGGCCATGGTTGTCCTTGAACGCCTGCTGCATCGGGTGCAGCGTGCCGTCGGCCTTCGCCACCCCCTCGATAGTGAGGATCTCCGCGCCCTCCGCCTGCATCGCCACGATCGAGCAGCTCTTGATGGCCTTGCCATTCATGTGCACCGTGCATGCGCCGCACTGCGCGGTGTCGCAGCCGACGTGCGTGCCCGTGAGCCGCAGGTTCTCGCGAATGAAGGCGACGAGCAGCGTGCGCGCCTCGACTTCCGCGGAAACGGGCTTGCCATTGACTTTCATCGATACCTTGACCGACATGCGGACCTCCCGGGGGATTTGCGATTCTCGAAGGACAGCCATCCTAGCCAAGCGCGCCGGACGCGGCAATGTTGCGCTGCGAAAGCGTATATAGTTGACCGGGCATGAGGCTGCTCATCGTCGAAGACGACGCCTCCCTGGCCTCGGGGCTGCGCCGCATGCTGGAAGCGGAGGGCCACGCGGTTGACGTGACGTCGCGGGGCGAGGACGCGGTGTTTGCCGCTTCGCAGGAGCGCTTCGATCTGGTGATCCTCGACATCGGCCTGCCGCGCATGGACGGATTCGAGGTGCTGCGGCGCCTGCGCGGCGCGGCGGCCGGAGGCAGCGGCCCCACGCCGGTGCTCGTGCTTACGGCGCGCGACGCGGTGGAAGACCGAGTGCGCGGCCTGGACCTGGGCGCCGACGACTACATGGTCAAGCCTTTCGCCATGCCCGAGCTGACCGCGCGGGTACGCGCGCTGCTGCGCCGATCGCAGGCGCACGGCGGGCCGCGCATCGTGCACGGGCCTCTGGCGCTCGACACGGTGGCGCGGCGCGCTTTCCTGCGCGGCGAGCCGCTCGATCTTGCGGCGCGCGAGTGGGCCGTTCTCGAAGTGCTGCTGGGCAAGGTGGAGAAGATCGTCTCCAAGGAGGCGATCATCCAGGCGGTGGCCGGTTGGGGCGATGACCTGTCGCCCAATGCGATCGAGGTGTACGTCTCCCGGCTGCGAGCGAAGCTGGAGCCCGCGGGCATCCGCATCCGCACCGTGCGCGGCTTCGGCTACATGCTGGAAGAATACCGGGACGGCTGAGGTGGCGCGGAGCCTGCGCGCGCACCTGTTGCGCATGCTGCTGCCGCCGCTCGTCGCCCTGCTCGCGGTGGGGGCGGTGGTGGCGTACTTCCCGACCATCGAGCCTGCCGCCGAGGCCTACGATCAGAAGCTGGTCGACGTCGGCATCGCCCTGGGAAGCCACGTGAACGTGACGCCCACGGAGTACCGCTTCGACCTGCCGCCGGCGGTGGAAGAAGTGCTGCGCGCCGACCGCTTCGACTCCATCTACTACCGCGTGATAAGCCCCGGCGGGCTGGAGATTGCGGGCGACCCGGCGCTGCCCGCTTCGCCGAGCGACGCGCCCGCCTACGACGCCGTCTACAAGGGCCGGCCGGTGCGCATAGTGTCGGTGCAGACGCCGTGCGCCCGCTCGACCTGTACGGTGCTGGTCGGAGAAACGACCGTGAAGCGCGTGCAGTTGATCAAAGGCATCCTGCTTTCGAGCCTCTTTCCCGAAATCCTCATAGCGCTTGCCACCCTGGTCATCGTGTGGTTCGGCGTCAAGCGCGGCCTGTGGCCGCTGGCGCGACTGTCGGAAGAGATCAAGGCACGCTCGCCGCGCGACCTGCGGCCCATCGATACTGCCTCGGCGCTCGAGGAAACGCGTCCGCTGCTCGACGCGCTGAACGGGCTCCTCGGCGAAGTCGCCGGCGCGGCGCAGAACCAGCGGCGCTTCCTCGCCAATGCCGCGCACCAGCTGCGCACGCCCCTCGCCGGGCTGCGGGCACATACCGAGCTCGCGCTCGCGCAGCCGATGCCGGAGTCCTGCCGCGCCCAGCTCGAGCAGGTTCATCAGGCGACCATCCGCACCGCGCGCCTCGCCAACCAGCTGCTGGCGCTGGCGCGCGCCGAGCCGGGCGGGGGCGAACGCCCCGTCGCCGAGATCAATCTGAAGACCGTGGTGGAGCACGAGGCGGATGCCTGGGTCCACCAGGCGCTCGCGCGCGACGTCGACCTGGGCTTCGAGCTCGAGGCGGCCCCGGTGCGCGGCGACCCGTTCCTGCTGCGCGAGGCGATGGCGAACCTCGTGCACAACGCGATCGAGTACTCGCAGCGCGGGGGGCGCGTTACGGTGCGCACCGGGCGCAACGGCACGCATTCCTTCGTGGAAGTCGAGGATGACGGACCCGGCATCCCACCCCACGAGCGGGAGCGGGTGCTGGAGCGCTTTTATCGCGTGCCGGGCACGCCGGGCACTGGCAGCGGCCTCGGGCTGGCCATCGTGCGGGAAATCGCCGCCGGCCACCAGGGAACCGTGTCCCTGGGCGACAACGGCAGCCGCGGCTGCCGAGTGGCGCTAGAATTCCCTCATGGATAGCGTAGACGTCGAAGTATTGCGCACTGCGGAAGGCTGGCGTGCGGCCGGCCGGCGCGTGGCGCTCGGCACCATCGTAAAGACCTGGGGCTCGGCTCCCCGCCCGGTGGGCGCCATGGTGGCGATTCGCGACGACGGCCAGGTCGTCGGTTCCGTGTCCGGCGGTTGCGTCGAGGACGACCTGATCGACAAGATCAAGGCCCGCTCGGTGGCCGCCGAAAAGCCGGAGCTCATCACCTACGGCGTGACCAACGAGGAGGCGACCCGCTGGGGCCTGCCCTGCGGCGGTACGCTGCAGATCGTCATGGAGCCGCTTTCGGCCGAGAGCCGCATCCCGGAGCTGCTGGACCGCATTTCCAGCCAGCAGCTGGTGAAGCGGCGCCTCGAGATGGAAAGCGGCCGTGCCTCGCTCGAGCCGGGCCGGTGGCAGGACGTGCTGGAGTTCGACGGCCGGGTGCTTTCCGCGGTGCATGGTCCGCGCTGGCGGCTGGTGCTGATCGGCGCCGGCCAGCTGACGCGTTACCTCGCCGAGATGGCTCGCATGCTCGACTACCACGTGGCGGTGGTCGACCCGCGTGAAGAGTATGCGGCCGGCTGGGACCTTGCGGCGGTGCCGCTCGACCGCGGCATGCCGGACGACGTGGTGCGAGAGCTCAACCTGGACGGCCACAGCGCGGTGGTGGCGCTGACGCACGACCCGAAGCTCGACGACCTCGCCCTCATGGAAGCGCTGAAATCGCCGGCCTTCTACGTCGGTGCCATCGGCTCGAAGAAGAACAACGATGCACGGCGCACGCGGCTGCGCGAGTTCGACCTGGCGGAGGGCGAAATCGCGCGCCTGCGCGGGCCGGTAGGCCTGTATCTCGGCTCCAAGACCCCGCCGGAGATTGCCGTCGCGATCCTCGCCGAGATGACGGCGGTGCGCCACGGCGTATCGGAGCCGAGCTGGGCGGCCAAGACCGAGCGGCGCTTCGACGCCTCGGCCTGCGAAGTGAAAACGGCGACTTGAACATCGTCGGCCTGCTGCTCGCCGCAGGCTCCGCGACCCGTTTCGGTGCCGACAAGCTGCAGCACGTGCTGCCGCACGGCGTGGCCATGGCCGTGCAGGCGGCGCGCCATCTGAAAAGCCACCTGCCTCGCGTGGTCGCCGTCGTGAAGCCCGGGACGCAGGAGCTCTCTGCGAGGCTGAAAGCGGAAGGCTGCGAGATCGCGGTTTGCGACAGCGCCGCCGAAGGCATGGGGGCGAGCCTCGCCTGCGCCGCACGCGCTGCCGGACCGGCGGACGGCTACGTCGTGGCGCTCGCCGACATGCCGTTCGTGCGCCCGAGCACCATTGCGGCGGTGTGCGACGCGCTGGCAGCCGGGGCGCCGCTTGCCGCGCCGTATTTCCGTGCGCGCCGCGGCCATCCCGTCGGTATGGCAGGGTTTTTCTTCGAAGAGCTCACCGCGCTGCGTGGTGACGAAGGGGCGCGCCGCCTGCTCGCCGCAAACGAAGCTCGCTTGAGGAAGATCCCCGTGGGCGACCCGGGCGCGGTGCGCGACATCGACACCCCCGGGGACCTTGCGCCGCCGCTGCGAGTATGATCGGCCCGGGAGGGCACGGCGATCGCTGTACACAATCCGCGGCGGGCAATCCTGTTCGCCGACATAGTCGATAGCACCGGGATCTACGAGTCGCTGGGCGACAACCAGGCGCTGTCCGTGGTGAACATGCTGTTCAGCGGGCTCACCGGCAAGGTGGTCGCCGCGGGCGGCACGGTGGTGAAGACCCTCGGTGACGGCATGGTGTGCCAGTTCAGCACCGCCGACGGCGCGTTCCGGGCGGCGTGCGCGATGCAGACCACGGCTGCGCGCATCGCGCCGCGCGTGCCGGGCAAGCTGGACATCAAGGTGGCCTTCAACTACGGCCCGGTGGTGCCCAAGGGCGGCGACGTATTCGGCGACACGGTGAACGTCTGCGCACGCCTGGTCGCCATGGCGAATCCCGGCCAGATCCTCACCACGCAGCAGACGGTGGACGGCCTTTCGCGCACGCTGATGCTGCGCTGCCGCTTCCTGTACCCGACGAAGATCAAGGGTCGCGCGGAGCCCGTGTCGGTTTACGACGTCCCCTGGCGGATCGACCCGGATCTCACCGAGACCAGCATGCACGTCGAGTCTCCGGCGCGCGCGGGGCGCTGGGTCCTGAAGCTGAGCCACGGCGGCGAAACCTTCGACGTGCAGCCGGAAGGCGAGGCGCGCATCGGGCGCGACAAGACCAACGACGTGGTGGTGCCTTCGCCGCGCGCTTCGCGGGTGCACGCGCGCATCTACGCGCGCGACCGCAACTTCGTCATCGTCGACCAGTCCTCGAATGGCACCTTCGTGCTCATCGATGGCAACGACACCGAGGTCATGCTGCGCCGGGAGGAGGCGGTGCTGGGCGAGCGCGGCTGGATCGGCCTGGGCAGCCCCGCCTCCAAGCACGGCATGCACGTGCTGCGTTACCGCCTTGCCAAGCGCAAGGGCTAGGGGCGGGCGGCGTAGAAGGCGTTGACCTGGCTCTTCAGCGGCAGGATCTCGAAGCTGGAAAAACCCGCTTCCCGCAGCAGCCTTTCGGCCATGGCAGGGCCCATGCAGGTGCCCAGGCCCGGCCCCCCGCGCGCGAGCGACTGCGTCATGCAGTGGAAGATGCTGAAGCCGTAGAACATCGTGGCCACGGGATTGCGGTTGTCCTCCAGCCGGTCGGCGGCCTTGGGCTCGACGACGAACAGCGTTCCATCCGGCTCGAGCAGCGCGCGCGCGTCGCGCAGTGTCTGGACCGGGCCCGCGAGATCGTGCAGGCAGTCGCACATCGTGATCAGGTCGAAGCGCCCCTTGCCCGCCAGGCTTGCAGCCGTGCCCACGGCGAAATCGACCCTCGAGCCGAGCTGGCGCGCGCGGGCAATCGATTCGGCGTCCGGGTCTATGCCGGTGATGTGGGCCTTCGGGTACGCCTTGGCGAAGGCGAGGCACACGCGGCCGCTGCCGCAGCCGATGTCGAGCATGCGGCCGCCCGCCTCGAGCTTTTTCACCACATCGGGAAGCGACTGCAGCCAGTATTCGGTGAAGCGGTGCTCGTACTGCCCGCGGTTGATCAGGTCGAGCGCGGTGACGCAATCCGAGCCGAACTCCTCGAAGGGCACGCCGCCGCCCTTGGCGAAGGCTTCGGCCACGCGCGGCGCGAAGCGCATCAGCACCGGCACCATCTCGAACATCCCGCCGGCGAAATGGTCGGTCCCTTCCGAGGCGAGAAGCCAGGCGTGCTCGTCGGACAGCGCGAACGAATGGGTGCGCGGCTCGTACTCCAGGTAGCCGGCGCTTGCCATGCCTTTGAGCCATTCCTCGACATAGCGCGGCTGCAGGCCGCTTTCCCGGACAATCCGTTCGACCTGCATCGGGCCCTTTCCCCGCATAGCGCGAAAAAGCCCTGTGCGCGTGCCGACATACACCATGCCGGCGGTCATGGCGCCGGCCATGTCGCCGAATATCTGCTCGACGGCCTGCCTCGTCTTTTCCCGATCCATTGACGGTAGAATCGGCCGCTTCCCAGAGCGGCCAAGAAATGCTCTCTCCCGACATCCTAGCGCAGTCCGATCCCGAGCTCTGGAACGCGATCCGGCTGGAAAACCAGCGCCAGGAGGACCACGTAGAGCTGATCGCCTCCGAGAACTACGTGAGCCGGCAAGTGCTCATCGCGCAGGGCAGCCAGCTCACCAACAAGTACGCGGAGGGCTATCCGGGCAAGCGCTATTACGGCGGCTGCGAGTACGTCGACATGGCGGAAAGCATCGCCATCGAGCGCGCGAAGAAGCTGTTCGGCGCGCCGTGGGCCAACGTGCAACCGCACTCGGGCTCGCAGGCCAACCAGGCGGTGTATACGGCGCTGCTCAAGCCCGGCGACACGATCCTCGGCATGTCGCTCGCGCACGGCGGGCATCTCACGCACGGTTCGCCGGTGAACCTGTCCGGAAAGCTCTATCGCATCGTCTCGTACGGGCTGAACGAACGCGAAGAAATCGACTACGACGCCGCGGAAAGGATCGCCGTCCTGGAGAAGCCGAAGCTGATCGTGACCGGCGCCTCGGCCTACGCCCTCGCCATCGACTGGAAGCGCTTCCGTGCGATCGCCGACAAGGTCGGCGCGCTGCTCATGGCTGACATGGCGCACTACGCCGGCCTGATCGCCGTCGGTCTGTATCCGTCCCCGATCGGCGTGGCGGATTTAGTCACCACCACGACGCACAAGACGCTGCGCGGGCCGCGCGGCGGCATGATCTTCGGCGCGCTCTCGCACGCGAAGGCGATCAACAGCGCCATCTTCCCAGGCTTGCAGGGCGGCCCGCTGATGCATGTCATCGCCGCGAAAGCGGTGGCGCTCGGCGAGGCGCTGAAGCCCGACTTCCGCCAGTACCAGAAGCACGTGCTCGAGAACGCGCGCACCATGGCTCAGACGCTCGTGCAGCGGGGGCTGCGCATAGTCTCCGGGCGCACCGAGAGCCACATGTTCCTGGTCGACCTGAGAGGCAAGCGCATCACCGGCAGGGATGCCGAGGATGCGCTCGGCCGCGCGCATATCACGGTGAACAAGAACGCCATCCCGAACGACCCGGAAAAGCCTGCGGTGACGAGCGGCGTGCGCATCGGCAGCCCGGCCATGACCACGCGCGGCCTGCGCAAGCCCGAAGCCGAGAAGCTCGCGCATCTGGTCGCCGACGTCCTGGAGCACCCGGCGGACGAGGCGACGCTGGCGCGCGTCGCCGAGCAGGTGAAGGCGCTCTGCGCCCGGTTTCCCGTGTACCCATGAAGTGCCCGTTCTGCGGCTCGGACGATACCCAGGTGGTCGACACCCGGGCGAACCTCGAGGCGAACACCATCCGCCGCCGCAGAAAATGCGTGAAGTGCGAGAAGCGCTTCACCACGTACGAGCGCGTCGACCTGAAGATGCCGCGGCTCATCAAGAAAGACGGCAGCCGCACCGACTTCGACCGCGACAAGCTGATGGGCAGCATGATGCTTGCACTGCGCAAGCGGCCGGTGGAGACCGAAGAGATCGAGGCCGCCGTGGACCGCATCATCGAGCGGCTGCGTTCGCTCGGTGAGCGCGAGGTGCCCACCAGCCGCGTCGGCGACTTCGTGATCCGCGAGCTCGCCAAGCTCGACAAGATCGCCTACATCCGCTTCGCCTCGGTTTATCGAAGCTTCGAGACGCCGGACGACTTCCGCGAGGCGGTGCAGGAGGTAAAGGCCGGCAAGAAAAGGCGCAAGTGACCTCCTTCAGCGCGTTCGACCACGCGATGATGCGGCGCGCCCTGGCGCTCGCCGAACACGGCCTCTACACCACCACGCCGAACCCGCGGGTCGGCTGCGTGATAACCAAGGATCAACAGATCGTCGGCGAAGGCTGGCACGAGCGGGCCGGCGGCCCGCACGCCGAAGTGGTCGCGCTGGAAAAGGCCGGCGCCGCATCCGCGGGAGCGACGGTCTACGTAAGCCTGGAGCCGTGCAACCACTACGGCCGCACGCCGCCGTGCGCCGGCGCGCTGATCAACGCGCGCGTGGCGCGCGTGGTTGCGGCGCTCCGGGATCCCAACCTGCCGGCGGCGCGCGGCGGCGAGGCGCTGGCGGCGGCGCGCATCCGGTTCGAGCACGGTCTCATGGAGGACGAGGCGCGCGAGCTCAACATCGGCTTCCTGTCGCGCGTGACGCGCGGGCGGCCGTGGGTGCGCCTGAAAGCGGCGGCGACGCTCGATGGGCGCACCGCCCTGTCGAACGGCGCATCGCAATGGATCACGGGGGCAGAGGCAAGGCGCGACGGCCACCGCTGGCGTGCGCGTGCGTGCGCGCTGCTCACCGGCATCGGCACAGTGAAGGCCGACGATCCGCAGCTCACGGTGCGGGAGGTCGATACGCCGCGCCAGCCGCTGCGCGTGGTGATCGACAGCCGCCTGGAGACGCCGCCCTCCGCGAAGATCCTCCAGGGTGGCAAGGTGCTGATCTTCGCCGGCCGGCAAGGTCCCGTGCCGCAGAACGCGGATGTGGTGGTGCTGCCGAACGCGAACGGCAAGGTCGAGCTGCCGCGCATGCTGGAAGAGCTCGCCAGGCGCGGCATCAACGAGCTGCACGTCGAGGCCGGATTCCGCTTGAACGGCTCGCTGGTGCGCGAGGGCTGCGTCGACGAGCTCCTGCTCTACCTGAACCCGAGCTTGCTCGGCGACGGCGCCCAGGGAATGTTCGATCTGCCTTCACTTTCGAGTCTTCGGGAGAGAATTTCCCTAAGAATCGTTTCCCTGGACCGCGTGGGCGAGGACCTCCGCCTGATCGCGCGGCCCGCATAGCGCGGCCGCCAGGGTTTCGATCGCCACCTGCGCGCTGCGGCCGTCGGGATCGAGCCGCGGCGCATATTCCACCAGCTCCACCGCCAGCATGTCGGGGCGGCCGCCGACGGTGGCGAGGGCGCGCGCAAGCTCGTCGCCGCGGATGCCGCCCGCTACCGGCGTACCCACCCCGGGAGCTTCGTCGGGCGTAACCACGTCGAGATCCACGCTGATGCCGAAGCCCTCCGTGCCGGTGGTGGCGATGCGTACCGCTTCCGCGAACACGGCATCGAGGCCGCGCGCGTTGACCTCATCGATATGGAAAACGCGCACGCCGAGGCGCCCTAGGCGCTCGGCTTCCTCAGGCTCGAAGCTGCGGACGCCCACGAGCGCCACCTGCTCGGGATTGAGCACGCCGGCGCTCAGGCCGTAAAGCAGGTCGTCGTCCTGCCCGAGCAGCCACGCGAGCGGCATGCCGTGCAGCCTTCCGGTGTGGCTGGTGCGCGGCGTATGGCTGTCCATGTGCGCGTCGGTCCATACCAGCCCGAGCGACCCGTGCAGGGTGCGCGCTACGCCGGCCCAAGTGCCGCCGGCACAACTGTGGTCGCCGCCCAACACGCAAGGCAGCCGTCCTTGCCGCAGCGATCCGGCAACCGCGCTGGCGAGCAGGCCGCAGAGCCGGCTCACCGCCGCCTGCTTGCGCCGCTCGCCCGGCATCGGCCGCAGCATCGGCCCCGCGCGCACGTCGACGCCGCAAGCCTCCAGCCGTGCGGCGAGCAGCGGTCGCAATGCGTCCGGCGCCTGCGCGCAATCCGGTTCCGCACCGCCCAATCCCCACGCGGCGCCAATGATCTCCACCTGTCGTTGCAGCGCTATCCGGAAGAGGCCCATATCTTGCTTGTGTGGCCGATATGACGACCGCAGCCAGGCGGTGGCAGGAGTGGGCGGGCTTTGCGCTCGGCCTGTGGCTCGCGGTTTCGCCCTGGGTTGCCGGCTACGCCGCACATCCGGCGGCCACGGCCAACGCGGTATTCCTCGGCCTCGGGCTGTCGCTCGGCTCGCATTTCCAGGCGGCGCTGGACGAATGCGAGAGACAGTGGCTCCACCTCGCCGCGGGCGTGTGGCTGATCGTGGCTCCGTTCTTCCTCGGCTTCGACGACATGGTGGCTACCGCCACTTCGCTCTGCGTGGGTAGCTTCGTCGCCGTGCTCGCAGGCTGTGCGATGTCCGTAAGCAGGCAGGATGCTCATTAGGCGTTAGACAAGCACTTTGCGGTAACCTCCTGCGCCATGTTCACAGGCATCGTGCAGGCAGTGGGGACCATCGTACGCCTGCAGCCGCTCGAGATCGATTGCGGCGCGCTGGAGCTGGGCGATGTGGTCGTGGGCGACTCCATCTGCGTGCAGGGCGTTTGCCTCACCGTGACGTCGCTGACGGGCCAGGGTTTCATCGCCGACCTTTCCAACGAAACTTTGCGCGTCACCACCGGGCTCGAGCGCCCGGGACCGGTCAATCTCGAAAAATCACTGGCGCTCGGCGAGCGCCTGGGCGGGCATCTCGTTGCCGGCCATGTCGACGGCGTCGGCGAAGTAGTGCGCCGGTCGGGCGGCGTGATCGCCTTCAATGCGCCTCCAGAGCTCGCGCGCTTCATCGCAAGGAAGGGCTCGATCTGCGTCGACGGCGTGAGCCTCACCGTCAACGCGGTCGAGGGCCGCGAGTTCGAAGTAAATTTGATCCCCCATACCCTGGAAGTCACGACCCTGTCGCGACTGCAGCCCGGCGTGAAGGTCAACCTCGAGGTGGACCTCGTCGCTCGATACCTCGAGCGGTTGCTAGCCGTCTACCGATAACGGGGCATGGCCATAAAGGACTATGTCTAGCCGCACTTTGATGGATAAGGCAGAGTGCAGGACCAGCCACCTATGCGACCGCCAGCAAAACGGGGCATGCACACCACGGCGCCGGCACCGTACGGGGGTGATGTGTCCGAGGAAGTTCCCGATGTTGGACTGAGCGAGGTTGCTTCCCCTGTAAAGCGCGCCAACCGCCGCAAGCTGTGGGTCTTCCTTGGCGTCTTCGCGGTCAGCTGCACGGCCGTGCTTGTTTACGTGTTTGCCAGGCCGGCCGAATACCGGGCGTCGGCGCGAATCCAGATCAGCCCGGGATCCGTGCAGGTGGAGTCTGCGTCGCCTGTCGCGACCTCTCAGGGCGCGACCGTACCGCGGCCGTTTCTCAACGAGCTGCAAGTCCTGACCAGCCGGCCGGTTGTAGAGGCGGCAGTGAAGCGCCTGCCCGCGGAGCTTGCGAGCCGGGTTTCAGCCCAGGGCGCCGATCCGGTTGCAATCCTGCAGGCATCACTGGCCGCAAGCGCAGCGAGCGGGACGGACGTCGTGGAGTTGGCGGCCGCGGGCACCGACGCCTCGCTCGTTACCGCGCTGGTCAACGAAGTAATCGCTGCTTACAAGGAGCAAGTCGAGCTGGCGCATCGCCATGCTTCGCGGGAAGCGTTCGCGCAATTGGAGGAGGAGCTCACCAGGCTCGGCGCCCGAGTCGCCAACAAACGAAAGGCGGTCGACGACTTCAGCGCTGCACATAAGGTCGTATCGCTGGAACGCGAAGAGAACGTAGTGCTTACCCGCCTCCGCGGCCTTGGCACGGCCCTCAACAACGCGAATGAGAAGCTCGCAGTCGCGGAAGGCAGGCTGCGGTCGCTGGAGGAAGCCGCTGCCGCCGGCAAGTCCGTAACGCGAGCCCGTGACAACCCGACGCTGGCCAACCTGGAGCAAAGGGCATCGCAGATCCGCGAAGAGCTCCGCGAGCTGGAACGCTCGTACACCGCGGAATACCTGGCCATGGACAACCGGGTTCGCGCCCAGCGTGTCCGCCTTGCCGAGCTCGAGCTGCAGATCGCCAGCCAGCGGCGCTTGTCCGAGCAGTCCTCCCTCGCCGAAGCGCGCGAGGAGGTAGCCAGCGCCCGCGAAACCGCGAACCGCATCCGCCAGCAGATCGCCGTGGACAGCGGCGCGGCGCAGATCTTCAGCAGCCGCTTCAACGAATACAAAGGGCTGCGAGAAGAGTTGGCGCAGCTCGAGGCGCTGCATCGCGACGCCGCGCAGCGAAAGGCCCGGCTGGAGGCCGGTGAACGGGCTAGGCGCCCGACGGTGAGGGTCGTCGAGGCGGCCATCCTTCCGCAAGAGCCTTGGCGACCGCAGTACACGCGAGATGCGGCAGTTGGCGTAACGATCTCACTGCTGCTTGCGTTGTTCCTGATGTGGCTGGTGGAGCTCTTCAATCGCCATGAACCCCAGCCAATGATTCTCGTGCCCCAGCCCGTCGCTTATTCGCCTGGCGCCTATCATGGGGCTCGGCTGGGGGCGCTTGCCAGCGGGCGGCCGATGCTGCCGGGCGCTGCGGCGCCCGAGCTGTCCGCCGGTGCAAAGGGACTGCTTGCGGCCGAGCATTCGGGGTCCCGTGAGCTTGCTGAAGGCGAGATCGGGGCTCTACTGGCTGCGGCCACTGGGGAGGCAAGGCTCGCCGCGCTGCTCCTTCTGAACGGCCTGAGCACCCAAGAGATTGCGTCGCTACACTGGGACCAGGTCGATCTGGCGAAGCGGGAAATTCGCATCGAGGGCGGGTCGCCGCGCACTCTGGCGATGCTCGACGCCACGCTTGCCACTATTGCACGTCAAACTGCAACGGCCGGTAAGCGATTGCTAGAGCACACGCCAGAAGAGCTGACGGCCGATCTTCTGTGCGCTGCTTACGACGCCGGCATCGAACGTCCCACGGAAGTGACACTAGGCGCAATTCGACACACCTACGTCGCGTTCCTGGCCCGCCAGGGCATGCGCCTGGCCGACCTCGCGAAAGTCGTCGGGCGCCTGCCTGCCGATCAGGTTGCGCTCTATAGCACGTACGCTCCCGCGGGGAAGCGGTTGACGCTCGACGAGGTGAAGCTTGCGGTCGACGGCATCGGGGCTTCGGCAATGGGCCAAGCCTAGCGAACGAGCGAGCGGAAGACCGCCCCCCACGCGGGATACCCGGCCTCGGCCGCGTCCAGCTCGGTCTTCGGGTCCGCGCGCAAAGCAAGTCTGCAAGGTCTGGCGGAGCACCGTTTGGCCGTTCGAATCGAGCAGCGACAAGAGAAGCTGCTTGAGGCTCGCCTGCACCGCTTCCAGCGGCGGCGCCGAGCAGGCGGGAAGTGCGAGCGCGAGTGCAAGGGCCGATGCGTTCTTCTTCATGTTGCTGGCGACAGCCCTAACGGCGCTCCCCGAGCACGTCTTCCACATACAGCTTGTTCACCGCCACCATGACGGCCGCGGCGAGCGGCGTCGCTACTGCCACGCCGAGTCCGCCTGCCACGACCCCCAGCAGCACCTGGGTAAACAGGATGAGCGCGGGGGCCAGGTAGACCGCCTTGTGCTGGACGATGGGCGAAAGCACGTAGCTTTCGACCGCCTGCACCGCGAGGTACAGCAGCGCAATCCAGCCCGCCATCTGCACGCCTTCCGCGAAGCCGATGAGCACGGCGGGCACCGCGGCGAGCAGCGGACCGATGTACGGCACGAACTCCATGATGCCCGCCAGCAGGGCGAGGGGCAGTGCGAAAGGCGCGCCGATCACGAACAACCCGACGCCGACGAGCAGCGCGATCACGAGCGCGAGCAGCGACTGCGCCACCACCCAGCGACGCAGCACGTCGCCGATTTCGTGTAGCACGGCGCGCACGCGCGCGCGCTTCGGTTTCGCGACCAGCTGCACCAGGCCGTCGACATAGATCTTCGGCTGGGCGGCGAGGAACACCGCGAAGAACAGCACGATCGCGACGTTGGCCAGCATGCCGAAGGTGGAGCTGAGCAGGCCGAGCCCTTTGCCGAGGAACTGCATCTCACCGGCCTGTGCGCCGCTCGCCTGCGCGACCTGTACGAGCGTCTTGCCGATCTCGCTCTGTTCGAGCCGCGCGCGCGTCTGCTCGATGATCTCCGGAACACGCGCGCTCAAGCCCGCCGACTGCTCCACGATCTGGCGGCCGAAAAGAAACCCGCCGGCGAGGAGCGCCGTGAGCAGTACGACGCCGACCAAAGCGAGTGTCCAGCCGGTGCGGATGCCGGTCTTTTGCGTCAGCCAGTCGGCCGGCGCGCGCAGCAGGATGGCAAGGAGCACCCCGAGGAACGCCAACAGGACTACGTCCAGTCCATACCAGAGGAGCACCAGCAGCACCACGACGGCTAGCGCGATGCCGATCCACACGAGCGCCCGCTGCGCGGTGTCCTTGCGTTCCGGCTTGTCCATCGCTCGGGTGGACCCTGTACGATTGGCCGAGTTCATGAGCCGCGGCATCCGCTTCGATCCCTCCCTGCCGGTCAGCGCACGCCGCGAGGAAATCCGCGACGCGGTGGCGCGCCACCCGGTAGTGGTGGTATGCGGCGAAACCGGCTCCGGCAAGACCACCCAGCTGCCGAAGATCCTGCTCGAGATGGGCCGCGGCAGCGCCGGACGCATCGGCCACACGCAACCGCGCCGCATCGCTGCGCGTTCCGTGGCGGGGCGCATCGCCGAGGAGCTGGGCAGCGAGCTGGGTGCCCTGGTCGGGTACAAGGTGCGCTTCCAGGATCAGGTGGGCGCTCGCACGGTCATCAAGCTCATGACCGACGGCATCCTGCTCGCCGAGACGCAGGCCGACCGGGAGCTCCGCCAGTACGGCTCGATCATCGTCGACGAGGCGCACGAGCGCACCGTCAACATCGACTTCCTGCTCGGTTACCTCAGGCAGCTCCTCGGGCGCCGCACCGACCTGAAAGTGATAGTCACCTCGGCGAGCATCGATGCCGAGCGTTTTTCGGCTCACTTTGGCGGCGCCCCCGTGATCGAGGTTTCGGGGCGGCTGTACCCCGTGGAGCTGCGCTATCGACCGGTGGGCGGCGACGAGGAGGACACCACGCGCGAGGAGGAGGAGCAGGCGCTTGCCGATGCGGTCGACGCGGCGTGCCGCGAGGGCGACGGCGACGTGCTCGTATTCCTGCCCGGCGAGCGCGAGATCCGCGACACGGCGGACGTCCTGAGAAAGCACGGGATCAAAGGCGACATTGTGCCGCTGTATTCCCGCCTTTCGGCCGCCGAGCAGGATCGGGTATTCCGCCCCGGGGCCGACCGCCGCATCGTGCTCGCTACCAACGTCGCCGAGACCTCGCTCACCGTGCCGCGCATCCGGTATGTCGTCGATACGGGCCTCGCACGCGTCAAGCGCTACAGCTACCGCAACAAGGTGGAGATGCTGCGCGTGGAGCCTATTTCCCAGGCGGCGGCGAAGCAGCGGGCCGGCCGCTGCGGCCGCATCGCCGCGGGCGTATGCATCCGGCTCTATTCAGAAGAAGACTACGCGAAGCGGCCGCCCTTCACCGATCCCGAGCTGCTGCGCTCCTCGCTCGCCTCGGTCATCCTGCGCGCGAAAAGCCTCGGGCTCGACGAGGTGGAGAATTTTCCGTTTCTGGATCCGCCGAGCCCGCGCGCAATCACCGACGGCTACGGGCTCCTGCAGGAGCTGAACGCAGTCGACGAGCAGAAGGCGCTCACCGACATTGGCCGCGAGCTGGCGCGGCTGCCGCTCGATCCGCGCGTGGCCCGCATGCTGGTCGCTGCGCGCGCGGAAGGCTGCCTGGAGCAGCTGCTGGTGATCGCCGCCGCCCTCTCGGTGCAGGATCCGCGCGAGCGGCCGCTGGAGCGCGCGGCCGCGGCGGACGAGCGCCATGCCGCGTTCGCCGACGAGCGCTCCGACTTCCTTGCTTTTCTCAAGCTCTGGAAGCTGCAGGACGTCGCGGGGCTGCGGCGCGTTTGCCGCGACAGCTTTCTTTCGTACCCGCGCATGCGGGAGTGGCGCGACGTCCACGCGCAGTTGACCGCCGCGCTCGCCGAGCTCAAATGGCCGCATTCCTCGATCGATCCGCAAAAAGGCTACGCGCAGATCCATCGCGCCTTGCTCGCCGGTTTGCTGGGCAACGCAGGCATGCGCGATGAAGCCGACGGCAGCTATACCGGGGCGCGCGGCATCAAGCTCTGGGTGCACCCCGGATCGTGGACCCGCAAGCCCGGGAAGTGGATCGTCGCTGCCGAGCTGGTGGAGACCACGCGCCTTTTCGCGCGCTGCGTGGCGAGCATCGATCCAAGATGGCTCGAGCACCTCGGCGCCCATCTGCTCAAGCGCGAGCGGCACGATCCTTACTGGGAAAGAAGCCGCGCCCAGGTCGTGGCGCTCGAACGCGCCACGCTCTACGGGCTGCCTGTCTACGCCGACCGGCGAGTGCCGTTCGGCCCGATCGACCCGAAGCTTTCCCGCGACATCTTCATCCAGGCGGCGCTGGTGGAGGGCGACTTCGACACGCGCGCGCCGTTCCTTGCCCATAACCGGCGCCTGGTCGCCGAGATCGAGCGCCTCGAGCACAAGTCGCGCCGTCCCGACATCCTGGTGGACGAGGCGCTGATCCACGCGTTCTACGACGCGCGTATTCCCGAATGGGTGCACGACGGCGCGAGCTTCGAGCGTTGGCGGCGCGATGCCGAGCGCAGCCAACCCGGGGTGCTTCACCTGTCGCGCGACGACCTGATGCGGCACGAGGCGGCGGGGATCACGACGGACAACTTCCCGCCGTTCCTGCAGCTTGGGCCAAGCCGCTTCACCCTCGAATACCACTTCGAGCCCGGCTCGCCGCGCGACGGCGTGACGATGACCGTGCCGCTCGCGCTCCTCAACCAGGTGCCGGCCGCGAGAGCGGAGTGGCTCGTGCCCGGCCTGCTCAAGGAAAAAGTGCGGGCCATGGCGAAGTCGCTGCCGCAGCGCCTGCGCCAAAAGCTGGGGGCGCTCGATGACTTCACCGATCATTTCGTTGCAAACGAAGCACCCGGCGACGTGCCGCTCGCCGCGACCCTCGCGCGATTCATCCGCCAGGAGTGGAACGTGGAGGTGCCTGTCGATGCCATCCGGGCGGACTCGGCGCCGCCGCACCTGCACATGAACTTCCGCGTGGTGGACGACCACGGCCGCCAGCTCGGCATGGGACGCAGCCTCGCGCAGCTGAAGGGCCAATTCTCTGCCGGGACCGAGGCCGTCCTGCAGGAGGCGCTGGGCGGCGAGAAGTACACGGGATGGACCATGGGCGACCTGGGCGAGTTGATGGAGCTCGAGCGCGGTGGCCAGACGCTGGTCGGCTATCCCGCCCTCGTGGACGCGGGCGACGGAGTGACGCTGCAGGTGCTCGATTCGCCGGAAAAGGCACGCGACGCGCACCGCGCTGGCGTGCGCCGGCTACTCGCCATCGCGTTTCGGGACCGCATCCGGGACCTGGAGCGCGACTTCGCCAGGGACCTGGCGCTCGGGCCGCTCAAGGCGGAGCTCGTCGTAGCGGCGCTCGAGCGCACGTTCCTTGCTGGCTCCCTGCCGATGACCCAGGCCGACTTCGCGCGGCGGGTGGACGAGGGGCGCAGCCGCTTCAACCTCATCGCGCAGGAGATCGCGCGCGCCACGCGCGGCATCCTGGCCGAGCAGGCGGCCCTCGCGAGAAGGCTCGACCAAATGGAGAAGGCCTTTGCGCGGCCGGTAGCCGATGTGCGCCAGCAACTCGGCCGGCTGCTTGCGCCCGGGTGGCTTGCCGATACCCCATGGGAGCGGCTCCAGCACCTGCCCCGCTATCTCAAGGCGGCCGCCCTGCGGCTCGACAAGCTGCGCGCCGATCCGGAGCGTGACTCGCGGCTCTATGCGGAGCTCGCTCGGCTCGAGCAGCCGTACCGAAGGGAGCTCCACTCGAAGAACAGGCGCGAGGCCGACGCGGACTTCCAGCAGTTCGGCTGGCTGCTCGAGGAACTGCGCGTGTCGCTCTTCGCCCAGGAGCTGAAAACCCCCGTGCCCGTTTCCGCCAAGCGGCTGACGAAGCTGTGGGACACTTTGCGGCGATGAGCATCGCCGGCGCAATCCTTTACGGCCTCGCCAACCTGCTGCATCCGCGCATGCTGTGGCTCATGGTGTGGCCGATGCTTGTCTCGCTTACCCTGTGGGGCATTGCCGCGGTCGCGCTCTGGGGGCGCCTCGCGTTCTGGCTGGCACAGCGGCTCGAGCAATGGCTGCAGCCGGCGGCGGCGTTCATCGGCTTCAATCTGGGCGATGTCGCCCTCATCGCGGCGAACGTGGTCCTTTTCCTGCTCTTCGTGCCGCTCGTCTGGGTCACCGCCCTGTTCATCCTGGGTATCTTCGGGATGGACAAGATGGTCGAGCACGTGGCGGCACGCTCGTTTCCAGCCCTCGAGCGCCGGCATGGCGGCAGCGCGGCCGGCAGCGTCGGAAACGGCATCGTGGCGCTCCTTGGCATGTTCGGCTGGTTCATCGTGAGCCTGCCGCTGTGGCTGCTTCCGCCGCTCTGGCCGCTCATCCCGCTTGCTGTTTTCGCGTGGGCAAACCAGCGCCTCCTGCGCTACGACGCGCTCGCGCAGCACGCGAACGCGGTGGAGATGAAGCGTATTTTCCGGGAGCGGCGCCTCGGCATGTATGTGCTCGGCGTGCTGCTGGGGCTCGCAGCCTACGTGCCGCTGGTGGGCTTGATCGCGCCGGTGGTTTTCGGCCTCGCGTTCATACGATATCTTCTGGGCGCTTTGGAGCGCGCGCGCGCCATTGAGGCCCGCTATGGCAGCCATGCGAACAAAGAATTGGCCGGCGGGGACACGCCCTCCTAGACTCGGTCGATTCCTGGTTGCTTATTTGGAAGGAGCCGCAGTGTTAGCGAATCGCGAAGGACAGAAGGTTCCCGAGGCCACGTTCCGCACCCGGACGGAGTCCGGCGAGTGGAAGACGCTGACGACCGATGACATCTTCAAGGGCAAGACCGTAGTGGCGTTCTCGCTTCCCGGAGCGTTTACTCCGACTTGCTCGTCCACGCACGTGCCGCGTTACAACGAGCTGGCGCCGGCGTTCTTTGCCAACGGCGTGGACCGCATCGTGTGCATCTCGGTCAACGACGCGTTCGTGATGAACGAGTGGGCCCGGACGCAGGAGTGCGGCAATGTCGTGCTGCTGCCCGACGGCAACGGCGAGTTCACCGAAAAGATGGGCATGCTGGTCGACAAGAGCGAGCTCGGCTTCGGCAAGCGCTCCTGGCGCTACTCGATGCTGGTAAAGGACGGCGTGATCGAGAAAATGTTCATCGAGCCGGAAAAGCCGGGAGATCCGTTCGAGGTTTCCGATGCCGACACCATGCTCGACTATATCAACCCGAAGGCCAAGAAGCCGGACCAGGTGGCGATCCTCACGCGCGAGGGCTGCGGCTATTGCGCGAAGGCAAAGGACCTGCTCAGGCAGCTCGGCTACGCCTACTCCGAGGTGAACCTTGACCATGCGGACCGCTCCCGCGTGGTCGGGGCGATCACCGGTCGCGGCACCGTGCCGCAAATCTTCATCAACGGCAGGCACATCGGCGGCCTGGAGGATCTGCAGCAGTGGGCGAGGAAGGCGGCCTGATTGTTCGGCGCTTTCGTCATCGGGGATGAGATCCTCGTAGGTAAGCGCCAGGACAAGCACCTCTCCTTCCTCATCGGAGCCCTCGCCAAGCGGGGGCTTCGCCTTTCGTGGGCTCTGTATCTCGGCGATGACCCGGCGCACCTTACGGAAGCGCTGCGCCGCAGCCTGGCATCGGCCGACGTGGTGTTCAGCTTCGGCGGCATCGGCGCAACCCCGGACGATCACACGCGGCAATGCGCCGCTGCCGCTGCCGGCACAGCCCTGCGCCTGCATCCGGAAGCCGAGCGGGAGATCCGCGATCGCTTCGGCGGCGAAGCGACGCCCCAGCGGCTGCGCATGGGCGAGTTCCCGGAGGGCTCCGCCATCATTCCCAACCCGGTAAACCGGATCCCCGGCTTCAGCCTGGGCGAGCACCATTTTCTCCCCGGTTTTCCGCAGATGGCATGGCCGATGGTCGAGTGGGTGCTCGACTCCCGCTACCGCCGGCTCTTCGGGTGCGACCGGTGGACGGAGGAGTCTTTTCTCGTGTTCGAAGCAGGGGAGAGCCAGCTCATTGGCGCCATGGAATCCGTGGAGAAGCGCTATCCGGGCGTCAAGGTGTTCAGCCTGCCCTCCATCGGCGACGACGGGAGCCGGCGCCACGTGGAGCTCGGTGTACGCGGCGATCCGGCGCAAGTTGCCGATGCCGCCGAAGCGCTGCGCCAGGCGGTGCGTGCGGCGGGCTTTCCGTTTTCCGACGCGCCAAAAGCGAAGCCCGCCTAGCGGCGGGCTTCGTCACAGCAGGTAGCGGACTTGCGGAGTTACGCGGCCTTCTTCGTCTTGCTCAAGCCCCTGGCCGTCTCGGTCGCTGCGGCGACGTTCGCTTCGGCGATCTCGGTCGCCTGCTTCGCGACCTTGGTGAGGTTGTCATAGGCGGAATTCGCGGCGGCGAGCATCGACTTAACCGCGGCGACGGCGACATCCGAGCCGGCGGGCGCGTTCTTGGACACCTTGTCGAGCAGGCTTACGAAGTTTTCATTCCACTCCGCCGCTCGGCGCTCGGCAACTTTCGACAGCTCGGCGTTCGCGCCGGCCGCCACTTCGTACACGCTCTTCGAGTAGGCAATGGCCTTCTCGACGGTAGGCTGGGCAAAGGAGTTCTGCAGGCTTACAAACTCCTGCACGTCCTTGGCGTTGAGCAGCGCGCGGGTGTTCGCGATGGAATCCTCGAAGGCATTCTTGACCGCGTTGGCCTGGATATTGGCGAATTTCTCGAAGGCCTGGAACTGGGTGTTCGCTACGGCCAGGAACGCTTCGACGTTCGCCTTGTTGGCCGCTTGAATCTGTTCGGGGGTAACGTACATTTGCTGGCTCCTGAGTTGAGGGCTAATTTTGTGCATCGCAACAATTGCGATTCTAGGGCTATCGCCCCGGAAGTCAAGAAATTTGTGCGTAGCAGCAAACGTGATCGCCCTGTCACGGTAACGGCTACTGAGATCAGTTAGCGCACACTTACACATGCTTGTCTACCGGCCCAACGATCCGGCTGTACTCGGCGACCCGTTTCCCTTATTCGCGCGTATGCGCGACGAGGACCCGGCGCACTGGAGCCCGCTTCTCAAGGCCTGGGTATTGACCCGCTACGACGACGTAAAGCGCGCCTGCCTGGATACGGCGGGCATGTCGTCGGACCGCTTGCGGCCCTTCTTCGCCACGCTGCCTTCGGAGGAGGCTGCCCGCATCGCGGAGCTCATCCGCTACCTCACCCGCTGGATGGTGTTTCGCGATCCTCCAGAGCACACGAGGCTGCGGCGGCTTGCCGGCAAGGTGTTCAACGTCCGGTCGATCCACGCCCTGCGGCCGCGCATCGAGGCCCTCACGACCGAGCTGCTCGGCGCGCTGCGCGGGCGCGCCGAGTTCGACTTCATCGGCGAGTTCGCCGGTCCCCTGCCGGCCCGGGTCATCATGGACATGCTTGGCGTGCCCTCCGGCGAGCTCGCGCGATTGAAGCGCCTGTCCGACGAGCTGGCGCTGTTCATCGGCAGCGCGCGCGACTCGGCGGACAAGTACGGCCGCGCGGAGGCGGCAACGCACGAGATGGCCGAGCTCTTCCGCAAGCTGATTTTCGAACGCAGGCGTCGCCCGCAGGCCGGCTTGCTCACCGAGCTCGTCCACGTCGAGGAAGCCGGCGAGCGCCTTACCGAGGACGAGCTGGTGGCGACCTGCGTGCTGCTGCTCTTCGCCGGGCACGAGACCACCACGCACCATATCGCCAATGGCCTGCGCGCTCTGCTGCAGTTTCCGGAAGAGCTGCGCGCATTGCGGGAAAACCCGACGCTTGCAGCCGCGGCGGTCGAGGAGTTGTTACGCTACGACGGGCCGATTGGGGCCCAGGTGCGCATCGTTCAGGCGCCGCAGACGCTTCACGGCAAGGACCTCAAGATCGGCGAGCGCGTTTTCCTGCTGATGAATGCGGCGAACCGCGACCCCCGCGCATTCCGCGATCCCGACCGCGTCGACTTACGCCGCGAGGGCGTGCCGCATCTCACCTTTGGCTTCGGCGCCCACATCTGCCTCGGCTTTCCGCTCGCCCGCCTGGAGGGCCAGATCGCGCTGCCGGCGGTGCTGCGGCGATGGCGCCGCCTAGAAATCGCCGCGCCTCGCCTGGAATGGCTCGACTCGATGGTATTGCGCGGCATGAAAGCCATGCCGGTGAGAGTGGAGGAGGGTTGAGCCGGGAGCCGGACCATCTGCCGCGCCGGCTTTGGTGGGTCCTCGCAGCGCTGACTTTTGCCTGGGGCTTCAACTGGACCGCCATGAAGGTGGCGCTCGCCGAGGTGCCGCCATGGACTTTTCGGAGTTTTTGCCTGGGGCTGGGCTCGGCAGTGCTTTTCGCGGCCCTCCGCGCGGGCGGCCAGCCCCTAGGCGTGCCACGCGCTCAGTGGGGACGGCTTGCGCTACTAGCGTTTCTCAACATCACATGCTGGAACATGCTCGTGGCTTTCGGCGTAGCCATGATCCCGTCGGGCCGCGCGGCGATCCTCGCCTACACCATGCCGGTTTGGTCTATTCCGCTTTCCGTGTGGCTGCTGGGCGAGCGCATCACCCGCCGCAAGCTCACGGGGCTCGTCCTCGGACTGGCGGCGCTCGCGTTGCTCCTCGGTGAGGCGGCGGCGAGCCTGGGCGCCGCGCCGCTTGGCTCCCTGCTGGTGCTGGGCGCGGCGCTCACCTGGGCACTCGGCACCGTGCTGCAAAAGCGTTTCCCCATGCCCATGCCGGCCGGCGCTTATACCGCCTGGATCATGCTGATGGGCGGCGTGCCGATCTTCATCGGCACGCTGCTTTTCGAGGACCTCCGAAGCCTGCGCGACGTGGGCTTCTGGGCATGGGCCGGCGTCCTTTACAACGTGCTCATCTCGTTCGCGTTTGCCCACTGGGCGTGGATCAAAATCGCCACATCGGTGCCGGTCAGCGTGTTTTCGATCAGCATGCTGGTGATTCCCGTGATCGGCGTGCTGAGCGGAATCGTGTTCCTCGGCGAGCGGCCCAGCCTGGCGGAAGTGGCCGCACTGCTCCTGGTGCTGGGCGCGCTTGCGACGGTCATCCGTCCGCAAGGGCGATAGCCCTGACCCGGGGAATGCGGCTTACGTCCCACGCGGCGAGCGCCTCGTCCAGGTCGCACGCCGGGCGCTGGCCGAGAAAGCGCAGCGCTGCGCGCAGAACGCGTTCCGGCGGCTCGTCGTGGATCGGCTTCGCGCCGGTTTGCTTGGACAGCTTCTCGTTCCTCGCATTCACGGCCATCGGCACGTGCAAGTAATGTGGCGTAGGAACCCCGAGCAGGCGCTGCAGGTAGACCTGGCGCGCCGTGGAGTCGAGCAGATCCGCGCCGCGCACTACGTCGGTAATGCCCTGTTCCGCGTCGTCGACCGCCACCGCGAGCTGGTAGGCGAACTGCCCATCCGCGCGGTACAAGACAAAGTCGCCGACCTCGCGCGAGATCACCTGCGACTGTTGGCCCTGCACCCGGTCCTCGAAGCCGATGATTTCGCCCCCGGTGCGTAGACGCAACGCACGCGGCGCCTTCCCGGGCGTCAGGCCTTCGCGGCACGAACCCGGATAGATTTGCGCGCCGTCGGTGGCTAGGCCGGGCGATGAATCGGCGATTTCCCGACGGCTGCAGGCGCACCAGTACAGATGCGGCCGCAGCCTGTCGAGCGCTGCCTGGTAAAGCGGCGCGCGCAGGCTCTGGTAGAGCACCGGGCCGTCCCACGAAAGTCCCAGCCGCTCCAGCGTCTGCAGGATGCGTCCTGCCGCTCCGGGCTGCACGCGGTGCGCATCGAGGTCCTCGATGCGCACCAGCCAGCGCCCGCGCGCAGCGCGCGCGTCGAGCCAGCTCGCCAGCGCTGCCGCTGCCGAGCCGAAGTGCAGAGGCCCGGTGGGCGAGGGCGCGAACCGGCCTACATACATGACCGCCTAGAGTACACTGCCCTCCTTTTTGCGGAACCGGCGCGAAAGGGAAAAGCGTGGCGACTGTCGAGCTAACCAAGGAGAATTTCGAGAAGACGGTCGGCGAGAACCCTATGGTGATCGTGGATTTCTGGGCGCCCTGGTGCGGCCCGTGCCGCGGCTTCGCGCCGATCTACGAGAAGGCTTCCGACCAGCATCCCGACGTAGTGTTTGCGAAGATCAACACCGACGAGCAGCACGAGCTGGCCGGGGCGTTCGGCATCCGCTCGATCCCGACCCTCATGGTGTTCCGCGACAATGTCATCCTTTTCCAGCAGGCCGGCGCGCTGCCCGGCAACGCGCTCGAGCAGGTCATCGCCCAGGCCAAGGCCCTCGACATGGCGAAAGTCCACCAGGAAATCGCCGCGCAGCAGGCGAAGCCCACCGCCTAGCCTGCCGTCGTAACATAGCTGCCGCAATGGGCGGCGCACGCATCGAGAAGGACAGCTTCGGCACGATCGAGGTGCTCCGGGCGCGCCTATGGGGTGCCCAGACCGAGCGCAGCCGACGCTTTTTCCGCATCTCCGGCGAGCGCATGCCGCTTGCCGTCATCTATGCCCTGGCGTTGGTGAAGAAGGCCGCCGCGGGCGCAAACGTCGGGCTGAATCTCTTGGATGCGCGCAAGGCCGAGGCTATCCGCGCGGCCGCCGACGAGGTGCTGGCCGGCAGGCACGACGAGGAGTTCCCGCTGGTCGTCTGGCAGACCGGCTCGGGCACGCAGAGCAACATGAACGTCAACGAAGTATTGGCCAACCGGGGTTCCGAGTTGCTGGGCGGCGAGCGCGGCCAGAACCGCCTCGTGCATCCCAACGATGACGTCAACCTCGGCCAATCCTCCAACGACGCGTTTCCCACGGCGATGCACATGGCCGCGGCGCGTGCGTTGCAGCGCGAATTGATCCCCGCGGTGGAGGCGTTGAAGGCGACGCTCGATGCAAAGCGCGCCGCCTTCGAGCACATTGTGAAGATCGGGCGCACTCACCTGCAGGATGCCACCCCGCTCACGCTCGGCCAGGAGTTTTCGGGGTACGTTGACCAGCTCGATCAGGCTCTTGCTGCGCTGCGCGCCGCTCAGCCGGCGCTATGCCAGCTCGCGATAGGCGGTACCGCCGTGGGCACCGGACTCAATACGCACAAGGAATTCGGCGCAAGGGTATGCGCCGAGCTCGCCGCCGAAACCGGCCTGCCCTTCGTCGAGGCGAGAAACAAGTTCGCCGCTCTCGCCGGGCACGAGGCGCTGGTGTTCGCCCATGGCTCGCTCAAGACCCTTGCCACGGCGCTGAGCAAGATCGCCAACGATGTGCGGCTCGCGGCGTCCGGCCCGCGTTCCGGCCTCGGGGAGCTGCGCATCCCGGAAAACGAGCCGGGCAGCTCCATCATGCCGGGCAAAGTCAACCCGACCCAAGCCGAGGCGCTTACCATGCTGTGCGCACAAGTGATGGCGAACGACGTCGCCGTCAACATCGGCGGCGCCTCGGGACACTTCGAGCTCAACGTCTACAAGCCGCTGATTGCCCATGCCTTCCTGCAGAGCGTGCGCCTGCTGGCGGACGGCTGCGCATCCTTCGACGAGCATTGCGCGCGCGGCATAGAGGCAAACGAGCCGCGCATCCGCGAGCTGCTGGAGCGCTCGCTCATGCTCGTCACGGCGCTGTCGCCGCATATCGGCTATGACAAGGCCGCCGAGATCGCCAAGAAGGCGCATCGCGAAGGCACCACCTTGCGGGAAGCCGCGCTCGCCCTGGGCCATCTCACGCCCGAAGAGTTCGACCGCTGGGTGCAGCCGCAATCCATGCTGGGCCCGTTCGGTTGAAGCGCAGGCGCTTCCTGACTGCAGCGCTTGCCTTGGCGCTCGCCCCGGCGGGAAGCCGCGCTGCCGGCCGATTCGAGCACGGCCTGCTGTGGAGGGTACGCGCCAAGAACGCGGCGCCGAGCCACATCTACGGCACGATCCACGTAAGCGACCCGCGCCTTGCGCAGTTGCCCGCGCCCGTGCAGAAGGCTTTCGACGGCGCGCGGACGCTGATGCTCGAGTTCGTGCCCGACGGCTACGCAAAGCAGCGCTTTCTCGAGGCTGCGCTGTTCCTCGACGGGCAAACGCTGGAGCAGAAAATCGGGGCGGAGGATTTCGAGCGCGCCTACCGGCACCTCGCGCCCTTCGGCCTGGCGCGGGAATTCGTCAACAAGATGAAGCCTTGGGGCGTGCTTCTGAACCTGCACAACCCCAAGGGTGGCGAGGGCTCCCCCATCGATACGCAGCTGCTCGAGCTCGCGCGCAGCCGCCGAATGCCGCTTTCGCAGATCGAGGGGGTCGAAGAGCAGGTGTTCACCTTCGACGAGTTTCCGATGGAATCCCAGGTCGCGCTGCTCAAGCACAGCCTGGCGCACGCGCCGGAACTGATCGTGCTGGGCGAGCGCACGCTGGAAGCCTACCTTGCGCGCGACCTCGCCCGCATATGGCGCCTGCGGGAGGAGTTCGCCACCCGGTACCCGCAGATCGCGCCCCACCAGGCGGTGATGAACAAGCGGGTGGTCCACGACCGAAACGTGGTCATGGCTTTCCGCATGCAGCGCGAGCTGCGGCATGGCAACGCCTTCATCGCCGTTGGGGCCCTGCACCTCTACGGCGCGGATGGCGTGCTCGCGCGGCTCGAGGCCGACGGGTACCGTGCAGCGCGGGTGTTCTGATGATCGTGGTGCTCATATCCGGACGCGGCAGCAACATGGAAGCGCTGCTGGACGCCCGCCTTCCCATATCCGCGGTCATCAGCAACCGGGGCGATGCCCCGGGGTTGCGTAGCGCCGCAGCGCGCGGCGTGCCGACGCAGGTCGTGGAGCATCGCTCGTTCGCGACGCGGGAGGCATTCGACGCGGCGCTTGCCGATGAGATCGACCGCTTTGCGCCGAGGCTGATTGCGTTGGCCGGTTTCATGCGCGTGCTCACCGCCAGGTTCGTCGCGCACTACCGCGGCCGCGTGCTCAACATCCATCCGTCGCTGCTGCCCGCTTTCCCGGGATTGAATACGCACGAGCGTGCGCTGGCCGAGGGCGTCAAGGTGCACGGCTGCACGGCGCACTTGGTCACGCCGGAGCTCGACCACGGACCCATAGTGATCCAGGCGGTAGTCCGCGTGCGGGCGGAGGACAGCGCGGCGTCGCTCGCAGCCCGCGTGCTGGAGCAGGAGCACGTCATCTATCCGCGGGCGGCGCGGTGGTTCCTCGACGAACGGCTGGTCATCAGCTCGGGGGTAGTACGCGTTAAGGGGGATGATGCGCAACTGGTTCTGGCTGCTGATTAGCGCGGCCACCGCGGCCGCCGCGGCGCCGCCGGAACGTGTCGACCTTACTTTCGATGTCCGGCACAACGGCTCGTCCGTGGCGCAGGTCGAGCACCGGCTGCGGCACGATGGCCGGTCCTACGAGATCACGGAAACGTGGAGCGGCAAGGGGCTGTACGCGCTGCTGGGAAGCGCGCGGCGCACGAGCCGCGGCACCGTGGCGCGCGATGGGCTGCAACCCCTGGAATATCGCGACGAGCGTACCGGACGCAGAACCGCGCGCGCCACCTTCGACTGGCAGGAGCGCACGGCGACGATGCAATACAAGGGGGATCCCCGCGTGGTGCCGCTGCCGGCCGATGCCAGCGACCGCCTCGCGTTCCTGTTCGATTTCGCCTTCTCGCCCCCGCCGGAAGGCGAGGTGCCGTTCGACCTGATGGATGGGCGCGGCAAGTCGCGACACCTCTATCGGGTGGAAGGAGCGGAGCGGCTCGGGACGCCAGCCGGCGAGTTCGACACGGTGCGGCTGGTGCGAAGGACCGAAGACGAGGTGGCGGAAATCTGGCTCGCGACGCGACACAGCTACCTGCCGCTGCGTGTCCGTGTGACCGAACGCGACGGGGCCTACTACGACCAGGTCATCACCCGCATCGCTTCGCCGTGAGGCTGACGCGCGCGACCCTGGCGCACGCCGCCGCGGCGCTGGACATGATGCTCTCGTTCTCCGGACCCGCAGACGAGGCGCTGTCGGCCTACTTTCGCCGGCATCCTGAGCTTGGGCCGCAGGAGCGAGCGTTCGTTGCCGAAGCGGCTTTCGCCGTGCTCCGGCGCCGGCCATCGCTGGAAGCGGCGGCTGGCGGCGCGTCTCCCGCCGATATGGTGGCCGCGGCGGCAATGCGGGTGCTGGGCTTTTCCGGGCGCGCGCTGGACGGGCTGGTCGACGCGGCCCTGGCGCAGCGCATCCGAGGCTTCCGCGCGGAAACCCTGCCGCCGGCGGCGCGCGCGGACCTGCCCGACTGGCTTTGGGAAAGGCTGGCGAGGCAGCACGGCGCGGAGGAAGCTGCGCGCATCTCGCAGGGAATGCTCAATGCCGCGCCGCTCGATTTGCGCGTGAACCTGGCGCGCGCCACTCGCGACGATGTGCGGGCGCAACTGGCTGCCGCAGGCATAGAGGCGGCGCCCACCCGGTTTTCGCCGGCCGGGCTGCGAGTGCAGGGAAAGCCTCCGATCAACCGGCTAGCGCTCTTCCGCGACGGCTTGATCGAGGTGCAGGACGAGGGCAGCCAGCTGCTCGCCTGGCTGCTGGCGCCGCGGCGCGGCGAAATGGTGGCCGACTACTGCGCTGGCGCGGGAGGCAAGACGCTCGCGCTCGCGATGCTGATGCGCGGCACCGGACGCATCTATGCCATGGACGTTTCGGGCAAGCGCCTGGCGGCGCTCGCGCCGCGAGCGGCGCGAGCCCGCGTTACCAGCGTGCACGCCATTACGCTTTCCGGGGAAGGGGACTTACGCACCAAACGCCTCAGAGGCAAGCTCGACGGCGTGCTGGTCGACGCGCCGTGTAGTGGTTTCGGAACCCTGCGGCGCAACCCGGACCTCAAGTGGCGCCACGGACCCGAGGCCATCACGCAACTCGCCGCGAAGCAGCGCGCGATCCTGAGCGCGGCGAGTCGCCTGGTCAAGCCAGGCGGGCGGCTCCTCTACGCAACGTGCAGCTTCCTGCGCGAGGAGAACGAGGATGTCGCGGACCATTTCGCTGCGAGCCATCCGCAGTTCGCTCCCCGGTCCTGCAGCGAGCTGCTTGCGGCGCAGCGCATCCCGCTCGACACCGGTCCGAATTTTCGGCTATGGCCCCACGTCCATGGGACAGATGGGTTCTTCGCCGGCGTGTTCGAGCGCACTTCCTAGCCCCAGAAAGGAACGATTCCACACTGTGCTTGTCTGTTAAAAAATCCTTTGGCGCACGCAGCCTTAGCCAACCGCAGGACTCCCTCCCGGCATTCGCGTAGAATCGACCGCAGCTTTCAACAACCACGACTGGGTATCCCAACCTGATGATCTTTTCCGGCCTGTTCGACCTCCCCTGGTGGGGCTACGTGCTGGCGGCGCTCGCTCTAACGCACGTCACGATCGCTTCGGTGACTATCTTCCTGCACCGACACCAGGCCCACCGGGCGCTCGAGCTTCACCCAGCCGTGGCGCATTTCTTCCGGCTCTGGCTGTGGCTTACCACGGGAATGGTGACCAAGGAGTGGGCTGCCATTCATCGCAAGCACCACGCGAAGTGCGAGACCGCCGAAGACCCGCACAGCCCGCAGATCTACGGCATCAACCGCGTTCTTTGGGCCGGCGTGTTCCTCTACGTCAAGGAGTCCTACAACAAGGAGACGCTTGAACGCTACGGGCACGGCACACCGGACGACTGGATGGAGCGCAACGTTTATACCGCGCATCCTTCGGCCGGCATCATTACGATGCTGACGCTGGACCTGCTGATGTTCGGCGCGGTGCCCGGATTGCTCGTCTGGATTACGCAGATTGCCTGGATTCCGTTCTGGGCAGCCGGGGTGATCAACGGCGTAGGGCACTTTTTCGGCTATCGCAACTACGATGTAGCAGATGCAAGCACCAACATAGTTCCCTGGGGAATTCTCATCGGCGGCGAAGAGCTGCACAACAACCATCACGCATTCGCCTCTTCGGCCAAGCTGTCGACGAAATGGTATGAGTTCGACCTCGGATGGGCCTATATCCGCATTTTGGAGATCCTGGGCCTCGCGACCGTGAAGAAGCTGGCGCCCAAGCCTCGCTTTGCGGAGCCAAAGGCGGCGGCGGACCTGGACACCCTGCACGCGGTCATCGCAAACCGCTACGACGTGCTGTCGCGGTATGCCAAGTCGATCCGCCGCACCTATGCGGAGGAAGTGGAGCGCCTCAAGCACTGGTCTCCGCGAGACGCGGAGCTGCTGCGCTCGCTCAAACGGGTGCTGCTGCGCGGCCAGGCGGCCGCTGGCGCCGAAAGGGCCAGGGTGGCCGAGGTGCTCAAGAACTCGCGCGCGCTCGCTACGGTAATAGCCATGCGCGACGAGCTGGTTGCGCTCTGGGACCGCTCGACGGCGTCAAAGGAGCAGCTGCTGCGGCAATTGCAGGACTGGTGCCGCCGCGCCGAGGCCAGCGGCATCGCGCCCCTGGTGGATTTCTCGCAGCGCCTGCGCTCCTACGCCTAACGGCCGCTGCCCACAAAAAAGGCCCGCGCGAGCGGGCCTTTTTTATTTCAGCTTCGTTTCCTTGTAGATCACGTGCTTGCGCGCCTTCGGATCGTATTTCTTGATTTCCAGCTTGTCCGGCGTGGTGCGCTTGTTCTTGGTGGTGGTGTAGAAGTGGCCGGTGCCGGCCGAGGATTCCAGCTTGATCTTTTCGCGCATGGCTACCTGCCTTTCCGCTTGCTCTTGGATTTGATCTCCGCGAGAACGGCTTCCACTCCCAGCTTGTCGATCCGGCGCAGGCCGGCCGTGGATACGCGCAGCCGCACCCAGCGGTTCTGGCTCTCGACCCAGAAACGGCGATAGTGGAGATTCGGCTCGAACGTGCGAATCGTCTTGTTGTTCGCGTGCGAGACGTAGTGGCCCTTCATCGGTTTTTTGCCGGTGACCTGACAAATGCGGGACATCTGGCGCTCCGAAATGCGGAAAGCCGCGGATTTTACTACAACAATCCGCGCTCGGCGAAGGAGATGGCCTGGCTGCCGGCGATGATGAAGTGATCCAGGACCTTCACGTCGACGAGCGCCAGGGCGTCGCGCAGGTTGCGCGTCAGGAGCTCGTCGGCTTGGCTGGGCTGCGCCACGCCCGACGGATGGTTGTGCGCAAAGATGACCGCCGCGGCGTTTGCGGCGAGCGCGGCCTTTACGATCTCCCGTGGATACACGCTCGTCTGGGTGAGCGTCCCATGGAACGCTTCCTGTAAGCGAATCGCACGATGCTGCGCGTCCAGCCAGATGCAGAGAAAGACCTCGTGGGCCAGCGCGCCGAGGGCGAGCCTGAGGTAGTCTCTTACCGCGCCAGGCGAGGTGAGCACGGACCCCGTCTTCAGATTTTCCGCGATCGAGCGACGGGCGAGCTCCACCACCGCGGCGAACTGCGCGCGCTTGGCGGGACCGAGGCCTTTCACGCGCGCCAACCGTTCCCCGGCGCTTAGCAGCCCGGAGAGCCCATGGAACTCGCTCATCAGCCCGCGCGCCAGGTCCACCGCGCTCTTGCCCCGAGTGCCGGTACGAAGGAGCACGGCGAGCAGCTCCGCGTCGCTGAGCGCCTGCGCTCCGCTGGCGAGCAGCCGCTCGCGCGGCCGCTCGGCCGGCGGCCAGTCCGAAATCGCCATGGGCGGGGCTATCCCGTAGAATCCCTTTCCCCTTAACGGCGTTTGGGTCCATGGCGTTGACGGGCAAGCGGATACTTCTCGGCATCACCGGCGGCATCGCGGCGTACAAGTCGGCCGAGCTGGTGCGCCTGCTGATGCGTGCGGGCGCCGACGTGCGGGTCGTCATGACGGATGCGGCGACGCGCTTCATCACGCCCGTGACACTGCAGGCGCTGTCGGGTCAGGCGGTGTGGGTCGATCTGTGGGACGGCGGCGTGAAGGACAACATGGGGCATATCCAGCATTCCCGGGATCGCGACCTTATCGTGGTGGCTCCAGCGACTGCGGATTTCATGGCCAAAGTAGCGCACGGGCTGGCGGACGACCTGCTGTCATCGGTCTGCGTTGCGCGACGCTGTCCGCTGATGCTGGCGCCGGCAATGAACGTGGAGATGTGGGAAAACGCCGCCACCCAGCGCAATGCCCATACGCTGCAGGAGGACGGCGTGCTGCTCGCGGGTCCCGCGCCGGGCGACCAGGCCTGCGGCGAGGTCGGCATGGGAAGGATGCTGGAGCCCGCGCAGCTCATGGCGGAAATCGACAATCTCTTCCAGCCGAAGGTGCTGGCCGGGCGCCGCGTGCTGGTTACCGCAGGACCGACCCAGGAGCCGGTGGATCCAGTACGCGTGCTCACCAACAGCAGCTCTGGAAAGATGGGCTACGCCATCGCACGCGCCGCGACGGAGGCGGGCGCCGAGGTGACGCTCGTAAGCGGCCCGGTAGCGCTCGCCGCACCGCCCGGCGTGAAGCGCATTGATGTGCGCACCGCCGAGGAGATGTTCCAGGCGGTGAAGCATGCGGTCGGCTCGACCGATATCTTCATATCGGTGGCGGCGGTGGCGGATTACCGCGTCAAGAACCGCGCCGCGCAGAAGATCAAGAAGGGCAACGGCAGCCTGTCTTTGGAGCTGGAGGAAAACCCGGACATCCTGTCCTGGGTAGCGTCGCTTCCCAAGCCGCCGTTCTGCGTCGGCTTTGCCGCGGAAAGCGAGAAGCTCGCGCAGCATGCGCAGGAGAAGCGCCTCCGCAAAGGCGTTCCACTGATCGCGGCGAACCTCGCTCAGGAGGCGCTCGGGGCGGACGAAAGCGCCATTACGCTCTATGACGACCGGGGCGGGCACCCGCTCGGCCGCGCACCGAAGCTTCAGCTTGCGCGCCGGCTGCTCGAGCACGTCGCCGGCATGCTGCCGCCGCGCACATGAGGAAGCTGGAAGTCAGGATCCTCGACGAGAGGATGCGCGGCATGCTGCCCCATTACGCCACCGCGGGTGCAGCGGGCCTTGACCTGCGCGCCTGCCTCGATGCGCCGCTGGCGCTAAATCCGGGGGACAGCCAGCTTGTGTCCTCGGGGGTGGCGATTCACGTCCGCGATCCGGGCTATGCGGCGATGGTGTTGCCGCGCTCCGGCCTCGGCGCGAAGAGCGGCATCGTGCTGGGCAACCTGGTCGGGTTGATCGACTCGGACTACCAGGGGCCTCTCATGGTGTCGCTCTGGAACCGCGGCAAGTCGGCCTTCACGATCCAGCCGCTCGACCGCATCGCGCAGCTCATCGTGGTGCCTGTCGTGCAGGTCGAGCTCGAGGTGGTGGAAGACTTCGCCGCGAGCGCCCGCGGTGCCGGGGGGTTCGGCAGTACCGGAAGCTGACTCGCTCCATGGTGTGGCGGTTCCTGGTGTGCGCATGCCTCGCTTCCGCGGCGCATGCGCCGGCGGCTGAGGCGACGGATCTCGAGCGCGGCAGGAAATTAGTTGCGGCGAGCTGCTTCCTGTGCCATGGCATGCATGGCGAGTCTGCGAGCGAGCTTTCGCCGCGGCTCGCCGGGCAGAACGCCGTCTATCTGGCGAAGCAACTGGCCAACTTCAAGAGTGGGGAGCGCAAGTCGAGCGCCATGCGCCCGATGGTGGCGGCGCTGTCGGCCGACGACATGCGCGCCGTGGCGCTCTATTTCAGCCGCCAGCGGGCCGAGCCGCATCTGCCGGCGGACGCGCAGTTCGCCGCACGCGGCAGGGTCATCTATGAAGAAGGCGGCCAGGCCCCCGAGGTAGCTGCGTGCATGGGTTGCCACGGCGAGCGCGCCGAGGGCTCGGCGACCCTGCCGAGACTCGCAGCGCAGTATCCCGCCTACCTCGTCTCGCAGCTGAAGAACTTCGGCGGGAGAGAGCGCACCAACGACAACGCGGTCATGCAGAGCATCGCCATACGCATGACCGCCGGCGAGATTGAGGCAGTCGCCGCCTACCTCGGCTCCCTGGACTGACCCGCTGGGGCGTCGTCAGGCCAGCATGTCGGCCCAGATGTTCTGGGCCCATGCCCAGGCGTACTTGCCCTCGAGCTCGTTGCGCGCGGCCGATACGCCGCCCGATCCCTTCACCGGGATGATGGTCGCCTGCCCGGCGTCCCACTGGTGCACCGAAGCCACGTGGATGACTTCCGTGTCCGACACGTAGCTGTAGCAGGTGTTGGTCATCACCGGCGCCGGGTTCGGCGTGCGGCCGTTCAGCAGCTCGATCACTGCGGCGGCGCAGACCTTGGCCTGCTGGTTGGTCATGTGGCCGGATTTCGGCATACCGGGCGCCGACAGCGTCGAGTCGCCCAGCACGTGCACGCCCTTGACCACCTTGGATTCCAGCGTGCGCCAGTCGACGTCGCACCAGCGGTTGTTGTGCGTGATGAGCCCGGCCTTCACGGCGATGTCGCCAGCGCGCTGCGGCGGCACGACGTTCAGCACGTCGCCCTTCACCGTGTCGAATTCCGTGCGTACCGCCATCCCCACAGCGTCCACCGCCACGACCTTGGAGTTACCGCGGAACTCGATGATGTCCTTGTAGAGGTCGGCCCAGGCGCGCTTGAAGAGCGGACCTTTGGACGTCACGTCCGGGTTGGCGTCCAGGATCAGCACCTTGGAGCGCGGCTTGGCGCGCTTGAAATAGTGCGCCACCTGCGAGGCGCGCTCGTAGGGCCCGGGCGGGCAGCGATAAGGCGCCAGCGGCACGGCGAGCACGTATACGCCGCCGTCCCTCATGGCCTCGAGCTGCCGGCGCAGCGCGACCGTCTGGGGTCCCGCTTTCCAGGCGTGGAGGGAGCGATCCTGCGAGGCCTGGTAGCCCTCGATCTCGCCGAAATTGAAGTCGACGCCGGGCGAGACGATCAGCCGGTCGTAGCCCAGCTCGCCGCCCCGCTGCAGCCGGACCACTTTCTTCGCGGCGTCGATTGCCGTGGCGTCGTCCTGCACCACGCGCACGCCGCGCCGGCGAAGCCCGTCGTAGGTCCGGCGGATCTCCTCGATGGAGCGGTTGCCGCCCAGCACCAGGTTGGACATCGGGCACGAGGTGAACGCGTCGTTGCGCTCGACCATGACCACGTCGATCGCAGGCTCCCACATGCGCAGGTACCTGGCGGCTGTCGCGCCGCCGTAGCCGCCGCCGATGATCACCACCCGGCCCTTCGCGCCGCTGCCGGGCGTGGCGCAACCGGCGAGCGCGGCCGCCCCGGCGGCGCCGGCGAACTTGATGAAATCGCGTCTTCTCATGGCGCTCTACCTTTTCTGCGCGGCGAAATAGCCGGCCATGGCATCGATCTGCCCGTCGCTGTAGCCCTTGGCGAGCTGGTGCATCACTGTGGCCGGCTTAGCGCCGGAGCGAAACTCGTTCAGCTTGCGCACCATTTCTTCCTTCGGCATTCCGGCGAGCGGCTCGATGCCGCCGACGCTGCGCCCATCGGTGCCGTGGCAATTGGCGCAGGTTGCCGCAAGGCTGCGCCCGACGCTGTCCTGCGCGGGCGCGGATATCGGAATCGCGACCAGCGCAGCCGCGAAAATCAGGCGCAATCTCATATTCGTGGCCTCCCTGGAGTTGTAGCGAAAAAGTCTGGCCCGCGGACCTGCTCGCGTCAAGGCGGGGAATTGCCCGATGATCCGTTTACCGCACGAAAAAAAGGCCGCGCGTGGCGGCCTTTTCATTGCATCGCGCTGCGCGCGCTCAGGCTACCGGCGCGGGTTCTTCCTCGAACTTGAGCACGATCTTCTCGGCCTCGCCAAGGTCGATGGTCACCTTGCCGCCGTGCTGCAGCTTGCCGAACAGCAGCTCGTCGGCAAGCGCGCGCCGTATGGTGTCCTGGATAAGGCGGGCCATGGGGCGTGCGCCCATCAGCGGATCGAAGCCCTTTTTCGCCAGGTGCTCCTTCAGCGCCTGGGTGAATTGCGCCTCCACTTTCTTCTCGGCAAGCTGCTCGTCGAGTTGCATGAGGAACTTGTCCACCACGCGCATGATGATGTCGTGGTCGAGCGAGCGGAACGAGATGATCGCGTCCAGCCGGTTGCGGAACTCCGGGGTGAACATGCGCTTGATCGCCTCCATCTCGTCCCCGGGCTGCTTGGACAGGGTGAACCCCATGGTGTTCTTGGCGAGCGACTCGGCCCCGGCGTTGGTGGTCATCACGACCACCACGTTGCGGAAGTCCGCCTTGCGGCCGTTGTTGTCCGTCAGCGTGCCGTGGTCCATCACCTGCAGCAGGATGTTGAAGATGTCCGGGTGCGCCTTCTCGATCTCGTCGAGCAGCAGCACCGAGTAGGGCTTCTTCGTGATCTGCTCGGTCAGCAGCCCGCCCTGCTCGAAACCGACGTATCCCGGCGGCGCGCCGATCAGCCGGCTGACGGCGTGGCGCTCCATGTATTCGGACATGTCGAAGCGGATCAGCTCGATGCCCATGCAGTACGCGAGCTGCCGCGCGACCTCGGTCTTGCCCACGCCGGTCGGCCCGCTGAACAGGAAGTTGCCGATGGGTTTCTGCGGGTTGCCCAGGCCGGAACGCGCCATCTTGATGGCCGAGGCGAGCGCGTCGATCGCGGCGTCCTGACCGAAGACGACGGCTTTCAGGTCCCTGTCGAGATTCGCCAGGGCGCTGCGGTCATCGGTCGATACGCTGCGCGGCGGGATGCGGGCGATCTTGGCGATGATCTCCTCGATCTCGGGCTTGCCGATGACCTTCTTCTGCTTCGCCTTCGGTGCGATGCGCTGCGCGGCGCCGGCCTCGTCGATTACGTCGATGGCCTTATCGGGCAGGTGCCGGTCGTTGATGTAGCGGGCCGAGAGCTCGGCGGCCGTGGTCAGCGCGTTGGCCGTGTACTTGACGCTGTGGTGCGCCTCGAAGCGCGTCTTCAGCCCCTTCAGGATCTCCACGGTCTCGTCGACCGAGGGCTCGATCACGTCGATCTTCTGGAAGCGCCGCGACAGGGCATGGTCTTTCTCGAACACGCCCCGATACTCGTTGTAGGTGGTGGCGCCGATGCACTTCAGCTGGCCGGTGGAGAGTACCGGCTTGAGCAGGTTCGAGGCGTCCAGCGTGCCGCCCGAAGCGGCCCCCGCGCCGATGACCGTATGGATCTCGTCGATGAACAGGATCGCGTTGGGGTTGTCCACCAGCTGCTTCAGCACCGCCTTGAGGCGCTGCTCGAAGTCACCGCGATACTTGGTGCCGGCCAGCAGCGCGCCCATATCGAGCGCATACACGGTGCACTTGGCCAGCAGGTCGGGCACATTGCCTTCCACAATGCGCCGGGCCAGGCCTTCCGCTATGGCGGTCTTGCCTACGCCCGCCTCGCCCACCAGCAGGGGATTATTCTTGCGGCGACGGCACAGCGTCTGCACCACGCGCTCGAGCTCCTTGTCGCGGCCGATGAGCGGGTCGATCTTCCCCGCGAGCGCCAGCGAGTTCAAGTTCTGCGTGTAGTTGTCGAGCGGGCTGTTGGAGCTCTCGGCCTGCCCTTCCTGCTCCGATTCCTGCTCTGGCTTGCTGCCCTGGTGAGCCTGCGGCGTCTTGGTGATCCCGTGCGAAATATAGTTCACCACGTCAAGGCGGGCGATGCCCTGCTGCTGCAGAAAATAGACCGCGTGTGAATCCTTTTCCCCGAAGATCGCCACCAGCACGTTGGCCCCGGTGACTTCCTTCTTCCCGGACGACTGCACGTGCAGGATGGCGCGCTGGATGACGCGCTGAAAGCCGAGCGTCGGCTGGGTGTCGACTTCGCGGTCGGCGGCGATGCGCGGGGTCTGCTCCGCGATGTGCTGCGTCAGGTTCTTGCGCAGCTCGTCCATGTTGGCGCCGCAGGCGCGCAGCACCTCGGCCGCGGTTGGATTGTCCAGCAGCGCCAGCAGCAGGTGCTCGACGGTGATGAACTCGTGGCGCTTCTGGCGCGCCTCGACGAACGCCATATGCAGGCTGACTTCGAGCTCCTGGGCAATCATTTCCTTACTTTACCTCCAGCGTTACGTTTTTTCCTGCAGTCACGTCTCTTCCATTACACACTGCAAAGGATGCTGGTGCTTCCGGGAGTATGCCGCGACTTGCTGCACCTTGGTGCTGGCAACGTCGCGTGGATAGACCCCACAGACGCCTATGCCTTCCCGGTGCACCTTTAGCATCACCTGGGTGGCCCGCTCCCGGCTCATGCTGAAGAACTTCTGCAGCACGACCACGACGAACTCCATCGGGGTGTAGTCGTCGTTCAGGAGCATGACCTTGAACATCGGCGGAGGCTTCAGCTTGCTGCGCTGAGCCTCGAGTGTGGTGTCGTCCCTGTTCTGCGCCATGCAGCCTGACTAAGCGCCCTCGAGCCCCCCAAAGTCGGACAATGGGCGCCTCCGTCCGTTCCCCGGTCAGTTCCCCGGCCACGATGCCATGCGTTGAGCTTGCATCCTGTGGTCCATCCTACTCAATGTGGGGGGGCGGCGCAACGCGCCGGCAGGCGCGCCGGATGCGGATTACGGTGCTTTATCACGGCCTTGCGCGCACGCAACAGCTCCAGGCACGGGCCTTGACGAGCCCAGGGCAGGCGCGTAAAAGGCGGGCTGTGTTTGGATTCTGGCTGTCTGTTTCGCCATCAGGGGAAAACCGGGGCGGCGGGGTCGTGGAGTTCCAGGCATGGCTCGGGTCGAACGCCCGGTAGCTCAATCAACAAGCAAGGAACCAGGGAGAGAGCATGGCAACAGGCACCGTTAAGTGGTTTAACGACGCGAAAGGCTACGGGTTCATCACGCCGGATGACGGCAGCGAAGACCTTTTCGCGCATTTCTCGGCGATCAACATGTCGGGCTTCAAGACCCTGAAAGAGGGCCAGAAAGTGAGCTTCGATGTGGTGCAGGGGCCAAAGGGCAAGCAGGCCTCGAACATACAGAAGAGCGGCTGAGCGCCCGCCTAGAACTGAAAAGGCCGCCCGCGGGCGGCCTTTTTTCATTTCATCTCGGTGGAAGGGGCGGGGAACCTGGGTTCCCCTGCTTCCTTACATTCGCTCGATCATCGCCTGCCCGAAACCCGAGCAGGACACCTGCTTCGCCCCCTGCATCTGGCGGGCAAAGTCGTAGGTGACGATCTTGTCGCCGATCGCCTTTTCCATTGACCGGATGATGGCGTCCGCAGCCTCCACCCACCCCATGTGGCGCAGCATCATCTCGGCCGAGAGGATCTCCGAGCCCGGGTTGACGTAGTCTTTCCCGGCGTACTTCGGCGCCGTGCCGTGGGTGGCCTCGAACATCGCCACGGTATCGCTGAGGTTGGCCCCGGGTGCGATACCGATTCCGCCCACCTCGGCGGCCAGCCCGTCGGAGATGTAATCACCGTTGAGGTTGGTGGTGGCCAGCACATCGTACTCGGCAGGGCGCAGCAGCACCTGCTGCAGCATCGCGTCCATGATCACGTCCTTGATGACGATGTCGGGGCCGCCCTTCGGGTTCTTGAAACTGTGCCACGGGCCGCCGTCCAGCGGCTTGGCGCCGAATTCCCTGACGGCCAGCTGGTAGCCCCAGTCGCGGAAGCCACCCTCGGTAAACTTCTGGATGTTGCCCTTGTGCACAAGGGTGACGGACTTGCGTTTGTTGTCTACGGCGTACTGGTAGGCCCGGCGGATAAGGCGCTCGGAGCCTTCGATGGAGACCGGCTTGATGCCGATCGCCGCGGTGTCCGGGAAGCGGATCTTCGTGACCTTCATTTCCTTGATCAGGAAATCGACTACCTTCTTCGCCTCCGGCGACTTGGCCGGCCACTCGATACCTGCGTAGATGTCCTCGGAGTTCTCCCGGAAGATCACCATGTCGACGTCCTGGGGGTTCTTGAGCGGCGAGGGCACGCCCGTGAACCAGCGCACCGGGCGCAGGCAGACGTAGAGGTCGAGCTCCTGGCGCAGGGCCACGTTGATCGAGCGGATGCCGCCGCCCACCGGGGTGGTGAGGGGGCCTTTGATGGACACGACGTACTCCTTGGAGGCCTCCAGGGTCTCGTCAGGCAGCCAGACGTTCTCCCCGTAGACCTTGCAAGCCTTCTCCCCGGCGAACATCTCCATCCACACGATCTTCTTCTTGCCGCCATAGGCCTTTTTCACGGCGGCGTCCACCACTTTCAGCATCACCGGGGTGATGTCTACGCCGGTGCCATCTCCCTCGATATACGGAATGATCGGGTTGTCGGGCACCGACAGCGAAAAGTCCTTGTTGACGCGTATTTTTTCGCCGCCCGGTGGGACCTTGATGTGCTTGTACGCCATGAACGCTCCTGGAAAAGGGGCCAGATTATACTGTTGATTTCCAACGGATTAACTGGTGCACGTCAACCTGCCGCGGAAGCATGCGTTAAGCGTTACGGACCGGCTTCGGCCGGACCTACTCAAACCTACTCTAGAGGAAGGGGATGAAGATGAAGCAGTTCCTGGCAGTGCTGGTCGCGGCCCTGTTCGCGGCCGCGAGCGTGAATGCCATCGCGCAGGAGAAGAAGGGCGACGGCATGGAGAAGAAGGCCGCCAAGGCCGACAAGGCGAAGAAGGCAGCCCCCAAGAAGGCCGCCAAGAAAACCCAGAAGAAGGGCGAAGAGGCGAAGAAGTAACCCGCTTGAAGATCGCACAAAGGCAGGGCTATGCCCTGCCTTTTTCGTTTGTGCGACGCCTGCTCGCGGCGCTGGCCCTCTCCGCCTCGCCGGCATTGGCCCAGACTAATCCGGTGACGGAACTCAGCGCCGGCATGTACCGCATCCAGGCCGAGGTAGTGGCCGAGCCGCAAACCCGCGCGCGAGGGCTGATGCACCGCAAGACGCTCCAGTCCAACGCCGGCATGCTATTCATATTCGACGACCATGGCACCCACTGCATGTGGATGAAGAACACGCTGATCCCGCTCTCGGTGGCCTTCATCGACGACAGGGGCACCATCGTCAACATCGAGGACATGGAGGCGCACAGCCTGCAATCCCATTGCGCCGCGCGCCCGGTGAAGTACGCGCTGGAGATGAACCGGGGCTGGTTCGCCGCGCGGGGTATCAAGCCGGGGGCCCGCCTGGGCGGCGTGCCCCCGAAGTAGCCGCTCGATGGGCCTTACAGGCCGCCGTTCTGCTGCGCCACCATGAGGTAAAGCATCGGCACGGACAGCATGGTGTTGAAGCGCGAAGTCAGCATGGCAACGCGCGCCGCCTTGGCCTTCTCCTCGGCCGGCACGGTGACGATACCCAGCGCTTTCTTCTGGTTTGGCCAGATGATGAACCAGACGTTGAACCACATGATGATGCCGAACCACATGCCCAGGCCGATGGCCGCGAACGGCTTCTGCAGGCTAAGCGCCTGGCCGATGTAGCCGTTCATCCAGGCGAGGAGGAGGCCCGTCACGATGGTCGACATGGCGCCCCAGCGGAACCAGAACAGCGCGGCCGGCGCGATCACCTTGCCGATGGCCGGCTTTTGCTCGTCCGGGATCTTCGGCATCGACGGAATCTGCACGAAATTGAAGTACCAAAGGATGCCGATCCACATGACGCCGGAGAGCACATGCAGCCAGCGGAAGAAGAAACGCCACCAGTTCATGTCGCCGGTCATCGCGAAAGTGCCGGCAATGGCCATGACGATGAGCAGGATGACGACGCCCGCAGTGATGGTGCGGCCGAGGGATTGGAAGATCGCACCCATGGCTTCTCTCCTGTTTTGTTGGATGGGTTTGAACCGAAAAAAGTCTAGCACGCGTCAGTGCGCGGCGCTTAGCCACCCCGAGGCCGCGGCAACCAGCACCAGGATCTGGGCGAGTGCGATCGCCGCCAGCAAGCGCTCGCCGCTTCGCACCAGCATGGGTAGCAGGCGCAGATAGCAGACGAGCGTCACCAGGCATAGCATCGCTATGCCCAGCACGTTCGCGTAGTCGCCGTTACCGACCCGTTCCACCCAACTCCAGCCCCTAGGCGCGCCGGTAGCCGCGACATAGCGATCCACCGGCAGCCCCCACACCTCGGGCAGGGTTTCCAGCGGGACCAGCGGCAGGCTCAGCCGGAGCAGGTAGGCGACGAATGTCGCCACGAGCACGCCGAGCGCGGCGCGGGTGCACCAGCCGAGCCAGCGGGCGTAGACGCGTTGTTCCGCGGGCGGGCTTGGCGTCACTCCCATATACCGAGGCCTTTCAGCAGGGCACGGGTGCCGGCGAGGACGAGCAGTCCGATGACTACCCTGCGCACCGCCGGGGCAGGGGCGACGCGCAAGAGTTTCACCCCGATTTTCGCGCCCAACATTACGCCAATGATGGACGGCGCGACGAGCATCGGCAGCACGGCGCCGCGGTTGAGGTACACCCAGGCGGCGGAGGTGTCCACGATCGAGAGGAGGAACCCCGAGGTGCCGACGGAGAGCTTGAGCGGCGCGCCCATGAGCAGGTTGAGGACCGGCACGTTGGCCCAGCCGGCGCCTAGCCCGAACATGCCGGCAAGCATGCCGATGCCGGCGAACGCCACCAGGGCCGCCGGCGTACGGTGCACCTGCCACGGCACGTCGGCGCCGGCGGCTGGATCATGGTAGACGCCATGCAGCTTGAGCGCCCTCGCCAGCGCGTCGGGAGCGACCGCAGAGGCGCTTCGCGTCGGGGTGCTCGACCAGATGAGCGCGGCTATTGCGAGGATGGTGACGCCAAGCGCGATTTCCACCGCATCGGTCGGTAGCGCGAGCCCGACTAGCGCGCCGATCACCGAAGTTATGGAGCCGACGAGCGCAAGAGGCATCGCCAGCCGCAGGCTCGCCATGCCTGCGCGCAGCAGGGCTGGTGCCGCGGACAGCGCGCCTGAGAGCGCGAGCAGCAGGCCCGCGGCGCGCACGAAGTCCAGGTGGAAGGGAAAAAAGCCGCCCACGATGGGCACGAACAGCACCCCCCCGCCGACGCCCGCCAGCACTGCCACCACCCCGATGGCGAAGCACACGGCAAAGAGCGCGAGCGGCCATATCCACCAGGCGGGCTCTACCAGCACGCCCGATTTTCCCATGCGGGGTGTCCGGGCTTTCCAAAATGCGCTTATGGGGGCTTCAGCTATTCTTGCGCGGACCATGCCGCGGCTGGCTGCAAACCTGTCGACGCTCTTCAAAGAGCTGCCGTTCCTCGAGCGCTTCCAGGCGGCGCGCCGTGCCGGCTTTCGCGCCGTGGAGTACCAGTTTCCCTACGACTTCCCGGCCGCCGACGTGGCGGCGGCGGCCCGCGACGCGGACATGCAAGTGGTGCTGCACAACACGCCGGGCGACTCGCAGCGCGGCGACTTCGGGCTCGGCTGCGTGCCGGGCCGCGAGCCCGAGTTCCGCGAGCGGCTTGAGCGTGCCGTGGACTACGCACAGGCGGCCGGTTGCCGCCGGCTGCATGTCATGGCGGGCGTGATGCCGCCCGGCGCGCGCGAGGGCGAGCTGCACGCGACCTTCGTGGAAAATCTCAAGCACGCTGCGCACCGCTTGCGCGCGGCGGGGATGCTGTTGCTGATCGAGCCGGTCAGCGAGCGCACCGCGCGCAACTACTTCCTGCGCTCGAGCGCGCAGGCGGTGGCAATCCTCGACGAGCTGGCGGCGGGCAACGCCTTCCTGCAATACGACCTGTTCCATATGCAGCTCCTGCAGGGCAACCTGGCGGCGACCATCGAGCGCCTGCTGCCGCGCATCGGGCACGTGCAGCTCGCTGACGCGCCCGGCCGAAACGAGCCGGGTACGGGCGAGATCAACTTCGATTTTTTGCTCGCGCACATCGACCGGCTCGGCTATTCCGGCTGGGTGGGCTGCGAATACAATCCGCTGGGTGAAACCATCGAAGGCCTGAAGTGGGCGCAGCGCTACCTGTCGTAAAGGCATTGCGGGGCTTTCTGCCCGAGCGCGCCGTGCTCCACGACGAGGAAGACACCCGCCCGTACGAGTGCGACGGCCTCACCGCCTACCGCCAGCTCCCCATGGTGGTGGCGCTGCCGGAAACCGAGGAGCAGGTCCGGCAGGTGCTCCAAACCTGCGCCGCGCTACGCGTTCCCGTGGTGCCACGCGGCGCGGGCACCGGATTGTCCGGCGGCGCCCTGCCCTCGGGCGAAGGCGTGCTCCTTTCCATGGCGAAGTTCATGCGCGTGCTGGGCGTCGACCCGCGCTCGCGCGTTGCGGTCGTGCAGCCCGGCGTGCGCAACGCCGCCATTTCGGATGCCGCGGCGCCTTTCGGCCTGTACTACGCGCCCGACCCGTCGAGCCAGATCGCCTGCACCATCGGCGGAAATGTGGCGGAGAACTCGGGCGGCGTGCACTGCCTGAAATACGGGCTTACCGTGCACAACGTGATGCGGGTGCGCGGCTTCACGATGGCGGGCGAGCCCATCACGCTTGGCTCGGCGGCACCGGATGCACCCGGCTATGACCTGCTCGCGCTGGCGATCGGCTCGGAAGGCATGCTGGCCGTCGTCACGGAAGTGACGGTGAAGCTGCTGCCCAGGCCCCAGTGGGCGCAGGTCATCATGGCGTCTTTCGATGACGTCGAAAAGGCCGGACAGGCGGTCGCCGAGGTCATCGCCGCCGGCATCATCCCGGCGGGGCTCGAGATGATGGATCGCCCCGCCATCCACGCTGTCGAGCAGTTCGTCGGCGCGGGCTATGACCTCGAGGCGGCGGCCATCCTGCTGTGCGAGGCTGACGGCACGCCGGAGGAAGTGGAGGAGGAAATCGGTCGCGTCAAGTCGGTGCTGGAGCGTTCCGGCGCCACGCGCATGAGCGTTTCGCGCGACGAGGCCGAGCGGCTTCGCTTCTGGTCCGGACGCAAGGCGGCGTTTCCGGCGGTGGGCCGCATTTCGCCGGATTACTACTGCATGGACGGCACCATCCCGCGCAAGCGGCTGGGGGAAGTGCTGCGCTTCATCGGCGCGCTGGAGAAGAAGTACGGCCTGCGCTGCCCCAACGTGTTCCATGCGGGCGACGGCAACCTGCATCCGCTGATCCTGTTCGACGCGAGCCGCCCGGAGGAGCTGCAGCGCACGGAGCAGTTCGCCGCCGAGGTGCTCGAGAAATGCGTCGAGGTCGGCGGCACGATCACCGGGGAGCACGGCGTGGGCGTCGAGAAGATCGACCAGATGTGCGTGCAGTTCCGGCCCGATGAGCTCGAGCTTTTCATGGCGGTGAAGCGCGCCTTCGATCCGCAGGGCCTGCTCAATCCGGGCAAGGCCGTGCCGACGCTCGCCCGCTGCGCCGAGTTCGGCCGCATGCGCGTCCACGGCGGCGCGCTGCCGCATCCCGAGCTGCCGCGCTTTTGAGCCTCCCGAAGCTAAAGGAGCGCATCCGCGAGGCGGCCGGCCGACGCACGCCGCTGCGCCTGCGCGGCGGCGGCACCAAGGATTTCTACGGCAACGAGCCACGCGGTGAGCTGCTTGATACGAGTTCCCATGCCGGCATCGTCAGCTACGAGCCCACGGAGCTGGTGCTCACCGCGCGCTGCGGCACGCCGCTATACGAGGTGGAAAGCGTGCTGCAGACGAACCATCAGATGCTCGCGTTCGAGCCGCCTCATTTCGGCGCGGGCGCCACCTTCGGCGGGTGCATCGCCGCCGGCCTGTCGGGCCCGCGCCGCGCCAGCGCCGGCGCGCTGCGCGATTTCGTGCTCGGCGCGAGGCTCGTCGACGGACGCGGTCGCGAGCTCGCCTTCGGCGGACAGGTGATGAAGAACGTGGCGGGCTACGACCTCGCGAGGCTGGTTGCCGGCTCCCTCGGCACGCTCGCGCTCATCGCCGAGGCATCGGTCAAGGTCCTCCCCATCCCGGCCGCCGAGGTCACCATGGAGCGGGAGGTAACCCATGAGGAGGCGCTCGAGACAATGAACCGCTGGGCCGGCCAGCCGCTGCCGGTCTCCGCTACGGCCTGGCACTCCGGCGTGCTGCGCGTGCGGCTCTCGGGCGCCGCCGCGGCAGTGCGCGTGGCGCGCGAAAGGATCGGCGGCGCAGAGGTGCATGGCGCTGGCGCCTTCTGGTCCGGCATCCGCGAGCATGCCGATGCGTTCTTCGCGGGCGACGAGCCGCTTTGGCGGCTGGCGCTGCCGCCGAACTGCCCGCCGCTCGATCTTCCCGGCCGGATGATGATCGAATGGAACGGCGCGCTGCGCTGGCTGAAGGGCAGCGCCGACCCGCGCGAGGCGGCAAGGCACGCCGGCGGACATGCGACGCTTTTCAGGGCGGCGCGGAAGGCAGGCGGGACGTTCGCGCCGCTCGATCCGGTACTGCTGCGCCTGCATCGCGAGCTGAAGGCGGCCTTCGATCCGGGCGGTGTGCTCAATCCCGGCCGCATGTACGAGGAGCTCTAGGCCTTGGCCAGCTTCTTCTTTTGCAGCTCGACCGCGGTGCGCGCCTGCGCGACGAGCGCGCCGTCCGGAAAGCGGGAGATGAGGCGCGCGTACAGCTGGATGGCAAGCGCCGGCTCGTTCGCCTCACCGGCCCGGCCGGCGGCTTCGAACAGCAATCGCTGCGCGGGATCGACCGGCGCCACTTCCGCCTTCACCTGCGCCATCGCCGCCGCGAAGCGCTGCTCGGCGGCGCGCTCGCGCTCGTCCTCGCGCTGCCGCCACCTGCGCCACCAGTACACGCAGCCCGCCGCGCCGGCGATGAGCACGATCCAGAACAGCGCTTTCATGCAAAAAGTATAGCGGCGCATGCAAACGCAGCTGGCGGACTTTATTCGCGAAACGGCCGAGGGTCGCGAGGCCGAGGAAATCCTTCGCAAGTGCGTGCATTGCGGGTTCTGCACCGCGACGTGCCCGACCTACCAGGTCCTGGGCGACGATCTGGACAGCCCGCGGGGTCGCATCTACCTCATGAAGCGTGCGCTCGAAGGCGCGCCGGTGAGCGGCCGGACCCGGCTGCACCTCGATCGCTGCCTTACCTGCCGCGCCTGCGAGAGCACCTGTCCCTCGGGGGTGCGCTATGGGCGGCTTGTCGATATCGGGCGCGCGGTGGTGGAGGAGCGGGCGCCGCGCTCCCCGCTCGAGCGGGCGAAGCGCGCCGCGCTGGCGTTTGCCTTGCCTCGCACCGGGTTCTTTACTTCGCTCGTGGCACTGGGGCGCCTGGTGCGTCCTCTGCTTCCGGCGGCTATCGAAATCAAGCTTCCCGCGAAGGCCGCACCGGCGGGTGAGTGGCCGGCCCCCCGGCATGGGCGCAAGATGCTGGTGCTCGCGGGCTGCGTGCAGCCGGCGCTGGCGCCGGGCATCAACGCGGCGGCTGCCCGGGTGCTCGACCGCTGCGGCATCTCGCTTATGGAAGCTCCGAGCGCTGGCTGCTGCGGCGCCCTGCGCTTCCACCTGAACTACCAGGAGGCCGGGCGCGCCGACATGCGCCGGCTCATCGATGCCTGGTGGCCGATGGTCGAGCGAGGCGAAGTCGAAGCCATCGTCGCGACGGCGAGCGGCTGTGGGGTTACGGTAAAAGACTACGGCCACCTGCTTGCGCACGATCCCGCTTATCGCGACAAGGCGGCGCGCATCTCGGCTCTCGCCAAGGATCTGTGCGAGGTGGTACCGCTCGACGCGGTACCCGCCAAAGTGGCGCGAGGGCGCGTGGCATTCCAGTCGCCGTGCACCCTGCAGCACGGGCAGCAGATCCTCGGCCGGGTGGAAGCGCGCCTGGCGCGCGCCGGCTTCGAGCTTGCCCCCGTGCGCGACGGTCATCTCTGCTGCGGCTCTGCCGGCACGTACGCGCTGCTGCATCCTCCCATCGCTGCCGAGCTGCGCGCCCGCAAGCTCGAGACGCTGCAGGAAAATGCGCCGGATTGCATCGCGACGGCGAATATCGGCTGCCTTGCTCACCTGCAGCCGAACGCGCGCATCCCGGTACGTCACTGGATAGAGCTTCTCGATAGAATGTCCGCATGAGCGCCGAGGTGGTCCGCACCGCCTGCCCGCACGACTGTCCCGATACCTGCGCGATGCTGGTGACGGTGGAAGGCGGCGTGGCGACCCGCATCCAGGGCGATCCTTCCATGCCGTTCACCGACGGCACGCTCTGCACGAAGGTCGCCTACTACCTGGAGCGCACTTACTCGCCCGATCGCCTGCGCTTTCCGCTGAAGCGAATCGGCAGAAAGGGCGAGGGCCGGTTCAAGCGCATCACGTGGGACGAGGCGCTCGACGAGATCGCCATGCGCCTGAAGGCGATCGCGGCCGACGATCCGCAGTCGATCCTGCCGTGCAGCTACGCCGGAACCATGGGCATGGTGCAGTACAGCTCCATGGACCGGCGCTTCTTCCATCGCCTGGGCGCCTCCCTGCTCGATCGCACGCTGTGCTCCACTGCAGGGAAGTACGGCCTGAAGGCGACGCTGGGCGGCTCGGTGGGCATGGACCCGGAGCGCTTCGACGAGGCAAAGCTGATCATCCTCTGGGGCGCCAACCCGGTGGTGTCCAATCTGCATCTGTGGTCCCGGGTGCAGGAGGCGAAGCGCCGCGGCGCCAGGGTCGTAGCCATCGACCCCTATCGAAGCCTTTCGGCCGAGAAATGCAGCCAGCACATCGCGCCGCTCCCCGGCACGGATGGGGCGCTCGCATTGGGCATGATGCACGTGCTCTTCGCCGAGGACCTCATCGACCACGACTACGTCGCGCGCTATACGGTGGGATACGAGGCCCTGAGGCAGAGGGTCATGGAACGGTATTCCCCGCATTGGGCGGCGCGCACGTGTGGCGTCTCCGTGGACGAGGTGGTGCAACTCGCACGCGAGTACGGCCGCGTCCGCCCGGCGGCGATCCGCCTAAATTACGGCATGCAGCGCCACGCGGGCGGCGGCATCGCCGCGCGCACCATCGCCTGCCTGCCCGCGCTGGTCGGCGCATGGCGCGAAACGGCGGGCGGCATCGTTCTGAGCACGGCGGATTTCTACCGGTTCGACCACGCGGCATTGGAGCGTCCGGACCTGCTCGCCGGAAAGCGCCCGCGCGTCATCAACCACGCGCAGCTCGGCGATGCGCTGACGGCGGCGAAGCCGCCGGTGCGTGCGGTGGTCGTCTACAACAACAACCCGGTCGCGGTGTGCCCGGAGTCGGACAAGGTCATCGCGGGCTTTTCGCGCGAAGACCTGTTCACGGTAGTGATCGACCATTTCCAGACCGACACCGCCGACCATGCCGACATCGTGCTGCCGGCCACCACGCAGCTCGAGCATGTGGATGTGCACAAGTCGTACGGCCACCTCTATGTTCTGGCCAATAACGCCGCGATAGCTCCCGTGGGCGAATCGCTGCCGAATTCCGAGGTATTCCGGCGGCTCGCGGCGCGCATGGGTTTCGATGAGCCGTGCTTCCGCGACTCGGACGAGGAGATTTGCCGCGCCGCGCTCGGCACCTCCCTTGATTTTGAATCGTTGAAGAAGGCGGGTTGGCAGCGCCTAGACGTTGCGCAGCGCTTCGCCCCGTTCGCCGCCGGCGGCTTCCCCACGCCGTCGGGCAAGTGCGAGTTCCACAGCAGCTGGCTGGAGAAGCAGGGCATCGACCCGCTGCCGTTCTTCAATCCGCCGGCCGAGGTGGGCGACGCAGCGCTCGCCGAGCGCTATCCGCTCGCCTTTCTTTCGCCGCCGGCGCGCCACTTCCTGAACTCCACGTTCGCGAACATGGCCAGGTTCAGGGAATTCGAACGCGAGCCGCACCTGGACATGCATCCGGACGATGCGCAGGCGCGCGGCATCCGCGATGGGGAACTGGTGCGCCTTTACAACGACCGGGGCGAATACACGCTGCGCGCGCGCGTGAATGGCAAGCCGCGGCGCGGCGTGGTGGTCGCCCCCTCCGTCTGGTGGAAAAAGCATGCGCCGGATGGCCGTAACGCCAACAACGTGACCTCGCAGCGCACCGCCGATCTGGGCGGCGGGGCCACCTTCTACGATTGCCGCGTGCAAGTGGAGCGCGTCCACGCGTAGCGCAGCGCTGCTCCGGCTGGCCCGCTTCCTGCTGCCCTATCGCGCGCGCATCGCCGGCGCGATGGTCGCGTTGCTGTTCGCCGCCGGCTGTGTGCTGGCGCTGGGGCAGGGCGTGCGCTACGTGGTCGACAGCGGATTCGGCAGCGGCGATCCGCGGCTCCTCGACCAGGCGCTCGCGGCGCTGATCGCCGTGGCGGCCACGCTCGCGCTCGCCACCTGGTTTCGCTTCTACCTGATGATGAGCACGGGCGAGCGCGTGGTCGCGGACCTGCGCCGCGCGGTATTCGACCACGTCCTCGGCCTGGAGCCGGCGTTCTTCGAAGCCACGCGCACAGGCGAGGTGATCTCGCGGCTCACCAACGACGCGACGTTGCTTCAGCAGGTCATCGGCTACGGGCTTTCCATGTTCGTGCGCAACGCGCTGATGATGGCGGGCGCCGCCGTGATGCTGTTCGTCACGAGCTGGAAGCTGGCGCTGCTCGTGCTGGTCGGCGTGCCGGCGACCCTGGTGCCGATCCTGGTGCTCGGCCGGCGCGTGCGGCGCCTGTCGCGCGATAACCAGGACCGCGTGGCGGAAGTTTCTTCCTACATCGACGAGGCAGTGCACGAGGTGCGCACCGTGCAGGCTTACGTCCACGAGGACATCGATCGGGCAGGCTTCGCGCGCCATGCCGAGGCCGCGTTCCGCTCCGGCGTGGACCGCATCCGCCAGAAGGCGTTTCTCATCGCCTCGGTCATCCTGATTGCCTTCAGCGCGGTGGGCATCATCCTGTGGATCGGAGGGCATGACGTGCTCGCCGGAAGGCTCACGGCCGGCGAGCTGGCGGCCTTCGTGTTCTACGCCGCCATAGTGGCGAGCGGCGCGGGTACGGTGTCCGAGGTCTGGGGGGAGCTGCAGCGCGCCGCCGGCGCCACCGAGCGCCTGCTCGAGCTGCTGGAGACGCCACCCGGCATCGTTGCGCCCGCCATGGCGGCGCCGGCGCCGTCCGGGAAGCTGCTGGAAATCGCCCTCGACCAGGTGAGCTTCGCCTATCCGGCGCGGCCGGACGCGCCGGCGTTGCAGCGCTTCACCTTGCGGGTGGCCCCGGGCGAGCGCGTCGCTCTGGTCGGTCCGTCCGGCGCCGGCAAGTCGACCGTCTTCGCGCTGCTGCTTCGTTTCTATGATCCGCAGCACGGTGCGCTGCGCATCGACGGCGTGGACATCAAGGCCATGGATCCGAGGGCTTTGCGCCGGCTGATCGCGGTGGTGCCGCAGGAGCCGGTGCTGTTCGCCTCGAGCGTTCTCGACAACGTCCGCTATGGGCGCCCGCAGGCCACGCGCGACGAGGTGCTCGCGGCTTGCGAGAAGGCTTATGCCCTGGAGTTCATCGAGCGCTTGCCCGCGGGCCTGGACACCGGCATAGGCGAGCGCGGGGTAACGCTGTCGGGCGGCCAGCGCCAGCGCCTGTCCATCGCGCGCGCCCTGCTTGCCGACCGGCCGATTCTGCTGCTCGACGAGGCGACGAGCGCGCTGGACGCGGAAAGCGAGCGCATCGTGCAGCGCGCGCTGCAGGCGCTCGAGCGGGGCCGCACCACGCTCGCCATCGCGCATCGCCTGGCCACCGTGCAGCACGCGGATCGCATCGTGGTGATGGACCGCGGCCGCCTGGTCGCCCAGGGTACGCATGCCGAGCTGATGCGCGAAGGTGGACTCTACGCGAGCCTCGCCTCCCTGCAGTTCCTGGGCGAGCCCGCATCGCGCGAATGGGACCGCGCCGCCTAGGTGCGCTGCTGCTCGCCCTGGTGGCGTGCGCCGCCCAGGCGCAGGACACGCTGCGCGTCGGGTCCAAGCGCTTCACCGAGTCCTACATCCTCGGCGAGCTGCTCGCCCAACTGGCCGGCGCCGAGCACAAGCCCGGCCTGGGCAACACCGCGATACTGTACGAAGCGCTCAAGAATGACGCGATCGACGTCTATCCCGAGTACACCGGCACGATCGCGCGCGAGCTCCTCGGCACGCAGGAGCGTCTCGACCTTGCCGCGCTCAACCGGCGCCTGCAGCCGCTCGGCCTGGCGGCGTCCACGCCGCTCGGCTTCAGCAACAGCTACGCGCTCGGCATGCGTCGTGAAGCCGCAGCGGACAAGGGAATCAAGCGAATCTCCGACCTTGCCAGGCACGCGGAGCTGCGCATCGGCCTGTCCCACGAGTTCCTCGGGAGGCGCGACGGTTGGCCGGGGCTGCGCAGCGCGTACCGGCTGCCGCAGAAGCCGCGCGGGCTGGACCACGGCCTGGCGTACGAAGCGCTCGCCGCCGGCACGCTCGATGTCATCGACGTCTACTCGACCGACGCGAAGATAGAGCGCTACGGCCTAGCGGTGCTCGAGGACGACCGGCGCTTCTTCCCCGCCTATGAAGCCGTGCTGCTGCATCGTATCGATGCACCCGAGCGCTTCCCGGCGGCGTTCGAGGCCTTCGGCAAGCTCAAGCTCGACACCAACACCATGGTGCGTCTCAACGCGCGCGCCGAGATCGACAAGGTGCCGTTCGCGCAGGTGGCGGCCGGCTACCTCGGGCAATCGAGCGCCGGCAGGCGGACGCTGGGGTCGGCGCTGCTTGCGCCCGATTTCGGCCGGCTGCTGGCCGAGCATCTCGGGCTGGTCTTCGGCTCGCTCGCCGCGGCGGTGTTGTTAGGTGTTCCGCTCGGCGTAGCTGCCGCGCGCTACCGGCTGCTGGCGCAGCCGCTTCTTGCGGCCACCGGAGTGATCCAGACGGTTCCTTCGCTCGCGCTGCTCGCGTTCCTGATTCCGGTCACCGGCGCGATCGGCGTCTGGCCGGCGCTGATCGCGCTGTTCCTTTACGCGCTGCTGCCGATTACGCGCAATACCCACGCCGGCCTGACCCAGGTGCCGGGCGGACTGGTGGCGGCGGCTACCGCGCTGGGCCTCGCGAGAACGCCCGTGTTCACAAGTGTCGAGCTGCCGCTCGCCCTGCCGACGATCCTCGCCGGCATCAAAACTTCCGCGGTGATCAACGTGGGTACGGCGACGATTGCCGCCTTCATCGGCGCGGGCGGCTTCGGCGAGCGCATCGCGAAGGGCCTGGCGCTGAATGACCACACCGTGCTGCTGGCCGGGGCGTTGCCCGCAGCGGGCCTCGCGCTCGTGGTTCACGCCCTGTTCGAGCTTGCGGAGCGCTGGATGGTGCGCGCCCCGCGGTAGAATTTGGCCCGACCCCAGGAGAACAATCGATGAGAATCGGCGTGCCTGCCGAAACCCGCGCAGGCGAAACCCGCGTTGCCGCCACGCCCGAGACGGTCAAGAAGCTGGCGGCGAAGAACGAGGTGCGGGTGCAGGCCGGAGCCGGCGCTGGCGCGAGCTTCCCCGATCGCGACTACGAGGCGGCAGGCGCGCGGCTTGTGGGCCCCGCCCACGAAGCGTTCGATGCCGACATCGTCCTCGCGGTGCGCACCCCGCAGCCCGACCTGCTGAAGAGCGGCACGCTGCTGATCGGCATGCTCGATCCCTACAACCCGCAGGCGCTCGAGGCGCTCGCGCGCCGCGGCGTCACCGGCTTCGCCCTCGAGCTGCTGCCGCGCACGATCTCCCGCGGCCAGGCGATGGACGTGCTCTCGTCGCAGGCGAACATCGCCGGATACAAGGCCGTCATCCTGGCGGCAGCCGAGATCGGCAAGTACTTCCCGATGCTCATGACGGCCGCAGGCACGGTGAAGGCGGCGCGCGTGCTGGTCCTCGGTGCCGGCGTTGCAGGCCTGCAGGCCATCGCCACCGCCAAGCGCCTGGGCGCGGTGATCGAGGCCTCCGACGTGCGCCCCGCCGTCAAGGAGCAGGTGGAGTCGCTCGGCGCGAAGTTCGTCGACGTGCCCTACCTCACGGACGAAGAGCGCGAGATCGCCGAAGGAAAAGGCGGCTACGCGCGGCCGATGCCGGCCGACTGGATGCGCCGGCAGGGCGAGGCCGTGCACCAGCGCGCGATCCAGGCCGACGTGCTGATCACCACGGCGCTCATACCGGGGCGTCCCGCCCCCGTGCTGATAAGAGAATCTACTGTAAAGGCGATGAAGCCCGGCGCCGTCATCGTCGACCTGGCGGTGGAGCAGGGCGGCAACGTCGAGGGCATCGAGCGCGGCCGCGTCGTGGTGAAGCATGGCGTGAAGCTGATAGGGCTGGAGAACCTGCCTGCGACCGTGGCTGCAGACGCCTCCGCGCTGTACGCGCGCAATGTCTACAACTTCCTCGCCCTCATGCTGGACGCGAAGAGCGGCGAGCTCAAGTTCGACAAGTCGGACGAGCTCCTCGGCCCTACCCTCGTCTGCGAGGCGGGCGCGGTCGTGAAGAAAGGCTGAGCATGGGTGGAACCGTAGATCCTACCGTCGTCAACCTGGTGGTGTTCGTGCTGGCGGTCTTCGTCGGCTATCACGTCATCTGGAACGTGACGCCAGCCCTGCACACGCCGCTGATGAGCGTCACCAACGCCATCTCGAGCGTCATCATCGTCGGCGCCATCCTGGCCGCGGCGCCGCAGGAAACCGACTTCGGCTCGGTGCTCGGCGTGATTGCCGTGGCGCTCGCGGCAGTGAACGTGGCGGGGGGCTTCCTCGTCACTTACCGCATGCTCGAAATGTTCCGGAAGAAGAAGAAATGAGCGCCAACCAGCTCACGCTGTGGTACCTGGTCGCTTCGGTGTGCTTCATTCTCGCGCTGAAGGGGCTGTCTCACCCGGAGACCGCGCGGCGCGGCAACTGGTTCGGCATCGCCGGGATGACCATCGCGGTGCTTACCACCCTGGGGGTGATCGCCCGCGGCCGCATGGACCTGATCCTGCTCGCCATGCTGGCGGGCGGCGTGGTCGGCACCTTCGTGGCGCGACGGGTGCAGATGACGCAGATGCCCGAGCTGGTCGCGGCGATGCACTCGCTGGTCGGCATGGCGGCGGTGCTCATCGCCATCGCGGCGGTCAACAACCCGGGCGCCTTCGGCGTACCGGATCCGCTGCCCAAGGGCAACAAGCTCGAGCTATTCATCGGCACCTTTGTCGGCGCCATCACGTTTTCCGGCTCGGTGATCGCCTTCGGCAAGCTGGCGGGACTGGGCAAGCACTTCCGCCTGTTCTCCTCGGCGCCCGTGGTGTTTCCGGGCCAGCACTGGCTCAACCTCGCGCTCGCGCTCGTCATGATCGGCTTCGGCGCCGCGTTCTTCATGGCAGACGACAAGGCCTGGACGCCGTTCTTCGTCATGACCGCCATTGCCTTCGTGCTCGGCGTGCTGATCATCATCCCGATCGGTGGCGCCGACATGCCGGTGGTGATATCGATGCTGAACAGCTATTCGGGCTGGGCTGCCGCCGGCATCGGCTTCTCGCTGAACAACGCCATGCTGATCATCGCCGGCTCGCTCGTCGGCTCCTCCGGCGCCATCCTCTCCTACATCATGTGCCGGGCGATGAACCGCTCGTTCATCTCGGTGATCCTCGGCGGGTTTGGAGCGGCCGAAGGCGCCGCCGCAGCGGGCACGGAGCAGAAGGCGGTACGCTCAGGCTCCGCCGACGACGCGGCTTTCCTCATGGCCAACGCGGAGAGCGTCATCATCGTGCCGGGGTACGGCCTGGCGGTGGCGCGCGCCCAGCACGCGGTAAAGGAGATGGCGCACAAGCTGCAGCAAAAGGGGGTCAACGTGCGCTACGCCATCCACCCCGTGGCCGGCCGCATGCCGGGCCACATGAACGTGCTGCTCGCCGAGGCCGAGGTGCCCTACGACCAGGTATTCGAGATGGAGGACATCAACAGCGAGTTCGGCAACGCCGACGTGGCGCTGGTGCTCGGAGCCAACGACGTGGTGAACCCGCTCGCCTACGAGAAAGGCAGCCCGATCTACGGCATGCCGATCCTCGACGTGGTGAAGGCGCGCAACGTGCTGGTCAACAAGCGCAGCATGGCCTCGGGCTACGCCGGCCTCGACAATCCGCTCTTCTACATGGACAAGACCATGATGGTGTTCGGCGACGCCAAGAAGGTGGTAGAAGACATCGTCAAGGCGCTAGACTGAGGCGGTGACCCCGCTTAGGCGTGCGGCGCGCTCGGCGCGCGAATTCCTCTCTCGCAAGCTCACGCCCGATGCGCTGAAGATCGGCGTGTCGGCCCGCCTGTTCCACCCGCAGCCCGACGCGAAGGGCATCCAGTCGAAGACGCTGCAATACTTGGAGCAGTCCATTGCGCATTGGGTCATGTCGCGCGACGTGCTGGTGTTCATGGTGCCCACCGTGGACAAGGACGGCCTGCTCCACCGCAGCGAGGTGCGCCTGGCCGACTACGCTCGGGCGCTCGACGGCCTGGTGCTGCAGGGCGGCTCCGACGTCAGCCCCTCGACCTACGGCGAGACGCCGCTTGCGCCGCAGTGGAGCGGCGATCGCCTGCGCGACGTCTACGAAATGGAGCTGGTCCACGAGTTCATCGAGGCCGGCAAGCCGGTGCTCGGCATCTGCCGCGGCGCGCAGCTCATAAACGTGGCCTTCGGCGGCACGCTGTACCAGGACATTCCCACCCAGGTGGCCGAGGCGCAGGTGCACGTCACCGATGCGTATGAACGGCACCGCCACGACGTGCGCTTCGAGCCCGGCTCGGGGCTCGCGCGTCTCTACCGCGGCGTGGAAAAGCCGGTGGTTACCTCGATCCACCACCAGTCCGTCAAGGCGCTCGGCCGGGGGCTGCGCGTCGAGGCGTGGTCCGAGCCCGACGGCGTGGTGGAGGCCATACGCGGCACCGGCAAGAGCTACGTGCTCGCGGTGCAGTGGCATCCCGAGTTCCATCACCCGGGAGACAAGACCGTACTGAACAGCGCGCCGATCCTGGAAGAGTTTCTCGAAGCCGCGCGGGGCGGCTGATGCCGCAATTCCTTCCGCAGCTGCCGCCGGTCATCTCGCACGCCGCGCTGTTCGGCGCGCTGGTGGTGCTCGGCCTGCTGGCGGGCGAAGCCGTGCGGCGCTACCTCACGCTGCCGCGCATCACCGGCTACGTGGTCGCCGGCGCGCTGCTCGGCCCGCAGGCGCTGGGCTTGCTCACCGACAACATGCTGTTCGACCTGCGCCTGCTCGTCGACCTGTCGGTCGGCCTGATCGTCTTCGAGCTCGGCTTCCGCCTGGATTTCAAATGGCTGCGGGCGAATCGCTGGCTCCTCGCCACCGCCGTCGCCGAGAGCCTGTTCTGCTTCTGGGCGATCTTCGGCGCGCTGGTGTTCTTCGAGTTCCGGCCGGTGCTCGCCGCCATGGCGGCTGCCATCGGCACCGCGACTTCGCCCGCGGTGGTGATGCTCGTGGTGCACGAGTTGCGTGCGCAGGGACAGATCACCGAGCGCCTGCTGCTTTTCACCGCGGTGAACACGGTGTTCGCCTACGTCCTTCTCACGCTGCTGCTGCCCTTCCTGCACCTCGAGCAGAAGGCCGGCTGGGAGCAGGCGCTGTTCCATCCCCTGTACCTGCTGTGGGGCTCCATCGTGGCCGGCTATCTCGCGTGCATGCTGATGCTGAGGCTGGCGGCCTGGCTGGGCAAGAGCGAGGAGCGGCAGTTCATTCTGCTGGTCGGCATGGTGGTGGTGGCCGTGGGCGCGGCCCATGCGCTCAAGCTCTCGGTGAGCCTTACGCTCATCACTTTCGGCATGCTGTCGCGCAACCTGGACAAGGGCTATGCCGTGCTGCCGGTGCATTTCGGTCACGGCTCGCAGCTGTTCTTCGTGATCCTGTTCGTGCTGGTGGGCGCGAGCCTCGAGTTCTCGGCGTTCAGCGGGGCCGCCGCGGCGATGGTGGCGGTCTACATCGTGGTGCGCTTCCTCGGCAAAAGCGCCGCGCTGCTCGCTTTCGGCGCGCCGTCGGGCATCCGCCCGGGCGGCGCCGGGCTGCTTGCCATAGCGCTGGTTCCGTTATCCGGCTCCGCCGTGGTGATGGTGCGCGATACCACCACGCTGTACCCGGAATTCGGCAAGGAGCTCGCCGCGGTGGTGCTCTCCGCCGTGGTGATTCTCGAGCTGCTCGGCCCCATCGCCACGCAGTTCGCGCTGCGCCGCGCAGGGGAGGCGCATCCCGGTGGATGACATGAGCTTCGCGCCGTCGGCCGCCCTCAGCGTGGGCGTGGAGCTCGAGCTGCAGCTCGTGCGGCCGCACGACTTCGACCTGTCGCGCGAAGCGAGCGACCTGCTCGCGCGCCTCGCCAAGCGCAAGCTGCCGGGGGCGGTGAAGCCGGAGATCACCGAGAGCATGATCGAGCTGAACACCTCGGTGCACGTCGAGTGCACGCGGCTGCTCGAGGAGTTGGAAACGGTGCGCGCCGCGGTGGTGCAGGACGCCGGCGTGCTCAACATCCGCATCGCCGGCGGCGGCTCGCATCCCTTCCACGACTGGGCTGACCGGCGCATCTTCCCGAACGAGCGCTTCCGCTTCGTGGTGGAGCGCTATGGCTACCTGGCCAAGCAGTTCACCGTGTTCGGCCAGCACATTCACCTCGGCTGCGAGAGCGCCGACGACGCGGTGTTCCTGGTCCACATGCTGACCCGCTATGTGCCGCATTTCATCGCGCTGTCTGCCGCCTCGCCCTACTACCAGGGCGAGGACACTTCGTTCCAGTCCTCGCGCCTCACGGCGGTCAGCGCGTTTCCGCTGGCCGGCCACATGCCCTTCGTCGCCGATTGGGCCGAGTTCCTCGACTATTTCTCCCGCATGAAGGACTTCGGCATCGTGGCGAGCATGAAGGATTTCTACTGGGACATCCGTCCCAAGCCGGAATACGGCACGGTCGAGATCCGCGTTTGCGATACTCCGCTCACCGTGCGCCGCGCCGCTCTGCTGGCGGCCTACGCGCAGGCGCTCGCCGCCTGGCATCTCGACAAGCGGCTGTTGCAGCCCTCGCGCAACGTCTACCTGGTCAACAGCTACAACCGTTTCGAGGCCTGCCGCTACGGTTTTGGCGGCGACATGGTGGAGCCCTACGAAAGCCGCAAGAAGAAGATCGGCGAGGACATCCTGGAAAGCGTGCAATGCGTCGCACCGTACGCCGAGCGCCTGGGTTGCGGCGAGCTGCTGCAGGAGCTGGCTGCCGGTGTGAACATGGGCGAGTCGGATGCCAACTGGCTGCGCGGCCGGCAGAAAGCCTTTGGCTCGCTCGCCGACGTGGTGCGCGAAGCATGCAGCCGATGGGAGAAGGGTACATGAGCTTCAAACCGAGGCGACGCAGATTGCTGGCCGGCAGCGCGGCGGTGGTGTTAGGCGCGCCGGCGCTCGCGCGCGCCCAGGGTCCCATAACGCTCCGCTTCCAGAGCAGCTGGCCGGCCCGCAGCCTGTTTCACGAATACGCGCGTGACTTCGCCAGGAAGGTGACCGAGATGACGGGCGGCGACGTGCGCATCGAGCCGCTGGCGACGGAGGGCGGGATGCCGGCGTCCGACCTGCTGGACGCCGTGAGCAAGGGCGCCCTCGACGGAAGTCACGGGCTGCTTCACCACCACTACGGCAGGCATCCGGCGTTCGGCCTGTGGGCAGCCGGACCGGCGTTCGGCATGGATGCGAACCTGCTGCTCGCCTGGCACCGCTATGGCGGCGGGCGCCAGCTGCTGGCGAGGCTCTACGCTGCCATCGGCGCCGATGTCGTTTCCTTCCCCCACGGTCCGATGGCCACCCAGCCGCTCGGCTGGTTCAGGAAGCCCATTACCCGGGCGCAGGATCTCCGGCGGTTGCGGGTTCGCGCCCCCGGCATGGCGGGCGAGATCTATGCCGGCCTCGGCGCCCAGGCCGTGGCGATGCCGCCGGCGGAGCTTGCCGAGGCGCTGCGCGGCGGAGCGCTCGACGGTGCCGAGTTCAACAATGCGGCCTCCGACCGGGAGCTCGGCCTTGCGGGGGCGGCGAAGGTCTACATGCTGCAGAGCTACCACCAGAGCGCCGAGCAGTTCGAGATCCTGTTCAACAAGACCAAGTTCGAGGCCCTGCCCCCCAAGATGCGCGCCATCCTCGAGGCTGCGGCCGACGCGGCGTCGGCGGACATGGCCTGGAAGGCAATCGACCGCTGCTCCGAGGCGCATGCCCGCCTGCGGGCCGAGGGCCAGGTGCGCATGCTGAAGACGCCGGATGCTGTGCTGCAGCGTCAGCTTGCGTCGTTCGACGCCGCGGCGCGCAAACGCGCGGACGATGCGCTGTTCCGGGAGATCCAGGACTCGCAAAGGCGCTTCGCCGAGCGGGCGGTGCGCTGGCAGCTAGATACGCAGGTGAGCCCCCGCCTGGCCTACGGCCACTACTTCGAAACGAAGCCTGCGCGGCGCAAGGGAAAATAACGGAATGCGAAGGCGCGGGCGACTGTTATAGAATCAATCGAGCCTGCCGCATAGGGGTGAGGAGGGCGGGCGGGATCCATTCAGGGGCCTTAGCCCTCACTTCGTCAGTCACCGTAGGAGGAGACAAATGAGCAACGAGCAGCAAAAGCCCAAGGCGTCGCGCCGCAAGTTCGTGACCGGCGCAGCCGCTGCGGCTACCGGCGCCACGGCGCTCGGCTTCCCAATGATCGTGAAGTCCCAATCGCCGATCGTCATCAAGATGCAGGGCTCGTGGGGCTCGGCGGACATCTTCAACGAGATGGCCCAGGAATACGTCAAGCGCGTGAACGAGATGTCGGGCGGCCGGCTGCGCATCGATTACCTGCTCGCCGGCGCGGTGGTCAAGCCCTTCGAGGTGATGGACGCCGTGTCCCGCGGCGTGCTGGACGGCGGCCACACGGTGCCGGTGTACTGGTACGGCAAGTCCAAGGTGGCCTCGCTGTTCGGCTCCGGGCCGATCAACGGCTGCGATGCGCAGCAGACGCTCGCCTGGATCTACAAGGGCGGCGGCCTGCAGCTCTACCAGGAGCTGCTCGCCAAGCTCGGCCTGAACGCCGTCGGCTTCTTCGCCTTCCCGATGCCCACGCAGCCGCTCGGCTGGTTCAAGAGCCCGGTGAAGGAGGCGAAGCAGATCAAGGGCCTCAAGTACCGTACGGTCGGCCTCGCGGCCGACTTGATGCAGCAGATGGGCGCGCGGGTCACGCAGCTGCCCGGCGGCGAGATCATCCCGGCGATGGAAAAAGGCGTGATCGAGGCGTTCGAGTACAACAATCCGACCTCGGACTCGCGCTTCGGCGCGCAGGACACGTCCAAGAACTACATGATGGGCAGCTTCCATCAGGCGATGGAGTTTTTCGAGATCATCTTCAACAAGAAGAAATGGGAGTCCATCCCCAAGGATCTGCAGGCGATTCTGCAGTACGGGGTGGAGGCGGCTTCGGCGCAGAACTTCTGGATGGCCATGGACAACTACTCCAGGGACCTGCAGGAGCTCATCAACAAGCACAAGGTGAACGTGATCCGCACGCCGAAGTCCGTGTTCCAGGCCCAGCTGGACGCCTGGGACGTGGTAAACAAAAAACTGCAGTCGGAGGATCCTTTCTTCAAAAAGGTGGTGGAGTCGCAGCTTGCCTGGGCCAAGCGCGTTGCCTACTACATGTTCGTGAACGAGGCGGATTACAGGCTTGGCTACGAGCACGTTTTCAAGACCAAGCTTCCCGGCTAATCGACCCGGCTTCTCGCTGCAATCGGGCGGCGCCTAAGGGCGCCGTCCGTTTTTGTCCTCCAGGGGGAAGATGAGGCGGCCATGAACCGACTGATCTACGCGATCGACCAGCTCAGCAAGACGGTCGGGCACGTGTTCGCCTGGTGCATCATCGTCCTCACGTTGGGCACCACGTACGAGGTGTTCGTGCGCTACGTGCTGAACGACCCGACCAGCTGGGCGTTCGACTTCAGCTACATCATGTACGGCGCGCTGTTCTTCATGGCGGGCGCGTACACACTGTCGCGCGGCGGCCACGTGCGCGCCGACATGTTCTACCGGCTCTGGCCCCCGCGCACGCAGGCGACGGTGGAACTCGTGCTGTACATCCTGTTCTTCTTCCCCGGCGTCATCTCGCTGATGTACTCCGGCTGGGCCTACGGCTACGACTCGATGCGCATCCGCGAGATGAGCATCAACAGCCCGGTCGGCATTCCGATATGGCAAATCAAGATGCTTATTCCCGTCGGCGGCGCGCTGGTCTTCCTGCAGGGCGTGGCGGAGGTGCTGCGCTGCCTCCTGTGCCTGAAGGACGGCCAATGGCCGCCGCGGCTGCATGACGTGGAGGAGCTGGAGAAGCAGATCCTCGAGGAAGCGGCCACCAAGGGCCTCGAGGCGGCCAAGGAGATCGCGCGGTGAGCCCCGGGGTTATCGCGCTGATCATGCTGGGCATCCTGGTGATCACCATCATGATCGGCTTCCCCGTGGCGTTCACGCTGATGGCGCTCGGGGTCGGCTTCGGCTATTACGCGTACTACCAGCCGGGCACGGATTTCTTCGACAACCGGGTGTTCTACCTGCTGACGCAAAACACCTACGGCGTCATGACTAATGATGCCCTGGTGTCGATCCCGCTGTTCCTGCTGATGGGCTACATGGTCGAGCGGGCGAACATCCTGGACCGCCTGTTCTTCAGCCTGCAGGTGGCCTTGCGCTTCGTGCCCGGCGCGCTCGCCGTCGCCACCCTCGCCACCTGCGCGCTGTTCGCAACCGCCACCGGCATCGTCGGCGCGGTGGTGACGCTGATGGGCCTGCTCGCCTTCCCGCAGATGATGAAGGCCGGCTACGACGTGCGGCTCGCCTCGGGCGTGACCTGCGCCGGCGGCTGCCTCGGCATCATGATTCCGCCGTCGATCCTGCTCATCGTCTACGGGGCGCAGGCCGGAGTGTCGGTCGTCAAGCTGTACGCCGGCGCGCTGTTGCCAGGGTTCCTGCTCGCCGGCCTCTACGTCGTATACGTTGTAGGCTTGGCGATAGTGAAACCGCAAGCGGCGCCGCCGCTGCCCAAGGAGCAGGCCAACGTGCCGTTGGGGAAGACGCTGCTGCTGCTGCTCACCTCGTTTTTTCCGCTCGCCGTCCTGATCCTGGCGGTGCTGGGAACCATCATGTTCGGCTTGGCGACGCCGACCGAGGCGGCGGCGGTGGGGGCTTTCGGCGCCATCATCCTTGCCGCCGGCTACCGCGCACTGACCTGGCCGCGGCTGAAGGAGGCGGTCTACCTCACCGCGCGCACCTCGGCGATGGTGTGCTGGCTGTTCGTAGGCTCCTCTACCTTCGCCTCGATCTTCGCCTACCTGGGCGGCGAGGCAATCATCAGCCGCTTCGTGCTCGGCCTGGACATGTCGCCGATCATGTTCATGATCATGGCGCAGATCATCATTTTCATCTTGGGCTGGCCGCTGGAGTGGACCGAGATCATCATCATCTTCGTGCCGATCTTCCTGCCGCTGCTGCCGCATTTCCACATCGATCCGCTGACCTTCGGCATTCTCGTGGCGCTCAACCTGCAGACCGCGTTCCTGTCGCCGCCCATGGCAATGGCGGCGTACTACCTGAAGGGCGTTTCGGGACCGGGCGTGCTGCTGACGCAGATTTTCTGGGGGTGCACGCCGTATCTTTTCATCATCGTCCTGTGCATGGCCATGGTGTACGTGTTCCCGGGCATCGTGACCTGGCTGCCCGACATGATCTACGGTCGCTGACATGGATCCGACGCAGCTCAACTGGCTCTCGGCAAGCGACGCAGCGCGCGCCATCCGCGACGGCGCGTTCAGCGCCGAGCAGCTGATGCAGGCCTGCCTCGCCCGTGTCAAGGAAGTCGATCCGCAGGTCCAGGCGTGGCAGTTCCTGGACGAGGAGCACGCGCTTTCGCAGGCGCGCGCGCGCGACCTGGACCGTGCGGAAGGCAGACCCATTGGCGCGTTGCACGGCATTCCCGTCGGCATCAAGGACATCATCGACACCTGCGACATGCCGACCGAGGACGGCACCGTGCTGCATGCGGGCCGCACGCCGACGCACGACGCCGTGGTGGTCGGCGCCCTCCGTGCTGCCGGCGCCGTGATCATGGGCAAGACCGTGACCACCGAGTGCGCCACCTATTCGCCCGGCAAAACACGCAATCCCCACAACCCGGAGCACACCCCGGGCGGCTCGTCCTCCGGTTCGGCTGCGGCGGTGGCGGCCGGCATGGTGCCGCTGGCGCTCGGCAGCCAGACCAACGGCTCCATCATTCGCCCGGCGGCCTTCTGCGGCGTCTACGGCTTCAAGCCCACCCACGGCCTCGTGCCGCGCACCGGCGTCATGAAGCTTTCCCGCACGCTCGATCATGTGGGCGGCTTCGCGCGCACGATCGAAGACCTGGCGCTTCTCGCCGAGACGCTGATGGGTTGGCACGCTGAAGACCCTGATACGCAGCCGCGTGCCACGATTCCGTTCACGCAGATCGCCGCTCAGGAGCCGCCGCTGCCGCCGCTGCTCGGCTTCATTAAGCCGCCGGTATGGGATCGCGCGGATGCCGATACGCGGGAAGCCTTCGCCGAGATGGCCGAGGCGCTGAAGGACTGC
>Ga0247825_10000003_pt1 | contig 185900 bp, 150 predicted proteins | sample 13C_Vanillin_Day_FD_194413 | JGI IMG/M metagenome (GOLD analysis project Ga0247825, IMG submission 194413) | Soil microbial communities from agricultural site in Penn Yan, New York, United States - 13C_Vanillin_Day48 | ecosystem: Environmental > Terrestrial > Soil > Agricultural land | place...
GACGAGACCGGCATCGTAACACCAACGGCAGCGAATTCTTCTTCGTGTGGAAGGTATCGGTCGGAGAGTTGTGCAGCGCCCGGTTGACGGGCACGTGTAGCGAAACGGATGAGTTAGATCAAAAAAAGAAAGCGTTGGCGATCGTAACCGATCGCCAACGCCAGGATGTTCGACGCGCCAGACGAGTTACTGTCCCGTTCTCGCAGCGGCCGTGGTAGAGGGCGCGGTTCGCTGCGTTGTCGTCGAAGGCGTGACCTTGAAGGGATAGCCGGGTGCACCGTTCACGTAGTACGCCCCCAGCGCCGTGATCTTATCCATGTCCGGATAGAGGACGCTGATGGCGGGCGCGTCGATCTGCGTGCCACGCGGGGAATACCAGATCGCTCCGTCCCGTGTCACCTGGATCTTCGGCGTGTCCGCGGCAAACTGCGGTTTCGGATAGAACGTGAACGTCTGGCTCTTCATGTTGAACTTGCCGATCGCCGCGGCTCGATCGGGCATCGGCGAATCGACGAACCACATATTGCCCTCGGTGTCGGGGGCCACGTCGTAGGGCTGCGATGTCCGCAGCGGAATCGTGTACTCGGTCATCTTGCCGGTCGCCTGGTCCAGCTTCACGAGCTTGCCGGGGCGGTTGCCGGCCGCCCAGATGCCCCACCAGATGTTGTTCTGGTAGTCGACGTTGAGGCGCCGCACGTGGCCGGGGTAGGTCGGCGGCATGAACTCGGTCCACGAGTTGTTGCTCGTGTCGAACTTCGCGATCTTTCCGCCGCTCCACTCGGCGATCCAGATGTTGTCGTTCCGGTCGGCGATCACGCCGTAGACGATGGCGTGCGGAGTCGGAAGGCGGAAGACGGAGACCTTGCCGGTCGCGCGATCGTACTTGCTCAGCGCACCGCCCATGATCCAGCCGACGTAGACGTTGTCCTTCGAATCGATGGCGAGCGACTGCAGCCACTTGACGGAGTTCCTGACCACGTTGTCGGGGTCCATCGGAATCGTCTTCTCGAACTTCTCGGTCTTCGGGTTGAAGATCAGCAGGTTCTTCTCCTGGGTCGGGGTGACTCCGCTGTGCTGGGGCAGGAGGATCATGCCCGATCGATCGACCAGCACCTCGTGGATCCCGTTCTTGGGATCAGGCAGCAGCCACGACTTCTGATCGCCGGTGCGCGGATCGAGTTTGACGAGCCGGTGCGGAAAGCCCCGGTCCACCAGCCAGACGTTGCCGTCGTTGTCGAACCGGACGTCCTGGCCGACCCGCCTCCCGCGGTAGCCGATATTGATATAGTCGGGCGCTTTGCTGAGCTGTCCGGGCGGGTCCGGAGGCAGATAGTACTCAATGTACATCGCCTTCGAGAGGCTCGCCTCGTCGACCGTCATCTCGTTCGGCGACCGGACCGCGCGCGGCTTGGCGTCGGGTCCGAAGTTCTTGACCATGTAGGCGACCAGATCCTCGCGATCCTTCCGCGAGAAGTTGAACATCGAGGTTCTGTAAGACAGGAGGCCTTGTGCGTAGCTCGTGGCATCCCGCTCCCAGAGCGCCTTGCCCTGCATGTGGTCGATGCGCGCGTTCCACACTGCCTCGTTCCCGGGCTGCGACGGCAGGAAGTTCTCGCCATGGCACGCCATGCAGACCTGCTCGGCGACCTGCTTTCCGGGGCCGTTGTCCGGGTAGATTTCGTCGTAGCTCTGGAACGTCAGCGGGGAGCCCTCCGCCGTGGCTTCGTTCAGGGCTCCACCGCCCTCCAGGCTGCCGCTGAAATCGCGCAGCGCGACTTTGATGTTCTGAGTGTCGCCCGCCTTCAGCGCCAGCTTTTGAACATCCGACACGAGATCCTTCGTCTTGACGGTGACCTCGTAGTTGCCGGGAAGCAGCGCGACGGAACGGAACTGCCCCGCGCTGGTGAAGACCATGTAGCCGATCGACTTGTCGACATTGCGGATGTACACCTGCGCGGCCCTGAAGGGCTTCGTCGCCGTCACGCTGCCAGACAGGCTGGCCGTGCCCGCGATCGCGCGCCCTGTGCGTTGTTGCGCCGCCGTCCCGGCGGGCGCCACCCATCCGCTCGCATGAAACGCGATGTAGCCGGCCGTCAGGCTTGCGATCAAAGCGGTTACCAACGACCACGCGCGCCGCGGTCGGTTGGCACTCTTCCAAGCGTCCATGTCTGCCTCCTCGTCACACGCGAATTGACTGCCGTCGCAAACCCAACACGGTCGATGTCGTCACCGGGCCGCCACAATCTGCCCGGGCAGCTCGATGATGTCGTGCGCGCGTACCCGCCGATCACGTACATCTTGCCGTTTGCAACGGCCCCGTAGAGTTCCTCTTCGGGATCGGGGAACGGTGCGCCTTTTGCTCCAGGAAGACTGTGTGAGCGCCGCGCAAGTGAACAGCGCCACGATCGACGAGGTCAGAACGACCTCCAGCCTGCGTCGCAGCACCGAAGACATGATGCGCCTCCTCGGCCACCCGATCGGAGGCATTCTAGCGCTGCTGGCGGTTCGCGGGTCAGGTATTCACAGCGGCGGCCACTACGGCGATTCGGGGGGAATCGGCCACAGAACCGGCCACCTGGGCCGCAAGACGGGTCGCAAAGGCGCGTACCCACTCGTTCTGTTCGCTGCCATGTTGCAGCTCAATCGCGAGAACTCCCAGGCACCCGGCCGATGTCAGCAGGGGAGCGACAACGGCGCCGCTGGCATGGTCGCCGCCGGCGACCACGCGGACTTCCGCGGAGCGAAACGACGCAGCCGTCGCATTGTCGGCATCGCGGCGGACGATCGGTAATCGTGCAGCCGCTCCGAGCGGATAGCCGTGCACTCGCGCAGGTTTCAGGGCTGACGCCTGGGGATCCCACGTCCAGACCACGAGTCCCTTGGCTTCCAGAATTCTGGTGGCCTCGTCCAGCAAATGTCCCACGTCGCGGATGTCCGTTGCCCGCTCGAGCTCGGTGCCGGGCCCTGTGACGGCAGAGAGCTCCTGGAGCCCGGGGACCTGCGGCGCCTCTTGAACCAGTTCGACCGTAGCGGATGGCATAGGCGCACTTGACGCCGGGATGATCGGTTTGTTGGCGGCGGGAACGATCCTCGCGGCTGCATAGGCCTGGACGTCGCGACCGATCGCTGCAACTTGTTCCGGAAGGTGGATGCCTTCCAGTCGAGCCCGAATGGTGCTGATCGCCGAGGCGATCAAATAACGGAGTCTGATGGGCGGGTGACGGCTTCCGACGTCGACGTGAAGGCCAGGCTCGGTCACAATCTCGCGGACATGATCCGGATGGAGCTCGAGGAACTCACGAACGACAGGATCGGGCTCGAGCCCGATGATGCGCGCGTAATCGCGGACGAACGATCGCCGAAAGATTCCCGTCGGCCACTGCGAGACGTCGTCCCGTTCCAGCCCCTCGAGCAGCGACAGGTTGATCTTCGTCTTTTCGGCAATGAAGGTGAGCTCGATCTGTTGTCGTTCACGCTGGCGGCGCAGTCGCGCGCCGAAACTCTCAGCCATGTGACACACCTCACAGGGCCACGAACAATCCAGACGCCATCGCGTCCGGAAGTGAAGAATCCGCTGGCGTTCTCATAGCCCCTGAGGGACCGTCGACCGCACGGCCTCATTGGGCGAGGCCAGCCCCGTGCGGTCCGGGGCTATGAATGTCTCTGACGCGAGAGTACCAACATGTCAGACGTGGTTCAAGCCTCGATTGCGATCGGTCGGGGAGAAATATTCAGCCCGCACGCGTACGGCCGGGGTGGATCGCATGCCCTCCACATCGTCGACGCAGCAAAGCATCAGCTGTCGAGAAGACCGGCGAGCTCGTCGATTGAAAGGCTGCGGTGCTCGGCATGCTCCAGCGAAACGAGTCGGGCCCGGTACGCGGCCGCGTTGGCGAACCGCTCACAGCGCGGCCGTCCATCGGGTCCACGAAGGACCAGCTCGTAAGCCCGCCGATTCGATTTTTCCCCCTGGTCACGTCGCTGCTCTTGAAAGCGTCGCACGGGACGTCTTATCGGCCCTACCGCTCCGGCCGATGCCCCGGTTCCCACGATGGCTCAGATCTTCCCAATCCGCTCTCTCCGGACGGGTTTGACAATCGGCGCGGTTCGTGGGCACCATCGGCGTCCGCACGGCTTGCCGCATCAAGTGGGAGGCACCTCTTCTTATGCAGAATAGAAGACTTGGATCGAGCGGACTGACCACACCCCCGCTGATCCTCGGCGGCAACGTCTTCGGCTGGACAGCCGATCAACACACGACCCACGCCATCCTCGACGCCTTCGTGGCGGGCGGCGGACGGATGGTGGACACGGCTGATGTCTACAGCGCCTTCGTGCCCGGCAACTCGGGCGGCGAATCGGAGTCGCTCATCGGGAAATGGCTCACATCGCGCGGACGGCGTGATGACGTGCTCATCGCCACGAAGGTCGGGATGGCCCTGGGCGGAACGAAAGGCCTGTCACCGCTCAGAATTCTCGGATCGGTCGAAGCATCGTTGAAGCGCCTTTGCACCGACTACATCGATCTGTACTTCGCGCATATCGATGACCCCGATACGTCGCTCGACGCGACGCTCGACGCGTTTGACCGGCTGGTCAGAGCTGGCAAGGTGCGCGCGATTGGCGCCTCCAACTACAACGCGGCGCGTCTGGGCGCGGCACTCGACATCAGCGTACAAAAGGGGCTGGCCAGCTTCACCGTGCTCCAACCGCACTACAACCTGCTCGAACGGCCGCTGTTCGAGGGACCTCTTCAAGACCTGTGCGTATCGCGTGATATTGCGGTGGTGCCGTATTTCGGTCTGGCTTCGGGTTTTCTCACCGGAAAGTACCGAAGCAAAGCGGATCTCGCGGGCAAGGCGCGCGGCAGCCGCGTCGAACGCTATCTGAACGAGCAGGGGTTCGCCGTACTCAAAGCCTTGGACGCTGTGGGGGAGGAAATCGGGTCGACGCCTGCCCAGGTGGCGCTCGCCTGGCTTGCACAACAGCGCGCCGTCGCGGCGCCAATCGCCAGCGCCACCAGCGTGGAGCAAATCGAGGAGCTCCTGGGCTGCATGCGACTCACCCTTTCCGACGATCACTTGGGGGTGCTGGACGTGGCGAGCAAGGCAGCAGTGTCAGCCTCATGACCAACGGCTCTTCAGCCGTGCTACTTGCTTTGTCGCGGGGACAGGGCTCGGGCGAGAGGGATCAGAGGAAGCCCAAGGCCAGCAGGACCAGGATGTAGCTGCCGGCGAAATACCCGGACACACACAGCAGACGCATTGAGCGCGAGTTCGTGCGCCAGGCCGCAACCGGGTGAACGCATACTGCCAGCCAGCGGCCGATCAGGACTTCTGTTCGAGTGCTGGCCGGATCGATCGCTGCTGGCATGCCCAGGGTTGACTCAAGATCCTTACCAATCCCCCGGACTCCGTGAATCGCTGGACTTGGGCCTGCCGGCCAAGAAAAGTCGCGGCAGGACAGGAATGTTGTCGCCCGTGCCGACCATTACTCCTTGGCGACCGGCAGCGTCAGGCCCATGATTGTTCCGGTTGCGCCCGCTGACGCGATGGAGATCTGGGCGTTCAGCGCCTCGGCAATCTGTCGGGCGCCGAGCAGCCACACGGCGGCCGGCACGTCGCCGACGTAATCGCTGGCGCTCGTGATCGTCGAAAACCACGCGGGAACGAGCACGGCATCCTGAAACACCTCGAATGCCACCGACCTGTTCCCCCGCAGCGCCACGCGCACGGTGACCCGCGCGTCCGGAACCCCTTCGAGCCAGGCAAGCGTCGACAGCACCAGCAGAGAAAGAGTCCGCACGACCAGCTCCTCGTCGCTGTAGATTTGCGTCGCCGCGGGGACGTCGATCGTTCGCGCCTCGACCGGCGTCGACCGCAGGCGGGACTCGGCCACCATGTGCCGTCTGACTGCCTCGACGATGCGGACCGGCGACGCCAGACTGCTCGTGACCCGGCGTTTGCCGTCGAGCAGTCGCGCCCCTTCGAGCAGGCATTCTGCGCGCCACATTTCGGCGTTGATGAGATTCAACGCGGCAAGACGGGTCAGCGAGTCTCCGGACCGCGAGAGCAGATCGGCTGCTCGGGCGACCTCCGCAAGAGCATCGGCCACGTCGTCGCCAAATGTCGGCGTTGTCGGTCGCGCTGGTGCAACCGGCTGTTCGCGGACCGACACGTTCGCCGCCTCCGCCAGCGCCGCCGCCTCGTTGTCCTCGACGTCGTGAAGCAGACAGGGCACTTCGTCCACGCCGGCGGCGACGGCCGCCGCAAGACGTTTCTGACCGTCGATGATCCGGTAGCGGCCGCCGTGTCGCTGGACGAGCAGCGGTTGCAGCACGTTGTGGCGCCGGATGGAGGCGACGAGGGCCTCAGGGGGACTCGTTGTCCCGGCCTTCGGTGTCGCGAGCGTTTTAGCGCTGAGCAGATGAATCGTCTGAGTGGACGACCGACCGGTCAGTTGATCGACGTAATGCGCGTCGGCGCGCATGCGATATGTTGCCGGCAAGCCTTCGCGAGGGGGTTTCACCGGTGGCGTCTCTCGCCGTTCGCCGAACGATTCGTGCTGTATGGCCTGAGGGGGAGTCAGCGTGCTGCGGATTTCGGTCGACGGGGGGAATTCCGATTCTGACACGACGTTAGCCTCCGCGGGGGAATCAACGATGTGGTGTGAATGCGTATTGTACAAGTTTCTTGAAAAGAAAAGCGTGCGTGCGGTTGCGCCAATTGTGTCGTCTGCGTCTCCGATGATCGCTGAGCGTCACTGATGTTCGGCTGACGACCTAATTCGCGCTTCCGCTTCCAATCTCTTCTCACTGAACCTGTCGATGCGCACGTCGATCTCCGTTGCGCTGACGGGATGTTGTCCAACTCAACAGATCCCGCGGTCCTTCCAGGAGTACGATAGGGTGGGTTACCAGCGATTCCGGATCGCTGGCGGCTCTTCAGAGGCGTCGGACGGAGCGGTGGTCTCGGCTGGCGCGGTGTGGCTGTCCGCTGCCACTTCGAGCGTGATGGGCTTCGTGAACGAGAGCCCAATGTGGTAACGCATCGTGCCGTCTTTTCCGATGCCGACGACGGTCGTTCGTGCAACGCGGCTTGGGACCGACGAAGGAGTAAACGTTCCCTCGAAGACGACGGTCACGGCACTCGTCGGCTTGAGCGAGCTCGCCGATTCCACGAGGACTCCGGTGTGCGAGATATTGATGAGCGTCGCCCGCGTGCCTTGGGGTGAAAGCCGGATTGCCGTGATTGCAGGAACTTGAGATGCAGGGCGCCTGACCGCTACGCGCTTTTCGCTATCTGACATTTGAGTGGAGGCTTCCGTGTCAGGGTTATCCCAGCCGGTTCGCCTTGGCTTGCCGACAAGTATAGGTCCCGGCGGGCCGGCGTGCCAGATGGACGACGCATTCGCCTTCCGAACCTCGTGCCGCGGTTTGACGAGCACTCGGAGCTCTGAGGGGTCCGTCATGTTTGGACGCTTTTTCGCGATCCGCACCGTCTGGCTTGGTTTGGCGATCTGCGCGTCGCTCGTGTACGCACAGGCGGCAGACGATCAAGCGCGCGAGGCGGCATGGAGAAAGCTGTTCCTGGAGGGCATTGCGGCGTACAACCAGCGCGACGAGGACGCCGCCATTCAGAAGTGGGAAGCGGCAAACAAGATCTACGATCTCCGGCCGGAGGGTTACAACAACATCGCGGTCGTCGTCGCCGGCCGTGGCGACCATGACCGTGCCGTCTCGATGTATCTGCAGGCGTTAGCCGTGTTACCCCGGATGAGGGCGCCGCTCGAGTCGGAGCGTGCGGAGCGGCTTGGCGCACGTCGCGATGTGTATCAGGGACTTCTCGGTTCTGCCGAAGAGCTGTTCAAACAAGGCAAAGCGATGGAAGCGGCCCGGGCGCTGCAGGCCCTTACGGCCGCAGATCCTAACAACCGCGAAGCTTGGCACATCCTCGGTCTGGCCCTGAACAGACTCGAACGTTGGCCCGAACTCGTCCCGGTCGCGCGGCGCAGCATCGAGCTGGATCCCTTGAGTGCCAGTGCCCGGGCGTTGCTTGCCAACGCTTTGAAAGCTGAGAAGGCTCCGTCCGAACCGGCGGCGCCCGTGCCCGTCTACCTTGAAGATGTCCAGATGGTGCAGTCACCCAAGGGCATCACGCTCCGGGGCACGGTGGCGGGCGCGACCGCTCCGGCAGGCACTGCCGTTCGCCTCGAGATCATCTTCGACGATGGGGGGGAAGTGGTGGGGACCCATCAAGTGACGATCACGGCGCCGGAAAAGGGCCGACGCGTGCCGTTCTCCATTGCCGTGGAGAACACCGCAACCGCTACCAGCTACCGCTACCGCGTACTCGAATGATGTGGGGCGGCTAGAACCGAATGTCGATCCCGGCCCAGATAGCGTGCGGTGCGCCCGGGCTGTAAAAGCGCGGATCGTCGTCTCCCACCAGCTCGGCGTTTCCGAGCGTGCCGAAGGTATAGAAGCTGGAATTGAAGAGGTTCTGTCCTTCGACCAGGAGAGCAATCTGATTGGCCAGCTGGAATCTGGCCCGCGCGTTCACCGCACCGAAGCCTGGAACCATCTGGAGCAAGTTCGCCTCGTCGCCCCGGAAGAACTGCCCGCTCTGCGCGCGCAGATCGACCCCAAACTGCAGTCGACCGGATAGGCGGGCGCTGAGCCCTGCTTTGCCGCTGTGCCTCGGAACGCCCGGCAGCCTGCTGCCTTCTTCGACGAAGATGACGCCATCTTCAGCATCCGGATGCTGCGGGCTGGACAACTCGAGGTCGGTACCATACACGGCCCGTTGAAGCGTGTAGCTTCCAAAAACGGAGACGCGGTTGTTGTTGTATTCGACCGATGCCTCGATGCCGCTGCGTTTCGTCCGGGGAACATTCTCGAAGTGTCCCTGGCCGCTGACCGTTCCGCTGCTGACGAAGATGATGTCATCGCTGGCCGCGCTCGCGAACGCGGCCACGGTCCAACTGAACGGCGCCTGGCGTCCCCGCACGCCTCCTTCCCAGGTCGTCGCGATTATCTGATCGAGCGGCGGATCGGATACAAACGCGTTCGGCAGCCTGCACGGGTCATCGGGATCGGCGCACGTGAGCTCGACGGGCGTCGGCGCCCTCGAGGATTGCGCGTAACTGCCGTACAAGTTCAAAGAAGGATTGAGCTGATACGTTCCACCAGCGGACGGATTGATGCGCCAGAACGCGTGATCGCCGCTCAGGTCGGTGCCAATCAGATCGCGCATTCGAATCGTCGTGCGATTGAAGCGGGCCGCACCCGTGAGGGTGAAACGAGCGGTCGGCGACCAGGTGTCGGTCAGGAAGGCGCTGCCGGTCATGGTCCGGCTGTCGAGGTCGACGGACGCTTCCTCGTCGAAGATCCCGCTCCCGATGGTGCCGCGATCGGGGGTCAGGAATGCGAACTCGCTCGCGAAGTCGAAGCGAGTGCTGGACGCGTCGAAGCCGCCGCCCGCGATGAACTGGTTCTGGTGTCCGAGGAGGGGAGCGGTGCTCGTGATTTGACCGGTCAATCCCCCGGAGTTCGCCCGCGACTCGCTCGCGTTGTTGACGGCGTCGAAAGCGGCTCCTTCGTCGTCGTCATCTTCTTCGCTGTCAAGATCGTCGGCGACGTCGCCGTTGAACGTGTCGACGTTGCTCCGGCGGTAGTACGCGACACCTTCGACGAAGGTGAGCGCGAACTGCCGTCGTGCCTTCAGCGTAATCAAGGCCGAGTCGTTCTCGCTCACGTCAGGGTGCGTGAAGACCGCGCCCCAGTCCTCCTCGAGGAGGCTGAGGGGCGCCGTCCCGTTGCCCGTCAAATCGTTCGATGAAGCCGTCACGCCGAGGTTCACTGCGCTCGCGCCATCCCGCCACGCGAGATCGCCGAAGAGGCTGCGGATTGTCGACGGGGAGAAGTCCCTCCACCCGCCTTCGTCCACGAGGGTGCCGGCCACGAAGTACCCGAAAGAGGGGCCGCTGCCGCCCGCCTGCGCTTCGATGCGATGGCGCAGGAACGAGCCGCTCGTGACCTGGACGCGCTGTCCCGGATGGCTGAAACCGTCCTTGGTCTGGATGGAGAGAGCGCCGCCCAGCGCGTTGAGCCCGAAGAGCGGGTTGGAACCGGGCATGAGGTTGATGCTGGCGATCGCCGCCGACGGAAGCTGGTCCCAGTTGACGGTGTCGCCGAACGCCTCGTTGATGCGGACGCCGTCCTGGTACACGGCGATTCCCTCGGACGCTCCAAGGAGCGGCGAACCAGCGAATCCACGGAACATCAGGTCGGGCTGAAACGTCCCGGCCTGAGCGTCCACGGTATGCACGCTCACCGCGCGGCTGCTGAGCAACGAGGCCACGTCTGGCGTCGCCAACGACTGGTCTGGATCGAACGTGAACGTCTGGACGTTGGCAGGAATCTTCAGAATCGAAAGGCCGACGCCATGAATCGGCGTGACGGCCACCACTTCCACCTGTTCCTCGAAGCTCGGGGGCTGATCCGCCGGCGGTGCAGGTGAGACCGATGGCTCCTGCGCGGAGAGCCGGCTCACCAGCGCGACCGCAACGGCCGCGGCAGCCAGACTGATTCGCATGCCGCGCTATCGTAGCCCACGCCCAGAAACAGCTGCCAGACCAAATCGCGGGCGCCCCGGACCGTGATCTCGCGTGTCTCAACCAGGTATATATATGCTTTCCCCTCCGGCAGTGCTCGTCGAGTGGCTCCGCTACGTTCAGGTGCAGTGCCCCGAATGTCAGGGCGAGGCGAAATGACCGTTCAGCTCGACCAGTAAGCCGGAAGGTTCGGCTTCGTCTCGCGGAGTATCTGGAGGACCACGCGACGATCGTCGGCCGAAGTCCCTGCGTACTCCACGGGCAACCCGTGCCGGCCGCGCACAGACGAAATCAACCCAGCGTCGACCAGCAACTGCACCGCCTTGACGAGAATGTGCGGCGACACTCGGTACGCGCGGCTGACTTCGCGGACGGGACCGAGCCGATCCTGATGCACTGCCAGGTACAACAACAGTCGCAGCGAGTAGTCCGAGAACTTGGTCAGTTTCACCAGGGGCCTACATCTATCTTAGCGAGCCGCGAGCTCGAGGGTCGCGAGGGCGTCGGCCGTTGCCAGATAGATCTTCCCATCCTTGCTGACGGCGATGGATCGTATCCCGCCGATCGTGTTTCGCAGCAGCCGCTCGGTCCCGAGGACGCGGGTGGGCTCCATCGCATCGAACCGCACGCGCAGCAGATGCTGGCCTTCGTCCGAGGCGATGAGAAGGTTGCCGTGCAGGGCGGGGACGGCATCGGCGCCGTAGAAAGCGAGCGACGAGGGCCGCGTGCCACGCGGCAACGCGTAGGACGTGACCCTCACACCGCGGCGTCCGGCGCCCGTGGCGGCACCGATCGCCGCGACGACCGCAGAGTTCTCCGTCATCTGATCGGCGATCCACAGCAGACGCGACTGCGGCTGCCAGGCGAAGCCGCGCGGCGATCGAAGATCGGATGCGTACATCGGTGTGAGGCCCGCCTGATCGCCAGGCGTCGTTCCGTCCGGATTGAGCCGGAGAATCTTGCCGTTCGGCACCGAGTAGTCCCCGGCCTGCTGCGCGTTCCCTCCATCGTCGAGCGCAACGAACAGGGTGCCGTCGGCGTCGGCTCTCAACGATCCCGTCGCCGGGGACGCGGCGGGCACCGCATCGAGCAGAACGATCGGTGAGAAAAAGGTGTTCGCTGCCTCACGGAAGCGTAGGAGCGCAAACGCCTGACCTCCGTCGCGGGATGCCCTCGTGCCGAGCACATACACGAAGCCTGTCTGTTCGAAGCGCTGATCGATCGCGAGGGCAAGCCATCGCGTGTCGTCGAGCGCGAGGGCCGGTTCGGCGGCGAGCCGGCCGTCCGGCATCAGCACGCGGACCCGTCCGGTCTCCTCGGCGATGAACAGGCGGCCGTCTGGCGCGAACGCCATGTCGACCGGGTTTGTGACTCCTTGCGCGATCCGATCGAGCCGCAGTTGCAGACCGTCCGTCGTGGCGAGCGCCATCTGCTCAGGCCAGGTGGATGCGGGACCGGGAGCCGGAGCGGCCGCCAGAGCTGTTTTGGTCACCTGGATCCCCGCCGACCGGGGGCTTTCGAGTACAACTCCGTCGATAATGAATGCAGCGAGCTCGATGGTGTGAGGCCCGACCGTCATGTCAGGCAGCGGTGCGCTACACTGGAATAAGGTTGCACTCTGGGACGTCTCACACGATGCACCGGCCAGCTCGCCGCGGCTTCCATCGAGATAGATGGCGTAGTGGAAGGTCGCCAGCTCGGCCTGGCTCTGCGCGAACTGCATCCACCCGAGCCGCTCGCTCCCGGTGACCATTTCGTTCCCCCCGGGAGCCGTCTCCGGAGGTTCGGGCGTGTCCTGGCCGCACGCGGCGGCCAAAATGGCTGCGAGGAACCAGAAACGGATCGGACGACGAGGGCGAGCCACTGGTCTACGATACTCCGCGCAGGAGTGATTTCATGCGTCTCGCGCTCGACAACGGCTTGTTGGTCGCGGCGTTGACGGCCGGCGTTCTTCTGGCGGCCGCCGCCGGCGCGGAGGCACAGATTGGAGCGCGTCGGCACGCGTCGGGTTTCACCAGTCCGGTGGCCTTCGTTCAGGATCCCGACAATCGCAACGTACAGTTCGTCGTGGAGCAGGGCGGACGCATTCGGGTCGTCCGTGACGGCGCCGTGCTGGAGGCCGACTTCCTCAATCTCACCGGGGAGGTGCAGTCCGGCGGCGAGCGTGGGCTGCTGGGGATGGCCTTCGCTCCCCAGGGCGGCAGCGGTCGCTTCTTCGTCAACTTCACCAGCCCCTCGGGCGACACGGTCGTTGCCAGATTCCGGCGGAACGCCGGCGCCTTGACGGCCGATCCAGCGTCACGGTTCGATCTCAGGTGGGGCGGCGCCGGCGGTCCGACGAGCATCGCGCAACCATTCGCCAACCACAACGGCGGCAACCTGGCGTTCGGTCCCGACGGGTACCTCTATATCGGACTGGGCGACGGAGGATCGGGCAACGATCCCGCGCATCGCGCGCAGAACCCGCAGGAACTGCTCGGCAAAATGCTTCGCATCGACGTCAACGTCGCCGACTCGCATCCGAGCGGCTACCAGGTACCTGGAGACAACCCGTTTGCGGCCGGTCAGGGTCCGGTGGCGGCACGCCCGGAAATCTGGAGCTTCGGATGGCGGAACCCATGGCGCTACTCGTTCGACGACCCGGCACGCGGTGGCACGGGGGCGCTGGTGCTCGGCGACGTGGGGCAGAACAGCTTCGAAGAAATCGACTACGAGCCACGTGGCCGCGGCGGCCGTAATTACGGGTGGCGAAATCGAGAAGGGGCGCACGACAACGTCACGTCTCTGCCTCCCGCTTATACCCCTCTGATCGATCCGATTTTCGAGTACGGCCGGTCGTCAGGTCAGTCGGTGACCGGCGGTCTCGTCTATCGTGGCCCGGCGCTGCCGACCACCTATCAGGGCAGGTATTTCTTCGCTGACTTCGTGTCCGGTCGCATCTGGTCGATCGCCCTGACGATCAATTCGGCAACCGGCGAGGCCACGGCCTCCCAACTGACCGAGCATACGAGCGAGCTGGGAGCGTTAGGCAACATCAGCTCCTTTGGCGTCGACGCCGATGGTGAGACGTACGTCGTCAGCTATTCGCTAGGCAGCGTTTTCAAGATCATCGGTCCGCCACCGGCCCCAACCGGACTCCGGATCATCCACTGAACCCCGCGGAATTCCTGCGCGTCACGGGCGCCGCGGCGGCAGCCCTTGACATGTTATATTTGTAACATTTATGCTACGCCAATAACATCATGGCCAAGCCACTCCACACCGCGCTGACGCGCCGCGAGCGGCAGATCATGGACATCCTCTATCGTCGCGGGCGCGCGACCGCTGGAGACGTCATGGAGGACCTTCCCGGCAGTCCAAGCTATTCGACCGTTCGCACTCAGCTCCGGGTTCTCGAATCCAAGGGTCATGTCCGGCACGAGGAGGAAGGTCTGCGCTATGTCTATGTGCCGGAGGTTCCGCGGCATGCGGCACGGAAATCGGCGCTGCGGCATCTGATGACCACCTTCTTCGACGGGTCGGCAGAGAAAGTGGTCAGCGCACTGCTCGGCGGCGAAGGTGTCCGGCTCTCTGAGAAGGAACTCGAGCGGATCGCCGAACTGGTGGCGAAGGCGAAGAAAGAAGGGTCGCGATGAGCTTGCTCTTCGACAGCACGATCAAAGTATCGCTCGTTCTTCTGGTGGCGATTGGAGCGGTGGAGGCGCTCGGTCGCCGATCCGCAGCCGTGCGCCATTGGGCGCTCGCCGTCGCCGTCGGATGCGCCGCCGTTGTGCCGCTCCTCGGCCTTCTGGTTCCGACGTGGGATGTGCCTGTGGCGGTGTTCACCCCGGCATCAGAAGAAGCGACGTCGATTGTGACCGCGACGGCGGTCGTGTTCGGAGAAGGGGCGGAACCGGGGCGGGCGCCCGAGGCGCCGCGCGCAACAACGATGACACGGCCGACCGGTTTCGCGTGGCCCGTGTGGTTGCCGCTGGTGTGGAGCGCCGGGGTGGCCGTCAGCCTGTTCACGCTCATCGTCGGTCTGACGCGATTGGCCTGGCTTGCCGCCTCGGCTGAGAAAGTGGACCGGGGGCGCCTGGTCGAAATCGCGGACGAGATTCGCCGCGCGTTCGGCTTGCGGCGCGATGTGAGGCTGTTGGTCAGCAGCGTTCCGGGGACCCTCGGCACCTGGGGAGTGATTCGGCCGAAGGTGCTGCTTCCGGCCATCGCCCGCACCTGGTCTGACGATCGCGTTCGAATCGTTCTGCGCCACGAGCTGGTCCACGTACGGCGCGGTGACTGGATGATGCAACTGACAGCTGACGTCTTGCGCAGTCTGTACTGGTTCAACCCGCTCAACTGGCACGTCAGCGCGCGGCTGAGACGCGAAAGCGAACATGCGTGCGACGATGCCGTGCTGAACGCCGGTGTGGAGGAGTCCGAGTACGCCAGTCACACCTGCTCGATCTAGCCCGCACAGTAAATGCCGAGAGACAGGGGTGGATGCCCGCGCCAGCGATGGCTCGCCCCTCCAGCCTTGCAGGGAGAATCAGCGTCATGTTGAACACCAGCGTCAACCGCGCTCCGCTCACGCGATCGGCCCGTCTGGCGGCTGTCATCGCGCTTCTCGCCTTGACGATTTCCATCGCCGGATTCGGGGCACAGCGCTTCTTCACGGTCTCGGGGACCGTCGTTGATTCCACCAACCGATTCGTTCCCGACACGACGCTCGTGGTCACGAACGCCACGAGCCAAGCGAAGCACGAAATCAAGAGCGACCCAACGGGCCATTTCGAGTTCGTGGGCCTGCCGCCAGGGGAGTACGCCTTCGAAGGGCGCAAACCGGGATTCTCCACCTACAAGGATACGTTCGTCGTCGTCGGTCGCGACATCGACCGCGCGGTCGAATTGAGAGTGGGCTCGCTCGAGGAGACGGTGACGGTGGTGGGCAGCTCCTCCGAGCCAGCGGGCCAACAGGAGGCGCGCCGGCAGGAACTGGCGCGGGAGCGCATCGACGAACTGAAACGCCGCGCCGAGGCGAGATGCGAAGGCGCGGTCAGCACCGTTGGCGGGAGCATCATCCCTCCGGTCAAGCTGGTGAGTGTCAATCCACAGTATCCCGAGAACCTGAGAACGGCCCGCGTGGGCGGGGTCGTGACGGCGGATGTGGTGATCGGAATCGACGGACACGTGCAGGACATCCTGAACGTCAAATCCCCGTACCAAGAGCTCGAAGCCGCCGCCGTCGAAGCGGTCAGGCAATGGCAATTCAGTCAGACATTGCTCAACTGCACGCCGACCGAGGTGCCGATGACGGTGACGATACGGTTTTCCGCTCAGCCGTGAGCGGCCGCTCTGTCAGGCCGTCGTCAGGCGCGGCCGGCGAACTCGCGGGTCTCGGTGTGCACCCGGATCCGTTCGCCTTCTTTGATGAACAGAGGCACACGGATTTCGAGACCCGTCTCGAGTGTGGCGAGCTTCGTCACGCTGCCGCTCGCCGTGTCGCCCCGCGCCCCCAGTTCGGTGGACGCGACCCTCAACTCGACGTGAGGCGGGAACTGGACGCCGATCGGGTTTCCGTTGAACTTCTGGACCTGAACCATCAGGTTGTCCACCAACAGCTGCGTATCGTCGCCCAATACCTCCGATCGCAGCGTCAAACCGTCGAAGCTCTCCTGATCCATGAAGTGATACCCGCTGCTATCGGCATACAAATACGACGCTGAGACGGTCGTCAGGTCTGGCTCCCCGAACTTGTCGGCGGCCTTGAAAGTCTTGTCGAACACGGCTCGCGTCAGCAGATTCCGCATCTTGACTCGCACGAGCGTCTGGCCCCCACGGGCCGTCGGCCTGGAAATTTCCACGTCGAGGCAGTGGTAGGGCACGTTCTCGTACTCGAAGAACATCTTGCGCTTGAGTGCAATCGCCTCGATCAGCGCGGCCACTAGGGAAGCACCCCGAAGACGTCCTGGTACTGCCGGATTCGCCCCTGGCTGAATGCGTTCATCAGATCGGCGATCGGGGCCACCAGGCTGACCAGGGTGAACGCCGGACGGTTGAGGACCGCCCGGATGAACACGCTCCTCTCGTCGTACGGCAGCGCAGCCACGTTGGCATAGAAGCTCCGCCACGCTCGCCGTCGATCGAACAGATATCGTTCAACGTTCGACAGATAGAAGGCGGTGACGGTCGCATTGCGCGAGGTGAGGTACGCACCGACCTCACGGAGGGCAGTCGGTCCGGCAAAGTCGCCGACGACGGGAATCACCAGGTTGTTCATCTCCAGCGTCCTGACGATGTGGTAGTGCCGCTCGCTGGAGAGAAAGCTGTGATGCTGTCCGTTGCCGTCGCTCTGCGTCATCAGGTCCGTGTACGTCGGCATGTCGACGCTCGGCCCGCCGCCGATCTGGTAGTTCAGCCGCGGACCTTCTCGAAAGAAAGTCGTGTATACGAACGTGAGGCTGGTGATGTCGGCAGCGGTCAGTTCAGCGCCACGGCTTCGAGTGAGCGTGTTGAGAATCTCGCGCAGGTTCGATTCGAACAGCTGCTGATCGGGCACGGCCCGTTCGTACGCGAGCAGCAACGCTTCGTCGGTGGCCTCCGAAGACAGATCGGCGGGCCGTTTTCGCGAGAAGAGCCGCGAGATGAAGTCGGCACGATTGTCGGCCAGCTGGAACAGCGCTTTGTACATCAGATGTTCGACGAGATTCTGGCGCCGGATGTCGATAATGAACGCCATCCGCGGCTCCAGGGCCGCGATGTACGTGAAGTTCTGTTCGGGGCCGACGCCGAGGTAAACGCCGCCTCGACTCGTCCGGGCCTTGAGCGCAGGGATGACGGACTGGATCGTCGTCTCGTTCGACACGAAGTTGTCGAAGGGAAAGCTTCCGCCCGGTTCCGAGAGATCGGCGACCAGCGTCCAGAATTCAGCGTCGCTGATTTTCGACGGTAGATCCGCTGCCGCAACCGCTGCGGATACCGGGCGGTACGCCGCCGTGAAGCCCAAAGCGCAGGCGAAGAAGAGGGCCGCCAACACGCCGCGAAGGAGGGGACGACGCATGTGAGGCCCCATTTTACTCAACAGCGCCCTCTGGCACTGCGCGAATGCCCCCGGAGAACGCACCTCTACCTCCACAGGCAGCCGTTCAAGTCTGCCGACGAGCGTGCGCGGGTTCAGACGAAAGGTGCGCTAACTGAGCCGGTCGGAGACGTACGCGAACAATGCAGGGCCGAAGCGCGGCGCGACGCCCCCTCCGGGCTCAAAGCGTGGCGCGTCGCCGGGTCAACATGCGGTAAATCATCAGCACGACAATGGCGCCGACGATTGACATCACCCAGCCAGCGCCTTGTTCGGGTCCGTACAACCCGAGCGCCCGTCCGAGGAAGCCGCCCAACAGGGCGCCAACCACGCCGAGTGCCATCGTCACAATGATGCCGCCGGGGTCGCGCCCCGGCATGACCAGCTTGGCGATTGCGCCAACGATGAGACCGAAAACGATCCAGCCAATGATTCCCATCACACACCTCCGGGCGGCCGTCCGGATGCACGCGACGTTCCAGGGCGGCGAGTAGGCTCGGAAAGTCGGGTGTAGCCCCAGCCCCGAGCCGCTATTCGTATCGCAACGCCGTCATCGGGTCAAGGCGGGTCGCCTGACGGGCCGGCCACAGGCAGGCGGTGACACCCACGATCACGAGGAGTAACGTGATGCTTCCAAGTGTGATCGGGTCGTTCGGGCCGGTCTGCACGAGCTGGCTTTGAAGGATGCGTCCAACCCCGAACGCGCCCGCCAGTCCCAGCGTGACGCCAATCCCGAGCTGAACCAACCCACGTCGCAGAATGAGGTTTCGAATGTGGGCCGCCTGGGCCCCCAGTGCCATGCGCACACCGATCTCCTGCGTCCGCTGCGTCACGGAGTAGGCCGTGACAGCGTAGAGGCCGACGGTGGCCAGGACGATCGCGATAGCGGCAAAGATCGAAAACATCGTGCCGAACACCCGAATATCCCACCGCTGCTGTTCGAGAACCTGATCCATCGTGCGGATGTTCGCGAGGGGCATATCCGGATCGACGGCGAAGATCTCCTTGCGAAGTTGTGCGGTCAATGGTCCCGGATCCGAGCGTGCCCGGACGAGGACGGCAGCGCCGCGGGGTCCCGTCGCGTTCTGTTCGTGCGGAATCCACACGGCAGGATCGGGATTCGCGTTCCGGAACGATCGCTGTCTCAGGGGTGGCGTCAGCCCGATGATCGTCGCCCACGCGGTTTTCTGGCCCGCCGGCGTGTCGTCGACCAGACGAATGCGCTGGCCGATGGGGTCTTCCTTGCCAAAGTACATCGTCGCGAGCTCGGGGTTGATGATGGCCACTTCGCGGCCCGGCACGCCCTCGGTATCGCTCCACGCGCGCCCCCGCTGCAGGCGTACACCAAGCGCATCGAAGTACCGCGAACCAACGCTGACCATCGTGACCGTCGCCGGCTTTTCGCCGGCCTGAGCGGTCCGTCCGTCGATGATGAGCTGTCGTTGATTGCCTCCGCCCAGAGGCAGGGCCATGGACGTGCTTGCCCCCTCGACGGAGCCAACCGTGTTCAGCCGGTCCTGGATACTCCGCAAGACCCTCAGCTGGTCGTCGTTCGTGGGGTATTTCCTCGCCGGCAGGATGATCTGCATGACCAGCAGCCGCGAAGTGTCGAACCCTGGCTCCACGCGGTACATGTTCACGAAGCTGCGCATCATGAACCCGGCGCCCGCGAGGAGCACCAGCGCCAGGGTCAGCTCGGCGACGACGAGGCCCGTGGTCCAGCGTTTCGCGCGCAGGCCGCCACCGCCCGAGCGGCCGCCCTCCTTCAAGACCTCGTTGACGTTCGTTTTCGAGATGTGCAACGCCGGAGCGAGACCGAAGACAATCCCGGTGGCGAGACACACGACGGCGAAGAACGCGATGACGCTGGCGTCCATCTCGAAGACCATCCAATAGGGCTTGCCGACGTTCGCGGTCTCGGCGTCGAACCACCGGATGAGCAGTGCGGACAGGCCGAGCCCGACGACCCCGCTGACAAAGGCCAGCAGGACGCTTTCGACGAGCAGCTGGCGGACGATGCGCGCGCGCGTCGCGCCGAGGGAGACACGCACCGCCATCTCGCGCGATCGGTGCGCCGCCCGGGCCAGCAGCAGGTTGGCGACGTTCGAGCAGGCGATGAGCAACACGAACGCCACGGCTCCCATCAGCGCCCAGAACACCGTGCGCAGCTGATCGCCGATGATGGCTTCGTTGAAGAGCCTCAGGCGGGCCGAGATATCCTTGTTGGTGTCCTGATACTCGGTCTGGAGCTGTGCGGAGATGTTGGTCATCTCGCTCTGCGCCTGCTCCAGCGTGACGCCGTCGGCCAGCCGTCCATAGCCCATGAGGAACCGTGACTGTCTGCCCTGGGCCCGGAACGCAGGTGGCAGCTGCGACATCGGCATCCAGACTTCGGCGGTGAACGGCCACTTGATTCCGACGGGCATGACGCCGATGATGGTGACCGGCAATCCGTTCGTATTGATCGATTTGCCGATGATCGAGGGATCTGCAGCGTAGCGATTCTTCCACACGCTGTCGCTGATCAGCACGACCGGGGGGGCGCCGGGCTTATCGTCCTCCGGACCAAACGCGCGACCGAGCGCGGCCTTCTCGCCGATGATGTCGAACCCGTTCGCCGAGATGTACACGCCAGGGTACTGCTCGGGGACGCGATCGTCGGCGCTGAGGTTCATGCTGCCGTTGAAAACGATCGACATTCCCGAGAAGGTCTTGCTGGCGCGCTGCCAGTCCTCGAAGTCCTGGACGGATACGCCGAAGTTCCGATTCCGCGTATCACGTGTGTCGAGCATGATGATCCGGTCAGGCTCGTCGAATGGCAGGCCCCGAAGGATGACGGCGTTGACGATCGTGAACATCGCGCTGTTGGCGCCGATGCCGAGCGACAGCGCCGCCACGGCGGCGAGCGTGATCCAGCGATCCTTGACGAGCCGACGCGCCGCGAACCGCAGATCCTGTAGCAGGCTCATGTCAGCTCGCCACCATTTCGAGCGGGCGTTCGACGACACGGCCGTCGAACAGATGAACGTGGCGCTCGGCGTTACGTGCGTAGCGCGGATCGTGGGTCACCATACAGATGGTCGCCCCGCTCTCGTGGAGCTGGCGGAGCAGCTCCATGACCGACTCGCCGCTTTTCGAATCGAGATTGCCGGTTGGCTCGTCCGCCAGCATCATCGCCGGTTCGCCGGCAACGGCTCGAGCGACCGCGACGCGCTGCTGCTGCCCGCCTGAGAGCTGGCTCGGGAGATGCTTCGAGCGATGGGCCATCCCGACGCGTTCGAGCGCGGCGGTGACGCGATCGCGGCGTTCGCTGGTCGGCATGCCGCGATAGGTGAGCGGCAGCTCCACGTTTTCGAAGACGGTCAGATCGCCGATCAGGTTGAAGCTCTGAAAGATGAAGCCAATTTCGCGGTTGCGGACCCGCGCGCGATCTTTGGCCGGTAACTCAGCCACCGCCTGCCCGTTCAGCCAGTACTCGCCCTTCGTCGCGGAATCGAGCAGCCCGAGTATCGACAGCAGCGTCGACTTGCCGCAGCCCGAGGGGCCGGCGATCGACACATACTCGCCTTTGGCGATCTCGAGGTTGACGTCCGACAGCGCGTGCGTTTCGACCTCGTCGGTCAAGAAGACCTTCGAAACCGCTTTCAGCTTGATCACCGGTGTGGAGGCGGAAGATGCCATCGTGACCTCTCTTGAAGTCCGGCGGATTCCGGACGTTGCCTACTGGAGCCTCACGCGGTCGTAGGCGTCCCACGCGGACATGTCCGACAGGACGACCTCATCGCCGGCATTCAGGCCGGAGAGCAGTTCCACTTTGTCGACCGACATGCGACCGATCTTCACCTGAATGCGCGATGCGGTGCCGTCCGCATCCACCTTGAACAGCCCCACTGCACTCTGTTCCTGACCGAGCGCCGGACGACCGACGAATAGCACGTCGGTCAGCCTCTCGAGCTCGATCGTTCCGTCCACCGTCAGGTCCGGGCGCGATCCGCGAGGCAGCGCGCCCTCGAGCGTCACGTCCACCGTCACGGTGCCGTTCTGCACCGAGGGATCGATTCGCGCGACGCGGCCGTCCGCCAGTCCATTTCGCGTGTCGATCGACACGGCCTGTCCGATCTGGATATCGCGGGCTTGCGTTTCCGCAATCTTCAACTCGGCTTTCAACCGCGTGGGGTCGGCGACGCGCGCGAGGTTGGTCCCGGGGCCCACCTGTTGTCCGACGTCGACCGGTACGACTTGAAGCACGCCCGGAATGCCTGGACGCACGCGCAGCTCATCCACCTGACGCTGCTTCAGCTGGCGCAGCGCGCGAATCTGATCGAGGTTCGCCTGTTCGGCCGCCAGCCGGGCCCGCCCCTGGTCCTGACCCTTCTCGAGCTGCTTGCGGGCGATCTCGAACCGAGAGGCCAGCAACTGCTGATCGAGCTGGGACTGCTGCAGCGTCAGGGAGGAGACGAGCTGCTGGCTGGCGAGCTGCTTGTTGACTTCCGCCTGCAGCGACGCCTTCTTGTAGTCGGCTTCGATGATCGCGGTGGACGCTTCGCGCTGCAGCTGGTCGGTTTCGAGCTGGACACGCAGATTGGTGAGGCCGGCCTCAGCCGACTCCACCCGGAGCTTCGCGTCTTGAAGCTCCTGCTCGAGGGTGGGATTACTCAGCTCGAGAATGACGGTGTCGGCCTCGACCTCCGTTCCGGGCCTCACGATGATGCGTTCGACGCGGCCGCTGGTCGCCGCCGGGATCCAGCGCAAATCCTCGGGAACCAACGTGCCGGTCCCGCGGACCTGGCGAAGCAGCGGTCCGCGCTGTACCGTGTCAATCCACAGCGTCGAGCGGTCCACTCCAGGAGCGGCCGGCTGGAGACGTGATATCCCCACCCCCAGCACCAACACCACGGCAATTGCGCTTCCCGCGTAGATGAGTTGCCGGGTGCGCTTGCGTTTCAAATTGTCCGGGCGTGCAATATCCACCGATATGGCCTGCTGAAGGCGGCGGGCGCGGACGCTGCACCGACGCCAGGGTTAGACACCGGACACACGTTCAATGCTCCGGACACGCTCCGAGACTTGAACAACGCTTTAGACGGAGTTACCCTCCCCCCGGTTCGCCCGGCCGGCAGCCTGACGAAAAGAAGGCGAGGCTATGACACGCTGTCGATTCGTGCTCATCATTCTAGCCACGTGGGCGCTCGGCCCGACGCACGTGGCCCACGCGCAACTTGCTGCGTCCACGAGCCTTCCGCCGCTCGAGGCGCCCCGCGACGACACCAGCGCGCTCGACGGTCTGGGTGGATCGGGGCCCGCGGAGACGCCGGCGTCGGCGAGCGCGCCGACCCAGGGATCCTCCGGTGGCACTGACTACCGCGGCGCGATCGGCGACTCGATTCGCCTCCTGCTCATCCAGCATGCCGTCCGCGTGAGCACGCAAGACAAGACCCGGCGCGCTCTGACGGGGCCTTTCTTCAGCGACTATCGTCGGTCGGTCGCCATGCCCCTTCAGTGGGGCGACACCGATTCGGGAATGACGAATTATGTTCTCCATCCCGGGCAGGGAGCTGCGTCGGGATTCATCTGGCTGCAGAATTCCGCCGGCGGCGAGATGCCGTTCGCGCTGACGGCCGACTACATGAGCTCGCGGCTGTGGGCCACCTTGTGGGCGCTCGGCTACAGTCTGCAGTTCGAGATCGGTCCGTTCAGCGAAGCCTCCATCGGCAACGTCGGCATGCGTCGCGAAACCACGGGCTGGGTCGACCACGTCATAACGCCGGCCGGCGGTCTTGCGATCATGATGTTCGAAGACATGCTCGATCGCTACGTCGTCCGAAAGCTGGAGGATCGGACGGACTCGCCGGTCCTGCGCGCGATGATGCGCATGTTCCTGACGCCGTCCCGCGCCACGGCGAACGTGTCCGGTATGCGCGCGCCGTGGTACCGGGCCGGTCGGCCTGTTGGGTAGCGACGCCACGCTACTCATCAGACAACACGAAGTAGAAGATCAACGGCGTCAGAATCAGACCAGCAGCTGCGATGACGGCAAGCGACACGATGGCGAACGGCACCGTTGTCGTCAACGGCCCGACGGCTTCGACTCGCGTGCTCTCGCGAGTGAGTGTGGAGGCCATCCAGGCCACTGGTCGCTCAATCGACGGCCACCACAGCGTGATCAACGCGGCGAAGACCCCGGCGGCGCACGCTCCCGCCAGTCCCTGCAGCATCGTGATAGGTCGTGCCGCCGCTGCCGCCGCCTCGGCGCGCCTCCTCATCGTCGCGCGCCACCAGACCTGACCGGCGGTCGGGAGCCGCGCCGCGCTCAACGCCTCATGGTGCTCTTCGCGGAACAGCGTCACCACCGCCGAGAGATCAGCGCAGACGGAACACCGGCCGGCGTGGTTGCGCAGGTCGTCCGGCCAGTGCCCGGACGCCACAGCGTCGAGAATCTCGGGTTCGCGATTGCACTCCGTCATGTTCACTCCGAGTCCTTCGGCCCGGCCCCGGTTCCGCCACGGCCCAGCAGCGACGCAAGACGACGCCTTGCGCGAAACAGCATCGCCTTGATGCTCCCCGTTTTCAGGCCGAGCGACGCTGCGATTTCCTCGTGGGACGATCCCTGCGCGTAGGCGAGCCACAGCAAGTCGCGCTCGCGCGGCTTGAGCTGGGCCAGTGCTCGATTCAGATCGATCCGCTCGGCGGCCCGCTCGGTCGCGTCCGCGCGCGATTCCGTCGGTGGATGGCGACGTTCGTCGGCGGTCGACAACCGATCGAGACGAAGGCGCCGATGATGATCGTGGACGAGATTGACGGCGATGCGAAACAGATAGCGGCGCCGATGCGAATCGCTGTCATAGGAGCCGCCTGCCCGGAGGAACCGGTAATAGGCCTCCTGAAGCAGATCGTCGGCAAGCCGCCTGTCGCCGGTCGCTCTCGACAGATACGCCCACACCGATCGCGCAGTCCGGTCGTAGAACGAGCGGAACGTGTCCTCATCCATCTGGAACGCCAGGTCTATGGAGTCGGTCGCTTCACCAAACCGTTCGATGTCGGAAAGGGTCACGTCGCGCATGGCTGTCACTTTGGAGGTTCGAGAAGACCGAGACGCTGCGAAAGCAGGTACGCCACGCCGGCCGAGAGCGTGAAGCCCACCCCCAGGGCGACGATCAGGACCGCGATGACATTCAACGCCCTCGCGACCTCGTCGATGACCGTGTTCCTGACGAACCACAGACCCAGGCCGACCACCGCGAGCACGATGCCAGCCTGGACCGACCAGAGAATGCGGCCGAATGGCGCGCCCATCGCACGCGGGCCGGCGTCCAGAGGAATCGGCGCCGATTGGAGGAAGTGTTGTCCAGCCGGCGACTGAATGTACGCGATCAGATCGTCGTTGGACGTCAGGCGATCGAGCAGTTTCGAGTGGGCCTCGGTCTGCGTCTTCGCCGCGCGGAGCCAGCGCCTGTGTTCGACAGCCAGCCGCGCCAGCCAGCCTACCAGCAGGAAGGCGCCGACGAACCCGCCGAGAAGCGTCACGTAGGCCACCATGTTTTCGAATCCCCGCATGACCTGGGACGTCGGATCATTTGGCTCCTCGAAGCGGGGAGAACCGAGGTAGAACGTGGGCTGGAGGGCAATCTCAGGATGCTGCGCCAGGAAGGCGGCCAGCGCCGGGTAGGGCGCCAGGTAGCCTTCCCGCGTCAGAAGCGACGGGTCAAGGCGAAGGACCTGCGCGACGCTCGGCGGATAGTTCCTGAGCAGCTCGTTCAACTGCCCACGGACATCCTGCGCGTTGCGGCTGTCCGGCGTCACCACAATCTGCTGAGGCTGCGGAGTGGGGGCTGGCGTCACCACAACCTGCGCTCGAGGCGCGACCGGCATCGCAAAGGCAAGAACAGCCGCCCAGAACAGCCCACCCGGCAACGTTCGTGTCATACCCTCTAATTACGCGCGTCGGTGCTTGAGGTTAACAGCCTCAGGTCCGGCGACCAGCGCGGCGATCACCAAATCGCCGCTGACATTGACCATCGTCCGGCACATGTCGAGAAATCGGTCGACACCGAGGATCAGCCCCATGCCCTCGCCAGGGACGCCGACCGATTGCGCCACGATCAGCACCATCGGAAGAGATCCGCCTGGGACGCCCGCCGTGCCGATGCCGGCGAGAATCGACATCAGCATCACCCGCACCTGCTGACCCGCCGTGAGATCCAGCCCGTACACCTGGGCAAGGAAGAGAACGGTCACCCCCTCGAACAAGGCGGTCCCGTTCTGATTAGCCGTAGCCCCGACGGTCAGCACGAACCTCGAGATATCGGGCGGAATCCGAAGGCGGCTCTCGGCCACTTCGAGCGACAGCGGCAGCGTCGCGTTCGACGAGGCGGTCGAGAACGCGTACAAGAACACTTCGCGGCACCCTCGAAAGAACGCCATCGGCGAGCGCCTCGCGACGAGCTTCAGCATCGCGGGGTAGACGCCGAACTGGTGCAGCGCCAGGCCGACGACAACGGTGAGGACGTAGAGAAACAGCGAGGCGAACAGCGAGGTGCCGAATGTGAAGGCGGTGCCGAAGATGATGGCAAATACGGCAATGGGGGCGAATTTCATCACCCAGAGCACAATGCGCATGCACGCATCGAACACCTGCTCGAGCAGGCGTATCAGCGCGTTTTCGCGCGTCGCCGCCCCTGCACTGACCGCGATGCCGAAGACCACGGCGAAGATCATCAGCTGCAACATGTCGCCGTCGAGAGCGCGGGCTGCCGTTTCGACCGGATTGCGAGGGATGAGCTCGACCAGGGTGTCCGCGAGCGGCTTCACGGCGGCTGCCTGCGTTTCGATCGTCTGGACGCTCTGTGACGCCGCGGCCGTCAGGGGGAAGGACCTGCCCGGCTTGATCGAGTTCACCATGAGCAGGCCGATGCTCACCGAACATGTGCTCAAAACAACGGTGAACGCGAGCGTGCGCCCAGCAACCCCCGCGAGGTCGTGCCCTCGCCCGAGCTCGTACACGCCGATCACCAGCGCCGAAAAGACCATCGGGACGACAATCATGATGATCGCGCGCAGGAACAGCTGACCGATCGGGCGAAGCAAGTTGGCGTTGAGCGCGACGATCCACGGTGCGTCCACGCCGTGCAGCGCCGCGCCAGCGGCGAGACCGGCCGCCAGCGCGACGAACAGCTGGGTGTGCAGCTTCAAGGCGGGTCCATCGTAGCAGGCCAGCCGGTCTGGCGACCGGGCGATGCGCGACCCGGACCTTCATGATGGCGCGGGGCAGCTAGCGACGGTAAATCGGTAGCCGCGCGCCGCCGTGAATCTCCGACAGCGCGAGCCGGACGGCGCCAAATGCGGGCTCCACTTCCAGGTGGATGACCTGACTGTGCGGCGCGAGCGAGGGCAGCTGGCGCGCAAGCTGTTCGCGCAGCCAGGGAACCGCCTTGAACATGCCGCCGGACAGCACGAACGTGAATTCCTGTGTTGCCAGGTTGAGCTGGGCGGTCACAGACGCCGCCGCGCCAAGCAACTCCTCCACGCCCCGTTCGAGGATCTTCGTGGCGGCGGCGTCGCCATCGTCGCGCGCCTGCTGTACGTGAACCGCGAGGTCGGCAAACGCCGCAGGCCTGAAACTGGCGTGATACACGGTCTGCAGCAACTCATCTGGGCGCTGAGCGCCGAAATGAGCCAGCAGCCGGTCGGTCAGGCTGGTGGCCATGCCGCGGCCGTCGGCCGCTCGCACGACGGCGCGCATGGCCAGCCTTCCAATCCAGTAACCGCTTCCTTCGTCACCCAGCACATAGCCCCAACCGCCAGCGCGGGCCGCGTTGCCCGCCCGATCGCAACCGTACGCAATCGACCCTGTGCCCGACACAATGACGATGCCCGGCGCCTCGCCAATGGCCGCCTGCAGCGCGATCAGCGCGTCATTGACGACTAGAATGCGGGCTTTGTAGCCGATGCGGCTCATGATGCTGCGGACAATCGCGAGATCCTCCGGTCGATCGACGCCCGCGATGCCGAGGCAGATGGCCGACGGCATCGCGCCGCGCGGCGCCACGGTTTCCTCCATGACCGTATAGAGGACCTTCTCGAACTCGAGCTCCCCGACCGCTTGAAGGTTCGCGCCCGGGCCCGTCGCGGCGGCCACGATACGGCCGTGGTCATTGCCGAGCAGGCACGTGGTTCTGGTGCCACCGACGTCGATGCCGAGAACGTGCACGGCGAAATCTTAGCAGGGAGGGGCGGTCGATCCGTACGTCGGCCGCATGAGGCCGAGATGACAGGAGCGGAGAAGGGATTGCACGGAAGGCCGGCGCCGCGATCATGAAGTGACCCGAAAGACGTGCGCGGATCCCTTCTCGAGCCTCACGTACAAACCATGTTCGTCGATCGCCGCCCGGGACCAGGAATACTCCTTCTGGTTCAACTGGTCGTCGAACACGACGATTTCGCTTCTCGCCATCGCGTCAAGTTCGGCTGAAAGCTGGACCAGGCCCTGCGCAGTTCTCCCTCCCAGATTGACGACGACGACCCGGAGCGCCCCGCGAAGGAGCCATCGCCACGCAACCAGATCTGCGTCCGAGTCGTCGCCGGCCGACCTGACGGAGAGCAGCTGCCATTCGCCGTCATGGAAAACTTCGTCGTTCACCACGGCCAGAAGCCGATCGTAGAAGCGACGGAGGGACTCGTCGATCGGCTGATGCCGCCAGCGTCCGAGGTGCACCGGCAGACGATCGGTGCGGCCTTCGATCTGACCTTGATAGAAGAAACGAAGTCCGGGGACGGCGCTGATGATGGTCGCCGCCGCGCGCACCCGATCGCGGAACACGACCACGCTGCGAGCCTCGTCGTGATTCTCGATGAAACGCGCCGATCGCCGCTGATAGTCGGATTGAGCCATGAGATGCCCGCGAACGTCGGTGGCCCTGGAGTGCACCAGACGATCGTAGAGGCGCTTGTCGTACGTGAAATCGAAGCCGAGCCGTTGCAGGCGCCATTCGAGATCCCAGTACACCTCGGCGAGAAGAATGAACGCCGGAACCGCCGATCTCGCCTCCACCCAGAACTCTGTCTCGGGCAGAGGGGCGCGCAGGTGACCTTTCCACGTCTCTCCGAAAACGTCGGAGAGCACGAGCATGGCCATGTCGCAGCGCGCGCCGTCAGCTAGCCGCGACAGTTGTTGGAGCTCGTCCACCATGGCCGCCCTCGTCTCAGGGTTCGAATAATCGAGCTGTGCCACGTCATTCCACGGCGCGAAGAACGGATCCCGCCCGCACGCGATCAACCGGACGTCGCCGGAAGCCACCTCGATCGCGCGAAATGCGTTCGGATTGGAACGGAACGCCGCCAGGCTTGCTTCGACGTAACGGTCCGGATCGGATCTCAGCCAGGGGTGGTCGAAACCCGTATGGTTCGGAATGAAGTCGACGATGAGCTTCATGCCGCGCGCGTGCAGCTTCCGGCGAACGGCGACAAGATCGTCCCATGTACCGACCCGAGGATCGGGCTGATAGCCCGAAATGCAGTACGCGGAGCCGGCGACGTCGTTGGCCGTCCAGTCCGGGAGCGCGTCATCGAAGGCGTTGAAGAGAGGCGGATTGTTCAGGGCGATCTGGCGTCCGAACGGACTTCGCTCCCAGATCCCCATGAGATACACAAGGTCGATGCCGCGATCGCGTAACGCATCCCACTCGCGATCGGGTACGCCTCCGAGCGTCAGCGGGCGGCCGCTCCTGCGCGACAAGTCGTCGAGCCACGGCCAGGTGTTGATCTCGTAGAGGTGCGGATGCGGGCGCATTAGGGCTGGACGCGTGCGGTCTGAGAGGGGCGGCGCACCGGATGAGGATACCCCGACTCGATTCGGTCGCATCAGCTCGCCTGGAGCGCCGAAGTCCGGACAGACTGATAAGATTGATCGAGCTTCAGAGTGATCGTGCTCAGGAATCAACGAAGCCTTCGGCGTTGGGCTGTCGGTGTCAGCCTGGTCGTGGCCGCCTGCGGATCGACGCGGACCGCCATTCCGCGACATGTCCGTTTCGCAGAGGTTCGGCCGATCGTCACCGAGCTGGGGCCGCGCCTGCCGTCTCCGTTGGGCGCGCTCTCGGATGCGCAGCGAGAGGCGGCGTGGCCCCAGTGGATTTACGCCCACGATCAAGAAATCCGCGCTCGTCTCGAACAGGGAGACGAGGACACCATCATCAACTGGATGCTATTCGGGACGTCCTTCACGTCGCAGCCTCGGGCGCTGCTCGGCGCGGTCGAGGGCGACACCTCGGCCGATCCCGACCTGGTCTTACGGAAGACGATCGAGCTGATCAACGCACGCATGGACGATCTTCTGAGCGCGCTCAGCGCTCCGGGGAGCGACGAGCGCCGCCTGTTCGCCCGCGGGTTGCTCGAACGAAAGGGCCTGCGATTCGGGAGCGCGGCGGAGCTGGCCGCCGTGCGCGATCATCTTCTGAGAGCGGTCATGCGCGTTGCCCGGGAGCAGGACACGATCGATCAGGTTCTGGCGGCCACCACCCGCAGTGGCGACTCCATCGCCGAGTTCGTCGAACGCTCCCACCTGTTTCGCACGCGCGGACTCTCGCTCGATACCGCCTTTCTTCCCAACTACGCCATCGAACAGTCGCTCGCGGAGATGAAATCGCGCGGCTTGTTGAAACCCGGAGACGTGAAACGGGTGGCCATCATCGGCCCGGGGCTGGATTTTGCGGACAAAGACGTCGGCTTCGACTTCTATCCGCAGCAAACGGTGCAGCCTTTCGCCGTGCTCGACACCCTCAAACGCCTCGGCCTGGCGGCTCCCGGTCCCGGTCCCGAGATCGTGCTCCTGGATATCAGTCCACGTGTGTTCGATCACGTGACGCGAGCTGTCGCGCGGGCGGCTGAAGGCAATGGCTACGCGATGAATCTTCCATTGACCAGGGTGACAGATTGGGCGCCTGACGTCAGGCGGTACTGGCAAACCTTCGGCGACCAGATCGGCGAGCCGGTTGACGCGCCGGCGCCGCCGGCGATCACGGCGCAGGCAGACTCGCGGGCTGTCCGTGTCGCGCCCTCGGCCGTCCAGCGGCTGTCTGTCACGGACCTCAACATCGTCGCTGAGCGCCTCGACGGCGGGGCGTTCGACCTGATGATCGCGACCAATGTATTCGTGTACTACGACGTTTTCGATCAGGCGCTGGCGTTAAGCAACGTCGAAGCAATGCTGAAACCGGGAGCTTTCCTTCTGGCGAATTTCCCGGCGCCCGAGGTGAGAGCACTGACCATTCGGCCGGCGGAGACAGTCACGACGGTGTACGGCCGCGATCGGAACGGGGTCGAGAGCATATTGGATTTCATGGTCTGGTATCAGGCCCCGTCGAACTGACATGGTGTTCCGATTCCCGACTCTCGCGGTGACAGGCGTCGCCCTTTTGGTGGTTGCCGGCAGTGCCCTGCAGCATCAGGCGTCGAGCGCCCAGTCAGGAGGGTCCACTGGTCTCAACGTGTCCTCCGCCGAACGGGCCGCCGTTGCGGACGTCGATGCCGTCGTGCGCCTCCAGCAGCAGCTCGACAGCGGCAAAGTCAGGCTGACGTTCGAGAAGGATTTAGGATACCTTCGGTCGTTGCTGCGAGCCTTGAACATCCCGGAGTCGTCGCAGACGCTGGTGTTCTCGAAATCGAGCGCCCAGATGTCAGGCATTTCGCCGGAGAAACCACGCGCCATCTACTTCAACGACGATGTCTATGTGGGCTGGGTGCAGGAAGGCGCGCTCGAGCTCACCGCAGTCGATCCCAAGCGCGGGCCTTTCTTCTACACGCTGCCGCAGCTCGAGGAGGTCCCGCCGACGTTCGAACGCCACACCAGCAGCTGCGTCGGCTGTCATGACTCGTCCGAGGATCCGTCGCGCCTGATCCCGAGGCTCCTGAAGCTGTCCGTCGTCCCGGACCGCAACGGGCTCGCGATTCAGGCGGCTGCTCTGGTCACGACCGATCGGAGCCCGTTTCGCGAGCGGTGGGGCGGCTGGTACGTGACGGGCACCCACGGACGGCAGCGGCACATGGGCAACGAGACGTTTGCCGCTCCGGCTGGCGATCTGAGCATTTCGGCCTTCGTTGCCGCACAGGACTTGACCCGCGGGGCGAACGTCACCGATTTGAGGAGGTACTTCGACACGACGCGGTATCTCACTCCGCACAGTGACATCGTCGCGCTCATGGTGCTCGGGCATCAGACGCACGTCTTCAACCTGATGAGCGTCGCCGTCTACAAACTGCAGACGGCACTGAGCGACGATCCGAAGGCGGATGTCGAGGCTCTGGCCAGGGAGCTCGGCGAGCCGATTGTTCGTGCGATGTTGTTCTCAGGCGAAGTCCGCTTGACGGATCCGGTCGCTGGCACCTCCGGGTTTGCCGAGGAATTCCAGCGTCGAGGACCGCGAGACGGTCGCGGGCGTTCGCTCCGCGATCTCGATCTCGAGACCAGGCTGCTTCGCTACCCCTTGAGTTATGTGATTTACGCGGAGTCCTTCGATCAGCTGCCGACGACAATCAAGGACTACGTGTATCGTCGCCTTCACGAGGTGTTGAGCGGCGAAGACCAGACGTCGCCCTACGCGCACCTGTCCGCCGCTGATCGCGAAGCCATTCTGGGCATCCTGAGAGACACGAAGCCGGATTTTCGACAGCCCTAGCCAAAACTCGGAGCCGGGAAGAGGACGCCTCCGAACAACAGGTACGCGAGGAGCAGCGTCCACACCACGTTGAACGCCTGACCGCCCAGAAACGCGAGAGCCGGGCGGCCCCCTTGAGTCGTCACGAGGTCGCCGAACCGTGTCTCGAGCCCGATGGACACGAATGCCAGCGCGAACCAGATGGTTCGCATCGCCGAGAACGTCCCCTGGGTCTCCTTGAGCAGGGCGGGCGACAACAGGAACGAAGCCATGAGCGAGGCCGCGAGAAATCCGATGACGAACTTCGGAAAGCGGTCCCAGATCACGCGAACGCCTGGGCGCGCCGTGGATCCACTCGAGTCCCTCATTGCCCACCAGATGGTCAAGATGAACGCCGCGACTCCGATGAGCACGTTCTGCGACAGCTTCACCACGACCCCGGCATCGCGGGCCGGGCCGCTGACGATTTCGGCGGCTGCGACGACCGAGGCGCTCGTGTCGAGTGTGCCGCCGAGCCAGGCGCCGCCGACAACGTCGGGAATGCCGAACGCGATGATGAGCTGGGGCATGATGACGATCATCGGTGCGGCGACGAGAATGACGAGCGAGGTGACGTACGACAGCTTCTTCCGGTCGCCCTGAATCGCGCCGCAGGCGGCGATGGCCGCAGAGACGCCGCAGATCGACACAGCCGTTGCCAGCATGGTCGCCAGCTCGTCGTCCACGCGCAGGCGGCGGGCGAGCCGGAAGCAGACGAACCAGACGGCTGTCACGACGAGCAGCGCCTGCGTGATGCCGAGCACGCCGGCGCGCAGCAGGTCGTCGAACAGAATGCTGGTGCCAAGAATGACCAGGCCGGTCTTGATATAGAACTCAGTCCGGATGGCGTCGGTCAGCCAGGCGGGCACGCCGATCGCGTTGCTGATGAACATCCCGAACGCGACGGCCAGAATCACGTATTCGATTCCGTACGCCGACACCCTCACGTTGCCCGCAACGACCTGCGAAAGCGACGCGACGGCATAGACTGCGGGGAAACCGACCACGAACCTGGCCGCTGATCCGTCCATCAAGAAGATGGCGGCCGCTGCCAGAGCCCCGACGCCTGCACCAACGGTCAGGAGTCGGAGGAGGTTCTGTCCGCCCATCACAACGGAGGTCAAGTCCCCGAACTCAGACCAGCCGAAGGCAGGCAATCCGGGCCGGACACCGGCGAGCACGAGCGCCATCGACAAGAAGGCGACCCATACGGCGAGCCAGTCTTCCGTGGACCAGCTCGAGGGCGCCGTCGCCGGAAGGGAAGTGCCGCGAGCCTCGGATGCGGCGTCGCTGACCGTGAGTTCTTTCATGGCCATCCTGGTTGTGCGCTCCTGGCGCGCGGCCCATTTTACCTGCCGACCGACGAGCTTGCCCGGGTTGTCTCGCCTGCCCCTGTCCTGGGCCTGGCGACGATCGGACCCCGGGCGGCGCGCCGCCCAGGGGCCCGAGGGCGCCTGAAGCTGATGCGCACGTGCGGGCACGCGTCGTGCACCAGTGCAAGGTCGGAGGACCGGAACCATGTGGAACAAGGATGAGTTCGAAGGAAAGGCCGAGCAGGTCAAAGGCAAAGCCAAGCAGGCGGCCGGCGATCTGACCAACGACGAGGATCTGATCGCCGAAGGCGAAGCGGACGAAGCAGCTGGAAAGGTGCAGGACACCGTTGGACGCGGAGCTCGCAAGGTCGGCGAAGCGATAGAAGATCTCGGCAAGAAGATAAAGCGCTAGCTTCGGTGTGCACAGTCGCCCGGCCGTCATCGCCGGGCGACCGTGCAGTTAGAATATCCGGATGCCAAAACTCACCGTAGAGGGATCTGGAACCATAGACGTGTCATCGGGCCGTCGGCTCGTGCGCGCCATTGAAGCGGACGCTCACGTCGACATCATGCACGCGTGTGGTGGTTTTGCGCGCTGTACCACCTGCCGCGTGGAGTTCGTGGAGGGCGAGCCAGCGCGCATGACCGCAGCCGAGAAAGAACGACTCGCGGCACGCGCGCTCACCGGCGTTCGCTTGTCGTGTCAGATTCTGTGCGAGCACGATATGACGGTCAGGGTCGTGAACCGGTTTTCAAGCTCAGGCCGTCCCGATCCGGGACCGATGCCGGAGGACACGATTACGCCGCCTCCGGTCTGGGTCTAGACTCGGGTGGCGGCCTTCAGAGCGGCGAGGACCTCTGCCGGCGGAGCGTGATGGCCGGCTTCACGGCTGATGAACCGATACAGTTCTCGTCCGTCTGCGGCGACGACGAGAACGCCGCCCTGCTGAAGCGGGTCGCCAGCGACGCGTGACTGTCGAAATCCGCTCCGGCGCGCCTGGAGGCTTCGCCTGAGCACGCCGGGCGTCAGCACGGTGCGCAAGCCCCGCCTCATCCCCACCACGTCGTATGCCCGGCGTGTCGGATCCGTGAAGAGAGGAAAGGGGACGCTCTGCTCATCGCGAAACGCCCTCATCTGCTCCAGGGTCCCGTGGCCGACCACGTAAAGCTCGCCGCCGAGCGATCGCACTTCGTTGAGCCATGACACGATCTCGGCCACCTGCTGCCTGCAGAACAGGCAGCCAAAGTGGCGAACGAACACGACCACTGCCGGTCGTTCCCGCCATAACTGACCGAGAGGGAGCTCTCGGCCTTCTGGATCCAGCACGTTCGTGTCGTCCAGGATGTGCGACATCGCCTCCACCCTATAATCACTGACGCATGGCATCGCGGCGCAAACACCGGAAGTCGGGTGACACGCGCGGGCACGACGTGGCGGCGCAATCGCCTACCAACGTACCCGGTGGGATCTGGCTGCGTGCCGCCTTGATCGTTCTGGCCGGAATCATCGCATACGCGAACAGCCTGTCCGGACCCTTCGTGCTCGACGACCAGGACACGATCGTCATGAACGAGCAGATTCGGCAGCTGGCGCCCTCCGTGGTGTTGTTTCCTGCCGTCGAGCTGCCGGTCGCCGGACGACCCCTGGTGAACGTGACGTTCGCGTTGAATTATGCGGTTGGGGGCCTCGCTGTCGGTGGATATCACGCGGTCAATATCGCGCTGCACATCGCATCCGCGCTGCTTCTGTTCGGGATCGTACGGCGGACGCTCGAGCGGATCGCCGGCCGCCCGAGTGAAGTCGTGTCAATGGGCACGGCGTCGAGCGTTCCGCTCCAGCGTGGACTCTCAGCGACGGACCTGGCGTTCGCGACCGCCATCATCTGGCTCGTCCACCCCCTCCAGACCGACGCCGTCGACTACCTCACCCAACGCACCGAGCTGGTGATGGGGCTGTTCTATCTCCTCACCTTCTACTCGAGCATTCGCGGTTACGAGCACAACCGATGGCTCATCGTCGCGGTCGTCTCCTGCGCGCTGGGAATGGCCTCCAAGGAGTCGATGGTGACGGCTCCGTTCCTCGTGGCCATGTATGACCGGATTTTCGTTTTCGACAGTTTCCGGGAAGCGTGGAGTAAACGCTCGCGTTTCTACCTCTCGCTGGCGGCGACCTGGCTGGTCCTGGCGATGGTCGTGTGGTCGGGTCCGCGCTTCAGATCCGCGGGCTTTTCCGCGGGCGTGAGCGTGTGGACGTACCTGCTCAATCAGACCCAGATGATCGTGAGGTACCTGCGGCTGGCCGTCTGGCCGAGTGGGCTCGTGGTCGATTACGGCGCGCCCCGCGCGCTCGGACCGGGAGATGTCGTGCCTCACGCGGGGCTCGTGCTCGGTCTGGTGGCGCTGACAATCTGGGCTCTGGCGCGCTGGCCGATGGTGGGCTTCCTGGGTCTCTGGTTCTTCACGACACTTTCGCCGACCTCGAGCATCGTGCCGATCGCCACCGAAGTCGGCGCCGAACGCCGGATGTACCTGCCGCTCGCCGCCCTCGTCGTGCTCGCCGTCCTGGGCGTCTCATGGCTTCTCGCGCGGCTGATGAGGATGCGTGGGCTGTCGAGCGAGCGGGCGCAGCTCGCGGGGGCCGCTGCGCTGGCCGTTGTGGTGATTCTGCTCGGCGGCGCGACCATCGCGCGCAATCGCGAGTACGCGTCGGCCGTCACGCTGGCCCGAGCCACACTCGAACGATGGCCTACGCCGCGCGCGCAGCATTCTCTCGGCGCCGCGCTCGTGGCGGACATGCAGTACGAAGAGGGCATCCGCCAGCTGACCGAGGCCGTCGACGGCGATCCTGGCGCACGCTACACGCTGGGCGTCGCGCTGTTCCAGCAAGGCAAGCTCCCCGAGGCGATCGTCCAGCTGCGAGAGTTCCTGGCCAGGGAATCGCTCCGCATCGAGGTGCCAGCGGCGCACGAGCTCGTCGGCCGCGCCTTGCGAGCCCAGGGTCGGTACGCAGAGGCCGGCGAGGAGTTCCAGCGGGTCCTGCAGATGACACCTTCGAGGCGCGAGGTGCACGGGCTGCTCGCCGAGAGCCTGATGAGGCAGCAGAAGTTCGGCGAGGCCGTCGGCCACTACCAGCAGATGCTCGCCTATCGTCCGAACGACATCAGCGCGCTGATGCAGCTCGGGATCTCGCTGATCGCGCTGGGTCGCGCCGATGAAGCCATCGTCCAGTTCCGGCGGGTGGTGGAGCTCATTCCGCGAGACGGCGTGGCCAACCGCAACTTGGCGCGCGCGCTCCTGGAAAGAGGATCGTTCGACGAAGCCGCACTGTACGCGAGAGAAGCGACGAACCTGCTGCCCAACGACGCCGTTGCCCACGACCAGTTGGGGGTGGCCCTCGCCAATCTGGGGCGGCTGGACGAAGGCATTGCGGAACTCCAGCGCGCCGCGCAGCTCGACCCGGCCGACCCTGAGATTCGCAGCCATCTGGCGGCAGCGCTCCAGGCGAAAGAGAACCCTAACCGCAGGCCTTAACGGGATATCATTCGGTCATGTCCCGAACGCCTCTGGCCGGCGTCGCGACCGTGCTGTGCCTGATGACCGGGCCGGCGGGATCGGCCCCCATCCTCCGCGCGGCGGACGCGAACCTGTTTCCCATCCTGCAGTCCGAGCTCCAGCGCAACTTTCAGATTCTCAGCAAGCAGGCCGACCCCGCGTATTTCATGAGCTACGCGGTTCACGATACGCGGACGGCTCTGATTCAGGCATCGGTTGGTGCGCTGCAGCGCAGCGACGACTCCCGCAGCCGATCGGCGACCGTTGAAGTGCGGGTTGGAGACTACGCCCTCGACAACACGCACCCGATCCGCGGCGACACCAGGGGTGGTCCGCGCGTCAGTCAGGTCTCGCTGCCGCTGATGGATGAAGAAAAGCCGATCCGCCTGGCGCTCTGGCGCGCCACCGACCGCACCTTCAAGCAGGCCAGCGAGGCGCTCACTCGCGTCCGCTCCAATATCGCAGCGAAGGTTAAGGAAGAAAACCCGGCGGGCGACTTTTCACAGGAGGAGGCGCAGCAGTATACCGGCGACCCGGTCAGCTTCACCCTGGACGCCGCTGCGTGGGAGGATCGCCTGCGGAGGGTCTCGGCGCCGTTCGCCAATGAGCCCTTCGTGTTTCGCAGCGACGTCTCGCTGTCCGTGGAATCGGATAACCGGTATTACGTCAACAGCGAGGGATCGCAGGTCGCGACCGGCGGGATTGCCTGGCGCTTGTTCATCCAGGCCGCCACGAAGGCCGACGACGGGATGGAGCTTCCGCTCTACACGAGCTACTTCGCCACCTCGCCCGAGGGATTGCCGGACGAAACCAAGCTTTTGGCTGACGTGCGGGGCATGATCGAGCTTCTGTTGCGGCTGCGCAAGGCGCCGCTCGTCGATCCGTACTCGGGGCCGGCAATCCTCTCGGGACGGGCCGCCGGCGTGTTCTTCCATGAAATCTTCGGCCATCGCATCGAAGCCAGCCGGCAGCGGAACGCCGATGACGGGCAGACGTTCGTGAGCCGCATCGGCCAGCCGGTCCTGCCGACGTTTCTGAGCGTGGTCTTCGACCCGACCGTGAAGAAGACAGGCGACGTCGAGCTGATGGGCCACTATCTGTACGACGATCAGGGCGTCAAGGCGAGGCGCGTGACGGTCGTGGATCAAGGCATTCTTCGCAACTTCCTCGTCGATCGCTCGCCGGTGCGCGATTTCGTCCGCTCGAACGGCCACGGGCGGGCGCAGGCTGGATTCCACCCCGTGTCGCGGCAGTCGAACATGATCGTGGAGTCGAGTCGCACCGTGGCGGGGGCAGAGCTGCTGAACATGCTGCGAGACGAAGCGCGGCGTCAGGGCAAACCGTTCGGGCTGCTGTTCGACAACATCGAAGGCGGGTTCACGAACACCGGACGCGGCTCGCCCAACGCCTTCAACGTGTTGCCGAACGTCGTCTACAAGATCTACACGGACCCGGCGCGCGAACCCGAGCTCGTTCGAGGTGTCGATCTCATCGGCACGCCGCTGTCGGCGTTCGGCAAGATCATCGCGACCGGTGACACCGTGGACATCTTCAATGGCGTGTGCGGGGCGGAGAGTGGCGGCGTCCCCGTGTCTGCCTCATCGCCACCGTTGCTCGTGAGCGAAGTCGAGGTGCAGAAGAAGGATCAATCCGTCGACGCGCTCCCGATACTGTCTGCGCCCGCGTTGATCGGGAACCGCAAGTCGTGACCTGCGTACCGGGCGGATCGGACAGGGGTACGAGGTGCGAATGAAACCGGCACGAATCACGACGGCCGTCGCGCTCGTCATCGCGCTCTTGTTCGCGTCGGCGCCTGGCGCCCAGGACACCCCGCTGATGTCAGCCATGCAGGACGAAATGCGCCGGTCGATGACCGAGCTTCGACTGCCTGGCGAGCCAGGACCGTACTACGTCGAGTACGAAGTCAACGATCTCGTATCCATGCGAGCTGTCGCACGGCTCGGTGGCATCGTCGACGATCTGGCCGATCGGGGCCGAACGCTGCAGGTGCAGGTCCGCGTCGGCGACTATGCGTTCGACAACTCGCGATTCATCACCCAGGACCGCGGCGCTCGCGCGCCGGCGCTTTCCGAACTGACGGCATCGCTCGATGACAACTACGACGCGATGCGCCAGCAGCTGTGGCTCACGACGGATGCGGCGTACAAACACGCCGTCAATGTCTTCGCGAGAAAGAAGGCGACGTTTCAGAATCGAACCGTCGCCGATGCGATTCCAGATTTCTCGCGCGACACCCCCAACGACGTCGTTGAGACCACCGTGGCACCAAGACCCCAGGGCCGTGAATGGGTCGAGCGCGCCAGAGAGCTGTCCGCCATATTCGCGGCGACCGGAGGGCTGGAGGGTTCGGAGGTCTGGCTGTCGGAGACCCACGGGAACCGGTATTACCTGAACAGCGAGGGCTCGAAGACGGTGACGCCTGTGGGCTCGGCGTACCTGCGGATTGCCGCCGAGGCGCAGGCTGAAGACGGGGCGACTGTCCGCGATCTGGTCGTCATGATCGAACGCACGCTCGACGATCTGCCGCCGATGGAACAGCTTCGTATGATGGTGGCCGACGTCGCGAATCGGACCAGGATCCGGCGATCGGCCGGGGTCGGCGAGGAGTTCACGGGCCCCGTGCTCGTCGAAGGCCAGGCGAGCGCCCAACTCGTCCGGCAGACGCTCGTGCCGCTGCTCCTGGCGCGGCGGCCGGCGGACGCCGAGAACCAGCGGTTCGGGCAGGGCCAGGGACAGGCGACGCCGTTCCTGACACGCATCGGTTTGCGCGTGTTGACCGATTCGTTTTTCGTGAGCGATACCCCGTCGGTGCGCCAATTGGACGGCCGCCCCGTCGCCGGCGCCTATCTAGTCGACGACGAGGGCGTGCTGGCGAAAGATGTCTCGCTCGTCGAGAAAGGGCGGCTCGTCACGCTGCTGACCGGCCGGACGCCTCAGAGAAGACTCCTCAAGTCCACCGGACACGGGCGCTCAGGCACCGTGCATGCCGGGGTGTTTCAGATGAGCAGCACCGAGGCGATTCCGTTGCCGCAGCTCAAAACGAAGTACCTCGACCTGCTGAAGCTTCAGGACAAGTCCTTCGGCTACATCGTCCGTTCGATCGCGCCGCCCGGAGAGGCGCCCGGTGGACAGGGCGGCGGCCCGGTGATTCTCGACATCGTGAAGGTCACGCTGGATGGTCGGGAAGAGCCGGTACGTGGCCTCCGTTTCGGCGACGTCCCGCCGTCAGCCTTCAGGGACATTCTCGAAGCCTCGCAGGAGCGCACGCTCGAGAACTACCGCATCAACGTGGTCGGTGCGGCATCCGTCATCGCGCCGAGCATGATTTTCGAGGAGCTCGAGATCGAGCAGACGCGGGAGATCGTGCAGAAGCCGCCGCTTGTGCCGTCTCCGCTGGCGCCGTAGGGAAGGCTCAGGGCTTAAGGCTCAGGGCTTAAGGCTCAGGGCTTAAGGCTCACGTCTCAAGCCTTGAGGTTCAGGGGCCTTGGACCCGGGTTTGCTCGCCCCTTGACGTGAGCCGCGACCACCGAAAGCTTCGCGTCTTCGTTCTCGCCGACGCGCTGGTGCCAACGGTCTACGCCATCAGTCAGAATCTTCCGGCTTGCTGAGCGGTTCGGCCTTCAAATGCAACTGAGGCGAGCCGCGGTCTCAGTCGCCTCCAACATCGTTGAAGGATGTGCACGCCGGTCGACGAAGGAGTATCTCAATTTTCTCAATATCGCCGCCGGGTCTGCCAGCGAGGCTCGTTATCTCACGGATCTCTGTTGTCGACTTGGCTTCCTGCCCGAAGCTGGGGCGCAGCCGGTTGTCGCAGGTTACACGGACCTCGCAGCGGGCCTCGAAGCTCTTATCCAGTCCCTGAGCCTTAAGCCCTGAGCCTTAAGCCCTGAGCCCTAAGCTACGCCAGCGGCGCCGGTAGATCCGACCTGCCCATCAAGAACGCGTCGACGCCGCGAGCCGCGCTTCGACCTTCGGCGATCGCCCAGACGATGAGCGACTGCCCGCGCTGCATGTCGCCGGCCGTGAAGATGCCGGGCACGCTCGTCATCCACGTGCCGTCACGCCACACGTTGCCTCGATCGGTCATGCGCACGCCGAGTTGATCGAGCATGCCGTTGCGTTCGGGTCCAAGGAACCCCATCGCGAGGAGGACGAGCTCCGCTTTGAGCTCGAAGTCGGATCCGGGCACCGGCTCGAAGCTCATGCGTCCGTCTTTGATGACCGAGGCGACCTGAATGGCGTGGAGTGTCGACACTCGTCCCTCTGCGTCGCCCTTGAAGCGCTGGGTGGAGATGGAGTACAGCCGGTCGCCCCCTTCTTCGTGAGCCGTTGATACGCGAAAGATATTCGGCCAGAGCGGCCACGGGTTGCTTTCGGCGCGGCTGTCTGGCGGTCGTGCGAGCAGCTCGAGCTGATGGACGTGTCGAGCGCCCTGACGATGGGCCGTGCCGAGACAGTCCGCGCCGGTATCGCCGCCGCCGATGATGATGACGTGCTTGTCGGCGGCGGTGATCAACTCTTCGGCGACGCGATCGCCCTCGCAGATGCGGTTCTGCTGCGTCAGGTATTCCATCGCGAAATGGATGCCGCGCAGCTCGCGCCCGGGGACGTTGAGATCGCGTGGCGCAGTCGAGCCGCCGGCAAGCACGATCGCGTCGTAATCGCGCCGCAGCTCGTCGACCGGCACGTGGACCCCGACGTTGGCGCCAGTCCTGAACTCGACGCCCTCCCCGCGCATCACGGCGAGCCGGCGTTCGAGAAACCGCTTTTCCATCTTGAACTCGGGGATGCCGTAACGCAGCAGGCCGCCGATGCGGTCGGCGCGCTCGAGAACGGTCACGAGATGGCCGGCGCGGTTCAGCTGGTCGGCAGCGGCGAGGCCGGCCGGGCCTGAGCCGACGACGGCGACGCGTTTGCCGGTGCGAACCAGGGGGGGACGCGACGTCACCCAGCCTTCGTCGAACGCCCGATCGACGATCGACACCTCGATCGCCTTGATCGTCACCGGTTCGTTGTTGATGCCGAGCACGCACGATCCCTCGCACGGCGCAGGACACAACCGTCCGGTGAACTCCGGAAAATTGTTCGTGGCGTGCAGCCGATCGATCGCGGCGTGCCACCGATCGCGATAGACGAAATCGTTCCAGTCAGGAATGAGATTGCCGAGCGGACACCCCTGGTGGCAGAAGGGGATGCCGCAGTCCATGCAGCGGGCGGCCTGTTCTTTCAGCGCCGCCTCCGGGTACGGGACGTACACCTCGCGCCAGTCGTGGATGCGAACGGGAACCGGCCGTGTTGGCGCCTTCTTCCTTGCGATCTCGACGAACCCTGTCACTTTGCCCATGAGAATAAGAATTGAGTCAGATGACTAGATTCTTTTACCCTGCCCCCACCAGCTCGGCGAACTCGACCGGCCGGCCCTGAGCGGCGGCGACGGCCTGCGCGGTCAGCACGCGCTTGTAGTCGCGCGGCATCACCTTGACGAACAACGCGGCCATGTCGCGCCATGCTTCGAGCACCCTCGCGGCATGGTCGCTGCCGGTGTACAAGACGTGGCGGCGGATCAGATCGCGGACCAGATCGACGTCCTCCGCCGAATCGAGCGCTTCGAGCTCGACCATCTCCCGGTTGCAGCGCTTGGCGAACGTCCCGGTGATGTCGAGTACGTAGGCGATGCCACCCGACATGCCGGCCGCAAAGTTGCGGCCGGTCTTGCCAAGCACGACGACGCGGCCGCCGGTCATGTACTCGCACCCGTGGTCGCCGACGCCTTCGACGACCGCGAACGCCCCGCTGTTGCGGACGGCAAAGCGCTCGCCCGCGACGCCGCGGAAATACGCCTCGCCGCTCGTGGCCCCATAAAGAGCGACGTTGCCGATGATGATGTTCTCTTCGGGAACGAACGTGGCCTGTTTGGGCGGGTAGACGATGACTTTTCCGCCCGACAGGCCCTTGGCGATGTAGTCGTTGGCGTCGCCCTCGAGTTCGAGGGTGATGCCCCTGGGGACGAAGGCGCCGAAGCTTTGGCCGGCCGATCCCTTGAACCGAAGAGAGATCGTGTTATCGGGGAGCCCCGCGGCGCCGTACCGGCGGGTCACGTGGTACCCGAGCATCGTGCCGACGGTGCGATTGACGTTGCGGATGGGCAGCTGCAGTGCAACGGGGGTCCCGCGTTCGATCGCGTTCGCGCACTGGACGATGAGCTCGTTGTCCAGCGCACCAGCCAGCCCGTGATCCTGTGCCGTGACGCACCGCCGCGGCGCGTCGGGGGCGACGGGGGGCTGGTAAAGGATTGCCGAGTAGTCGAGGCCCCTGGCTTTCCAGTGGTCGACCGCCTGATGGAAGTTCAAGCAATCGACTCGGCCGATCATCTCGTCCATGGTCCGGAATCCAAGCGCCGCCATGTATTCGCGCACTTCCTGCGCAACGAAGCGGAAGAAGTTCTCGACGAACTCCGGCTTGCCGGTGAAATTCTTCCGCAGCTCCGGATCCTGCGTCGCGATGCCGACCGGACATGTATTCAGATGACAGACGCGCATCATCACGCAGCCAGAGACCACGAGGGGAGCCGTGGCGAAGCCGAACTCCTCGGCGCCGAGCAGCGCGGCAATCGCCACGTCACGGCCGGTCTTCAGCTGTCCATCCACCTGCACCACGATGCGATCGCGGAGCCGGTTCATCATCAGCACCTGCTGCGTTTCCGCGAGACCAAGCTCCCACGGGATGCCGCCATGTTTGATGCTGGTCTGGGGTGAGGCGCCCGTGCCGCCATCATGTCCGGAAATCAACACCACATCGGCATGCGCCTTCGAGACGCCCGCCGCAACCGTGCCGACGCCAGCCGTGGCGACCAGCTTCACGTGGATCCGCGCCGTGGGATTGGCGTTCTTCAGGTCGTGAATCAGCTGCGCGAGATCCTCGATCGAATAGATGTCGTGATGCGGCGGCGGCGAGATGAGGCCGACTCCCGGCGTTGCGTAGCGGACCTTCGCAATCCAGGGGTAGACCTTGTGGCCGGGGAGCTGACCGCCTTCGCCGGGCTTCGCCCCCTGCGCCATCTTGATCTGGAGATCCCGGGCATTGACGAGGTACTCGCTTGTCACGCCGAAGCGCGCTGACGCCACCTGCTTGATCGCGCTGTTGCGCGAGTCGCCGTTCGGATCCGGCCGGTACCGGGCCGGATCCTCGCCCCCTTCCCCCGTGTTCGACTTGCCGCCGAGGCGGTTCATCGCGATCGCGAGGGTTTCGTGCGCTTCCTGGCTGATCGATCCGTACGACATCGCTCCGGTCGCAAAACGCTTGACGATGACTTCGACCGGTTCGACTTCGTCGATCGGCACCGGGGCGACCGCTTTCAGCTCGAGCAGGCCACGAAGCGTTGCCCGGTGGCGGCTCTGGTCGTCGACCAGTCGGCTGTATTCCTTGAAGATGGCGTACTGGCCCGTACGCGTCGCATGCTGCAGCTTGAAGACGGTGTCCGGATTGAACAGGTGATACTCCCCGTCGCGCCTCCATTGATATTCGCCGCCCGATTCGAGCTCGGCCGGGGCGCCGGCGAGGTTGTGAAACGCCCGGCGATGCCTCTCGATCGTCTCCGCCGCGACGATGTCGATTCCGACGCCGCCGATCCGCGACGCCGTCCATGTGAAGTACTTGTCGATGAAGGGGCGGTTGAGTCCGACCGCCTCGAAGATCTGCGCGCCGCAATAGCTTTGCAGCGTCGAGATGCCCATCTTCGACATCACCTTGAGGATGCCCTTGTTGAGCGCCTTGATGTAGTTCTTGACCGCCTGGGCGTGCGTGACGCCGACCAGGATGCCCTGCCGGATCATGTCGTCGAGCGTTTCGAACGCGAGGTAGGGATTGACCACGCCGGCGCCGTAGCCGAGGAGCAGCGCGCAGTGGTGGACCTCGCGGGCGTCGCCGGACTCGACGACCAGCGCGCAGCGCGTGCGGGTGCCTTCGCGGACCAGATGGTGGTGCACGCCGGCCGTCGCGAGCAGGCTCGGAATTGGCGCCAGGTCGCGATCCGTGCCGCGATCGGACAGGATGAGGATGTTGTACCCGGCTTCGACCGCCTTGCTGGCGGCATCCTTCAGGCGCTCGAGCGCGAGCTCGAGGCTCGCGCCATTGCCCCGCGGATCGAACACCATCTGCAGCGTCGTCGATCGGAACCCGGGGTAATAGAGGTGCCGCACCTTGGCGAGCTGGTCGTTGTCGATCACGGGGTACTTGATCGCGATCTGGTGACACGACTCGGGACGCGGATCGAGCAGGTTGCCTTCTGGGCCGATGGTCGATCCCATCGCCGTCACCAGTTCCTCGCGAATCGCATCGAGCGGCGGATTGGTCACCTGCGCGAAGACCTGCGTGAAATAGTCGTAGAGCAGCCGCGGGCGATCCGACAGGACGGCGAGCGACGTGTCGCTGCCCATCGAGCCGACGGCTTCCTCGCCTTTCGACGCCATCGGTGCGAGCAGGACGCGCAGATCCTCGTCGGTGTAGCCGAAGGTCTGCTGGCGGCGCAGGACTGTTTCGTGGCTCGGCGGCGGCAGGTACGGGGCCGGCGGCAGATCCTCGATGTCCACCAGGTTGCCCTTCAGCCAGTCGGCGTACGGATGCGCGCGAGCCAGGTCGCGCTTGATCTCTTCGTCGGCCACGATGCGGCCCTGCGCCGTGTCAACGAGGAAGATGCGGCCCGGATGCAGCCGTTCCTTGATGAGGATGTTCTCGGGTGGAATGTCGAGCACCCCGACCTCCGACGCCATGATCACGAGGTCGTCCTTGGTCACGTAGTAGCGCGACGGCCGAAGGCCGTTCCGGTCGAGGACGGCGCCGACCACCGATCCGTCGGTGAAGGCGATCGAGGCCGGCCCATCCCACGGCTCCATCAGCGACGAGTGATACTCGTAGAACGCTTTGAGCTCGGCCGGCATCGACTCGTGCCCCGCCCATGGTTCCGGAATCATCATGAGGATGGCGTGGGGCAGCGATCGCCCCGCCATCACGAGGAACTCGAGGACGTTGTCGAACGTGGCCGTGTCGCTTCCGCCCTCGCGGATGATCGGGAGAATCTTCCTCAGGTCGTCGCCGAGAAGCGGCGACGACAGCAGCCCCTCTCGCGCGCGCATCCAGTTGATGTTGCCGCGCAGCGTGTTGATCTCGCCGTTGTGCGCGATATACCGGTAGGGATGCGCCAGCGGCCAGGAGGGGAACGTGTTGGTGCTGAAGCGCTGATGCACCAGCGCCAGGGCCGACTCGAACTCGGGGTCCGCGAGGTCCGGGAACATCGGGACGATCTGATCGGCGATCAGCATCCCCTTGTAGATGAGTGTTCTGGCCGACAAGCTCGGAATGTAGAAGGCCCGCGCGTCCTCGTCGTGGAGGCGATCGATCGCGTGCTCGACGCGCTTGCGAATGACGTACAGCTTGCGCTCGAACTGCGCGGACCGTTCGCGATCGGACGGGTCGAAGGGGGCGCCTGCCCCGATGAAGATCTGTTCGAAACGTGGCTCGACCGCGACGGCCGACGCGCCGACGCGCCGATCGTCGGTCGGCACCAGACGCCACCCCAGCACCTGCTGCCCCTCTTCGCGCACGATGGATTCGAGCAGCGCGCGCGTCTGCTCGCGCGCGCCTTCGGCCCGGGGCAGAAACACGAATCCGGCGCCGTAACAGCCGGCGGGCGGAAGCGTGATGCCGAGCGCCGGCGTGATCCTGCGGAAGAAGCGATCGGGCATCTGGACGAGGATGCCGGCGCCGTCGCCGGTGGACGCCTCGCAGCCGCACGCGCCGCGGTGGAGCAGGTTGACGAGCACTCGGAGTCCCTGTTCCACAATGGCGTGTGAGCGTCGCCCCTTGATGTCGACGACGAAGCCGACGCCGCAGGCGTCGTGCTCGTGCTCGGGATCGTACAGGCCGGCCGCGGCGGGCGACTCGTGCGGCCTGAGAGAAAAACCGGGCTCAGGCCCTTGCTGGAAGAGCATGAACTCTGACATAGCCCTCACCCTTGGGACCCCGCTGCGGGGGTAACCGAGAAGCTGTAGTTATGCCTCAGGCCGAAGCAGAAGTAAAATGCAATCTCAGTATTCGTATGATGAGATAAACAGATGGAAGCGGAGGGCGGGATCGGCTCCCCACGGGGCGGAAACCGACGTGTCTGTCGATGTTCCGGCGGTGGCGCGCCGGGGCTCGACGAGTCCGTCCGGGGCGGAGCCGCTCGCTTGACAGGGAGGCGCTGTCTGTATTAACTAACCAGTCAGTTAGTTATGTCCCCGCGCCGCCGCTCCCCGCTGCCCGGCACCCGCAGCCGCATCCTGGCCGCCGCCGCCGGGGAGTTCGCCGCCCACGGCTTCGCCGCCACCACCGTCGATCGCATCGCCCGCCGCGCCCGCGTCAACAAGGCGATGATCTACTACCACTTCCCCAACAAGCGTGCCTTGTACACCGCGATCGTGCGCGATCATTTCTCGCCCATTGTCGAGAAGCTCACCGCCATCAGGGCCGAACCGGCCCCGGCCGCGCAGCAGCTCGACCGGTTCGTCGAAACTTTCGTCGCCTCGATCGACGCGTCCCGCACGTTCCTCCCGCTGTTCCTGCGGGAGATCGCAGAGGGGGGGGTGCACCTCGGCGGGGAAGAGCTCGCGCTCGTGGCCGAAGTCTTCGGCGCCGTGCGGGCCGTCATCGCCAGCGGCACCGAGCAGAGGACGTTCCAGCCGGTGCACCCCTCACTCGCGCACTTCACGTTGATCGCGCCCGTGATCATGTTTCGAGCCACCGCAAGTATCAGACGGCGGCTCAAGACAGCGCGGAACGTCGACATCCCGGACGCCGATTCGGGAACGCTCGTCCGCCACATGCAGATGGTCGCGCGCCGCATGCTGGCGCCGCCCCACAACGAGGGCCGGATCCTATGAGGCCCGACGCACAAAGGGACGACATGTCAGGCACATACACGCCACCGGCTCGCCGCTGCGCGGGGTTGATCGTCGTCATCACGGCACTGAGCGTGGTGGCGTGTCGAGACCAGGTCGAGAGTACCAGCGCTCGCGTGTCGGGCCAGGTTCAGGCCACCGAAGTGCAGCTGGCCGCCGAAGTCGGCGGGCGCATTCTCGAGCTGCCGGTCGTCGAAGGCAATCGGGCCAATCAGGGCGACGTGATGGCGCGACTGGATACCCGCGACGTGGACCTTGCCCTGCAGCGTGCCCGGGCCGACCGCGACGGCGCGGTGGCGCAGCTGCGACTGCTCGAGGCCGGCTCGCGGCCCGAGGATATCCGGCAGGCACAGGCGCAGCTGGCGGCCGCGACGAGCGAAGTCGCCGTGGCCCAGTCAGAGCTCGCGGCGGCGGAGACCGACCTGGAACGGTTCGAGCAGCTGCTCAAGAGTAACTCCGGCTCGCAGAAACAGCGTGACGACGCTGCAACGAGGCGGAACGTGGGCCGGGATCGGGTGGCGTCGGCGCGAGCGCACGAGAATGCGGCGCGCGCAGCCGAGGCACGGCTCTCGGCGGGCGCCCGGCGCGAGGAGATCGATGCGGCCCGGGCGCGTGTCGCGAGCGCGGAGGCTCAGATCGCCTCGCTCGAGAAGAACAAGGCGGATGCGACCCTCCTCGCTCCGATCGCCGGCATCGTCAGCGAACGGCTCCTGGATCCCGGGGAGATGGCGGCTCCGCGCGCGCCGATCGTCGTTCTGACCGATCTCGATCATGCCTGGGCAGAGGTCTTCGTGAACGAGCCCGACGTCCCGAGGTTGAAGCTCGGGCAGCCCGCGACGGTTTTCACCGACGCCGGTTCGAGCATCCAGGGAACGGTCAGCTTCATTTCTTCCAAGGCGGAGTTCACTCCCCGTAACGTGCAGACGGCGGAAGACCGATCGAAGCTCGTGTATCGCGTGAAGATTGCCGTCGACAACCGCGAAGGATTGCTGAAGCAAGGTATGCCGGTCGAGGCCGAGATTCCTCTTCACTGAACCGCTGACCATGCCGTCTCCTCTTGCGCTCGATCACGTCACGAAGAAATACGGCGCCGTGCCGGCCCTCCGCGAGCTGAGCCTGTCGGTTGAGAGCGGCGAGATGTTCGGACTGATCGGGCCGGACGGTGCCGGCAAGACGACAGCGATACGGCTGATCTGCGGGCTGCTGAAGGTGGACGGCGGAACCGTCCGCGTCTTCGGCCGCGATCCTGTCACGGAGCACCTGCAGGTCACCCGGACGATCGGATACCTCTCGCAGCGGTTCAGCCTGTACGGCGACCTGACCGTTGACGAGAACATCGCTTTTTTCGCCGAGATTCACGGGCTGCAGATGAACGATCGCCGCATCCGCGATCGCCGCACCCGCCTCCTCGAGTTGACGCAGCTCGCGCCCTTCCGTGAGCGCATCGCCGATCAGCTGTCGGGCGGCATGAAGCAGAAACTGGCGCTGGCCTGCACCCTCGTGCACGAGCCGCAGATCATCGTGCTCGATGAGCCGACGACCGGCGTGGATCCGGTGTCGCGCCGGGAATTCTGGAAGCTCCTGTCGGAGTTCCTGAGCCACGGCATCACGATCCTGATGGCGACGCCGTATCTCGACGAAGCGGAGCGATGCTCACGCGTCGCGCTGCTGCACGAGGGGCAGCTGCTCGCGCTCGACTCGCCGGCTGCGCTCCGCGGAAGCCTCAGAGGCGAGGTCATGGAAGTGATTGCCGGCGATCGGACGCGCGCGATGGAGGCGCTCGTGCGGACCGCTGGCGTCGTGGACGTTCAGCTGTTTGGCGAACGGGTGCATGCGAGGCTGGAGCCGGACTCTCCCTTGCGGGACGCCGGTCGTTTGACCGCGGTGCTCGGCCAGGCCGGCGTCCAGCCCGAAAGCGTGCGGCGGGTCCCGACGTCGCTCGAGGATGTGTTCATTGCACGCATCACCGAGCGAGTCGTTTCTGCGTAGCGTCCGGCGTCGGCGTCGCGGTGGAGGCCCCGCCGGCCATACGAGGTTGCAATGTGTCGATCGCTGATCGTGTTTGCGGCGTTTTGTGCGGGCTCGGTCGTGGCGCGCGCACAGACTGAGACCCTGACCCTCGACGAGGCCATCGCGCGTGGGCTCGCGGCGAGCCATCGCGTGGCGGAGGCCGGTGCGCGCCAGGAGGCGGCGGAGGCGGTCGAAGATCAGCGTCAGGCGGCCGCCATGCCGCTGACGTCGATGCAGGCCGGCTACACGCGGACCAATCACGTCGTGCCGTTCGGCATACCTGGCGAACTTCTGATCTATCCCGACGTTCCCGACAACTACAGGTGGCGCATCGACCTGCAGTGGTCCATTTACAACGGTGGGCGGACTTCTGCGCTGACGCGTGCCGCTGCCGCCGAAGCCGATGCCGCGGTCCAGGATCGCGAGACGGCGCGCGTCGACGTCAAGCTCGAGATCGCGCGCGCTTACTGGGCCGTGATTACGGCGCGCACCGCGGTGGATGTCGTCGGCCAGGCGCTGGCGCGCATGGAGGCGCACCTCGTCGATGTCCGCAACCAGTTGAACGTCGGGCTTGTGCCGCCAAGCGACGTCCTGTCGGTCGAGGCTCAGCACGCCCGTCAGCAGCTGCTCCTGATCGAGGCCAGAAACCTCGCCGAGACCACGGGGGCGGAGTTCAGGCGGATCGTCGGGCTGGCGCCCGAGATGCCCTTCGAGCTCGAGGATCGCATCGATACGCCGTCGACACCATCGCCCGAAGTCGCGTCGCTGGTCGAGGCGGCCAGGGCGAACCGGACCGACCGCAAGGCGCTGGAGAGTCGGCTCGATGCGCTTGGCGAAAGGGTGGCTGCGGCGCAGGCCGGCCGCCTGCCAGAAGTGGTGACCGTGGCGGGCTATGACCTCGCGAATCCGAACCCGCACATCTTTCCACGTCAGGAGGTCTGGAAACCGTCGTTCGACGTCAGCGTGAATCTGACGTGGGCATTGTTCGACGGCGGCCGTGTTCGAGCGCAGGTGGCGGAGGTCGCCGCCAATCGGCGCGCGGCGGTCGAGCGGCTCAGAGAGTTCGATGACAGCATCGACCTGGAGGTCCGCCAGCGGGCGGCCGATCTGGCGTCAGCGGAAGCGGCGATCACGGCGACAGACGTGGCAGTCCGCAGCGCCGCAGAGGCGCGACGGGTCATCGCCGACCGGTTCGCTGCGGGCGTGGCGACGAACACCGACGTCATCGATGCCCAGGTGGTGCTGCTCCAGGCGGAACTGGATCGGACGCGCGCGCTGGCCAATGCCCATCTTGCGGTCGCCCGCCTCGATCGGGCGCTGGGCCGATGAACGGCGAAGACGCAATCATCGTGCGGGACTTGACGCGACGGTTCGGCCATTTCACCGCAGTCGATCGCATCAGCTTCGAGGTCAAACGCGGCGAGATTTTCGGGTTCCTCGGGGCGAACGGGGCCGGCAAGTCCACAACCATCCGCATGCTGTGCGGGTTGCTGACGCCCACGTCCGGGACGGCCCTGGTGGATGGCATCGATGTCAGCAGAGATCCGGAGTCGGTGAAGCTGCGGATCGGGTACATGTCCCAGAAGTTCTCGCTCTACGAGGTGCTCACCGTCGAGCAGAACATCAGGTTCTTCGGCGCCCTCTACGGGCTCACCGACAGCCAGATTGCGAAACGGCAGCGGTTCGTGATCGAGATGTCGGGTCTCTCTGGCCGGGAAGGCACCAAGGCACGCGAGCTGGCAGGGGGGTGGCGGCAGCGACTGGCGCTCGGCTGCGCCATCCTGCACGAGCCGCGTGTCGTGTTTCTCGACGAGCCGACCGGCGGCGTCGATCCGATCTCGCGCCGGCAATTCTGGAACCTGATCGAGGATCTGTCGCGGGCCGGGGTCACCATCCTGGTCACGACGCACTATCTCGACGAGGCCGAGCACTGCCATCGCATCGCGATCATCAATGCCGGCACGCTCGCGGCGATTGGGACTTCGCGCGAGCTCAAGAAGATCTTCGCCGATCGGCCGATCCTCGAGATTCATTCCAGCCGGCCCGTCGACGTCATGAGGATTCTCGACGGGATGGACGAGGTCGAGAAGACCACGGTGTTCGGAACGGCCGTTCACGCCGTGCTCAGGTCCGATCGCGTGGAGGCGTCGACGCTCGCCGATCGCCTGCGGATGCAGGGGCTGGAGATCAGAGCCATCGACCGCGTGATGCCTTCGCTCGAAGACGTGTTTCTCGACGTCATCGAGCGCGCGTCATGAGAAAGGCCCTGGCCGTCGGCCGCAAGGAGTTCAGGCAGATTGCGCGCGATCGCATCTCCCTGCTGATCCTGATGTTCGTTCCGGCGTTCTTCCTGCTGCTCTACGGCTACGCGCTCAACTTCGACGTTCAGCACATTCGCCTTGCCGTCCACGACAACGACCGGACCACGGCGAGCCGCAATCTGATCTCGTCGTTCGTCAATTCGGGATACTTCGATCTCGTGGCCTCGGTCGCCGACGCGAACGAGTACGAGCGGCTGATTGACGAAGGCGCCGCCCGGATTGTGCTGGTGATCCCGCCCGGTCTGCAACAGAGGCTTCTTGCAGGCCGGCGTGTGCCGGTCCAGGTCATCATCAACGGCGACGACGCGAACACCGCGGCGACGGTGACGGGCTACGCCCTGGGCGTCCTGCGGACCGTATCCGCGCAGTATCAGGCCGATGCGATGACGAGGGCGCCGGGCGCGCGCCTCCCCGTCGTGAACGTCGAACCACGGGTCTGGTACAACCCGGAGCTTCGCAGCGCGCTGTTTCTCGTTCCCGGTCTCATCGCCTACATCGGGATGATCTCGGCGGTGATCTCCACCGCGCTCTCGGTCGTGCGTGAAAAGGAGCGTGGAACGATGGAGCAGGTGAGGATGGCGCCACTCAGCACCATCGCGTATGTGGTCGGCAAGACGCTGCCGTACTTCGCCATCTCGATGTGCACATCGCTCGGCGTTGTCCTGGCGTCGATGGCGCTGTTCGGGCTGCCGATGAACGGCTCGTGGTGGCTCCTGCTGCTGTCGATTTCGCTGTATCTGGCCGGGGCCCTGGGGCTCGGCTTGATGATCTCGACGGCAGCCGAGTCGCAACAGGCGGCCTTTCAAATGGCGATGCTCGCGTCGTTTCTTCCGACGATGATCCTGTCCGGGTTCGTGTACCCGATTGCCAGCATGCCCGTGCCCATCCAGGTGATCACCTATATCGTCCCCGCCCGGTACTTCATCGTCGCGCTCCGGTCCATCCTGCTGAAGGGGGCGGAGCTGTCGATGTTCTGGCCCGATCTCGCGGCCCTCGCCTTGTATGCGACGTTCATGCTGACGATGGCGTCGAGACGGCTGAAGAGGCAGTGGACGTGAGACGGACGATCTACATGATGTGGAAGGAGGTGCTGGAGCTGCGGCAGGATCCGCGCATCTTCTCGATCATCTTCATCGCCCCGATTCTCCAGCTGACCATTCTCGGGTACGCCGCGAACACCGATGTCCGTAACGTGCCGATCGTCATCGTGGATGCCGATCGGAGCGGCGCGAGCCAGGACCTGATCAGCCGGTTCGGCGCGGTGAGCACGTTCACGCTCGTTGACATCGTGTCGAGCATCGACGAGGTCGATCCGTATCTCGAGAGCGGGCGCGCCTGGATGGCGCTCGTCATCCCTGCCCGTTATGGAGCTGACGTCGCGGGGGGTGGAGAAACCACGCTGCAGGTTCTGGCGGACGGGTCGGATGGCAACTCCACGAACATCGCGCTCGGATACGCGAGCAATCTCATCGCCGGGTACGCGCAGGATGCCGTCGAGGAGCGGAGCCGCGCGATCGGCGCGGGGGAGGCAGCGATTGCGGGAATCGACCCCCGCGTGCGCGTGTGGTTCAACCCGACGATCGAGAGCCGGAACTTCATGTTGCCGGGGATCTTCGCGCTGCTCCTCCTGGTGGTGACCTCGAATCTGTCGTCGATGGCTGTGGTCCGGGAGCGCGAGGTCGGGACGCTGGAGCAGCTGAACGTCACGCCGCTCGGCCGCGTCCAGCTGATCGTCGGCAAACTGCTGCCGTACGGGGTCATCGGCATCATCGACGCGACCATCGTGCTCGTCGTCATCATCTTCTGGTTCGAGGTGCCGTTGCGCGGCAGCTTCTGGCTGCTCGTCGCGATGAGCTGGGTCTACCTGCTCACGACCCTGGGGCTGGGCCTGTTCATCTCGACCATCTCGCGCACGCAGCAGCAGGCCATGATGACGTCGACGTTCTTCTTCATGACCCCGATGATGTACCTCTCCGGCTTCATCTTCCCGATCGAGAACATGCCGACGTGGATTCAACCGCTGACATATCTGATTCCGCTCCGCTACTTCGTCGTGATTCTGCGGGGGATCTTTCTGAAAGGCGTCGGCCTTGAGACGCTGTGGCCGCAGGCCCTGGCGCTGCTGGCCTGGGGGCTTGCCATCCTCAGCCTCGCCGTTCTGAGATCCAGCAAGCGGTTGGCGTGAGGAGTGCGTCGTGTCCGGCTTCAGCCGGCCGTGCTCTGATGGACCTGTGGTTGAGGGCGAAATGACAGACGTTGCACACGAATTCCTTCAAGAGTCACGCCGGCTCCTCCTGGCGGATTACCTGCCGAAAATAGCGCAGTGCCTCGAGCATCTCAGCAACGAGCAGGTCTGGGCGCGGCCGAACGAAGCGTCGAACAGCATCGGCAACCTGCTGCTGCACCTGTGCGGCAATGTGAGCCAGTGGATAGTTGGCGGCGTCGGCAACCGACCCGTGGAGCGGCACCGTCAGCAGGAATTCGACGAGCGGCATCAGCTCCCGGCGCGCGAGCTTCTCGCGCGGCTGCAGTCCACGCTCGCGGAGGCCGACGCCGTGCTTGGCGAGCTCAGTCCCGAGACGCTGCTCACCACGCGTGCCATTCAGGGATACGACGTGACCGTGCTTCAAGCCATCTACCACGTCGTCGAGCACTTCAGCATGCACACGGGACAAATCATCGTCTTCACCAAGACGCTGACCGCAAGAGATCTGCAACTGTGGCGAGCCCCTTAGCCACGCCAGAGCAAACGACACAAACACGAGGACTGCCGCAGACGCAACGCCGTGTGGTCTCAGTTCGCTGCTTGGTATGTAGGGGCTCACAAACGGCACGCGCCGATAGCGCAGGAATAGCGTTTCCATCAGGAGCGCCGACAGGGCAAGGCCGACGCCGAAATGAAACGCCGCGAGACGGGTGCCGAGGACCGTGGCGTGCCAGATGAAGAGGCCTCCGAGTGTCGGCAGGACGAGCGCTATCCAACCCGCGAGCGTAACACCAGACATGTACGGTGTCAGGTTCCCCGCCCAAGCAAGACTGAACGTGGTGCTTGCCCGGAGTTCCGCCGGGATACGTACCGCGCGTCGAAAGCCGCTGAGCACGCTGGCAAGCAGAAGCGATTGTCCAGCGAGGAGCGGCAAAGGAACGGATGTGACGTCGCCGGCGTTGTGCCCAGGCCCCAATACCTGCCCCCGCGCCGTGATGAGCATCAGCGAGAGTCCAACGGCCAATGACGATGCCAGCGCGACACGCTGGGAGACTTGTCTCGACAGCGTCTGCAGCGTGAAAAAGAATCCCGCCTGACGGAGCGATGTCCTCGCGACGACGTGACCCACGATCCACTTCCAGGCACGACCTGCGGCCCCATCCTTGTGCGCACGGCGAACAACAGGCACTGGAAGCCGCCGGCTGTTCCACATGCACGCGGCAGTCGTCACGACGCCGACGATGGCCAGCGCCGCAATCGCCACCCACGCCAGCTCGTGATAGCGCGGCCACAAGCTTCGATATAGATCGGTTGCGTCGCGTTCCGCGACAACGTAGTAGCGCGGCGGGCTGGTGCGAGGCAGTGTGTCGATCACTGATCCCGCGAGCGTTTCGTGCAGCCCGACGAACCACAACGGAGGAAGGGCGCTTGCCGCCAGGCCTCCTTGCGCCAGCCAGTTGCGCGCCACGCCCGCATGGGCTCCTGGCAGAAGCAGCGACGCGGTCACGAGCGCCACGAGCAGAGCGGCCTGCAAGGCGGCAGAGATCCGCCGAAACCGGGCCGGTCCGACGATGGCCGACATCCCTTCGCGCAGACCGAGCACCGAGAGAAAGCCGAACGCACCGGCGGCCAGGGTCACAACACCGTGAGCCAGTGTCAGTGTCACCAAACCCACAAGGCTCACCGGCAACTTGGCAGGCACTGTCACGAACCTGAAGAAGGTCGGCGTCAGATTCCACACGACCGCCACGCCGATGGCCAGCAACGCGACCGCCGCGAACTTCGTACGAACGATGACAGCCAGTGGGATCGGAAGCACGCCGAGAGCCCCGGTGTCCCTCGCGTCGAGCGCGAGGGCATCCCATTGAGCGACCGCCACAAGCGCCATCACCAGCATCGACGCTGAGGTAAAGAGAAAGCGGTCGTCAAGCGAACTGAGCGACACCATCCCGGGAGGCATGAGGTTGCCGAACACATACGGGGTCGCGATCAGAAACGCCATAAACCCGCTGACGGCGACCAGGGTCCCACCGAGAGCCGACAGCACGACATGTCGATCGGCGTTAGGCGATATGAGGTCGTGTTCCAGGAAGCGCCACAGGAAATGGCGGATAAGGAGGCGATCACGCATGGTCGGCGACCACGTCGGCGATGTCCGCTGCCGTTCGTTCGGGATCGGCGCGAAGCACGAGCTGCGAGAACACTTCCTCCAACGAACCGCGGCTCATCAGACGCTGGAGGGCCTCGACCGTATCGTCGGCCACGACGTTCCCACGATGAATCACGACCACCCGATCGCAAGCCTTCTCGACTAACTCGAGGATGTGGGAGCTGTACAGCACAGCTTTGCCGCGTCTGGCGAGCGCGATCAGGAGCTGACGCAGCACCAGCGTCGCCGCCACATCGAGGCCGGAGTCCGGTTCGTCCAGGACGAGGACATCGGGATCGTGCAGCAGTGCAGCAATGATCATCACCTTCTGCTTCATGCCCTTGGAGTACGAGCCGATGTCCTGGTTCGCCGCAGGCGACAAGCCAAACAGCTCGAGCAGCGCGCCGATTTTTCGCGTGAGGAGCGCCGGCGGCAGCTCGCGGAGCCGTCCGACGAGTTCGAGATACTCGATCGCCGATTGAAAGGTGTAGAGGTTGGGCTCTTCCGGGACGTAGCCGAGGCGCCGATGGAAGGCGACCGGATCGAGCGCGATGTCCTGTCCATCGAAGAGCACGGCGCCTGCCGATGTCTCGAGGAGGCCCGTGAGCATCTTTGCCGTCGTGCTCTTCCCGGATCCGTTCGGACCAAGGTAACCGACCACTTCACCCGCACGAACCTCGAAGCTGACGTCGCTCACGACTGCGGTCCCGAAGAATCGCTTCACGAGGTGTCGTGCTTCCAGCCCCACGGAAACCTTAGACACCAGATGCAATGAAATGGACGCGCCAGCCTCTTACTCAATTCGCAGGGCGGTGGTCGGCTCGATGCGGGTCGCGCGTCGCGCGGGAACGAGAGACGCGACCAGCGCCACCGTCACGAGGACGGCGACCGTGACGATGAACGTCACGAGGTCGCGCGCCTCGGTGCGCACGAACGTGTTCTGCAGCAGCCGACCGACCACCAGTGCGGCGGGCACGCCAAGGACCACACCGGCACTGATAACCCAGGCGCCGGTCTTGAGAAACAGCCAGCGCACCTGCGTGGCCTGGGCGCCGAGCGCCATTCTGACGGCAATCTCTTGCGTGCGACGTCTCACGGCGTACGCCATCGCCGAGTAGAGGCCCACGCCGGAGAAGACCAGCGCCAGGCCGCCGATCGTCGCGTACCGCGACGCCATATCGGCCGGGCCCGCCCTCGAGCGATCGCGGAGTTCGTCGAGCGTTCTCACGACGCCAAGCGCGAGATCGGGATCGATGGCGTTCACAGCGTCACGCACGGCCGGGACGACGGGACCCAAGCCGCCGGAGCCGCGCACGATAAGCGAAATCGCGGCCGGCGCCTCGGCACGAAACGGCAGATACACCGTGGGTACCGCGTCGCGGACCTGTCGAATGTCCGGAGCAACGCCGACGATCGGCACCGACACCGGCGGCGCAGGGCCATCGGCTTCTCTCAGGTAGGTCCGTTGGCCCGTTGGCGGCCGGATCTCGAGGCGACGACCGATCGGGTTCCCGGCGCCGAGGTATACCTCGGCGAATCGCTGGTTCACGATCGCCGCCTCGTGCCCGGGAGCCCCGTGCAACTCGGAGAAGGACTCGCCGAGGACGAGACCGCGGACGACGGTGTGAAAGTATGCGGGCTCCACAAGCACGGTCATGACGTCCGGCGGCGGCTCGGTCGTGGGCCGCCCATCGACTGACGTGAGCTGGCGCCTTCCAGCCGGCGAGAACGGCGCCGCGCTGGCGACAGTACTCGCCGTCACGCCCGGCACCGACAGCAGGCGAGTCTTCAGCTGCTCGTGAAACGCGACGCGCTGGTCACGCGTCGCATAGGTCTGGGCCGGCAGTCGAATGAGGGTCGTAACGGCATCCGACGTCTGCACGTTGCGGTCAAGCGCATAGAAACTGAAGAACTGTCTGGCGGCCAATCCGGCGCCGTTCAAGAGCGCCAGCGTGATCGCGAACTGCCCGACGAGAAGCGCGTGGGTCCAGCGCCGCACCTTCGGGGGTGTGCTCAGACGACCGCCTTCCTTGAGTCCATCGGCGGTTGCGCGACTCGAGGCATAGAGTGCTGGCGCCAGGCCGAAGAGTCCGGTGGTGACGAGCGCGATGGCCGCCAGCGTCCCGAGCAGGCGGACGTCCATCTTGATGCGCCAGTACGGCAACTGCGGAGCGGCGTGCGACGCCGAGATCGTCAGGACGAGCCATGAGAAACCCACGGCCAGGACCCACGCCACCGACGCCAGCAGCAGGCTCTCGAGCAACAGCCCGCGCACGATCCGCCACTGTGTGGCGCCGATCGCCAGGCGAATCGCGATCTCGCGCGATCGATACGCCGCGCGTGCCAGCAGCAGATTCGCCAGATTGGCGGCCGCGATCAGCAGGACGAAAGCCGCGGCGAGCAGCGGCATATAGAACGTCGAATTGGTGAGCTTCATTTCGCCACCGCCGTTGTAGGCCTCGAGCAGTGTGTTCACGAGAGGCCGGACATCCCTGTTCGTGTCGGGATGCGCAACGGCGAGGTTCGCCGCGATCGGCGTGAGCTCGGCTCGCACGCGGTCGAGGTCCGCATCGTCGGGCAGGCGGCCGATCATCATCAGCGGGCGTGTATCGCGACGTTGCGCGGCCAGTCCCGGCATCTGCGCCAGCGGCATCCAGACATCGGTGAAGTCGATGAAGCGGATGCCGTCGGGCATGACGCCGATGATCGTCGCGGGCGTGGCGGCGTTCACCGTAACCTTGCGTCCCAGCACGTCGCGGCTTGCCGCGTAGCGGCTCTTCCAGATGTTGCTCGAAATGATCGCCACGGGTTCGGCGCCAGGGCGATCGTCGGCCGCCGAGAAGTCGCGACCGAGCATGGGCTTGACGCGGAGCACGGAGAACATGTCGGCCGACACATACAGTCCTTCGAACTGCTCGGGTGCGGCACCGTCGCGCCCCAGGCTGATGGTGCCGATCGCAAACGCGGCCGACGAGCCGTCGAATACCCGCGCGTCGCGGTGCCAATCCTGGTAGTCGGCAAACGAGAGGCCGGCCTCTCGGCCGCGCGCATCGACCGTCCTCATGATCGCAATGCGGTCCGGGCGCTCGAACGGAAAGTCGCGCCACAGGTCGGCGTACGTGCTGATGAAGGTCGTGTTCGCCACTGCCATGGCCAACGCAAGAGTCAGGATGGCGCCGGCGGTGAACCACCGGTCTTTGGCCAGGACTCGCCACGCAAATCGCAGGTCTGCGCCTAAATCGCCCAGAGCGGGCGGGCGACGGACGTCGCGGCACGCCTCTTTGACCTGGTCGAGCCCGCCAGACGTCAACCGAATCTGGCGGCGCACGTCGGCTTCGGCTTGTCCAGCGCGCACACCGTCCGCGAGCTCGCGCTCGATGTGGTCGCGAAGTTCGGCGTCGAGCTCGCGCTCGAGGGCGCGGCGGCGGAGCACGCGGCGCGACAATGTCCACAGGGTCATCGCGATCCTCCGGCAGTCTTGAGAATCAGGCCGACCGCCTCTGTCAGCCGCAGCCAGCTGGCGGCCTCTTCCTTCAGCTGCTTTCGTCCTTTGGGCGTGAGGCGATAGAACTTCGACTCGCGACCGGTGTCCGACATCTTCCACTCCGCGGTCAGCAGGCCGCGGTTTTCAAGCCGGTGGAGGGCGGGATAGAGCGAGCCCTGCGGCACCTGCACGACGTCGCGCGAGATCAGCTGGAGGCGTTGCGCGATGCCGTAGCCGTGAATGGCCCCGCCGGCGACGACGTGAAGGATCAACAGGTCGAGCGTGCCCTGGGGGAGATCGGATTTGTCCGGCACCATACACCTCGGTCTTCTACCTATACACCACTACCTGTAGAAGAGCAAGGCGTATAACCGCGCTGGTGTATGTCAGGCCCCGCCGTAGGTCAGCCAGCGCCGGGTGAGATAGTCGCTCAAGGTCAGGACGATCAGAATGCCCAGCCAGAAGATGCTCCCGAGGACGACGGCCCATGTGAGGCGCGTGCTGTACTTCACGTGCATGAAGAACAGCACGACGATCGTGGCCTTGAACACGGCAATCGCGAGCGCCACGACGGTATTGAGCACCCCGAGATCGATGAAAGCGGCCTGCACGGTGAGGTAGGTGCAGAGCATGAGCAGTCCGAAGACGGTGTAGTAGAGGCGTTTGGGGAGAATGTGTTCAGACATCATCGAGAGTGATCATGCATGCCGTCCAATCAAGTAGAGCAACGGAAACAGAAAAATCCAAACGATGTCCACGAAATGCCAGTACAGGCCGCTGACCTCGATCGGGTTGTAGTACTCCGCCGTGATCGTTCCGCGCCAGGACATCCAGACCATGACCGCCATGACACCGAGGCCGATGATCATGTGGATCGCATGCAGGCCGGTCATCAGGTAATACAGCGAGAAGAAGATCTGCGCCTCGCGGAAGTGCTCCGCCTCGAACTGAAACCGAGGGCCGGGGAAATGACCCTCGAGAAACCCTTCGTAGTACTCAAACCCTTTGATGCCGAGGAAGACGCTCCCCAGCAGCATCGTGACGGCGAGGAAGAGAATCAGCGAACGCCGGTCACCTGTCTGCGCGGCGTGAACCGCCAGCGCCATCGTCAGGCTGCTCGTGATCAGGACCACCGTGTTGATGGTGCCGGGCCAGATGAGCAGCTCGCGGCTCGCCGCCGTGAACGCCCCGGAATACCAGCCGCGGTAAAGGGCATAGGTGAGGAACAGGCCCCCGAAGAACAGCACTTCGGTCACCAGAAAGCACCACATGCCCAGCGTCGCGGCTTCCCGCTGCTGAGCCAGGCTATCGAACTGATGGGCGAGGCCGGAGTGGTGCCCCGAGACCTCGCCGATGTGGCTCGCCTGCGCCGCGCCGTCAGGCGACATGATCCACCTTGGGGGAGTACTCGTAGGCGTTCCAGGTGACGACGGGTGTCTGGCTGAAGTTCTCGGTCGGCGGGGGCGAGGTCGTCGTCCACTCCAGACCGACGGCTCCCCACGGATTCGAGCCTGCCGCACGCCCATATCGCAGCGACCACATCAGGTACACCATCGGAATCAGGTAGCCGACGCCTAGAATCGACGCGCCGGCCGAGGACAACACGTTCAGCACCTGGAACTCCTCGGGATAGGCGTGATATCGCCGGGGCATCCCCAGGTAGCCGAGCACGAACTGCGGGAAGAACGTGAGGTTGAAGCCGATGAAGATGATCCCCGCGCTCAGTTTGGCGAGACCCTCGTTGTACAGCCGGCCCGAGATCTTCGGCCACCAGTAGTGGACGCCGCCGAGATAGGCCATGATCGTGCCGCCGACCATGATGTAGTGGAAGTGCGCGACGATGAAGTAGGTGTCGGTGACGTGGACGTCCACGGCAATCGCCGCCAGGAACAGACCGGTCAGGCCGCCGATCGTGAACAGCCCGATGAACCCGTAGGCGTACAGCATCGGCGTTTCCCACGACACCGCCCCGCGATACATCGTCGCCGTCCAGTTGAACACCTTCACGGCTGATGGAATCGCCACCATGAAGCTCAGAATCGAGAAGATGAGCGCCGAGTACACGGATTCACCTGCGACGAACATGTGGTGGCCCCAGACGAGAAACCCCAGCACGGCGATCGCGAGGCTCGCAAAAGCGACGAACGAATAGCCGAACACCGGCTTGCGGCAGCCGGCAGCCACGAGTTCGCTGACCACGCCCATCGCCGGCAGCACCATGATGTAGACCGCTGGATGCGAGTAGAACCAGAAGAGGTGCTGGAAGAGCACAGGGTCTCCTCCGAGCGCCGGATTGAAGAAGCCAAACTGAAACAGGCGCTCGGCGGCGACGAGCAGAATGGTAATCGCAATCACCGGCGTGCCCAGGACGTTGATCAGGCTGGTGGCATAGGTCGACCAGATGAACAACGGCAGCCTGAACCAGGTCATCCCCGGCGCACGCATCCGATGAATGGTGACGATGAAGTTGAGCCCCGTCAGGATGGACGAAAAGCCGGTGATGAAGATCCCCAGGGCGGTCGGAATCACGTTCGTTGTCGATGAGGCCGTGCTGAACGGGGTATAGAACGTCCAGCCGGTGTCGACGCCACCCGAGACCAGCGCATACAGCGTGAAGGCCCCGCCAAGCATGTAGATGTACCAGCTCGCGAGGTTCAACTTCGGAAATGCGAGGTCTTTGGCCCCAATCATGATGGGGACGAGAAAGTTGCCGAGGACGCTGGGAATGGCCGGGATGAGGAAGAAGAACACCATCATCACGCCGTGCATCGTGAACAGCTTGTTGTAGGTCTCGTCAGAGACCAGATCGCCGGCGGGCGTTGCCAGGTCGAGCCGGATCCACACCGCGAACGCGCCGCCCACGAAGAAGAAGAAGGTGACGGCTGCCAGATATAGAAGGGCGATTCGCTTGTGATCGCGCGTCAAGAGCCACGAGCGAATCCCGTAGCCGTTGTTCAGATAGTGCCGCGGAGGAAGCAGGACAGTCGGCATGCTACCTCGCGTCCGACAACGGCTGCGCCTGCGGTTGCGCTTGAAGCGACTTGACGTATTCGATCAGCTCCAGCAGCCCTTCCTCGCTGACGAGTCCCTGAAACGTCGGCATGATCGGCTGGTACCCGGCCGTCACCTTGGCGCTCGGATTCAGGATGGACTCTCGGACGTACGCTTCGTCAACGACGACCATTTCGCCGGCTTGCGTGGTGACCGTCTGACCGAACAGACCGGTCAGCACGGGTCCACGACCTGCCGAATCGGGCCGGTGACAGGTATTGCAGGCCAGATCCGCGAACAGCTTCTCGCCCGCCGCCGCCAGCGAACCCTCCTGGCCGCCGCCGCTCAGCCAATCCTGGTACTCGGTTTCCTCCATCACGACGACTTCACCGATCATGCCGGAGTGGCGTGTGCCGCAGTATTCGGCGCAGAACAAGTGGTACCGACCTGGCTTCGTTGCGTTGAACCAGATGTTGACGTATCGCCCCGGGATTACATCGGCCTTCACGCGAAACGCCGGCACGAACAAATCGTGAATCACGTCTTCGGAGGTGGTGATCAGCTTCACGTTGCGCCCCACGGGAACGTGCAGCTCGTTGATCTCCCGCTGGCCGTCGAGATGCTGGAACTTCCACATCCACTGCTTGCCGACCACGTAAATGTTGAGCGTCTCGGCCGGTGGGCTCGCGATCGCGAAGTAGACGCTGGCGCCCCAGACGAAGATGACCATGGTGATCAGGAACGGCACGACGCTCCAGGTGACTTCGAGCCACAAGCTGCCGTGGATTCGCTCGCCGACCGCATCCGTCGAACGCCGGTGGTATTTCACGGCGTAATACACGATGAGACCAGCAATCAGCAGCGAGAAGAAGACGGTGACGCCGATGAGGAAGAAGTACAAGGCATCCACACGGGGCGCCATCGTCGAAGCACTGACAGGAAAGAGCGGCGTGGTGCCCATTACGAGATCCTGGGCGCCGGGTGACTGGCAGGCGAGCGAGGCCCCGAGCGCTCTCTTCGGAGCATGACGACGATGAAAAGGGCGAGCGCCAGGACGGTCGCGGCGCCGGCGATCCGCATCACCCGTCTAACCAGGAGACCGTAGCGGCCGGTGAGGGGATCGTAGTGATAGCAATAGAGCAGGATGGCGTCGACGGCGGATCCGACTCTACCCGCCGAGGCTTCGACAAGCGCGAGGCGGAGATCCCTCGGCCCGTATTCGATGCCAAAGAGATACCGAGCCAATCGGCCGTCCGGCGTCAGGACGATGACGCCGCTCGGATGCGCGAATTGCCCGGTGCGCTCGTCCCAGGCGTACCGAAAGCCGGCGGCTTTCGTCAATCGCTCGATGGAAGCCGCCTCTCCCGTCAGGAAGTGCCAGGCCGCCGCCGCGCCCGGCCGCCGATAGCGTTCCAGATACGACGCTTTCTTGGCGGCGGCCGCCGCCGGTGTGTCGCGGGGATCGAAGCTGACCGTGACGATCTCGAAATCGCGTCCAGGCTCGAGCGAGAGTACGCCGAGGGCCCGTGAAAGACCGTTGATGACCTGCGTGCAGAGCATCGGACACTCGTAATACGCAAACACCAGGACGACGGGCCGCTCACCGAAGTACGTGCCCAGACGCACAGAGCCGCCCGCCTCGTCAATCAAGGGCACGTCGAGCGGGAGCTGCTGATCGAGATACTGGTCGAAACCGATGTCACGCAGCAGCGCCGGAACGGCTGATGCGGGCATTCCCGGCTCCCTCTTGTAGCCGGCCGCGGGGGCGCCGGTCATCTGCGCGAAAACGGACGCCTGGCCGGCGCCGCACAGCACCAGGGCCGACAAGGCCGCGCAGCGCACGATGCCTTGGATGCAGGCTGACGCCGAGCTCATCGCTGCCCCGCAGGTCGAGTCGGCAGCCCCCGTTCGATCGTCAGTCTCATGGCCTCATCAATCGGGATGCGTACGACGCCCGTGGTCTTGTCCACCCAGCCGTACGTGGTCAGGATGGCTTCCTCGCCGGCGCGCAGCTCGCTCAGCTCTTGACGCGGATTGGTCTGCAGGCGCGGTTCCGGGGGCAGCCGGTTCTGCTGCTCGGCCGCGAGCGGAAACAGGCGCACGTCGGTCCGCGCTTCGCGGTTCTGGAAGTACATGAAGAGGAGCCACAACAGCAGGTGGATGAGGGCTGCTGCCACCGTCAGGCCGATGCCAAACGTCAGAATGGCCTTGAAGTTGACGTCGCTCGTCTCGTGATGGACATCAGGATTGCCCCCACCACCAGCCCGCGGCATCGAATCAGGAGAAGACATGCTCATCGCTCAGTGCGCCGGCCGCGGCTCTTCGCCGCCGCGCTCGATGATGTCGCCAAGGGCCTCGTCGAACTGCGGATCGTGGATCGGCAGAATGGGGCGCGCTCGCAGCTGTCTGATGAAGCAGGCGAGCCAGATCGACCCCATCGACAGCGGCAGGACGAGGTCCATCCAGCTGCCTTCGATGCCGTCCCTGTGAAAATTCGGCGCAATCAGCCACCAGAGATCGACAACGCGGAGCGTCAGGATGACGACCGCCACGTTGGCCAGGCCTTCGGCTCTGCGCTTCACGGCGCGCGAGAGGAGAAGCACGAACGGCAGGGCAAAGTGGAACACGATCAGCGCCACGCCAACGTAGCGCCAGCTCGTCTGAACGCGATGCAGATACCAGGTGATTTCGTGGGGCAGGTTGCCGGCCCAAATGATCAAGTACTGAGAAAACGAGAAATAAGCCCAGAGCATCACGAAGGCGAGCATCAGATTGCCGAGATCGTGGAGGTGGGAGGCCACGACGATCCGATCCAACGGCGGCCGCCGACTAAGCCATACAGTTGTCAGAATGAGGAAGGCCAATGCCGACAGGCCTTGACCACCAATGATCAGAATTCCGTACATCGTCGAGAACCAATGTGGCTCGAGGGACATGAGCCAGTCGAACGATGCAAACGTGATGGTGAGCCCGTAGGCAACGAGCCCGCCCCCGCTGAGCAGCTGCATCTTGCGCGCAAGCCGCGGATCGGCTGTGCGGTCCTGCTCGCGCCCCCACCGGTTGAGCCAGTGAGAAACCAGGTTCCAGGTCAAGAAGTACACGCCCGCGCGCACGAGAAAGAATGGAGTGTTCAGATACAACTGCTTGTGCTGAAGCAGTTCGTCCTTGGCGACGACATCAGCGTGCGTCCACTCGTACAGACTCCCCATGCCGAGCGCGACCGGAAGGAAGAGGGCCGTCATCACCGGCAGGACACGCGCCGCGGCGCCGATCGGACGTCGTATGACGACTCCCCAGGCGCCCCCCGACAGCTGGTGCACCATGCCGAGGGCGAGGCAACCGAGCGTCAGACCGAGGCACCACATGTACGCCAGGAGATACGACTGGAAAAACTGCGCGCGATCGACGAAGAACCCGACGAGCGACACCAGGGCGCCACCGCTCCCGGCCAGAAACAGGCGCTGCTGTAACGGTCCGAGGTCGGGAATCGCAGTACCGGCGGTTTCCTGGAACGGTCTCATTGAAGCGCTCCGCGCTCGGACGGCGGAACATCCTCGAGCGCCGCGTGGCCGCTCAGCTGGAGCGCGCGGATATAGGCCACGATGGCCCAGCGATCTTCCGGACGAATCTGAGCGGCATAGTCGGGCATCGCGCCAAAGCCGCTCGTGATGACGTCGAAGAAGTGTCCGACCGGCTCGCTTCGCAGCCGGTCGGAGTGGAGGGTCGGGGGTTCCCGATACCCGCGCTGCACGACCAGCCCGTCGCCTCTGCCGGTGCGGGCATGACAGGGCGAACAGTAGATGTCGTATCGCTCACGCCCGCGGGCCATGACTCGTTCGTCGACCGGAAAAGGAAACATCGCGGCATTCGCGCCATTTACCTTGCCGGTGTACAGAAGCGGGTCGTCACGCAGCTGTCCGCGCGCCACAGTGCCCTCGACCGGCGCCCGTGACGAGCGCCCGTCAGCGAAAAACGTCGACTGGCCGAGCGGCTCGTATCTCGGCTGATCGTGCATGTCCTGCCGGCATCCCGCCGATCCCAACAGAGCGGAGGCGACGACGATGACCGTCGTGAGCCTGGCATCAGTCGACAACGGTCGAGACCTCCTTGGGATTGAGCGTCTGGAGGAAGCTTCGGGTGTCCTCCAGATCGAAGTGGACGTCCCTCGCCTCGATGCACAGAAAGAAGCGGTTCCGGCTGGCCAATGCGAAACGCGACACGTTGAAAACCGGGTGGTACAGCATCGGCAGCCCGTTCAGCCCCAGCATTCCGAACACAGCCGCCAGAGCCGCGACGAGAATCGTGCATTCGAATGTGATCGGAATGAAAGCGGGCCAGCTGTGAAGCGGTCTGCCTCCGATGTTCAGCGGGTACGCGTAGGCGGCCGCCCAGTACTGCAGACCGTATCCGCCCAGGCACCCGACGAGTCCCCCGAGCAGCACGATGAGCGGAAGCCGCGTGTGCGACAGTCCGAGCGCCTCGTGGAGCTCCTCGATGGGAAACGGCGAGTACGCGTCCATGCGCCGGTAGCCCTCAATCCGCGCGCGATGAGCTGCGGCGACGAGCGCGTTGGGATCGTCGAATTCCGCCATCAGGCCGTATACCGGAGGGTTCAGCATTGGGTCATCTGGTCATCGGGTCACGATTGGGGAGTGGTTCATATGACGCGCAGGTCCTCTCGCAGATCCTCGTCCACCTTCGCTTCGGGAAGAATGGCGCGCATCTCCGCGATGGAAATCATCGGCAGAAACCGTACGAACAGAAACAGGAGCATCAGGAACAACCCGATCGTGCCGATGTAGGTGCTCCAGTCCCACACGGTCGGGCTGTAGTTACCCCAGGACGACGGAAGAAAATCGCGGTGCAGGCTCGTCACGACGATCACGAATCGCTCGAGCCACATCCCGATGTTCACGATGATGGCGATCACGAACAGCGCATAAACGTTCGAACGCACCCATCTGAACCAGAGCGCCTGCGGCGTGATCACGTTGCAGAAGATGAGCGCGAGATACGCGGTGGCGTAGGGCCCCGTCGCCCGGTTCCAGGGCACGAAGATCTCGTACTTGTCTCCGCTGTACCACGCGGTGAACGCCTCGATCATGTACCCGTAGGCCACGATGAGCCCGGTCACGAGCATGACCTTCGCCATGTTCTGCAGGTGGCGAAGTGTGATGAAATCCTCGAGTCCGTAGATCGCGCGGATCGGAATGGCGAGCGTGAGCACCATGGCGAAGCCGGAGTAGATCGCGCCGGCCACGAAGTACGGGGGGAATATGGTGGCATGCCATCCCGGCAGAATCGCGATGGAAAAATCGAAGCTCACCACCGTGTGAACCGACACGACAAGCGGCGTCGCGAGGCCCGCCAGCAGGAGATAGGCCGTTTCGTACCGGTGCCAATGGCGGGCTGAGCCGCGCCACCCGAGGGCGAACACGCCGTAGATCACCCGACCGGTCTTCGATTGCGACCGATCGCGGAGCGTGGCCAGGTCGGGAATGAGCCCGACGAACCAGAAGAGCAGCGACACGGTGGCGTAGGTGGAGACGGCGAACACGTCCCACATGATCGGGCTGCGGAACTGCGGCCACACTCCCATGGTGTTCGGATAGGGCAGCAGCCAGTAATCGAGCCAGGGCCTTCCGGTGTGGATGGCGGGAAACAGGCCCGCGCACACGACCGCGAAGAGCGTCATCGCCTCCGCAAATCTATTGATCGACGTCCGCCACGTCTGCCTGAGGAGGAGGAGGATGGCCGAGATCAGGGTGCCCGCGTGGCCGATGCCGATCCACCACACGAAGTTCGTGATTTCGAACGCCCAGCCGACCGGAACGTTGTTTCCCCAGATCCCGATCCCCTTCACGAAAAGGTAGGTGACCGACACGGCGAGCATGACGGTCAGCAGAAACGCCACACTGAAACCGGCGTACCAGCCGACTGACGTCTTGCGGGTCAGGACAATCGAGCTGATCTTGTCGGTGACCGTGCCGAATGTGTGTCCGGGGGCGATGACGGGCGGCGAGCCGCTGGTGGAGTACTCCATCAGTCCACCAGCTCCGGGTTGACGTTACGGATCGCCGCCAGGTACGTCGTACGCGGGCGCGTGTTCAACTCACCGAGGAGCGCGTAATTGCGGACTTCCGCCTGCAGCCTGGCGACACGACTATTCGGGTCGTTGAGATCACCGAAGACAATCGCTTCGGCGGGGCAGGCTTGTTGACAGGCGGTGACCACCTCGCCATCGCGGATCCGTCGATCCTGTCTCTCGGTCTCGATCTTCGCGGCGTTGATCCGCTGAACGCAGTACGTGCACTTCTCCATGACGCCGCGGCTCCTGACCGTGACGTCCGGATTGCGGACGAGCTTCAGACTCGGCGTCTCCCAGTCCTGATAGAGCAGGAAATTGAAGCGGCGCACCTTGTACGGGCAGTTGTTGGAGCAGTAGCGCGTGCCGACACAGCGGTTGTACACCATGTCGTTGAGCCCTTCGTGGCTGTGCACGGTCGCGCCCACCGGACAGACCAGCTCACACGGCGCGTTCTCGCAGTGCATGCAGGGCACCGGCTGAAAATACGTTTCGGGATTGCTCGCCGAGCCTCGGTAGTAGCTGTCAACGCGGATCCAGTGCATCTCCCGGCCGCGCAGCACCTCCGCCTTCCCGACGACCGGGATGTTGTTCTCGGCCTGACAGCCGATCACGCAGGCGTTGCACCCGGTGCAGGCGTTGATGTCGATCGCCATGCCCCACTTGTAGCCCTCGTATTTCCACTCCGGATAGAGCGTGAGCGTACGGGGCGGCATGGCCTCGATGCCGGGGCTCTCGTGCACGGCTTGCGGATCGCGCAGGAACGCGTCACGGGTCGCGGCGCGCACCATGTTTCGACCCTCCATCAGGTGGTGATACTGCGTGCAGGCGAGAGACAAGCGATCGCCGGTCTTGACGACTTGCACATCGGTGGCAAACCACGGTTCGTCAGTCGTCCTGATGGCGTGCGCATTGAAGCCGGCGCCGACGGCGTGACGCCCACCTCTCGTGCGTCCGTACCCCATGTGGACCGTCAGGCAGTCGTCCGCATGACCGACCACCACGAACAGCGGGCCGCGGACCATCCGGCCGCGATGGCGAATCTCGACCACGTCGCTGACGAGCTCACCGCCTTCGAAGGTCTCCGCGTATTCACCCATCAGGCGACCAGCAGTCGCAGGGCTGACGAGCACCGCGTTGTCCCAGGTCAACTTCGTGAGGGGTTTGGGCAGCTCCTGAAGCCAGCCGTTGTTGGCGAAGCGTCCGTCGAGCACCGACGGATCGTTTCGGAAGACCAGGTCGAGGTCCGTGGAAGATAGCCGCTCGCTTGGGATAGCCGCTTCGCGTGCGGCCAGCGGGAAGGCGGCGGGAGTGAACGCCGTGTCGGGGACAACCCCGTCGTGGAGCCATTGCCGCCACGTCGCTTCGAACTCCAACGCCGTCCGATCGTTTGCCGTCGTCCTGTTCGCGGCCAATCCCGTCTTCTGCATCCAGTATTCCCGAACGATGTCGTACCCGGAGCGCCCGGGTCGATCGCTCGTCGCGGCCATCAACTCGTGCGCAGACTTGCCGTCGTAAAGCGGAGCGATGAGCGGCTGCACGATGGAAACCGTGCCGTCGTACGCTCGCGCGTCGCTCCACGACTCGAGGAAATGCGCTTCCGGAATGTGCCAGTGGCACAGGGCCGACGTCTCGTCGTCGTACAAGCTGAGGTGAGCACAGAAGGGAACCTTGCTCATCGCCGCCGCAAACTGGAGATCCGCCGGCGCCGTGTAAGCCGGATTCCCACCCAGGATGAGAAGCGCGTCGACACGGCCGGCCGTCATGTCAGCGGCCAGCGTGCGAAGGGATTGAAGCTGATCGGTCGGCTCCGCCTCAACCGGCTCGGTGTAGACAACCGTCCGCCCCGCGTTGCCGAGCGCCGCGTTGATCCCATGGGTGAGGGCATGGACCGACGGCGGCTGCCCCTCACCCGCTATGACGAGGCTCCGCCCCTGCTGTGCCCGAAGATCTCGCACGACCGCATCGATCCAGCGACGCGCGGATTCGGACAACGTCGACGAATCGGCCGCCAGGTTCGCCACCCCGACCCCGGCGGCAATCAGCCTGGCGGCCACTTCGATGTCGCGGGGCCTCATCGGCAAACGATGGTCGGCGCGCGCTCCGGTGGAGCTCGGCGCGCTTTCGATCGCGTACAGCCGGCTCATGCCGGCGGCTGCCTCCGGACGTCGACGGGCCGAGAAATCGCGTGTGTAGCGAAGGCAGCCGGGACCGCGAGAGAGCACGTCGGCGTCGAGGGCGAGGACGAGGTCGGCGTTCTCGAAGCGATACTGATGCCCGACGTACCGTCCGAACGCGAGACGTGCTCCCGTGCGCGCGTTGTCGTCGCTGACCGCATCCCACTGATGCCATCTCGCGTTGGGATACCGTGCGAGGAGGTCGCGAATCTGCGCGGCAAGAGTCGGCGAGCTCACCGTTTCAGTCAGTATCCGGAGGCCGCTTCCGCCGATGGGGCTCTGCGCCTGGAGCATCGAACGGATCGCGCCAAGAAACCGGGGCCATGGGCGGATCTCCCCGAGATTCAGCAAGGTCTGCGAGCGATCGGGGTCGTAGAGGTCGAGGATCGCGGCCTGCGCGAAGATGTCTGTCGCTCCCACACTGCCCGGATGCAGCGGATTGCCTTCGATCTTCGTGGGCCGCCCCTCGTGGCTTTCGACGAGCAGGCCGGTCGCCACCCCACCGAGGGTCATGGCTGTGGCGAAGTACAGCGGCCTGCCGGGGACGATCTCTTCAGGCTGGCGCACGTAGGGGACGATCTTTTCCGCGGGCTGGCGCGTGCACGCCGTCAGGCCCGCGAGAGCCACCGAAGCACCCATCAGCTTCAAGAACTTCCGCCGCGCAACCGGATCGGCCAACGCGTCGAGGTCGGGAAGCAGACTGGGGAACTCGTTCTGGAGTCGTTCACGGAATGCGGGATCGCCCGCGCGCTCGTCGAGAGTCCGCCACCACTCTCCCTGTCCATCGCGCAGCCCGGACGGCGACACGTCTCGTCCCTCGCACGTCATTGGTGACACGTCGAACAGCTCGTGAGCTTCTGGATTTGGTATGCAGCCACGAGCTCCTCGCCTAGTTCGAGCTGGTTGGGCGGGGGCACGTAGTCGACGCGAAAGACGGCCTCCCGGGGCCGGACGTACTGTTCTGGCCGCCGGTGGCAATCGACACACCAGTCCATCTGCAGAGACTGTTCCTGGTACATGAGCGGCATGCGATCGACCTGGCCGTGGCAGGTCGTGCAGCCCACTCCCTTGTAGACGTGGATGCTGTGGTCGAAGCGGACGAAGTCCGGCAAGTCGTGAACCCGCGTCCACTCAATGGGCAGGCCCGATCGGAAGCTTTGGCGGACCGGTTCGAGAAACGGGCTGTTGGAAAAGATCTGCGAATGGCACGCCATGCAGGTCTTGGTGGGGGGAATGCCGGCAAACGAGGAGTCTTCGACCGACGTGTGGCAGTAGCGGCAGTCGATGCCGTTACCGCCGACGTGACGTTCGTGGCTGAACTGCAGCGGCTGCTCGCGCGCGACGCGGGCCTGGGTCATCCACGACGAACGGTTCACCTTGTCGAAGATGCCGAGCAGGCCGGCGATGAAGAAGATCGCGCCGAAAATCGTGACCTTCGCGATGGTATTCGCGCTGCGATGAAAGATCTGCGACATCGGTCGATGCGATCGGTGCGAGGCGAGCGGCGCGGCGTCGGCAGACTGCCGCCACAGGAGAGGCGCGTCGGTCGACGAAACAGATCGAGCTTACTCCGGCGCGGGCGCGATCGCGACACTAAATTGTGAAACATTTCACTTATCGCGCCACCTGAGCAGTAGATCGCCCCCCGGTCCCGCCATAATAAGAAAGGAGAAGCGGCGGAGCCGCCGGCCCGCGGCGCGGCCAACGGCCGCGCCAGCAAGGCAGGAAGAGGACGCGAGGCATGAGCGACGGCGATCGAAAATATCGGCAACGGGGCTACCAGGACACGCCCAAGGAAAGCGGACCCCGGCGCAGCCAGCCGGCCGAGCGCGCGCCGCGCGCCCCGGGTCGACAACTTCAGGACGCCGCTGGTCCTCGCACCCCCAACCTGATGGCATCACACGAGGTGTTCCGCTGCGCGCGCTGCGGAAACCTCCTCACGCTGCCAGTCGCACTCGACGGGCGGTGCGGCCGCTGCGGCGTCGATCTTCATTGCTGCATTCAGTGCGTCTCGTTCGACACCGGCGCACGGTTCGAATGCTCGCAAGCCGGTCTCCCCGCCCGCGTGACTCCCAAAGATGCGCGCAACGCGTGCACGCTCTTCGCCGCCCGCATGACCGTCGAGCGTCAGACCGGTACGCCGGGACCGACGAGCGCGCGCCAGGCGTTCGACGATCTCTTCAAGTAGGGGGAGGTCGGAGGTTGGGGGCTAGAGGTTAGGGTTAGAGGTCAGAGGTTAGAGGTCAGGGGGTCAAACAAAAATGTCCTTGCTTTCTCCGGCCGACCAGCAACGTCTCCGTGAATCGTTTGCAGAGATGACGCGGCGGGTCCGGCTGCTGTTCTTCACCCAGACCCTCGACTGCGAGACGTGCCTGCAGACGCGACAGATACTGGACGAGCTGCCGGCGCTCACCGACAACGTGATCATCGAAGAAGTGAACTTCGTTCTCGACAAGGAACGGGTGCAAGAATACGGCATCGACCGTGTGCCGGCCGTTGCGATTGCTTACGACATCGACGGCGCCGTGACGGACTCTCGGATCAGGTTTCTGGGGACCCCGTCGGGGTACGAGTTCATTTCACTCGTGCACGCCATATTGCTGGCGGGCGGACGCGAGTCCATCCTGACGCCTGAGAATCGCATCCGGGTGGCTGGGATGACGACCCCGATCACGATGCACGTCTTCACGACACCGACTTGACCGCACTGCCCCAGGGCCGTGAGCCTGGCACACGAAATGGCCTTCGCGAATCCCGCGATTACGGCCTACGCAGTCGAAGCGACGGAGTTTCCGGATCTGGCCCGGCGCTACATGGTGACCGGGGTGCCGAAGACCGTGGTCACGGCTTCGGCCGGCGCCGCGCCGGTCGAGATTCTTGGAGCGGTTCCGCAGGACGACTTCATCGAGCAGACACTGTCGGCTTCCTCGAATCAGCTGTCGTGAGACGCTCGCTTCTTGCTCTGGCCCTCGCCGTTGCGACAGTTGTCGCGCCGTTCAGGGCCGCAGAGGCGATCCGCTACCGCTTCACTTTTCCCAGGCCGGCCGAGCAATGGATGCAGGTCGAAGGGAGTTTCGCCGAGCTGGGAGAGAACCCTCTCGAGCTCGTGATGAGTCGGTCGTCCCCCGGACGCTACGCCGAGCACGATTTCGCGAGAAACGTATATGACGTGCACGCCTACGCGGTCGACGGCCGCGAGCTGCGAATCGAGCGCGGGGGCCGTTCGGAGTGGGTTGTGCCGACGCACTCGGGCAATGTGACGCTCAGATACAAGGTGTACGGCAATCGACTCGACGGTACGTACCTGGCGATCGACGGAACCCACGCGCATATAAACATGCCGGCCGCGCTCTTGTGGGCGCGGGGACTCGCCGATCGTCCGGCAACGTTGACGTTCGAAGCGCCGGGGAACACGCGCTGGGATGTCGCGACACAACTGTACCCGGGTGCGACGCCCGGTGAGTTCACGGCGCCCAACCTCCAGTACTTGATCGACAGCCCGGTCGAGTTCGGCCCCATCATGCTCGAACCGTTCGTCGTCGGGCCACGGATGTTTCGCTTCGCGGCGCACCACACCGGCACCAGGATGGAGCTTCAGTCGCTGGTCGAGGATGTCGCGGACATCGTGGCGGAGCAGAGTGCGATCTTCGGGGAATTCCCCGTCTTCGAGACAGGGACGTACACGTTCATCGCCGACTACCTGTCTTACGCCGCCGGCGACGCGATGGAGCATCGCAACAGCACCGTCATGACGTCGCCTGGCACGATCGGGAATGCGCGGCGGGAACTGCTGGATTCCGCATCCCACGAGTTCTTTCACGTATGGAACGTCGAGCGCATCCGGCCTCGAAGCCTCGAACCGTTCGATCTCGAGCGGCCGAACCCGTCGGGGGAGCTGTGGCTCGCGGAGGGCTTCACCCAGTACTACGGTCCGCTCACGTTACAGCGCGTCGGCCTGCTGGAGGTCGGCGATACGGCGAGAATGTTCACCACGGTCCTGAACGCCGTATCGGCCGGCGCCGGCCGGTTGGCGCACTCTGCAGAGGAGGTCAGCCGGCGAGCGGTTGACGAGGATCCGAACGGGCGCCCACCATCAGGAGTGGTTTCATACTATCCGCTCGGCGCAGCCATCGCGCTGGCGCTCGATCTGTCGCTGCGGAGCCGCCGGGGACCGCAATTGAGCCTCGACGATTTCATGCGTGAAATGTGGGTGCGATTCGGCAAGCCCGGCGGTGCCAGACCCGGCTACGTCGATCGACCCTATACGACGGCCGATGTGGAAGCCACGCTCGCATCGGTGACGGGCGATCCCGGGTTTGCCCGTGATTTCGTGGGTCGCTACATTCAGGGATACGAGATAGCGGACTATCGAAGCCTGCTCGCGCCGGCCGGATTCCTGGTGCGACCAGCTCCGCGCGGGCGACTCGAGGTCGTTCCGATTGAGATGACGGGCGGATCGCTCACGGCATCGCAGCAGACGTTTCGCCGGGACTGGCTTGGCCCCAAAACAAGGTAAGAGGTCGATCACATGGCACTGCCGTGGCTCTCCGTCGTCGATACGCTGCTCGATCTCACCAGTCTGGCGCTGAGCCGGAAGTCGCGTCGTCCCCAGGAAGACGCCGAACCGCAAACCCTGCCTGGCAGGGCGCTCGGCCACCTCGAAACGAGGTTGACCGGCGTCGTCATGGCGGCGCTGAAAGAGGCGTTCGATCGCGACGCCAGCCGGCTGGAACTCGAGCGCGAACAGGCCGAGCGCGAGCGTGTTCGCGCCGAACGGCTGCTCAGGCTCGAATTGTGGCGTCAGGCCGGCGATCGGGAGATCGGTCGGCTGCGTCTGCTTGCCGGGGTCGCGGTGGGCAGCTGGGTGGGCACTTTGCTGTTTTCGACCCGCTTGATGGGTGGTCCGGTCGGCGCACGCGTGATGTTGGGTGTCGGATGGCTTTTGCTTCTGGCTGCGCTGTCGTTTTCCTTCGCCGCTCAAAGTCGGATCAGCGGCGCGCTCGCCCGCGTGGATGAGACAGCCGCTCAAATGCGTCGAGACGAACTGATGGCTGGCCCTCTGGGTGCGATGGTGCCGTGGCTCATTGTCCTCGGACTGGCAGTGATAGGGCTGGCTGTGTTGATCGGTTGAGGGGGCGCGCGGGCCCCCTCAAGAGACGATCGGTCAGACCCTCGCGGGAACCGGCGCCTTGGCGGTCAGCGCCGCCGCGACTTTGCCGGACGCCATCCCGAATACAGCGCCGAGCGCCATCGAGATAGCCACGAGCAGGAAGGCGTTCGCCAGGCTCGCCGAGAAGAGGTTGTCCAAGGTGAGAGCGCCTTGCGTCTGCAGCAGGTAGGCAAAGGTTGCGGCGTACCCGTAGACGCTGGCCGGGATGGCAGACAGCGCAGGAATCTGGGCCGCGAGGCACATCCCCAGCACGGTCAATCCGACCACGATGCCTGCCCAGACCGGCAGCGTCAGCGAGTTCGCCATCGGGACCGAAAGGATGACGACGGCGGCCACCCAGGCGCAGAACGCACCGAACGTATTGCAGACGATGGTGTTCCTCAGGGCAGCGTCGTTGCCGCCGGCATGGAAGTAGCACGCCCACGCGAGAAATCCGGCCCAGATTAGCAAGCTGGTGTTCAGGTACAGAGTCGTAGCGATCGCGCCAAGAACCCCAATGCTCACCGACAGAGCGACGAGTGATGACATCGTGATGCCTCCCTCTGAAGAGCCGGTTGCGGAGCGCGCCTTCTCCCGGCTCGCTGGGGAGACGGCGTGGCGGGCTGATGAGCCGAAAAGGAAGGCTGGTTTAGCACACCCTCCCCCAGGGCTGTCAAATTAGGGAGGGCCGGGCGTCAGGGGTGACCTAGATGAGGCGCCAGGCGCCGGGGGCGATACCTTCAGTGACCGACGTGACCCACCATTCGTCCTCGTCATCGAGCAGCAGTCGTCCGGCAACGGCGAGAACTCCATCGCCATACCCGCTGGCGCGGGCTGCCACGAGCATCGGGACGGCATCGCCCGGCAGGACACCCGGAAGCGGTCCGACGCCCGCCGCCGAGCTCTCCTGCCGGCGCAGAGTGATCCTTTCCGCCTGCTCCTCGGTCAGCGAATACAGCACAACCTGTCCGATATCAGGCAGCATGGTCAGTCAACGCCACGATGGGGTCATTCTAGACGCCGGCCCGCCCGACGGTCACGGCCGCCGGTGTGCCGGACGCGAAGGAGCTCGCCCCGGCGGCGAACCTGTTTCACGTACGCGGAAAGAGTACACCGGGAGCGAGCTTCCACTCCGGATCGAGCGCCCGTTTGACGGCGCGCATCTCCTCCACGCCCTGCCGACCGAACAGTTCCTCGAGGAGACGCTGTTTGCCGCGATTCCGACCCACGCCGTGCTCGGCCAGTGGAGATCCCCCGAGCGTGATGACTTTCCGTCCGAGCTCCAGGATTGCCATCCGGCCGGCCTCGACGTCGGGGAACGAACGCGGCAGCAGGTTCGGGTGCAGGTTCCCGTCCGAGATGTGGCCCCAGACAGCCACGTCGAGCCGGCGTCTCCCGAATTCCCGGTCACAACAGCCGAGGAATTCCTCGATGTGCTCGAAAGGGACGATCAAATCGCCCGCGGTCTTCTCGATACGCGCATCGACCGTCTGTTTGGCTCGTCCGATGCGCGCATTGACCGAGGCCGGAAGTTGTTCGCGCAGTGCAAGAAACTGCGCCATCCTCGCGCGATCGCCAGGTACGGCGATCAGGATGTCGCCGCATGCTCCGGCGGCATCGAGCATCCGGACGAATCGCCCGAGCGGCGTGTCGATCCGTGCGGTCTCGCTCGCGCTCGAGATCTGCTCGTACGCCAGCGCGCTCGCCATGGGCGGGAGCTCCAGCGTGATCAACAGGGCAGTGGCGGTACCGTCAGGCCAGGTCACGCCTGTTTTCCGATCGATGCCGTCTTCACGCGCCAGCTCGAGGCAACGTGCATCCAGGTGCTCAATCGCCGAGACGTCGATTCCGGAGGGGTCTTTGGTGCGCCACGTTTCCCGCGCCGCGTCGCGCAGGCGCCGCACACATGAGACCGCCGCGTTCCGCACGCCGAACGGCACGAAGGCGAGACACCAGGCGGGCCTCGGAGACACGACGCGCAAGCTGACGTTGACGATGACTCCGAGCGTGCCCTCGGCGCCGATGAAGAGATCGACCAGGTCCATACCAGGAGCGGCGAAGTAGCCAGCCGAGACCTTCGGCACATTCGGCATCGCATAGTTCGGGACCGGTACGCGGACCGGACCGCTGTCCAGACAGACTTCAAAGTAGCCGTTGGGGTGCGCGTGGACGCGACCCCGCTCGATCTCGAGGACGTCGCCAGTCGGCAAGACCACCGTGATCGCCTCGACCCACCGGCGGGTACTCCCATACTTGAATGTGGCGGCGCCGGCGGCGTTCGTTGCCACCGTTCCGCCGACGAACGCGCCCGAAAACGTCGGGCCGGCCGGGTAGTAACGCCCGGAAGCCGTGAGAGCTGCGTCCAGTTCCGCGAGCGAAACACCCGCTTCGACCATCACGCGGTCGGTGCCGACATCGATGATCCGACCAAAGGCCGCCGTGCTCAGGACGACATCGCCGTCGGGGGTCGCGCCCCCCGTCAGCGATGACTGGGCGCCGATGGGGAGCACGGTCCGTGACGATCGGAGAGCGGCAGCGATTTCGGCCTCCGTGGTGGGGACGACGAGCGCCGAGGCGTGCCCACGCACGTGGGCGGCATCTTCACTGACCGACAGGAGCCGATCGGAGTCGGTAATTCTATCCGGCGCACGCGCGGCGCCTTTCGGCGGCCGCGCAAGGATGCGGTGGGTGGACATCGGCGACCATGGTAACCGCGAAGCCGATATACTTCCTCCGACGTGCCTTTCGCGCCCGAGTACGTCGCGCTGGTCCTCGGCGAGAACTTCGACGATGCGAAGAAGCAGTTTCTGTCGCCGTTGATGGCGATCCAGCTCGCCCACCTCGTGATGCTCTCTGCGCAGGGCATCGTTGCCTCCGAGGACGCGCATGCGTTGCGCGAGGCGCTCGATGCCGTCTCGCAGACGGACCTTCGGCAACAGGCATTCGACGGCTCGTTCGAGGATCTGTTCTTTCTGATCAATCGGCTCGTGGTCGAGCGGTGCGGGGAGAGCGTCGCGGGCCGGCTCCACACCGCGCGGTCGCGCAACGACATCGACATGACGATGTACCGGATGCGGCAGCGCGACCTGATTCTGGATCTGCTGGAAGCCACGCTGACCCTGCGGAGCTCGCTCGTCGAGCTGGCCGGGACTCATCTCGAAACCGTCTTCGCGGTGCATACGCATACTCAGCGGGCCCAGCCGACCACGGTGGCGCACTATCTGCTCGGTGTCATCGAGCAGATCGAGCGGGACGGCATGCGACTGAAAGGCGCTTTCGAGCGAACCAATCGATGTCCCCTCGGTTCATGTGCGATTACCGGCACCGGATTCCCGATTGATCGGCACCTTACGGCCGAGCTCCTTGGCTTCGATGGTCCTACGGGGAATACGTTCGGCAGCATCGCCACCGTCGATTACCTGCTGGAGAGCGTATCGGCGATGACCGTGTTGCTCGTCGGCCTCGGCCGCTTCGTCCAGGACTTGCTGCTGTGGTCGGCTTCGGAGTTCAATTACATGCGGATCGGGGACGGCTTCGTGCAGTGCAGCAGCATCATGCCGCAGAAACGGAACCCGGTCGCGCTCGAGCACGCGCGGGCGATCGCGAGCACGGGGGTCGGACGAAGCCAGGCAATCGTGATGGCCGTCCACAACACGCCGTTCGGCGACATCGTCGACACGGAGGACGATCTGCAACCTCTCGTTTTTGCCGCCTTTGACGATGCACGTCGGTCAGTCAGACTCATGGCGGCCGTCATGGCGAGCGCCGAGTTCGACGCGCAACGTCTCGAACAGCGGGCCGGCGAAGGCTGGACGACGCTCACGGAGCTGGCCGACACGCTGGTGCGTGACTGGAATCTCCCGTTTGCGAAAGCCCATGCGGTGTCTGCCCGGCTCGTGACGGCCTGCGAGCGGCCGCCCAAGCGGCCGGTGGCCGAGCTGTTGAAGGAAGTGGTGAGCGAGCTGGAGATCGATCCCCGGGTGGCGTCGAGTTACACGACCGAGCGGCTCAATGAGATCCTCAGCCCCCGGCACTTCGTCGACGTTCGACAAACGCCTGGCGGGCCGGCCCCTTCTGAAACGAGTCGAGCCCTCGTCGCCTCGCGCGAGGCGCTGGTCCATGACGGCCTCTGGCTGAGCGCGCGACGTGACGCGATCCAGGCGGCAGCCGACCTTCTCGCGGCGCGGAGCCGGGCGCTCTAGCAGTTACTCCGTTCATGACATCCAGCTACGTCAAGGTGCTGCTCCTCGAGCTCGTGGTGCTGGCCGCCCTCTGGTGGTTGCAGCAAGCCTTCATTTGATCCTCGATGCACCCTTTCGACTGGCTCGTCCTCGTCAGCTTCATCGTCTGGATCGTCTACGACGGTCTCAGACGGGTCAAGGACAGCCACGAGCTCGACGGCTACCTCCTGGCGAAGCGGAGCATTCCGTGGTGGGCTGCGGGGCTCTCGGTGATGGCCACCCAGCTGAGCGCCATCACCATGATCGGCACCACCGGGCAGGGCTACACGGACGGGATGCGATTCATCCAGTTCTATTTCGGCCTGCCGTTGGCGATGATCGTCCTCTCGCTGACGCTTGTGCCGTTCTTTTACAGGGCGGGCGTGTACACCGCCTATGAGTATCTGGAGCGCCGGTTCGACGCCAAGACGCGGACCTTCACCAGTTTCCTGTTCCTCATCTCGCGTGGCATGTCGTGTGGAGCGGTTATCTCGGCTCCGGCTGTCGTCCTGTCGCTGATTCTCGGCTGGGATTTGACGCTGACGACGCTGGCCATCGCCGTGCCCGCCGTCATCTACACCATGGTCGGGGGCGTTCAGGCGGTGACATGGACCGACGTGAAGATCATGGTGCTGATCGTGTTTGGTCTGCTGGCGCTCATCGTCACGGCCATCGGCGGCTACCCGCAGGACATCGGCCTCGTCGGTGGACTGGAGGTGGCGGCGGCGGCTGGCAGGTTACGCGTCTTCGAGTTCTCCTTCGATCTGACCAATCAGTACACGTTCTGGTCTGGCACGATCGCCGCGCTCTTTCTGTTCTGCTCCTATTTCGGGACCGATCAAAGCCAGGTACAGCGATTCCTGACGGCCCGGTCGGTGGACGAGGCTCGGCATTCGCTGCTGATGAGCGCGTACTGGAAGATTCCGCTGCAGGTGCTCGTGCTTCTCCTTGGTGTGCTCGTCTTCGTCTTCTATACCTTCAATCAACCGCCGCTCCTCTTCAGCAGCGTTCAGCAGGAACGGCTGCGCGAGGGACCGCGCGCAGCCGAGTATGCGCAGCTGCAGGCTCGGTTTGAAGGGATCTTTGCGGCCCGCCGGGCGTCGGCGGGCGAGCTGGCCGCCGCCCGTCGGGGCACCGACCACGGACGAATCGTTGCGGCTGAGGCCGCTTTCCTCGAGCGCGAAGCGGAGGTGCAGGAGCTCCGCACCCGTGCGGCGACGATGGTGAAGGAAACGACCGGAGACTCCTCGTTCACGGACGTGAACTACATCATTCCGACGTTCATCCTTACCCAGTTGCCGATCGGCCTGGTCGGCCTGCTGATTGTCGCGATCATTCTGGCGGCAACGGATACCATCGCGGGAGAGCTCAACTCGCTGTCCACCGCGACCGTGATCGATTTCTACAAGCGGTGGCTGCGCCCGACCGGTTCCGACGCGCATTACCTGGCCATTTCCCGGGCGGCGACCGGTTTCTGGGGGTTGTTTGCGTGCTTCGTTGGCGTCTGGGCGGCGGAGCTCGGTTCACTGATCGAAGTCGTGAACCGGTTCGGATCCTTCTTCTACGGATCGATCCTCGGCGTCTTCATCCTCGCGATCGCCTTTCGCTCGACGACCGGCAATGGGGCGTTCGTCGGTCTTTTCGCGGGCATGGCCTCGGTGGCCTGGTTTGCGAGCTTCACCAGAGTCGCGTTCCTCTGGCACAACGTCATCGGTGCCGTCGTAGTGGTGATTGCGGGTTTGGCCGTGAGCGCGATCGACCGTCGGCGGACGTCCTTCGTCCCCTAAAGAGCCGGCGCGGGGCCGAATACGTCGTCGATCGTCAAGACCTTGATCTCGCCGAGCTTCAACGCCTGAATTCCCGGCTCGATGACCTTGCGATCGCCGGTGATGACGATCACCGCCCGGGCCGGGTGGATGTACTTGTCGGCGACGCGCTGGACGTCGGCGGCAGTCACCGCCTCGATGCTGGGCACGTACTTCGAAAAGTAGTCGTCGGGCAGCCGATACACGATGGCGTCCTCGATCTGCCGGGAAATGGCAGTCGTCGTTTCGAAACCGGAAGGATACCGCAGGGAGATGTAGTTCTTGGCGCGGCTGAGCTCTTCTGGCGGGGGAGCCTTGAGCATGCCGTTCAGCTCGTTAAAAAACTCGGTGAGCGATTCCGACGTCTTGTCGGTCTGCACGCCGGCGGCCGCGAGAAACGGGCCCGCAGAGGCGCGCATGTCGAATCCCGAGCTCGCTCCGTAGGTGTATCCGTTCCTTTCCCGCAGGTTCAAGTTCAGCCGCGACGAGAACGAGCCGCCGAGGATGGTGTTGGCGACCTGGATCGGGAAATAGTCCGGCGTCGAGCGGGCGACACCAACCCATCCGATGCGGATCTGGGACTGTGGCGCGCCAGGCTTGTCGACAATGTAAACCGTGCGCGTCTGCAGCTCGGGCACGACCGGCATCGTCGGCGAAGGACGTGCCGGCGTCTCGGTCTTCCATCCGCCGAAGCTCGATTCGAGCAGCGGCAGCACCTTCTCCATGGTCACATCACCGACGACGATCAGCGCGGCGTTTGCGGGCTGAAATGCCGTCGCGTAAAAAGCGCGGAGGTCTGAGGTCGTGAAAGCCTTCAGGGTGGCCGCCGTGCCGTTGACCGAGGTTCCGTAGCGATGGGCGGAGCCGTACAACACCCGATTGAACGCCGTGGCGTTGATCGTGGCGGGGTTGTCGCGGGCCTGCAGGATGCTCGTGAGCCGTTCCTGACGCAGTCGGTTGAGCTCGTCATCCGGGAAGGTCGGCCTGAGCGCCACATCGGCCATGAGCGGCAGCGCGTCGGCCAACCTGGCTACTGGAACGTGGAGCCGAACCGCGGACGAATCGATTCCAGCGGCCGCACTGACGTCGGCGCCGAGAAAGTCGATGGCATCGGCGAGCTCGAGCGAAGAACGCGATCCGGCGCCCTCGAGCAGCATCGAGGCCGTCAACGTTGCGACGCCGAATTTGTCGGCGGGATCGTCGGCGCTGCCGCGAAGAACCACGAGGTTGACCTGGGCGACCGGCACTTCGTGCAGCTCGACCAGCCAGACGGGCACGCCGTTGGACAGCTGGCGCTTCTGGACCGTCGGCAGCCGAACCGGCGGAGGTGTGCCGATTTGTGGTGGTCGCGAGCGGTCGGGCGGGGCCTGCTGAGCCGTCAGCACGGCCGACAGCGCGAGGAGCGCCACCGAGGCGAGAAGCCTGACCTTATTCCTATCTTTGTATCGGCGCAGCTTCATCTCACGTCACTTTTCAGGCTGAACGATAAGCTCGACGCGTCGATCGAGCGGCAGGAATGCCGCCGCGGCCGCGCGAACATCCGAAACCGAGAGGGCCCGGTAGCGGGCGACATCTTCGTTGAAGTAATCCGGGTCACCGGTCTTCACGAAGTATCCGTTGATCTGATCGGCCTTGCCCCCGAACCCGCCGACCCGCTCCATCCTGTTGTAGAAGGACGCTTCAAACTGGTTGATCGCGCGCTCGATCTCGCGTGCGGTCGGGCCTTCCTGCTGCAGCGTGGCAATCTCGTCGTCGATGAGCTTTTGAAGCTCCTCCACGGTGTGGCCGGGGCGCGGTGTCGCGACGATCTCGAACGTCGAGGCCAGATCCATCGATCCCTGGAAGGCGGAGACGTCCTGCGCAATCTGCAGCTCGTACACGAGACGCTTGTACAAGCGCGAGTTCTTGCCGCCCGCGAGAACGTCGGCGACGATGTCCAGTGCCGCGTCTCCTGGCTCGAAGTGTCGAGGCGTCAGCCACGCCAATGTGAGGCGCGGAAGCTGCACGCGGTCGGTCATCAACTTCCGCTGCACACGCGTCAGCGACACGCCCGGAATCGTCATCGGTTTCGGAGGCGGCGCCGATTTGACGTCGCTGAAATACTTCTCCACGAGCTGCCGCGTGCGCACCGGGTCGATGTCCCCGGCGACGACGAGGCTGGCGTTCGACGGGGCATAGTACGACCGGAAGAAATTGACGACGTCTTCGTAGCTGGCGGCGCTCAAGTCCTCCATGTATCCGATCACCGGCCAGTGGTAGGGGTGGCCCTCAGGGAAGAGCATCTCGTTCAAGGCGATCTCCGCCAGGCCGTACGGTCGGTTCTCGTAGCTCTGACGCCGTTCGTTCTTGACGACGTCGCGCTGCAGGTCCACCGTCTTCGGGGTCATCGCGTCGAGCAGAAATCCCATGCGATCCGATTCGAGGAAGAGCGCGAGCTCGAGGGCGTTCGACGGGACGTCGATGTAGTAGTTGGTCCGATCGTTGGCCGTGGACGCGTTGTTGCCGCCGCCGACCGATTCAAGTCGCGTATCGAACTCACCATACGGGACGTGGCCTGACCCCATGAACATCAGATGCTCGAACAGATGCGCGAAGCCGGTTCGCCCGGGGAGCTCGTTTGCCGACCCCACCCGGTACCAGGTGTTGACGGTGACGATCGGCACGCTGTGATCCTCGTGCAGGATGACCCGCAGTCCATTCGGCAGGGTGAACTGCGAGTACGTGACTTCGAGGGGTGGCGCCTGGGCAAAGGCCGACGAGGCAAGGGCCAGTACGAGCAGGACTGGAGCGACCTTCATGGAAGCGATTTTACTCCGGCGCCGAACGAGCCGCCCGCCGTTTCAGCTGGTCCTTTGTGTCCGTCGAGCCGTTCGTGATGAAATAGCCGCATGCCGGATCCGGCTCCTCTCGTGGGCATCATCATGGGCAGCACGTCGGACTGGGATACCATGCGTCACGCGGCAGAGATGCTCGAGCGCTTCGGCGTGCCCCACGAGACGAAGGTCGTCTCCGCCCATCGCACGCCGTCCCTGATGGCCGAGTACGCATCGACGGCCGCCGGCCGAGGGCTCGTGGTGATCGTCGCCGGTGCGGGCGGCGCCGCCCATCTTCCGGGTATGGTCGCTTCGCATACCCTCCTGCCCGTCATCGGCGTACCGGTGCAGAGCGCCGCGCTCAGCGGGCTCGATTCCCTGCTGTCGATCGTGCAGATGCCGAAAGGGGTGCCGGTTGCCACGGTTGCGATTGGCGCGTCGGGAGCGGCGAACGCTGGCCTGCTGGCCGTGGCAATCCTCGCCACGTCGCGCCCGGAGCTTCGGACGAAGCTACAGACCTACCGTGACGAAATGGCAGCCGACGTCGGTCGCGCGTCGCTCTCGTGAGAGTCGGCTACCGCCGTTTCAAGCTGTCATCTGACCTCGTCGAGCTGCCATTTCAATGTCCGATGTGATACTTCCCGGCGCGACGATTGGCGTGCTCGGCGGAGGCCAGCTGGGTCGCATGTTTGCCATCGCCGCCCGGCGTCTCGGCTACCGCGTTCACACGCTTGCGCCGGAGGACGACACCCCCACGGGACAGATCGCCGACGTGGAAATCAATGCCGAGTACGATGACCTCGACGCCGTCCGCGCGTTCGCGAAGGGCGTGGACGTCGTGACGTTCGAATTCGAAAACGTATCAGCAGCGGCCACCGCCGCAGCGGAAGAGCAGGCGATCGTGCGCCCGAGCGGCCGCGCGCTCTTCCTGACGCAGCACCGCATCCGCGAAAAGACGTTTCTCGCCGACCGCGGGCTGCCAGTCACGCCATTTGCGGCGGTGACGTCCCAACGGGACCTCGACGAGGCCGTCGCCCGAATCGGGTGTCCGGCGGTGTTGAAGACGGCGAGCTTCGGTTACGACGGAAAAGGGCAGCATCCGATCGCGAGCCCCGCGGAGGGGGCGCGCGCGTGGCAGGCGCTCGGGGGTCGCGAGGCCGTCCTCGAGGCGTTCATCGACCTCGACTCCGAAATCTCAGTGGTTGCGGCCCGTGGCGTCGACGGCGCAATCGTCCCCTTCACTCCGTTTGGCAACACGCATCGTCGCCACATCCTCGACGTTTCGGTAGCGCCCGCCCCCGTGTCGTCCGAGACGGCGCGCCAGGCCGTGAGCCTGACGCGCGGCGTGCTCGAGGCGCTCGACTACATCGGTATCCTGTGCGTGGAGTTCTTCGTGGCGCGGGACGGCCGGCTCCTGATCAACGAGCTGGCTCCCAGGCCCCACAACTCGGGCCACCTGACGTTCGACGCGTGCCGGACGAGCCAGTTCGAACAGCAACTGAGAGCGATCTGCGGGTTGCCCCTGGGATCGTCCGAGCTGCTGCAGCCGGCGGCCATGGCCAATCTGCTCGGCGATCTCTGGACGAACGGAGAACCCGACTGGCGGGCGGCTTTGGCGGTCCCGGAGGTAAAACTGCACCTGTACGGAAAAACGGTGCCGCGCCCCGGCCGTAAGATGGGGCATCTCACGGCGCTGGCCGCATCGCCAGACGAGGCCAAAGCATTAGTGCTGCGCGCGCGCGACGCACTCCTCTCGAAGGCGTGACCGACGGTTCGTACTCGTCATCGCCCGTCGTGTTCCTCAATCTGCGGATACATCGCCGAGTGCTTCAATCCAGCATGACGTTTGCCGTACACGGCCGGGACATCCCGAGTCACATCGCTCGGGATTGTGAGCGCAAGGGTCAGCGTGACGGCGAAGGCCAGCCTTCGCCAGTCGGGGCCTGAAGACAGCTGCCGATCGGCTCCCGCCGGCGGCGTGGCCTCATCAACCGTCTTTCGCATCCAGCTGCGCGCCAGCAGGGCGGCCCCGAAAACCGACATGGCGATATTGAACGTCTGGCCCGTCGGCAACCCGAACAGCGTGATCGGGTACTCCCGAAACAGATCGATCGGAATTCTGAGGCTCGCATACAAGAAGGTAAAGAGCGCCCCGAGTCGACCGGGAGGCACATCCCGACGCCTCACCATCATCAGGATTGGAATCAGCGTGAAGTTCTTGAGCCCGTCATAGAGCACGACAGGGTGACGAAGGCCGTCGGCTTCTGGAAACTTCACGGCCCACGGCACATCGGTCAGGCTGCCGACGATCTGGCCGTCGATGAAGTTGCCGATTCGGCCGCATCCGAGGATCACGGCGGCCGGGATGGCCAGCGCGTCCAGCACCGGGCGGAACGGCACACGCCGAATCCAGCAAAAGAGGAGCACGCCCGCGAAGCCGCCGACAATGAGGCCGTGCGTCGCCAGGCCGCCGATCCAGACAGCTGGAATGAGAGCCAGATGTTCCCGGTAGAAATCCCATTCGTTGTTGAACACGACGAGCGAGCGGCCGCCGATGAGCGTGCCCACCGCCAGGAACAGCGTCAGGTCGTAGACCGACCGCAGGGAGAGCCCGAGCTTCGCGCGGTTCCGTCTGAGGAAAAGATGGGCGTTGAGGAACCCGAGTGAGTAAGTGAGGCCGTACCACCAACACGTGGATGCCCAAGACCGAGAGGATAATCGGATCGAAGTCGTGCACGTGCCCGTCAAGCACAGCCGGACCCTCCCCCTGATATGAATGCGACAATCGGAGCGAAAATGGCTCATACGAGTCGCGCACCCGTGTGTCAATGAACCTGTCGTTGAAGAACTGCGTGGTGAGGCCCTGGCGGTCGAGTGATCTCGATACCCTGGTGAAGTACGCCAACAACCGCCGCATCTGGCTGAACCTTCGCGACCGCTTTCCACACCCGTACACGACGCGGGACGGCCGCGCCTTTCTCCAGCACGTACAGCAGCAATTGCCGCTGACATCGTTCGCGGTGGCGGTGAACGGCGAAGCGGCAGGTGGAATCGGCTTTCAACTGCAAGCCGACGTCGAACGGGTGTCAGCCGAGATCGGTTACTGGCTCGGCGAACCGTTCTGGGGCAGGGGCATCATCACCGAAGCGCTCGTTGCGGTCACCGCTCATGCGATCGCCGCCCACGGGCTGACCCGCGTCTACGCGATGCCATTCGCCTGGAATGCGGCTTCGTGCCGCGTGCTCGAAAAAGCAGGGTACGTGCTCGAAGGCCGGCTTCGGAACAGCGCCATCAAGGACGGGCGGATCACCGATCAGCTGCAGTACGCGTTCAATCCTTGACCGGAGCGTCGGGGCTGATCTCGTCGCTCCTGATGTTTTCGTCGGTGGACACGTCGAATCGTCTGAATCGTTCGTAGGTTGCAATGGCGGTCACGCGCGTGCCGTTGTCGAACTTGTACTCTTCCTGCATTTCGAACGGCACCGCGATCTCGAACCGCTCGTCATATCGAAACAACGATGTGATCCGCGCACGGAGGCTTGGCTGGTCGAGCAGGACTTCGGTCTTCAGGATGCGGCCGGTCTCCGCCTCTACCCAGACGCGGCCGTGCGCGAACAAATCCAGATCGGAGCGCCCCCTGACGATGGATGGTCGCGCATCCTCCTGGTACTCGATGACCCAGACGTCGGGCCCCACCTTCGGGTCGATCCTGCCGAGCGAGTATTTGAAACGCTGTTGCATGTCGGCCTGCAGGACGACCACGCCGAGCACCGGGTTGTTGACGGTGCGCTTCATGTTGCCGAGATTGTAGCGGGCGCTCTCATCCTGAATGCGATTGGCCTGCTGCAGCGAATTGAGGGACGGATTGAGGAACAGCCTCGCCAGCCGTTGTTCGCGGTCGCGAACCGGCTGCGCGTCGACTTCGAACACATCCCGGAATGGCACCCAGTCCTGCGCCGTGCTCACGGACACCAGCAGGAAGTCCGACTTCAGCCGCCGGTTCCGCGCCGTCGCACCCGGTCGTCCGATGAGCGCCGGGCTTTGCATCGGAACGCTCGAATCCTGCAGGTATGTTTCCTCGGCGACGACGTTCGAGAACTTGTCGAGAAAATCGAGCACATACCACCCAGCGCGCCCGAGGAGGAGCTCGATGGTGATGCGGTCGGTTCCGGACTCCTGGCCGAGGAGAGTGGACCCGGCGGTGCACAGTGCGACAGCCAGCACGCAAAAGCGGCGCATTCCAACTGCCATCGTAGCAGGAGTTCACCCGGGGGCCTACGGTCCCTGTTCCCTTGGAGTTGTCCGCGCCAAGCCTGGCTCGGAAGCTTTAAGGCCTGATTTCGCGCGTCTTGGACACCGGCGGCCCCTGCCGCCCGGCCCCGTTCACATGGGGACCCAGCACGGTGGTGATAAAGCGATGGATGGGAGTCTCCACGTCGAGCGCGCGTCCCATTCGAACCACGGCGCCACTCAACCAGGGAAGTTCGAGCCGCCTCTGATGCTCGAGATCCGCCAGCATCGACGACTCCGACTGCCGGGGCAGCTGCTGGATGAGCCGCATGAGGTCGTCGAAGTAACTGCGCGCCAGGTCGATGCCGCTGGCACGGGCGACGGCCATCGATTCGACCACTGCCGCCTGCCACATCGCGAGCAGGTCCGGATCGTCGCGGATCACGCCGACCGGACACCTCGTCACCGCGGTGATGCCGCTCATGGCGGACAGGTGCACGAACTTCGACCAGATCTCCACCACGATCTGCGTGCTCAGCGTAGAACTGACACCCGCGTCGAGGCACACTTCGAGGAGCCGCTCGAGTCGCGGCGTGCGGGCGCCGTCCAGCTCGCCAAAAATAATCCGATCGAGCGCAACGTGGCGGATCACACCTGGTTCCGAAATCGACGCCTGGACGTACGTTGTCCCAGCGGCCAGATGGCGGCGAGGGACGGCAGCCGCCATCATGTCCACGCTCTCCACGCCGTTCTGAAACGAGATGACGACGGTCTCGCTCCCGATGAGCGGAGGCAGGAGCGGAAGCGCCGACACGGTGTCGTAGAGCTTGACCGCGACGAACACGGCGTCCACGGGCCCGATGGTCGTCGAATCGTCGGTCGCCGTCAGCCGCTCCAAATGGAGATTCCCCTGCGGGCTCTCGATCCGCAGGCCATTGGCGCGCAAGGCTGCCAGATGAGCGCCGCGCGCCACGAACGCGACGTCGGCCCCCGCCGCCGCGAGCCGGCCGCCAAAATAACCGCCCACCCCGCCGCTGCCGACGATGGCAATTCGCATGGGGGAATTCTACGGTGTCAGGCCGGCAGCGGCAGGAGCTTCTCTACGGGCTCGCGCCACAGCTGAATGAGGACGGGTCGGACGGCGTCGGGTTCGCCGCTCGTGAAAAACTCGACCGGCTCGATCGCGCCTGCGCCGTCGTCAGCGACCGGACGTCGGGCAGCCAGCACTCTGGCGGTCTGCCGCGCGACGGCTGCCGCGCTGTCGAAGAGGGTGACCGACGGGCCAACGACCTGTTTGATCGCATCCTGCAGGAAGTTGTAGTGCGTGCAGCCGAGCACGATGCCGTCGGCGCCGCGATCGATGAGGGGCGCCGTATACCTTTTCAACAGCTCGATGGTGTGCGGGCCCGTCAAATCGCCCCGTTCGACCTGCTCAACGAGTCCGGGACACGGCTGCGTGATCACTTCGATGCCGTCGGCGTTGCGTTCGATGAGGTTGACGACGCGTTCGCCGGCCAGCGTTGCACCCGTGGCCAGAATGCCCACGACGCGGCTGCGTGTGGCGCGAGCGGCCGGCTTGATGGCCGGCTCCATGCCGACGATCGGCACCTGCGCGAACTGCGTGCGGAGCATGTCGACGGCGTGCGTCGTGGCGGTGTTGCATGCCACTACGACGGCCTCCGCGCGGCGCTCTTCCACGAGGAATCGCACGATCGCCAGCGATCGTTCCCGGATGATCTCGGGGGGCTTGGTGCCGTACGGCACATACTTCGAGTCGGCGGCATACATCAGCGTGTCATAAGGCAGGATGGTTCGCAGCTCGCGCAGCACACACAGGCCGCCGAGGCCGGAATCGAACACGCCGATACTCACGCGGCGATTGTAGTACGGGTCCCGGTCGGCTCTCGCCGGCCCAGCCCCTCGGTGGGATCGAAGTAGAATGCCGTGGCATGACGAAGTACGGTCGATCGCCGTGGATCGAACTTGCGCCGAAGTCACGCGTGCCCTCGTACCCGCAGCAACGCGGGCCGCTCGAAACCTCCGTCGTCGTCGTCGGCGGCGGGCTCACGGGGTGCGCGACTGCCTATGCCTTCGCCGCCGCCGGCGTGAATGCCGTGCTGGTCGAGGCCTCGCGCATCGGCCGCGGAGGAACGGGGCTGGCGACGGGATGGATCGCCGGTGATCCGGGTGTGTCCTTTGTCGAGGTCGACAGATCGCTCGGGCGTGCGGCGGCGCGACATGCGTTTCGCGCGTGGCGGCGGGCGGCGCTCGACTTGACCGCGCTCGTGCGGCGCCTCGGGATCCCCTGCGATCTGCGCGCTGGGAGCACGGCGACCGTGGCGCTGACCCCCGATCAGGCGACGCGCCTTCGTCGAGAGCAGAAGATTCGCCGAGACGCGGGCCTGGAGGCGCCGCTGCTGAACGCGCGGGCGGTCAGGGCCGAGCTCGCCCTCGATGGCGTCGCGGCCATTCGAGAACACGCCAGCGGTGTGGTGGATCCCTATCGTGCGTGTCTCGGACTGGCTGCCGCGGCGGCGGCGCGAGGCGTGCGCATCTTCGAGAAGTCGGAGGTCCGCAAGATCAGTTTCACGCGACGGATCGTCGATGTCATCACCGCTGGCGGTTCGATTCGCGCGAACCGAGTGGTCGTCGCGACGGGTTTTCCGACCGCTCTGTTCAAGTCGCTGCGGAGACATTTCTGGTTCCGCACCGCTTACTTGGCGATGAGCGACAGAGTGCCGGCGGTCATCCGCAAGCAGCTCGGGCGCCGCGACGCCATCGTCCGCGACCTCGCGAGCCCGCCGCACGTGGTTCGATGGGTGGGCGATGACCGGTTGCTGGTCGGGGGAGCAGACCTTGAAACGCCGCCCGATCGTCAACGGGAACGAATCATCCCGCAGCGGACGGGACAGTTGATGTACGAGCTCTCGACGCTCTATCCAGACATCTCAGGTATTCTTCCGCAATACGGGTGGGACGCCCCGTACGCGCGGACGTCGGACGGCCTGCCGTACATCGGACCCCATCGGAATTTTCCACATCATCTGTTCGCCTTCGGCGACTCGAGCCACAGCGTCACGGGCGCGTTTTTGGCGAGCCGGGCGCTGCTGCGCCACCACCTGGACGAGCTCGAGCCTGTCGACCGCTTCTTCAGTTTCACGCGTCATGGCGATTGATCTCCTCGTCTTCGGTCCCCACCCCGACGACATCGAAATCGGCGCGGGCGGTATCGTCGCGCTGCACGTGTCACTCGGGTTCGACGTGGGCTTGTGCGACCTCACGGTTGGCGAGATGGGGAGCAACGGCACGGTGGAGGAGCGGTTGAAGGAGTCGGAAGCCGCGCGCGAGGCTCTGGGCGCCTCGTGGCGGGAGAACCTCCATCTGCCCGATCGGCACATCGGGAAAGATCCGGCGCATCTGGATGCAGTGGTCGCATTCATCCGGCGGCACCAGCCGCGCGTGGTGGCTGCGCCGTACTGGGCCGATCGACATCCCGATCATGCGGCGGCCAGCGCACTGGTCACGGAGGCGGTGTTCAACAGCGGCCTGAGAAGATATCGGGCCGAGGCCGGGGAAGCGTGGAAGGTCGAGTGGGTCTGCTACTACTTCATCAACGACAGCGCTTCGCCTTCGTTTGTCGTTGACGTCACGCCGCACTATGCTCGAAAGCGCCGGGCGCTCGACTGCCACATCAGCCAGTTTCAGGCGGGACCCCAGGCCGTCGGGACGCGTCTTAATACACCGGTGTTCCGGCAGCTCATCGAGAGTCGCGACGCCCAGTTCGGCGCCCTGGCAGGGGTGGCGTGGGCAGAGGGTTTCGTCGTCCGGGAGCCGGTCGTGCGGCGAACCCTGTTCAGAGAAGCGACGTGACATGAGGATTGGGATCGTCTGCTATGCCTCGGTCGGTGGAAGCGGCATCATCGCGACCGAGCTCGGGAAGACGCTCGCGGCGCGCGGCCACGACGTTCACATCCTGAGCAGCGACACGCCCTTTCGGCTGTCGGGCTATCAGCCGGGGCTGACATTTCATCGCGTCGAAACGCCCGCGTACCCGCTTTTTCGCGAGCCGCAATACCTGTTGTCGCTCGCGAACAAGATTGTACAGGTCGCGCGTCACGAGCAGCTCGACATCGTGCATGCCCACTATGCGGTCCCGCACGCCACCGCGGCGTACCTCGCGCGTCAGATTCTGCGAGCGGGGCACGGGCCGGTCCCGGCGACGATTACGACGCTGCACGGCACCGACATCACGCTGCTCGGCAGCGACCGATCGTATTCGGAGACCGTCGCCTTCTGTATCGACGAGTCCGACGGGGTGACGGCGGTCTCGGAAAGTCTCAGGGCTGACACGTGCCGGGAGCTCGCGGTCCGCACCGATATCAAGGTCATTCCGAATTTTCTCAACTGCGCGGCGCATCACCGCGTCGACGCGTCAGGCGTTCGCAAGCGGCTGATCGGGGACGATGAGGCCAAAGTGGCGATTCACGTGTCCAATTTCAGGCCGGTGAAGCGCGTCATGGCCGTCGTCGACGTCTTCGATCGCATCAGACGTGAAGTGCCCGCGCACCTGCTGATGGTGGGCGACGGCCCCGAGTTGGATGCGGCGTCCCGGCTGGCGCAGGAGCGAGGGTTGGAGGGTCAGGTGCATTTCCTGGGGGAACAGGACCAGGTGCTGCCGCTGCTCTCGATCGCCGATCTGTTCCTGCTCCCGTCGGCGCAGGAGAGTTTCGGGCTCGCGGCCCTCGAGGCGATGGCATGCGAGGTGCCGGTCGTCGCGTCCAATGTCGGGGGACTCCCGGAGGTCATCGACCACGGCAGGACCGGCTTTCTGCACCCGATGGACGACTTGGACGGAATGGCCCGGTCCGCCGTAAGGTTGCTGACCGACAGCCACCTTCATGATCAGATGGCGGCCGCAGGCCTCGCGAAAGTCCGCAGACACTTCTGCGAAGAGAAGATCGTCCCGCTTTACGAAGGGTTCTACGAGGAAGTCTGGGCACGGGTGGGATCTGGAAAGGCGCGCCCCAGCCGCCCCTCCAGACTGTAAGATTGCCGCTATGAAGCGCTCTTTCGCCCTGACGGCCGTGCTGGTGGCGCTTGCTCCCTTCGCTCTGGCGCAGCTGCGTGTGGCCCCGGTCGACTACGACCAGGGGCATGTCGCGCTCGGTCTCGTCCTCCGCCATCTCTCGAACACCGGCATCTACATGATGGCGACGGCCCATCCCGACGATGAGAACAACGGGCTGCTCGTCCTTCTCAATCGCGGCCTCGGCTATCGCACGGCGCTGGCGACCGCGACGCGCGGCAATGGCGGGCAGAACGAAATCGGCCCCGAACTGTTCGAAGCGTTGGGAGTGTTACGAACCGAGGAATTGGCGGCGCTGCACAGGTTCGACGGCGCGGAGCAGTACTTCACACGCGCGGTCGATTTTGGATACACGATCGATCTGGCAGAAACGAACCGACTGTGGGGACGCGACGAGATCATCGGCGACTACGTCCGCCTGATCCGGACGATCCGCCCCGATGTCATCAGCGCCCAGAATCCAAACGCGGTCGGTCCGGGCCAGCACGCCCATCACGCGTTGGCTGCGATGCTGTCGCACGAGGCGTACAAGGTTGCCGGCGATCCGACGAGGTATCCCGAGCAGATCAGTGAAGGGCTGCGGCCCTGGCAGCCCAGAAAGTTCTACTTCACCGTCGGCGGGCCAGGCGGCGGCGCGTCAAACGTGCCCGCGCGCGTGTGTCGGATCGATCTGGCTGTCTACGACTCGCTGCTCGGACGAACCTTCTCCGAGATAGGAACCGAGGCGCGGAGCATGCACAAATGCCAGGGCCAGGCGCAGCTGCTCGCGCTTCCAGGCCCCTCGGCTGGAACCTTCACGCTCGCCGGCACGTCGATTCCCGGCCAGATGGACCTCGAGGAGAAGACGCTCTTCGACGGCGTCGACACGAGCATCGTCGGCCTGGCGAAGTTCGCGGGCTCCGCTCCATCAGCCGCTCTCGTCGAAGCCCTCAAGGGCATCGATACCAGCGTACAGACCGCGCAGATCAAATTCGACACGGAGGGCGACGCGATGACGCTGCCGCCGCTCCTATCGGGGCTGAGAGCCGTCCGCGCCTTGCGCAGCAGCTTGCCCGCGATGGCCATGGAGAGCGTCGCGCGCTATGAGATCGACGTGCGTCTGGACCAGAAAGAGCGCGAGTTCCAGCAGGCCGTGATCGCGGCCAACGGTCTGCGCGTTGAAGCGCTCGCCGACGACGGCGTGGTGGTTCCGGGGCAAGGTGTACGGATCACGACGATCATCGCCAATCACGGCGTGATGGACGTAACCGTCAAGGACGTCAAGATCGACGGGTTCGCCGGTGACGAGGCGTGTCGGCTCACCGCGGCCGTCGCCGGAGGTGGGCCCGGGGGTCAAGGTGCCGGAGCGGCTCAGGCCGGTCCGCCTATCTCGACGCTGAAGCGTGGTGACGTCGCTCGATGCACGCCTGCCCGCACCATCCCCGCAGATGCGAGGGTGACCGAGCCTTACTGGCATCGAGACGGCGAGGCCGGCCGCTACACGTTCGACACCGGTGCGCCGTTCGGCCTGCCGTTCCGACCGACGCCGTTTCGAATGCAGGTCAGTCTGGCGTTGCCGACCGGGGACGAAATCATCGAGAGCCTGCCCGTGCAGTACCGGTATGAAGGCGATATCTTCAGCGGCGAGAAGCGCATGGATCTGATGGTCACGCCGGCGTTCTCGGTCAAGGTGACGCCTGACATCGCCATCATTCCCTCGGAATCGGTTCGCCCTGCGGCCGCTGGACGGCCCATTGCGACGCGCGAGCTCCGCGTCACCGTCGTGAACGACAACCCGGGAAAAGCCGCAGGTGCGGTACGGCTCGAGTTGCCGATGGGCTGGTCGGCGTCGCCGGCAGAGCAGGCGGTGACGTTCACGAGAGCCGACGAATCGCGGACCGTCCGGTTCCAGATCACGCCTGCAGCAACCGCGGCGGCCGGCGAATTCCGCGTGCGCGCGCTCGCGCAGTCGGGAGCACAGACCTTCGACCGTGGTTTCGACATCATCGAGTACTCGCACATCCGCCGTCAGCATATCTACGCGACCGCCAGCGCGCGGTTGAAAGTGCTCGATGTCCGCACCGCGCCGGATCTGACGGTCGGCTACGTCATGGGATCCGGCGACGACGTCGCGCCTTTCATCGAGCAGCTGGGAGCGCGCGTCGAGATGCTCGGCGCCGACGCGCTTGCCTGGGGGGACCTGTCGCGGTTTGACACGATCGTGCTCGGCGTGCGCGCGTACGAGCGGCGCGACGACTTGCGCGCCAACAACAGCCGGCTGCTCGAATACGTGGAGAATGGCGGGACGGTCATCGTGCAGTACAACCGCGCCATGATCAATGACGCCTACGGGCCGTATCCGGCACAGATCACCAATAATCGCATCACCGACGAGAACGCCCCGGTGCGGATTCTCGAGCCGGCTCACCCGGTGTTCACGACACCGAACCGGTTGACCGAGGCTGCGTGGAGCGGGTGGGTGCAAGAGCGCGGCCTGAGTTTCCTCGGGGACAAGGACGCCCGCTATCGCGATCTCGTGGAACTGACCGATCCGTTTCCGAATAATCCGGGGCCGAAACGGGGGGCGCTCGTCGAAGCCGAGCACGGAAAAGGTCGGTGGCTGTACGTCGCGCTCGGTTTGTGGCGGGAACTCCCCGCCGGCGTCGACGGCGCCTATCCCATCCTGGCAAACCTCATCAGCCTGGGGAAAGCGCCCGTGTCGCCACGGAGCCCCGCGCCGGCGACCTCCGTGCGTTGATGTCTGCCGATCCCGTGTTGATCGTCGGCGCCGGCCCGGCCGGCGCGACGGCAGCGCTCAGCCTCGCGAAGGCCGGGGTGCCGGTCCGCTTGATCGACCGGGCGTCTTTCCCACGGAACAAGCCCTGTGGTGGCGGAATCAGCGTGCGCGTTCGTCGCCGGTTCCCGTATCTGCAGGATGCCTTGCGTCGGATTCCGGTTCACGAGCTGTCGCGGCTCTACCTCGAAGGCCCTGACGGCGAATCGGCGCTGATTGAATCCGACGTGCCGGCGGCGTTGATGATCCGCCGGCTCGAGTTCGACGCGTTGCTCGTCTCTCTGGCGGTCGAGGCGGGCGCGGAACTGATCGCCGGTGTTGACATTGTGCAGGCCGCCGAGGGCCCGGCCAACGGTCGGGGCCGCGGACGGATTGCCTTGACGGCGCGGGACGGCCGGCGGTTTGAATCGTCCACGCTGATCGCCGCCGATGGCGTCCACAGCGTCGTCGCACGGCGTCTCGGTTTGAATCGTGGATGGCCGTCGACGTCCGTGGCGCTCGACATGATGGAGGAGACGCCGCGCGGCCTGCTCCGCGACGTCGATCCGTCCACGCTGTGGGTGGCGTACGGCTTCGCGCCAAAGGATTCACAGTCGAGGCCGCATGAGGCAGGGGCGCCGCCGACCTCGCGCCGGTCGGCCGAACGCGAGGCGCCCGAGGGGTATGCTTACATCTTCCCGAAGCGGGATCACGTCAACATCGGCATCGGGTACGTGCTGTCGTACTTCAAAGACTCCGTGGACCAGGCCCCGTACGAGCTGCAGCGGGATTTCGTCGATCGCCTCCGCACGCGCGGTGTCGTCGTGGGCGACTCCGTTCGCGCCAACTTCACGCCGTTTCTCATTCCGGTTGGCGGTCCGTTGCGCAGACCCGGGCGCCGCCGCGTGCTGCTGGCCGGCGACGCGGGCGGATTCGTCAACGGATTCACGGCCGAGGGTATCTATTACGCGATGGTCTCCGGAGAGCTCGCTGCGAGAACAGTCTCCGCTTCCTGGCCATCGACGGCCGCCGACCTGTGCGAACCGTACCGTCGCGCCGTGGACCGGGAAATGGGGGCCGAGCTGCGCGATTCGGTGCTCGTCCAGCGCTATCTTTTCGGCGACCGGCGACGGATCGCCGCGGCCATCTCGGCGGCGCCGCGCCAGCGCTCGATGACGAAGCTCATTCTCGATTTAGCCATCGGCCGGCGATCGTATGCTGACGTGCGCCGCCGCATGTTTGCCAGGGTGCCGGTTCTGGCGGCGCGGCTCCTGTGGCAGCGCACGCAACGGAACCTGGGAATTGGGTAATCGGGTAATCGGGTAATCTGGTAATTGATTGGACGATTGAGCGCGACTGATCACACAATCTCGCAGCCAATCATCCAATCAATTATCCAATTACCCGATTACCCAATTACCCGATTCACGTATGCCGACTATTAAGCGTACGAAGTTCAAGCTCACCTCCGAGCAGCTGCTCGAGATGTTCTACTGGCTGAAGCTGATTCGGGCGTTTGACGAGCGTCTCAGCATCCTCGTCCGGCAGGGCAAGGTCCGCAGCGGGGTCTATACCGGTATCGGTCAGGAAGCCATCATCGTCGGCACCTGCTTCGGGCTGCGGCGCGAGGACTACATCTGCCCCCTGCATCGCGATCTCGGTTCGTTCCTGATGAAAGGAGTGGACCCGAAGGTGATGATGTCCCAGATGTTCGCCAAGACCACCGGCCTGTCGCAGGGGCGTGATTCTGCGCTGCACAGCGGGGTCAACGAGCTGGGGATCTTCGGCAATACGAGCATGCTCGGTGCGAATCTCCCCGTTGCGGCCGGCCTGGCGCTGACCTTCAAGATGGAAAAGACCGACAACGTCGTCGTCGCCTATTTCGGCGAAGGCGCGAGCAACGTCGGTGACTTTCACGAAGCGCTGAACTTCGCCGGCGTGCAGCATCTGCCGATTGTGTTCGTGTGCGAGAACAACCTCTACGCCTACTCGGTCCCGGTCGAGCGGAGCATGGCAATCGACGACGTTGCCGATCGGGCGGAGAGTTACGGTTTCGAGGGAGTGGCCATCAACGGCAATGACGTGCTGGCCGTCTATCAGTCGACGCAGGGTGCGCTCGCCCGGGCTCGAAACGGTCACGGGCCCACGCTCATCGAGTGCAAGACCTACCGGTGGCACGGCCATTCTGAGCACGACAAGGCCTTCTATCGGACGGACGAAGAGCTGGCGATGTGGAAGAGCCGCGATCCGATTCCAACCTTCACGACGTTCCTCCTGGCGCGGAACGTACTGTCAACCGAGAAGTTGAAGGAGGTCGAGCAACGCGTGACCGCGACCATCGACGAGGCCGTCGAGTTCGCGCTGAACGCACCGGATCCTGCGCCCGAGGAGGCCGTGAGGGATCTGTATGCCTAAGGAGCTCACCTACCTCGAAGCCATCCGCGAGGCACTGTTCGAAGAAATGCGGCGCGATCCGAAAGTATTCGTGCTCGGCGAAGACGTGGGCGAGTACGGCGGCGCCTTCGGCGTCACACAGGGACTGTTCGAAGAGTTCGGCGATGCCCGGGTCATCGACACGCCGATATCGGAGTCGGCGATCGTCGGGATCAGCATCGGCGCCTCGCAGCGCGGTTACCGGCCCGTGGCCGAGATGCAGTTCGCCGATTTCATCTCGTGCGGCTTCGACCAGATCGTCAATCAGGCGGCCACACTCCGATACCGGTACGGCGGACGGACAAGCGTGCCCATCGTCATCCGCGCGCCGAGCGGCGGGAACGTGGGCGGCGGGCTCTATCATTCACAGAATCCGGAAGCCTGGTTCATTCATCGTCCCGGGCTGAAGGTAGTGGCCCCCTCCACTGCATACGACGCGAAGGGTCTGCTCAAGGCGGCCATTCGCGACGACAACCCCGTCATCTACTTCGAGCACAAGTACCTCTACCGTCGCGCGAAGGGTACCGTGCCCGAAGGCGATGAGATTGTGCCCATCGGCGTGGCCGCCACGCGCCGCGAGGGGGACGACATCACGCTCTTGACGTACGGTGCGATGGTCGCTCCGTCACTCGAAGCAGCTGACCGGCTGTCGAAGGACGGCGTAGAGGTCGAAGTGATCGATCTGCGGACGCTGTCCCCGTTCGACAAGGATGCGATTCTGCAATCGGTCGAGAAAACCAGTCGTGCGCTCGTTGTCCATGAGGACGTGCGGACGCTCGGGATCGGAGCTGAGCTGTCGGCCGTCATCACCGAAGAGCGGTTCGACTCGCTCGACGCACCGGTGATGCGGCTCACCTATCCCGACACACATCAGCCGTTCTCGCATGTCCTCGAGTCGTACAATCTGCCTGACGTCGACAAGATAACCACCGCCCTGCGCAGGCTCGCCGCGTACTAGTGCCGATTGCCTGTCCAGAGCGGTGTCCAGTTCCGCATAACGGATCGTCGCTGGTCCCTTGGCCTTATCCAGGCCCGGAGCCAAAGATCGCGGCGAGGGCCGTCTCGACCCGGCGGTACTTGAATGAAAAGCCGAGCGCGTCGGCTTTGGACGGCACGGCGCGCTGGCCGGTCAGGAGCAGACCGTCGGCCATCTCACCGAGCATCAGGCGCAGCGCGAACGCCGGCGTCGGGATCAAGGAGGGCCGGTGGAGCGCGCGGCCGAGCTCGCGCGCAAACACGGCGTTTGTCACCGGCTCCGGCCCCGTCGCGTTCACCGCCCCGGTGACCTGGTCATGTCGAACTATCCACTCGATGAGGCCGAGCCAGTCCTCACGGTGAATCCACGGCCAGTACTGCCGGCCCGAACCGAGTGGTCCGCCGGCGCCGATCTTGAAAGGCAGAAGCATCGCCGAAAGCGCACCGCCGTCGCGGGCGAGTACCAACCCCGTGCGAATGCAAACGACGCGGGTCCTGGAACTGACAGCCCGGCGAGCTTCGGTTTCCCACTGCATGCACACGTCTGCGAGAAAATCCGAGCCGGCCGGCGTCTCCTCGGTCACGATGTCGTCCCCATGCGGCCCGTAGAACCCCACGGCTGATCCGCTCACGAACGTGTGCGGACGCCGCGAGGCGCGCTCGACTGCCGCGACGAGACTGCGCGTCGCACGGATACGACTCTCGAGAATCCGCTGCTTCTGCTCCGGGGACCAGCGCCGGCCGGCGATCGATTCGCCGGCGAGATTGACGACCACGTCTGACCCGTCGATTTCGCCCACCCAGCCGGTGGGATTGCCGTCCGGTGACCAGGTGATCGTGCGGTGCTGCGCCTGCCTCGGCTGGTCGCCTCGCGTGAGGACCACGACCTCGTGCCCTTCAGCAGTCAGGCTTGCCGCCAGAGGTCGGCCCAGAAATCCTGTTCCACCGGCGATGACGACCTTCACGTCGTGGCTCTGCTCGTAGGGTATGCGATTTTCGAGGATTTGGCAGCGCTTGGAGGGCTGGCTTCAGAACGTGCGCCGCGCCACCCACTCCCGCAGCAGGGAATCGACGACGAGATAACGATCGCCTTCGCGGCTGATCAGATCCTCTCGGAGCAGGGAGCTGAGGGCGTACTGCACGCTCGACGCGCCGCCCAGCCGATGACGTTCGCGCACGTCGGCGGACAGCAGTTCCGTGCCTTCCTCCAGCACGACCGCGCGTAGAACGCCGCGTTGAGGCAGCGTCAGCCGTTGCCACGCCGCTTCGAACATCGTCTGGTGTTCCACGAGCAGGCGGCGGAGTGCCTGGTGAAGATCGTCGAGGGTGGCGCGGCGCCGGCCGCCGCTGCGGACCTCGTCCCACGTTTCGTGCGCGAGCCGCTGGACGTCATATGGAAGATTCCCGGCCAGATCGACGATGGCTGCGCCGAGCCCGGGCTCAGGCTTGACACCAGAACGTTGAAATCGCGAGTCGAGAAACGCGGCGAATTCGTCGGCGGGAATCTTCGCCAGACGGAGGACGGGTCCTGCTTTGTAGAACGGTCGCCTGGGACCGAGCATCCGCTCCATGAGACTTGGTTCCGAGCCGGCGAAGACGTAGCCCACTTCACGCTGGTGCTGCACGGCGGCTCGCAGCGCGTGCTCGACCGTGCCGCCGTTGAAGCCGCCGATCGCCTGGAACTCGTCGAGGGCGACGACGACCCGCTGCCCCCGGCTGTCGGCCAGCCGGGCGGGAAGCGCGAAGACCTCCTGCGCCAGCCTCGAGATCTCCCGGTCGGTGCGGGCCGTCGGAAAGGACACGGAGAGGCCGCCGAGCGCGCCAGCTTCCGTCCGCACTTCGGCGCGGGCCGATCGGACGGCCGTGCGCAGCCAGTCGCGCGCCTGGTCGCGCCTCGTCTCGGCCGAAGCGATCGCGCGCGCGTATCCCTCGAGAAACGCGACATACGAGCTGAAACTGCTGACGGTCACGTCGATCGCGAGGGCGCCCCGGCGCGTCATCGCCGCCAGGGCGTGCCGGATGAGCGAGGACTTGCCGTACCGCCGAGGAGAAATCAGAAACACCTTCTGTCCCGCAGCGAGATCGGCGACCAGCCGATCGAGCTCGACGACGCGGTCGGCGAAGGCGGGCGCCGGCACCACTTCGCCGTACACGAAAGGATTCTGCATTACGGTAATAGCTATAACCGATACGGATTATACCGTAACGTCAGTAATACCGCGGCGGCAGATCGAGAATGACGCGGCGTCGCACCAGCTCCGCCAGATCGGGCGGGACCTCGCCCGCGGCCAGCCGGGCGAGCGACCGAGCGTCGACGACGGCTTCGTCGGGCAGGTATTCACGGCAGGCGCCGAACTCGTCCGCGTAGTCTTCGGACGGGAACCGCAGGCGGAGGCGGACGCGGCTGCCGTCGGGGGAAGCCGTGTAGAGCGGGTTCACGCGCAGCTCGCCGCGGGTTCCAGGGCCGGCGTCGACCGAGTGAGCCCTGAAGATCTCCAGGCTCGCCGCGCCTCGTCCGGCCACGATCGAAAGTGCCGGATCGCCGTCGAGCACGGCCGGAGGGTCGCGGCGGCCAAGATCGAGCGGACCACCCTTGACGACGTCGGCGAAGAGGGCGGATTCGGCGAAGAGGCGGGCGTCCAGCGTTTCGAACAGGTCGAGGTAGCCGACCGGCGGCAGCGGGTTTCCGTGAGAAGGGCTCCACACCGCCGCGTTATGCGCGTGACTGACCACCACGGCTCCAGGGACCGTGGGATCGGGAGCGTCGATCAGTCGGGCCATCTCCTGAATAAGCTGTCGTTTCGTCCAAATGAACATGAAGGCATCGGCGCACATGGCGAAGCGGAAGGCGCCGCGCGCGAACGGCAACGGCCCGTTGGCGTCGCAGCAGACCGCTTCGCAGCCGGGCGCGGTGAATCGCCGCGCGAGCCAGATCTTGGAAAAATACAGATCGGCCAGGACCGGCAACGGCGAGGAGAGATCCGCCAGCGAACGCGTCAGGTGTCCCGTCCCTCCGCAGAGATCGATGGCCCGTCCTCCTCCGCGAAGGGCGGTTTTGGCCACGGCGCGAACGAGTGAGTGGGCGACAACGTAACTGGGGTCGGAGAAACGATAGAGAAAGTATCCGCCTTCGGGGCTGGGGTCGAGCGCCTGGACGAGTTCGCGAAACGTCACTGTCTCCGACAAGGCCATCTCATCGAAGCGCGCAGCGCGCTCCTCGGTCTGGAGATTGAGCATGAGGCGGCGCGCGAGCTCTGGACGGCCGGACTCGATGTGCGCCCGTGCGGCCACCGACGTGCCTTCGAGATGCATGACGGGAATGCCGTCGACGATGCCGAAGATGCAACAGTGGCAGCCGAGGATGCCGTCGAGGATTTCGTCACCGTCGCGGCGGTGAAACAGCGAGTCGACCAGACCGAGCCGACCGCCGCAGTAGGGGCACCGGAGAATCTCCAGGCTGGCCAGGTGCATCTCAGCTCCGCCGTCTCTTGATCAAAGGTTCACCGAGAGGCTCCAGCAAGGCACACCCCGAGTGTGGACGCGCCCGGCGGAACTGCTCCGACCCGAGAAGCCGCTGCGCGTCCGCCTGGTTGATCCGACCGAACGGATCGCTGGCGCCCACCTGCGTCTGATGGCACAGCAGCGCCGCCACTTTCCGCGGGACCCAGGGGGTGACATCCACGATGAACGAAGGGCGCCGTGCCACGATGCCGAATGCGTTTGGCACGATACTCCAGAAGCCGGATGAAGGCCGTGACCAGCCGCCGGCGACGGCCGCCTCCACGATGCCGTGCATGACCCCTTTGGGCATTGTGACGTAATAGAGCGACGGCGCTGCATCGCCGAGCGACCGGACTGCAGTCATCGTCCGTTCGTGCACACCGATGTGATCGAGGTGCCAGTACAGTCCGTCCTCAGCGAAGGTGATGACGGCATCGACGCCGTAGTCACGGATCGCTGCGACGATCTCAGCGTGCAGCTCTGGCACGTCGGCCCATCGTAGATCGCCGTCGGGGTGATCGCGCATGATCACCTCGGCCACGCCAAGCACTCTTGCGGCTTCGTGAAGCTCCGCCGCCCGTGCCCGTCCGAGGTCGCCGTCTGGCACCAGCGCCGGGTCGCTGACCCATCCCCGTCTGCCGTAGGACGCACAGAGCAGCACCACACGGGCTCCGGCATCCGACAGACGCGCAAGCGTGCCGCCGCACGCGAGGGACTCATCGTCTGGATGCGCGAACACGGCGAGCACGGTCCGGCCGCTGAAATCAGCCGCGGCCATGATTCGCCCCCACGAGCCGCCGGTACACCGCTTCATACTGCTCGACCATGCGATCGACGCCGAAGCGGGCCACCGCGCGATCGCGCACCTTTCGGCGATCGAGTCCGAATACCCGCGAAAGCCCGGCGGCCATCCCTTCCTCGTTCTCGAACACCATCCCCGTGACCCCGTCGTCGACAATCTCGCGCACGGCACCGCAATCGAGTGCCGCCACCGGGGTCCCGCAGGCCATGGCTTCCGCCAGGACGAGCCCGAACGGTTCGGGCGTCTGGACCGGGTAAAGCAAGGCGCGCGCGCCGCCGAGCAGATTCACCTTGGCAGAGTAATCCGCTTCTCCGGCAAAGACGATCTGCGCGCCATCGACGAGGGGCGAGACGACCGTGCGGTAATACTCGTTCTCGGCCGCAGCCAGAATCAGGCGCGTGCCAGTGGTCCTCGCGATGTCGATGGCTTGAAGCACCCCCTTGCCCTCGGTGAACCGACCGAGAAACAGCAGGTAGTCGTCCGGGTCTGGCCGAAACGCGAGCGCGTTCGTGTCCACCGCATGCAGAACGGTGCCGACGATGTTGAGGCCTTGCATCAGCCGGGCCTGTTCCGATGAGATCGCGACGAAGGCCGCTTCCGGATATTTCGACCACAAACCCACTTCGTTGGGCGCGGGAGAGTAGTGCAGCGTTTGGAGGACGGGAGCGCGGGCGAGCCGGACGAATGCCAGCGCCATCGGGTAGTACTCGGCTTCGTAGTGGACGAGGTCGAAGTCCGCCGATCGTTCGATCGCTGCGGCGAGGTTCAAGAGCTCATAGAACTCCCATGGCCACATCTGCGGATCGTGGCTGTACCCGTGCGGGTAGATGGCGTGCAGGCGGGCCTGGGTCAAGGAGTCGCCGGTCGCGAAGAGCGTGACGTCGTGACCGCGCGCGACGAGACCCTCCGTGAGCAGCGACGTCATGGTCTCGACAGAGCCCGAACGTGGCGGAGGAATCGTCGTCGAGACCGGCGCAATGTGCGCGATCCGCAGAACCTGCCGATCGCGGGCCTGCCGCTGGCGGCTCATTCGCCAGCCTGCTCGATCAGCCGCGGGAGCACCGTGGCCGAATCGAAGTGTGCGTGCGCGAGGTCGGCCGCAGACTTCGCATGGTGGTCGTAATCGCGGTTCAGATCGTCGATCCCCCTCAGTGCGTCCTCGAGCGTCGAGAAAGCGAGGAGACCATGCCCGGACGGAAGATGGTCCGTCCAGCCCGTGTCCTGCACGAGAGCGGGTCGTCCGGAGGCCAGATAACACTCGGTCCGATCGCTGAACCATCCCGAGCGGGTCGCCACGTATGTATGCTTGGCGACTCCGAATTCGGCTTTGGAGCGATGGATGAAGTCACGGTACGCCGCCGGCGTGCGAGAGACGCTCATCGCGTCCACCGTGTCCCAACCCCGATCGCGCAGCAGCTGTTGCGGTCCGTTGATCGCCAGCTCGAACCGCTGCGGTGTCCGCGATGGCATGTCGATGAATCTGAGAAACTCCTGATCCTTGTTGCCGCCGACGTCGGTGAAGCTCTCGATCTGCCACGTCATGACACTCGTGAACCGGTCGCCGGGGGGCAGGCTCGTCCGCCAGTCATCGAGCGTGACCGGCTGCCACGTCTTGTGCCAGGTGAAGGTGCCGGTGGGCACCGGCGACCGTTCCGTTCCGATGTTCGACCCGAACGTGAACAGGTGGTCGAAGCGCTCGAAGAACGCGACGTACCACGGTTCGGCTTTCGCGATGGCCAGTTGCGTGAAGGCCGGATCCGAGTCGATGAAGATCTTGCGTGGGATTCTGAGATATTCGTCGCGCCAGAACCAGGATCCGCCGGAAAGATTGATGAACAGGTCGGCGTCCGAGGCATAGAGACGAACGTCCTCCGCGGAGCGCCCGTGGTAGCTACCGTCGTAGTTCACGAATGACCAGCGATCGCCGAGGCCATGGGGATGGAGCGTGGCGTTGATATACGAGGTGCCGTACGAGGGATCGGTGGCGCGCGTGTTCTGCACCGGATCGTAGACACATTCCCCGGTGTCTTCGATGTAGAAGACCTCGTGTCCCAGCGCTCGAAGGCCGAGGAGGTACATCAGCGAACACCAGGTCACGCCGCCGAAAGGGTATCGCGCGATGATGCCCGCGAAGAGAATCTTCATGGAGCCAGGAGGGCTATCGTCGCGCCGCCTCGATCAACTCGTCGACCGTCTCTGGCTCGTCGAGCGATTTGCCGACCGACAGCCGTGCGCACATGCGTCGGTAGAGCAGGCTCGTCTTCAAGAGGTCGTCGTGTCGACCGATGGCGCTGATCCGGCCGTTGTCCAGCACCAAGATGCGATCGGCATCTCTGACCGTGGACAGCCGGTGAGCGATCACGATCGTCGTTCGCCCGGCCCTCAACCGTCGGAGGGCGGCGAAGACGATTTCCTCGGAGATCGCGTCGAGCGACGAGGTCGGCTCGTCGAGAATGAGAATCGGCGCGTTCTTGAGGATGGCGCGGGCGACGCTGAGGCGCTGACGTTCGCCTCCGGAGAGGCTTCCACCTGCCTCGGCAATTTCGGTGTCGTAGCCTTTCGGCAGACGCGAGATGAACTCGTGCGCATGAGCCGCGCGAGCAGCACCTTCGATGTCCTCGCGCGTCGCGTCGAGGCGACCGTACCGGAGGTTGTCGGCGATCGTCCCGGAGAACAGCACCGGTTCCTGGAGCACGATGGCGATTCGCTCGCGCAACGATCGCAGCTCGTACTGCCGCACGTCGAGACCGTCGACGAAAACCCCGCCAGCCGTGACATCGTAGAAGCGCGGAATCAGGCTGACCAGCGTGGTTTTGCCGGCGCCGGTCAGCCCGACGAGCGCAACCATCTCGCCGGGCGATGCCTGGAACGTGATGTCGTGCAGGACGGCCGTCCCGTCGGGATAACTGAAATCGACGTTCTTGAAGTGGATCTGACCGCGAATGGCGGAACTGTCGGCCGCATCTGGCCGATCGACAGCCTCCGGAATCTCGGCGAGCATGGCCCTGACGCGCTTGGCGCCGGCAAGAGCGCCCTGAAGCTGACCGGTGGTGTAGGCGATGGCGGACAGAGGGCCGTAAACGGCGCCAAGATAAGCGATCACGACGGTCAGATCGCCGATGGTCATCTGTTGCTGCAGCACGCGCAGCCCGCCGACGAGCAGCACGACCGCCGTCCCAATGATGGTGATCGAGCTGATGACGATGGAGAAGACCGATTGGCGCCAGGTGAGATCGATCCGCGCCAGCATGGTGCGGTCGCCGGCGACCGCATATCTGGCTGTTTCGAACGCCTCGCGGGCGAAGCTCTTCACCAGTCGAATCGCGGTAAACGTCTCGTGGAGCCGTCCGACGAGCTTCGATTCGAGCTCCTTGACCTGTTCCTCGCGCGTCATCAGCGTCGAGATGTAGTACCGGATGGAGAGATAGAGGAACGGCACCACCGCGAGCGACAAGAGCGCCACCGTCAGATCGAGCTTCAGCAGAATCGCGAACATCACCACCAGCGTCGCGACGGAAGTGACGAGCGGAAACCCGCCGATCAGCAGGTTCTCGATCGCATAAGCGTCCACGTCAACGCGGTAGACGGAGTCGCCCGTGCTCGTCCTGACGTGATGATGAAGACCGAGCGCCTGAAGATGCTGAAACAGACGATAACGCAGGTTGTAAACCATGCGCTGGCCGGCATCGACCTGCAGCTGCGTGCTGTACGCGGACACGACCTGGTGGGTGAGTTGCAGCACCACGCCGGCGCCGACGAGCGAAACGAGCAGGCCCAGCGGGCTGCCAAAGCGGTCGATCTGCAGCCACTGAGCCAACGAGGGAGGGACCGGCTGGCCGACGAGCACGTAGTCGATGACAACTTTCAACACCCACGGCTCGAGCGCGCCGAGCGCGACCTCGAGCAGCAGGAGGCAGGCCACGAATGCCATGCGCGCGCGGTACGGCCGGAGAAAGGAGAGCGACCAGCGGACCAGGGAGTAGGGCTCCGTCACCGGCTCACCCCCCGACCCGTCGGGTGGCGGAAGGACGCGCCGGCGGCGCCTGCACCAGGTTGGGAGCGATCCGGGGAATGATGAGCGGGACGATTGTGTCCTGGCCCGAGTCGGCGACGTAGAGCCAGCCGCGGCGAGGACCGTTGGTCGCGAAGGCCACGCGGGACGGTGCCGTGAATGCCAGGCGCCCGTCGTCGCTCATGTCGCGGATGATTCCGTCCGGGCCAACTGCGCGGACGCGGCCGTTGTAATAATCGGCGATGAAGACGGTCACCTTGCCTGTCGGGTCTGGGACCACAGCCACGCCGGCCGGGCCCGCGAGACGTGCCTCGGTGGCCGGTCCGTCGTCTCCCGAATAGCCCCAATCGCCACCAGCGACCGTGGTGATGTGATGCGTCCGGGCATCTACCTTGCGAACGCGGTTGTGATGCATGTCGGCGATGTACAGGTCGCCGCTGATGGGATCGAGGGCGACGTCGCTCGGCATGTTCAGCGTGGCGTTCAGTGCCGGACCGCCGTCACCGACCTCCATCGCGTCACCAGGTTTACCGTTGCCCGCCACCGTGAAGATGAGGCCGGTCTTCGCGTCGATCATCCGGACTCGATAGTTCAGGGTGTCGGCGATGTAAATGTCCCCGCTCGACGCCACGGCGACAGCGCTCGGCGTGTTGAGCGCAGTCATCAGCGCGGGACGGCCATCGCCGTCATATCCGCTTTCGCCAGAGCCCGCGATGGTCATGATGACGCCGGTCGGTCGATCGACGCGACGGATCCGGTTGTTGTGGGAATCGGCGATGACCAGATCGCCGTCCGGTGCGATCGCGACGCCGTTGGGGGTGTCGAGCTGAGCGGCAGTCGCCGCGGCGTAGTCACCCGAGAATCCGCTCCCGGCGTCGTGATTGCCGGCCACCGGCTCGATATTGTTGTTCAGCGCCCCAATTCGACGGACGAGATGGTTGTTGGTATCGGCAAGGTACACGTCCCCGTTCGACGCAACAACGACACCGCCTGGTGTATCGAGCCATGCCTCGATGGCCGGTCCGTAGTCGCCCGCATACCCCTTTTGGCCGCCAATCACCGGACCGGTCGCGGCGTCGCGCAGCATGAACGTGCTCGCGCCCAGCGAAAGGATCATCAACGCGAAGATCGTCGCGCTCCGGAGACCGTACATTCGAAGCAGCGAAGGGGTGACGATTGGAGGCCGGACCGGACCAGAGGGCATCTGGTGCATGCCCTGTTCGACGGTCACCTTGTTGAGGCTGCGCTTCAACACCGCAGCGGCCTGAGCCGTGTGCCAGAGCGCCGCGCCGACGATGAGGATCGTCGCGGCACCCGAGATCGCGCCGGCGGCGGGCCATCTGAGCGCCAGTCCGAATGCCGCGGCGACAAACAGGGCGAGTCCCAGCCCGAGGGCGCTCACCACACCCAGCATTGCGGGACGGAGATGCGTGCTGACGCGAAGCATCGATTTGCCGTCGCCGTGGTCCTCCACGAGGGCGCGGGCGTCGATCCAGGCCCATCGCCCGACGGGAATGCTCAGATCGCGATCGTCCGACCATCCCTCGTCGATCTCGATGGTTCGGACGGCGCGAGATCTCCGTAGCCAGTCGACGAGTTGAGACAGCACCCGCTCGGACGAGGTCCACGTTTCGCTCCAGAACCGATCCTCGATGACTGTTCCGAGCAGGAGGAGAATTGCGCGCCACGCCTCGGCCACCGACGGTCGTGGACCGCCGCTCTTCTGCGCCACCGGATGAGGCAGGGGGACTTCCGGAGGCGAGAGGACTCCGCGGACCCTGCCGACGGCGCGCGCGAGCGGCTGAATGAAATGCAGGTAGGCAACCGCCGCGCGGTACCACAGCTTGCTTCCCGGCAGCGAATGCACCTGCGACCGCATCGCGTACGTGAGGTTCTTCACGATCGTCGATGACACGCCGATCAGGCCGGTGGCGAGCAGGAGCGCGGCCGCCCAGTCGTGATTTCCGACCGCTGCCACGCCCAGGCCGCTGAGCGTCAGGAGGAACGAGAGGGCCTGCCACCGAATCGAGTGCGGCAGAAACGCGAAGGGATGCACATCGGTCCGGTAGACCGAGGGAAACGGAGACGACCCCCAGACCCCCGCGTTGATCTTCGTGCCTGACAGCGATCGCACGAACGGCAGCGGACTGTAGATGCGTCCCCGCCACAGCATATGACCATCGAGGAACTTCTCCGGGTGGTGTGCCATCAGCCACGTTTCGCCTTCTCCGTAGCCGATCTGCTGCTTCCAATACGCCCTGATGGACGAGCGATGGTGGTGCCAAACGAGGGCCGCCGCAGCGAAGCCGATCTTCCAGCCCCGCGCCTGCAGCCGCCAGCACGCGTCCACATCGTCGCCGGCGCGGAGATAGACGGGGTTGAAGCCGCCGATCGCCAGGAGGGCATCGCGGCGAAACGCCATGTTGCACCCTGGCACGTGCTCGGCCGTGCGATCGTCGAGCAGGACATGAGTCGGCTCGCCCGGCGCCCGGGCAATGCACTGCGCCATGGGCGGATCGTCATCAGGGACGACATTGGGTCCGCCGGAGCCGACCACGTCGGAGGTCAGGAACGGCTGGACGAGAAACGTGAGCCAGTCGGGGTCGACGCGCGCATCGGCGTCCGTGTACGCCACGATCTCGCCGGTCGCTTCGGCCAGGCCGACATTGCGTGCGGCGCTCAGCCCGCGATTCGGTGTGTCGATGACTCGGACGAACGGATACCCGCGACCAATCTCGCTGGTTCGATCTCTCGAGCCGTCGTTGACGAGAATGACTTCGTAGGTCGGATACGTCAGCTTCCCAAGCGACTCCAGGCAGTCGTCCAGCGTGGCGGCCGCGTTGAAGGCACAGACGATGACGGACACATGAGGCCAGGCCGCGCGAGCCTCCGGCGGAAACGGGGCGTCCTCGAATGCGGCAGATACGGCGATCGCCGCCGGTTTGGGATTGCGATCGCGATCGACCAGGCCGAAGGCCCAGTCCTCGACCGGATGCCCGCCGCGCCACCATTCATCCGTCCACGCGTAGGCGATCGCTCCGCAGGCCCCTTCCTCGAAGGCGGCGCGGATGTGAGTCGCCGTGATTTCTGCCTGCCCCGACTCGCCCTCTCGAATGCTGTCGGCACCCGCCTCGGCGAGAAGCAGCGGTTTGTGGCCGGCGATGTGCTGGAGACGGCAGAGATACGCGCGAAGCTCGGGCTCGCGATGGAGGTACACGTTGAACGCGCAGAGGTCGAAGAACGACAGATCGAGAAATTCGGTGGGGGGAAAATTGACGTAGGTGAAGAGGCTCTCGGGCGATTGCGCCTTCGCCGCATGATAGAGATCCCGCAGAAAATTCTCGACCCGCACTCTGCCATGCCACCGGACGACCCCGGGCGGAATTTCGTTGCCGAGGGCGAGGAGCAGGACCGCTGGATGACGTGCCAGATCCGCCACCTGTTTGACGATGTCGCGGCGGATCCTCCGGGCCAGCTTCCGGTCGTCGAGGAACGCAACGTGCTGTGACCAGGGCAGCCCGACCATCAAGCGAAGGCCGTGCCGGGCGGCTTCATCCAGCAGGTCTTCTCTGGGCGGCGTATAAGTTCTGACGGTGTTGATGCCGAACTCGGCCATCAAGCGGAAGTCTTCTGATACGCGCTGCGGGTCGGGAAACTGATAGCCGTCCGAATCCGGAGCAAAGGTTCCGTACGTCACACCCTTGACGAGGAACCGCTCGCCGACACTCTCGAGCTCGTGTGGCAACCCGGCCTGTCGCAGGAACTTGCCGTCTGTGGCGATTCGCGCAGCCGGTTCCGGGGGAACTCGGATTCGCGTGGCCGGAACGCCGGGCTTGGATTGGACGGCGATGCTCAAATCAGATCCGTCAGATATAGGCCGCGCAACCAATAATGCGGCAAATATCTATTGTATAAGACGTTAGGCCTAGTTTTCAGGAGCATCAGCGGAAACCGCCAACCTGCCCGTGTAGAGGGCCATCCCCACCACCGCGTCGACGCCTAACTCGTGAAGGTCGTCGATTTCGCGCTGGGTCGTAATCCCACCCGCCGCCGTAATGGGCCGGCTGGTAGCCTGGCGCACAGCCCTAATCGCCTCCATGTTGGTCCCGCCCATCAGACCTTCCGCGTCGACGTGCGTATAGAGGAACTCCCCGCAGAACGGCTCGAGCGCGCGGACGGCATCCACGGCCGTCAGCGGCAGCGACGTTTTCCATCCATGGATCACGACCTGGCCCCCGCGACTGTCGACGGCCGCGATGATCCGCTCCAGCCCGACCGCCCCGGCCAGCGAGCGGGCGAACACGAGATCGGGCCGCCCGTCTTTGAAAAGCGATGAGCCGGCGATAACCTGCCTGGCGCCCGCCGCCAGCACGTCCTGGGCGCGCGTGACAGTGCGGATCCCACCGCCAACCCGGCAGGAGAGGCGACCAGCAATCTGGCGCACGAGGTCGAGGTTGTCCCCGACCCCCATCGCGGCGTCCAGATCGATGACCTGGACTTTCGGAAACCGCGCGAACCGCCGAACCCAGCGAAACACATCGTCGTCTCTGATGGCGAGACGCTCGCCCTGAACGAGCTGCACCACGGCGCCTTCTTTCAGATCGATCGACGGGATCAGCATCGACGTGACCGCTCCGCCAGTTCAGAGGCGGACCGGAATGCCCCTTCCTTGCAAGTGTTCTTTGAGGCTGCGAACACTGGTTTCGGCGTAATGAAAGATCGACGCGGCGAGCGCGGCGTCGGCTCGTCCCGCTGTGAACACCTCGACGAAGTGGTCCAGGGATCCCGCCCCGCCCGACGCGATGACTGGTATCGACACCGCTGCCGACACGGCTGCGGTCAATGGGCAGTCGAAACCGACCTTGGTGCCGTCACGATCGATGGAGGTCAGCAGAATCTCTCCTGCGCCGCGCGCCTCGGCCTCGCGCGCCCACTCCACGGCATCGCGTCCCGCCGCGCTCTGGCCGCTGCGTGCATACACGGCGAATCCCTCGCCCGCCCGCTTCGCATCGATGGCCACCACAACCGCCTGGCTGCCGTACCGCTCGGCCAATGTCGTGATCAGGGCAGGATCCGACAGCGCAGCCGTGTTCAGGCTGACCTTGTCGGCGCCAGCCTCGACCGCAGCGGCGGCGTCGGCCTCGGTCCGAATTCCGCCGCCTACGGCGAGTGGAATGAACAACTCGCGCGCGACGGCGTGGATGGTCTCGGCGAGCGCGCGACGCTGTTCGAGCGTGGCGGTAATGTCGAGGATGACGAGCTCGTCGATGCCTTCTGTGTTGTACCGGCGCGCGAGCTCAGCCGGGTCGCCGGCCGACCGCAGCCCTTCGAAGTTCACCCCTTTGACGACGTGACCGTTGCGAACGTCGAGGCAGGCGATGATCCGCTTGGACAGCATGGGATATCAGCAGGGCTCTCGAGACGCCCTGACGAAATTTCGCAGGATCGTCAGACCCACTTCGCCCGACTTTTCCGGATGAAACTGCACTCCCGCCACGTGGCCGCGCTGGACGACGGATGCGAACGGCTCGCCGTGTTCGGTCACCGCAACCGTGTCAAGCGTGACGGGTGCGACGTAACTGTGCGTGAAGTAGACCTGCGCCCCAGAGGGGATTCCAGCCACGATCGGCGCGTCGCGTTGGATGCGGATATTGTTCCATCCGACATGTGGAACTTTGACGGCGCCTCCGTTCTCGGCCGAGCCGCCTGACAGTCGATAACACGAGCCGGGCAGCAGGCCCAGTCCCGGGCAGTCAGGTGCTTCGTCGCTGCCCGCAAACAGCCACTGCAGACCGAGGCAGATGCCAAGGAGGGGACGGCCTGCGGCGACACGCCCTCGTATGGCCTCAACCCATCCACGATCGAGCGCCGAGGTCGCGCCGAAGTGCCCGACGCCCGGAACGACTATGGCATCCGCGATATCGAGGTCGCCCGGCGCGCCAGGGTCATACAGCTCGGCGCCGATGGCGGCGAATGCCTTGCGCACCGAGGTCAGGTTACCTGCTTTGTAGTCGATGAGCGCGATCACAGCAGGCCCTTGGTGCTCGGCAGCATCCGTGCGAGCTGTTTGTCTTTCGAACACGCCACACGTAACGCGCGCGCGAAGGCCTTGAAGACCGCCTCTATGTGGTGATGGCTGGATCGCCCGTAGAGAACTTTCACGTGCACGTTCGCGCGAGCGCCGAGCGCGAAGCCGTCGAAGAAATCGTGGACGAGCTCGGTCTGGAGATCTCCGACACGCACGACTCTGACCTTCAGATCCACGACGGCATGAGGTCGTCCGCCGAGGTCCACGGCGGCGACGGCCAAGGTTTCGTCCATGGGCATGACGAAGTAGCCGGCTCGATTGATGCCGCGCCGCGTTCCGACGGCGCGCGCGACGGCTTCGCCCAGGGCGATACCCATGTCTTCGACGGTATGGTGCTGATCGACATCGAGGTCGCCCTGGGCGTCGACGCGAAGGTCGAATCCGCCATGCCGCGCAAAGAGCTCGAGCATGTGGTCCAGAAACCTTATGCCAGTATGGATGGCGTACCGGCCACGGCCCTCGAGCCCGAGGCGAACCACAATCTGCGTTTCCTTCGTCCGTCGCTCGATCAGGGCGCGGCGCACAACACCTCTTCCATGGCTGCGATGAACCGGCGCGTGTGCTCGACGATGCCGGTCGCGATCCGGACACATCCGGCGCAGCCAGGCTCGGACGATCGATCGCGAACGAAGATCCCTCGGGCAGCCACTCCCTCGACCAGCGCCTTCAGGCGATCCCCCGGGCACACAAGGACGAAGTTCGCGTCGCTCGGCACGTACCGCAATCCCAGTCGCTCGCAGGCCGCGTACAGCAGGGCCTTCGATTCACGGGTCTGGCGCAGATAGTCCTGCAGGTAATCCTGGTCGGCGAGCGCCGCCTGCACCGCTGCCACGGCCGCGATACTGACGCTGTAGACCGGTATCGCCGCGCGCACCGGGTTCAACACCTCCGCAGCGCCGACCAGGCAGCCGATGCGCAAGCCGGCGAGGCCGAAGGCTTTGGAAAAGGTGCGCCCGACGATCACGTTGGGAAAGGCCGCGAGTTCGGGTATGAAGGTCACTCCCGAGAACTCATGGTAAGCCTCGTCCACGAACACCACCGCCTCTGACGGTACTTGCCGCGCCACCTCTCGAATCGCCCCGAGGGGCATCGATACCCCTGTTGGATTGTTTGGATTGGTCAAGAAGACCACGCGTGTGCGCGGCGTGATCGCCGACAGGACCTCGTCGAGCGCGAAGCTGAAGTCATCGCGCGGCATGACCTGGACCAGGCGCCCTCCCACAACCTCGGTGTCCACTCGATAGATCTCGAACGCGGGCTCCGGGACGACGGCTTCGGGGATCGGCCCGCCGATCGGCGGCCGCAGATACGCGACAGCCAGCCCCATGATTCCCTCGTCGAGCCCGTTGGTCAGCGCCAGCCGCCCGGGATCGACGCCGAGGTAATGCGCACAGGCACTGGTCGCTGCGGCGTACGGTGGATAAAAGCCGATCTCGTCTGCGCGCAGTCGGGCAAGCGCGTCGAGGACGCGCGGCGAACAGCCTGCGGTGTTCTCGTTCTGGTGGAGCCGCAACCCGTCGTACAGCTCTGGAGGCTTGTCGTAAGCGGTCATCGCAGACGTACCTCGATCGATTCGGCGTGCGCAGTCAGGCCCTCCGCGCGCGCGAGCGGCACGATGGTCGGGCGCAGCCGGGTCAGACCAGCCTTGGTGACGCGCTGAACCAGCATGACCCGCATGAAATCGGCAGCGCTCAAGCCTCCACGAAAACGGGCGGCACCGGAGGTCGGCAAGACATGATTCGAGCCGGTCGCATAGTCGCCGGCGGCCTGCGCCGTGTAGGGGCCGACAAACACAGCGCCGGCAACCAGACGCTGGCGCGTGAGCGACTCACGGTCGAGGACAAGGTGCTCCGGAGCGAAACGGTTCGCCAGAGCGACGGCGTCTTCGGCGGAACTGGCGACGATGATCGCGCCATGTGAAGCGAGCGAACGCCCAACGACGTCCAGACCTGCGGCTTGACGCGAGACGGCGCGGGACACGCGTTCGGCAAACGGGCGGCTCCACGTGATCAGAATCGAGCGGGCGTCGGGATCGTGCTCCGCTTGCGCCACGAGATCGGCGGCGATCCAGGCCGGGTCCCCGCTGGCGGCGACGATGACAGTCTCCGTCGGCCCGGCATAAAAATCGATGGCGCAGTCGCCGGCCACGAGAGACTTCGCAGCGGCGACGTACTTGTTCCCGGGGCCGACGATCTTGTCCACACGCGGTACGGTGGCCGTTCCGTACGCGAGCGCGGCAACCGCGTGGGCGCCGCCGACGCGGAAGAGTCGGCTCACACCGGCTTCGAGCGCCGCCGCCATCACGACGGGCTCGGGCCGCGGGCACACCGCGATGACCTCCGCAACACCGGCGACCCGCGCGGGCACGGCGGTCATCAGCAGCGACGAGGGGAGCGGGAAGCGCCCGCCGGGCACATAACAGCCGACGCTCGCAATAGGTTCGACCCGCTGCTCGACGGTTACTCCCGGTGTCACCTGCACGTCCCAGTGTCGGGGAATCTGCTTGAAAGCGACGCGGGCAATGTTTCGGGCGGCCTCCTGCAGCGCCCGCCGCACGCGTGGATCGACCTGCCGGGCGCGGTCGCGCATCTCGTCCGGCGTCACCTCGAACGGGGGCGAGGTGCCGTCGAACCTGCGCGCAAAGGCCGCGAGCGCCCGATCGCCGCCTGCGCGCACCCGGTCCACGATGGTCCGCACCCGCCGGTCGAGGGCGTGATCCCCAGCGGCGCGGCGCGTCAGCAGGCGTTCGACCGCGCGAGTGTCGCCGGCCCTGACGATGGTCAACCGCTTCACGTGGCTCCCTTCCTGCCGCGCTCACTCATCGGTGTGTCTCTTTCCCGCGACCCAACGCAGCCTACAACACGATCTTGTTGAGCGGGTATTCGACGATGCCCTGCGCGCGCGCCGCCTTGAGCTTCGGAATCAGATCGCGCACCGTCCGCTCCTCGATGATCGTGTTGACGGCCACCCACTCTTCGTCGCTCAGCGACGAGATGGTCGGTCGTTGCAGCGCCGGCAGCAACGAGAGCACCATCGCCAAATCCTGCCGCCGCACGTTGAGCATCAACCCCACCCGTCCGTGCGCTTCGATTGCGGCTTTGAGCAGCAGGGCCACGTTTTCGATCTTGGTGCGCTTCCACATGTCGCCGAGCGCGGTGTGGTTGGCGATGAGCTGCGTGTTCGATTCCATCACGGTGTCGAGAATACGAAGCCGGTTCGCGCGCAGCGTCGAACCCGTTTCCGTCGCTTCAACGATGCCGTCGGCGAGCACGGGTGGCTTGACTTCGGTGGCGCCCCAGGAGAACTCGACGTGCGCCTTCACGCCGTGACGCTTGAAGTAGGCGCGCGTGACGCGCACCAGCTCGGTGGCGATCGTCTTGTCGCCGAAATCCGTCGGCGATCGCAGGGATGAGTCCTCAGGTGCGGCGAGCACCCACCGGACTTTTCCAAAGCTCTGTTTCGCATAGACGAGATCGGCAATACTCGTCAGCACGCCGGTCGTGCCGTCACCGAGCTCGTGCTCGGCGATCCAGTCCTGACCCGTCAGCCCCGCGTCGAGCACGCCGTCCGAGACGTAGCGCGCCATCTCCTGAGCCCGGATCAGCATGCATTCGATCTCGGGGTCGTCCACGGTGGGGAAGTACGATCTCGAGCTGACGTACAGGTTGAACCCGGCGCGCGCGAACAGTTGAACGGTCGCGTCCTGAAGCGACCCCTTGGGGATGCCGAGTTTGAGTTTCATACGAGGGTACCTTCAGCCGTCATGCGGCGGAAAAAACAGGTGCGCTCTCCGGTATGGCACACCTTTTCGTCGCCCAGGCATTTCACCCTGACGAGGACCGTGTCTTCATCGCAGTCGACGAGGATGTCGACGACCTGCAGGCGGTTCCCTGATGTTTCCCCCTTCACCCACAGCGCATTGCGCGTTCGGCTGAAGAAGGTGGCGAAGCCGCTGCTCCGCGTCAGGGCCAGCGCCTGGTCGTTCATGAAGCCGACCATGAGGACCTCGCCGGTCTCGGAGTCCTGGATGACTGCCGGGATGAGGCCTGCGAGTTTCGAGTAGTCGATTGCCATAAAGAAACCTGCCCAACAAACAAAAACCCCGCCGGTTTCGGCGGGGTGGCATGTCGTTTCGTCCTGATCGACCGAGGACCCTAGACCACGCGCAACTCCGCCACGGCCGGCCCGAAGGCGGCGTGATGGTGATGGGTTGCGTGGTGGTGAGGTGTGAACATCGAACGCCTGAGCGTAGTGCATCGGCCGATGTTGTGTCAACGACGTGCCCGCTCGAGCGACGCAACGGCTAGGGCGATTCGAGCGAGGGGCGGGCGATGATGCGCGTGGTGGGTGCCGGCCACGTGCGGACCAGTCGTCGCATCGGTCAGTTGGTGGTATTGACTATTGTACTAGTACATTAGTATAATGACGGGTGTGAGCGTGGTAACCATCGACCCGCGCGACCGGACGCCGATTTACGCGCAGCTCGACCGGGGGTTGCGCGCGGCCGTGGCGTCGGGCCGGCTGAGGCCCGGCGATCAGCTGCCCACCGTCCGGCAGCTCGCCGTGGAGCTTCGTATCAACGCGAACACGGTGGCTCGGGTCTATGCCGAGCTCGAACGGGGTGGGGTGCTCGAGACCCGCCGCGGCGTCGGATCCTTCATCAGCGCGTCGGCCCGGAGCGAGGCGAGGCCTGCGCAGGAGCGTACCAGACGGCTTCGTGCTTTTGCGACGCGGGTTCTCGCGGATGCAGAGGCGGCCGGCTTCACCATCGGCGACGTGCTCGCCGAGCTTGCCACCCATCGACAGAAAGGAGCATGACCGTGGCTTCCACGATCGACAGCTCGAATCGCTCTCAGGTCAACGTCGTTGCCATCGCGGTGTTGCTCGGCTCGCTCGTCTGGGGAGCGCTCGTGTCGTGGGCGATCCGCAGCCCCATCGCTCTGATTGTGATGGGCGTCGTGGGGGCGATCGCGATGCAGTCTCCCAAGGTGGCACAGCAATGGGAACGCGCGGTGGTGCTGCGGCTCGGACGTTTCTCGGGCCTGCGAGGCCCGGGTCTCTTCTGGATCGTGCCTTTTGTCGATGCGGTCTCCTCGTGGATCGACCAGCGCACGATCACGACGAGTTTCGCGGCCGAACAGACGCTGACCTCGGATACGGTGCCGGTGAACGTGGACGCGGTGCTCTTCTGGATGGTGCACGACGCGGAGAAGGCTGCGCTCGAAGTGCAGGACTACGAGCGCGCGGTCAGCTGGGCGGCGCAGACCGGGCTTCGCGACATCATCGGCCGCACGGCGCTGACCGATCTGCTGCGCGGTCGCGAGCGGATTGAGACCGAGCTGCAACAACTTATCGACGTCCGTTCCAACCCCTGGGGCATCACCGTGCAGTCGGTCGAGATGCGCGACGTCGTCATTCCCAGCGCCCTGCAGGACGCGATGTCGCGGGAGGCGCAGGCGGCGCGGGAGAAACAGGCCCGCATCATCCTGGGTCAGGCGGAGATGGAGATCGCGCGCTCGTTTCAGGAGGCGGCGAAGGCGTACCAACACAATCCAGTTGCGCTTCATCTTCGCGCGATGAACATGCTCTACGAAGGACTGAAGGAAAAAGGCGCGCTGATGCTCATCCCGAGCAGTGCCGTCGAATCGATGGGGATGGGCGGGCTCATGGGCGCGGCCGCCTTGAGGCAGGAGAGGCTCGTTGGGGGCGGTGACGACGACGCAACAGGTCGAGCTCGGGACAAAACGTAGCCGGCTTTACCTGGACTGGCCTGAGTGTGGTCGGCGGCTTCATGTCATGACCTTCACCCGCGAGTCTCTCGTCGTCATCCTTTGGCGGGACGCGCGCCACGCGATCCGGACGCTGCTTCGGTCGCCTGGCTTTGCAGCGGTCTCGATCGCGACACTCGGTCTCGGCATCGGGGCGAATACCGCCGTCTTCGGCCTCGTGAACGGATTGCTTCTGCGAACGCTGCCGGTAAGAGACCCTCAACGTCTTGTCACCATTTCGTCAGATTTTGCCAGCAGCCGCGGATTCACTGCCGGCGTCGGCTGGAATTATGCGATGTGGGACCGTCTCCAGCAGCGGGCAGACGCCTTCGACGGCGGTTTTGCCTGGTCGACCGAGCGATTCAATTTGGCAGAGAGGGGAGAGACTCAACCCGTAGACGGCGTCTTTGTTTCAGGGCAGTTCTTCCGCGTGCTGGGGGTTCAGCCGCTCCTCGGACGTGCATTCACCGAGGCTGACGATGTGCGCGGCGGCGGACGGGACGGACCGGTCGTGGTCATCAGTTACGGGCTGTGGCAGCGGCGCTTCAGCGGAGCCAAAGATGTCATCGGGTCGCCGCTCCTCGTCGACGGTGCTCCATTCACGATTGTCGGCGTCACGCCGCCTGACTTCTTCGGAATCGAGGTTGGCCGGGTATTCGATGTCACCTTGCCGCTTGGGACAGAACCGCTGATCAACGGGAGGAGTGCGGCGATCGATCAGCCGCGGAGGCTTTCGCTGATCATCGTGCTGCGGCTGAAACGTGAACAATCGCGTGACGCGGCGACAGCAACGCTGCGCACGATGCAATCGCAAATTCTTGGCGATGCGCCGGAGCTGCCGCCGTTTCTCAAGGAGCCGTTTACGCTCACGCCGGCTGGGTTCGGGACCTCCGGCGCCACCCACATGCCCGGATTGCGCCAGCAGTACGAGCGCCCGCTCATCACCATCCTCTTCGTGGTCGGGATCGTACTCTTGATTGCCTGTGTGAACCTCGCCAACCTCTTGCTCGCGCGTGCGTCGGCGCGTCGGCACGAGCTGAGCGTGCGTCTCGCGCTGGGTGCCACCACGTGGCAACTGGCTCGACAGCTTCTTGTCGAGAGTCTCGTCCTCGCGGCGAGCGGGGCGGTTGTCGGTTTGATGTTCGCGTCATGGGGCAGTGCTCTTCTCGCCGCGCAGTTGTCGGCCATGGCCGATCACGTGGCCTTGCCGCTATCGTTCGACTGGCGTGTCGCCGTCTTTACTGGGACGGTCACCATAGCGACAGTCGCGATTCTTGGATTGGCGCCCGCGCTTCAGGCGGCGCGTGTCACACCTATCGAGGCACTGAAGGAATCGGGCATCTCCGTTCAAGGAATCGCAATCCGTCGCGGTCGCGGCGGAAGCCGCCACATGATGCCTTCGAGGACTCTCGTCATTGCGCAAGTGGCGGTATCGATCGTGCTCGTGGTGGTCGCAGGGCTCTTCGTACGAACATTCGAGCGGCTTGCGAATGTCCCGCTGGGGTTCGACCGCGACCGCGTTCTGCTTGTCAACGTGGAGACGGCACGTGTGCGGATCGATCCTGCGGATCGACACCCTTTCTATCATCAACTTGTCGCCGCCGTTCGTGCCGTTCCCGGCGTCTCCGAAGCCGCGGGCTCGATGTCTACGCCTGGTGGGGGCGGGGCTGCCAATCTCATGGTCGATGCGCGTGGCAGGGCGGCCTTCCCCGGGCAGCTGATCGCGAACGTCGTGACTCCACACTGGTTCGCGACGTTCGGGATCCCCCTCCGTGGCGGTCGCGACCTAACCGATCGCGACACGGCGCAATCGCCGCCTGTGGTCATCGTCAACGAGGCATTCGCGCGGCGCTTCTTTCCAGGCCGAACCGCCATCGGTCACACCTTTGTCGGGTCCGATCGCGCGTTTCTCGAGGGCAGAACCGCCGTCGGCATTGTCGGCGATGCACCGTACGGGTCGCTGCACGATCCTGCGCCGCCCACAATCTACCTGCCTCTGGCACAGGCAGGTGGAGTCGAGCCGCCAGGCCGCACGAGTATCGTCCTCAGCGCCCGAGTACAAACCGGCTCGCCAACGTCACTCGCGCCGGGCATTGCCGTCGCGCTGACGGCTGTAGATCGCGACGTCGCGTTCAGCTTTCGACCACTGGCCAATCGCGTGGACGAATCACTGTTGCAGGAACGTCTCCTCGCGATGCTGTGCGGGTTTTTGGGCTTGCTGGCATTGTTTCTTTCGGGTCTTGGGCTCTACGGTGTGACGTCATACGCCGTGGCACGGCGTCGGGCGGAATTTGGCGTCCGCCTGGCGCTCGGCGCCGAGCGCGCTGACCTCGTCTGGCTGGTACTCCGGCACAACACCATCGTCGTGATGACCGGAATTGCGCTCGGGCTTACCGTGTCGGCCGCGGTGACGCGATATCTCGATGCGCTGCTGTTTGGAGTGACGCCGCTCGATCCGTGGACGTTCGTCTGCGTATCGCTGACCTTCGGAATTGTGGCCACTATCGCCGCGTACTTGCCGGTCAGACGAGCGACCAGGATCGATCCAATGGCCTCGCTCCGGTGCGATTAGTAGGAAAGCAGCACGGCACTCTTAGTTCAGAGGTCCGGAAGGGCAGGCCAGCCTTCCTGCCTTCCCGGACTTACCTGTCCGTCCCGCCGTTCTAGTACCGATAGTGATCGGGCTTGTACGGTCCCTCGACCGGCACCCCGATGTAGTCGGCCTGTTCCTTCGTCAATGTGGTCAACTTGACGCCGAGCTTGTCGAGATGCAGGCGCGCGACCTCTTCGTCGAGCTTCTTGGGCAGCATGAACACCTTCTTCTCGTACATATCGGCGTTCTTCTGCAGGTCCAGCTGCGCAAGCACCTGGTTGGTGAACGATGCCGACATGACGAAGCTGGGATGGCCCGTGGCGCATCCGAGGTTCAGCAACCGTCCTTCGGCGAGCACGAGAATGCTGTGGCCGTCAGGGAAGCGCCACTCGTCATACTGCGGCTTGATGTTGATGCGCTCGACGCCGGCGAGCTTCTTCAGTCCCGCCATGTCGACTTCGTTGTCGAAATGACCGATGTTGCCGACGATGGCCTTGTCCTTCATCTTCTTCATGTGCTCGACGGTGATGATGTTGAAGTTCCCCGTCGCGGTGATGAAGAGGTCCGCGGTTTCAACCACTTCGTCAATCGTGCTGACCTCGTAGCCCTCCATTGCCGCCTGCAGCGCGCAGATGGGATCGATCTCGCTCACGATCACCCGGCAGCCCTGGCCGCGAAGCGCCTGCGCGCACCCCTTGCCGACCTCACCGAAGCCGAACACCATCGCGACTTTGCCGCCGAGCATCACGTCGGTGGCGCGGGCGAGACCGTCGGGCAGGGAATGACGGCAGCCGTAGATGTTGTCGAACTTGCTCTTGGTGACCGAGTCGTTCACGTTGATCGCCGGAAAGAGCAGCGTGCCGGCCTCCATCATCTGATAGAGCCGGTGAACGCCGGTCGTGGTCTCCTCGCTGACGCCACGAATGCTCTTCGCGAGCCCCGTCCACCGCGATTTGTCCTTCGCCATCGACGATCGAATCAACTCGAGGATGACACCCCACTCTTCGGGGTCCTTCTCGGGATTGAACGCCGGCACCGTGCCGGCTTTCTCGAACTCGACGCCTCTGTGAACGACCAGCGTGGCATCGCCGCCGTCGTCGACAATCAGCGTCGGCCCTGAGCCGTCCGGCCACTCGAGCGCTTCGCTCGTGCACCACCAGTACTCTTCGAGGGTTTCCCCTTTCCAGGCGAACACCGGGGTGCCTTTCGGACTCTGCGGCGTCCCGCCCGTTTCCGGCCGACCGACCACCACTGCCGCCGCGGCATGATCCTGTGTCGAGAAGATGTTGCACGACACCCAGCGCACGTCGGCGCCAAGCTCGGTCAGTGTCTCGATGAGCACTGCCGTCTGGATCGTCATGTGCAGGCTGCCCATCACGCGCGCTCCGGCCATCGGCTTCGCCGCGCCGTACTGACGCCGCAGAGCCATCAGCCCGGGCATTTCCTGTTCCGCGAGGCGGATTTCCTTCCGGCCGAAATCGGCCAGCGTCAGATCCCGGACCTTGAACGGGTCGCGTCCCGCTGCCGTGGCCGCGTCAAACGGGTGAAGCTTCTCAACAACAGTTGCCATCTCTCTCTCCTTGGATTCAGGGCCTGGCTTCGCCAGGCGCTCTTAGCTCGCTCGTTGTGCCGTCGCCACGAAGAGTCCGGGCCCCTTCGCTTTGGGATCTGGCGGCAGGGGTGTCACGCGCGATTGTTCGAAGCCACTTCCAGTCAGCAGTCCGGTGATTTGCTCCTCCGAGAAGCCAAGCCATACGTGACCCATCTGTTGCCGGTAGTTCTCGCGATCGTGCGGCAGCATGTCGGCGATGACGATACGCCCGCCACGCTTCAGGACGCGCGCCGCTTCGGCGAGCGCGCGTGCCGGTTCTGCGACATGGTGGAGCACGAGCATCAGCATCGCCGCGTCGAGCGCGCCGTCACCGCCAGGACTCACGGGATCGATCGGCAGCGCCTCGAGTTCGCCGCGCCGCAACTCGACGTTGTCGAAACGATGCAGCCGCTTCCTCGCCGCCTGCAGCATGGCCGACGAGCCGTCGACTGCGATAATCCGCGCCACGAACGGCGCCAGGGCGGAGGCGACCTGTCCCGTTCCACAGCCGAGGTCACCGACCGTCCACGCCGCATCGGCGAACGCCGCGAACGCGGCCAGGTGGAAGCGGTCGCCAAACAGCTCGTCGCGCAGGCGGTCCCACTGTCCGGCGGACGAGGAGAAGAAATCCAGCGATGTCGTACGACGGGCCGCCAGCGCCGCCACGAGGCGTCGCTGATCCTGCCCGGCCGCCGCCGTCGGACCGACCTGATCCCGGACGAGCAGCCAGAGCCGCCGCTGTGCGGGATCCAATTCGTCTTTCGACATCGCGTACAGCCGGCTCGTGCCTTCGGCACGTGAGGCGATCCATCCGCCGTCGACCAGCGCTTTGAGGTGGCGGCTCACGGTCGACTGAGGCAGCTGCGTGATCGTGCACAGCTCGGACACCGTCAGCTCGTGGCGGTCGAGCAGCAGCAGGAGACGGCTGCGGGTCGTGTCGGCGAGCGACGCGAGGTGATCGATGATTACGGGGACGCGTTCATTCATCCGTTAAACCGGATTGAAGGATACACTGGGTGCCCCGCTCGACGCAAGAGCCGCCGCAGCGGCCGTCAACTAGTCGGGGGCGGGAGGCGGCGGGTTCTCGCAGATGGCGATGCCGGCGCCATTGCTGGGCTGGCCGGCGCAGTACTGGAGCACCGCGCGGCGCAGGTCGTCCCGCGCCGCCGCCTCAGCCGCTCCACGCTCGGCCTTGGTCGCGGATGCCACGGCCTTCTTGACGAGGTAGGTCCCCGCCAGCGTTTCGATGATGATGGTCATCAGCTCCGGCTGGTTGAACGCGGCATAGGGCTGCCGCAAGGGGTTCGACACCGACGGGAACATGACCCGCTGCATTTCGGCTGCGTACAGACCGCCGGCTGGAACCGGCCCGCCCGAGAAATCGAGAGTCGAGAGGATATCCTGCAGCCGGTTGCGCTCCTGCACCTCCACGCGGAACGTTGGCAGATCGCGCGGGCCCTGGATGGGAAACAACGGCGGTCGCTCGAGCTCTTTTCGAATGCGGTCGAGGGAGACGGGCAGTTCGAAGGCCGGCGCCAGGTTGGTGGACGGGGAAGACGTCTGGACGGGGGCCGTCGGTGCCGGTGGAGGAGCCTCGGGCGCAGCGGCTTCCTGAGCCCAAACGGTGGCCGTCGTCCCCAGCGCTACCAACAGCAGAGCCACCCCGCGCATACTCTTAGGTTAAGACTATCCTTTCAGCCTCCAGGTTTGCACGACCAACGCCATCGGGCGCATAAAATAATCGTTCAGGAACCGGGTGCCCGAGCTTCCCGACGTTGTCCTCTATATAGACGCCCTGCAGCGCCGTATCGTCGGACAGCGTCTGGAGCGTCTCAGCCTCTCGAGCCCTTTCGTTCTCCGATCCGTGGAACCCGGCATCGACTCGATTGTGAAAGAGACGGTCACCGGTATCCGCCGTTCGGGCAAGCGGATTGTGCTCCAGTTCGATCCAGACGTGTTCCTCGCGATGCACCTCATGATCGCGGGGCGGCTACGCTGGCGCGAACCGGGTGAGAAGCCACGAATTGCTCCGCGGGCGCTCCTGGCGACCTTTGAGATGTCGAATGGCACACTCCTGTTTACTGAGGCTGCCTCCCACAAGCGCGCGTCCATCCAGCTGCTTCGTGGCGAGACCGCCTTTCGCGCTCTCGACCGCGGCGGCATCGAGCCGCTGGAGGCGACGCCCGAGGCGTTTCACGAAGCGCTGACCCGCGAAAACCATACGCTCAAGCGCGCGCTCACCGACCCCCGAATGTTCAGCGGCATCGGCAACGCTTATTCGGACGAGATTCTGCACGCCGCCCGCCTGTCGCCGCTGAAACAGACAAGGGCGGTCACCGAGGCGGAGCGCGGTCGCCTGTACCACGCCACGCGGGACACGCTCCAGCGGTGGATTGACCGGCTGCGTGCGGAACTGTCCGGTCGGTTCCCGGAGAAAGTCACCGCCTTCCACGATCAGATGGCCGTCCACGGGCGATTCAGACTGCCTTGCCCCGACTGTGGCACGCCGGTGCAAAGAATTGTGTACGCCTCGAACGAGTGCAATTACTGCGCGCGGTGCCAGACCGGCGGACGGCTGCTGGCCGATCGGTCGCTGTCGAGGTTGCTTCGCGAGGACTGGCCGCGCTCGATTGACGAACTCTAATCAATGAATGTAGATTCATAGATGTGAGAAGCGTCACCGCCCTGTACCGGGTGCTTGGCGACGAGGGGCGTCTGCGTCTGCTGCGGCTGCTGTCCCGCGAGCGGCTCAACGTGACCGAGCTGACGGGCATTCTGGGCCTGGCGCAGTCGGGCGTCTCACGCCATCTCGGTCTGCTCAAAGACGCCGGGCTCGTCGAGGAAGAGAAGGACGGGGGATTCAGTTACTACCGGCTCGCTGTGCCCCTGGCCTCCGATGGCGACAACCCTCTCCGTGCGCTCCTCGATCGCCAGTTCACCGCGTCGGCCGGCGATCCGGTACTGCGGGCCGACGATGCGCGGCTGTACGAGGTATTGCGGGTGCGGCAGGAGAACTTCGAGGCGCATGCTGGCCCCGATACCCGCGATGCGCGGCAGCTCGTGCCCGGCCGCAGCTGGGCGGCCTGGTCGCGCGCGCTCGGCCTGCTGCTGCCGCCGCTGAAGGTTGCCGACCTCGGCTGTGGCGAGGGGTACTTGACGCTGGAAGCCGCGCGCTGGGCATCCACGGTGATTGGGGTCGATCGGTCCGAGGCGGTGTTGAGCCGTGCGCGCCGTCTCGCAGCGCGGCGGGCGGTCAAGAATATTCTGTGGAAGCGTGGGGAACTCGAAAAGCTTCCCCTTCGAGACGGTCGAGTGGACGTGGCGCTGTTATCGCAGGCGCTGCATCACGCGCAGGATCCGTCGCGTGCGGTCGCCGAGGCGGTGCGTGTCGTGGTGCCGGGCGGCCGAATTCTGGTCCTGGATCTTCGGACGCACAGCGAGACCTGGGTCCGCGCCAAGCTCGGCGATCGCATTCTCGGGTTCTCCGACGGGGAGCTCAGGCGCCTGCTGGTTTCGGCGGGTCTCCGAGACGTCAGGATTTCCGTCGGCGCACGGAAGAGCGGCGATCCATTCGTCGTTCTGGTCGCGTGCGGAGTGAAGCCGCAATGAGCCGTCGCGTCCGCGGGATGCTCGACGTCCTGATGGCGAAGCGACTCCTCGTCCTCGACGGGGCGATGGGGACGATGATCCAGCGCGAACGGCTCACCGAGGAAGAGTTTCGCGGCGAGCGGTTCAGACACCACCCGCGCGATCTCAAGGGCGACAACGACCTGCTGGTGATCACTCGACCCGACGTGGTCAGCGGGATTCACCAGAAGTATCTCGAAGCCGGCAGCGACATCATCGAGACCAACACCTTCAACAGCACGTCGATCGTTCAGGCGGACTACGGTCTCGAATCGCTGGCGTACGAGCTGAACGTGGCGGGTGCGCGGTTGGCCAGGCAGGCCTGCGACGAGTGGACGGCGCGCACCCCAGGGCAGCCGCGGTTCGTCGCGGGCGCGATCGGTCCGATGAACCGGACCCTGTCGATCTCGCCAGAAGTCAACAACCCGGCGTTCCGGGCGACGACGTTCGACGAGATTCGGATTGCCTACACCGAACAGGTCCGAGGATTGATTGACGGTGGTGCCGACCTGCTCCTGGTCGAGACGGTGTTCGACACCCTCAATGCGAAGGCCGCTCTTGTGGCGATTCAGGAGGTCTTCGAGTCGACGTTGTCCGACCCTGAGACCCGGCCGCCCGTTATGGTGTCGGTGACGGTCACCGATCGCAGTGGACGCACCCTGTCGGGCCAGACGGTCGACGCGTTCTGGATCTCGATCTCCAACGTCAAGCCTTTCTCTGTTGGCGTCAACTGCGCGCTCGGCGCACGCGATATGCGGCCGTACCTCGCCGAGCTCGCGAGGATTGCCGACTGTTACGTCAGCTGCCACCCGAACGCGGGCCTTCCGAACGCCTTCGGGCTGTACGACGAGCAACCACACGAGACGGCCGCGTATCTTCGCGAATTCGCGCTCAGTGGTTTTGTCAACATCGTCGGCGGTTGCTGCGGCACGACTCCCGAGCACATTGCGGCGATCGCCGGCGCTGTACGCGACGTGGCGCCGAGACCTCGTCGGCCCGGCGGCCCGGGAGCAGGCGCCGAGTCGGACGGCACCGTTCGCCATACCCAATTGTCGGGGCTGGAGGCGTTGACCATCCGCAGCGATTCGAATTTCCAGATGATCGGCGAGCGAACCAATGTGACGGGCTCGGCGAGGTTCGCGAGGCTGATCCGGGCCGGACAGTTCGCCGAGGCGGCGCAGGTGGCGCTGGACCAGGTCCGGGGAGGAGCCAACCTGATCGACATCAACATGGACGAAGGCATGCTCGACTCCGAGCGCGCGATGACGGAGTTTCTCAACTACATCGCGACCGAACCGGAGATCGCGCGTGTGCCGTTCATGATCGACAGCTCCAAGTGGTCCGTCATCGTCGCCGGGCTGAAGTGTGTGCAGGGTAAGCCCGTCGTCAACTCGATCAGCCTGAAGGAAGGAGAAGACGATTTTCTTCGCAAGGCGGCCGTAATCAGGCAGTACGGGGCGGCGGTGGTCGTGATGGCGTTCGACGAACAGGGCCAGGCCGACACGATCGAGCGCAAGGTCTCAATTTGCCAGCGCGCGTACCGGTTGCTGACCCGACAGGCCGGTTTCGATCCGTCGGACATCATCTTCGATCCCAACATCCTGGCGATCGCGACCGGGCTCGAAGAACACAACGCGTACGCCGTCAACTTCGTCGAAGCCACGCGCGTCATCAAGGCCACGTGTCCGGGCGTAAAGGTGAGCGGCGGCGTCAGCAACCTGTCGTTCTCGTTCCGTGGCAACGAGCCAGTACGTGAGGCGATGCACTCGGCCTTTCTTTACCATGCCATCAGAGCGGGCCTGGACATGGGGATCGTCAACGCCGGGCAGCTCGTGGTGTACGAGGACATTCCGCCGGACCTGCTGGAGCGCGTCGAAGACGTGATCTTCAACCGTCGAAGCGACGCGACCGAGCGGCTGATCGAGTTTGCCGCGACCGTGAAGGGCGGCGCCCAACGCAAGGAACAGGATTCGGCGTGGCGATCGGGCCCGGTGGCGGCCAGGTTATCTCACGCGCTGGTACACGGCATCACCGAGTTCCTGGACACCGACGTCGAGGAGGCGCGTCAGCTTTATCCGCGGCCGCTCGACGTCATCGAGGGGCCGTTGATGGACGGCATGAAAGTGGTCGGCGAGCTGTTCGGGGCGGGCAAGATGTTCCTGCCGCAGGTCGTCAAGAGCGCGCGGGCTATGAAGAAAGCCGTGGCGTATCTCGAGCCCTTCATGGAACGGGAAAAGGGAGGCGGGCAGCGGGCAAACGGAAAGATCGTCCTCGCCACGGTCAAGGGCGACGTTCACGACATCGGAAAGAACATCGTGGGAGTCGTGCTCGGATGCAACAACTACGAGGTCATCGACCTGGGCGTCATGGTGCCGTGCGAGCGCATCCTTCGAACGGCCCGTGACGAAGGGGCCGATATCATCGGACTGAGCGGCCTCATCACGCCATCGCTCGACGAGATGGTGGTCGTCGCCCAGGAGATGGAGCGCCAGCAGCTCCGCGTCCCGCTCCTGATCGGGGGCGCTACGACGAGCCCGCAGCATACAGCGGTGAAGGTTGCGCCGGAGTACGGCCGGACCACGGTGCACGTCCTTGATGCGTCGCGTGTGGTGGACGTGGTCTCCAGCCTCCTGCGCGACGAGCGGCGTCCCGCCTTCGAAGGGGAAAATCGCGCCCTGCAGCTGCGCCTGCGAGAACAGCATGCCGCGCGCCGCGAGAGGCCGCTGCTGGGCTACGACGTGGCGCTGGCCAACCGGGCCCGCAGCGACTGGAAGAGTGTTCCAGTGGCCGTGCCCGCCTTTGTCGGACGCCGTGAGCTGCGCGACGTCGCGCTCGAAGAGCTGATCCCCTACATCGACTGGACGTTCTTCTTCGCAGCCTGGGAGCTGAAAGGGCGCTTTCCGGCGATTCTCGACCATCCACGGTACGGCAGCGCCGCCCGCGACCTTTACGCCACAGCCCGATCGCTTCTGGATCGGCTCGTCGCCGGAAAGCAGCTCAAAGCGAGCGGGGTGTACGGCTTCTGGCCCGCCTCGAGCGAAGGCGACGACATCATCGTGTACTCGGACCCCGACCGGTCCCGCGAGATCGTCCGCTTCAACATGTTGCGACAGCAGGAGCTGATGCCTGACGGAAAGCCGAATCTGTCGCTCGCGGATTTCATCCGGCCACGGAGCGAGGAACCGCCATGCCCGGACTACCTCGGAGCGTTTGCGGTGACGGCAGGCCTTGGTGCCGACAGCCTGGTGGCGGACTACGAAGCGGCGAACGACGACTACTCGGCGATTCTCGTGAAGGCGCTCGCCGACAGGCTGGCCGAGGCGTTCGCCGCATATCTGCACACGCGCGCGCGGCGCGATTCGGGCATCGACGAGACGCTGAGCGCCGAGCAGATTGTCGCGGAGACACATCGTGGAATTCGGCCCGGGTTTGGATACCCCGCCTGCCCCGATCACAGCGAGAAGTTCAAGTTGTTCGACCTGCTGGACGCCACGCGAATAGGTCTGTCGCTGACCGAACATGCGGCGATGATCCCGGCCGCCAGTGTCTCCGGGCTGTACTTCGCGCATCCGCAAGCCAGGTACTTCACGGTGGGCCGGCTCGGTCCCGATCAGATCGCCGATTACGCCCGGCGAAAAGGGAAGCCACTTGAAGAGGTGGAGAGCTGGCTCTCTTCGAACCTCTCATACGGGCCTGCTCGATGCTGAGAGGGCCGTCTGTCACGCGTCTGGCTTCTCACTGCCTGTGGCGACTGGTCTCGAAGGATCGCTGACCCACTCGCTCCACGATCCGGGGTACAGCTTGGCCCCCTGGATCCCGGCATGTTCCAGCGCGAGCAGATTATGAGAGGCCTGCACGCCCGAGCCGCAGTAGGAGACGATGTGATCGGGGGACACATCGCCTGTGACGGCGCGAAGCCTCTCGCGCAGGTCCTCGGGCGTGCGGAACCCCCCCCGGTCGTTGAGATTTCGCTGGAAGAAGTAACTCGCCGCGCCAGGAATGTGGCCCGCCACCAGATCCATCGGCTCGACCTCGCCACGGTATCGCTCGGGTGCGCGCGCATCGAGCACGCGCCAGTCCGACCGGGCCGAAACGGTCGCGACGGTGTCGGCGGTAACGGTCATGTCGGATCGGGCTGATCCGTGAAATTCGGCCGCGGGACGGGAGCTGTCGGACTCAGAGACGACACGACCTTCCTCAACCCATCTGGCGAAGCCGCCGTCGAGGACTGCGACGGCGTCGTGGCCCATCCACCGCAGCAGCCACCACAAGCGGCTGGCGAACATGCCCGTATCCTGATCGTAGGCGACTACCTGATGGTCGCCGATTCCGAAACGACCAAGTGTCCGGGCGAAGACGTCAGGATCGGGAAGGGGATGGCGTCCGTTGGTTCCGGTCTTCGGTCCGGACAGATCTCGATCGAGATGCGCATACACCGCACCCGGTATGTGGCCGACTCTCCACTGCTGTTCCCCCCAGCCGACGTCATCGAGTTTGAAGCGGCAGTCGACGAGCACGAAATGCCGGTCGCTCAGGTGGGCAGCCAGGGCATCGGTTGTGATAATCGTCTTGTACGGCATCGATCGTATCCGACGCGATTATAGTTGTCGGCTCGCGGAAGAGCAGCTTCTGGTCGCACCCCAGCCGAACTTGTAGAATAGGCCCCACGTTATGGCCGAGCAGCAGGCGGAGACGACGGCTGGCGCGCCCGTCGATTTCATCCGCACCATTGTCGAGGAAGACCTTGCCGCCGGAAGGCACGGCGGCCGCGTCGCCACGCGCTTTCCTCCTGAGCCCAACGGCTACCTTCACATCGGGCACGCGAAGTCCATCTGCCTGAACTTCGGCGTCGCCGAAGAACGCAACGGCACCTGCAATCTAAGGTTCGACGACACCAATCCGACCAAGGAGGATGTGGAGTACGTCGAGGCCATCAAAGCGGACGTGGCGTGGCTCGGGTTCACGTGGACCGAGCTCCGGTTTGCGTCCGACTACTTCGAGCAGCTTTACGAGTTCGCCGCGCAGCTGATCCGCCAGAACCAGGCGTACGTGGACAGCCTGGGCGCGGACCAGATCCGGGAATACCGCGGAACGCTGACCGAGCCGGGTCGAAACAGTCCCTATCGGGATCGTCCGGTGGATGAGAACCTGGACCTTTTCTCGCGCATGCGGTCAGGGGAGTTCCCTGACGGCGAGCACGTCCTTCGCGCGAAGATCGATATGGCGTCGCCGAACCTCAACATGCGCGACCCGACGCTGTATCGGATTCGACACGCCCATCACCATCGGACGGGTGATACGTGGTGCATCTACCCGATGTACGATTTCGCCCATCCGCTGTCCGACGCGATCGAGCACATTACCCACTCGCTGTGCACGTTGGAGTTCGAGGATCACCGACCGCTGTACGACTGGCTGGTTGCCAACCTCATTCCCGCCGGTCCGGCCGAGCGCCCGCAGCAGATTGAATTCGCGCGCCTCAACCTGAACTACACGGTCATGAGCAAGCGCAAACTGCTGCAGCTCGTTCAGCAGGGGCACGTGTCGGGCTGGGACGATCCCCGCATGCCCACGATCTCCGGATTCCGGCGCCGGGGATACACGCCGGAATCGATCCGAAATTTCTGCGCCCGCATCGGGGTGGCGAAAAAGGAGAACGTGATCGACGTCGCACAGCTCGAACACAGCGTGCGAGAAGATCTCAATCGCCGCGTTCAGCGAGTCATGGCGGTGCTTCGGCCGATCAAAGTGGTTCTGACCAACTATCCCGAGAGCCAGGTCGAGGAGATCGACGTCATCAACAACCCGGAAGACGAGTCGGCCGGTACCCGAAAGGTGCCCTTCTCACGCGTGCTGTACATCGAAAAAGACGACTTCATGGAGAATCCGCCGAAGAAGTTCTTCCGGCTCTCCCCAGGCAGCGAAGTCCGTCTGCGATGCGCGTACTTCATCCGCTGTGACGAAGTGGTCAGGGATGAACAGGGAGAAATTGTCGAGCTCCGCTGCACCTACGATCCGGCCACGCGAGGCGGCGATTCACCGGACGGGCGCCGCGTAAAGGCCACGCTCCACTGGGTCTCTGCTCAGCACGCGGTGCCCGCGACCGTCCGGCTCTACGATCGGCTGTTTTCGGTTGAAGATCCTGAGCGCGCGGAGGCAGGCCGATCGTTCATCGACCATTTGAACCCCGGCTCGCTCGAAATTCTCACCGGTTGTCCCGTCGAGCCCGGCCTGGCAACTCTAGGCCCAGGGGCGCAGGTTCAATTCGAGCGTCTCGGGTATTTCGCGCTCGACACCGTTGACAGCCGACCGGGCGCGCTTGTCTTCAACCGGACCGTTTCTTTGCGCGACAGCTGGGCAAGAATCTCGGGCAAACACACGGCACGCTGAGGGACGGCACGGCCTGCGTTCAGACGACCAGCGCGCCTGAGCGCGGGCTCGGTACCGGGTTCGCGGCAACCGTGTAGGCACCACCAACATCACGACCGTAGCCAACTCATCCGATCGATGTACAATGCGTTCCCCAAAGGCCGTGGAGTACCACATCACGCAGTACGATCTCGAGCAGGGTGCGCTCGAAATTCAGTACATCGAGGAATTCTTCGGAGAGTTTTCACGCAGAAAAACGGCCGCTGAAATCGTCCGACGCCTCAACGGGCGTGCTCATCTCATTCTGCTCGCCAACGCACCGCTGCCAGACGATCCCGGAACCGTTGTCCCCGTCTCGTTCAAAGTTGCGCACGAAATCCGGGTGCCGGAAACCGAGCCCAAGCTCGGCGATTTGGTGAACCGACTGCGACAGGAGGTCACGTTCGCCGGTCGCCGGGTGCTCTACAGCTGGATCGGCGGCACGCGTCGAGACTGGCGCGGACAGGGATTTTTTCGCGCTCTGACGGAACAGCAGGAGCTCTGGGCGATTGAGCAGGGCTTCGACGAGATCGTCGTGAAGACGAAGAACAAGCTGTACGACATGCGCGGCACGCTCGATCACCTCCGATTCCAGGTGGTGAAATACGAGCGGAACGACGGTGACAACGCGGAATCGAAGGTCTATCTGAGCAAGAAACTGGCCGCCGAGACGATCCGCACACACCGCAGCTCCAGGACCGTCGTACAGATCCCGACCTGACGGATCCCTGGGATTTCACGATTTGGCACAGGCGACCGAGTAAAGTAGAAGAGTGAGCCTCGCTTCGGAGCTTGTTCCGCCGGAAGTTCAGAACCTCGCAGCCCGGCCCGCGTTCGCCGAGCTCGAGAGGGAAGTGTCGCGGCGGCGCACCTTCGCGATTATTTCCCACCCGGACGCTGGCAAGACGACGCTGACCGAGAAGCTGCTGCTCTATGCGGGCGCGATTGAGCTTGCCGGCGCTGTCCGAGGACGCAACGCCAGGCGCCACGCCACCTCGGACTGGATGGAGCTCGAACAGAAGCGCGGCATTTCGATCACTTCCGCGGCGCTCGAGTTCGAGCTTCAGGGACGCCGGATGTCGTTGCTCGACACGCCTGGTCACAACGACTTCAGTGAGGATACGTACCGTGCGCTCATTGCCGCTGACAGCGTCGTGATGGTGATCGACGCGGCCAATGGCGTCGAAGACCAGACACGAAAGCTGTTCGAGGTGTGCCGGCGCCACCGGCTGCCGATTCTCACGTTCGTCAACAAGCTCGACCGCCCGTCACGCGATCCGCTGGAGCTGCTGGACGATGTCGAGCGCACGCTGGGGATTGCCGCCGCACCCGTGAATTGGCCGGCAGGCAGCGCGGAACGGCTTCGTGGCGTGTACGACATCCAGCGCCGGATGCTGTATCGATACGAACGCGAGGCGCAAGGGCAGTATCGGGCTCCGGTCGACATCTCGACCCTGGACGATCCGGAAGCGCGGGAGGCGATTGGCTCGGACGTCTACGCACATTTCCGCGAGTCGCTGGACGTCATCCGCGAGGCGGGCGCGTCGTTCGACGTGAAGGACTACCTCGCGGGGCATCAGACGCCCGTCTTCTTCGGCAGCGCCTTGACCAACTTCGGCCTCGAGTCGTTCCTTCAGGCGCTCGTCGAGCTCGCGCCGCCGCCGCAGCCGCGCCAGAGCGATTCGGGGATCGTGGACCCGACGGACGAGCGCTTTACCGGTTTTGTCTTCAAGATCCAGGCGAACATGGATCCGCGCCACCGGGATCGCGTCGCGTTCGTCCGCGTCTGCTCCGGCTGCTTCACGAAGGACATGGTGATGTCCAACAGCCGGCTGGGGAAGTCGCTCAGGGCGTCGCGTGCGTACCGGTTCTTCGGCCGCGACCGCGAGACGATCAACGTCGCCTACGCGGGGGACATCATCGGTCTGGTCAACCCGGGACATTTCGCGATCGGCGACACGCTCCACAGCGGGGAACCGCTGCGGTTTCCCGATCTGCCCCGTTTTCCGGCAGAACATTTCGGGCGGATTCGCCTGCGGGACGCCCGCTACAAGCAGTTCGACGAGGGTGTCAGGCAGCTGGAAGAAGAGGGTCTGATGCAGGTGTTCTACGACGCATCAGGCCGGCGCGAGCCGATCGTCGGCGTGGTCGGCGCACTCCAGTACGACGTGATTGCCAGCCGCCTTCAGACCGAGTACGGCGTGACTGTTGAAGTCGAGCCGGCGGGGTACGCGGCGGCTCGATGGCTCGGGAACCCGGCGGGGCCGACGCCTTCGCCCGGAGGGCAGAGCATCGCGGCCGTTGACCGGCAGGAGCGGCGGGTGCTCCTCTTCGGATCGGAATGGGAGCTGGAGTACTTCCAGCGCCACCATCCCGATGTCCTCCTGCTGGACGAGTCGCCGCCGGCAAGGGGGAGACAGGACGCTACCTCAAAGCGGCGAGCCAGTTCAGCACCACGGTGAACTCCTCGCGGCCCGACTCCGCCACTGGCATGGCGAACAGAAACCTCTGCCCGTCACCGGTGGCGTCCGCGAGCGTTCCCGGGAACGCCGCACCTCGCAAGAAGACTGCCGGCACCTGAAAAAGCAGATTGGGGGGACCGGCCTGGAAAGCGGGACCTGCGGCGACGGCCACCGACATCACTCTGGCGTCCGTCGTCAGGTAATAGAGTTCCCTGCTGTCGTCGCGCCAGCGCGGCATTCCCAGGCTGCCCCGGGACACCATCCACTTACCCGCAGTTGCCGTGGTTGCGCCGTCCTCGGCCGGACTGAAGGGCTGGACGTACACTTCGTTCGTGCCGGATTCGTTCGAGCGGTACGCCGCCCAGCGGCCGTCTGGTGAGATGCGGCCACCCGTTTCCGCGAACGGCGCGCGGTTCCACGGAATCGGCTTCCGCTCGCCGTTCGCCGGCCGCAACCACAAGTCGTTCCCTGTCCGCGGGTCACCGATCCCGAAAATCAGGAAGCGGCCGTCGCGGGACCATTGGTTCACGGCCAATCCCTCCCCCTTGAACAGCAGCTCGTCGCTCCCCGCGCCGTTGGTGGCCTTCAGATACAGACCCGGGGCGCCGTCTCGATTGGACAGGAAGATGATCTTGCTGGCATCCGGCGACCACGCCGCCGACCGGGTGCCGGTCGCGCGATCGAAGGTCAGCCGCGTGCTCGCTCCGTTTGTGAGGTCCATCAGCCATAAATCGGCGTTGCCGCTTTGCGGCTCGATCCGGGAAACCACGGCTCGTTTTGCATCCGGGGACATCGCCAGGAAGTTGTAGCGGCCAGGCTCGCCAACCGTGCCCAGCACTTTGCCTTGTCGGTCGAACCATGTGAGCTGAAGTTCCTGAGCCGGGCCGGTCCGGTAGATCAGATGGCCACTGGCCGATGCGGAAACGAGAGCGAATGAGCCGGCGGCCCCCACCTGATCGACGACTTGCACCGGGTCGCCGACCAGTTCCAGCCGCTCGGGATCAAAGGCCTGCGAAAGCAGCGAACCTTGCCGCACGAACAGCACGTGTCCGCTGCTCCCGTCCGAGGATGGCACGTAGTTGACGCCGAAGCCGGTTGGCAAGAGCGGGTTCGTGGCCTGCTCCTCCGGTTTCGCGTCGAGTGAACCGACGTAGATGCTTCCGACACCTGGAGCCGTCCCCCGCACGTAGAGAAAATGCCTCCCGTCCGGCAGAAACACCGGATACGTGTGAGCACTCTCTCCGCTACCCAGAACGGTCACGGGGGAGACATTCCCGCCGGCGGCGGGAATGCGCATCACCCCGTTGGTCGAACCCATGATGATGACGCCGTCCTGGTTCCAACTACCACCCACGGCGGCCGCCGGCAGGTCGCCAATGGCTTGGGGCGGCCCACCGCCGATGTCGATCTTTCGCAGCTTTCCAGCGGCGTCGAATGCAATGAACCGGCTATCGGGCGACCAGAAGATGGGGCGGGCCGTGTTTGCGAGTTCGCTGTCCGGCAGGGGGTGCGAGTCGAGTGAGTCCAACGAGTGAACCCAGATGCGCAAGCCCAAGCTCCCGGTATCAAACCCCAAGAAAGCGAGGTGGCGGCCGTCCGGGGAGATGGCAAATGGGGCACTGTTCACCACGCTCACCTGCTCCGGCACCGCTACCTGGAAGCGCACGATCTGGAGTGCGGGCGGCCGCTCACTCCAATGGGTGTAGGCAAGCGCACCGGCGGCGAGCAGGAAGAAAGCGGCGGCGCCGGGCCACAGCCAGCCGATCGTCCGAGGCGCCTCCGACGCTGCCTGCGGCGCGTCGTCCAGCAGAAGGCTCCAGTCAGCAATGTCGTGCAGACGCTCGGCAGGATTCTTCTTCAGGCAACTTCGCAGGAGCCGCCGCACCTTGACCGGGACCGAATCCCAGGCCGCTTGAGGACGGAGGCGATTGTCTCCGACACGGTCTCACCGTCGAAAAGTCGGCGCCCAGTCAGCATCTCGTGCAGCACAACGCCGAAAGCCCAGATGTCGGCGCGCCTGTCCACCAGCTTGCCTTTTGCCTGCTCGGGGCTCATGTAGGCCGCGGTCCCAAGGATGACGCCGCCGCCCGTATGCACAGGGCTCATCACTGTCGGGGAATGCGACATCGCGACGGCCTGGTCGTCGGAAGCCATCATCTTTGCCAATCCGAAATCCAGGACCTTCACGCGCCCTTCCGGCGTGAATTGAATATTGGCCGGCTTCAGATCCCGGTGCAGGATGTCTTTCGCGTGAGCGGCTTGGAGCGCCTCGGCCACCTGCCGGCACACCTCCAGCGCTTCGTCCAGGGTGAACGGGCCACGCTTCAAACGGTCGGCCAGCGTCTCTCCCGGAACCAGCTCCATCACGAGGAACTTCCGCCCCTGAGACTCTTCTACGCCGTAGATTGCCGCGATGTTGGGATGATTGAGTGAGGCCAGCACGCGTGCCTCGCGCTCGAACCGTGCTACTCGGTCGCTGTCGTGACTGAACGCTTCGGGAAGAAGCTTGATCGCCACGCTCCGGCCCAGTTTCGTATCGGTGGCTTGATACACCTCGCCCATGCCGCCCGTGCCCAGGTGGCTGGTGACCTCGTAATGTGCGAGCTTGGTTCCGATCATGCTGCGACGATGATCCGAGGGCTGCCTCTACCAGATGTCACGCCAGCCGCCCCCTTTGGCGAGGGCGGCTGTATCGTCACAGCGTCGGGAAGTCCTCGTAGCAGGTCCGCCGCTACTGGCCGACCAGGTGAGGGATGTCGTTGTTACCCTCGAGGCACTCGTATTCGGCCACGCGAGTCTCCGGCGGGCGCCGCATCGTCGTCCGGAACACAAACGGTCCGGTCAGCACCTTCGGGTCCTCGATTCTTGCCTCGTACGCGATCGTGTCGCCGCGGTGCGTGTACCGCTCTGTCACCTGATACGCATCGCTCGTGACGCGCATGTTCCCCGGCCCCCAGATCTGGCCGTTGAAGTTCTTCACCTCGACGACGAGCGTATCGCCTTCCCAGCGGCCATTCGCGTCGCCCATATACCCAGGCAGCGTTTCGCCCACCGGCTTGCGCCCGTCAATAGGGATGATGCGAAACGCGCGGAACGCTTCGTACAGGATCACGATCTGCTTGGGCGTCTGCACGATCTCGAACGGCATCGGCATGGTGAACGCGCGGGGCACCCCTGGCATGAAGCAGCGCACCGTTGGATCGTCCTTGGCGGTCAACCCCTTCACTTTTTCGGCGGCCCACGGTTGCAGTGAGGGTTGAGTCGGCAGCGCAGCGTACTCGCCGGAAGGTTTCGCGGCGGCGCCGCCACCACCCGGTGCGGCCGGTGCCGGAGCGGCGGGCGCTGCGGCGACCACGTTGGCCTGGGTGCCGCTCAGGCTGATGCCACCCGTCTGCCACACGCCGGAGAAATCGGGTTTCCCATCCGGCGTGCGGGGAACGGCCGTGGCGGGAGCCTGCGCAGACACGGTTCCCGACAACAGGAGCACCGCGATCGACAGGTGCAATCGCTTCAACATGTTCATGCTCCTCGAGTAACTAGCGTTCTGGTCCCCAGTACAGTTTTTGTGAATCCGGCAACGTGATTTCTCGAGCGAGCAGGTGACTCGAGCCATCTCGCGCGACAGCGCCCTCGACACTCAGCGTGTCGCCTGTCTTGATCATGCTGGTCTTCCACCCGGTTCGAAGCAACGTATTCGGCGGAAACCCTTCAAGCGCCCAGTTCACGACCTTTCCGCTCGGGTCCTTCACGTCGAGATACAGGTAGCTATGAGGGTTGGTCCATTGAACCTTCGTGACCTGCCCTCGTATGACGATCCGCTTGTCCGCGTCGTACATCGCCGCGTTCGAGTGATGGGCGTCCATCGGCGCCGGGCCCAGGAATCCGCCCAGAAGCGCGCCTGCGGCGAGCAATTTCAGTCTCACGATGCACCTCCAGTACCGATCCCTCGATAATTTGTGTGATGCTAGTTCCCGACTGCGTCGGTGTCAATTCATGACGTGTGAGGTCGCATGACCACTCGGGCTGATTCTGCGCCAGCGAACCCGACGTTCCTATCGGTCCTGGCCCTGCTCACCGACCGGCGGGTGCTCGTCATGCTGGCGCTCGGATTTGCGTCCGGGCTGCCGTACCTGCTGATTTTCGACACGTTGTCAGCCTGGCTGCGCCAATCCGGCCTGTCGCTCGAGGTGATCGGCTTTTTCAGCCTGGTCACCATGATCTATGGCTTCAAGTTCCTCTGGGCGCCGCTCATCGACCGGCTCCGGATACCCGGTCTCGGATCCTGGCTCGGGCATCGCCGCTCCTGGATGCTTGTATGTCAGGTCGCGATCATGCTGGGCCTCTTCCTCGTGGCGAGGACGGATCCCGCCGTGAACCTTGGGGCCATAGCCGTGCTGGCAGTTCTGGTCGGCTTCTCGTCCGCCACACAGGACATCGCGATGGACGCCTGGCGCATCGAGGCCGTTGAGACCTCGGGACAGGGCGCCATGGCCGCCGCGTATCAATGGGGGTACCGGGTAGCGGTCATCGCGGCCGGGGCGGCCCCCTTGCTTTTGGCCGAGTCCTACGGCTGGAACTTCTCCTATGCCGTGATGGCCGCGCTCATGCTCGTCGGCTCGCTCGCGGTGTTGACCGCGCCCCGCGAAGAACGCCACGCCATCCGCCCGCTGCACGCCGAAGGTATCCCGTCTGCTCCCACACGCGAGATGCTGGAGTGGGTGTTGCGCTTCGCCATCCTGATCGCAGCTGCGCTTCTTCTCGGTTCGGGGCTTGCCGCGAACGCTCGCGTGCTCGCGGGCGTTCTAAACGCACTGGGTGCACCGGGGGCCGGCGACGCCGTCCTGTCGGCCTGGGCGTCAGCGGCTGGCCTCTGGTTCCAACTGCTGGCCGTGACGCTCGGCTTCGGGCTCGTTCTGCTGGCGGCGCTGCCGTTGCCGGGCGTCCGCACGCGACCGGGCGTCTACCTCTCCGCAGCGCTCGGGGATCCACTCCGCGATTTCATCGCGCGGTACGGCTCTGCCGCGATTCTGATTCTGGCGCTCATCTGCCTTTACCGGATCCCGGACTTCGTGCTGAACATCATGAACCCCTTCTATCTCGACCTCGGCTTCAGCCTGGTGGAGATTGCCGAGGTGCGAAAGATTTTCGGCGTTGCGATGACCATGGCCGGTGTGCTGGCCGCAGGCGTCGCGGTGGCGCGCTGGGGATTGATGCGGGCTCTCGTGGTTGGTGCGTTCGCGGGGCCGCTGAGCAATCTGATCTACATCTGGCTGGCCATGCGTGGCCACAATCTATTCGCGCTGTTCGTGTCCATCGGCATCGAGAACGTCACGCAAGGCTTCGCGGGCACGTGTCTCATTGCCTACATGTCGAGCCTGACGTCCGCGGCGTTCACGGCCACGCAATACGCGCTTTTCTCGTCGCTCTATGCGATTCCCGGCAAGATCCTCGCTTCGCAATCGGGGCGCATCGTGGAAAGCGCGGCGAGCGCCGCCGATTCGGGCGGGTCGTTGTCCGGTCTCAGCGGCTGGTTCGCGTCACTTCCCCCGGAAAGCTTCGCTGCGGCTCTCGAGCGATCAGGAGTGAGCCCGGCCGCTCTTGGCACTGGTTACGCCGTGTTTTTCGCGTACTCGGCACTCACGGGGGTGTTCGCCATCGGTCTGGCATTCGCGGTTCAGCGGAGCCAGGGTCGCGAACAGCCATGAGCGCCCCTCGAACGGTCGCCGACATCGCGACGCCGGCGCTGGTCGTCGACGTGGCCGCGATGGAGCGCAACATCGCGCGGATGGCTGTATTCTTCGCCGGGCGGCGATGCCAGCTTCGACCCCATTTCAAGGCCCACAAATGCTCGGAGATCGCCCGCCGTCAACTCGCGGGTGGGTCGTGCACGGGGCTGACGTGCGCGACGGTCGCCGAAGCGGAAGTGGCGGCTGTCTTCTGCAACGACCTCCTGATCGCAAACGAGCTGGTCTCGCCGGACAAATGCCGCCGGGTCGCGGCGCTGGCCGGGCGCGCGAACGTGATCGTGGCGATCGATTCGGCTGCCGGGCTCGAACGGATGGCTGCGGCCGCGCGGGAGTCGGGCACGACGGTTGGCGTGCTCATCGACATCAACGTCGGGCAGAACCGCTGCGGCGTGGCCCCAGGCAGTGAAGCGCTGGATCTGGCCGCTCGAGTTCTCCAGGCAGCTTCTGCTTCGGCGTCTGGTGGCCCCGGGCTTCGCCTGCGTGGACTGATGGGCTACGAAGGCCATGCCGTTGGCATTCCGGATCGGCCGGTCCGTGAAGCCGCGGTTCGGCAGGCGATGGAGGGGCTGGTGACGACGGCAAGAATGTTTCGCGATCGCGGCTTCCCGACCGAAATCGTGTCAGCCGGCGGCACGGGGAGCTACGACATCAGCAGCCAGTTCGATGAGGTCTCCGAGATCCAGGCGGGTTCGTACGTGCTGATGGATACCGACTACGCCGGCCAGGGCCTGCCATTTGAAACCGCTCTCACCATCCTTGGCTGTGTGATCAGCCGCCCGGTACCTGACCGTTGTGTTGCGGACTGCGGCCATAAGTCGTGCACGAAGGATCACGGTCACCCCTCGGTCATGGATCCGGCGGGAGCCACTGTGCTGGCCCTGAACGACGAGCACGCCGTTCTGTCGCTGCCATCCGGACGTTCTCTTGAGATCGGCGATCGCGTCCGACTGGTGCCGTCCCATATCGACCCCACGATCAACCTTCACGACATGTTGTACGCGCTGGACGGTGACGCCGTCATGGGGACATGGGCCATCGACGCCCGCGGCTACGCCGAACAGCGGCAGCGGGGAAACTGATCGTCAGAACATCAGGTAGCAGAGCAGCGCGCCGACGACGGTCATCGAGAGGCCCCAGGCGAGCAGCTTGTTGTAGACGCTTCTCATGTTCTCGGTGGAGGTCACAGCGGCGAGGCAGAGAGCGCCGGTTGTAGAAATCGGTGACAGATCCACCAGATGCGCGCCGACATTCATCGATGTCGCGATGGCGACAGGGTCGCCGCCGCCGAGCCGCTGGATGAGTCCAGGAATCGTCGGCAGGAAGGCGGGCAGCACGACCCCGGATGTGCTGCTGTAGACAGAAATCAGCCCGGTCACGAACGCAATGACGCCCGTGATGGTGCCGGGCGTGGCGAGTCGCGCGAGCAGGGCCGTGAACAGGTCGAGTCCACCTGTTTTCTCGAGCATCGAGATCAACACCGTCACTCCACTGACCATCATGATCACGGACCAGGGCATCCGCCGGATGGCTTCACGGTGATCGGCAGCTCCCAGCGCAGGCAGGAGCACCGCTCCTAAGAAGGCCCCCATCCCGACGTTCACACCAAAGAAGAGGACGCCGATCAGCAACACGCCGATCACCGCGATCGTGATCCAGTTGGACCGCTCGAACGCGATGTCCTTGGGGTCCTGGTCGATGGTGACGAGCGACGACGATCGAAACAGTTTCAGGCCTCCGAAGGCGAAGTAGCCGCCGAACGCCACGAAGGCGTGCGCGACCAGGTTCGTCCAGTAGCTGCGCCACTCGTAGCCCGCCAGGCCGATCTTCGCCATGAGGCCGTTCACGATGACCCCGGTTGGCGCAAAAGGCGATAGCGAGCCCGCCTGCGCTCCGTTCCCTACCATGATGATCATGAGGAAGGCCGGGATGGCGGCGCGGCCGGCGACCGCCATCGCCATGGGCGCGAGCAGGGCGGCCGTCGACACGTTGCCGGGTCCCAAGGACGCGAGGACGCAGCCAAGGACGAAGAACATGACGGGAATGAGACCCGCGTTCCCGCGGCAGATCCGCATGGCCCGGTGCGCGATGCGATCGAGCGTGCCGTTGAGCTGCGCTTGTGTGAAGAGCAGGGTGACGCCCGACAGCGTGAGGAAGAGCGCCACGGGAAAACCCGCGATGACGTCGTTGACGGTCATGCCCGCGAGATAGACGCCCACAATCCACGCGAGCGCGAGGGCAAGAATCCCCACGTTCAACTCGGTGAAGCAGCTCACGAGAATGGCGATCACAAGCGCTGTCAGCGACAGGTAGCCGGGATTCATCGAAGCCTCTCGACCAGTAGTGAATTCAGGAAGACGGCGGGGTGGACGGCCCGCTCGCCGGTGAAGTCGTGAACTTGATGTCGGCAGGAGGTACCGGCCGCGACGACGACTGCGTTGGCTTTCTTCTGGCGCACGGCGGGCAGCAGCTTGCGCTCGCCGATGGCCCGTGACACGTCGAAGTGCTCGCGCGCGTAGCCGAACGACCCGGCCATGCCGCAGCATCCGGCGTCGAGATCGACGAGTGTCGAGCCGGGCACCTTCGACAGGAGTGATTTGGCCGGCGACAACAACCCCATCGCCTTTTGATGGCAGTGGCCATGCAGCAGGATTTCACCGGACCAGGGCCCGAGCGGGACATCTTTCGTCGAGATGTACTCTTCGAACAGCGTGCACGCCGCCGCCACCACCGTGGCCTTTTCACGTATTTCCCCCCGCAGGAGCGAGGGTGTGTCTTCGCGCATGGCCGAGAGGCAACTTGGTTCGCAGAAGACGATTTTCTGTCCCCGCGCGGCGTGCGGGTACAGCGCGGCCGTGTTGGCTTCTGCGAGCGCGCGTGCCGCAGTGAGCAGGCCTTTGGAGATCTGAGGGCGACCGCAGCACCGATGCGTCACGAGGCCTGCCCGCACGCCGGCCGCGCGGAGCACGTCGAGCGCCGCGAGGCCAACTTCGGGCTCGTAGTAGTTGGTGAAGGTATCGTTGAACACGATGACGTCGGAACGATCGTCCGCGCGAGGCGCGAGCCGATCGAGCGTCCGGCCGGCGAAGGTCGGAAGCGTGCGCCGTCGATCGATGCCCAAGACGTTTTCGGCCGCGAGTCGTCCGATGCCGCTGTTCATCAGCCAGTTGGACAGCGGGGCGAACCGGCTGCCCCAACGCGCCAGCCCGTGGGCATTGCCGAGGGCCCACGCGTGCCACGAAACCCCATGGCGAGACCAGTAGTCCGCCAGAAACTCGCTCTTGAACCGCGCCATGTCGACGCCGACGGGGCATTCTGCCTTGCAGGCGCGGCATTCGAGACAGAGATCCAGCACGTCAAAGACGCCGGCGTCACCGAGACCGGCCTCGCCGAGTTGCCCCGCCATGGCGAGACGCAGGACGTTCGCGCGTCCACGGGTCGAGTCAGCTTCTTCTCGCGTCGCCATGTAGGACGGGCACATCGTGCCGTCGAGTTTCTTCCTGCACGCTCCCAGACCGCTGCACATCTCGACGGCGCCGGCCATCCCTCCGTACTCGGAATAGTCGAAGAAAGTGGCAGGCGCCGGCGTCACATACCCCGGGCCGTAGCGCAGATTCGCCGTCAGCGGCGGGGCGTCGACGATCTTGCCCGGATTGAAGAGGCCATGGGGGTCGAACGTCCGCTTGACGGTGCGAAAGGCCTCGTAGAGAACCGGCCCGAACATCTTCTCCATGAACGGACTGCGGACCAGGCCGTCGCCATGTTCCCCGGACAACGCACCGCCGAATTCGAGCGCGAGCGCCGCCACGTCGTTGGCAATAGCTTCGAATTGTCGGACCCCCCGCTCGGTCTTGAGGTTGACCACGGGGCGGACGTGAAGGCACCCGACGGACGCGTGCGCGTAGACACCCGCGGAGGTGCCGTGCCGCTGAACGATCTGGAGGAACCGCTCGATGTAATCGCGCAGGCGCTCGGGGGCGACCGCAGTGTCCTCGACGAAGGAGAGCGACTTGGCGTCTTCCTTCATCGCCATCGAGAGGCCGAGGGCGGCTTCCCGCACGCTCCAGATGCGAGCCTGACCGGCAAGATCGAGCGCGTGATGATACCGATAGCCGAAGCCTCGTGCCCTGAGCTCCTGCTCGATGGCCTGCAGTCGCGGCGGCAGATCGTCCTGTCGTTCGGCGTAACACTCGACGCACAGCAGCGCCCCCGGGTCGCCGTCCACGAACGTTCGCCGCAGATCGTCGAGCGCGGGGCTTTGCCTGGTGTGATCGAGGATGAACTTGTCCATGACTTCGACGGCGGACGGCCGATGACGGAGGATCACCGGGGTCGCCGCGAGCGCCTCGAGCAGATCGCCAAACTGGATCGCCAGGACGGCCTTGGCCGCCGGGAGAGGGACCAGATTCAGTTTGGCCTCGAGCACGACCCCCAATGTGCCTTCCGATCCCACCATGAGCCTGGCAAGGTTGAACGGCCGGTCGGGCTGCGTGAACTCGTCGAGGTTGTAGCCGCCGACGCGGCGCAGCACTTTCGGATACCGCCGCTCGATCTCGTCCGCGTGCAGGTGCGCCAGCCGGCGAACCTCTCGGTAGCACTCCGCTTCGAGCCCGACGCCGTGGCAGACGGCGTCGAGCTCCTCGGGCGACAGCGGCCGGAACCGCACGACGGAGCCGTCCGAGAGCGCGACCTCCTGTTCGAGGACGTGATCGATGGTCTTTCCGTAGAGGACTGATCGCGCGCCGCTGGAGTTGTTGGCCATCATCCCGCCGATCGTGGCGCGACTGGCCGTGGAGATGTCGGGCGCAAACCGCAGGCCGTGTGGTTTGAGCTCGGCGTTCAGCTCGTCGAGCACGATGCCAGGCTCGACGCGGGCCCAACGTTCGGCGGCGTTGAGCTCGAGCAGCCGGTTGAAGTACTTCGAGGTGTCGACGATCACGCCGGGCCCAATCGCCTGTCCCGCCTGCGATGTTCCTCCCCCGCGCATGGTCAGGGGACAGCGGTGCTGGGCGCAGAGACGCACCGTGCGAATGAGGTCCTCACGCGACCGGGGAAGAACCACGCCCGCGGGCTGGATGCGGTACACGCTCGCATCGGTGGCATAAAGCGCGCGGGAAATCGGATCGAAGCGGACTTCGCCGGAAAGCTGTTGCGCGAGGTCGTGGGAAAGCCTGGAGCGATCGGGTCCGGTGTCTGACAACGGCCCTTATGTTATCCGCGAGCGGTCTTCAATACAGCTCTATACGACAGGGTCTAGAACGAGAAGCGGATGCCGATCTGACCCACTCGCTGCTCGGGGCGCTGGCTGTCGCCCGAGTAGCTCGCGGGCTGCAGCAGCGTAGGGTCAGGCTCGCCCGACGGCTTGACGACGTTCCGATTCGCCGACACGCCGCCCACGATGTTGCTCGGGTTGATGGCGTTGAACAGGTTGAACACCTCGCCGATCGCTTCGACGCGGGCCCGGCCGACCAAGAACGCCTTCGAGACCCGCAGGTTCAGCTGCGATTGGGCCCAGCCGCGGCCGCAGTTCACGGTTTCACACGGTCCGATGTTCTCGATCGTCGAGGTGCCCGTGGCCGCGTCGGTGCCGGCGACGGCGAAGGCCTCCGCTGGAATGTCGAAGGGGTCGCCGTCCCGATTGCCGTCCCGCGGATCGACGAGAAAGACGGGCAGCGCGGAACGATAGAGGAAGAGCGGCGCCACCTGTACGCCGTAGGGCAGCTGCACCACGGCGCTGACGTTCACGCGGTGGCGCGCATCGCTGGTCACGTTCGGCCCCATCTGCACCGGGTTGTCGAACGGATCGTCCGGGTTCTGAATGTTGGCGGTATTGAGCTCGTCGGAGGCGTTCCCGATAGTGCTGAGCGCCCGTGACAGCGTGTACGACGCGACGATATCGAAGCCGTTTGAAAAGCGGCGCCGACCGCTGACAATCACCGCGTTGTACTGGCTTCGACCGCGGCTCAGAGCCGGACGGTTGCTCGAGTTGTTCGGGCTCAGGGGAGTCGCCAGCCGGGCCGACACACGGCGCGTGCTCGTCCCGGCGAGCAGCTGGTTCACGCGGGGCTTGTAATTCAAGTCGCGACCGACGGCGTTCACGTAATCGACAGCGACGACGGTGTTCGAGGTCACGTCTCGGGACCAGCCGACGTTGGCCTGACGTTGAAACGGCTGCTGAAGACGAGGATCGACCCAGAAGCCGAGCAGCGGCGGTCCCCCCAGCGCCTGGTTCTGGCTCTCGAGATTACTGAGCGGCTGGCCCACCTGATGGAAGGTGCCATCAGGGTTCCTGAGGCCGTTCGGGTTCGTGGCGCTGAAGATCGCGCCGTAGGGGTGGCCGCTCGCGTCGAGCGCCGCCTGGAGCACGTTCGAGTTCGTGTAGCCGAAGTCTGTATAAATGCCCCAGCCACCTCGCACGATGGTTCGCCCGTCTCCGCCCATGTCGTAGACGCCGCCAAGACGTGGCTGGATGTTGTTCCGGTCGCTGCGCGGCTCCAGACCGAAGTTTTCGAGCCCTGCGATGCCATCGAGCGATCCGGCCTGTGCGGCCGTCTGGATCTTGACGAAATTCGGATTCCTGGACTGGTCGAAGTTCAGCCCCGTAATCAGGTCGTAGCGAATGCCCAGGTTCAAGGTCAGACGCGGGCCGATCCGCCAGTCGTCCTGCACATAGAGGCCGTACTGCTTCGTCTGGACATTGGCCGACGCCTCGCCATCGTTCATCGAGACGGATCGTACAGGCCCGGATGCGTTCACATCTCTCATCACGTAGACGATGATCTCTTTGCCCGTGGCCGCTTCGATGAACAGCCGGGGCTCGTTGATGAAGCTCGCGCCAGCCTTGAACGTATGACCCAGCCCGCCTCGTCCGGAGACGAGCCAGGAGAAATCGTCGCGGATCTGATACTTGACCTGCTCGGTGCGCTGCGGCGCGGCGAGGCTGCTGCCGGTCATGACGCCGTTGGGAAACGCCAGCGTGTCCGCCCGGGTTCGCTCGGCGATGTGATCCCGGTAGTCAGAATATTGAAAGACGATTTCGTTGAGCTTCGACCCGCTGGCTACCCAGTTGTGCCCGGCGTTGACCGAGTTGAACTGATTGGTCGCATCGGCCCAGTTGTCGGGCGTGGTGGTCGGGCTGGCGTTGAAAGGAAAGCGATTGCTGTTTCGTCCGTACCGCACCGACAGATACTGCGCAGGGTTGAGGGCGGCCGAAACCTTGACGCTGCCCAGGTTCTCTCGAAGCGGCGTCGGGAAGATGCCGTCCTGCTCCGGAAACAGCCCCTTGGTGTTGACGGTCTGCGTCGTGTTCTGCTCCGTTCGCTCGATCGCGAAAAAGAAATGCACGCGGTCCATCATCAGCGGTCCGCCGAGGCTGCCGCCAAACTGGTGGCGACGGTAATCGCCTTTCCGGGGATCGGCGTGTCCAGCGACACCTGCCAGCTTTTCGGTCTCGGTGAGAGCGTTCATCGCTTTGTCGCGAAACAGTTCGAACAGGGTGCCCTCGTACCGGTTCGTGCCGCTCTTGGTGACGACGTTCATGACGCCACCGTTGCTGCGGCCGTACTCGGCCTTGAACCGCTGGGTTTCGAAACGGAACTCCTGGACCGCCTCGAGGGGGAATTGCTGCAGCAGGCCGCCGACGGTGTCGTCGTTGTTGTCACCGCCATCGATCTGGTAGTTGATGTTGCGTCCCGCCCCGCCATTGACGAGCGGTGCGTAATTGGTGCCCTTGGTCGGATCGGCGTGAAAGGCCAAACCGACGCCGGGCAGTGTCGCCGCCAGGTTCGCGAGCTGGCGGCCGTTGAGCGGCAACGCCTGCACGCGCTGCGTATCGACCGTCTCACCCACTGCGGAAGAAGTCACGTCCGTCAGCGGCAGGCTGCCGGTGACGCTGGCCTCCTGCGCAATGGTGCCGATCTGTAAGGTGACATCGAGCGTCTGGGTCTGTGCCACTGCGACGCCGACACCCTTTTGCACGTGTGTCGCGAAGCCTGAGGCGTCGACGGTGACATCGTAGCTTCCCGGCGGGAGGGCAGTCAGACGATAGATGCCCGCCATGTCGGTTCGCTCGCTGCGCACGAATCCGGTCCGCGGATTTCGGGCCGTGACGAGTGCCCCCTGCGTGCTGGCGCCCTGCGGATCGACGACTCGTCCCGCAATGCTTCCGGCGCTCTGTTGTGCGAACGGCGACGCCGAAATGAGCAACGCGAAGATAATGGCGGCAACGATGCGCATGTCGAATGTCGGCAGCTTACGAACGTTCTCGACCAACCAGGCACTCAGCTGAGCGGTCTCGGGTCATGTCCCTTCGTGTCACAACGTCGGCGTGAACTCGAACACGCCCGTTTCGCGATTCTTGCGGACACGGTCCCATGGAAAGTATCGGCCGTTCATCGCCACATATATGCCCGCGGGGAGCAGCTGCACGAACGACAGTGCGCTGCCGAGATTGAAGAGCCCGTCCGAGCTGCCAAACGCGTACGGGACCATGGCGCCGGTGAGCACGATGGTCTTCGCCAGGCCGGGTCCGAGGGCCGAAGCGAGCGCCTGGGCTGTCTCTACCATCGTGTCCGTTCCGTGCGTGATGAGAATCCGCGACTCGGGCGCGTGCCGACACTGCTCGGCGATGAGGGTGCGGTCGGCACTCGTCATCTCGAGGCTGTCGAGCATCATCAGCGTGCGGATTGACACTTCGACATGGTTCCGTCCGAGGTGCAGCATCTCCTGCAGATGCGTATCTTTGAAGACCAGCGAGCCGGTGAGCTCGTCGTAATCCTTGTCGAAAGTCCCGCCGGTCACGAAGATTCGGATCATCGTGGTGAGCACTATAATTCACGCGCATGACGGCACCACCCGGCGCGCTGAGGCGCAGTCCGCGCATGGACGCCATTCAAGCGCCGATCGTGGCGCTCGTCGGCGACTTGATTCGTCAGACGCCCGGCACCATCTCGCTCGGTCAAGGCGTCGTCCACTACGGTCCGCCTCCGGCTGCGGTCGCGGCCGCTGCGGGAGCGGCCGGACAGGCCGCCACTCATCAATACCAGGACGCGTCGGGTCATCCGGCGCTGCTGCACGAGATAGACGGGAAGCTGCGCCGCGACAACGGCATCGACGTCCGGCGCGGGAGTCGGATCATGGTGACGGCAGGCGGGAACATGGCGTTCACTCACGCCGTGCTCGCCGTGACCGAGCCGGGCGACGAAGTCATTCTGCCAGCTCCCTTCTACTTCAATCACGAGATGGCGGTGCAGATGTTCGGCTGTCGGGCCGTGCCTGTCCCGACCGATGCCGACTACCAGCTGGATGTGTCTGCGGTCCGGGCCGCCATCACCGGTCGGACTCGGGCCGTCGTCACCGTTTCGCCGAACAACCCGACGGGCGTCGTGTTTTCGGAACGGGCGCTCGGAGAGCTCAATTCGCTCTGTCGCGAGCGCGGGATCTATCACATCAGTGACGAAGCGTACGAGTACTTCACATACGGTCGGGCGCGGCATGTCTCGCCAGGATCCTTCGACGACGCGGAACAGCACACCATCTCGCTCTATTCGCTTTCGAAGACGTACGGCATGGCCGGATGGCGAATCGGGTACATGGTCTACCCGGAACGACTCGCGTCCGCCATGGTCAAGATCCAGGACACGATCCTGATCTGCCCGCCGGTGCTGTCGCAGGTGCTCGCAGCGGCAGCGATGGCACACGGCCCTTCATATTGCCGGCAACACCTCGAGACGCTCGTTGAGGTTCGTGATGTGGTGTTCGGGGCGCTGCAGTCGCTCGAGCCGCTCTGCTCGGTCCCGCCGGCTGACGGCGCGTTCTACTGCTGTCTGCGCGTCAACACCGCGGCCGATGCGATGCGCGTGACCGAGCGGCTCATTCGCGACCATAAAGTTGCGGTCATTCCGGGGACAGCCTTCGGGCTCACGGACGGCTGCTATTTTCGAGTGGCGTACGGCGCGCTCGAAAAGGCGACGGTCGCTGAAGGCATTGGTCGACTGGTGACGGGATTGCGCGCCATCCTGACGTCAGGTTAGACGTCGAGCTCCTCAGCTTCGTCCGCACGTTCCATGATGAAGCGGAACCGGGCGGACGCATCCTTGCCCATCAGCTCGTTCATCACTCGATCGGTCACGATTTGATCGGTGACTTCGACGCGAAGCAACCGGCGCGTTCGCGGGTTCAGCGTCGTGTCCCACAGCACTTTCGGCATCATCTCGCCGAGGCCCTTGAAGCGGGTGATCTCCGGCGTTCCGCGGCCATTCTTCCCCTGCTGCTTCAGGATGGCGTCCTTGTGCGCATCGTCGAGCGCCCAGAACGTCTCTTTGCCGATGTCGATTCGGTAGAGCGGTGGCTGGGCGAGGAAGATTTTGCCGTTCGCCATCAGTTGAGGGAGATGCCGATAGATGAACGTCAGAAGCAGCGTGGCGATGTGGTTCCCGTCGGAGTCGGCGTCGGCCAGGATGATGACCTTTCCGTAACGCAGCTTTTCGATCTCGAAGTTCTTGCCGAGGCCGCAGCCGAGCGCGGTGACCAGGTCCGACAGCTCTTTGTTTTCGAGCACCTTGCTGAGGGACGCGTTCTCGGTGTTGAGGACCTTCCCGCGCAGCGGCAGAATCGCCTGACGCGCGCGGTCGCGACCCTGCTTGGCCGAACCGCCCGCCGAATCGCCTTCGACGACGAACAATTCGCTCCCTTCGCTCGTGGGATTGGTGCAGTCGCTCAGTTTGCCGGGCAGGTTCAGTCTGCTGGACGTGGCGCTCTTGCGCGAGACTTCTGCTTGCGCCGCGCGGCTCGCCTCGCGCGCCCGCGCGGCAAGGATGATGCGCGCCACGATCGCTTCGGCCACGCTGATGTTGTGATTCAGCCAATGCTCGAGCACCGGGCGTACGAGCCCGTCGATGGCAGAGACCAACTCCGGGTTGTTCAGCCGGTCTTTGGTCTGTCCTTGAAACTGCGGTTCCTGAACGAAGAGGCTGAGGACGCCAGTCAGCCCCTCCCGGATGTCATCGGCGACGATGGTCACGCCCTTCGGAGAGAGATTGTGGGTCTCGATGAAGTTTCGGACGGCTTTGCCAAGGCCCGCGCGGAGGCCGTTCTCGTGCGTCCCACCCGAGCCCGTGGGGATGCCATTGACGTACGACCGCAGCAGTTCGTCCGTGGCTTCGGTCCACTGAAGGACGACGTCCACGCGCAGCGTGTCGTCCTTGCTCATGACGAACGGGGCATCGTGTACCGGTTTCGACGCCCGCTCCTCGACGATCTTCTTGAGATAGTCGACGATGCCTTCGTCGTGTTCGAACACCGATTTCTGCCTCGATGCCTCGTCCTCGAAGCTGACTTTGAGGCCCTTGTGGAGATAGCTGGCGATTTCGAGGCGGTCTGCAATCAGCGAAGCATCGAACTCGATCTTGGGGAAGATCGCGGCGTCGGGGTGGAAGTACACCGTCGTCCCGGTTCCTCGCGCCGGCCCCAGCTTCTTGAGAGCGCTGGCCGGCTTTCCCTGCTTGAAACGCATTTCCCACGACGCGCCGTCACGCTTGACCGTGGCGATCAGCTCTTTGGACAGCGCGTTGACCACGCTGGCGCCGACGCCGTGCAGACCGCCGGCCGTCTTGTAGCTGCCGTGCTCGAACTTGCCGCCGGCGTGAAGGACCGTGAAGATGACCTCGAGCGCGCTTTTCTTCGTGGTCGGGTGCTTGTCGACCGGAATCCCGCGGCCGTCGTCTTCGATCGTGATTGAAGATCCGTCGGCGTGCAGCGTGACCCAGATGTTTGAGGCGTAGCCGTTCATCGCCTCGTCGACGGCATTGTCGAGAATCTCCCAGACAAGGTGGTGCAGCCCGGCCATGCCGACGCCGCCGATGTACATGCCCGGACGCTTGCGGACCGGGTCCAGACCCTCGAGAACGGTGATGTCTTTCGCTGTGTAGTTGACAGAAGAGGCCATGTATATAATTGCGCCTTGAAAAGTCCGCTACGACTCCTGCTGGCCAACACGATTGTAGCGGTAATCCCCGTACATCTCGCGACCGCGCAGGTTTTCGAAGACGTGCCCGTGCCGGGCGGCCGCGTCGCGCTCGCCGCCAGAATGGGTGTCGATCCCGTACCGGATCGCGCGCGCTTCATCAGCGAGATCGCCCGCCTCATGTACGGTCGGGGAGATCGTAAACCTCTTCCACCGGCGGTGCTTGCGACACAGCTGGGAATCGGTGTCGCATCGGATCCGGGGACGAACGAGCTGGTGCCGGTGCCTTTGACCGCCGCCGTGTGGGGCGAGGCGGTGTTCAGAAGGCGCGTGTCGAGCGGCCAGCTCGTGCAGACGATCCTCGCAGATCGGCAGGCTGCGCTGCTGTGCCATGGTCTCGCCGCGCTCGACGACGAGACGCTGCAGTATCTGGCCGATCATCCGGCGATTCTCAGGCAGATTCATGCGGCCTCATCCGAGGCGTTTGCCGTGTTTGCGAACAGCCTTCGCGTACGTGGGAATCGAGTGGTGACGCCAGGTGGCGAAGACGCCGTGGTTCTATGGGAGGCCGTCGTCGGCGCGAGCGTCGGCGAACCTGCTCGATTCATCGCCGCGCTGTTTACGCTGGGAGACGGGCGGCTGGCCGGCCTGTACGACACGATCAGCCAGCTCGATCCGGCGCGCCAACGGTTCGCTCTGGGGTTGTGGCTGAGCGATCCCGCCGCACGTCTGAACGCAATGCGCGCGCTCGCAGTGGCCGTGTCCGCTTCCTCCGGCGAATGGCGGGCGCTCAAGTCGCAGCCGTTCGTCCGCCAGTCGTACGACTTCACGACGGCGCTGACCAGAGTGCGCGTCGATGCCGACGGCCGGCCGACGGCGCCCTCGACGCGCGGCTTCTGGTCGCGCGCGATGGCTGTGGCCGACCTGCCCGTCGATCCGGCCGCGGAGCTCGAGTCGATCGACAACACGCCGATCGATGCGGCCTGGCTCGCGGAGTTGACCACGACGAGCGATATCCGGCTGCGTGCCGAACGCCTGGATCAGGTGGCGTTCGGCCAGCGTGTTTTTGCCGAGGCCACGCGAGACGAGATGCCCGATGTGCTCGTGGCGACGCGCGCCTTCCGCCGCTATCGCATGATGATGGTGACGCTCGAGCGGATCGGCATTCGCACGCCCGCGTTGTATGCCGCCGAGGCACGGTTCGCCACCCGCCTCTCACCCGAGGACCCGGGACGCGCCTTCGTGGCGTCCGCTCAGTACCAAGGTGTCATCGCGTTGCTGGCGCGCATGCGGATGGCCGATACCCTCAATTCACGACAGATCGAATCGTTGCTCTCCAGCCTGCTGCTCGTGCCCCTGAACGCCGACTCGCAGTACTTGGGGGGAGTGCTGCGATGGATCACGAACGAACTGGAGCCGATGCTCCCGCCCGCTGAGACGCTGGAAGCCAGGCTTCAGGCGGCCGCCTCCGGCCCCGACACGACCGCGTCGGCCCCGCGTGTCGAGTGGGAAGGGCAAACCTATCGATTCGATCTCGCGGCAGCCGAACGACGGCGGCTGCAACGCATCCGCGAAAAGCAGGGCGGCGCCACGATCGACATGGCGATGTTGTTCGCGACCGCCGCCGACCGCCTCGCATCGCAGCCGGCTCTCGAAGCCGTGCGGGAGGTGACCGACCAGTTGCGGCCGGCGGCCAAGGAATTGGACGCGGAGTTTCGACGTGGCGCGTTTCACGCACGGGAAGATTTCCCTCCTGGCGTCGTGCCGCCGCCGATGCCGCTCGACACCCTCACGAGGGCGATCGGCGAACTGGAGAGGATTGGCGCAGACGGCACGGTCGCGCGCGCCGCAGCTGAGCGGGCAGCGGCAGAACTGGCGACCGCGGCAGATCAGGCCGCCGCTCAGGCGCTGGTGTCCCTGGTCTATGCCATGAACCTCGGCGATCCGGACGGCCCCGCGCTGCTTCCGGGAAACATCTCGCTTCGTCACGATTTCGGCCTGGGTCAGCGAGACACCGCGCAACGCTTGCGAGCGACCTGGATGGCGCCGGTCCAGGACGTGTCGCCCGGCGTCCCCTGGCACATCGATGGCGCACTGCTTGGACTCGACGCGGCCATGGCGACCGTGGCGCTCCGGCGCCTGAACACTGATCGCACTCTCCAGGCGCCGACCTTGACCTCAAACGAACGCGAGACGTTCGCTGTCGGCTTTGCGCTGATGAACCCGTTTGCGCTGACCGACGCGGCCCGCGATGCGATCGCCGGCGCAATCGAACGCGGACGGCGCCAGGTTTCGATGCTCCGTAGTGCGACGGACATCGCCTCGACGGCCGACGAACTCGAAATGGATGGGTGGCGCCGGCGCGCGCTTCGGTGGACCGTTGAAAACGAGCCCAGCCGGGTAGAGACGCTGTTTTCGCTGCGCGAGTTAATGGCCCTGGGGAGGACGCCACCGGGCCTCGATCTCGACGCGTGGGGCACGTCGGCGCTGCCTTCCATGGGCTGTTTCTGCCTGCAAATGCCGCCTCCGGGGCGCTTGCCCCTGGTCACCGGCAGGCGGCAAATCGGGCTGCTGGCGGCGGCTGTGCCCGACCTGAACCTGCAGGTGGCCCTCACGTTGTTTCGCTTGCGCCTGCCGGCGCGACTGGCAAAATATGTGCTGAGCGCCGCCGTCCTCGACTTCATGGAGGGCGTCAGGGGTACCGATACTGACGACTGGCTGTCCCTGGTTCGTGGAGCGGCGGCCGTGACACAGGAGCGGATCGAAGATTACGTGGCCGCCGCAGCGGCGGACGGCCCACTCGTCCCAGACTCGGCAAGGTAACTGCGGTCGACGATCATGACCGAACCACGCCGGTGCCAGACGCTCAGGGGATTGGCAGTTCCCGGGCTCATCACGCTGCTCGCCGTTGCCTCAGGTCTCGATGCGCTGGCCGCGCAGGCGCCTGCCGCCCCGAAACTGGCCATTCTCTCTCCTCCACCCGATTCGTATCTGAGCGGCCAGACAACACTGCGGGCGAGCCTCGACCCGTCGGACGCCGCGACGGCCGTGACTTTCTTCATCGACGGACGCCAGACGTGCGTGGTGCCCTTGCCGCCGTTCGAGTGCGAGTGGGACGCGGGGCGCACCATCACCGAACACCAGATTCGTGTCGTCGCCACGCTGTCCACCGGCGGTCGGGTGGTGCAGACGCTGCGGACCAAGGGTGTCAAATTCGACGACAACGAAGACGTCGATGCCGTGCAGGTGACGGTGACGGTGATGGATGGACCAAATCGGTACGTCCGCGGCCTCCCGCTGTCGGCATTCAAGGTGTACGAGGATGGGCGCCTTCAGCCGATCTCGTACTTCGCCAACTCCAACGTGCCGCTGGAGCTGATTGCGGCGCTGGACGTCAGCGGCAGCATGGGTCCGGTGATGCCGAAACTGAAGCAGGCGGCACGCGAATTCCTCGGGACTATTCCATCGGGCAACGAGGTGACGCTCCTCGGCTTCAACGATACGATTTTCACGTTGACCCGCCGCACGACGAATCCCGCCGAGCGGGTGAAAGCGGTGGATCGACTGGCGCCGTGGGGTTCGACGTCGCTCTATGACGCCATCCTGCGCAGCATCACGATGCTCGGCCGTCAAACCGGACGGAAGGTGCTCGTGATGTTCAGCGACGGCGAGGATCAAGGCAGCCACTCGACAATCTCGGATGTCGAACGCGCTCTGCAGGAAAGCGACGTGACGTTGTACATGATCGGCCAGGGGCGCGGCGTCACCAACGATCGACTCAAGGCAGTGATGGAGCGGCTGGCGCGGCCGACCGGCGGCCGCGTGCTGATCACCGAAAGCATCGACACGCTCCGCGAGACGTTTGCCGAGCTGCTGGAAGAATTGTCCAATCAATATCTGCTCAGCTACGCTCCGCCGCCGGCGCGACGCGACGAGACGTGGCGCAGCATCAAAGTCGAAGTCAACGGGTATTCGGAAGTCAGGGCTCGTCAGGGCTACCGCCCTGTCAGCAGATGAGCACCAACATGCGGTCCAGAAGCCTGCTTCTCATGGTCTTCGTCATGGCCACTTCGGTGGCTGCCCAGCAGCCTCCCCGTTTTCAGACGACGGTCGACGTCACGTCGGTCGTCGACGTCGCGGTGGTCGATGAAAGCGGACGCCCGATCACCGGCCTCGGCGCCAGCGACTTCAATGTCTGGATTGACGGCGAGGCCCGCCGCGTCCTGAACGCCGAATGGGTCGCGGTCGTCGACAACGCCAAAGAACAGGCTGATGGGGTCATCGTGCCCGAGGGCTTCAGCTCGAACGAGAACTTCGGGGGCGGGCGTCTCATTGTCATCGCGGTGGACCAGCCGGGCATCCGCTTCGGCGGCAGCACGCAGATGATGCGCACGCTGACCTCGTTCATCGACAAACTGCTGCCCTCGGATCGCATCGCGGTCGTGGGCTTCGGTCCCGGCGCGCCCACATTGAGCTTTACCTCGGACTTGAACAAGGCGAAACAGGTCGTATCCCGCATGACGGGCGGGAAACAGCCAGGTGCTCCCACCACCTACAGCCTGGGACTGGGAGAGTCGCTGTCGATTCTTCGCGGGGAGCTCGGGATGCTCGATGGCGCCGTCGCACGGGAGTGCGCGAACATGGCGCCCAGGTCGTACCAGCTCTCTGTGTGCAGCACCGGTGTAAAGGACGATGCGCATCAGATTGCCCGGGAAGCGCTGGAGCAGGCCAATACCACGATTACCGGGTTGAACGACCTCTTGATCAGCCTGCGCGAAATCGACGCCCCGAAAACCGTCGTGCTGATTTCCGAGGGGTTCGTCGTGAACGACTACGAGGCCTTTGCCGATCAGGCCGGTGTCCTGGCTGCAGCGGCGAAGGCCAGCCTGTACGTCCTCCATCTCAACGAAGCCTCGTTCGACAGCAACAGCGGCCGGCGACCACCGTCGGCCATCGAAGACCGGCGCATAGGCGTCCTGGGACTCGAGGCGATGGCCAAGGTGGCGCGCGGGGATATGTTCACGATCAACGGTGCGGGGACCGGAGTGTTCGATCGCATCCACGCCGAGATCTCCGGTCACTATCTGATCGGCATCGAGCCGGATCGGCGTGACTACGACGGCAAGGCGCATTCGATCCGGATCGAAGTGCCGTGGAACGGCGCCATCGTGCGTGCCCGGCGAAAGCTCCTGAACGTCGCTCCGCCTGTCGATCGCCGTTCGCCGTCGGAGAGGGTCGCAGCCGGACTCAAGTCGCCGCTTCCGTTGGCCACCCTCCCGTTGCGCGTCGCGACGTTCGCGCTTCAGGGCCCCGAGACGGGCAAGGTGCAGATGCTGGTTCACGCCGATGTCGGCAGGGATTTCAGCGCTCCCCGTCGCATGGCGGTCGGCTACTCGATTCTCGACGAGAGCGGCCAAGAAGTGGAGGGGCGCCGCCTCGATAGCCGTTTGACGCCGGCCATGAACGGTGTGCCGTCGGCGCTGCAGTTCGCGGCGGGGGCGAGCCTCTTACCAGGCACGTACACTCTGCGCCTCGCCGCTGCCGACGGCGACCGCATCGGCAGCGTCGAGCACCATTTTACAGCGGGTCTCGCCCAGCTCAATGGCGTGACGCTCAGCGACCTGATTGCGGGCGGTCCCACGACCGTCCGCGAGTTCCTCAGTCCGACGGTGGGCTACACCGTGAGTTTCGGCAGCGTTCATGGATACATGGAGGCGTACGGCGATCAGGTTGACGCCGTGACCGTGAAATACGAGATCGCCAGCGCAGCGAACTCGGCCGCACTGATCGAAACCGACGTGCCCGGACGACTGTTTGGCGACGACCGCATGATTTTCACACGCGTCATCCCGGTGCGAGAGCTTCCGCCGGGGCGCTACGTGCTGCGCGCGAAGGTGTCGGTGGCGGCGCGCCCGCTCGAGACGCTGACGCGCCCCTTCGAGGTGGCGGCCTACGCACGGTCGGAAGCGCTGGCCGGCGTCGCAGAGCCGCCTGCGGATCCCGCTGAATCCGATGCCACGACCGACCTGTTCCTGCCGGTGGATGAACAGTTGTTCGCGGGTGCCTTTGAACGCGATCGCGCGCTGACGCCCGAAGTGCTGCAACCCTTCCGCGATCGGCTTGCTCCGGAGGCGAGGCAGGCCTTCGAGCGCGGAGTCTCGGCCCTGACGGCTGGCGACTACAAACAGGCAGAAACCAGCTTCAAGAGCGCGGTCCAGCCGGAACTCGACAGCACCTCAGCGCTTGCCTACCTTGCCGTCGTGTACGCGTCGGCAGGGAACGAGGCGCAGGCAGTCGGCGCCTGGCAGACGGCGCTCATCAACGGCGACGATATCCCGCACCTGTTTGCGTGGCTGTCGCACAGCCTGCTGCGTTCGCACAGTCTCGGGCAGGCGCAGGGCATTCTCGAGGAGGCGAACGAGAAGTGGCCGGGCGACCCGCGATTTACCGGTGCGCTCGCCAGTGTCTACGCGACGTTCGGCAGGGGGCAGGACGCCGTCCGCCTGCTCGAACTCTATCTGGAAAAGGTGCGGGACGATCGCGAAGCTGCGCTCGTCGGCGTCGAGTGGCTCTATCAAATCCAGCTGGCCGGCCGAGTCGTGCACAGCCGCGAAGAAGATCTCAACCTCGCGCGTACGTGGGCCGTGCGGTACGGCGATGGGCCGCGAGCGGCCCTCGTCAAGCAGTGGCTGGACGTCATGGAACGCCAGTAACCCTTCAGTCTTCTTCAGGCGTCTCCACCGGTGGCGCTTTCTTCGCCCGAGGGGCTCGGCGTCCTGAAGGTTTTCGCGCGGCGGCCTTTCGGGTTCCGCGGTGCGCTGCCGTCGCCCCGACTCCGAGTCGAGTTCGCGGTCGTTTGGGTTTGGCTCGGCCGAGCAGTTCGGCTGTCGTATCTATCGGAATCGGCTCGACGCGGCTCTCTCCATCGATGTCGGCTGACTCGGTCTCGACAACCGCGGTCTCCGCCCCGAGGGCCTGACCGTCCGCTGCTTCCTGTGTCAGCTGTGCCGGCACTGGCTCGTTTCGCTGGAGGGCCTGGCCCGGGAACACTCGCAGCCCACCGCGACGGTCGCGCTCGACCCTCAGCAGGCTTTCCCGCTGGCACGCTCGCAGCAAATCCATGAGGCCGCCGAAGCCGTACCGCCGTTCGTCGAACCCGCCAGCCCCCGCCGCTCCGTCGGCGCCATCGCCCTGACCGGCTCCGTCGCCGCGGTGGGCTCGCAGCAGCTGCTTGACGTTGCGAACGTACATCGGCCACCGCGCGTTGACGGCACCCCTGAGGATCTGTCCGGCGACGCGCACGCCGTCGGCATTCGATCCGAGTGGAGGACCCGCCAACTCGGGCTGCGCCTGAGGCTCGTGCCCGGAAGCGGCGGGCGGTGCGGCGGCCGGTACAGCGGGCGTCACATCGGCGGGCGGCTCCGGGTGCTCGGTCTCGGCTGAAAACGAGCTGTTCAGCTCGACCATGACGCTCCGACCAGAATGCTTCAGCTGGACCAGACCGGCCTTCGCCAGTTTTTCCGCGAAGTCGAGGAAGGAAGAGGCGCCGTAGTTCCGCTCCGAAAAGGTCGAGTCGAGCTGGAGCAGCGTGCTTTTGAGAAGGCCGGTCTGAGGCGACACTTCCCGATCCGAAAGGATTTTGAGCGCTCGGCGCACGATCGGAAACGCCTGCGAGATCGGTGCAGCGGCAGCTGCCGCCACGGGCCGCTCGCCTTTGGCGGCGGGCCTCCGGCTGCGGTTCAGGTTTTCGTACGCGATGAACTCGTGGCAGTTCCGCTGCAGAATCACGCTGGTGAAGGCGCGACCGCCCACCACGAACACCTTCTTGTCGTACTGCTTCAGTTTTTCGACGAGCGACAGGAAATCGCTGTCCCCTCCGACGATGACGTACGCGTTGATGTGCTGGTGGGTGAACACCATCTCGAGCGCGTCGAGGGCCAGGTTGATGTCGGCGCCGTTCTTGTCGCCGCCGGGTGTGAGGTTGCGCTGCACCAGACGGATGGCGTGCTGGGTGAGGTGCCGGCTGTATTCGCCGGCCCGCGTCCAATCTGCGTATGCGATCTTGGTGACCACCTCGCCGCGTTCCTTGATGCCATCGAGGACGATGCCGACGTCGAAATGCTCGTTCAGGGTGCTTTTGACGCCGATTTCGATGTTGTCGAAGTCGATGAAGACGGCGATGTTGAGACGATCTTGATGAGACAATACAGTTCCTTGCTAGACAGTGCGAGTTACAGGCAATCGAGCGTCAGCCACCGGAGATATTCCGGCCAGTCTTTCGCAGCGCTCGAGTCGGGCAACGTCAGAGCAACGTGCCGCCCTATTGTACCTCAGACAACGGCTTGGGCGCTTCGGGGGTGGACCACACCACCCGGGTGAACTGGCCGCGCTGCAGGAGCTCACGCCCTTTGCCGCCGCGGCCCGTGACCTCGTACTTGGCCGTGCTGATGGTCTGTTCGGCGCCCCGGGTCGTTTCGACGGTCAGCAGATCGCGATCGCCGGCCGACGCGATGAAGCCCAGCACGCGGTCATCGTCCGACAGCTTGATCAGGATGACTCCTTTGCCGGGCCCGGCCAGGTAGTTGACGTCCTCGGCCTGACAAAGAAGCCCGCGTCCATCGGCGGTCGCGGCAATCAGTACTTCGCCGCCCGACAGCTTCGCCACGCCGACCACCTCCGCTCCCTTCGACGGTCGGGCGAAGCGGCGGCCTGCGCGCGTGCTCGGCTCGAGGAACGGCTCCAGGCTGAACCGCAGGCTGTAGCCGTCACTCGTCACCGCGACGCCGTGGACCGGCGGCGCGGCGTCGGGATGCCTCGGTGACGATTTCACATCGCCCACCGCGCGCGGATCGAGGCTGAGAGCGCCGACGATTTTCTCCCCGTCTTTCAGTTTGAACAGGCGCTGAACCGGCTCCCCGTATCCCGTCGACGCCGGCACGTCGATGAAGCGACAGGTATAAGCGATGCCGAAGTTGCTGAGAAAGACCGCCGCCGCCCGGGTGCTCCCGGCGAACGCGGTGAGGACCGCATCGCCTTCGCGGAGGCGGGTCGTTGACAGATCCTTCACTTCGCGTTGGCGTTTGATCCAGCCGTCGCGCGACACGATCACGACGTTGTCCTCTTCGACGATGAAGTCGTCCGCCGTGTATTCCGGTTCGCCGGAATCGCTCGCAATCCGCGTGCGGCGCTTGTCGGCCTTCGGGTCGCCGTAGGCCTTTTGAATGTCTTCGAGCTCGCTGCGGACCACTTTCCAGCGACCGTCTTCGTCTTTGAGCAGCGTGTTGATCTGCCGCGCACGCTTGCGCTTCTCCTCCAGCTCGTTGCGGATGATGAGGATTTCCAGTCGTGCGAGTCGGTAGATCTTGAGCTCGAGAATCGCGTCCGTCTGCTCCGCGTCGAGATCGAAGCGCTTCATGATCTTCTCGGCGGAATCGGATTTCCCGTCCGACTTGCGGATGATTCGGATGATCTCGTCGAGCGCGTCGAACACCTGTTCGAAGCCCTCGAGGATGTGAATGCGCCTCCGGAGGGCGGCCAACTCGTGTTCGAGGCGCTTGGTGACGACCTCGAGCCGGAAGTGCAGGAAATGCCAGAGGATCTGCTTCAGATCGAGCCGTTCGGGTCTTCCAACCTCCGGGTTCTCGGTCGGGACGAGACAGGTGAGGTTCACCGTCACGTTGATCTGCAGCGGCGTGTGTTTGAAGAGGTACGCCATGATCATCTTCTCGTCGGCGTCCTTCTTCATCTCGAGCGCGATGCGCACGTCCTCGGTCGACAGATCCTTCACGTCGAGCAGCGGCGGAAGCTTGCGGCCGATGACGACTTCGGCGATGCGCTCGACGAGCTGCGCCTTGTTGACCGTGTACGGAATGCTGTCAATGTAGATCGTCTTGGTCGTCCGCGTTTCCGGGCCGATGTCCCAGGTGCCTCTGACCCGTACCGATCCGGATCCGGTCTTGTAGATCTGTTTCAGCTCGTCTGGCGAGTTGAGGATCTGGCCGCCGGTCGGGAAGTCAGGGCCCTTCACGTAGCGGCACAGCTGGGCGTTCCCGAGCTCCTCGTTGTCGAGCAGCCTGACGAGCGCCGTGCACACTTCGGCCAGGTTGTGCGGCGGGACGTTCGTGGCCATGCCGACCGCGATACCGGTGGTGCCATTGACCAGCAGATTCGGCAGGCGCGCCGGGAGCACCACCGGCTCGGTCTTCGTCCCGTCGTAGTTGGGCCTGAACGGCACGGTGGCCTGATCGATTTCGGCGAGCATTTCGTCGCTGATGCGGGCCAGCCGACACTCGGTGTACCGCATCGCGGCGGCGCTGTCCCCGTCGAGGGAACCGAAGTTGCCGGAGCCGTCGACCAGCGGATACCGCAGCGAGAAGGGCTGCGCCAAGCGTACCAGCGTTTCGTAGAGCGCGGCGTCGCCGTGCGGGTGGTAGCTGCCCATCACGTCCCCGACGACTTTGGCGCACTTCCGGTGCCTGCTGTCCGCCGTCAGGTTCTGCTGCCACATCGTGTAGAGAATGCGGCGCTGCACAGGCTTCAGCCCGTCGCGCACATCGGGCAGCGCTCGCGCGGTGATGACGGACAGCGCGTAGTTGAGGTACCGCGCCTGGGCCGCTTCGTGCAGGGCGACCTGCTCGGTGGTGCCGGCGCCGTTGCCGCCTGCGCCGAGAAGGGACGACCGCGCGGCTCGGTCGCCTCGGGCGCCCGGACCTTCGTCGGCGTCGAGTTGGTCGAACAATGATTGGTTGCGGGGCTTTCGCGTCGCCACGGGTGCCGGAGAAGATTGTAACGCGAGGGGCTGGGATGAAAAGGCCGGCGGTCTCGACCTTCGGGGACGTGCGGGAGGATCCAGGGACCCTCCCGCGTTCGCGCCGGCTCGCAGGGCTTACTTGACGAAGAGCATCTCGCGGTAGGTTGCCAGCGGCCACAGCTCATGCGGCATCATCAGCTCGAGGGCATCGACGACCTCGCGGAGCGACTCCATCTCCGGACGTACCACATCGCGGAAGTGCTTGGCGTGTTTTTCGGCCGAGCTGCCCTCGTGGGCGAGCGCGTGTTCGAGCTTGTCGCTGCGCTTCTTCACCTCGTCAACCGTCTTCGTGAGCTTGTCGAGGACTTTCTTGCCCTCGATCGACTTTCCGCCCGCCTGTTTGACGGCGGACACGCTCGACGCGACCTGACGCTGATATTCGAAGGCCGCCGGGAGGATGTAGCGGTTCGCCATCAGCACCATGAGCTGACCCTCGATGTTGATGGTCTTGTTGAACTGCTCGAGCATGATCTCGTAGCGCGCGTGCAGTTCGCGTCCGTTGAGGACCTTGTACTTCTCGAAGAGCGCGACGACGTCCTTCGAGATCATCTGCGGCAGCGCGTCGACGGTGTTCTTGAGGTTCAGCAGGCCGCGTTTTGCGGCTTCCTTCTCCCATTCTTTGGAGTAATTGTTGCCGTTGAAAATGATCCGCTTGTTTTCCTTGATCACCTTCGGCAGCAGCTCGGCGATCGCCTTCTCGAGCGACTTCCCGCCTTTCATCAGCTTCTCGAGCTCGGTGGCCATGTAGTCGAGCGACTCGGTGACGGCCATGTTGAGGGCGATATTCGGATAGGCGATGCTCTGGTTCGACGAGACCGCACGAAACTCGAACTTGTTGCCGGTGAAGGCGAACGGGCTGGTGCGGTTCCGATCGCCGGCATCCCGCGGCAGCTTCGGCAGAATGGAGACGCCGGTGTCGAGCTCGCCGCCCGATTTGGTGGACTTGGCGCCGCCCTTCTCGATCTGTTCGAAGATGTCGGTGAGCATGTCGCCGAGAAAGACCGAGAGGATGGCCGGCGGCGCTTCGTTGGCGCCCAGCCGATGATCGTTGCCGGCGCTCGCGATGCTCGCCCGCAGGAGGCCCTGCCATTTGTTGACGGCGCGCAGAACGGCCGTGCAGAAGACGAGGAACTGCAGGTTGTCGTGCGTGTTCTTGCCGGGGCTGAGCAGGTTGTGGCCCTCGTCATCGCCCATCGACCAATTCAGGTGCTTGCCCGATCCGTTGACGCCGGCGAACGGCTTCTCGTGCAGCAGGCAGGCGAGGCCGTACTTCGGAGCCGTCCGCTTCATCGTCTCCATCGTCATCATCTGATGATCGGTGGCGAGGTTCGCGTTCTCGAAGACCGGGGCGATCTCGTACTGGCTGGGGGCCACCTCATTGTGGCGAGTCTTCACCGGGACGCCAACTTTGTAGAGTTCGCTCTCGACGTCCGACATGAACGCCATGGCGCGATCGGCGATGGCGCCAAAGTACTGATCCTCGAGCTCCTGGCCCTTTGGAGGCTTCGCGCCGAAGAGGGTGCGGCCGGCGTTGATGAGATCCGGACGCGACAGGTAGAAGTACTGATCGATGAGGAAATACTCCTGCTCCGGCCCGCAGGTCGTGGTGACGCGGGTCGCCGTCGATCCGAAGAGCTTCAGCAGGCGGACGGCCTGTTTCGAGATGGCGCTCATGGACCGCAGGAGCGGCGTCTTCTTGTCCAGTGTCTCGCCGGTCCAGCTGACGAATGCCGTCGGGATCACGAGCGTGACGGAGCCGCCGCTGTAGAGAAGCCAGGGGGGGCTCGTCGGATCCCAGGCGGTGTAGCCGCGCGCCTCGAACGTGGAACGCATGCCGCCGGACGGGAAGCTCGATGCGTCCGGCTCGCCCTTGATCAACTCCTTGCCGGAGAACTCGAGCACGGCCTTGCCGTCGCCGTTCGGCGACAGGAACGAGTCGTGCTTTTCTGCGGTGATGCCGGTGAGCGGCTGGAACCAGTGCGTATAGTGCGTCGCGCCATGCTCGACCGCCCAGTCCTTCATCGCGCGCGCCACGTCGTCGGCGACCGACAGGTCGAGCGGATCGCCCTGGGTCATCGTGCGACGCAGGGCGTGGTACACCGGCTTCGGCAACCGCGCCTGCTGCACCTCGTCGTTGAAGACCAGACTGCCGAACGAGGCAGCCGCGCTCTGCGCGCGTGGCTGCTTGGAGGCCGAGACGGACCAGTCGCGAATCGCACTGATCGCTTCGCCGAACACTGCAGAACCCATGACGTATGCTCCCTTGCTGGTGATAAAGAGATATTCCCGATGGAGAGAGAAGCCTGGATTATGTGCAGATTCGCCGACCCTGTGCAATACCCTCACATGAGACATAACTGTCGCCACGTGTCGTAATAAGACCAAAAATGTAGCTAACCAGCGAAACGGTCCAGCCCGTTTCCTCCACGACCCTGGCTCGACGGCGCCGAGCCGCCCGCGTTCTGAATTGCCCGTCCGCAGTAGCGAAATCCAGCTATGCTTCCGCCTTCCCGCGGATCACACCTGGAAGTTTCCGCCCGCTTCCTGACCGGTCAGGGTGGAGAAAAGAGAGTCGCCGCAATGAAACCCGACGAATTCTTCACGTTCGCAAAAAAGAACAAAGCCGAGATGGTCGATCTGAAGTTTGTCGACATGCTCGGGACCTGGCAGCACTGTTCATTTCCCATCGAGCTCTGGGATGCCGACACGTTTGCGGACGGGCTGGGTTTCGACGGGTCGTCGATCCGCGGCTGGATGGGCATTCACGAGTCGGACATGCTCGCCGTGCCGGACCCGGCGACGACGTGCCTCGATCCGTTTTTTCAACGGCCGACCGTCAGCGTCATCGCCAACATCACTGATCCGGTGACCGGCAAGGACTTTTCGCGCGACCCACGCAACGTCGCGCGGAAGGCCGAGGCGTTCCTCAAGAAATCGGGCATCGCCGACACCTGCCACATCGGACCCGAACCGGAGTTCTTCATCTTCGACGAGGTGCGCTACGAGCAGAACCAGCACCGCGGCTACTACGAAATCGATTCGACCGAGGGCGCGTGGAATACCGGCCGCATCGAGGAGCCGAACCTCGGATACAAGCCGAGCTTCAAGGGCGGGTACTTCCCGGTGAGCCCGACCGACACCTACCACGATCTGCGAGGTGAAATGGTGTACGAGATGCGCCGCATCGGCATCGTCGTCGAAGCGCATCATCATGAAGTCGCCACGGCCGGCCAGAGCGAGATCGACATGAAGTTCCAGCCGCTGCTGAAGATGGCCGATCAGTTCATGTGGTACAAGTACATCTGCAAGAACGTGGCGAAGCGTCACGGCAAGAGCGTGACGTTCATGCCCAAGCCGATCTTCGAAGACAACGGCAGCGGCATGCACACGCACACCTCGCTGTGGAAGAGTGGCAAGCCGCTCTTTGCCGGCAACGGGTATGCGGGCTTGAGCGATGTCGGGCTCCATGCGGCCGGCGGGCTGCTCAAGCATGCGCCGGCGATCCTCGCGTTCGCCGCCCCCACCACCAATTCCTACCGGCGTCTCGTCCCCGGGTTCGAAGCGCCGGTCAATCTGGCGCTGTCGGCGCGCAACCGATCGGCGTCAATTCGGATCCCGATGTACTCGAAGAGCCCCAAGGCCAAGCGACTCGAGTTCCGGTGTCCCGATCCGACCTGCAATGGGTATCTCGCCTGGCCCGCCATGATGATGGCGATGATCGATGGCATTCAGAACAAGGTCAGCCCCGGCGAGCCGCTCGATCGCGATATCTACGAGATGACCAGTGACGAGATGAAACACATGGGGATCCGGACGACGCCCGGGTCGCTCGAAGAGGCCATCGACGCGCTGGAGCAGGACCATCAGTTCCTGCTGAAGGGCGGGGTGTTCACCGAGGATCTCATTCAAACGTGGATTACGTACAAACGGGAGAAGGAACTCGATCCGATCCGGCTGCGGCCCCATCCGCACGAGTTCTTTCTCTATTACGACAACTGATGGTGCCAGTCGAGGAGCATCAGGAACTCGGCAAGCACCATGGCCGTGGCGCCCCAGACTTCGAAGCCACCGGCTCGGAGGGCGGGAACGACGATCCGTCGGCCGTCTCGTTCCCGCTCGACGGTCGTCAACTGCTGCTGGTTCAGGAGGTCCTCGACCGACACTTCGACCACGGCGGCGACTTCCCCATGAGCGGGCTTGAAGTCCGGCCGCCGGTCGATCCAGGCGACGACGGGGTGAAGTCGAAAGCCGCTGACGGGAATGTCGAGCGGCGTGAGCAGGCCGAGCGCCTGCGCGTCGGCAGCGGGGAGCGCCACTTCCTCCTGCGCCTCGCGGAGAGCCGCCTGTTCGAAGGTCTCACCGGGTTCGACGGCGCCGCCTGGCAGCGAGACCTGTCCGCCGTGCCGCCCCAGGGTCTCGGCGCGGAGTGTCAGCACGACGTGAGGGCGGGTCGCGATCGGAAGAACCAAGACGAGGCCCGCCGCATGACGGACGCGAGCGAGGTCGAATCCGTCGGGCCAGCGGCGACGGGTAGGGGGCGCCAGCAGGGCGTGCGCTGCGGCTCCAGGCAGCGGGCCACGGAGCCCCTCGGTCAGCCGCTGGACGACCTCATCAAACTGCACGGGAAATTCCCCTGCGGCGTGTTGCCACCGAATACCCAGGCCTTATTCCCCAGGGGGTGCCCCCATCCCCTTCGCAGCCGGGTGCTACGAGGACGTAACTTCGGTGAAACGTCACGATCCGTGAAATTGGAGAACGAGGCTTCACAGCAAAAAAAGGTGCAATGGGGGCGCCGACTGCGCATGCCCGGTCTCATTAGAATGACACGTCAGGCCGGAGTTCGCTGCTCATGACCCTGCTCGATCGTTTTCGCGCCCAACCCCCGTTGAAACACGCCGATCCCGTGGTGAGGCTGGCGTACGTCCAGGAAGTTCCTATTGACGAGCGCGAGCTCCTGCGGGAAATCGCCAGAGAGGACGTCGACGCGCGGGTTCGTCGCGCGGCTGTCGCCAAGCTGCTGGACACTGCGGCGCTTGCGGCGATCGCGGAGAAGGATACGGATGAGGGTGTTCGCGACGAAGCGATCGGGATGCTGCGGGACATCGCTCTCGATGCGTTCGAAGGGTTAGGCATCAGCGAAAGTCTGGCCGCCGTGGACGCGCTGCAGGATGCCAAGACGTTGGCTATCGTGGCGAAGACGGCGCTGAAAGACGAAGTGGCCCTCCGAGCGCTGTGGCGCGTGGCCGACGTCCATGCCCTCGGGTCGATCGCGAGACACGCTCAGCTGGAGGGTGTACGTCTTGCCGCGCTCGCCGCGTTGCAGGATCACGATGAAATCGTGAACGTGGCGCTGAACAGTGAGTTCAAGGACACTGCGACGGCTGCGGTGGAACGGCTCGAGTTGCGGGCCGATCTCGAAGACGTCGCGGGTCGCTCCAAGAACAGGAGCGCGGTGAAGCGCGCACGCGCGATTGTTCGAGAAATCGAAGAGCGGGAAGCGGCAGCAGCGGCCGAGCAGACCGAAGCGATGGCCGCCGCGCGTAGGGAAGAGCTGCACGAGCTCGAGGCGCAGAAACGCGCCGAAGACGCGGCTCGGCTCGGCGATGCGCCGCGGCTTGAAGCCGAATCGGCTCAGGCGCTGGCCGAAGCAGAAACAGAGGCGGCCCGGCAACGCGCGGACGTGCAAGCGCAGGAGGAGCGCCGGCTTCAAGAGCAGGAGGAAGAGGATCGACGTCGACGGGACGAACAGGCCGAACAGGAGCGGCTGCGACAGGCGGCGCGCGCCGAAGCAGAAGCACGTGAGGCCCGCACCCGAGTCGAAGCCCTTTCCCGGCTCGCCCAGCTCGCTGCCCGCGCCGAGGGTCTGGTCGGTAACCCTGACGTGACGTTAAAGGCTGGGGAGCGCGCCTTGCGAGATGTGCGGACCGCCCTGGCCGGTCTTCCGCCGCTGCCCTCGAGAGCCGCGCATGAAGAGATCTCATCGCGGTTGAAGAGTGCGCTGACGACCCTCTCGGCGAAAGTTCAAGAGCTTCGCGAGCTGACCGACTGGCAACGCTGGGCAAACCTCGGCCTGCAGGAACAGCTCTGCGTGAAGATGGAAGCGCTGGCGGCGCTCGACAACCCCACGGAGATCGTGCGCCAGGTGCGCGAGCTGCAGGAACAATGGCGGGCGGCGAGCGACGTGCCGCGGCCGCAAGGTGACGTGCTGTGGCGCCGCTTCAAGACCGCGCACGATGTCGTATGGGCTCGCTGCGAGGCACATTTTGCGGCCGAAGCGCAGACGCGTGCCGAGAACCTGGCCAGGAAGACGTCGTTGTGCGAGAAGGCCGAAGCGCTCGCCGATTCGACGCGTTGGATTCAGACTGCTGAAGAAATCAAGCGTCTCCAGGGCGAATGGAAGTCGCTCGGGGCGGTCACGCGCGGGCAGGAGAAGGCGGTATGGGAGCGCTTCCGATCGGCCTGCGATCGGTTTTTTACCCGCCGGCAGGCTGACCTCGCCGAACACAAGAAGCGATGGGCGGCGAATCTCGAACGAAAGCTCGCGCTCTGCGCGCAAGTCGAGGCGCTTGCCGATTCCACCGACTGGGAACCGACGGCTGCGTCGATCCGGCAGATGCAGCAGGAATGGAAGACCATCGGGCCGGTCAGAAAGAGCCGATCGGAGGCAGTGTGGCAACGCTTCCGCGGCGCGTGCGATCGCTTCTTCGCTCGCTACGCGCAGCGCCATCATCTGGCTCGCGGAGAGCGGGTGGCGGCGCGCGAGGCGATCTGCGCCGAGCTCGAAGCGCTGGTCCCTTCAGCGGAGGCGGGCGACCCACCCGAGGACCGCACGGCGCTGCTCGGCAAGGTGCGCGCACTCCGAGCACGGTGGCAGCAGGAAATCGCCGCTCGAGGCGTTGATCGCGAACGAGCCGCTTTGCTGGACCAGCGATTCGGCTCCGCGTTTGCGCGCATAGTCGGGGCAGCGCCCGAGGCTTTTGCGGGAAGCGATCTCGACCCGTCGGCCAATCGGAAACGGATGGAGACGCTGGTCCGCCGGGTAGAGGAGCTGGCGACCTCCACGGGCTCGGGCAGCACCGCCACCGACGCCACGCTCTCCCCAACGAGCCGAGCCGCGGCTCTGCTGAAAGAGGCGTTGGCGGCGAACACGATTGGCGGAAAAGTGGATGAAAGCAGTCGGATGCGCGCAGCCGTCGACGAGATGCGTCAGGCCCAAGCCGCCTGGGCACGGATCGGACCCGTTCCGGACGACGTTCGCATCGCCCTGGGCGATCGGTTCAATCGCGCGTGCCGCAAGATTGTCGAGCGGGCCGGGACGCCGGCCCGGCCGGGAAACGGCGGCCGGTCGACTTAGTTCACTTTCAGCAGTTCCACGTCGAAGACCAGCATTCCCCTCGGCTCCTGCTGTCCTTTGTACGCGAGCGCCTCGGGAATCCAGAAGCGGGCCTTCTCGCCTTCGACCATCAACTGCAGACCTTCGGTCCAGCCCGCAATCACGCCGTTCAACGGAAACGTCGCCGGTTCGCCTCTGACGACCGAGCTGTCGAACATCTTGCCGTTCGTCTGCCACCCGGTGTAGTGGACCGTCACGGAGCTGGTCGCGCGAGGACGGGTCGCGCCACGGCCCTTCGTGAGCACTCTGTATGCGAGACCGCTCGCAGTCCGCTGAGCGTCCGCCGGCGGCGCCTTCACGTCGGCTGGCGCGCGACTCGGGATGCCGAGGAGCTCGACGTCGAAGACGAGCATCCCTTTCGGCTCGCGTTGCCCTTTGTAGGCAAGCGCTTCGGGAATCCAGAAGCGGCGCTTCTCTCCGGTCGCCATCAGCTGGACGCCTTCGGTCCAACCGGCAATGACTCGGTTCAGCGGAAATGTGGCGGGTGTTCCGCGAGTCACCGAGCTGTCGAACATCTTGCCGTCGGTGGTCCACCCCGTGTAATGGACCTGGACGAGATCCTCGGCGGTGGGACGTTCTTTTCCTGTGGCGGGCTGCAGCACTTTGGACGCGAGGCCCGAACTGGTCCGCTGCGCATCCTTCGGCGGCGCGGCGACGTCTGGCGGCGCAGGAATCACCGCAGGGGCCTGGGCAGACAACGTGGCCGAAACGAACAGCGCGAGAAGCGCACAGCGCATAGGGTTCCTCTGGAAAATGGCGAAGGCATCACTCCACGAATGCACGATGACCTGAGTGCGCGGGATGCACTCGGAGATTGTAGTGCCAATTCTCGCCTGCGCATTCGTGCATATCGATCCATCACCTCGACGTCTGCTGCAGCTGCTCGAGGGTTTGTTTGAGCGCTTCCAGTTTCTGTCCCGCCTCGGCAAGTCGTCCCTCCGCGGTCAGACGCTGATAATCGGCGAAACTGCGACCGGCCTCCGCGATCAGCGCGTTGACGCCGGCGCCCTCGATAGTCGAAGGCGTGCCGGGCGACTCGCCGGCCGCGGCGATACCCGACGGCGTCGAGGGCATCGGCCCCGGCAGCGTCGACGCCGCCGTACCGAAAAGGCCGGCCAGCGCCTCCTCGAACGTCGGTCCATAAGCCAGCCGTTCCTGCAGCGCCAGGACCACCAGCCGAAGCTGTGGCATGGGGCTGCGGGCCGCCTGCAGGTAGATCGGCTCGGCATACAGCAGGGCTCGTCCGATCGGGATGACGATCAACGAACCGCGCAGCACGTTCGATCCCTGCTGGTTCCACAGGGACATCTGGGCAGAAAGCTGCGGGTTCTGGTCAATCCGCGCTTCGATTTGCAGCGGCCCGTCTACCAACCGGGTTTTCGGAAAGTCGTACACGATTGCGGTCCCGTAATGTGGCTGATCGCTGCGGGCCGCAATCCACCCGATCATGTTGTTCCGGTTGTTCGGGGTGAACGGCAGGATCTGGATGAACTCCGGCTGCTGCTCGCCGGGCAGCTTCATCAGGACGTAGTTCGGCTCCATCGGCTGCGTGCCCTGATCGCCACCCGGACTGCCCTGGTTGCTGACCTGGCTCGCGACGGTCCAGAGATCTTCGCGGTTGTAGAACACCTCGGGGGCGTCCATGTGGTACAGGCCGTAGATGGTGGCCTGCACCTTCAGGAGCAGCTCGGGGTATCGCACGTGGCTGCGCAGGCCCGCCGGCATCTCGCCGGCGTCCTTGAACATCGTCGGGAAGATGGCCCTGTACGCGGCGATGATCGGATCCTCGTTGTCGAAGACGTAGAACGTGGTCGTCCCATCGTAGGCATCGACCACGACTTTCACGCTGTTCCGGATGTAGTTGACCCGTTCGCGTCCCAGAATCGTATGTCTCGCGTACGGGTACGTGTCGGACGTGGTGAAGCCGTCCGCGATCCACGATAGGCGGCCATCTTCACCCACGACGATGAACGGATCCGGGTCGAGAGTGAGGAAGCCGGCCACCGCGCCAATCCGATCCCGGATCGCGCGTCGCATCAGCAGACGGCTCTCGGGCGTGATGTCGTCGCTGAACGGAAGCTTCGTGAGGTCGCCCTGATTGAGGGCGATCAACGTACGTCGCAGGAAGCCGCCGAGGACGATGCCGCCGGTGCCCTCGTACGACGTGAGGCTGTTGGTTTCGCCTTGCGGATAGTTGAACTCCTGCTGCCGTGTGTTGACGTACACGTTCGTATTGGTGATCTGGCCGAAATAGATCTCGGGACGCGTCACGCGCAGGCCCGGTATCGAGCTCTCGACCGGCATGTTGCTGAGGACCAGCGTCGGATGTCCTTCCGACGTGAAACCGTTGACCGTATTCATCGTCACGCCGTAGCCGTGGGTGTAGATCAGCTTCGTGTTGATCCATGTTCGCGCCGTCTCCGGCAGCCGGTCCACGTTCAGCTCGCGCGCGGCGACCATCATCTGCCGCAGCGTGCCGTCGATGACGTAACGGTCGATGTCGACGTCTGGAAACTCGTAGTAGGTCCGTATCGCCTGGATCTGGCGGAGGGTATCCTGCAGCGCTCGCCAGTCCCACAAGCGGATGTTTTGAATCGTCGCCTGATTGTTGGAGGCTTCGACCGCGTCTATGCTGGTTTCCGCTGGAAACGGCTCCTGCACCAGCCGATCGAGTCCGTAGGCCTTTCGGGTGAACTCGATGTTGTTGGTAATGTACGGTCGCTCGCGCACCAGTTCGTTTGGCCTGACGACGAAGCTGCTCACGTAGGCTGCCACGATCCCGACGAGGGCGTAGCAGACGGCGGCCGGAACGATCGAGGCCACCAGCCACCGCAACTTCGGGGCCGCGAACGCGTTGACCAGAGCGATCGCTGCACCGCCGACCAGCGCGACCGCTACGATGAGCATGCCTCCAAGCGTGACGTGGTCGTTCGTGTACGACACGCCGCTGAAGATGGCGCCACCCCGGTCGTCGAAGAGCTGGGCGAACCGGGCCAGATACACGCGTGCCGCGAGGGTCAGCAAGACAAAGGCGACGGCTACTGACAAGCCGCGCCAGGCCGCGGTCTGATCGCCGACCCGAGCGCGGCTGAGGAGGCGGGTGCCGCCGCCGATCACGACGAAAAACCCCGCCACCGCGCCGACGAGAACGCCGAGGGTCAGCAGCCAGCCGCTCAGCATTTCCCACGCCGGCAGCGTGAAGAGGTAGAAGGTGAGTGGACGGCTGAAGATCGGATCGACGACAGCTGGCCCGGACGTCGCCGCGCCGGAGCCTCCGTACCAGTAAAGCGCCAAGGTCTGCCAGTTCGCCATCATCCCGGTGCCGGTGATGGCGGCGATTGCGAGTGAACCGCCCAGCACGATCAACCGGAGGACCGGTTCCACCGGCAGCCGAATCGGCTGCCCGTTGATGAGGATCGGCACGCCGGTCAGCTCGCCGAGTCGAGCTGGCTTCAGCAGAAAGTACGAGCTGTACAAGACGAAGAACGTGCAGGCCGCAAAACCGAGGAAAACCGCGGCCTGGAGGTTGAGCGTCTTCCAGAACACGTCGATGTACCCGAGCGATTCGAACCAGAGGGACTCGACGTAATACGACAGCACCGTGCCGCCGCCGAACACGATTGCGGCCAGGAGGCCTATCAGAAAGTAGGCTGCGCGATTCTGAGGGGGACGCCGCGGTGGCGGCCAGTCGACGACGGTCCGATCACGATCCGCCATGAAAGAATGTCCAGTTTCCCGATGCTATCATGGGAAATCGCTTCGCACATGACCCTCGTCAGACTGCACAGAACCGTTGGAGTAAAGGTTGGTGGCACCGCGGGCGTAGCCGCCGTTCACGTTGGAGGAGGTGCACCCGTCGTCGTGCAGTCGATGACGCTGACCGACACGGCTGACGCGCGGCAGACAGCTGAGCAGTGTATCGAGTTGGCCGAGGCCGGCTCGGAAATGGTGCGCGTCACGGTGAATGTCCCCGAGGCGGCGGCGGCCGTTCCGGAGATCAGGCAGCGCATGCTCGATGCCGGGTGTACCGTCCCACTCATCGGCGACTTTCACTACAACGGTCATCTGCTGTTGACGAAGTTCCCGGCCTGTGCGCAGGCGCTCGACAAATACCGCATCAACCCCGGCAACGTCGGCACCGGTCGGCGTCGCGACGAACAGTTCGCGACGATCTGCAAAGTCGCCGTCGATCACGACCGGCCCGTCAGAATTGGCGTCAACGGCGGTTCGCTCAATCAGGAGCTCGTGGTCTCGCGGATGCAGGAAAACACCGACCGCGACCTCGGGAAGTCATCCGAGGACATCATCAACGAGTGCATGGTGATCTCCGCGGTCGAGTCGACGGCGCTCGCGTTCGATAGTGGTCTTCGGAAGGATCAGATCATCATTTCCTGCAAGACGTCACGTCCACGCGATCTCATCGCGGTCTATCGCGCGCTCGCGCGTCAAACCGATCAACCACTGCATCTTGGCCTGACCGAAGCGGGGATGGGGACGAAGGGCCTGGTGTGGTCGGCGGCCGCCATGGGTGTGCTGTTGGAGGAAGGCATCGGCGATACCATTCGCGTCTCGTTGACGCCGCGACCCGGAGGTGATCGCCGCGACGAGGTGTACGCCGCCTGCGAGCTGCTGCAGGCCCTTGGTCTGCGGTCGTTCGCCCCGAGCGTGACCGCGTGCCCCGGTTGTGGGCGGACCACCAGCTCGACTTTTCAAGAGCTCGCCGAACGCATTCAGGGGTACGTGCGCGACAAGATGCCGGAGTGGAAGCTTCGATACGAGGGTGTGGAATCGATGACGCTCGCCGTCATGGGGTGCGTCGTCAACGGGCCAGGCGAGTCGAAGGCAGCGAATATCGGCATCAGCCTGCCTGGCACCGGCGAGGCCCCGAACTGTCCCATCTACATCGATGGCGAGCACGTAACGACGCTGCGCGGCTCCTACGAGGAGCTCTCCGTCCTTTTTCAACGCCTCGTTGATGATTACGTCGATCACAAGTACGCTCGACGCTGACGCCTCGCATGTTGAGCGACCGGGCGCCTACCAACCCGCGCTCCGGGAGGCTCTCGGGAGCCTGATGCGGCCTGCCGGGTCGACGATTGCGACCAGCGTTCGTCGCACCCGCTCCTGATACGCCAGGGGGCCGATGCCCATCGTGCGGACGTCGACTTTCCATGGATCGATCGGATCCCGGCTGGTGTGCACCTCGATGGATCCGGTTGCGCCGTGAAGATTGACTTTGATTTCGTTGAGGTCGGCTTTGCGGCTGCGGTCCGACGTGATCCGCACCGGTCGCGTCAGCTTGAAGTAGAGAACCCAGTTGCCGGCCTTGATCTCGCGGACCTCGGCCCAGGGGATGATCGCCTCGGGCCGGGCGTTCCCTTCGATGCAGCCGCCCCAGGCTCGCCAGAAACGATCTCGATCAGCACCCGGGAACCGTGGAATCCCGAGCCGCGTGTCGAAGGAACCAGCCAACTCACCGAAGCGGTAGACGCGGAGCGCCTCGCGGTCGAAGGCCACCACGAAATAGCTCTTCGTGTCGACATCATAGAGCGTCGCCGTCCAGACGACGGCGCCGCCCGCGTCGAACACCGTGCGCCATTCGTGCTGCGCGCGGACGCCATCGAACCCCATGACCACGTACTGCCGGGCCAGGATGCCGTGGGCGAGCAGGTTGCCCTCGTCGAGAGACAGCGCGCGTTCGGCGGCCCAGGAAGAGGCCGAATTGAGGTCGCGAAGAGCTTCAAAGGCAGTGCCGACGTTGAAACCATCCCACCAATCCAGCCGATCGTCATTCACGATCGCGGCCTGGGCGCGAGTTGTCAGAGCGTAACTGTCAGTGTTGAGCCGCGCCGGATCGCATGTGGGTCGTCGGGCCGGCGTCGGAGGTGCTTCGGTGAACTGAGGCCGGGCGGGTGCACCGGCGCAGATAACGAGTACGCAAGCCCAAACGATGTTCCGGAAGGTCCGCTCCATATCCGTCCCTCGACACTCTTCCGGGCAATGAACGTACCAAACCGATGAGCTGGTAAAACGAGGTAGAGAGGTGCGGCGTGTCCTCGGCGGCGGATTACGGATGGCCTGCCAGGGTCTCAGCAGCGGGAAGCGAGAGGGTCGTTACGGGACTACGCGCGGATTGCGAAACAGTGCAGAGACAAGCACGACGGCGCACACAATGATGGCCGTCCAGACAACCTTTCGGTAGACACGAGCCATTGGAGCCCTCCGGCGAAACCTGTATCGGGCCCAACGGTCGTGCAAAACAGGCGCATTGAGGGAAAAACGCGGCGGCCGCACCGCGGACTATCGAACGCGGCACCGGACTGAAAGAATGAACGTTAATGGACCGTGTAGGGTTCGTGAAGGGCGAAGGGGGCGATTTCGACGTCGAAGTGGTCGCCGCTGTCGGTCATGACCATCTCGTACGTGCCGCGCATGACGCCTGCCGCCGTCTTCAGCTGACACCCTGACGTGTACTGAAACGACTCGCCCGGCGCGAGCACCGGCTGTTCGCCGACCACGCCGGGGCCGCGCACTTCCTCAATCTGACCGTTCGCGTCGGTGATGATCCAGTGACGGCTGAGCAGCTGCACCGTTCCGTGGCTCTCGTTGGTGATGCGGATCGTGTAGTAGAAGAACCACAGATTCTGGAAGGGTTGTGAGTGCTCCGGCGCATATTGTGATTCGACCTCGACTCGGACGTTATTGGTCACCGCCTCTGATGTCGAGCCGTGCTGCGGCTGTCCTTTGTCGGGCATGGGTTGCTCTTATGATAACAGTGGGACGGGGTGGTGTGGTGTGGTACGGGGTCAGTGCGGCTCAGGCCGTTTCATTCGGCTTTACGGCGATTCCTCCTTCCGTCATCCAGTCTCATCTCGGCTCATTTCGTGTCGTCTGTTAGTCATCCGTTAGTACCGGTCGGCCGGGGACTGTTTTCGGCGCATCCGCCGCGTCCAAACCACGTGGTAGATGATGAGCGGCGGCCACGAGAGTAAGCCGAGAACATACTCAGCGTCTCTCCCCCAACCGAGGGAATAACCCTCGAAGAAGAGCGCCACTTGGTTGAGCACCTGTAAGCCAACGACAATGGACGCGGCGCCGAGCCAATACCGACGTCCGTAAATGCTTCCGGACATGCGCCCCAGTTATCGGCGGGAATCGATGCCCTATCCATGCAGCACCGCATTGAGGCGAGCCGCCGCATCGAGCTGGGCGGACGGCAACGCGTGGGCGTACACCTGAAGTGTCATCGCGATGTTGGCGTGCCCCAGCCGTTGGGCCACCACATGGACCGGAACGCCCGCTTGCAGCAGTAGCGTCGCCGTCGATGGCGGGTGCCGTGAAAGACGATCCGCTTGACGCCGCTGGTGGTGATGAGCCGCGCGAACGCCTGCCGACTGAGGGTCAGGCACGGTTCCCCCAACCGGGCCCCCGGCGTGTAGAGATGTTCCGGCTGCTTGGCGAACACCATGTTGAAGTCCGCGTACGCGGCTCGATTCTTCATCTTCACTTCCGCTTGCGCCCGCTTGTGCGCCCGGAGGCGTGTCACGGTGTCCTGGCCCAGTTGGTCGCCGGCCGTCCGCGCCCGTGCTGCCGTGCTGTGTTGCCCTTACAATTGTTAAGGGCAGTGGAAAGGGGACCGGGCATGTCTTAACAATCTGTTAAGACATCCCAGAAGGCGACCGATGACTCGCGAGGACTTCGTCCGGCGAATCGAGACCGACCCAGACTATCGCCGCTCCCTCGTCGAGCGCCTCCAGGCGCGGACCATCACGGAGGAAGAAGTCTGCTACCTACTCGACGTGAGCCTGGGTCCGCCGCCACGCAAGTGGGCGCGCACCGCTCGGACGACGCCGTATCTGAGCGTGTTGGCGCAGCTCTATGTCGAGCACCGCCAGCGGCCGTTCCCGGTACCGTCGGACCTGCACTTCGCCTCTGACGACATCGCCACCGGGTAGTGGGCTACTTTGAAAACCTGGATCTCCACACTGCCCCAACGAGAAGAATTACGACCCCGATTCCGATTCGCGTTGGATCAAGACTCGTCACGCCTGCGCCCATGAGAAAGCCCAGCGAACCGTACGCGATGACGGTCACACCGATTCCCATCGTAAGGTTGGCGGCGTCCAATGGCTTCATCGCTTCTTCGCCGCCTTTCGCTTAATCACGCTGCCTTTGATTCGGCTCGTTGAGGAAGGTCCACGATGCGCCACCGCGTATGCGGTGCGTGCCGAAGCCGCCCCGGCGACTCACGGACCCACAGTATCCGAGCGCTGAAGGGCCACAACTCCGCCAGGTGATGCAGATGCTCGATGCGCGATACGGGGGGCGAGTCATTGGCATCGAGCCGATGTGACCATCGCCCCGAGCGAGCGGCGGTTAGCAGCAAATCCGACAGACGAGGACGGGTTTGGACCCTGCCGGGAGAGGCTACTGTTTTCATCCAAACAGGTTCGATGGAGTCTTCGATTGTCAGGCTAGCTGCAGTCGAGATTTACAAAGGCCGTTGCCCCATCCCGGACGCTCGCGCTTACCGCAGTGCACCACTTCATCGAATACTCACCGGGCGGCAGGTTTTCGAACGCGAAGAAGCCATCCTGATTGCTGATGGCCTCACGGTTGACGGGGCCTGTCAGGGTGACGCGTACGGATGCAGCGGTGCCGAACTCATGAGTAGCGATACCTACGATGGACCCCTTCACCTCGCCAAGGCATGCGAAGTTGACGAGCGTACGCTGACCACTTACCACGGTCGCCGACTTCCTCATGGCGTCGCAGGTCACTCCTGGCGGCATCTTGATGAGCACGACCCAGTCCCCCGGAGAGATTCTTTCCCACTCCCAACTCCCGCCGGGCATAGTCGTGGCAAAACCCCACCCACCCAACGTCTCCACCCACGCGAGCGGGAAAGCCTCGCCATTGACCGTCACCGTCCCCCCAAGCGCTCCCGTTCCCGGTGGATTCGATGTAACCGGTGGATTCGATGTAATTGGTGCCGTGGGTGTCGATTGGCTTGGCGAAGAGGAACCGCCGCCGCCGCACGCCGTGAAGATCAGCGCCGCAGTCGTGATGAGGATGACTCTCATCGCGTGCCTCCTTTTCTCGACGATGCGGGCATTGTAGGACTGAGAGGAGGAACACACCACAGCAACCCGCGTGAGACGGCCCAACCTTCGGATTCAACCCGAACGGCTGGGCCTCGACCGCCCCACTGCGTCAGGAGGCGGCGGCGGGCGTGGTGATGGTGAGCGAACCCCCTCGGGGCACCTCGGTTAAAACCCATGAGGTTAACCACCCCCAACCGGGGCGGGAGGGGCCCTCATCGGGGACCCCTGGCACCCCCCACGGCACCCCTTGGTTCCCCGTAGGGGCGAACGTAGGGCGCGAACGGCCAGGGGGGTGGGGTTGTGCCCCGACCCGGTGCCCGGCCGCCGAGGGAACACGCCAATCAAGAGTAGGAGGACCCATACTTTTGATATTTTTCTGATCTTCCAATGCCCTTCTTGGTCGTCATCCGGTAACCGTCACACACCCGTGCTACCATGATTTTGGTGGCATAAACAGTCGCCCTCGGCCGCCCAGCCTGAGGGACGACGACTCCCCGATACAGGGGTTCCACCGGTAGACGCTCGCCCATCGCAGCCGCCAACGCCTACCCGTCCAACATCGGCCGACCTACAAGCGCCCGCGCGGCAGCCGTGGGTCGGTCCTGCGACAACTGGGGCACGTCATGGAACCGTCATTACTTCGCTACGCAATTCTTCAGCTACTCCAACAACACGAGGCCACGGGCAGTAGCGCCTTTCTCGATGACACGGTGATGGCGGAGCGCCTCAACGTGCCGCTACTCCACGTACAACGGCAGCTCGTCATTCTGGAGGACCATGAGCTCGTAGCGCTGGCCAGCGCCTTTGGTCCGAGTCACACGGCGGAACTGACACCCAAAGGCATGGAAGCGCTCGAAGCGGCGGCGGCGATCGCGCCAGGCGACTCGCGGAAGATTGGGTTCTGAACTGATTCGAGGGTCATAGCGACCGCCCGGCTCGCCCGCCCATCTGTTAGCAAACCGTTAGTACAAACGGCGAAAAACGCAAAAAGGCCAGCAAAAGGCTGGCCTTTTTTATGATAACAATAAGTGGTGGCTAGCAGCTCGCCGGATGGTCTGCGCGCGGTCGCCGAACAGATCGGCGTTTCCCGGGCCAGGCGACACATTTTTCTCTGCTGCGACCAGACCAACCCGAAGTGCTGCGATCGCGAACGAGGCGTCGAGGCCTGGAGCTTTCTGAAAGGACGCCTGAAAGAGCTCGGACTCTCGGAGCAGGGGGGCATTCTGCGAACCAAGGCCAACTGCCTGCGGATCTGCGAAGGGGGGCCGATCGCCGTCGTGTACCCGGAGGGGGCCTGGTACCATCACTGCGACCCGCCGGTGCTGGAGCGCATCATTCGCGAACATCTCATCGAGGGACGTCTGGTCATCGACTACCTGATTACCGATCATTCCCTCGGCTGATCGCCAGCATCCATTCCGCGACTCTTCGCTGCACCTCGTCGTCGCCCCGCGCTTGCAGGGCCGTATCCCGACGCGAGATCCTGAGCGAGTGATCGCCGCCCTCGACCACATACAGCGCGGGCAGTGGCGAAAGGGTCGCGAGAATTCCCTGCAGCTCGGACGGCGTCCCGAATGTGTCCCGGCTGCCTTGGACGAAGAGCATCGGACGCCGGATCGCGGGGAGGTGCGCCGTTCGCAGTTCGCTCGGTCGGCCGGGCGGATGCAGCGGGTATCCGAGCAGCACGATGCCCGCAATTGGAAGATCCGGATCGACGGCCAGCTGTGTCGCGATTCGTCCGCCCATCGACTTGCCGCCGATGAAGAGGCAGCGCCGTGCGGACGCGACTTCGCTGCGCATCGAGTCGATCGCCTCCCGGTAGCACGTTTCGAGCGTCGCGCCACGGTCAGGGATCCGCCGTTTCGCGGTCATGTACGGGAAATCGAAAGTCATGACGTCGATGCCGCGAGCCGAGACACCGCGGGCACACGTTGTCATGAACGGGCTCCGTTGACCTGCGCCCGCTCCATGCGCGAGGATGAGCGCCGCCTCCGCCAGACCTTCTGCCGGATAGATGAGCCGATTACCTGACGATTGCACGTCGATCGCGCAGCTCCGCGTTTGTTTTGAGTTCGTTCGTCAACGAGAGAGCCGGGAACTGGTCTGCCAGCGAGCGCGCGATCATTCGATCCGTGTCGTTGTGGACGATGCCTCTTAGGGTCACGTGTCCGTGCTCCACGATGATTCGGATCGGTGGATTCGGCCCGAGCGCGTATTGCAAGAAATGCGGACTGTCATAGATGGCCCGCGCGATCTGATAGCGCAGCTGATCGTCGCTCGTCGACGCCGGCAGCACGCGGATCCGGTTGCGGACATCGCGCACGCCCTCGACCAGCGCGACGCGTTTGGCGATCTCTTCCCGTTTGTGAGGCATGGTGACGTCACCCGTGAGAGTGATGATGCCACCGCTGACCTCGATCTCGACGTTGTCGAAGATGGTGAGCTGGGTATAGCGATTGAGCGTCGCGGATGCGTCGCGTGCCAGCTGCAGATCCGCTCGATCAGTGACCGCATGTTCTGCCAGGACGCTCACGCATCCAACCGCAATACAAACCGCCAACCCGCCGAAGCTCCGAAGCATGTTGAACCCTGCTCTCTGGCGTCTGGCGCACCGAAGAGTCAGGGCAAATCACATGCCACGGATCCGATCGGTTACTCCCGAGATTGGTGGACACGTAATCGATCGGTCACCACGGAACGTCCTGGCACGAGGACAATCCACGATGCGCAGGATGGTGGCCGCGTTAGCCGAGCGCTCGTTCGAACGCCACGACGGTCCCGATTCCCGCGATGATCAGAACCACCTGTCGGAAATCGCTGGCATCGATCGCGCCTCGATGGAGGTCGGGGATGAGATCGGACATCGCGATATACAGCAGGCTCGCAGCCGAGAACGCCAACACGTAGGGTCGGACACCGGGAATGACCTCGACAGCGCCAAACGCGAGCAGCGCCCCCAGTATGCCCGATGCTC